>JAABUQ010000035.1_pt1 | contig 231002 bp, 242 predicted proteins | sample 5560001 | NCBI WGS metagenome assembly JAABUQ01 (sample SAMN10711888, study PRJNA513371) | rock metagenome | isolation source: Antarctica rocks | place: Antarctica: Victoria Land, Finger Mt nord | collected 2015-12-18
CCTGACGAAATGACCGCAGCGGCGGTTATCGATCGCCTGATCCATCACGGCACGGTTTTCCAGTTCGCCGGGCAAAGCCACAGACTTCGGCAACGCAAAGGCAAGAACGGGAACGCTGCGCCCTCTTGCGAAGCTCCTCCCTCATCGGGGGTCAAATCGTAAAGTCCGCAAAGGGGTCAATTCCTCGCGACCGTTTCCACGGCCGTCCGCAGCGGAGCAAAGTGTCCTTCAGCGATCGTTCCGATGCGCTTGCCGACGGTGAGCCGGCAGTTGGTGCGCGCGATGCTTTGGCACATGAGGATCTCGGCGCGCTCGGGCTTGAGATACTTGTGGCCCGGAGCATCCGGCCAGCTCGAATCCGCTTGGCCCGCAACGAGGGATGCTTTACACGTTCCACACGTCCCGCTGGCACATTCGTACGGAAGCGCAATTCCCAGGCGCAGGCCGGCGTGCAAGATCCGTTCCCCCGGCGCGCAGTCGAAATCGAACGTCTCGCCCTTCGCATCGACGGAGACGTGCATGCCGGCCGGCGCAGGCCGCGGCGGAGAAGACGACTCGATCACATCGGCTGCCCGTTCACAGCGGGTAGTGCGTACCGATGCCGAGATTTCGCGTCTCGAGCCGCAGTTCGCGGCTCGCAAACCGTAAGCTGCCCATCGCATCTCGCAAGTTCACGTCGTGATAGCGCCCCGTCGCAAAGAGCGACGTCACCCCGCCCTCGAGTTCCGTGCGATAGATCGTCACCGCCGCGAGCACCTTAACCTCGCTCTGCGTTTCGTCGAACGTCACGCGGTACGCGGTCATGTGCCGCGTGAACGACGATTGATAGTGTTATGACGAGGGAGGTGCTTCACGAGCGTCGTCATGCCCGCCAGATCGTGCTCGAGCCAAACCATCTCTTTGCGGATCTCGAGGCTGAACGTTCGAATTCGATACGTGAACGTCTCGGACCACATATCGAGCCACGACTTGAAGTCTTTTGCGTCGAGAAACTCGTTCGCTTGATACACGAAGTCTTCGACGTGCGATAGACGGCATCGCGGCTCGCGGGCTGCAGCTTCGTCTCGATCATCGCAGCGCGCCCTAGACCGCGGCGTGCTCGCGCGGCGCGTCGGCGAGTCGTGCGCTTGAGCTGCGTCCCATGCAAGCACTCCATTCTGCGTAGAAATGCCGCATCCCGATCTCGTCATGGATCGTGCTGCCTCCTTCACGGCCCTGAAGAATGTAGGTCTGTCCGCGCCCGAGCGCTTTCCCTTGACCGAGAACGCCGAGCAGATCTTCGTGAAGGTTGCGACCGAATGGGCCCCAGATCGAATTGTAATCGCGCATGCGCTGGGCGCGCTCGTCGGCGGTGTCGCGCTTGAGTCCGAGGCCGCGATACTCCACGTTCACGAGCGTCGGTGAAAGCGGGATGAGCGTGTCGACGCGCAGCGACGAACCGCGTAAGTTGTACGTCATGCCCGGGAAGAGGTCGACCATCTTCCACGCGTTCAGCCTCATCCCCGGAAAAGACAGATCCCGCCCTTTGAAACCTTCGTAGGCTTCGTAGTTGACGACTTGATCGCCGACCTGTGCGTGCCCATTCTTGAACGCCACGTATCGGCGTTCGAAGTACCCGGGCTGCATCATGCTCGTCTGGCGATTGTGGTAGTGAATGTAATCGTGATAGAACTCGCTATTGGTGTCATGCCACAGCTTGTAGTTCGTCTTCACGGTCGTCCGGTGATAGTTGAAGATCTCGAGCGGCTCGGATTCGAGGCTCGCGAGCATCCCGTTGAGCGCCTCTCCGATGAAGTCGCGCAGCGGCAACGCATCGTCGTCCAGATTGACGTACACGAAGCCGCCGAATCCGACTTCGGTCTTGACTTCACGCAGCCCGAGGTCCGCCTTGCACAGACGTTCCTGATAGCCGGCTTTCTCGCGCGGGATATCGACGCAATTGCCTTTCGAATCAAACGCAAAGGCGTGGAAGATGCACAGCAAGTGCTTGGCGTTCCCGGACGGATTGTAGAGAATCGTGTTCCCGCGATGCGGACACACGTTGTAGAATGCGCGCACTTTGAGATCGTCGCCGCGCACGACGAAGAGATTCTTCCCGGCAGGGTGATCGTAGGTACGATAGTCGTATTTCGGGCACCTCGCTTTCGTGGAACGCGATCAGCCAAAATCTTGTCCTTTTCCTCTTGGAAAATCTGCTCGTCGGTGTATACGGTGGGATCGACGTAGTGGGTCGCAGGCCGGGTCGAGTTTTTGGAAGCGGTAGCCGGCTCCGGCGACCGTTTCGATCAGGCGCGGATGGTTCGGATCGTCTTCGAGCCGGTTGCGCAGGCGGCCGATGTAGACCCATAGGTACTCGATTTGCTCGGTGTAATCGGGTCCCCACACCGAACTCAGCAGGTTTCATGCAGCACGACGCGGCCGGGATGTTTTGCCAGCGCGCAGCAGTTTGTATTCGGTGGTTGTGAGCTTGACCGCGATATTGCCCTTGCGAACTTGGTGCGACGCGAAGTCGATCGTCACTCTCCCGCTCTGCAACGGCGCGCGCTGGATCTCGCCCTTTGCGATACGCGCACGGCGTACGGCAGCGCCGACGCGCGCGAGCAATTCGTCCATGCCGAAGGGCTTGGTGAGATAGTCGTCCGCGCCTAAGTTCAGCGCGTGCACCTTATCGCGTTCCTGACCGCGAGCCGAGAGCACGATGATGGGAGCATACGAGAACTCGCGAATCTCTTCGCATACCGCGAATCCGTCTTTCCCCGGCATCATGATGTCGAGGATGATCACGCCCGGCTCGCGTTCGGCGGCGACTTCAACCGCGGCTTCGCCGTCTTCGACCGCGAGTACGCGGTAACCAACGAGTTCGAGTTCGGATTTGATCAGGCGAACGACGCCGCGTTCGTCGTCGGCGACCATCACGGTCAGCGCTCCGGCCACGTCAGCGCCCCTCCGCTTTGCGGACGATCTCGCCGATCGTCCACGATCCGAGCGCAATGCAGGCCGTTGCGACCGCGCGACGCAGGGCGGCCGCTCCGATTCGCGCATGTGCCCACGCCCCGACCACGACTCCGATCCCTGCCGCAACGCTTAACTCGGCAGCGAGGCGGATGTCGACGTGGCCGAAGATCAGATGACCGGCTGCGCCGCTGGCCGACGCGGCGATCTGATTGGGCTGGCTAATTCCGATTGCGATGCTCGCCGGAACGTTGAGAAGCAGCAGCATCGGAACCAGGAGCGCCGGTCCGCCGACACCGGTGAGCCCCGAACCGATGCCGACCGCTACACCGCAACCGAAAAGGCTGCGCGAGGACATCGCGAGCGGGCCTGCGCAGCTTGCCTTCGTACTCGTTGCGGGACGACGTCGCAGCGCGCTTACGCCCGTGACGATCAGAAACGCCGCGAAGCACGAGCTTACGACGGCCGGCGGAAGGGCGACACTCAAGCGCGCACCGACCGGGCCGCCGATGATGCTGCCGGCGCTCGTGTAGGCGGCGAGGCGCCAATCGATGCCCCCGCGCCGCGCGTAGATCGCCGTCGCAACGATGCCGGTAACCGTGAACGTCAGCAGCGACGTCCCGATCGCCTCCTCGAGCGTGCGCCCTGCGGCGACGAGAATCGGAATCAGAAAGACGCCGCCGATCCCGACCAGACCAATCGAGAGACCGACGATGAGCGCGCCTGCGGCAACGATCACTGCGGACGCTCGTTACGAGGCAGCGAAAACCGTACCGTCGTTCCGCGCGACTGGGGCGCGAGCCAGATGTCGCCGCCGTGCGCCGAGACGATTCCCCGCGAGATGTAGAGGCCCAGACCGCTGCCGTCGTGCTTTCGCCGTCCGGTAGGCACGCGGTAAAAGCGATCGAAGACGTGCTCGCGCGCGGCGGCCGGGATGCCGACGCCCTCGTCGCAGACGCTGAAGGTTACCGCGTCGGCGCTCTCTTCCAGCTCGAGCGTGATCGGCGAATCGAGCGCAGAATATTTGACGGCGTTGCTCAAGAGATTATCGAGAACTTGCTCGATGCGCCGGTAGTCGATCGCGATCGGCCCGATACGCTCGTCCGCCGTCACGGTGAAACGGCGGCGCGACTGCGTCTTTTGCCAACGGGCCGCGACGCGGCGCAGGAGATGCGCGGGGCCGATCTCGTTCATCTCGAGATCGAGCACGCCGGCGTCGAGCTTCGAGACGTCCGTGAGGTTGCGCACGAGATCGTCCAGCCGCGCGCTCTCGGTATCGATCATTCCGAGATACTCGCGGACGAGCGACGGACTCCGCTCGCGGGTTTCGTCGAGCAGCGCCGATGCGTATCCTCGAATCGATGCGAGCGGAGTCCTGATCTCGTGCGATACGAGGGAGATCACTTCGGTCTTCATCGCATCGACTTGTTTTTCGAACGTTATGTCACGGCAGAGAAAGCCGCGCCCGAACGGCTCTCCGCCCGAGTCGTACACGGTGAAATGGGTGAGCCGCACATTGAGCTTGGGCGTATACGTGAGGATGATGTCATGGGAGGGAAACTCGGCGCGCGAACGGTCGAGTGCGCTCAGCTCGGCCACCACGCGCTGCGAGTCCGGTGTTCGGCTCGCGACGCGCGCGATGAAGCCGTCGATCGGCTCCGCGATGCACTCGCCCGCCGCCAAGCGGAAGAGGTCATGCGCCTGACGGTTTACGTAGGTAACCGTCCCGCCCAGGTCGGCCAGAATCAACCCTTCGTTGATGCTGTGGACGACGCTTTCCACGCGCGCCTGCTCCCGCCGCACACGCTCATAGAGTTCCGCGTTTTCGACCGCGATCGCTGCTTGCGAGGCGAACGTCGTGAGTGCGTCGATCTCCTCGCCGGTAAATGCGTGCACGCGACGATGGCCGACCATGAGGCACCCGCGCGGCCGCTTCGCGATTTCGAGCGGGACGCCGATCGCCGATCGCAGCCCCTCCGCAAACGAGATCGGGTATTCATCGGCATCGAGCCGCTCGTCACTCAAAAAGTCGCGGACGATGACGGGCGCCCGGCGCGTCATCGCTCGTCCGGCAACCCCGCCGGTTTCCGAGAAACGCACGCGGCGATAGGTTTCCGTCCGGCCGCCGCTCATCGCTCGCCACACGATCGTCTTAGACGGCTCTTCGAGCAGCGCGAACCCCGCTACGTCACAGCGCAAGAGATCCCGGCAGCGGTCGGCCACGAGCGTGAGCAGCTGATCGAGGTCACCGACGCTGCATATCGCGCGGTTGATCTCGAGCGTCGCGCTCGTTTGAAACGCCAAACGCGCCGCCCGCACGCGCAGGTGCTCGCGTTCTCGCCGCGCTTCCAGCGCCGCGCTTGCGGCGCCGAGGACGGCGGAACTCGGCGGCCTTGCCGCTCCGCGCGCGGCGAAAACATACGCATCGTCGATACGGAAGATCCGTTTGCGCGTTGCTGAACGGACCGTCAGGTCGGCGTCGGGCCGCAGCCGCCGCGAGCGCTTACGGGCCACGATCGCTCCGCCGCTCGCGCCCGAATCTGCGATGAGCAGCGCAACGATGCTCTCGAGCAGCGAATCGCGGACGGCGGCCGCGTCGAGCGCCGGCTCGGCGCTCATCGCCGCATCCTACCGGTGCCCGGCGGGATAGTCGTCCGGGTACTTCCCGCAGATCATCGCGTCCGGAAGCCCTTCGCGACGCGCAGGATGCGGAACGTCTTCTCGAAGCTGATATCCGAACACCGCGCGACCTCGCCCATCCAGGGCGCAAGGCCGACATCATATGCCGGCGCCAGCACGTAACGCTCGCTAGCCGCATCGTCGACGCCTTCAACCTCGAAGCCGATGCGTTCGAGATACGGCTCACGCGGCACCGAGGCGCACGCCTCTTCGAGCGTCCCGTGAAACACCGGATTGGGCCAGTCTCGCATTGCGTCCCTCCCGAAGCGTGGCATAAAATTCCATCGTGATTCTGCCGCACCTCCGTGTCGGTAGTCGCAACTCGAGTCGCCCGGTTTCGAAGACGTCCGCGGGCTCTGCCAAAATTCGGCCGTGCGGTTGATGCTCACGGCGACGCGTCGCCTCTGTCGTCCCACATACTAAGCATTTGCGTTTTGCAAGCCCGCGGAAAACGCTCGACCCGCAACTGCGGGCGCCGGCGGCGAAACGTCGGCATACACGCCTGACTTCCTAAAAAGCCTTTAGTTAAAAGCTTTTTAGGCTTTTGACATGCCGAAAAAACGACAGAGGGTGCGGGTGTGCACTCCGTATTGAGCGGAACCGTCGAAGGGAGCAGCAGTTTGAAATTTGTGCGTTTCGGCTTCGGAAAAGTTGGATGCATCGCTGCAATCGTCGTCTTGATCACAACGTTGATCGCGACACATTCGCAGCCGCTTCGCGCAGCGCAAACTGCGTCCGCTCCCGTTCACATCACGGTCGGTTTTCAGCCGTATTATTCGGGCGCCTGGGGCACACTCGTGGTGAAAGAACAGCAGCTCTGGAAGACGAGCCTGTAGAAGTACTTCGGGTCGACGAGACCGACGACGCGCATCTTGTTGGGAATTAGCCCGCCGGGTCCCGGAATGAGCACCGAGTCAGGCTCCCCGACGTATTGAATCTTATTGGTCCGTGGTTCGAGCCGCGGGCGATATTGGTGAAGCGACTGGTTCAACGAGCAACCGATAGAACTCGAACAGATGCTTCTCGGCGTCGAATCTGCCTGTTGAGCCAACTGTCGCACTTCGACTTGTTCGCCGCCGTAGTCAGGTACTCTCGCGCGCACCTCACCACACCGATGAAGTTCTTGAATTCGCGGAGGAATAGCCGCTCCGCCTCGTCCCGCTCCGTCGGGCCCCCGTCCTTGTCCAGGGCAGTCGAGACCGCCTCTTCGTGCTGTATCATCGCGCCAACGTAGTCGGCGGCATTGCGGAGTTCTTCGCGAATCTCGCCGTACGTGGGGTAGTTCTTCGAGCCCTTACGCATTATCAGGGAGCGCGAGCGAAGTGTGCAAATTATCGAGCATGGTGCTGAATTGGGAGGTCACGAGTGAGACAACGGGGCCATCGGTTACCGCAATGGGTACGGGCGGCGTGAGGCGCCTCGTTCCACCACGCGATTGATTTGCGTTGCGATTATGTCTTACTAGATTCCATGCGCTGCGACTTACCGTTTTTCATCTACGCTGCGACCGGAGACGCGGGCGCCGCTCCAAGAGCCAGGTTTGAGGAAAATAGCGATCTCTCATCAGCAGAGAAGTCGCTACATATACCGCGCTGCCGAGCGTTTCCCCGAGCCGCAGCTTCGGCTCCCCGTCGAGATGATTTCCGTGCGCAAGCCCTTCGAAGGGTTCATTCGCTCGGCAAACTCGACGTTCGGAAAGCGCAGGATGTCCGCAGCCGCGTATTCGAATTGGCCGACGGTATCGCGCACCTGGTAGTAGCGCGGCACGATGTCTGCGGCTAGGATATCGGCCCGCAAACCGTCGAAAATCTCACTATCCTGCAGAAAGCAGGCGGCATCCATCAGCGCACACGCGAGAAGGCTTCCGCTCTTGCGCTTTACGCCTTTGAACGGATCGCCGAACAGTTGCGCGATCTCCTCGTCTTCTTGGGCGTCGCAGGGAGCGAGTCCGATGCCGCCTTGCCAATGTCGGTCGATCAGCCAGAGTGCCGCTTTTTTGAGCAGCGCATGTGCTTCCGTCACGTGTCCGCTCGTTCGCAACACACGAATCGTCATTGCAACGCTAACCGCATAACGGTCAGATATCGGATGCGCGCACCCAGTTCATCTTCGTCCCGCCGTCCGTGCCGCATCAGGAGATCAATGCGGACCCGCGGGAACCGCTCGAATGCGTGCTGGTGCGCAGCGGTCAGGAACCGGTCGTGGTCAACCTGGCCTTAGATGCCGTCGCAGAGCCGCAGACCGTTCGCTGGGTGGACGACGTGCATCGTGCCTAACCGTCGGCGACTCATGTGCGATCAGCCGTGACCGCGCTTCGCGTCTTCGACCGCAATGTACCAGCCGAAAAGCACCAGCCCTAAGATGCACGCTCCAAACAGCGTTAGCCCGACGGCTTGGTAACCGGGGAGCTTCACATAGAGGGCCGAGGCCACGAGGATGAGCGCGAGAATGCCGGCGCATGTGAACAGAAGCTGGCGCATACACGTATCGTACGGGTCGACTCCGTGCAGCGCCAGGCCTCACGTCACATGGCGCCGTGGCCGCTCGTACCCTTCGGGTGATATTTTGCGATGCGCGGCCGTAGGCAGACGCCGTCGTCGTGGCGGAGCCACGTTCGCAGACACGTCGGCTCAAATGCGCCCTCGCGTTCGACGGGAAGGTCCAGAGTAACGGTGACGCGCTTACCCATGCCGCTTATCGGCGTTACCGAAATGGTGCGCGCTAGCTCAGAAATAATGTATAAACCACGGCCACTCTCGCTAAAATGATCCGGCGGCCGCTTGAAGTCCAAAGCAAAGGCAGGCGAGGTGTCGTGCACGGATATCTGGGCGAGGCCATCTGCCAGCCCGAGTTCCAGGCACACGTGTCCGTCAGCGTGGCGAGCCGCGTTTGAAAGCAGCTCCCCGATGATGAGTTCCGCCGCACCCAGCGCATCGTTCGACGCCGTGTGCTCGCGCAGTGTGGCGGTCGCCGCTTTGCGGGCTTCGCGAGTTGCTCGCGCGTCGTTCGCGTTGAGGCTCCAACACATGTTAGGGTTCCCTTTCGCGCCCAAGTGAAGCCGAAAGGCGGCCGGCCGCAGCCGCCCGCCTTTCGAGGATGGTCTGACCGGGCGGCGGCTTAGGTGTTGTTTCGCAGATCGCGCTTGGTATGGTCGATGCCGCCAAGAATTTCTTCCTTGCCTTCATTGAACACGGAACTCACGTGTTCGCCCGGCGTCATAACGTCGCCCGCGACATCCCGCTTGGCGTGCTCTGCGTCGGCGGTAGATTTATGCCCCGCTTCGCTCAGCGCGTCGGCGACGTTGTCGACGGTTTTCTTGATGCCATCCATCAAACCCATGTTCGTCTCCCTCTTAAGTCCGGTAGACCGGAATTCGGTCCGAGGTGACACTTTACCCGAGGGCCGGTATATTAAACCGCCGCAATTGGGCTCGAGGGGGCGCTGGTTGCAACGGCATTAAGTAGTGGGTGGCGACGCAGCGCTGCCCTGCCGACCGCCGGAAGGCCGAGGCCTTGCCGGTGGCCGACCGAGCCGGTCCGGTCGTCGACGCTGCCTACTGAGCCGGGTTTGGGCCGTATTCTTTGCCGAGATACGTCGCGATTTTCTCCGCGTCGGCGTCGGAAATAGGCGCGCCGTACTGTTTGCGCATCTTCGTGACCGTCTTGGTCCAGTGATCCGCATCCATCGGCGGTTGCATCGAAACGTAGCCGGCCGAGTGACACGTCGCGCAATTCGTTTGCACGACCTGCACGCCTGGGCCGTCTTTGTACTCGTTGAGGTCGCCCGGCATTGCAATCGAGACGATCGTTCCCGCCGCCGCGGCGGACTTCGGCATCGCCGGCTTACGTATGGCGGCGGGCTTACGCATCGTGGCCGGGTTATGGACCGTCGGCTCCGCGAACGAGGCAGTGGCCACCGGCATCGTGCAAAGGAACGTTAGTGCCAGGAACCGTTTCACGCTACGCCCACTTCGTACGTCTCGATGCTGTTGCGCATGTAACCTCCGGGATTCCAAATCGGCTCGCTGGGTTGCGTCGCGCCATCGTTTCCGGTCGCGCGAACGGCGATCGTGTATTTCTTACCGCTTTCGAAATCCGGCATCGCGTTCCAGCGGCGAAAAGAATACCTCCCGAAGTCTTCTTCGAGCAGTGCGTCGCGGTACGTTTGGCCGCCGTCCATCGAGTACTCGATCTTCTTGATACCGCTGCCTCCGTCGAATGCGATGCCGCGTAACGGCTGCGACCTCGCTTTGAGCGTTTCGCCGTTCGTGACGTTCGTTGCGAAGGAGCGAACGCGCATTACGTTGATGGGTACCGTCGCGTAGTCTTTATCCTCCGGTTTGACGTTGCCGTTGTTGACCGCGGGGATGCGATATGCGGTTTTCATCCAGAACTGCTCGTCGACCGTTTCGAGCACGACGATATCAGAAAGCATCTTGACCCAATAGGTGGAGAACCAGCCGGGCACGACCAGGCGCACCGGAAACCCGTTGAGGAGCGGGAGCGGCTTCCCGTTCATCTCGTAAGCGACCATCACTTCGCCGTTGTTGGCGAGGTCGATGTCCAGGGATTTCTTGAAATCCGGTGTCTGTGGCAGCACGGGCGCGTCGAGACCGTTGAACTGCACTTGCTTCGCATTTGGCTTGAGGTTCGCTTTCGCGAGAATGTCTTTGAGGCGAACGCCTTTCCAGCGTGCGTTGCCCATCGCGCCGTTCTGCCATTCGCCGCCGGTGACCCGTGGGGCGAAAAAACCGCGACTGTTTCCGGAACATTGATTGACGGCGTTGATCTCAAAGGACGCAAACGAGTGGCGAAGGTCCTCGAGCGAAAGCGAGAGACGGCGGTCGACGGCGCCCGCGACGGAGATGCGAAAGGTACGCGTATCGATCTTCGTCGGAATGTTGGCGAGATGCCACCGTACGAAGAAGTCCTCGTTCTGGGTGAGCACGCCCTTATCGAATACATTGAACGGTGTTTCGAGCAACGGCGGCCGTGCGTTGAGAACCATCAGCGGGTGCTTCTGCGGAAACGCGTACAACTCGCGATCGCCGTTGAGAAAGACGCCGCGTACTACGGGCATCGCTTTTGTGATCCCATTGACGGCCGCGACGCTCGCCAGCGTCGCAGCGCCGCCCACAAGAACTCGATTGCGTGAAGGCATCATAAACGGCGGCTCCCCCTGCGATTAGGGCTACTTGCCGATAAACTTCGTTGCGGATTCTCGGTGTCCGCCCCGCCGTCGTACGGAATTCCCCGCTCTACGCGACATCCTCGCCATAGCTGAGGATTCCCGTGCTCGCCATTGGATGGGCTGACGCAGGCGCAGTTCCGCATGTGGGCGGGTACGCCGATTCACGACAGGCCTGCCGTGGTCGGGTGTACCGGTGGGTACGGCCGTGCGACCGAGAACAAGTGGTGCCCAACAGCCTGCGCGAACGACATTATATGGACGCAAGCGTTGAGCAACCGGAGCCTACGTGAACGCCCGGAAGCGTTCGATTCGTTTCGATTCGCTTGCCATGCAGGTGAAGCACGGCGTCCGCGAACACGGCGGCCATCCCGTACGCGATCGCTCGTGTCGGCCTGACGCCGTGAGAGCGCGATGCGAGCGCAACGTTCATGCTAACGCGACTAACGCGTCTGAGTCATGCCGCAAACAGTGCTAGAACCGGTGGTATTGCACGGTGCTCGCGTTCGGGTCGAGCCGTTATCGCTAGCGCATCTGATCGATCTGCAGGCAGCCGGGGCACACGAAGAAATATGGCGCTGGCTGCCGTCCGCGCATTTTCGACCCGGCTCGATGGATCGTGTCCCAGGACGTGGTGTATGAACCGGCCGGCCGCATAACATAGCGGGCGGCCATCGTGGCTCTTGGCGAAGGTTGTTTTTGCAGAGCAATCTTCACGAAAGGGACACCACGATGGCCAAGTCCAGTATTGCACTTTCGGAGCTCGTCGAAAAGGGGGCCAAGGACGACGTCGTCCGTGAGCTCCTGGCACACGTCGTGCAGCGGCTCATGGACTTCGAGATCGAGCAGCGCTGCGGCGCCGAGTACGGCGAGCGCTCCGAGGACCGCAGCAACAGCCGGAACGGTTATCGCGATCGGCTCTGGGAGACGCGCGCCGGCTCGATAGATCTGCGCATTCCCAAGCTGCGTCGCGGCAGTTATTTCCCCGGCTTCATCGAGCCGCGGCGAACCGCTGAGAAAGCGCTCGTCGCGGTCATTCAAGAAGCGTACATCCAGGGCGTATCGACGCGTTCCGTCGACGAACTCGTCAAGGCCATGGGCATGACGGGTATCTCCAAGAGCCAAGTCTCGCGGCTATGCGGCGAGATCGACGAACGCGTCGGTGCGTTCTTGAATCGTCCGATTGAAGGCGATTGGCCGTACCTGTGGATCGACGCCACGTATGTCAAAGTTCGGCAAGCCGGCCGCATCGTTTCAGTCGCGGTAATAATCGCCGTCGGCGTCAATACAGACGGAATTCGTGAGGTTTTGGGCGTCGAGGTGGGACCGAGCGAAGCCGAGCCATTCTGGACAGACTTTCTGCGATCGCTCACGCGACGCGGCCTACGCGGCGTCAAGCTCGTCATCTCCGATTCGCATCTCGGTCTCAAGGCGGCAATCGCAAAAGTGTTCAAGGCGACCTGGCAACGCTGCCGCGTGCACTTCGTACGCAACGCGCTTGCGTACGCCGGCAAGGGCCAGCGGCAGATGGTGCTCGCATTGATCAACACCGTCTTCGCTCAGGAGACTGCCGACGCCGCGCGCGTCCAATGGGACGTAGTCGTTGAGCAGCTGCGCACGAAGTTTCCAAAGCTCGCTCGGATGCTCGAAGACGCGAAGCTCGACGTTCTCGCGTTCATAGATTTTCCGAAGGCCCATCGAACGCAGATCGCCTCGACCAATCCACTTGAGCGGGTCAACGCAGAAATCAAGCGCAGGACCGACGTCGTCGGGATCTTCCCCAACGACGCCGCGATCGTGCGGCTCATCGGTGCTCTGCTGCTCGAGCAAAACGACGAGTGGCAATTGCAGCGGCGGTACATGCAGCTCGAAGGATTGAAGGTCGTCAGCGACAACCAACTTCATCGCATCTCAGCCGTTGTGAATAGCTGAGACCGCACTTCGCCAGGGCTACGTCATACACCACGTCCCGGGACGCGATCGCTCGATGCGCACGTTCGTCGAAGAAGCTCTCGATCTTCAATTGGCGGGCCTTGCGTTACCGTTTGCAACCGTCGATGTTGCTAGCGGCCGGGCAGTCGGTTCGACCAGGTATCACTACGTCGAACCGCGGCATCGACGCCTCGAAATCGGCTTTACTTGGATTGCCGTATCGTTTCAGCGAACGTATCTGAACACCGAATCGAAACTCCTCTTATTGCGACATGCATTTGAAACGCTGGGTTATCGAAGGGTCGAGTTGAAAGTAGACGCCGAAAACACGAGATCCCGGGAGGCGGTGCTTCGACTCGGCGCACGCGAGGAGGGGTACTTCCGGAAGCATATGCTATACCCAGACGGCCGCAACCGAGATAGCATCTACTACAGCATCCTCGACGACGAATGGCCGGGAATCAAGAATAAGCTGCAGATCCGACTTAGAACGTAAGCGAATCAGTACCAGCCGTCAGCAAGTTCGCCCAGTTCGTAGCGTACTTTATCTTCGCGTGCCGGTGTGAGCGCCGCGAGGGAAGGAACGCTCGTCTCGAGTGCCGTTTTGAGCTCCATCTCGAACGCTTTCCGGCGGCGACGCTTTGCGGCGATCAACACTTCGATCTGCGATGCTTGAAGCTGTCCGGCCAAGGACTGGTTCACGCTCGCACGAAGCTTCTCTACCTCCGAACGTGCACTGTCGGCAACGGTCGCAATGCGCGTTTCATCGGCATGGGTCAACCCGGTTGTCGATGGCGTGTGCGGGTCGAGGGGATCAAACCAGCCGTACGACCGTTGGTTACGGACGTACACTTCCGCGATGCGAGTCCGCGTTTGTTGCCGGATCTGGTGGACGCTCGTGCGGAAACCCGCCATCATCGTTAGGGTTTCGACGGCCGATCGAGTCGGCAAAGTTTCCGCGATGGCATCGAGATACACCAGGTCGGCGCGATCCATTGCTGCCACGGCCGGCACGAAGCCGGCAGTCAGCGTCGGTTCGTCGTCTTTACCGGAGCCGAGGCGTGAGGCCGTGGCAGCGGCCAGCGCCAGGGCAAGCAGCGGCACGGATCCACTCGTGATAGCTGATTGCGCAGAGAAGTCGCCGTACTTGCGGTACTGTTCCTGCGTCGGCCTTACGCGCTTTTTCAGAAATCGTCCGATTAGCGAGCTCGAGCTCAATGCGTGGTGACCTGTGCGTGCAGCTGGTCGAGGTCGTCCACGGTGTTGAGCGTCGCCGCGTCGCGGATCGTGTGATGGTGTGCGAGCCCCGACTGGAACCGCATTTTACGGGCCGGTTTGTCCGGGTGATTGTAGCCGGTGATTGCGGCATTGTGTTCTCGGATTCGCCGCTCGTCGATGCTACCGCCGTTCTTCGCAAGTACCCAATTTTCGAACTGCATGTATGTGGGCCGGCGGGTGCGAACGAAGTCGATCGCATCTTGCTTCTCGATGCCGAGCGCTCGCAAGGTCATCGCGTCGAAGCCGTCTCCGCAAGCGTCGTAATCTTCGGGCAACTTGTCGACGCTATCGATCAGCAATTTCGACCAGAGTCGCGGCAGATGCAAAATTCCGGCAGGTCCAGCTTCCTTCGAACTGATCGTCGGCACGATCTTGCCCTCGAGCGATCGAGTCTTTCCATTTACGGATCCGTTACTCGAGCCCTTTCGTGCGATTAGAGAGCGAACGTCGATTTTGAGCAACTTGGCGGCGTTGAGATACATCACGTTATCGACGACATCGGGCCGGAGACCTAAGCGTAAGAAGTCATCGACGCCCTGTTTCATCGGCTTAAATGGATAGGACGAACCGAACAGCAGCTGGTCTTTCATGAATCCGTTGGCCGCTTCGATATAGAGTTGGCCGCCGGGTAAAAACGTGTACATATCGGGCGAGACGAACACGTTGGGATGCATCAACGCAACGGCGATCATCTCTTGCACGAATGGATAACAGCCGTGACACGCGACGATCGAGAGCTTTGGAAACGCCTTCGCCACACGCGCGATCGAGCGCGGCTCCGTATCGGAGAGGCTCGGGCTCGTCGGGCCGGACATGATGAAAGCCGGTACGTCGAGTTCTTGACATGTCCGATAAATCGGGTAGAGCAGCGGGTCGTCGGCTTTGATCGGCCGTTCGAGGAACCCCGGATCGACGTTTATCGCACGGCAGCCAAGAACCGTAACCGCACGCCGCACTTCGGCGATTGCCGCGTCGAGCCCGAGAAATTGCGGATCGACGAGTCCCGCCCCAATGAGGCGGCTGGGATCGGCGCTAATCACTTCGGCGACTTGGTCGTTCGTGACCCGCACGTTCGGCACCGAACGCGCGACGACGACCCCGATGGTCACCCCGGCAGAGTCCATCTCTGCGAGCAAGTCTGCGCTGTTTCGGACGCGCGTGAAATGGTCGGGATCGTTCGAACCAACTCTGCCGTTAAGCCAACGTACGATGTCGTACTCCGGCGTGCCGGGAGTCGAGCCAAAGAACTTGTGAAGGAACGGCGGCCGGATCCGCATGTCGACGATGGGCTTTGAAAACATGGTAGAACTCCGAAATGCAGCGCTCAGTGCCCCAGACGACGGGCGACGGGCGACGGGTAAGAAGCGAAGGAAACGGCGCAAGAAGCCCTGTGCCCGCGTTTCACTGTCGGATCGACGTAATCTGAGCATGTAATTGGTCGTAATCGTCGAGCGCATTGAGCGTCGCGGCATCGCTGACCGATGGGTTCGAGACACCGCTGGCGGCGCGCATGGATCTCGCGGTAGCGTCGTTATGTTTGTAGGAGAGGATCGCGCGGTTATGCGCCTCGATCTTCGCTGAATCGAGTGCTCCACGCGTGTTATGCGAAACCCATGTTTCGAAGGCCATGTACGTCGGCTGCTCGTTGCGGACGAACGAAATCAGCTCTTCGCGACTGAGACCGAGAGCGGAGATCGTCATGGCATCGAAGCCGTCGCCGCACTCGTCGTAGTCGTCCGGCAATAAGCCACGGCTCGCGAGCATCAACTTCGCCCACAGGCGCGGCAAGTGCACGGCCCCCAGTGGCCCGGCTACTCGCGAACCGACGGCCGGGATAACTTTATTCGCTAATGCCGTTTGCATTTCTCAAGAGTCCTTTCTGCTGTCGACTTCTTTGCGGGCCGCCATGCCCTCGACCATATCGCGCATGAGCGTCGTACCGGCGAACGCGCTCGATGCCTCCGCATGCATCGTGACGATCGCTTCTTCGAACAACTCGAGGTAACGCTTCGAAGTAAGCATGTGGAAAGTACGGGGACGCGGCAAGTCGATCTCGAGGATACGTTTAACTCGGGTCGGCTTCTGCGACATGAGCAAGAGCCGGTCGCCGAGAAAAATTGCCTCTTCGATTTCGGACGTTACGAAAAGATTCGTATTGGGTTGCTCCTCGAAGATTCGCAAATAGTGTTCCTGCATGAGCTCGCGAGTCATTGCATCGAGTCCCCGGAACGGTTCGTCCATCAACATGAGAGCGGGTTGATTGATAATAGCGCGAGCGAGCTCGGCACGCCGTTGCATCCCGCCGGACAAGTGGCTCGGATACCGCTTCGCAAAATCGCGCAAACCGACTTTCTCGAGCAGCGCCAGCGCGCGCGAGCGGGTCGTCTTGCTGTCCGAGTGCCCGCAAAGCGGTCCGAACATGATGTTGTCGATGATGGTCATCCACGGGAACAGCGCGGTTTCTTGAAACACGACGAGGCGATTCGAATCGGGTCCTAAAACCGGCTTGCCGCCTAAGAGTATCTCCCCAGAGGTCGGCTTGTCATACCCCGCAATCAAGTTGATCAGAGTTGACTTGCCGCAGCCCGAAGGGCCCAACATGACCGTCAGGGTGTTCTCTTCAACGGTAAACGAGCAATCCTCGACGGTGGGGATGTCGTTGGTGTCCGGGTTGAAGATTTTTGAGACGCCGCGTACCTCGAGGCGTCCCGGCGGCGCTTTTACGACGACGCCCATTAGAAACGGTTCGTCCAGGGCATGACGCGTCCGCCAAGCTGACGCACCGCAACGCTCGAGATATAGCCCGCGACGCCGATACTGATCATCCCGACGATGATGACGGGAAAGGAGCCGGCGACGTAGGCTTCCCAGGTAAGATACCCTAGGCCATTCTTGCCGGCGATGATTTCCGCTGCGACCAAAACCGACCACGTTATGCCCATGCCGACCGCCATACCCGTGAAAATCGATGGCAGGGCACCGGGCAAAATAATCTTGCGGAAGACGGTTTGCGGCGTCGCGCCGAGCGACATTGCCGCTCGAACGTAGCGCTCGTCGATCGCCTTGACCCCATTGAGCGTGTTGATCAGGACGGTGAAGAACGCTCCGAGGAAGATCACGAACGTAATGCTGGACTCGGCGGTTGGCCAGAACACGATCGCTAGCGGAACCCACGCGAGCGGCGGGATGGGCCGCAGCACTTCGAAGATGGGAAAGGTCAGGTAATAAAAATTCTGGCGCCAGCCCATCATCAGCCCTAGCGGAATGCCGATGACCTGTGCGATCGCAAAACCGAGAAGGACGCGCTCGAAGCTGACCAGCCAATCGAGGTAATACTTCGGGTCGTGCAATAATCTCCACATTGCCTGCCCGACTTCGAGCGGGCTCGGTATCTTTTGAAAAATCGGCAGGTGGGCGCTAACACCGATTTGCCACAACACGAAGAACATGACGATGCCCGTCGCTCCGCGGAGCGCATGTACGTTTAACACGCGCGCGAAACGCTTGCGCCGAACGACCGTCCCTTTGGGAGCTTTCTCAGGTATTGTAATCGGACCGCTTATGGTGACGCCTTGGGTCGTTTCTACATCATGCATGTCACGCAAGCTCCCTTTCGCCTAGGGCGAAGGCTTTCTGCGCCTCTTCGTGCACCGCGTCGGCAACGCGCGCTTTGAGCGCGAGGAACTCGGGCGTCGCCATAACTTTATAGGTGCGCGGACGCGGCAAATCGATTATTAGTGACTGCTTGACTCGTGCGGGCCGGCTCGTACAGACGACGACGCGATCGGCTAAGAAGATCGCTTCGTCCAGGTCATGCGTGATAAAGAAGACCGTTTTGCGAGCGTAATCGTAGAGCTGCAGCATGTACTCGTGCATGACACTCTTGCTCATGGCATCCAAAGCCCGGAACGGCTCATCCAAGAGCAGAACCTTCGGGTCGTTGATGAGCGCTCTCACCAATTCGACGCGTCGCTGTACGCCGGAGGACAGTCTGCGCGGATACTCGTTCTCCGCATCGCTCAACCCAACGCGAGTCAGCAGGTCGCGCGCCTGGCGGGTCGCCTCGTCGCGACTGAGCCGCTTTTGAACGACCGGGCCGTACACGATGTTCTTGAGGACCGTCATCCAGGGGAACAATGCGCCGTTCTGAAAGACCACGACCCGGTCGGCTCCCGGTTTGGGCATCTTGCTCGGGGATGCGATCAGCGTGTCATCCAGCCAGATTTCGCCACCGGTTATCGCGTCGAACCCAGCTAAACCGTTTAAGAGGGTCGTCTTGCCGCACCCGGACGGTCCGACGATGACGAGAAACTCGCCGGCGGCGACTTCCAAATTCCAATCGTCTACCGCAATGACGTCGACTCCGCCGGGATCGTACACTTTGCTTACGTTGCGCAACGAGATCGATCCACCGCTGCCGAAAGAGCCGTTCATGCCGTTTGCCACGCCATGAGCTTGCGCCCGACGAAGCGGACGAGCGCGCTCGACAAATATCCGACGAACCCGAGCGTTATCATCCCGATGACGATCGTCGGGGTTTGAAGTTGCACGTATGAATTGAGAATCAAGTACCCCAGACCGGCTTCGCCCGCGATCATCTCACCGGCGACGAGGGAGAACCATGCAACGCCCATAGCGATTTGCAAGCCGGTAAAGACGTATGGGAGCGAGCCCGGCACGATCACATTCCACAAAACGTCGCTACGCCGAGAGCCCAGACAATAGGCGGCTCGAATATACGATTCATCGATCGAAAATACGCCGAGCATGGTGTTGAGAACGGTTGCAAAGAACGCCGCAATCCACGTCAAAAAGATCATCGCCGGCTCCTGCCCCGCAAGCATGAGGATGGCGAGCGGTACCCACGCCATCGGCGGGATCGGCCTGATCAATTCGAGCAGAGGAAATAAGAAGTCGCGCGCCACCTGGTTCCAACCCAGCAGAATACCAAGCGGCACCCCGAGCACGATGGCCAGTACGAACGCGGCGGCGACCCGGCCCACGCTCGCCCAGATATCGTGATAGTAGATCGGGGTGAAGAGCGAGGTGCCGAACGCGGGTTGGCGGCTGACCCATTCAGCGAGAACCGCAAAAGGGCCGGGCAATTTCGCAAACCGCCACACTTCAAAGTGCGCGAGGCTGTACCACAGCGCGATGAAGATCGCGAAGCCGGCGACGGCTAAGAGAAGCGGCGGGCCGAAGACCTTATCGAACCGGATTCCGCGCCGCAGGGGCGCCTTGATGGCTGCTTGGGAAATCGCCATGTGCCTTCCTCAACAATTACGTTATCCGCAAGGGTACTCACTGAGTGAATGCACGGACGTGTCGCCCAGAGGTCCGTTTACTTTGAGTTCCCGCATGGCTTGCTTCAGTGGACCGTCGACGATCGCGTCGGCCGGCATCGGCGAGTTGACCACCTTCGCATCGACGAGAAACTGCGATGCCTTTTTGAAAAAGTCGCGGACGGGCGCGTCGAACACGAGGTGAGCCGAGAAACGGATCCCGTGCTGGCTCGCTTTCGCGGAAGGCGGCCGACCGTACAATGCGTACCACATCTGGTTCTTCTCAAAGCCCGTGACGTTCGCTAGGGCATAGTCGGCGAGCATACACGCGTTCTTCGGATAATTCGTAACGATGAAGCGCTGCGCCTCGATCTCAGCCTTCAGCATCCCGACGACGGCGGCCGGATTCTTATCCATGAAGTCTTTGCTGACGATGATTTCGCCGCTGTCGTTCTCACCCCAATCGGCACCGGTCGAAACTTCACGCGCAGATTTATTCCCGACGACCGAACCGACATGTGCGACGTTCGGTTCCCAGATGACCGCGGCGTCGAGATTGCCGGCGCGAAGGTTCGTCGTGATCACTTCGATACTTTGATTGAGGTACTCCGCCGGCTTGATGTTTTGGCGCCGGAATACTTCCTGCGCGAACCGGTCGGTGCAACTCCCTTTGGGGACGGCCACTCTCTTGCCGTCCATCCACTTGATCGCGTCTTGCGGCGTTTTAAACTGCGGCGCGTCCGGGCGCACGACGAAGAGATTACATTGTTCGTTGTTAAAACTGGTCAGCGCGAGCATCCGGATGTCGGCTTGCGCACGCTTCGTTGTCGCGACGATCCCCGGCATATCGCCGACGTATCCAAACTGGTATTTGCCGGCGAGCATGTTGTTCGTAATGACCGCTCCCTGCAGTCCGACTTCCCAATCGACGGTGCTGCCGGCGGGAAGATACTTCTTCCACAACTCTTGCTGTTTGACGACCAGCGCGCCCCAGGCCCCGGCGTAGTACGGCTGGTAGCCGACGGTAATGTGCACGGGCTCGGCCGCTGGGGCGGCGCTCAGTCGTGCGGCGACGGCGATCGCTATAAACGAAAGCATCACTGCTAAAGTGCTCGCCTGAACGAGTCGACGCGAATAGCGTTTAAGACATGAGGAAAGCATCGACATCGCGCTCCTTATGTGAAGTGTGAACCCCCTAATACGAAGCCGTCCCGGCCATCCCTGTTACAAAAGTCATTCCTAAATTTGCCACGACCTTACTAAACATCGTTTAGTGGGTGGCGTCGCAGAGAACGTGTCGCAGGTATAGAACAAGCTAAGCGAAGAAAGATTTTCCATCCAGATATGGAGGGTCAACCATGCGCGACTGGCCGAATCCCGTGTTCGCGGGCACGCTCGAGGAGGCTTGTGCGGCGGCGAGCCCGGATCCCAACGTCGAGCGAATTGGTTTCGAGGTTGAAACCGTCGATGAAGACCCGGTCGAGCGCTTCGTACTTGCTCCGGCCTACGACGTCGGCTTACCGCCGTGGACCGGCGAACCTGCGCGCTGCTCGGATATAAACTTCGAAAAGGTCTTTCGCGTGCTGCGCGTCGCGAAGGGCTTTCCCGGCAATATGTTCTACGGAAAGTATCCCGACGATTTCCCAGCGGACCGACGCTAGCGTGACCGTTGCGCCGACTTTCAAGATCGCGCGCGCCCATGCGCGTGAGATCTCCACGGAGGTGTTGAAGGCGCTCATCCTCGATTCTCGAGCGGCCGGTGGCTCGCTGTTTTCCGCGCTAGCCCCGCTCGCCGTTCAACCGGCACGGGCGCTCGGCGAGAGCCGGGAATTTGCGATCGGCTCGCAATACCGGCTGCTGCTTATCGATCCGAAAGAACCGCCGACTCCGGGTGCGCTGCGCGTCGCGGGACTGGCGTTGCAAGCCGCGGGCGAACAAAAGGCGCTACGCGCCAAGACGGCGCGTTTGGAGGCGCAGGCCGGTGCGACACTGGAAATCACGCGCGCTATCTGCAGCGTTCCGGTCCTCGATGAGCTCTTAACGCTCGTTGCCGAGCGCTGCCGGGAATTGTTGCGCTGCGAAGTCGCGGGTTTCGCGTTGCTTGAAGAGCAGACCAAGACGATCGTCTGGCGTGCGATGTGCGGTTGCCGAACCGAAACGTATCGGCAGGTCACGTATGAGGACCGTGCCGGCGTAGCGGGTCGCGCGATCTCGAGCGGGCAGCCGATCATCGTCCATGATTTTCTCAACGATGGGGACATCGATCCGAGCGAATTCCCCATCTCTTTTGCTGAGGGCGTGCGCTCGGTGCTCGGGGTGCCGCTCGAAATCGATAAGCGTGTTCGCGGCTGCCTGATGATCGGCTACCGCAGCGTTCACGACTTCGCCAGCGATGAAATCGATACATTGACGAGCTTTTCTTTGCAAGCAGCGATTGCAGTTGAAAACGCACAGCTGTACGAGCGCATTCGACGCGAGCAAGCGCGTCTCGAGAGTGTCGTCCAGAGCATCAACGAGGGCCTGGTCCTGGTCGATTTGGGCGATCGCGTCGTGTATGTGAACCGCCAGGCGCTAAGCCTTCTGCGAATGCTTTCGCCGGTGCAGGCGGACGAAACCGGTGACTTGTTTTTCGAACACATGGCCGCGCAAACCACGAGTCCCAATCGCACGAAAACGGAGCTGGCTCAACTCCGAGCGTCCCTCGCGGAATTTCCGTCGTTCGACTTCGAATTGCAGGACGCTCCACCGCTCAACCTCCGGCTGACGCAATTCAACGTGTACGATGCTAGCGGCGAGCGTTTGGGACGCGGATACCTCTGCCGCGACGTTACCTTCGAGAAGCAAGTCGATACGATGAAGACCGAGGTAATTTCGCTCGTGTCGCACGAGATCAAGACGCCCCTAGCGTCGATCCGCGGCTACGCTTCTGCGCTTCTCGACGACTCGCGCAAACGGAACCGTACGCTAGAGTTAGATTATCTGAAAATGATCGATACCGAAAGCGCGCGCCTGGACGATCTGGTCTGTAACCTCACCGATGTCTCGAAACTCGATGCCGGCGTATTGTTTCTCGAAAAGCACGAAATCAGCCCCGCCTACCTCCTGCGCGGTGTCATCGCGCGTTGGCGGAAGGCACACCCGCAACGCCGCTTTCATATCGTCTGCAACGAGCACATTACGCCGATCCAAATCGATCGCCGCCGCATCGCCCAAGTCTTCGACAACGTTCTCAGCAACGCTATCAAATATTCGCCGGCCGATTCCGACGTCTTGATTTCGTTGTCTGAGGATGGGGAGTCGGTCACCGTCTCGATTACCGATCGCGGTATCGGCATCCCGCGCGCGCAAAGACAGCAAGTCTTCGAACGGTTTTACCGCGTCCAGGCACGTCGCCACACGAACGATGGAAGTGGACTCGGCCTCTTCATCTCGCGCGGGATCATCGTCGCGCATGGCGGTGGAATGTGGCTCGAGTCGCGCATCGGCGAAGGCACCACGGTCGCGTTCTCCCTTCCCAAAGAGAGCGCTTCGATGGGGTAGCCGTCGCCCTCGGGGCTTGTTTGATCGGAATGTCGATCGGCGTCGTCGGCGTCGGCGGGATTTTCTTGATCCCGCTGTTCGTCGGCACCGGGCTTCGGCTCGAAGATGCGATCGGCACGTCGCTCGTCACGTTCACCGTCACAGGAATCGTCGCAACCGCGATTTACGGTAGCCGGAGCGCGATCGACTGGCGCAGCACCGCGCTGACGAGTGCGGGCAGCATTGTCGGCGGCCCGATCGGCGCCAAGTTGAGCGTCTGGCTGCCCGAAATCGCCGTCAGCGCATGCTTTGCTGCCTTTCTGCTCGGCACGGGCGCAACCACGCTCTTTCGGCCGAGCGTCGTCGAACGGCAGCCGTTCGAGACGGTGAAAATCGGCTGGCCTACCCTCGGAGCCTGCGGGCTATTCTTCGGGGTCGGTTCGGGCTTGACCGGCGTGGGTGGGCCGGCCATTCTCGTTCCGCTGCTGCTGCTGCTCAAACTTCCATCGAGCGTGGCTATCGGTATCAGCCAGCCGAACGCGATCGCGGCATCCGCCTCGGGAGCGGTCGGTCATCTCATTTTCGGGCGAATCAACGTCCCGCTGGCTGCCTTCTTGAGCTTAACGGCAGGAGCAGGCGTGGCTTTGGGCGCCGTAGTTCACAAGCGGTTCAGCGGAGAAGCTTTGCGTAAGCTCGTCGGCGTTGCGTGCATCGTGCTCGGTCTGTGGCTGATCGCCAAAGTACTACACCGCCTCCCGGGGATCTGAGTGGCACGACAGCTGACGGTACTGGTTTGCGACGACGAGCGTAGCCTCGTGCGTCTCATTAAATCGGAACTCGAGTTGAACGGTTATCGTGTGTTCGCCGCCGAGGATGGTATCAGCGCCGTCGAATTGGCAGCGCAGCGCTCGCCGGACGTCCTGATCCTCGATATCACGATGCCTGGAAAAGACGGGTTCGCCGTGTGCGAGGAAATCCGCGAGTTCTCCTACGCGCCGATCATCGTGCTCTCGGCGCGTGGCGAGCAGCGCGATAAGGTGCGTGCCCTCAATTTGGGCGCCGACGATTATATGACCAAGCCCTTCGGTATGGAAGAGCTGCTCGCACGGGTCGGTGCGGCGGTCCGGCGCGCACGCATCGCGCAAGGCGAGATACAGCGTGCTCCGTTTCAAACGGGCAAGATTACGATCGATTTTGCCGCGCGCCAAGTTCGCAAAGCGGGAGAGATCGTCAAACTGACCGCGACGGAGTACAAGTTAGTCTGCGCCTTTGCCAAGCACGCCGGGCGCATCATGCTTCACGAGGCGCTCTTGACATCGGTCTGGGGCCCCGACTATACGGAACAAATCGAGTACCTCTGGGTGTACGTTGGACGCTTGCGTAACCGGCTCGAAGACGATCCGGTGCATCCCCAAATCATCCTGACGGTACCCGGCATGGGTTACCGCTTCCAGCAACTGCCGCCCACGGCGCCCGCAAGCCCGTAGGGCGGGCACCTTTTTTTGTTCGATTTTAGGTCCATGGGATATAATCGAGTCCTTCAAGCCTGTCGCTCTTGGTCTTCGGGAGAACCTTATGTCACGCTCTGCTCCTCAATGGGATAGCAAGCCGCCCCTGCCGACGACGCACTACGTCGACCCCGCCTTGTATACGGACGAACAGATTTTTTTGGAAGAAAAAGAGAAGATTTTTGCTAAGTCGTGGATCGTCGCTTGCCATGAGAGCGAAGTCCCCGAGAAGTTCGATTTTCGGACCTTCAGCCATCCGGCCGATCGCAACCTTTGCGTCGTGCGCGGTGACGATGGGAAAATTCGCACCTTTTTCAACGTGTGTCCGCATCGCGGCAACACGATCCTTTACACACCGTCCGGAAACGCGAAGCACCTCGTGTGCATCTTCCACGCGTTTGCCTTCGATTCGAAGGGCAACTGCGTCGATATCCCGCGCGAGAAAGCGGGCTACCAGGATCGGCTCTGCAAGGCCGACTTCGGGTTGCGCGAAGTAAGGACCGAGGTCGGCTTCGGCGGCTTCGTGTACGTCAATCTGAGCGACGATGCACCGAGCCTGGCTGATTTTATCGGTCATGCACTCGACGGCATGCTGCCGAGCATCGAGGCGGAGCCGATGGAAGTCTTCAGTTTTCATCGCGCGACGGTCGACACGAACTTCAAACTTTGGCACGATACCAATAGCGAGTTCTACCACGACTACATGCACTACCACAATCGTCAGACGAGCATGTTGCAGCCGGGATATTTCGACCGCAAATATACGGCGTTTCCCAACGGACACACTGAAGTCGGCGACCAGGTCGTGAATTACGAAGCCTACGAAGGATTCAAGGGTCGCGACCTTACGTTTCCAAACATGCAGCTCAACCAGTGGAAGATGGTCGATCTCTTCCCCGGTATGACCTACAACCTGCGCGGCTCCTCACTGCGCATCGATACGCTGACGCCGCTTTCCCCGACCAAGGTCATCGTCGAATATCGCGGTCTCGGACTGCTGCGAGACACGCCCGAAGAGCGCACGCAACGTATTCACGATTACAATTCGATCTGGGGTCCGTTCGGCCGCAACCTTCACGAAGATCTGCTCGGCGTGATGGGTCAAGGGCAGTCGATGGGCCACGGGCAAACGTATATCGTCCACGGCCGCGAAGAAAATAGCACGATCCACGACGAAATGGGAATGCGGCACTTCTATGCGGAGTGGAGCGAGCGCATGGGCCGCTCGTCGAGCGCACCGTTCGACGCGGCGGCGCACACCAACGGTAGCGCGCACCACGAGCCGGCAGCGGTCTAAGGGCGGGTAATCCCATGATGGAAACTGCCGGCACGGCTGCCTGGGATGAAGTTCGCTCGAGGAAAGTCGAGGAGTTCATTTACGCCGCGAACATGCGGCTCGACGCGAAAGATTTCAAAGGCTGGCTCGACATGTGCTCGCTCGAGTTTACGTACGTTATTCGTACGTTCAGCCGCGAGATTCGCAAAGACATGATTTGGCTCGAACACGACTACGACGGTATGGCAGGCCTGATACGGCAACTTCCGCGGCACAATACCGACCAATCGGAATTCACCCGCCATTCGACCGTGTACACGGTGACGCCTGATGAATCCGGCGAATCCGCCGTGGTCGTCTCCGCAGTAGCGATCTATCGTACGACGCTCGACGGCGGCGAAACCAAGCTCTTCGCGATCGGCCGTTACACGGACACCCTCGCGCATACGCCCGATGGGTGGCGCTTTCGAACCCGCGACCTCCGCCTCGAAACGCGGAGCCTGGGCATCGGAACGCACTACCCGCTGTAGCGCGTGCTCTCGTGATGACATCTTCGAAGCGGCCGGACTCCGACACGCACCTTCGCATTCGCGTGACCGGCAAAGGCGAGAGTTGCGAGTTCGACTGCGCTCCCCAGGAACGTATCTTGCATGCGGGCTTGCGGAGCGGAATCGAACTTCCGTACGAATGCGCCAGCGGTACGTGCGGCACGTGTAAAGCGACTCTGGTCGAGGGCGAAACGGAATACGCGTGGCCGGAGGCACCCGGCCGTAAATACGTGAAAGCGGATAAGGGCGAGGTGCTGATGTGTCAGACCTTCGCCCGATCCGATTGCACGCTGACGATTTCCAAACGCATTGCAACGATGGCCGTCGGCCGATTCCTCCCGCAACGCATCGGCGGAACACTCGAAGACGTCGATCAAGTCGCACCCGGCGTGGTGGCGTTCGAGGTTGGGCTCGATCGACCGATTTCGTTCGAAGCCGGTCAGTTCGTGCTTCTCGAAATTCCGCAGATAGCCGGTGCGCGGTCGTACTCGATGGTGAACTTCGCGCGCGATACCAAACGGCTGCAGTTCGTGGTCAAACGCTTCCCCGGCGGACGCGTGAGCGAATGGCTTTTCACGGCGCCCATCGGTGGAGGCCGTGTCGAGATCTTTGGACCACTCGGCCACGCAACGTTCGATCCCGCGATCGCCAAGCATTTAGTGTGCATCGCGGGCGGTTCCGGCATCGCCGGAATGATGTCGATCCTCTCGCACGCGGCGGAGGACGGCTATTTCGACCGCTACGACGGCAAGGTATTTTTTGGTGTTCGCACGGGCGGCGACGCATTCTATCTCGATGAGTTGGCGCGTTTCGCGCGCCGTTTCCCCGACCGGTTGCGGGTGACGATCGCCCTGTCGCACGAAGAGCCGCCTCCTGGGCTGCTGTCGGCCTATCCCGGGCTTACCTTCGACACGGGCTTCGTCCACGAAGCCGCAAAGCGTGCGCTCGCCGGCGTGCCTCCGCTCGAGACGATGGCGTATGTCGCAGGACCTCCGCCCATGGTCGATGGAACGCTTCGCATGTTGCTGCTCGAAATGCGTTTTAGCGGATCGAATGTCCGCTACGATAAATTTAGCTGAGGCCTACTTTGGACTGGAAACTCGTTTGCCAAGCCGCTGACGTTCCGAGCGAGGGCCTCAAAGAGTTCGAAACTGCCGACGGTAAGCCGGTCTTACTGCTGAACGCCGGATCCGAGTACTATGCTTGTCAAGCGATCTGTCCGCATCTCGATACGCCGCTCGCAGAAGGGATGTTCGACGGTACGACGTTGACCTGTCATCAGCACCTTTGGCAATGGGACATCGAAACGGGCGAACCGAAGGGTTTGTCCGAATTGCCGCTCGAGTGTTTCGATATCAAAGAGGAAAACGGCGCGCTCTTCGTGCGACCGCGCTGACGCGGATACGAGCGCCGGTCGTTGCTTATAAGTCGCTCGACGCGGCGAACTCGGGCTCCGCTTCGCGCAGCGTTCGCAACAACGCCGCGCTCTCAGCGGCCCGCGTGCTCCAAAAGTCTCGAATGGCTGCGGGCAGACCGTCGATCGCGCCGTATTGCTGCGATGCCGCGAGCGCCTCTGCTTGCAACCACGCCACGACCGGGGCGCGTTCCTGAGCGAAGAGCGACTCGAGGACGAACCGCCGTTCGCCCTGACGTAACCCGAGTCCGAGCTGGTACGCGGCACGCGCCAAATCGTCTCTGACGATGATGAATCCGCTGCGCACGGGCGCAAGGAGAGCCGCGATGAATGGCCGTGCGCCCTCTTCCCGAGGATCTGCAAAGGGCGGTGCTTCGCGCAGATGCAGCGGCAGTAGCGTCACTGCGGCTTGGTCCTGCGCCTCCGCGAGCAGCGTCCGCTCGAGCAATTCCGCCCAGGCGCCGTACAATTCGTCTCCGATGGCGCGCATCTTCCGCGCGTAGAGCGGGACCCAAGGCAACAAATGTTCCCAGAGCAAGGCGCTGCGAGCGCGATCGAGCGCCGCGCGCGGAAGCGGTTCGATTTCTTCTTCGAGACGCTCGCGCAATTCTGCGTACAGCGCGAGCAGCGTGGCGAGATGATCGGCTTCGGCCGGCGGCACGAGGCCGAGTGCCCGCCAGAACCCGGCAACCCGATCGCGTGCTTCGCCGCCCAGCATGCCTTCCGCGCCGACGTACACGGACGCATAAGGATAGAGCTGCAAAGAGAAGAGTGCGGTGTACGTGGCTGCGTCAGGCGTGCCGGGCAACCCGATGTTCTCCGCGATCGCCGCGTGCTCGGCAGCGGGGCACTCGGCAAGTGCGCCGAGTGCCCGAAAGAGTTCCATCGCTTCCTACGTCGGCGCGGGAAGCCGGAAGGCGTCGGTACCGGGCTTGAGCGGTCGCAGCAACCAGTACGGGCGCCGGGTGTTGTCCGGCGAATGGCTGACCGCCGGGCGCGTAATTGCGAGCCACGCTTCGTACGCGCGACGCGACTTTTCGGTATCCGATGCGATGTCGCCGTATGCATCGTGCGGCTCGGCTTTGGCAACGAAGACCGCTTGATGCCAGCAGTGCATGCCGGAGATGGGATCGGGATGCACGGGGAAGGTCAGATTCTGGTGGACTCCCGCGTCGGTCCACCAGATACGCTGCGTGTCCGGATCTGACGACGCGTAGGGCGTGACGCCCGCCTTGCGCTGCATCGCCCAATTGTCGCCGTCGTGCTTGAGGCTCACCGTTGCGGACATCTGCCGCTGCCCTGTTTCGTGTAGCCGCCACCGGCCCATGTGATGACTGCAAGCGACGACGCCCGGCCGGATGCCTTCGGTGACCCACGCTTTGACGACGAAGTAGCCGATCTCGGTCGTCACACGCACCAGATCGCCCGTCGCGATCTCACCTAAACGGCGCGCGTCGATCGGGTTGATCCACACGGGGTTCGTATGCGCGAGTTCGTCCAGCCATTTCGCGTTGGCGCTTCGCGTGTGGATTTGAGTCGGTAAACGGAACGTCGGGATGAGTACCATTTGGCCCGGCCGCAGATTGTCGCGGTGGACGTGACTCTTGATGTACGCGGGTGCGACGTATTCGGGCCAGCCCCAAGCTCGCAGCGTGGGAGAGTAAAACTCCAATTTTCCGCTCGGCGTTGGGAATCCGCGCAGGGTCACGCCGTCGACGTCCACTCCGACGGGACGTCGACCGTCGGCATCGGAATCGGGACTGGGAACCGGCACGACGTTCACCGACGCCGGCTTGGGAGCGCGCGTGTACACGCGCCCGAGTGCACTGGTCTGAGAATCGACTAATTCGTCCGCCGGAACCGGTGCTTCATGCAGTGCTCCAACTTTGCGGCTGATTTCAAAGGCACCGTAACGGCGCATGTATGCGAGCGGCGTCAACCCTTCGGACGCGGCGCGCTCGGGCAGTCCCGGAACCGAATTGTCGAAGATGTATCCGTAATACTCGTCGACGGGGAGCTTCGTGCCGGGCAGTTTCTGGGATTCGAAGTATTTGCGAATGCCGAGCTTCCCGTCGGGATCGACTCGCCAGGAAAGGTCGATCCAAAACTCGTTCTCTTCCCAAACTTCGCCCGGGTTGACCGCCCTCGTATCGGCAATCTGCTCGCCGGCGCGTTCGCGCACCGTTCGCAGGACCGGCTGCCGGAACCCGAGCCACTGCGCGTCGTGCGTTTCGTACGAATGAATGTCGTGCCGTTCGGAGCTATGACCCATCGGCAGAATGTAGTCCGCAAAGAAAGCCGTTTCGTTCCAGGTCGGCGTCAGGGCTGCGTGCAGCCGCACTTTCGTTTCGTCGGTAAGCAACTCGATCCAACTAAAGCCGTCCGGGTTCGTCCACACCGGGTTGTAGACGCGCGAGAAGTACACTTCGAGCTTTCCACGGCCTTCGCGCATGAGATGCGGCAGCATGAACGACATCTCGTTCATCGCGAGCGGATACTCTTGCGGCCAGGTCAGCTCGTTCCAGCGCTTCGGATGCGGCGGCGAGTAGATCGGTTTGGGGACGAACTTATTCCAGGCGTTGGGGTACACGCCGCCTTCCGTTGCGACCGCTCCCAGCAACGCGTTGAGCAAGAAGAGGCAGCGCGAGACTTGCCAGCCGCCGAGATTGCCGGCGGCGGCCGAACGCCAGTTGTGGCTCGATAGCCGCGTGCCCGCCGAAGCGACGAGGTCCGCGACCTCACGTAAGCGACTTTCTGCGATGCCCGATTCGCGAGCCGCGTACTCAAAGGTGAATTCCGCATAGAGATCGAGGAACGCACGCTCGAAGTTTTCGAACGTCGGCGCGAGATCCGGCCGCTCGTCTTGCAGATATTCTTGCCAGTTCCACCAGCGCCGCACGAAATCGCCGTTATACCGGCCGGTGCTCACGAGGTGGCGCGCGATCGCGAGGAACATCGCGGCCTCGCTCCCAGGGTGAGGAGCGAGCCAGTGATCCGCGTGGGTGGCGGTGTTCGAGAGCCGCACGTCGACGACGATCAGCTTCGCGCCGCTCTGCTTCCCTTCCATGACCCGCTGCGCGTGCGGGTTGAAGTAATGCCCCGCTTCCAAGTGGGCGCTGACGAGCAGGATGACATCGGCGTTGGCATGGTCGGGGCTTGGCCGATCGTAGCCGAGCCAGTACGCGTATCCGGCGCGGCCGCCCGACGAGCAAATGTTCGTATGCGAATTATGACCGTCCACGCCCCATGCCGCGAGAACGCGTTCGGTGTAGCCGTCTTCACCCGGACGGCCGACATGGTACATTATCTCGTTCTCACGTTCTTCGACGATTGCGTCGCGAATGCGGCCGGCCAGATCGTCGAGAGCCGCGTCCCACGAGACCTCGATCCACTTGCCCTCACCGCGCGCGCCCGCGCGCTTGAGCGGATGGAGGATGCGGTCGGGATCTTGGATCTGATTGATCGTCGCCGGGCCCTTAGCGCAGTTGCGGCCGCGCGAACCCGGGTGCTCGGGGTTGCCTTCGAACTTTCGAATCTGCAACGTCTCGGTATCGACATACGCGAGCAAACCGCACGCCGATTCGCAGTTGAAACACGTCGTCGGTACGAGCGTGTAGCGGTGCTCCTTGCGCTCGGGCCAAGCGCGCGAATCCAATTCCACCCAATCGTTCCAACGCTCTTTGGGTGGAAAGGAAGCCAGATGAACGCGGCTGGCGCCGCCATAGAATGTTTCGCCGCGGGCTTCCGTGTCTTTGCGAGCGGCGCTGACCCGCTTATTGAGTTCGCGGATGTCTTTGATGATATTCATGCTAATGGCACCGATTGTCCGGCTTGTACGTAGGCATGCTCGTGTGCGAGCAACCCCACGAGTGCGAAGGGAACCGCGGCTGCCCACAACCAGGGTGCCGCAATGGCGAGGGCGGTTAGGATAATGCCGGCCCAGAAGATGCGCGCATAGCGGCCGTGGACCATCTCGTGCACGGCAAGATGTGCGTGCGCAGTCGGGTGCGTGAGGGTGACTTCCCCGAGCACGAAGCAAAGATGCACGACGCAGCTGCCGGCGAGTAAGAGCGCGAGCGCCTGAAGCGCGTCGGGTTGGAGCCAGGCGGCGAACGGCAGCAGCGACGCCGACCCGACCATCAATGCCTGGACGAAGAGGTGCGGCGGAAGCAGCGGACTCTGCCAGAGATCGCGCGCCCTGGCTTGCGCGAAGAGGTAACCCGTGTAGACCGCGGTCATGATCGCAAGCGGAGCGCCGAGGATGGCCAGCCACGCGGCGATCGCGTCCGCGTGAGCGAGCGCGGCAACGACGTGCAACGCCAGTAGCGCGCCGTACCCACTGATGATGATGCCGCCGCGCACGAGCCAGCTGCGCCACTGCGGGCGCGTGAAGATGAGATAGAAACGCTCGGGATGCTCGAGATCCCAAATCAAAAGCGCGCCCGTCACGCCGAGAAAGAACAGCGACACGAGCGGCGCGACGAGCGTCCAAATCGGACTGGACCAGCCGGCCGGCTGCAACAACGCGACGATGAGCGCCGCGAGATACGCGCCGGCGGAGATGCTCTTCGTCCAGGTGTAGGCGCTCACGCGCCAATCCCACGGTGCCGTATGTGAGACGTCGTAAGAGAGGATTGCGGCCGCCGATGAATTGGGGCGTCCCGGATGCCCCGAGCCGACTTCGCTCGGTCCTTGCGGCTGTTGGCTCCACGCGTAAATGCCGCCGGACGGGCGTTGGGCCGCGAGCGGATCGAGCGTGGCTTGGTGCGCAGCCTTGTAGAACAGCTTCGGGCGAGTTTCTTTTTCAGGCCGTCGCACGCTGACCGGTTCGCGATTCACGACCCGTGCGACGCGTGATTGCGGGTCGTTGAGATCGCCGACCATGAGCGCCTCCGTCGGACACACGACCACGCAGGCCGGTTCCAAACCGACGTCGAGCCGGTGGGCGCAAAAATTGCACTTTTCGGCCGAGTGGTCTTCGGGGTTGATGAAAATCGCGTCGTAGGGACAGGCGGCCATACAGGCTTTACACCCGATGCAAATCGACTTATCGAAGTCTACGATACCGTCGGGGCGCCGGTACATCGCACTCGTGGGACACGCGATCGTACATGGGGCGTCCTCGCACTGATTGCAGCGCGTCACCTGAAAATTACGACGTGCTTCGGGAAAGATCCCCACGTCGACCGACTTGACGTACGTGCGCGTCACCGACAGCGGTACGTCGTTTTCGGATTTGCAGGCAGTCGTGCAGGCATGGCAACCGATGCATCGGCTCTGATCGATGACCTTCGCCCACTGCGGGTTCGTAACATCGCGTTCCATTCAAGTCTCCTGTCAGGGTCTAGGCCGCGATGAAAAGACGGCCTGCGGTGAGTAGCACGGCGGTTGCAAAGAGAACCATCACTAACTTCGACTTCATTCTTTTGGATAACGCCGCGCCGGCTTGCCCGCCGAGGACCCCTCCGAGTGAGGCGGTGAGAGCAGGCACGACGAGTACGTGACCCGATGCGAAGTGAATGGCGCCGGCAGCGAACGCCGTGATGGCGAGGATGAAGACCGATGTCGCGGTCGCGATCGCTACCGGCATACGATAGAGGTACAGCAGCATGGGAACTTGCAGCGGCCCACCGCCGATACCGAAGAGCCCCGCCATCAATCCGATGCTTGAGGCGATCGCAGCCGTCGCGGGGATACTTGGCGTTCGTTGTGCCGGTTCGACTTCGCCGGGTTTTGCGGCAAAGAAGAGCAGGTAGAGGATCCGGACCGCAATTGCGACCAGCAGTACGGCGAAGGTTTGTTCGAAAGCCTTCGCCGGCACGACGCCGCTGAGGAGTGCGCCCGCGATCGAGCCGGGGATTGCGAACGCCGAGAACCAGATGGCGGCTTTGACGTTCACGCGGCCTTGCAAGTAGTACGGGATCGCCCCCGAGACTGCGTTTGCCAGAACGAACATCTGCGTCGTCCCGGCAGCTTCGGCCGGACGGAAGTGCAACACGGTAAGAAAGATGGGCAACATGAGGAAGCCGCCGCCCGCACCGACGATCGTCCCAAACATGCCGACGACGAAGCCGGCCAAAACCAACAGCCCACTTTCCAATGGCGAGCACCTCGTTAGCGTCGCGAACGGCTGTTTGGCGGTTTCGGCTACGTCGGGGCGGTCACTGCTCGGCCTTGCTTATACCACGATAGGTTTTCGTTATGTAGCGCCCGCCGGAACGTTGCGCGACCGGGCGCAGGTCGCGACGACGACGAAGAGGTTGTCGTGCGGGAACTGTCGCCAAGCATCAATGGCTTAATGTCGCTCGCGGCGGTCGTCGAGCACGGCAGTTTCACGCGCGCGGCCCGGGCATTGGGCGTGTCGCAAGCGGCCGTGTCTCAGCAGGTTCGGGACCTCGAGCGAGTGTGCGGCTTGCCGCTTGTCGTCCAGCACGGGCGTCTGCTCACTACCACGTCGCTCGGGAAAGAGCTGGCCTCGATCGGCCGCAGCATTTCCCTCGAATCACGGCGGGCTGTAAAGAGCATTTCCGAACACGCCGACGGCCATAAAGGCCATGTCACGATCGGTGCGAGCATGACGATCGGCGTGTACCTCGTTCCCGCCATTCTCGCGCGACTGCAACAGACACGGCCCGGCATTCAGGTGCAGATCGAGATCGCGAATACGGAAGCGATCGCACAAGCGACGGTCGATGGCATCGTCGACGTCGGCGTTGTCGAAGGTTCCGTCAAACGTCCGGAGCTCCTGATCGCGCCGTTCGCCCAAGATGAGTTGCGCTGCATCGCGCCGCGCGGCCACGGGCTTCGCGGGCGTCCGGTTCTTCTCGAGCAGCTCGCCGCAGAGACGCTGTTGCTACGCGAACCGGGCTCCGGCTCCCGCGAAACTCTGCTCGACAGCCTGGCCGCGCGAAAGTTCTCGTTCGCGCACGTCGTCGAAATCGGTAATCCCGAGGCGATTTTTGGCGCCGTCTGCGCCGGCCTCGGTATTTCGTGGGCGTCCGAACTTGCGGTGGCCGCACACAACACCGCAACGATCGAACAATTGCAGGTCGACGATCTCCGCGTTTCGCGCACGCTGTGCTACGTGCGCCGTCGCGATTTGGCGCCGTCTCCCGCCACGCTGGCGTTCCTCAACCTACTCGAAGCGGGTGACGCGTACCATCGGGCGCCTGAGCTTGCGACCACCGTTCGATAGCGTTTCGTTTAGGTCGCCGGCGCTTTGACGGCTAGCACGGGCACGGCTGTGGCTCGGAGGACACCCTCGACGGTGCTTCCCAAGACTAAGCGCTCGACACCGCGCCGGCCGTGGGTGCCCGTAACGATCAAGTCGAATCCGCCGTCCCGCGCACGTCGCACGATCGCAGCGGCCGGATTGCCTTCCAATACCTCTGCGGTGGCCTTCATACCGGCATCTTCGGCCGTTTTTACTGCCGCATCGACCAGCTTCGCGCCGGCGGCTCTTTCTTCTTGAATGAGGTCCTGCGCGCCGCCGATATACTGCGCCTGCGAAGCCGCGAGATACTCGGCCGCAGCATCGACGACATGGCAAAAGACGAGTTCGGAAGCATCCCCGCCGCTCTGCGCGACCTTGAGCGCGAGCGCGACGGCTGCACTTGAGGCATCAGAACCATCGACTGGAACGAGTATGCGTTTAAATGTGGGCATGGTAGCGACTCTTTCCGGTGTGTAAGACGGGCGGTCGGGCACGTGCCTACCGCCTCTTTGCGCAGTCGCGGCACCGAACACGGCCAGATCGTCGCCGCGCCGTCGCACACGACGCAGACGTGCAGTTCACCGCGTTGCACGTGCATATCTTCACGGTGGCCACAGCATTCGCACGGGGTGCCATCGAGGCCGAGATTACGGCGTGTCGCCATGATCCTAGGCGGTGACTTGCGCTGAACGCCGCGCTTTTACGCGAGCGTACGCTGCGGCCGAGCATTCCGCGCAAGTTTTTAAATTCGGTCGTGCGGGCGTGATGCAACAGACGATGCAAAGCTTTGCTTTCGTCGCGCGCTCGCGCTGCGCACGTTTCCAGTCGGCTGCCGAACTCACGCTGGAACCGCGATCGTCACCAGATGCTCGCCCGGAGTCGAGAGCGGAAGCCCCCGCTTTTCCATCTCGAGGATGTAATCGACGACAATTTCCTTGACGTTCGCTAGCATCTCTTCGCGCCTGTCGCCGGCAAGGAGAAGACCCGGAAGATCGGGGCACATCCCGGCCCATGCGCCGTCAGATCCTCTCTCTATCCAGAACGTATATTTGAGCTCGCTCTTTTCCATGCTTAGCGCCTCCATGCGCCGTCAATTTGCTTGAGTGTAGAAAGCGTTCCGGTTGGCACGTCTTTCGAGTCATGGTTTGGAATCGAGACGATGTACGGGTATTCGCGTGCGTATAGATATCGTGACTTCCTCGGCCGTGACGCACGAACGTCCAACCTTTAGCTTTTGCGTATTTCGCGACGTCACTCGCTTTCATGACAGTATCATATCGAATGACAGTATCACAGTCAAGACGAAGTGAGTGGTTGCAGAATAGGTTGTACTGGCACCCATTTGCGACCGTGTTGATTTCCAACCACAATCCCCTTACGATTTGTTCGGGCCTCCATCGAGCTCACAGGCATGATGCAGGCCTCTCCGTGCGATGAGATGGGGAATTTCTCACGAGAATGCGGGGATTATCTCACCGCAGACGACATCAGGTGATGCGATCATTTTTGCGCTACCTCACGGTGACAACGTATATCGAATACGATGGGCGAACTAAGAAATAAGAAGCATCGTCGACTGAATCTTTACCCTTAAGAGGTCGTTGAAGGCCGCGTGTCGTTGGCGAAGGCGGAACGCGCATGTGGAACGCCGAACTGTACCAAATGAACACCTTAGAGGACGTCGTCGAGACTCTTGGCGGCTCGCGCGTGCTGAAAGATCGGTCGATCCGCACGTTTCTCGATCTCGACCGGATCGCTCACGAGGGTGTCCCCTTCCAAGCATTTTCCCGACTCGTCACGATCATGGACGAGCCCGAAAGCGCCGTGGCAAGCGGAATTGGCCTCGCACGGACGACTCTGAATCGCCGTCGCGAGCAGGGTCGGTTCGGCCTCGATGAATCGCAGCGGGTGCTCCGGCTCGGCGTCATCCTCTCGATGGGGAAGCAAGCTATGGGGTCCGTGCCGGCCGCGGCTCGGTGGTTGCTGAAGCCTAACCGCGCGCTCGGTGGCAGATTGCCGATCGAGCTGCTTCAAACGGATTTCGGCGGCCGAGAGGTTGAGGCGGTCCTGGGACGCGCGCTCCTTGGCGGCTTTAGCTAGGGTGATCGTTTTCCGAGTCGGCTACAAACGATTTGCAGTGAACCCCCTCTCCGGAGAGGGTTCGTTTCTTTACGGCGGGCGTTGGTCCAGCGTCGGGACGCGCGTCGCCTATACTGCATCAACTGCGTCGCTTGCAATCATGGAATTTCGCGCACATCTCGATTTTGAGGACTTCGATCCGGATGCTCCGCCGGATCTTGTCATCGTCTCTGCGCGCTTTCCGGACCACGCGATGCTCACGCTCGATCAACTCGGACTTCGCCTGCCCGTCGATTGGAGCGATGTCCCGGCTCCGGCGGCCGACGCCGCGATCGGTGACGGGTGGTTCGCGTCGGCCGAGTCACTCGCGCTCGCAGTTCCGTCTGTGCTACTCCCGCCGATCAGTCCGGAGATGAACTTGCTCATCAATCCGCTGCATCCGCAGTTTCAGGACGTCGAGATTCGCGTGGACCCGTTCGAGTACGATCGACGCCTTCTCCAAGGTCGGAGCCGCTAAGAAATGCACTGCTCCACCTGACGCTACGCGTACAGCTGATCTCACCCTCGATGTGATGGGAGTTCCCGATTAGTGATGAAACGTCGACTTGGCCTCACTCGCATGGGCGATGGACGCCGCCTTCGACCAGCCTTTGGCCGACGTCACGCCGGTCACTGGTCGTAAATTGGTCGTACCACCCGGTAGCCCTGGAAAAGCGAAGGCCCGCAAACCCAATGGTTGCGGGCCGAAAGTGGTGGAGATGTGCGGATTCGAACCGCAGACCCCTTACATGCGAAGCAAGTGCTCTACCAGCTGAGCTACACCCCCACGGTGGCCGACCGAAGTCACGATCGACCCTCGTAAATACGTCCTGCCCCTGGGCTCCCCCTCCGGCGTCAGAGCGGCGCGCCGAGGTACGGGAACTGCTGCAGCCTTAGGCCCTTGTTCGCGCAGCTCGCGTATTGGTTGGTGAGGTTCGGGCGGCCGGCGCGGCCGTCTTTTTCATTTCCGTCGTCGCCTGGAACCGGCACGGTGATGTTTGGAGTCGGTGCTTGCAGCGTCGTCGCGGTGGCCAGGCTGCCGAACGTAATGCCGAGCATTGCGTTGACGACGTCGTCGCTCAACGCCCGTCCGCCGAACGTCGTCGGCGGTGCGCCCGTGCACTCACTCGGCAGCTGTCCCGAGGTTTCATAGCCGAGGTAGCTCGCGCGCAGCGACGGGTCTGCGATGTCCGCGACGAGAGCGTCCGGCGCGAGCAGCGCCTGTGCGTATTGCGAGATCGCAGCAGTACGGCCGCCGGTGGCCGTGATGAAGGTGTCGATCTGCGGTGCGACCTGGGCGACGTCGGTCGCCGGTGCCGCGCGGTTGAATGGATCGTGTTGCGCGTAGGGGAGGTAGAGCTCTTTGAGGCCGGGACGGCCGATGCGGTCGATTTGCTGAAACCGTACCACGGGCGACGTGCTGGTACCCGACACGTTGGTCACGGTTGGATCGTTGCTGCAGCCGGAAAAAGCAGCGAGTGACAGCGCGCTCGCGCAGACGATAGTAAGCGTGCGTTGCATGGTCCCTTAATTTCCCGACGCCGTGCTGGTCGTCGCCCAATACGCGACCGGACATACCGTGCCGCAGACACCGCCGTTGCCCGCGGTAAGCGCCGTCTTGGGCAACTCGACGACGATCGAAAGCACGTTCGTGTTCGCGAAGATGTCGTTGGAACCGCCGCCGCCCGCTGGCGTGAAGCCCTGGGGGCACGGGCTCGTTCCGCCGCTCAGACACGAGGCGGCGGTGCTTCCCTGATTGCGGTCAGGAAAGATATTGTTGAACTGGCTTGCATTGAAGAACGCCGGATCGCGTCGCGCGCCCGCAAACACGCTGAAGGGCGTCGTTCCCGAGGTCGTCGCCGAAGCACTGAAGGGCCGATTGATGAAGCCGGAGCCGTTGGCGAAGCCGCCGTCGACGAGCGTCGTGGAGGTCCCGACGGAATTCGGTGCGGCCGGCCCGTACACGAAGACCTGCTGCGTGCCGCCGGCCGCCGCGGCAAACGAAAACTGGATGACCAGATCTTCGATCGGCCGGCCGCCGGTCGCTTCGCTGCGGTACTTGTTGTCGAACTTCATCGTGTACAGCACGCTCGGGTCGAAAAACGTGGTCGTCCCCGCGCCCGCGGCGATGAGCGGATACACGTCCATCACCGCCACGACGTTGTTCGGATTGGTCGGGCTTGGAAAAAAGTACGTGTCCGTAATATCGGCGGCGGGCCGCTGTACCGTCACCGGAGAGCCCCGCAGGTCGAAGCTGCGAGCCGGAGTTCCCGCGTACAGAGCGGCGGCCGCGAACGCGCACAGCGCCGCGGACCCGCCAAGAAGACGAGCGAATTTCATGCGGCGGACTTACGCGGGAAGCGGGGTAAAGCCTCGCTTGTCTCTACCGCTTCGCCAGGCGCGCCCGCGCGTCGTCGGCGTAGAACGGGTGAAAGCTTGCATTGATTCCGAGCGCGCGGTCGTAATCGGCCTTCGCCTCAGCCTGCCTGCCGAAGTGCTCGGCAATGACGCCTGCATGATAGAGCAGCAGCGAATTTTCCGTGTGGTAGCGCATCGCTTTGATCATGGCGACGCGCGCCTCGTCCCAGCGGCCGTCCATTGCGGCGGCCCAGGCGAGGGTGTCGTCGGTGAAGATGTCGTCGCGGACCGCAAGCTCGCGTTTGGCGATTGCGTACGCATCGGCCGGATGTAGGTGGTGTTCGGAATAGTAAATGGCCAAGAGCCGGTCCGAGATACGCTGCGTGTTGCCGATCTTTTCGATCGTGGCAATGAGGGCGTTGGTTTGCGCGGCGCCGGCCGCATCGCCGAGCGCGGTTTGTGCGTCGGCCTTGTAGCCGAGGGTCTCGGGATACGGCACGATGTTGGCCGAAGCGGTCGCATCGTCGAGACACGCCTGCCAGCGCTTGAGCGCGCACTCGAAATTCGCCAAGCGGCGATACGCGTCCGCGAAGTTCGGAAACACCTCCAGCGCCTTGTGCTCGAAGGCGATCGCGCCGTCGTTATCCCCGGCCTCGAACGCCATCTCGCCCTGACGGAAGAAGTACCATGCGCGTTGCTGCGCGGGAAAATCGAACACGGCGTTCTGATACGCGCTCGCGGTTGCGAGCAAAGTGCGCGCTTCGGCGAGATGACCCGTGAGCTCGAGATCGCGTGATTGCACGACGCGCCAACCGTCGTCGCGTTTGTTCAGCGGTACGGCATCGAGGCGCGCCCGCGCGGTGTCGTACGCGCCGATCTCGAGATCGAGGCTCGCTTCGCGCACGAGCATCGCAGGATCGCCTTTGTCGTACGTTTCGACGTGCTTCGTAATGAGCAGCGCCGCCAAAAACTTGTGCAGCGTGAGATCGATCGAAGCGAGCTGCAGTTCCGCGGCCATATTCAATCGCGGTTGCGCGGCAAGTGAAGCGCGGGCGGCGCGTTCGGCGCGCAAGACGTCGTCGATGTCACCGTGTTCGCGGTAACGCTGCAAGTACTGTTCGGCGAGCTGGCGCGGGCTCAGCATGTCGTCGTGGACTCGTTTGCGGACCATCCCTTCCCAGAAGGCGACGGTTTTGTCGCGTTGTTCGTAATCCGGCGTGACGGGTGCCATCGTCGGTAACGCGGCTGCACGCGCGGCGGCTTCGCTCCGCTTCACGTACGTCGGCCAAGCCGCAAGTGCGACAATGGTGAGAACGAGGAGCGCCCACATCGCCAGCCTCGGGACACGTTTCATCGTCGTTATACCTATCGTGAGAAAGAGAGACGCCCTCCACGCGAACGTGGAGGGCGTACCGCGGACTAGTCGTGTGGAACCGTAGCCGTTAGGATGGGTTGGGAAGGTACGGGAACGTGGCGGTCGTTTGCTTGGCGGGGTTAAGGCTGCCCGGGATGTTCTGCGCCGAGAGGCAGTTGTTCTCTTCGTTGTCTTCGCCAAAGCCTGGGACGGCCTTTACTCCCGTGAGGGCGTTCCCAAAAAGACCCGCAAGTTCGAGGTCGATGACGTCGTCGTTGGGTGCCCGTCCGCCGAAAGCGGCGCCATTGGTCAACTCGTAGCTCAGAAAATACTGATTGAGCGTAGCGCCCGTGGGCGGACCTCCGGCGAGGTTTACGGTGTACTCATCGGGATACAGCACCGTCTGCAGCGCCGTGCCGAAGTCCGTGGGCGGATTGGCCGATGGCTTCGGCGGGCGAATAGCGTTTTCGGTATCGTGGATCATTTGCTTGATCGTCGGATCCGCATACGGTTCGACGGCGTTGGAGATTTGGTGCTGCTGGAAGGTTTCGAACACTTCTTTGATCACCGGGCGCGAGAGCCGTTCGATCTGCGTGTAGGTCGTCGCTCCAGAGTTAGGCGGCTGCGGCGTGAGAACGACGGAGCTGTCTTTGCTGCAACCGGCCAGCACTAGGCCGAGGGCCGCCAGCGCGGAGAAGCCTTTTACGGTATTCATCATGTAATTGCTCCTAGTTTCCCGTGGACGAGCTGGCAGTCGCCCAGACGTGGATCACCGAGGTGTTGTACGGATTTCCGCTGATGAGCGCCTTGGGTACTTCGACGACGAAGGCGAGCACGTTGAACGGACCCGCGTTGAGCGTGTCGCTCGCGGGAGCCGTGCTGCATGCGTAGTTGTTCGCCACGCCGAGCGCCGTCAATCCCGGGCTAACGTACCCGGCCGTCGCTCCGCCCGTGAAGCCGTTGAAGCTCGGCGCAGCCGGACCGCGGTTCCCGCCGGACGTCTTGTCGTACGCCGGTGCGAGGGTAGCGAGATTCGCCGCGTCATTGCCGTTGGAAAAACCTTCGGGATTTGCAGGCGTTTCCGGGCCGGGATCTGCCTGGTTCGCGTGCGTGCCATAGTTCCGGTCACCCAGGAACGTGAAGAACGCGAAGAGGTCGAAGAAGAACGGGTCTCTGCGCGGGCCGGCAAAAAACGAAATCGTGTTGTTTTGCAGTTGCGCGTTCGTATTATACGTCGTGCTTCCGGCAGGCGTCGTGACGAACGTATTCTGTACGCCTACTTCGTTCGGCTTGGCGGGTCCGTACAGCGTGAGCGTCTGCGTTGCGCCGGTGCCGGTCGCGCCGATCTGGATGACCTGGTCTTCCTGGAAATTCGTCGCGCCGTGTGCGATCTTAAATTGCCACATCAGCGTGGGATCGAAGAACTTGGAAGTACCCTGGCCCGGCATGATCAGCGGGCTGACGTCCATTGCGAAAACGACGTTGTTCGGGTTGCTCGGGGACGGGAACACGAACACGTCGGTGATATCGGCCGACGTATTCGAGCGCGTGGCGAGGTTGTAGGTGTCTTGGTGGTCCGAGCTCTTCACCGCATGCGCGGTGTAGAGCACGCCGGCCGCGGTGATAGCGACTGCCGCCGTCACCGTGCCGAGAATCTTTTTGAGATTCATCGAGTTGGTCTCCTCATGAAGGGATGCCGGGATGGTACGTGGGGTCGGGGTCTGGCGAGCGTGCGAACACGAGCGCGAGCGGAGCGGGAACCGCGTCGCCATAAGCGACGCGAACGTTTTCAGGGCCGTCATGTGGCCTCCGCGCGTCGTCGCGCGGGCGGCCGGGCGAAGCCAAAGACTGCAATGGCGATCGCGACGAGCGCGGTGACCAGGAGCGGAGAGACGGTGATGCCCTGCTGCGCGAAGCCCTGACCGATCATGATCGCTCCGATGGTCGCGATGACGACGGCCGAAACCAGCGGTCCGACCGCGACGAAGCGCTCGAACTGCGGCCGGCCTTGGAGCCACGTCGCGCCGCGCACGACGGCGATACCGAGCCCCGTCAGCGTCGCCGCAAGTCCGAAGCTAAACGCGACGATAACGAAGATGCCATAAGCGACCTGGTTGAGCGCGATTGCCGCCAGCAGCACGACCAGGGCCGCGGGACACGGTGCCACGCCGCCGCTCATCGCGGCCCAGACGGTTCCGCCGAAGGTGAGCGGTGCCGTCCCAGGTATGGCGTGCGCTCGCGCATGCGCAAGTTCGTTTAGATCGCCGTGCGCGTGATCGCGGCCGTGCATATGATCGCCGTGATCGTGACCATGCGTGTGATCGTGACCGTGCGTGTGATGTGCCGCGAGCGCTACGGCCCCGCGCGAGCGGAGCTGGCGTTGGACCGCGCGCGCACCGATGATGGCAATCACTCCGCCGGAGAGCAGCGTGATCCACGGGTAGATCGCTTCAGGGACGAAGTATCCCTTGAAGAGGTTGATTGCGACGCCGAGCGCGAGGACGCCGATCGTGTGTGCAACCGTCAGGGCCGTCGCTAGTATGGTTGCCTGCTTCACGGTGGCACGCGCCCCGACTAAAGAGATCGCGAGCAGCGTCTTGCCGTGGCCGGGCTCGAGGGCGTGCAGCGCGCCGAGCGCGATGGCAACCAGGAACGTGAGCGCGACGAAATTCCAATCACCCGTCCCGCGCGCCAGCATGTCGGAGAGTTGATTGGACCGCACCTGCGACGGTGCCGGGGCGCCGGCGGCCGGCGAATCGGCGACGGCCGACGTGCGCACCGTGGTGCGGCCGGCACCGTCGAGCGCGACCTCGACGGCCGTCGTCGTGCGCGGCGACCCCAAGAGCGCGTTCGGATACGCCGTCAACTCGTGCGTCGGCTCGGTTGCGGGCGCCACCACGACGTCGTGCCACCCGAGCCGCCCGGCGTACGTGTCGTCGCGGAAAACAAGACTGCGCGCCGTAGCCGGGCGCCGTTCCTGGAACGCTGCGTGGGCGGAGAGCACGACGTACAGCGTCGGCAGGCGGCCCGCACCCGGGCGCGTCGTCGCCTGCGTGCCATCCAGTACGAGCGCGACCTGCGTACCGTCGGCGGTCAGTCGAAGTCCCGCAATCAGTTGCGGCGCGAGCGTCCGCGCATAGGCTGCGACGCGCTGCGGGGCCGCATCGGCCGGCGTCTGTGCGCCCAGAGCCTGGAACGTCGGTATCTCCGCCATGTCCAGAACGTAGCGAAGCCGCACGTTGTTCCGGGCTACTGACAATTCCGTCAGATGGTTGATCGTAAAATTGCCGAGCGGGTGCGCGTCGCTGCGCGCCGGTGACAAAACGACGAAGAGCGCGCATATCACAAACGCAAAAAGACGAGGCAGCATCCGTTCCTTCAAGCGCGCAGCACGACGGTTGTCATCAATGACTACACTAATAACGAGTAACAACAACGCGTGGATTGGTTCGCCGGAGGGCGCAAGGTTTGCCTGCGCGACTGGACGCATAGCCAAGACGTGGGAATCATTAGCAAATTGCTCTCCCGACCGGTCGGTTTGGCGTTTGCGAGTGCAGTCCTAACGGGTACGACGGGCTGTGCTGCCGCGCCCCGTGCTGACGCGGCGGCTTCCCCGGCCGGCCTGCGACCGCGCGTGCTGGTCACGATCTCGACCTTCACCTCGTTCGCGCGGGCCGTCGCCGGAGACCGGGCCGAGGTCGCGACGCTCGTCCCCGGCGGCGCGTCTCCCGAGGAATTCCAGCCGACGCCCGGCGACATCGAAAAGGTTCACGCGGCGGACATCCTCGTCGAGAACGGACTGGGCCTCGAGACCTGGCTCGCGCGTACGATCGACAATGCGAAAAACGACAAGCTCGCCGTCGTCGTGGCGAGCGACGGCCTGCGCGCCAAAGACGGTAATCCGCATCTTTGGATGGACCCCGAACTCGCACGAGGCTACGTGCGCGCCATCGCCCGCGCGCTCGACGCTCGCGATTCTGCCGGGCGCGCAACCTACGATCGCAACGCCGCGGCGTACGATGCGAAGTTGGTGCGGCTCGAGTCCGACATCGCCGCAAGGATCCGGACGATTCCCGCGTCCTCGCGGGCGATGATCGTCTTTCACAACGCGTGGCAGTACTACGACGACCGCTTCGGCCTGCGCACGATCGGCGCAATCGAACTATCGCCCGGCCAAGAGCCCAATCCAAAGTACGTGAACGAACTCGTCGGTCTGGCGCGCCGGAACCACGTGCGCGCCATGTTCGCCGAACCCGAATACAACCCCAAGCTCGTGCGCACGCTCGCCCAGAGCGCGGGTATCGTGACCGTCGAGAATCTCTACGACGATTCGATCGGCACCGATCCGCGCGTGACCGATTACGAAAGCATGTTGCGCTATGACACCGAGACGATCGTCGCCGCGCTCGGCGGCGCGCGCCGATGAGCTCCGCCGTCAGGGTCGCGGGACTCGTCGTGCGTTACGGTCGCGTGCTCGCGCTCGACCGCATCGATCTGGAGCTCGCGCGCGGGATGGCGCTGGGCATCGTCGGTCCCAACGGCTCCGGCAAATCGACGTTGCTGAAAGCCATCGCGGGGCTCGTCCCGCCGACGTCGGGCCGCGTGGACGTCTTCGGTGCGCCGCCGCGGACGCTGCCGCCGGGAAGTATCGCGTACGTGCCGCAGGTCGAAGCAGTCGACTGGACCTTCCCGGCGAGCGTTGAGGACGTCGTCGCAATGGGACGCTATCCCCGCTTGCGCCCGCTCGCGCGATTTTCAAAAGCCGACCGGGCCGCCGTCGATGCTGCGCTAGACGCCCTGCGGCTGGGCGACTTGCGTTCGCGACACATTTCGCAGCTCTCGGGCGGCCAGCAGCAGCGCGCCTTCGTCGCGCGCGCGATCGCGCAAGAACCCAAGGTCTTGCTGCTCGACGAGCCCACGACCGGCGTCGACGCGCAAACCGAAGAGAGTCTGCGCGCGATCGTGCGCGGACTCGTCGCGGACGGATTACCCGTGCTGATGACGACGCACGATCTCGACCGTGCGGCCGAGTGGTTCGACCGGCTCGCGGTCGTCGACCGCCGCGTACTCGCGGAGGGCGATCCCGCAAGCGTCCTGCGCTCGGGTGCCTACGCGGGGATCCGCGAGCACGCACACGTGCACGGCCACGCGCGCGCCGACATCGAAGACGACGCGCGCGTCTGATGGATTTCTTGCTCGCACCGTTCCAATACGAATACATGCAGCGCGCGTTCGTCGCGGCGCTCGTCGTCGGGACGCTCTGCTCGACGATCGGCACGTACGTCGTGTTGCGCAAGCTCGCATTTATCGGTGACGGCATCGCGCACGCGTCGTTTGCGGGTATCGTCGTCGCGTATCTGCGCGGCATCGATTACTACGCCGGTGCTATCGCGGTCGCCGTGCTGACGGCGCTCGGCATCGGGTTCGTCAACCGGCGCGGCCACGTTTCGCTCGACACGGCAATCGGCGTGCTCTTCACGGGCGCCTTCGCGCTCGGCGTGTTTCTGATGAGCCGCGCGCCGCGCTACAACGTCGACCTCTCGAGTTTCCTCTTCGGCAACATTCTGGGCGTCTCGCGGACGGATCTCGTGGTGATTCTCGTGCTTGCGGCGGTCGTGACCGTGTCGCTCGCGTTTCTGTACCGCGCGTTGCTGTACACGTCGTTCGATCCGGTCGTTGCGGAGGCGAGCGGCATCAACGCCGCGTTCGTCGATTACGCTCTGCTCGTGCTCCTGGCGCTCACGATCATCATCTCGCTCGAAGCGGTCGGCATCGTGCTCGTTGCGGCGCTCCTGGTCACGCCCGCTGCCACGGCGTTCCAGCTGACGCGCCGCTTCACGAGGATGCTCGCGCTGTCCGCAGGTGTGGGAGCGGCGTGCGCCGTGGTGGGATTGTACGCGTCGTACTATCTCCAGGCTGCGAGCGGCGCGACGATCGTGCTGCTCGCGACGCTCGCCTTCTTCGTCGCGATGGCCGTCGGCCGGCGCCGCCGGCCCGCGCCGGACTCGATGCGGCGCTAGGCGCTCGTCTCGGGCTCCGCCGCCCGGACGACCCGGTACTTTTCAGGCGCGACGCGTTCGAGAAAACCCGCGTTCGCGAGCGCTTCGAGGACCTCCGAGGTGAGCCCGCGTTCGTGCTTGTTGGGCATGCCGGCCCAGCGCATCGCGACGTAACCGAGTTCGACGTCGGCGTGCGGCACGAGTAAGTCGCGCACGAACCGCTTCTTGAGATTGAGTTTGTTCATGCGGGCCGCATGCGGTTCGAGTGCATCGTCGAGGCTTGCCGGCCCTACGGCCGTCGCGGGCGAACGCGGAACGGTCGAGTCCTGCGTGTCCACGTAAGCCGTCGTCACCCCGGCGGCGTCGACTTCCGACACATCGACGAAGGACGTTGCGATCCGAGCGGCGGTCGTCGCAGCGGCGCCGTCGTCCGGCGGCGACGCGGGCAGCGCGACCTCCGGCATGCGCCGCAACGCCGGATCGCCGCCGACCAGACCCGGCGCGCGCGCGAGCAGCGCGTCCGTCAGTTTGGGCAGCGCCTCGCCGAGTGCGACGAAAAACGTCTGCCACGGCACCGCATTGACGATCGGCCTGCGCGATGTGAAGGCCGCGAAAACGGCGCGCGCCACCGCGTGGGGCGAGGCGGCAATGGCGGCCGGCGGACCCGAAAAGCCGACGCGCGTCATAAATTCCGTCGCGACCGCTCCCGGATCCACATAGGTGACCGCGACGCCTTCGCGCGCGAGTTCGTTGCGCGCGACGCGCGAGAGGCTGCGGACCGCGGCTTTGGCAGGCGGATAGGCGCCCAGCGTCCCGACCGGAATGCGCGCCACGCCGCTGCCGAAGTAGATGACGAGTCCGCGCGACGCGCGCAGCGCCGGCATCGCTTCGCGCGTCAGCGCGAGCGGCACGATGACGTGCGTTTCCATCTGCTCGTAGAGCGCATCGTCGCTTTGTTCGGTGATGCGGCCGACGGCCGTACCGCCGGCGCAGTTGACGAGCACGTCGAGTCGCCCGAAGCGTTCGAGCGTCGCGCGGACGATCTGCTTTGCGGCCCCGGGCGTCCGCACATCGAGCGCGAGCGTCTCGATGCGGCCGAGCGCCGTGCCGAGCAACGCGCGGAGCGCCTCCGAGCGCTCGGTGCGCCGTCCGACCGCGAACACGTCCCAACCCGCGCGCACCGCGCGTTCGGCGAGGGCCCGGCCGATTCCCGACGAGGCCCCGGTGACGATGGCGACGCGACGCTCTTTCACGGCGTCTCGCTTTGCCGGGCTCGCGCGTGCGGCCCTCCTGCGGTCGAGGGTGCGTTCGCAAGCCGCGCGAAGCCGCGGGGCATGGACCAACCGCGCGTCGGCATCATCATGGGCAGCCTGTCGGATTTGGAGACGATGCGCGCCGCATCGACGACGCTTGCGGAATTGCTCGTCGCGCACGAGATGCGCGTCGTCTCCGCGCACCGAACGCCGGATCTGCTCTTCGATTACGCGGCAACCGCGGCCGCACGCGGGCTGTACGTCATCATCGCGGGCGCGGGCGGCGCGGCGCACCTGCCGGGCATGACGGCTGCCAAAACACAACTGCCCGTCATCGGCGTTCCGGTCCGCAGTTCGACACTCGACGGCCTCGACTCGCTGCTCTCCATCGCGCAAATGCCCGCGGGCGTGCCGGTCGCAACGATGGCCATCGGCAATGCGACCAATGCCGCGCTCTTCGCGGCGCGTATCCTCGCCATCGGCGATGCGGAGCTGCACCGGCGTTTGGCGGAACGCACCGCTGCGGCAGCCGCGGGCGTCGAAGCGACGCGGCTCTGACGGCGATGCGCGATATCGAAACGATCGGCATCCTCGGCGGCGGCCAACTCGGCCGCATGCTCACCCTCGAAGCCAAACGCATGGGGTACCGCGTGGTCACGCTCGAGCCGCTTCCGAATTCGCCGTGCGGGCAAGTCGCCGACGAACAAATCGTCGCCGCCTACGATGACCTGCGTGCGATCGGCGAACTCGGTGCGCGCAGCGACGTCGTCACGTACGAGTTCGAAAACATTCCGCTGGCCTCGGTGCGCGCGCTCGAAACCGACGGGCGCTGCGTGCGTCCGAGCGGCGACGTCTTGCGCATCACGCAGGATCGGCTTCTCGAGAAGACGTTCGTGCGCGAGGCCGGGTGCACCGTCGCGCCCTTCGCCGGCGCGAGCGACGCCGCGGAACTCGGCGCCGCCATCACGGCGATCGGCTTTCCCGCCGTGATGAAAACCGCGCGCGGCGGCTACGACGGCAAGGGCCAGTGGGTCGTGCGCGATGCGCCGGCCGCGCACGCGGCGTTCGCGGCGGCCGCGGGGGCACCGCTGATCTTCGAAGCGTTCGTGCCGTTCGATCTCGAGGTATCGATCATCTGCGCACGGGGAGCCGACGGCACGATCGTGAGCTTCCCCGTGACCGAAAATCAGCACGATCACGGCGTGCTCACGACGACGATCGTGCCCGCGCGCGTGGGCGCCGACGTCGCACGGCGCGTCGAGACGCAGGCCGCAGCGATCGGCTCGCGGCTCGGCATCGTCGGCGCGTACTGCATCGAATTCTTCGTGCTGGACGATACGATCTTCGTCAACGAGATCGCGCCGCGCGTGCACAATAGCGGCCACTACTCGCTCGATGCGACGCAGATCTCGCAGTACGAGGCGCACGTTCGTGCGATCTGCGATCTGCCGCTGGTCGAGCCAAGACTCTTCGATGCGGCAGTGATGGTCAACGTGCTCGGGACGAACACCGGCGATCGGCTCGTCGGCGTCACGTCGCTGTTGCGCGATCCCGATACGAAACTGCACGTGTACGGCAAACGCCATGCGGCGCTGCGGCGCAAGATGGCGCATTTCACCGTGCTCGGCAGCGATGTGCCGGCGGCGCTCGTGAAGGCCGAAGCCGGGCGTGGTTTGCTGTCGTGGCGCGCCGCGCGGGGAGCCGAGCGCTAGCGCCCGGCTCTGCGCCCCATCACCACGCGATGCCCGGTCCCGCGACGAGCGTTCGCGGTTTGGGCGGCACGTCGGTAAAGGCCATCGGCCGGTCCCAGTAGTCGCGCTCGCGGGCCGCTTCGGCCGCGGGCGTGGGTCCCGCTGGCGATCCGAGCGCGAGCGCCCGTTTGTAGACGTCGGTGTATGCGTCGAGCATGCACGCCGTCGAGAACGTGGATTCGACGCGCGTGCGGCACGCTCGCCGATCGAGCGCGGCGAGGCCGGCGACGCGCGCGACGGCGTCGTCGACCGAATCGCACAGGAAACCCGTCTCGCCGTCGACGACGATTTCGGGAATCGAACCCATGCGTGCGCCGAGCACAGGTGTGCCGCACGCCATCGCTTCGATCAGCGTGAGCCCGAAGCGCTCGGGCCGGGTCGTCATGTGCACGAGCGCCAGCGCCCCTCCGAGCAGCGCGTCGCGCGCTTCGCGCTCGACCGCACCGACGAAGCGCACCCGGTCGCCGTCGATGTGCGGTGCGACCTGCGTGCGGAAGTACTCGGCGTCCTGGGGAATTGCCGCGATGACGAGCCGCACTCCGGCGCGCCGTGCAACTTCGATTGCAAGATGCGTACCTTTCTCGGGATGGAACCGGCCGAGAAAAAGCAGATAGTCGCCCGGGCGTGCGACGAACGTGAACTCGCTCGGGTCGATGCCGTTATAGGTCGTCGCGAGATAGTCGAGTCCCGGGTCGCGGTCGCTGTCGCTGATCGAACAGTAGAAGCTGCGCCCTGCGGCCGCATAATACGCCGCCAGAATCGGCGGCGCCGAGAAACCGTGGATCGTCGTCACCAGCGGCGGGGCAGTCGTGGCCAGCGCATAGGTCAGCGGCTTCCAGTCGAAGTTGTTGTGGATGAGATCGAACTCGTGCGCGCGCGCGAAACAGTGGGCGGTGTGCAGGGCGCCGTACACGTCGCCGTTGAGGGCGGGATCCTCGTTGATCCCGACCGGCACGACCGAGGCGATGCGCACGGGCGTCGTCGAGTTGCCCGTCGCGAAGAGCGTGACGTCGCAACCGCGCTCGGCCATGCCGGCGGCGATATTGTGCGCGACCTGTTCCCACGGACCGTACCCGCGCGGCGGCGTCGGCCAGGCGATCGGAGCGAGTAACGCGAGCCGCAGCCCGGCAAGATCGCGCTCGCCCGTCACGTGCGAAGGACGTTCGGCGCAGCGTCCCCGCGAACGAAGGCGCCCGCTTTGAGCACCGCGACGGGCGTACGGTAGGGTCGCGGGTCGCCGTCGATGTCACTCGCGAGAACGATGAGATCCGCGACCGCTCCCGGCTCGAGGATTCCGCGCGAGATGCCGAGCAGTTCCGCGCTCGCCACCGTTGCGGTGCGCAGCGCCTCGCGCGGGGACATGCCGAGCATCGTCTGCATCAGTTCGAGCTCGTATGCATAGCCGTCGTGGCCGTTGAACGGCGTGCCCGCGTCCGAGCCGCCTGCAAAACGGACGCCGGCCGCGCGCGCGCGCTGCAGGTTCGTTGCGGCATGCTCGGCGATCTCGCGCGCTTTGCGTAGCACGAAGTCGGGCATTCCCGCGTCTTCGCCGCCGTCGACGATGCACGTTATCGCAGCGAGCGTTGGTACGAGCGTCGCGCCGCGTTCGAGGAAGAGCGCGATGCCCGCGTCGTCGACGAGATGGCCGTGCTCGATCGAATCGATGCCCGCGCGCAGCGCATTGCGAATACCGCCGGCACCGATCGCGTGGGCGGCGCAGCGCATGCCGTGTTTGTGCGCTTCATCGATGCCGCTGCGCAATTCCGCTTCGTCGAGCTGCTCGACGCCCGGCACGGCGCCCTTGGTGAGCACACCGCCAGTCGCGATGAATTTGATGCAGTCGGCACCGTCGCGGCGCTGTTCGCGCACGGCGAGGCGCACGCCGAGTTCGCCGTCGGCCTGGCGTCCGACGAACCACCCGTGGCCGCCGGTCATGCAGATCGCGCGGCCCGCTGCGAACACGGTCGGGCCGGCGAGCTTCCCCGCCGCGACGGCGTCGCGCACGTCGATTGCAAGATTCTCGGTGCTGCCGAGATCGCGCACCGTCGTAACACCGCTCCAAAGCGTTTTGCGCGCGTTTTCCGCGCACGCGAGCGCGCGCTGCGTCGGTGTGGTGAGCACGAAGACACTCGCCGTCTGCGCTTCGCCGCTCATCTCGAGATGCACGTGCGCGTTAATGAGTCCGGGCACGATGCACGGCGCCTCGAGCGTGCGCGTGCCAGCGGGAATCGGCGTGCCGGCATCGCCGATGTGGGTGATGTGCTCCCCCGCGACGAGCAGCACGCCGTTCCGCTTGGGGTCGCCTACCTGATCGTGCAGCGTGCCGAAACGCAGCGCGAGCGTAGGCGCGGTTGCGTTGGTTGCGATCAGCGTTCTCCGAGGATGACGTCGGTACGGTACATCAGCGTGACGTGGCCGCTGCGGTCGGCGTAGCGCTCGTGCAGAGTCTCGAGCGCGGCGATCATCTCGCCTAGCCGCGGCCCCGAGCGCGGTGCGTAGGACGTGCTGCGCACGCGGCCGATGAGTCCCTCGCGATCGAGACGCTGCGCGTTGTCGAATTGCAGCGTGCGCACGCGTGGAAAACCGGCGCCGCGCAGCAGCGGTTCGAGCGTCTCATCGACGAAGTCCGATCCGGCGAGCTGTGAGGCGTCGGCAAAGCGACGTTCGATTTCCCGGGCTGCGGCGGTCAGCGCATCGCCGCGCACATCGCGCTCGTTCCATACGAGCGCGATACGCCCGGCGGGGCGCAGCAGACGTGCGAACTCCGCGAGCGTCGCAACGCTCGCGAACCAGTGAAAGGCTTGAAACGCCGTAACCGCATCCGCACACGCCGCAGGCAAGCCGGTCGCATCGGCGCGGCCGTCGCGCGCGTCGAGCCCGGCCGCACGTGCGAACCCACGCATTTCCGCGTTGGGCTCGATCGCGATGACGCGTGCGCCGAGGGCGGCCATCGCGCGCGTCGAGATGCCCGTCCCCGCGCCCACGTCGACGATCTCGGGCTGCGGCGGCAGGCCGGCGAGGACCGCGTCGAGCGCTGCCGCGGGATAGTGGGGCCGATAGCGGTCGTAGACTTGTGCGAGCCCCGTGAAGCGTGCGGCCGTCGCGGGCGCGTCTCTCATCGTGCGGTCTGCGCGGAGTCGCTCGTTTCGCGGTTCGCATCCGCGTCCGCATCCGCATCCGCAACGCCATCCGCAGCGCCATCCGCGGCGGCATCCGCACCTTCGCTTTCGCGCGCCCGGCCGAGGACGGTATCGAGGACGTCGAAGCAACGATCGATTTCTTCGGTCGTGTTGTATTGTGCGAAGCTTAGCCGCACGGCGCGTCCGTCCGCCTCGGCCGCGAGCGCCCGCATGAGACGTGGCGAGTAATAATCGCCGCTGCGGCCTTCGATGTGCGCCACCTCGAATCGCTCCGCGAGTTCGTCCGTGGCCACCCCCGGTACGTTGAACGCAAAAACGGGCAGTCGCGCCGAAGCCGGCGGCCGGCCGTAGAGGCGGACCTGCGGCGCGCGCTCGGCGAAGCGTTCGCGCGCATAGCGGGAGAGTTCGAACTCGTGCCGTGCGATGACTTCGAGAGCGAGCCGCGGCGTCGCGGCGACGTCGCGAAAGTACGCCATCGTCCCGAGCCAGCCCGCGAGCGCTTCGTGGCTTTGCGTGCCGCACTCGAGCGTCCAGTAGCGCGCGTCGCCGCCGGGCACGTGTTCGTCGTCGGCCCGCACGTAGCGCTCGAGGGCCCTAGCGCTCGCGACCCAAAAGCCGACGTGCGGCGCGTATAACTTATACGCGGCGAAGAAGACGAAGTCGATCGCGGAATCGATCTCGAGCGCGAAGTGCGGCAGCGCCTGGACGCCGTCGACGACGACGAGCGCGCCCGCCGTCTTGGCCTCGCGTGCCAAGCGCGCGACGTCGAAGACCGTTCCGGTTGCGTTGGAGGCCCAGGGCAACGCGACCAGACGCGGTCCGCGCGCGAGAAAAGCCGCGTACTTGGCTTCGTCGAGGTTGCCGTGCGCGTCGACGGGCAGGACGTCGACCTGCGCGCCGAAGCGACGAAGCCACAGCCACGGCGCGACGTTGGCCTCATGGTCTGCCGCCGTGACGATGATGCGGTCGCCGCGTACCACCGTGCACGCGAGCAGTCGCGCGAAGTTCATCGCAATCGTCGTTGCGTTTGGGCCGATGCCGACGCGGTCGACCGGCACGTCGACGAGTTCGGCGAACTCCGCTTTCGCTTCAGCCACGAGGTCGCTCGTGGCGCGCGTGCGCGCGAAAATGCTGCCTTCTTGCGCGTTGTCGTACGTGAGGTAATGCTGCACGCGCTCGAGCGCGGTGTCGGGCAGTTGCGCGCCCGCCGCGTTGTCGGCGAGGATGCGGCCGTGGGTTTGTGCGGCCAACACCGCCGGAAAACGATCGCCGTTCACGTCCGCACCGCCGCCGCTTCGAGTGCGCGAAATGCGCGGGATTGCGGCTCGCGACCGAGCACGCCGGAAAGAAACCGCGTCGCCACACACACGCCGTCGAGTGAGACGCCGGTTTGAATGCCCATACCGTCGAGCATGTACAGCAGATCTTCGGTCGCGAGGTTCCCGGTCGCGCCGGGCGCGTACGGGCAGCCGCCGAGCCCGCCTGCCGAAGAGTCGAAGATCGCGATCTGCATCTGCAGCGCCGCGACGACGTTCGCAAGCGCGGTGCCGCGCGTGTCGTGGAAATGCATTGCCAGCCGCTCGACGGGCATGTGCGCCTGCAAGGCACCCGCAACCGCGACCACGTCGCGCGGCGTGGCCACGCCGATCGTATCGCCGATGGAAATCTCGTCGACGCCGAGTTCGGCAAGGGCGCTTGCGACGCGAAGGACGCGCTCGACCGGCACGGCGCCCTCGTACGGGCAGCCGAACGCCGTCGAGACGTAGCCCCGCACCCACATGCCGTCCTCCCGCCCTTGACGCACCACGGACGCAAAGGTCGCGAGCGATTCGTCGATGGTCATGTTGATGTTGCGCTTGCTAAACGTTTCGGATGCGGCGGTGAAGACGGCAATGGCGCGCACGTCCGCCGCCAGGGCGCGTTCGAGGCCACGCAGATTCGGCGTCAGGCACAGATACGTGACGCCCGGGCGTCGCGCGATCGCGCCCATCACGGCCTCTGCATCGTCGAGCTGCGGTATCGCGCTCGGGCGTACGAACGACGTCGTCTCGATTGCGGCGAGCCCGCTCTCGCCCAGGAGGTCGATGAAGCGCACCTTGTCGGCGGTCGCAACGGCGGTGGGTTCATTCTGCAGACCGTCGCGGGGGCCCATCTCGACGATCTTGACCCGCGCGGGCAGTTCCGTGAGGGACAGAGCACTCATGGGGCGTGTACCGTGCTTTCCGCCGCACTGTGTGCTGCGAGTTCGACGAGCGTCGCGCCGCCGGCAACCAGCGCGCCGGGCGCGACTGCGACCCGGCTCACGACCCCCGCATGCGCCGCTTCGATGCGATGCTCCATCTTCATCGCTTCTAAGATGACGAGCACGTCGCGCGCCGCGACCGTATCGCCTTCCTTGACGACGACGTCCAGGATCTTCCCCGGCATCGGCGAGGTGACGGCGCCCGCGCTCGCACTGAGCGCGTCTCGCTCGCGGCCGAGCGCCGGCGGCGGCGCGAGCGTCAGCGCATGGCGTTCGCCGCCCACGGTAACGTCGATCGCAGCGCCGTCGATCCGGACGTGCCCCGCGACGCGTCGCTCACCCCAGACGATGGTACGCTCGCCCACAACGTCGATGATTCCATCGAAGGCGAGGTCCCCGCGCACGTTCCACGTGCCGCCATCGCCTGCGCGCGACGCCGTGACGGCGACGATGCGCTTCCCGGCGGCGAGACATAGCGGAATGCCAACGCCGCCGATGCGCCAGGCACCGGGTGAGGCGAGCAGCGCGCCGATGGCGAGGATCCATGCGTCGTTGGGAACGGTCGTATCGCGCGGTGCGAGTAGGTCTGCACGATCGGCGAGAAACGCCGTGGTGGTGTCGCCCGCGACAAAGCCGTCGTCGGCGAGAATCGCACGCAACAGCGGGACGTTGGTCGGCACGCCCTCGATCCGCGCGTCGGCGAGGGCGCGTGCGAGCCGGGCAATCGCTTCGGCACGCGTGGACGCGTGCGCGATGACTTTGGCGAGCATCGAATCGTAGAGGACCGACACGGTGCTGCCGCCGCGCACGCCGCTATCGACCCGGATGCCGGCGCGCGCGGGAACGTCGAAACGTGCGAGCGTGCCGATCGCGGGCAGATAGCCGCTTTCGGGATCCTCGGCGTTGAGGCGAACTTCGACCGCCCAGCCGCGCGTGGCGACGTCGGCTTGCGCGAACGTGAGCGCTTCGCCCGCGGCGAGTGCGAACTGCAGGCGAACGAGGTCGATGCCGTGCACGAGCTCCGTGACGGGATGCTCGACTTGCAGCCGTGCGTTCATCTCCAAGAAGTAAAAATCACCGGTATCGTCGAGCAAAAATTCGACGGTTCCGACGTTCGTGTACCCGACGGACATCGCAGCACGCACGGCTGCATCGCCCATGCGCGCGCGCAGGTCCGCATCCAGTGCGACGGACGGGGCCTCTTCGACGATCTTCTGATGCCGGCGCTGAATCGAGCATTCGCGCTCCCCGAGGTGAAGCGTCGTGCCGTATGCGTCGGCAACGATTTGGAACTCGATGTGTCGCGGTCGTGCGACGTACCGTTCGAGCAGCACGCGATCGTCGCCGAAGGCCGCGAACGCTTCGCGTCGCGCCGCGTCGAGCGCGTCCTCGAAACGCGCGAGATCCTCAACGACCCGCATGCCGCGACCGCCTCCGCCCGCGCTCGCCTTGACCAGGAGCGGGGTGCCCAGACGGGCCGCCTCCGCGCGCAACGTCTGCGCCGTCAAGTCGTTGCCGTCATAGCCGGGCACGACCGCTACGCCGTGTGCGCGCGCGCGGCGCTTCGCTTCGGTCTTGTCTCCCATCGCCGCGATCGCTTCCGGCGTCGGACCGACGAACGTCAACCCCGCATCGCGCACGGCCACGGCGAACGGCGCGCGCTCGGAAAGAAAGCCGTAGCCGGGATGCACGGCATCGGCGCGAAGCTCGCGCGCCGCGGCCAGGATGCGATCGATGGCGAGGTAGGACTGCGGTGCGGGGCCGGGTCCGATCGCAACGGCATCGTCCATCGCGTCGACGTGCATCGCGCCGGCGTCGGCGTCCGAGTAGACGCCCAGCGGAACGATGCCGCTCTCGAGCGCCGCGCGCGCGATGCGCACCGCGATTTCGCCGCGATTTGCGATGAGGACGCGCCGGATCGGGCGCGTCATCGCGTCCACGCGGGCGTCCGCTTTTCGAGGAAGGCGCGCAAACCGTCTTGGCCTTCCGGGCTCGTCCGTTGACGCGCGATCGCCTGGGCGGTCAACTCAAGGGTTGCATCGTAGTCGCTCGCCGCGACAGAGGCCAGAAGCGCCTTCGTCGCCGCGACGGCCGTCGGGCTCGCGCCCAAAAGTTCGCGCGTCACGCGCGCGACCGCGTCGTCGAGGTCGGCTTCGCGCGCGACGACTTCGTGCACGAGCCCGATCTGGAGGGCCCGCGCCGCGTCGAAACGTTCGCCCGTGAGCGCGAGGGCCCGCGCGTGCGATGCGCCGATCTTCGCCAGGACGAACGGCGAGATGACGGCGGGCAGAAGACCGAGCTTCGTTTCGGTGAAGCCGAAGCGCGTGTCGGCCGCCGAAATCGCCACATCGCACACCGCGACAAGTCCTACCCCGCCGCCGAGCGCCGCCCCATGCACCCGGGCCACGACGGGCTTGGGCGCGCGATCGATCGCCCGGAACATACGCGACATCGCCCGGGCGTCCTCGCGATTGGCCTCGGCGTCGAGCTCGACCGACGCGCGCATCCATGCGATGTCGGCGCCGCCGCAGAACGCCGAGCCGGCGCCCGCGAGCACGATCGCGCGGACGGCTTGGTCGGCTCCGAGCCCGAGAAACGTTGCGGTTAATTCGGCAATGGCGCCCGCGTCGAAGGCGTTGCGGACCTCGGGGCGAGCGAGCATCACGTGCGCGATCGGGCCGTCGCGACGCACGACGAGGCGGGTGCGGTCCATCCGCGCGGGCTTCGCGTCCGGATACCGGCTCCCTTACCGACGGGTGGCCTACACTGCGTGCTAGCATGGATGGGATGGATGCAACTGCAGGCTCCCCAGCGGCACGCGCGACGACCCGCTCGACCGTTCCGGGTACCGTCGTCAAACGTCACTCGCTGGTGACCCGGCTGACGCATTGGTCGGGCGCGCTTGCGTTGCTAGTGCTCGTCATGAGCGGCCTGGCGATCTTCAATGCCGCGCCCTATCTCGATACCTCCGACCTCAGCTCCCCCGCGCATCGTATCCTCACTATCGGGAGCGAATCGACGGTGGCGGGCCGGCCGCGCGGGATCACGCAAGTCTTCGGCCGGACTTTCGATACGACGCACGTGCTGGGCTATACCGATAGCGGTCAGGGCGGTGAAGCGCAGCGTGCGTTTCCCGGCTGGATGACCTTTCCGGGTTACCAAGATTTGGCCGGCGGCCGGCGTTGGCACTTGTTCTTCAGCTGGGTGCTCGTCATCGCCGGCGCGATTTACTTGATTTTCGGTTCGCTGCGCAAAGAGTTGCCGCTGCTGATCCTGCGGCCGTCGGATCTCCCGAAGATGCTGCCGATGCAGCTGTATTATCTGAAGCTGCGTAAGGAGCCGCCGGCGCACGGCAAGTACAATCCCCTCCAGAAAGCCGGTTATACGGCGGTCCTCTTCGGGCTCGTTCCGTTCGTGGTGCTCACCGGGCTCGCGCTCTCGCCGGGCGTCGACGCGATCGCGGGGCCGCTCACGACACTGCTCGGCGGACGGCAATTCGCACGGACCTGGCACTTTGCGGCGATGCTAGCGCTCATCGCGTTCACCTTCGGACACGTGTTTCTCGTGGCGAGCACGGGCATCGTCAACAATATGCGCTCGATGACGCTGGGAACGTATCGCTTGGGCAAAAACGAAGGCACCGGTCCGTGAAGCGCAAGCTCTTCGTCGGATCCAGCATGGCGGTCGCGCTCGCGGGATGCGCCAAAATCACGAACGGCCTCAACGATTCGTCCGCGGCCCACGGGGCCCTCAAACTCGCCGAAGACCTCAACCACACCGTGATCGGCACGCACGGCTATGCGAAGCTCTATCGCGAGTCCGATATCACGCGATCGTTCCCGACGAACGGAAACGACACGCCGGGTGACGCCGTGTACCAGCGTCTCGTGGACGGCCGATTTGCGGACTATCGACTCGCTGTGACGGGTCTCGTCGACCACCCGCAGAGCTTCGGCCTCAAGGCGCTCCGGGCACTTCCGTCGCTCAGCCAAATTACGCGCCACGACTGCGTCGAGGGGTGGAGCGTCGTCGGGAAGTGGGGCGGCGTGCCGCTCGGCGATTTCCTGCGGCTCGTGAGGCCGAAGCCCGAGGCCCGGTACGTGGTCTTCTATTCGTTCGATCGCGACGCGAACGGGCAGCAATTCTATGGGAGCATCGATCTCGTGCAAGCCGCGCACCCGCAGACGCAGCTCGCGCTCGATTTCAATGGAAAGCCGGTCGACCCCGACCACGGCGGGCCCGTGCGCCTCCGCATTCCCACCCAGCTAGCCTACAAGAGCACGAAGTGGGTGCAGCGGATCGAACTCGCCGCAACGTTTAAGCCTATTTTCGGCGGCAACGGCGGCTATTGGGAAGACCAGGGCTACGAGTGGTACGCGGGCATTTAAGGTCCCGTGGACCGGTCTCGCGTTCGCTGCGGACGGGCCGGAAGTGACGCGCTTCTCAGCGAGACGGGGCGGAGGATGCTTGGGCTGGTGACCGGTTTCACGGTTCGCCGTCTCGTAGGAAAAATGGCGGGAACCTCCCACGAGATATGGGTATTAGGTCCTAAGGCACTGTCCCACTGATAATATCGCCGAACGCCGCTAGTGTGATGCACGTCACATCCTATACGCTTACTCGAGCGCCGAAGCTTTCTAACGGCGCGTTCTTCGAAGGGCAACCATTTCCATGACGCACCTCGCAATGTCGTTCTTCTCGTCGCTCGCGTTCATCGACCTCAGCTCGTTCAGCTTTAGCTTCCAGTCCGCCGGCGACTTTTTCTTACACGTCCTCGAAACCGGCGGACACATAATCGTTTAGTCCTCCCCGGTAGTACCAAGGGACTTCGGCCCCTAAGAACAATCCAAACCAAAAGCACCAAACGGCGAGCTTTTAGCGGCTTGCCGGCGAATCAAGAGGCTCCATGCAACTCAGCCAGGTCCGGCAGCTCAGGCCGCGTCTCGACAGTTTCGAGTTCGCTGTCTCTGCTTTCCGGGATGCAGAATACGACCGGGCCTGGTCATATTTACACGGGCTCGATACATTCCCAGCGATGCTTCTTAGGACTCGCGTCCTCTTGCGGCTCGATCGGCCAGCCGACGCCCTAAGCGAATTGAACTCGGTAGACCTCGAAGACCTCGGCAGCGCCGATGCTGCCGAAGCGACCGGACTCCTCGCCTTCGCTCGTATGTCGAATTGCGATCCATCTGAAGTCGAAAGTTTGCTCCTCGACGCCCGGGTACGCGCGTGCTCGGCGGGCTCAGCTTCTCTCGAGGCCGATGCGGAATACCTTACGGCCGTTTACCTATTTACTCAAGGCCGGTTCGAAGACGCGCGCACGGCCGCGCAGCGGGTTCTCGAGGTCGTGCCTGTGGAGTCTGCGTGGCTCGAAACCACACCTCGAGTGTTTTCCCGGTTCGAATTACGAGCACGGGCTTATGACTTCTTAGGACACCTCGAAGGACGTGAGCTTCGGTTCAACGAGCAGGCCTCTTACACGCGACTCGCTCTAGAAGAGCTCGATAAAGTTGAGTTCTTCGACCATTACATCCAAGCGAATGCGCTCAATAATTTAGGCATGCTAGCCGCGAAGCTCGACATTTCGGGAGCATACGAATACGTTCAAGACCGCTTGAATACCGTCAGATTCTCCTCGTTTACTCGAAAGCTCGAATTTGAAATCCGGCGATCTTTAGGGTGTTGTGCGGCACTGCGTGGCGATCATATCGGCGCTCTGCGCGAATTCCGGCGGTCTGCCGATGCCGCGCCGACTGTCGCGGCGCGCATTCAAGCCATCGTTGACCGGTCGACTCTCGCGCACGAAATCAGCGAGCGTACGTTCGCGGCCGAAGAGTCGGACTACGCGATGGTCCTTTGCAAGCAGGTGAATTGGAACGAAATCAGCGGTGACGAGCTCTTTTCGCTTCTAGCGGTCGCGCAAAATCTAGCCGGACGAGATGCTGTCGAAGCTCGTCGTGCATTCGAACAGTATGTTGTCTGTAAGCGGCGGCACGCGGTGACCAGTGCGGCAGTCGGCCAACTGTTCTTCACCGGCTGGGAAAATCAGGTCGATGCGGAGATCTCTCGCGCTGAAGACCGAGCCGATCGGGCTATTCGAGCGAGCCTAGACGCCTTCGATATTTTCAAGCGCGTTGGATACGTCTGGCGGGCAGCGGCGGTTGCGATAGACCTCTTCGAATTGACGGGCGAAGCGTCATACCTCGCGTTTGCAAAGTCATACGCTGTGAAGCTGCCGCAGTCGCATCTGGCGCGGCGCGTGGAACGCTGCTTCAATGCGGAGCCCGCGCTGGCCTGACGCCGGCGGCGCCATGGAAACGGTTTACATCCGCCGCCGGCTTCGTCGTGCGCTCGAGCCTCGCGCGCCCCGAACTCCGTCGAGTGAGAACTTACCGGGGCCGAGCAAAATAAGCGCGATCGCGGCGACGAGGTACATAAGCGGAAGTTCGTAAGTGACCGCGTGCGGCGCAGTGCTTACAAAGGTTGCGCCGTGCGGGACGAGCACGATGAAGATCGCGACGAACATGTTGCAGGCGATGAGAAACGCAAAGAGGGGCGTCGCGAGGCCGGCGATCAGGGCGATTCCGCCGCCGAATTCGGCGAACGCTGCCAGCGCTTGCAACCAGCCCGGCGTTCCCGGGATCATGCCCGCCAGCCACGTGACGGGATGTTGAATCTTCGGATAGCCGTGCAGCACGAACGCGAGGCCCACGACTATGCGGAGCGTGAGCAGTGCGATATCGGCGCGAGGTCCAAGCCGCGGCGGCGTTAGCAAATCGGCTTCATCCGGATCTGTGGGTCGGCAACGACGCGGGCAGTCGCCGGCGCGACGGAGCGGCTCAGCGAAAGCCACACGCCCGCGATGACGAGCAGCGCCCCGACGATATCGCGCGTGCCGAAGACTTCGTGGCCGAACATGGCGCCGACGACCACGGCGAGCACCGGAATCATGAGCGCGGAAAGCCCCATGGTGCCGCTATCGATGCGTTGCAGCAGCCAGTGATTGAGATAGAACGCGATGGCGCTCCCAAAGACAGCGAGGTACGCCAGCGCCGCGAGGGGCGCCGGGGCGAGCGCGCGGTGAAGGTCGATGCCTTCGAACGAAACCCCGTAGGCGGCCATGACGACGCCGGCCAGCAGCATTGCGGGCGGCAGGGTCGCGAGCGGCTCCGCGTCGGCGTAGCGCTTGAGATAGACGTTGGCGTATGCGGACGAGGCCGACGCGGCCAAGGTTGCGAGCACGAAGAGCACATCGCCGCGGACGTCGCCGACGAGCGAGATCGTCGCCACTCCGCCGAGCGCCAAGAGGGCCCCGAGAATCGTGTTACGGCCGGCGCGTTCGCCGAGCATACCGTGCGCGAACGCGAAAATGAAGAACGGCATCGTCCCGAAGATCACCGCGACGAGCCCGGAGGCGAGGTGCGTTTCGGCGAGATACGTTAAGGCGTAGTTCAGCCCGAACATCGTGAGCGCGAGGACGAGGATGAGATGCAGGGGCGGCGCTGCGCGGCGGAGGTCGACGCGCAGCAGTGGCGCCAGGGCGTACAAGAAGAGGCCCGCGACGATGAAGCGGGTTCCCGCGCCCGCGATCGGCGGAAACCCGGTCAGGGAAAATTTGATGCCGAGCCACGTCGTGCCCCAGATCAGCACGCACGTCGCATATGCCGCAACGGTCGCGACCCAAGACGTTCTCACCCTTCGTAAGACCCGGAGGCAAGCGATTCTGTTTCGACAAGCGGGCAAGCCGGTCGCGGCGATCTGTCATGCACCGTGGCTGCTGGTGGAAGCGGGCGTCGCGCGCGGACGCACGCTGACCTCGTGGCCGTCGGTGCAAACCGACCTGCGCAACGCCGGTGCGACGTGGGTCGACCAGGAGGTCGTCGTCGACGGCAATCTGGTCACGAGCCGCAAGCCCGACGATCTTCCGGCGTCCAACGCCAAGATGGTCGAACGCTTCGCAAACGCGCGCGTGTCCTCGCGTTCGTAGCTCACCGTCCACTCACATACGAAAGACGCCGAAGTGCGTCGCGCGCGGGGCGGCACAGCCGGCCGCTTCCAAACCCAGCGCCAGCACCCGGCGCGTATCGATGGGATCGATGACGCCGTCGTCCCATAAGCGCGCGCTCGAGTAGTAGGGACTTCCCTCGCGCTCGTATTTTTCCAGGATCGGCGCTTTGAAGGCGTCCTGCGCGCCCGCGTCGAGGCTGCGGCCCCTCTGTTTTTCCGCTTCCATGCGCACCGTCAACAACGTCGCGGCCGCCTGTGCTCCGCCCATGACGGAGATCCGCGCGTTCGGCCACATCCAGAGCTGACGGGGCGAATACGCCCGTCCGCACATCCCGTAGTTGCCCGCGCCGAAGCTGCCGCCGATGACCACGGTAAACTTCGGCACGTCCGCGCATGCGACCGCGGTCACGAGCTTCGCGCCGTCCTTGGCGATGCCGCGATGCTCGTACTCTTTACCGATCATGAAGCCCGTGATGTTTTGGAGAAAAATCAGCGGCGTGCCGCGCTGCGCGCACAGCTCGATGAAATGCGCTCCCTTGAGCGCGCTTTCGCTAAAAAGAATGCCGTTGTTAGCCAGGACGCCGACCGCGTGGCCCTCGATGCGCGCGAAGCCGCAGACGAGCGTCGACCCATAGAGTGCCTTGAATTCGTGAAACAGCGAGCCGTCCACGATGCGCGCGATGACTTCGCGTACGTCGTAGCCGACGCGCGCGTCGCGCGGAACGATGCCGTAGAGATCCTCCGGCGGGTAAGCCGGCGGGACGGGCGTCACGTCGTCGCGGCGGCGTTCGGGCGGCGGAGCGAGGTTCGTGACGATCGAACGCACGAGCGCGAGTGCGTGTTCGTCGTCGACTGCGTAATGATCGGCAACGCCGCTGATGCGCGTATGAACGTCCGCGCCGCCGAGCTCTTCTGCCGTGACGATCTCGCCCGTCGCCGCCTGCACCAGCGGCGGACCTCCGAGAAAAATCGTCCCGTTGCCGGCCACGATGACCGTTTCGTCGGACATCGCCGGTACGTAGGCGCCCCCGGCCGTGCACGAACCCATCACGGCGGCGATCTGCGCGATGCCCGCGGCCGACATGCGCGCCTGATTGAAGAAGATGCGCCCGAAGTGGTCGCGGTCGGGGAACACCTCGTCTTGGCGCGGCAAGAACGCGCCGCCGGAATCGACGAGATAGATGCATGCCAGATGATTCTGCTCCGCGATCTCCTGCGCGCGCAAATGCTTCTTGACGGTCACGGGATAGTACGTGCCTCCCTTAACCGTCGCGTCGTTTGCGATGACGACGCACAAACGGCCGGCGACTGTCGCGATTCCGGTGACGATGCCCGCCGCCGGGGCGTCGCCGTCGTAGAGGCCGTCCGCCGCGAGCGACGAGAACTCCAGAAACGGCGTGAGCGGATCGGCGAGCCGGTCGACGCGCTCCCGCGCGGTCAGTTTCCCACGGCCGCGGTGACGGGCCACGGCGCCGGGCCCGCCGCCTTCGCGTGCCCGCGCGAGCCGCTCGCGCAGCTCCGAGGTCTGTGCGCGCAGGTGAGCGTCGTTGACCCGGTAGTCGTCGCTCGTGCGGTCGACCCGCGTTTCCAGGAGCTGCATGCGCCGCGCTTCGCCGCTTCGCTCGCGGCGTCCCAGACGGGCCGCCGGTCCGCGAGTGCCCGGGGGCCACAGTGACGGGTGCGGCGCGTCCTATAGATGAAGATATCCATGTATGGGAACTTCAGTCGCCTTCAGCGTCGGCCAGACGAGTCGTCTCACTCGCACGGTCACGGCCGAGGTCGTCGATGCGTTTGCCCGCGTCTCGACCGACGACAATCCGCTTCACCTCGACGATGCGTACGCTGCGACCACGCGCTTTGGCCGGCGCATCGCCCACGGGATGCTCGCCGCGTCCTTCGTGTCGGCGATGATGGGCACGCAGTTCCCCGGCCCGGGCGCCATTTACATGAGCCAGAGCCTCAAATTCACCCGGCCCGTTTTCCTCGGAGACGTGCTCGAGGTCGTCGCAACGGTGACGGACTACGCCGCGGAGCGGGGCGTCCTGACGCTGTCGACCGTCGTGACGAACCAGGCGGGTAAAGTCGTCCTCTCCGGCGAGGCGGTCTGCCTCGTAAGCGACCTCATCGCCGGCTCGCTCTGCGCTTGACGAAAATACCATCTATGTGTAGAATGCATCTATCGGCATGAAGAACGCTGTGGGCACCGGGGGGCTAACCTCCGACAACGACGACCGCGACGACGCTCGCGGTGAATCGACTCACGGCAAGACCGAGGCGGGGCTTCCTCCGCGCGGCACACCGAAAAACTACCTGATGGCGTGGCTTCTCGTGATGCTTAAGGATCTCAACCTTCACGGGTACGAGATCATGAAGGCACTCAAAGAAAATTTCGCGGTTGTTTCGGATCCCGGTACGGTGTACCGCGCGCTCCGGCAGCTCGAGCGCGACGGCTACATCACCTCGTGGTGGGATCCAAAAGAGCAAGGTCCGGCACGCCGCATCTACACGCTCACCGACGGCGGGCGAGATGCACTCGGGTTGTGGAGCGCCGCACTCGAACAGTACCGTACCAATCTCGATGCGTTCTTCAGCCTCTACACCGGGACGTGGGTCAAGAGCCCGCCTCCCAAACGAGATGAGGAATTAAAGTAATGCTGCAATTCAAAGACCAAACCGCCAGCTACGTCGAGCTCTCGAGCCAAACGTACACGCTCTTCCTCGATGCGATGGCATCGGCCAACAAGCGCGCCTTGGACTACACGAAGTCCCTCTGGGAAATCTCGTCGCGACCCTACGCGTCGACCGCCGTCGAGACGACCGTGCGTGAGAACTTCGACCGCGCGAACCAGATCGTGTCGCTGACCATCAACGAACTTCAGGTCAACGGCCAGAGATCAGCCGAATTCGGCGGCAAGCTCGCCAACCATGGCGCGAAGGTACAAGAGTCGGTCGTTTCCGCAATGAAGGGCATCGCCGAGACGACGATTTCGAACATGAACTTCGCGAAGGACGCCGCCTCGCAGCAGATCGAGAACGTCAGCAAGCGCGTCGAAGAGACCCAGAACCGCATCGTCGCGGCCTCGAAGTAACACCCGTAGGAAATCGAAAGGGGATCGGCGTTGGGCGCCGGTCCCTTTCGCTTATGCCGACTTGGCGAAATTGGACTTTGCGAGATTTGCCTCGACCGCCGCGATGATGCGCCCGGGCGCCGTATGATGGACCATGTGTCCGGCACCGGAAACGGGGTGGAACGTTCCATCGCTAACGGCTTTTGCCAAACGAGCGGACTGGAGCGAAGTGTTTGCTACCAAATCGCCGCTGCCGGCGACGATGTCGACCGGCACGCCGATCTCGGCGTAACGGCCTTGCAGGCGCAGTGCCGCACCGATCATCCGGGCCGTGTCGGCCGCGGCAGCGCGAAGCGCCGACGGACGCAGCGACATGGCGAGCGGGAACTGCTCGAAGCTCTCGGCAACCGGCGCGGGTGCGAAGAGCTGCTTCACTAACAGCGGCGCCAAGAGCCGGCCGAGAACGGGCGACGTCGTGTAACGCAACACGTCACCGATGAGAGGGATCGCCGGCGCCGACATGAGCGGCACGTCGGCCCGGAGCGTCGGATAATAGTACCCCGAGGCGAGGACCAGTCCGCGCACGTCCTGCGGATACGATAGGGTTAAGGCGATTGCCACGAGCGTACCCCACGAATGCGCGACGATCGTCGCCTGCGAGACCTTCATGTCTTTAAGGGCCGCGTGGACCAGTTTAGCCTGCGCGAGCGGGGCCCACGGGCGCTTGCGCGGACGCTCGCTGTAACCGAATCCCGGGCGGTCGAAGACGATCACGCGGTGTCCGGCCCGGGCCAATCTGTCGACGACGCCGCTCGTGAGGAAGTCGTCGGAGCTGACGCCGTTGCCGTGGAGCATCACGATCGGAACGCCCGCACCGCGCTCGACGTAGTGGAGCCGCACTCCATCCACGGCGATAAAGGCTCCCTTCGGAGGGTTTGCGCGCTCCGCGGCGCTCACCCGCAGCGCGACCGTCGCTGCCGTTGCCACACCTGCCAGCGCGGCGACGGCAAGTCCACGCAAGCGTTTGGTCTTTGCGGCTACGTTTGTCTGTTCTTCCGGAATAAGACCGTTTGGTTGACTGTTGTTCACCCGGTCCCTTACCCCAATCGAAGCGCGCAGCGACGAGCCGTCGAGCGCCTCCCCGTGCGAGCTTAGAAGCCGCGCCGACCGCAAGCGACGTCCGATCGCATGCGTGTGAGTCTGCGAAGCAACCGGACGTGACGTGCGACGCCGATACCTGCGAATCGCCCTTAGGAGCGCTTCGGAGGCGCTGCGAACGACGCCGCCTGTCGCTCGAGAGGAGACATCTTGGATACAAAAACCCACGCGAATGTTACCGCAGTCGCGCCCGATCCCAACCACCCGCAGCCGCTGCTGGGGCGCATCGCAATCGTGACCGGCGGCTCGCGCGGCATCGGTGCATCCATCGCGCGCGAATTGGGCGCAAGCGGCGCGACCGTGGTCGTCAACTACATCAAAGGTGCGGACGCAGCCGCCGGCGTCGTCGCGCAGATTGAGGCCGCGGGCGGGACGGCGTCTGCCGAAGCGGGCGACGTCGCCAAGCACGACGAGGTCGTGGCGATGTTCGAGCGCATCAAGGCCCGCTATGGGCGGCTCGACGTGCTCGTCAACAACGCCGGCATCTTGCGCGACCGGACGTTTAAGAAAATGTCGATCACCGACTGGCACGAGGTCATCGACACGAATCTCACGAGCGTCATGTATTGCTGTCACGAGGCAGTCCCGATGCTGCTCGAAAACGGCTGGGGCCGCATCATCAACATCTCGTCGTTCGTCGGCCAACTGGGTAATTTCGGTCAGGCCAATTACTCGGCGGCAAAAGCCGGCATCCTGGGATTTACGAAGTCGCTCGCGATCGAACTCGCGCGTTACAACATCACGGTGAACGCGATCTGTCCGGGATTCGTCGAAACCGAGATGTGGACGTCCGTCCCCCCGAACATTCAGGAAAAGATTCTGGACCGCATCCCGATGCATCGCACCGCCAAGCCCCAGGAGATCGCGCGGGGCGTGCGCTTTTTCGCGGTCGAGGGCGACTACATGACCGGCCAGTCACTCAACATCAACGGTGGAATCTATATGGGCTGGTAGCTTGATCTCGGTACGCTTTCTCGGCACCGGCGGCGCGCGCTTCGTCGTTGCAAAACAAATTCGCGCGTCGGGCGGCATGTGGCTGCGGTTCGAACCCGACGCGGGCGACGGCCCGGCCACGCAAATCCACGTCGATCCCGGGCCGGGTGCGCTCGTCCGCGCGACGTCGGCGGTTCCGCCGTGTGACCCGGCGGACCTCGATGCGCTCGTGCTCTCGCACAAGCATCTCGATCACGCGGGCGACATCAACGTCATGATCGAGGCGATGACCCAGGGTGGTTGGCGGCGGCGCGGAACCGTTCTCGCGCCGCGCGACGCCTTCGAAGGCGAAGCCGTCATCTTTCCGTATGCGGCGAAGTTCGTGGCGTCGTGCACGTACACGGAGGCCTCGGCGGGGCCGTACCGGATCAACGACGTGGAGCTGCGCACGTCGCTGCGCCACCGACACGGCGTCGAGACGTACGGCATGCACTTCGCGTATCGCGGAACGACGATCTCGTACTTGCCGTGCACCCGCTACTTCGAGGGGCTCGCCGAGGATTACGCGGCGTATCGCCCGGACGTCCTGATCGTCAACGTGCTGCGCTTTCGCGACAGCATGCAGGTCGATCACCTCTCGTACGATGAGGCGCGCCACGTCTTTGCGGTCGTGCGGCCGCGCGTCGGCGTGATGACGCACTTCAGCACGAAGATGCTCGAAGCGCGGCCCGAACGGCTCGCCCGCGAGATCGAAGACGAGCTCGGCATTCGCGTCTATGCGGCCTACGACGGGTGGACGCTCGACGCGACGACCGAGATTGCGGCCGGCGAAAACGCGCGATGACGGAGCCCGCCTTCGAGATCGAGGACGTCCGCCCCGAGCGCACCGCGGCGTTCCGGCGCGACCACGAGCGCGAGGCTCTGTCGACACAGTGGAACTTTCGCGTCATCTGGCACGAGCAGCGTCACGAGATCGCGGCGACGCGCGATGGTGAAATAGTCGGCGTGCTCTCGCTACGCATTGCCGCGTCGCTCGCGCATGTCGAATCGTTGCTCGTCGCTCCAAGCGAACGGCGCCGCGGTATCGGACGCGCGCTGCTGCAGCGCGCCGAGACGTTGGCGAACTACTACAACTGCCACAAGGTAACGCTCGAAGCGCCGGCCGATTTCCCCGCGCGCCTGTTTTTCAATGCGTGCGATTATCGCGTCGAGGCGATCTTGCCACAACATACTTGGAAGCTCGACGTCGCCGTCATGCGTAAGTTCCTGCTGTAGGGTTAGCGGCGCGGGAGCGGGTGCGGCTTGGCGTACGCGTGGGGATGAGGGGGAGGCCGGCGTTCGGCGTCCCGGTGGAGTATGGGCTGCAACGCTGAGATCGGCTGCCGCCACGGGGACGGCAAGCGATCGCGCGTACGCAGCGTGCCGTCGAAAAAGTACACGTTCCCGCTCTGCGTCGTTGCGGTGACCACCGGGCCGCCGCCTCCGACCAGAACGCTCGCTTCCGTCCGGCTCCCCGAGATGCGCGCCCCGCGTTCGAAGTTCGTGTAGACGCGACCGTCGCCCGCGACGCGCGCGCCGAGTTGGGCTGCGTTCTGCGTGCCGATTGCGACGTCGCCGTGCAACGATTCGAAGCGTGCGAGTCCGGATTCGAAGAAGCCGTCGTCGTAGACGATGGAACCATCGACGCTCGTCGCCTCGATCTGGCGCGAGCGGCACCGTTCGAAGGTGATGTTGCCGTAGAGCGAGCGCGCGCGCAACCGCTCCGTAACCGAATCACGCACGACGAGCGCCCCGCGTCCGGTTTGCGCGAACACGGTGCCGCCCAGGTTTTGCAGCGCGAGCCGGCCGCGGCTCGTAATGCCGACGAACGTGCCGCCGCGGTAATCGCGCACGTCGAGATCGCCACCACGCGCGAGTGCGACGACGAGAACCGCGTCGTTTGGAACGGTGACGACGACCGGGCCCGCGGGCGTTTCCGGCGTGCTCTTCACGACGATTGCGTCGCGCGTTCCCGGCGGGATCGACGAGACGACGAACGACTCCGGTGCGAGCAGCACCGGCCCAGGACGGCCGGGCCCCTGCGCCCGCGGGATGAGCACGGGCCTCTGCTCGGTGGGCTGCAGCGTCGTGCGGCGCTCGATCGAAAGTGCCGGGTCGCCGTCGACTTCGACGCTGCGGCGATCCCACGTGCGGATCGTCACGTCGCCGCTGCGGATGTTGATGCGGACGATCGGCGCCGCCGCCGCATCGAGCGTCGTGACGTCGGCCCGCGCGACCCCGGTGCTCGAGAGCCAGACGGCGAGCGCGCAGAACGCCGCGAGAAGCAGGTTGCCGGCCGTCGGGTGCGGCGGATGCGGCAACGACCGAGGCGGGGTGAGAAGCACCCCGGTATGGTACCCGGACCCGCGTCGTTCGTCATGAAGCCGCGGTGAGGGTTGGCAGCGTCACGCTAAACGCGCTGCCGCCCTCAGGTCGCCGGTACGCCGCAACCCGGCCGTCGTGCACCCGTGCGATGCTGCGCACGATGGCGAGGCCGAGCCCCGTGCCCGGAATTGCGCGGTTGCGCGACGCGTCGGCCCGATAGAAGCGGTCGAAGACCCGCGCGAGCGCGTCGTCGGGAATTCCGACGCCTGTGTCGCGCACCTCGACGGTAGCGTCGGCTTCCCCGAGCATGACCGCCACGTCGATCGCACCCGTCTCGGTAAATTTTATCGCGTTGTCGATGAGGTTGGTGAAGAGTTGGCGCAGCAGGTTCGCATCGCCGAGTACTAGGGGGCCGTTGCCGCCCGGGGGCGCGGCCGGAGCGAACGCGAGCGTGAGACCTTTTTCTTCAGCGCGCGGGCGCGCACTGCGAACGGCCTCGGCGACGATGCGCTCGAGGGCGACCGGTGCGCGCGGCACGTCGTCGCCCGACTCGGCCTTCGCGAGGAGAAGCATACCGTTGACCATCGAGGCGAGCGATGCGCTCTCGTTGCGAATCGCGCTCAGGCTCTCCGCGCGCACGGCGGGGTCGCGGTCGGCCCAGCGCTCGAGCATTTGCGCGTTCGCGTTGATGACGGTGAGCGGTGTCTTGAGTTCGTGCGATGCATCGGAAATGAACTGTCGTTCGCGCGCGAAGCCGTCCTCGAGGCGGTCGAGCATCGCATCGAAGCTCTGCGCGAGCGAACCGAGTTCGTCCCCGCGATTCGACCAGCCCAGGCGCCGGCTCAAGCGGTCCGAGCGAATTTCGCCCATCGCCGCGCTGAGCCGCGCGATCGGTTCGAGCGCGCTCGAGGCGACCGCAATCGATCCCGCGACCACGAATACCGCTGCAAGCACGACGACGATGACGAGCAGCAGCCGCACGCGCGCGAGCGTTTCGTCGTACACGGCGAGCGATTCTCCGACCTCGACGATGAGCGCGACGCCGGGATAGCGCACGAACTCGTCGCGCACGAGAACTTGGCCGAGCACCGGCCGCTGCTCCATGCGATAGAGGACGGCGGTATCGCGTATCGCGTTCGTCTTTTCGAACGAGGCGCCGCCCATGTTCGTGCTCTTGCCTTCCGGATAGCCGCTGGGCGTGACGATTTCGACAAACGTCGTCGGGCTCGACCAATGATCGAGGCTCCCCGTCGTCCTGAGCTGTTCTTCCACCGGGAGCGCATCGCCGATGACCGAGAGCAGCGAGTTGCCGCGTACGACGCTCGCGATGTCGGCGCCGATACGATCGATCTTGACCCTCGCCTCGTCCAGCAAAATCGCGCGTAACTGCAACGTCAGCACGATCGCGACCACGGCGATGACGCCGAGCAGCAGGACCGCGTAGGAGCTCGCGATGCGCCAGCGCAGCGAGCGAAATCTCACGCGCGAAGCGTATACCCGACGCCGCGAACCGTCGCGACGAGTTTTTCATCGAAACCGTCGTCGATCTTGGCGCGCAAATAGCGAATGTAGACGTCGATGAGGTTCGAGTCGCCCAGGAAATCGCTGCCCCACACGCCGTTGAACAGCTCGTCACGCGTGTGGACCGTATTGCGGTGCAAGAGCAGGTACTCGAGCATTGCGTACTCTTTGGCCGTCAGCGCGATCGCCTTGCCGGCCCGCCTGACCTCATGCCGGTCGCGGTCCATCGTGAGGTCGAGCGCAACGAGCACGTTCGATTTCGGGTGCCGTTCGCGTAAGCGCGCGCGAACGCGCGCCAAGAGTTCTTCGACGGAAAACGGTTTGGTCAGGTAGTCATCGGCGCCGAGGTCCAGACCGCTCACGCGATCGGGAATGCGGTCTTTGGCAGTCAGCATGATGATCGGCACGCGGCTCTTCGCGCGGACCCGCGCGCACACGTCGAGGCCGCTCATCTTGGGCAACATGACGTCGAGAATGACGAGGTCGGGCTCTTTGAGAGCTTTCTCGAGGCCTGCCAGACCGTCGGCCGCGGTCTCGACCGTGTAGCCTTCGTGCTCGAGCTCGAGCCGCAGCACGCGCGCGATCTGGGCGTCATCTTCGACGACGAGAATCTTGAACGGCCGCTCGACCGCGACGCTCACGTTACGAACGGCCGCGGCGCAGCTCGCGCGGCGCGGCGGTACCGAGCGTCAGCAGCATCGCGATCGTGCCGCCCGCCCCCAGCCACGCGACGGTTGCTGGATTGCCGAGCGCACGCGCGCACGCGTAGGCACTTGCGTTGAACGCAGCGGCCGCACCATGATCGGCGACCATCCACGCGACCAGCCACGCGCCGATCGCACACGCCACGCCGATGGCCGTCGTTTCGAATGCGCTCAGCGGCGGTGGCGCCGCATTGTCCGCAGTCCAGATCGTGGCACGCAAAATTGCATCGCGTAGTCCCGCGGGCGGCGTTGCGAGCGGAAGCGCGAGCAGCGCGCGATCGAGGTCGTCGAAGTCGTCGGTCATTGGGTCACCAGCGCTTTTCTCAAGAGATTTTTCGCGCGAAACAGATGGGTTTTCACGGTGCCCATCGGCAGGTCGAGTACGCGCGCGATCTCTTCGTACTGGCGGCCTTGGAGGTGATAGAGCGTGATGACCCGGCGGTACTTCTCCGGCAACGCGTCGATGGCTGCGTAGAGGGCCCGTGCCTCGGCGTTGCGCTCCGCAAGTTGGGCCGGGCCGGGCGACGTGTCGGCGCGGTCCGGCAGCTCCGCGGCGCTCTGGCGTTTACGGCGGGCGAGCCGGTCGCAGCACGCGTGGTAGGCAATTGCAAAGATCCACGTCGAGAAGCGCGAGCCCGGCTTGTACGTGCGCAAGCTGCGATAGGCTTTATAGAACGCTTCTTGGGCGCAGTCGCGTGCTTCCTCGCCGTCGCGCATCGTCCTCAGGCACAGATGGTATACGGCGCGTTCGTAGCGCTGCACGAGCACGCCGAAAGCCTCCCCGCGCCCGCCGAGCGCCGCGATGACGAGGTCGCCGTCCTCCACAGCCGGGTTGCCCGCGACCATCACGACCGCGGGCGCTCCGGCAAGCGCAGTTGCCACATTATCACGTACGGGCTAGCGCCCGACGGAGTTTCGCGAAACACAACGTGCTTCGCCGCGTACGTGGTTTGCCCGGCGCGACCCCGCCGCCCGGCAGGAGCGAAAGTATGAACGGATTTGAGGTTTTGGTCCCGCTGGCGGGGATGTTTTGTGTTTTTGGGCTGCCCGTTCTCGCATTCGTGTTCTTCCGCATGCTGGCGCATCGCGAACGCATGGCGATGATTCGTAACGGCCTCATGCCTGGCCCGCTCCCGACCAACCTTCAAGCCGGCGCAATAGCGCCGCCGCCGGGTCGTTTGGTCGCGACGGGCGGCTCCGGGTCGACGCTTCGCCGCAGCATCGTGATCGCGGCCGTCGGCCTCGCGCTGACGATCGGCCTGTCGTTCATCGGCTGCTCGACCGCGACGGATTTCACCGGGGAACGCGTTGCGACGTGGCATCCGGGTCCATGGCTTTTGGGGGGCCTCGTTCCGCTTTTCGTCGGCCTTGCCAAGGTCGCGATCGCGCTCCTCTCCGGCGAATCGCTGCGGCCGGCCGGTGCCTCGCCCTACGCGAATCGAGAGTCTGCCGCTGCGGGTACCACGTCGTCGACGGACGCGCCGTTCGCGCCGTACGACACGTCGTACACGTACCGGCCGGGTTCCACGCGTGAATTACGATCGCCGCCGTCTCCGCCCGAGCGCCGCGCGTAGCCGAGGCGAAAACGAACGAACGGGACGCTGGTGCGTCCCGTTCGTCATTGGTCGGCGAGTGCTACGGTGCTACTGCTTGCAGGTGACGAGCGCCATCGCCCATCCGCTTGCGGTTCGCGTCCGGACTAAGTACCCGTCTGCCGTTCGGTCGTAAATCTGGAAGCCCGCTCTGAGCGCGTCGGCTAGCGATTGAAAGACCATGAGACCAGCCATGTCGGACCCTCCTTTCCCAGGGTTTTGACACCCTTGTCATAGTTAACGTCCAACATTCTGAAAGGTTCAGCGATTTCTGCGGAAAGACCGTAAAGTTTTTCGTGGGGAATTGCGGCGAGCGGCTGGAAACCATTGGTTCATGCCCGCTCTCGAAACGTCGCCCGCGGTACATGTGACCGTCGTCCGCGACCGTCGCGAGCCGGCTCCCGGAATCGTGATCGTCGGCGTGAACGCCCCCGAGATCGCGCGCTCGGTGAAGCCCGGTCAATTCGTAATGGTCGTTCCGCCCAGCGGCGAGCGGGTCGCGACGGCACTGGGCGTCTACGAAGCGTCGGGCGAGCGCGTGTCGCTCATGCTCGTCGTCGTCGGCCCGCGCACGCGTGAACTGGCCTTACTTTCGGTGGGCGATCCGCTCGTGCTGCTCGGTCCGCTCGGCAACGGATTCGATCTCGACGCGCTTGGATCCGATGTCGCGCTCGTCGGCGGTGGCGTCGGCGTCGCGCCGCTGCTGCTGCCCGCCCGCGATCTGGCCGCACGCGGCGCGCGGGTGACGCTCTATTACGGTGCACGCACCGCCCGCGCGCTCGTCGACGCCGAACTTTTCGCGCACGCCGGTGCCGAGGTGGTGCTGGCGACCGACGACGGCACGCTCGGCTACCACGGCTTCGTCACGGACGCCGTCGCGCGCGACGGCGCGCGTCACGAGTCCATCGCCGCTTGCGGACCCTCGCCGATGTTGCGCGCCGTCTCGCGCGTTGCGGCGGCGCTGGGCATTCGCGCGCAGTTGTCCCTGGAAGAAACTTTCGCGTGCGGCGTCGGCGCGTGTTGGGGTTGTGTCGTGCCGCTCGACCGCGGGAGCCCCCAAGCGCCGAACTTTCCCGCCGCGACGGCCGCAGAGCCGCGCGGCTACGTGCACGCGCGCATCTGTAGGGAGGGGCCCGTCTTTTGGGCGCACGAGTTGCGATGGTAAGTGCCGAGCCGTCGCTCGCGACGAATCTCGGCGGGCTGCAGCTGACGGCGCCGACACTCATGGGCAGCGGCTGCTACGGCTCGGGCGAAGAGTACGCGCCGTTTGTAGACCTCGCGCGCATCGGGGGCGTGGTGCTCAAGAGTGTGACGCGGCATCCGCGCCTGGGCAACGATGCGCCGCGGCTCGTTCCGGTGGCCGGCGGTTTGCTCAACGCGATCGGTTTGCAGAATCCCGGCATCGATGCATACCTCGCACACGACGTCGCGAAGTTCGGCGCTCGGCCGTGCGCGGTCGTCGGCAGCGTGGCGGGATTCGCGGTCGAGGACTACGCCGACGTCACCGAACGGCTCGCCGCCCGCGACGAAATCGACGCGATCGAGCTCAACATCTCATGTCCTAACGTCGGCAATGAAGGCGAGACGTTCGCGTGCGACCCCGCGCTTGCGGAACGTGCGACGCGGGCCGCGCGCGCCCGTACGAACAAACCGCTCATCGTCAAACTCTCACCCAACGTCACCGACATCGCCTCGATCGCGCGGGTCGTCGAAGCGGCGGGCGCGGACGCGCTCGCCGTCGTCAATACCGTCCGCGGCATGTCCATAGACGTGGACCGCATGGTGCCCAAGCTCGGCAACGTCACGGGCGGGCTTTCGGGCGCGGCGATCCGGCCGATCGCCGTGCTCGCGGTCTGGGAAGTCGCGCGCGCCGTGCGCATCCCAATCCTCGGTCAAGGGGGGATCGAAACCGCGCGCGACGCGCTCGAGTTCGTGCTCGCCGGTGCGACCGCGGTGTCCATCGGCACGGGCAACTTTACGGATCCGCGGGCGCCGCTGGGCGTCGCCGACGGCCTGCGCGCGTACCTGGCGGCGCGCGGACTTACGTCGATCGCCCAGATCGTCGGCGCCGCGAATCCCAAATTCTCCGGAGGCCGATGACCGTTACCACGCAGCCCCAGCTCATCGTCTCGCTCGACGTTCCGGCGTTCGCGACGGCCCGAAACCTCGTCGCAGAGCTCGCACCGCTGGGCGTGTGGTTCAAGGTCGGCTACGAAGCGCTCTATGGCTACGGAGAGCCGCTTTATGCCGCCCTCGAGGCAGCAGACGCGAACGTTTTGATCGACGCCAAATTACACGACATCCCGCGCACGGTCGAAGCCGCCGTTCGTGCGCTCGTGCGGCCGGGCGTGCGACTTCTCACCGCCCACGCCATCGGCGGTAACGAGATGCTCCAAGCGGCCGTCGGGGCCGCTGGGGAGCGCGCCTCGGAACTCGGCATCGACGCTCCCCAGATCTTCGCGGTGACGATTCTGACGAGCATCGCGCCCGAAGAGCTGCGCGAACTTGGCCTGCAGGGCGGTCCCGGCGAGAACGTCATGCGGCTGGCGGCGCTGGCGCGCGACGCGCGTTGCGCGGGCGTGGTCTGCAGTGCCGCCGAGGTGCCCGATCTCAAGGCGTACTTCGGTCACGATTTCGCAGCGCTGTGTCCGGGAATTCGGCCCGGTGGAGCGGCGCACGGCGATCAGAAGCGAGTCGCGACGCCGGAAGCGGCCGTCGCCGCGGGCGCCGATTACCTCGTGGTCGGCCGTCCGATCGTCGAGGCCGCCGATCCCATCGCGGCGGCCCGTGCGATTCTCAAAGACATGGAGCGTGCCGCCGGTGCGCGCTGAGGCGTTGCGCGCGGCGCTCGTCGAGCGCGGCGCGTTGCTCGACGGTCACTTTCGGCTCTCGTCGGGCCGTCACAGCGACCGGTTCGTCCAAAAGTTTCGCATCCTCGAGGATCCGACGGTCCTCGAATCGATCGGACGAACGCTCGCGGCCGCGGTCCGCGATCGCGCGCCCACGGTCGTCGTCAGCGCGGCGGTCGGCGGCATCCTCCTCGGCTATGAGGTCGCGCGCGCGCTCGGCACCAAGGCCATCTTCGTCGAAAAAGAAGCGGGCGTCCCGACGTTGCGGCGCGGCTTCGCGCTCGGGCCCGCCGACCGTGCGTTCGTGGTGGAAGACGTGGTGACGACCGGCGCCTCGGTGCGCGAAGTGCTCGCCGTGGTCGCGGCGTGCGGAGCGACGACGGTCGGAATCGGGGTCATAGTGCGCCGCGAGCGCAGCGATTTCGGCGTCGAAACCGTTGCGCTGCTCGATCTGCCCGTCATCTCGTACGATCCCGCCGCGTGCCCGCAATGTGCGGCGGGCGAACCGCTGGTGGAACCCGGATCGCGCTTTCTCGTCAAGCCGGAGCGGCTCGCGTAACGTCCCGCCGAATGCCGCCGGATCGGGGGCAATTCCGGCGGAGGATGTGCGCCGCGTCGCTCGTTGCGACAGCATGGGCGCTCTACGAATGGAGCGAAGTTGGCCGGAGATGGTACCGTCACTCGACCGCCTCCTCCGTCGATCGCTGCGCGGGTTCACGCCGTATAAGCCGGGCACGTCGGTCGACGAAGTCAAGCGGCGCTACGGCATCGCGAACCCGGTCAAACTTTCTCAAAACGAAAATCCACTCGGAACGTCACCGCGCGCACTCGAGGCGCTGCACGGCATAGAGACGCTCAGCGATTACGTCGAAGACGATCACCTGGCGCTGCGCGCGCGGCTCGCCGCGCCCTACGGTTTGGAGATCGCGAACGTCGCGCTCGGCCACGGCAGCAACGAGCTGGTCATGCTGGTCTTCAACGCGTTCGTCGACCCCGGCGACGAGGTCGTATTCGCGAAGCCCACGTTCTCGCTCTTCCGCAAGGACGCCGACGTCGTCGGCGCGCGTCCCCTCGAAGTGCCCTTACGCGACGGCGTGCACGACCTCGACGCGATGCTCGCCGCGGTGACGTGCAAAACGAAAGTCGTCTTTATCTGCGACCCCAACAATCCGACCGGCACGCGCCTCGAACGCGAGGCGCTCGCAGCCTTCGCGCGCGCCCTGCCGCCGGACGTGCTGCTCGTGATCGACCAAGCGTACTGGGAATACATGGATGCCGGTGCGTGCGATGGCGTCGAGATCCTGCGCGTTCGTCCGGCGACGCTCGTGCTGCGGACGGCATCGAAGATTTACGGGCTTGCGTCGGTCCGGTTCGGATACGGCTACGCATCGCCGGAAATCATCACGTGGCTCAATCGCGTCCGCCTGCCGTTCAACGTCGCACGCCCGGCAGCGGTCGCGGTGCTCGCGGCGCTCGACGACGAAGCGTTCATCGCGCAGAGCCTAGCCAATAACGCGCGCGGCTTACGGCAGTTCTACGCCGCCTTTGCTCGCTTGGGCGTGCACGCTTATCCCAGCGCCGCAAACTTCGTCGCAGTCGAAGTCCCCATCGTCGCGGAAGACGCCTACCTCGCGTTGCTCGAACGCGGCGTCATCGTGCGCTCGGGCGACGGGCTCGGTATGCCGGGACGGCTGCGCGTCACCGTCGGCACGGAAGCGGAAAACGCCGCGTTCCTCGCGGCCTTCGAAGCGCTGCTCGGCGTGTGGCGGACGCGGCCGCTGGAGGCGATTTCCTGAACGCGCAGATCGCGCTGCGCCGCGGCGGCGAAGCCGATCGCGCGTTCGTGCTCGACCTCGGGCGGCGCACGGCGCTCGATAGCATGTCCGCGGTGCGGCAAGCGCCGGCGCCGCAGATCGAAGCGAACTTCGAGCGCCTCGTCGCGTTCGCATTCGATGGATCGTACGTCTTGGTCGTGGCCGAGAACGCGCTCGACGGTCCCCTCGGTTTCTGCTTGATGCTCGACACGCTGCCCGACGAAGTCTCGGGCACGCCGCAGGGCTTCGTGGCCTACATGGCCGTCGAGCCCGACTCCCGCCGGCGCGGCGTCGGGCGGGCGCTCCTGGCGACCGCCGAGACGGCCGCGAGTGAACGAGGTTTGCCGCACGTCGCGCTCATGGTGACCGAAAACAACGTTGCGGCCCGTGAACTCTACGCACAAGCCGGCTACATTACCGAGCGCCGTCTGCTGTGCAAAACGCTCTAAGCTCGCCCATCTTTCGGCGGCGCGCGTTCTTAACGCTCGGGACGCTCGCGCTCGCGTGCGCCGCCTTGTGGTTCGCGTCCCGCATTCCGCGCACGCTCACCGTTTTCGTGATCGCGGCGTTCATTGCGTTCGGTGTCGCGCCGATCGTCGCTCGCTTGGAGCGGCGCATGCCGCGCGGGACGGCGATCGCGCTCGTCTATGTCGGCTTGGTCGCGCTCGTCGTGGTGCTGGCGCTGCTGGTCCTGCCCGCGACGATCGTTCAGGTCCAAAGTATCGCGGCAAACGCGCCGGCGTACATCAACGTGATGCAGAGCTGGATCGACGCCGTCCAGAACTTCATGGCGGTCCACTTCGGCCGGTCGTACCTTCCGCCGGGCTACGGCGACCTGCGCACGTTTCTCGCCGCACGCATCTCCGGCAGCTTGGTGAATTCACTCACCTCGCTCACCGACATCCTCATTGGGACGTTCACGGCGGCGTTCATCGGTATTTCGGCGCTCGTGCTCTCGGCGTTTTTTCTGTTGCGCGGAGCGACGGTCGCGGACTCGTTCTACGGGGTCCTGCCCGAGCGGCGCCGTCCCGACGCGCGGCGGCTGGGCATCGAGCTCGCGAGCGTTTTCGGCAGTTACGTCTCCGGTCAGGCAGCGCTTTGCGCCGTGACCGGTGCGCTCGTCTTTGCATTAACGCTCGCGACCGGCTTCAAGTTCGCGCTGCTGCTGGGCATCGTGTCGGGAATCGCCTACGCCGTGCCGTTCCTAGGTATGATCGTGGCGCACGCCGTGGGGCTCGTCCTCGCCGCGCCGCAGGGACCGCAGACGGTGCTGTGGGTGCAAGTCATCGTCTTCGCGGTCGCGCGCGTTGCGGACAACGTGCTCGTGCCCAAGATCATGTCAGAAAGCGTCGGCGTCTCGCCGATCGTCGTCATGTTCGCCGTCTTCGCGGGCGGCGAACTCTTCGGGCTGCCGGGGTTGCTGCTCGGTATCCCGGCCGCGGCCCTCGCGAAGGTCGCGTGGCGTTTCTTCCGGTCGCGGCGACATGAGGGCATCGCGGGCGCGCCCACTGCGGCGAGCGCGCCGACTGCGGCGAGCGCGCCGAGTGCGGTCCCGCCCGCCGCTGCGACCGAAGCGAGCACCGCAGTCATCGTCGTTTCCGTTCCTTAAGCGAGTTCCACCCGAGCGAGTTACATCGCATCCGGCGCGGAGACGCCGAGTAGCCCGAGCGACGTCGCCAGGATCGTTTGCGTCGCCAGCGCCAGGCCGAGGCGCGCTGCCGCGAGGTCCGTATCGTCGACGAGAACTTTGCACGCGGCGTAGAACTGCGAGAAATCGCTCGCGACGTTTTGCGCGTAACGCGCCAGGCGGTGCGGGGCGCGGCCGCCGGCGACGGCGCGCACGACGGCCGGAAACTCCGAAAGGCGCCGCACGAGCGCGATCTCCTCGGGTTCGACCAGCCGTTCCAGCGCCTCGCCGCGGCGCGCGCGCGCGACGACTTCTTCCGGTGCGCGCGCGAGAATCGATGCGATGCGCGCGTGGCCGTACTGGACGTAAAACACCGGATTGTCGTTCGTCTTCTCTTTGGCGAGCGTGAGGTCGAAGGTCATCGGCGAGTCCGCGCTCATCATGACGAAGAAGAAGCGGGCCGCATCGACGCCGACCTCGTCGATCACATCGTCGAGCGTCAGCAGATCCCCCGCGCGTTTGCTCAAGCTCACGATCTCGCCGTCGCGCACGATCGTCATCTGCTGCGCGATGAGGACTTCGATCGTTCCCGGCTTTCCGAACGCAGCGGCGATCGTGGCCAGGCGGGCGATATACCCGTGGTGATCTGGTCCCAGGATGAGGATCGCGCGATCGTTGCGCTCCAGTTTATCGTAGTGGTACGCAACGTCGGGCGCGTAGTACGTCGGCCGCCCGTCCTTGCGCACGAGCACGCGATCCTTATCGTCGCCGAACGCCGTGGTGCGCATCCAGATCGCGCCGTCATCGTCGAACGCGAGCCCCCGCTCGCGCAGCGCCACGATCGCTGCCGCGACCGCGCCGCTCTCGTGCAAGTCCCGTTCGCTCTGCCAGCGGTCGTTGCGCACGCCGAAGCGGGCGGAGGTCGCGCGTTGTCCCGCGACGATGCGAGCGAGCCCGTACTTCGCGAAGACCGGCAGCCATTCGCTCTCGGTTGCGGCGTCGTAACGGTCGCCGTCGCGCGCGCGCAGTTCGCGCGCGATGGGCACGAGGTAGTCACCGGGATAGCCGTCCTCGGGAAACGCGAACGCGGGCTCGGCGAGCTGGCGGTAACGGGCGTAGAGCGATCGTCCAAGCGTATCGATTTGCGCGCCCGCGTCGTTGACGACCCACTCCGTCGTCACGTCGACACCGACGAAGCGCAACGCATTTGCGATCGACGCACCGAGCGACATCGAGCGGCCCTGAACGACGAGCAGCGGCCCCGTCGGGTTCGCGCTGCCGAACTCGAGCGACACGCGCTCGCCCGTCGGAGCGCCCCGCCCGTACGCGTTGCCGGCGCGCAGGATCGCGGCGACTACGCGCTGCCAATACGCGGGTGCGAGGCGGATATTGATAAAACCGCCGATCGCTTTGGCGTCGGAGAGCAGCCCGGCGAGTTCGGGCTCACCGCGTAAGGCCTCCTCGACGATCTCTGCCGCAAGCTGTTGCGGCGGGCGCCGCGCGCGCTTGGCAAGTTGCAGCGCGACGTTCGAAGCAAAGTCGCCGAAGTCGGGGTTGCGCGGCGATTCGAAAGTAACGCTCGGCGCGACGCCGTCGCCGGGCAGAAGCGTTGCGGCCGCGCGCGCAAGCGCTGCGGCGAGCCGGTCGAGGTCGTTCCCCTCCGGCGCGCGTTCAGTGATGGTACGGCTCATTGCGCGCGATCTTCGCTGCGCGGTAAAGCTGTTCCAGCACGATGGCGCGCGCCCACTCGTGAAGAAACGTCAGCCGCGACAGCGACCAGAGAAAGGTCGCGCGTTCGAGCAGCGCTGGACTCGCACCGTACGTCCCCGCTACGGCGATCGAAAGTCGCGGAATGCCGGTCTCGGCGAGGATGCGGAGTCGTTCGGCGAGTTCGACGCTCGACAGCTGCGTGCCGGTGCGTTCGAGCAGCCAGAGCGGTTCGGCGGGCGCGAGCGTGCGCAGGATGCGTTCGCCCTCCTCGCGCATCGCGCGCGCCGGGTCGGTACCCGGGGACGCGGGGACTTCCACGAGCGCGAACGATTCGTGACGTGTCAAGCGTCGTTCGAAATCGTCGACCGCACCCGCGACGTAGGCTTCACGGAGCTTACCGACGGCAACGACGCGGAGCTTCACGCGCGTCCCTTCGCAGCGCGGCCGTCACCGCCTCGCGCTGCTTCCCGCTGCCGCAAAGCGCAGCATGTCGCGGCGTTCCACGGTGCCGGCGAGTTCCAACACGATCAGCGCCGCGAGCACGTCGCCGATCGGAACGCTCACGAGGTCCGCGAGTTCTTCAACATGCTTTGGTCCATCCGAGAGCGCTGCGGCGAGCTGCGCCGCAAGCGGATCGCCACCGTGCGCGCGGGCGCGTTCCGGCAGCGCGCTACCGCGCGCGAGGCCGAGCGCCTCCAGGACGTCGTCCACATCGCGGACGAGCGTCGCGCCGTCGCGAATGAGCGCGTTGCAACCGGCAGCGAGCGCGCGATCGACGTCGCCCGGGAAGGCCAGCACTTCGATGCCCAGGTTCGCCGCCCAGGTCGCCGTGGTGAGCGCGCCGCTTCGGGTTGCGGCTTCGACAACGACGACCGCGTCGGCGAGCGCGGCCACCACGCCGTTACGCTGCAAAAATTGCGCCGGACGCGCGGGTTCGTCGGGTGCGTAGGGCGAGAGAACGGCGCCGCCCGATGCGAGCATGCGCTGCGCGAGCTCGCGGTTGCGCTTGGGGAAGAAGCAGCGATGGCCCCCGCCCAGCACGCCGACCGTCGGGGTCGGCCCGCAGAGCGCTCCGCTGTGGGCCGCGCCGTCGATGCCGAGCGCCAGACCCGACACGATGCACACGCCCGCTCGCGAGAGTCCGAGCGCGACGTCGCGCGCGAGCGCGAGCCCGCCGGTCGAGGGGGCGCGCGGGCCGACGATCGCGACCGCCGGCTGGGCCAGCGCAGCGAGGGACCCGGCGATCCAAAGGCCCGCAAAGCGCACCGCCGCCGCCCGCTGCGGCCGAGACGCGAAGATCTCATCGCGAAAAGCGAAGCGCGGCCGGGTAAGTTCCATCGGCCTTCCATCGCGTCGCCCGGGCCGCGCGGCAAGGCCGCCCGCACGAGGGCGCGAGGAAACCGACCGCTGCGTGAGAATGGACCGCCGGAATGCGCGGCCGTTCCCCAACGTTCGTTGAGGCGCGCGCGGCCAAACCGGAAGGACAGACCACATGGCAGCACCCCAGGCGTATTGCGTCAAGTGTAAGACGAAGCGCGAAATGAAAGATCACACTCAAATCACGATGAAAAATGGGCGCCCGGCGACCGAGGGCAAGTGTCCCGTCTGCGGCACGAAAATGTTCAAGATCGGCGCCGCCTAGGTTCGACCGGCTGCGGCGGCGCGGTGCGCGCCCGGCGCTGTTTGCGACGCGAGGCGTTGTGGCTTATACTCTTAGAGGACCCCATATCTAGTGGGGTCGCTTCTTTGGGGGGTCGAGCCGAACTGATCTGTCCGAGTTGCCGGAAGAGCGAGACCCGCGTCGTCGATTCCCGCGACGACGAGAGCGTCGTCCGTCGACGGCGCGAGTGCTTGGATTGCAAGCACCGTTTTACCACGTACGAACGCATGGAAGCGCCGCGCCTCTTCGTCGTCAAAAAAGACGGCCGGCGGGAACAGTACAACCGCGATAAGGTCCTGACGGGCCTGCGGCGTTCGTGCGAGAAGCGCCCGGTCTCGGAAGCGCAGATGGAAGAGGTCGTTGCGGGTGTCGAGCGCGAGCTTTTCTCGCGGGGCGAGAACGAGGTCCCCGCCACCATGGTCGGCGAGAAACTCATGGAAGCGCTGAAGCGCCTCGATAAAGTCGCATACATCCGCTTTGCGAGCGTCTATCGCTCTTTCGACGATATCGGGAAGTTCCAAGCGGAACTGGCCGAGCTTGCGAAGTGAGGCCGTGCGGGTCGGCATCCGCCGTCTGCCCGAAGGCTTCGGACTCCCACTTCCCGCGTATATGACGGCCGGCGCCGCCGGCGCCGACGTCTGCGCCGCGGTCGCCGAGGATCTTACCATCCCGCCCGGCGGGCGCGCATTGGTGCCGACGGGTTTTTCGCTCGCGGTCCCGTCCGGCTACGAGGTGCAAATTCGGCCGCGCAGCGGCCTTGCGCTGCGTGCCGGGGTGACGCTGCTCAATACCCCCGGAACGATCGATGCCGATTATCGCGGTCCCGTCGGCGTGATCGTCGCGAACTTTGGGACCGAACCATTTGTCGTGCGACGCGGCGATCGGATCGCCCAACTCGTGCTTGCGCCCGTGGCGCGCGCGGCCTTCGACCTCGAAGACGAGCACGACATCACGGCCCGCGCCGCCGGCGGCTTCGGCAGCACGGGCACCTGAGGTGCGGGTCTACATCGTCGGATCGGGGGCGGTCGGGACGTACCTCGGCGAATCGTTGCGGGCGACGGGGGCCGAGATTACGTATGCGCCGCGCGCTCTTGGGGAGGTCGTGCCGCAGGAGATCGATCTCGCGATCGTTGCGGTCAAAGCGTACGACACGCCGGGCGCGATCGAGACGCTGCGCCGCGCATTCGGTGAATCGACGACGGCGACGATCGTCACGCCGCAGAACGGTGTCGGCAACGAAGAACTCTTGGCCGCGGCCTTTGGGGCGGATCGTATCGTGGCCGCCGCGCTGACGGTTCCCGTCGAACGCGCGCCCGACGGCACCTTTGCGGCCGCCAATCGCGGCGGCATCGCGCTTGCGCCGGTGGGCAGCGTCGCACACAATTGGCTGGTTGCCGCGTTCGAGCGTCTGCCGATCACCGTGCGCGTCACAAGCGACTACCGCGCCCTCAAATGGTCGAAGCTCGCGCTCAACATCATCGCCAACGCCTCGTGCGCGATCCTCAACGTCCTGCCCGAGCGCCTGGTGCGCCTCGAGGGCATGTTCGCGCTCGAGATTCGCGCGATTCGCGAGACGCGCGGGGTGATGGCGGCGCTCGGTTTGCGCTCGATCGACCTGCCGCGTTATCCCGTCCGCGCGCTCGGCGGTGTCGTCCGGCTCCCGATGCCGCTTGCGAAGGCATTGCTCAAGGGCCGTATTTCCGGCGCGCGCGGCCGCAAAGCGCCGTCGCTGTTACTGGATTTGCGCGCCGGAAAGGGGCGCACGGAAGTCGACGTGCTCAGCGGCGCGGTCGCCGTCGCCGGTCGTAAAGTCGGCGTGCCGACGCCGGTCAACGCCGCGTATGCGCGCGTCTTTGCCGACATCGCGCACATGCCGCAATTGTGGGCGAAATATCGCGAACGCCCCGAAGCGCTGATCGCCGAAGTCGCGGCCGAAGAGCAGCGCCCGATTCGTTAGCCGGCGATGCGTCGTTGCCACACGATGAACTCGCCGTCCTCGGGATCGACAGCTTTCGGCCCATTCGTCTGCCCGTCTCGGTCGCCCCAGGGGCGAATTGCCGCCCGGGCGTCGAAGCGGTGCGTCATGCGCCATCCTGACGTCCCCGAATCGCTCGATAGCTGGCATATCCTTCACCGCATGTTTCGCTTCGACCGTCGCGCGTTCGATGCGTTACCGGCGGCGCGGCGCGTCGAAATCGCGCAGGAAGCAGCCGCGTATCTCACGCCGCTGGCCGCCTCGCCCGACGGCGACGTGGGCCTCGCGCAGCTACTCGGGCACAAAGCCGACCTCATGCTCACGCATTACGGCAAGAGTTTCGACGACCTCGGCGCGGCGCAGGTCGGCTTCGACAAACTCGCGCTTGCGAGCGTGCTGGAACCGTCCGCTTCGTACGTTTCGATTCTCGAACTGGGGCTCTATGAGGCGACCGGCAAAATTCACGCCGACCTCCGCGAGCGCGCGCTCAAGCCGCATTCGCCGGAGTGGATCGCTGCCTTCGATGCGGCGCTCGCCGAGCAGGCCAACGCGCCGCGCAATGCGGGCCGTCTCTGGGCGAAAATCCCGCAGCGGCGCTACGTCTGTTTCTATCCAATGGACAAGAAGCGCGGGGAAACAGTCAACTGGTACGCGCTGCCCTATGCGGAGCGCGCCGCGCTGATGGCAGACCACGGCAAGATCGGCCGCTCGTTCCATGGCCTCGTCACACAGGTCATCTCGGGGTCGATCGGGTTCGACGATTGGGAGTGGGGCGTCGATCTGTACGCGGACGATCCACTGATCTTCAAGCGGCTCATCTACGAAATGCGTTTCGACGAAGCGAGCGCGAAGTACGCGGGCTTCGGGCCGTTCTCGACCGGCATGCAATTTTCGCTTGCGGAATTGCCGCGGTATCTCGAAGGCCGAGGCGTGCCGCAATTGCTCGCGCCCGTGTCGCGCGAAGCCGTTGGAGCGCACGCGTGAGCGCTCACCCCGATGTCGGACCCGGCATGCGGCTCGAGTTGTATGTCTCTCCGACATGTCCCTACTGTCGCGAAGCTCGCGCCTACTACGATGCCCGCGGCGTCGCGTACGCCGTGCACGACGCGCAAAACGATCCTGCCGCGCGCGCGCGCATGCTCGCCTACACGAACGATCCGACGGTACCGGCGATCGTTATCGACGGCGAATACGTGCGCTCGGGTTGGGGCGATCCGCCCCGGGGCTGAACGGTACATTGACGCCGGTCGGCGTCACCAAATACGACGACACGGACGAACGCGCACACGACGCGTGACGGCAGGCGCTTAGGCTTCGAGCTTATGGGTGCCGACGGTGAAAACGCGACTCTTGCGGATGTCGTCTTCGTCGAGGCTCTTGAGATCGCGCGCCGTCACCGTGCCTCCGCTTTCGAAGAGGCGCGTTGCTTGGCGCAGCCGCGCGCGATCGATCGCGTTACGGATGCTGCGGGCGTTCGCGAACTGCGGCTGAGCCATGCGCAGCGCCACGTACTCGGCAAACGCACGCTCCGCACTCTCGGTGAAATCGTAGTTGAGTTTTTCCAGCATGAGATGCGCGATGGCTTGCAATTCTTCGGCGGAGTAATCGGGGAAATCGATGTGATTGGCGACGCGAGAACTCAAGCCCGGGTTGCTTGCGAAGAACGTATCCATCCGGTCTTTGTAGCCGGCAAAGATCACGACGAGATCTTCGCGCTGGTTCTCCATGACCTGTAGGAGAATTTCGATCGCTTCGGCGCCGTAATCGCGCTCGTTCTCGGGCTTGTAGAGGTAATACGCTTCGTCGACGAAGAGCACGCCGCCCATCGCGCGCTTGAGGACTTCTTTGGTTTTCGGCGCCGTGTGGCCGATGTACTGACCGACGAGGTCGTCGCGGGTCGCGACGACGAGTTGGCCCTTGCGCACGTAGCCGAGGCGATGCAAGATCTCGGCCATGCGCATCGCGACCGTCGTTTTGCCGGTTCCCGGGCGGCCCGTAAAGGACATATGCAGCGGCGGCGGTTCGGCTGCCAGGCCGACGCTGCTGCGCAGCTTATCGATGAGTAGCAAATGTGCGATTTCGCGGATGCGCGTCTTGACCGGCGCGAGGCCGATGAGCTCGCGATCGAGTTTCTCGAGCACCTCGCCAACGTGCGAATTGCGGTAGGCCTCGTCGAGATCGAGGCGGTCGTTGGAAGCGGGTTCCTTGACATCATCCGGCATGGCGTTATGGTGCCATCTCCATACGTTCGGCTTCGATCAGCACGACCCGTCGTGCGATGAGCAGTTGCGCGAGTGCGAGCGCGTAGCCGATCTGCGTGTTTCCGCGTGCATCCTTGAATTCTCCCAGGCGCCGTGGGCGCGGCCGTGCGCCGCCGTCGACGAGCGACCACAATCTGTCCTCGAGCGTCTCGGCGACGCCGGGCTCGATCGTCCCCTCGAGTTCGATGATCGTTTCGGGGAAACCGCCCGTCGCCGTCTGCTCCATGCGGCGGATCGACGTCGAGGCGCTCTCGAACTCAGCGTAGTCCAACGCGCGGAAGCGGCCACCCTTGCGGATCCGCGCCGAGAGCTTCGTCGGGTCAGAGTTCCGCTTGGCGGCGAGCGGCCGGTAGAAGCTCAAGGTGAGGTCGGCGTATTTGGCCTGGGGTAGCACGTAGCGTGCGACGTCGGGCGCCCGGCGAGCCATCTCCTTGCGGGCGTCGGCCTCGGTGTAGCCGCGGCGCTGGGTGTCGCGCTGCATCTTCCAGGCGGCCGTGAGATCCTCTTCGGGATCGAGCCACACGCTGACGTCGAAGAGACTGCGCAGCGCCCGCGTGTAGAGCGGAAAGAGGCCCTGGACGATGACGAGCTCGTGCGGCTCGAGCCGCTGCGTTGCTTTGAACGTCCCGTCGGGATGCGCGTAGACGGGCTTCTCTATCGCGCGTCCCTCGCGCAGCGCCCACAGGTCGTCTTCCATCGCGGCGAAGTTGCTGGCGCGCGGATCGGCGGCGGTGTAACCCACGAGTTTACGCTGCGCGCGATCGAGTGAATGATAGTCGTCCAGCACGACCGTTTCGATGCGGCCCGTGCCGAAAATCGCGTCGAGCCCGCGGCACAGCGTGCGTTTTCCCGTGCCGGAGTCGCCGCCGACGGCGATCATGATCGGTCTAGCAGGCATGGACTCCCCTCGTACGCCGCGCCGACCCGATGCCCTCCGCCGCCGATCCTAACGTTCGCGCGCGCGATTCCGACAAAATGTGTATGGAGTCACTTCCGGCCGCAAACATTTTGCCGTCGATCGAAACGAGCTTCGCGTTCCTCGCGAGTGAGTACGGCTTCGAGCTGGCCCAATCGACGGAGATTCCCTCGATGGCGTGGTTCCGCTGCGACGACCGGGTCGTGATCGTCGCGTACGACTTCATTCGTGACGCAACCATCGACGTCGACCTCGTCGACGGCAACGCAGACGAACGCTACCGCCTGGCGGACGTGCTGGCGTTCGAGCCCGCCCTCGAGCCGTTGCGTTTGGATGGCGTGCGCGAGCGCGCGCGCGTCAGCGCCGAACTCGAACGCCTCGGGGCGGTGCTCGCGGCGTACGGCCACGAGTTTCTCGCAGGTGACCTCCCGGCGTTTCGGCACCGTTTTCGCGAGGCGCTGCTCGTGCGTGGCACGCGTGCCGCGGCGATGCGGGAGTTCTACGCAGGCGATCCGGCGCGCGCGCGAGCCCTCTTCGAGGCGATGCGGGCGTATTGGGACGACCGCGATCGCGAGCACTTCGCGCAACTCGACGCCGGCACCGCGCTGAGGTATCTGCGCCAGGGAGGCTGAACCGCCGCGCGCATCTCGAGCCGCAAGTCTCGACCGGAGCCGAATTCGTCGTCGACGGCGACCTGGCCGGGCGCGTAGCATCGGGCGATGACTCTTGCGGCTCGGTCCGCCCCCCGCGCGGCGGAACGGCGGGCCGTCGCGGCCATTGCGTTCGCCGCTATCGCCGTTTTTGCGGACATGTACCTCACGCAGCCGCTGCTGCCCGCACTCGGCCAGACCTACGGTGTCTCGCCTGCGGTCGCCGGCGGCACGGTGTCCGCCGTCGTGTTTGCGATCGCGCTCGCATCGAGCGCGTACGGGCCGCTCGGCGATTTCCTCGGGCGCAAGCGCGTGATGGCCGGCGGCTGCGCACTGCTCGGGCTCGCGACGCTGGCGTGCGCGGTCGCGCCGGATTTCCACACGCTCGTGGCGCTGCGCGCGCTGCAAGGGTTGCTCGTGCCGTCGGTCACCGCAGTGGCGGTCGCGTACCTCGGCGATCTCGGGGGCAAGCGCGATCTCGGCGGCCTCGTCGGCCTCTATATCGCCGCGACCGTCGCGGGCGGCTTCGCAGGCCGCGTCGGCAGCGGAGTGATCGCCGAGGCGTCGTCGTGGCGCGCTTCGTTCGTCACCTTCGGTTTCCTGACGCTCGTTGCTGCGGGAGCGCTCGCCCTTGCGCTACGCGAACGGCGGCGGCCGCGCGAACGGAATATCGGCCTAGCGTTCGCGGCGGCGTACGGTGCTCCGGCACGCCGGCAACGCGCGCCTGCTCGGAGCGTTTCTCGCGGGTGCGACGCTTTTTTTCGGCTTCATCGGCGTCTTCACGTATCTGCCGTATCTGCTCACGTCGCCGCCGTTCTCGCTCTCGACCGGCACGGTCGCATGGTTCTACACGTCCTACGTTGCGGGCGTCTTTACGGCGCCCATCGCAGGCCGGCTCTCCAGACGTTTACCGCGGCGTGCTCTCGTCGCGGCCGGATTTCTTGTCGCGCTCGCAGGCCTGGCGCTGACCGCCGTCGCGTCCCTATGGGCGATCGTGCTTGGCACCGTCGTGCTCTGCATAGGCATGTTCACGGCGCAGGCGGTCGTGCCGGCTTACGTCAACGTGACTGCGCGTACGGCCAAGGGCGGCGCGAACGCGCTCTATCAAGCCTTTTATTACGTCGGTGCCGTTTTCGGGTCCACGCTGCCGGGGCTGGGCTGGGAGTGGTTCGGGTGGCCCGGGGTGCTTGCAACGTGCGGCGCAAGCATGCTGTTCGGACTCGTCGCGTTCGTCGTGCTTTGCCGCGACGAGCCGCGCGCGGCGGCCGGTGTGGCAAGCCGGTAGACGGCGCCAAACGGCGTTTCACCCGCGAGTTCGAAGGCGGGATGCGCTTCGACGAGGTCGCGCTCTACGGGCGTGTGATAGACGAGGGCGACGTCGCGCGAGGCGTCGGTCGCGAGCCGCTCGAGCACGTGCTCGAGGATCGCGGCTCCGAATGGGTTGTAGAGATAGACGACGAGATCGCCGCGCGCGAAGCGATACATGCGGGCGTCGGCGCGCACGACGCGCACGTCTCGGCAGCGCAGAGTTCCGCGGTCGATCGCCCGGAGGTTCTCGCGGGCGACGGCGCAGAGTGCGGGTGAAATCTCCACGCCGACGATCTGGCGGAACGGATGGCGTGCGGCGAGCAGCAGTGCGCGACCCATTCCGGCGCCGAGATCCACGAACGTCGTGTCGGCGAGCTTAAAGGGCACCTGAGCGAGCAGCGCGTCGAGATCGCCGACCGGCGTCGGCTCGTAGTGCGTCGCGTGCGCGATGCTCGGGCCGATTGCGTCCGGATCGAGCTCGCCGAGAAAGAGGAGCGCTTCGGTCGCGACGCCGTTCTCCGCATCGAAGCGCTGCCCGGCGCGCCGTCCGGTCACGCGAACGTGTGAAGCCACGCGCGAGGGGTACGACGGCGTCTAAGCATCGACATGCCGGAAGCTGCATCGTCGCGGCGACGCGCTCGCCACGGCGTGAGACCGCCTAAGGCGACGTCGCGGCGGCGTGCGGCGCGACGAGCGCGGCGATGCGTGCGCCGTCGGGACTGCCCAAGCCCGTGCAGGCGTCCCACCCGGCTTTAGCCGCGTAGGCGCCGTTGTCGCCGTCGAGGATGTCGCGTAGCACGCTAGGGTTCGCGTAAAGCAGCGCATTGAGGAAGCCGAGCGGCTTGGCAAGGCGCATTGAGGCGCGCGACGAGCGCCGCCCAAAGCGGCGCGACGGCACTCGTGCCGCCGACGACGCCCGGCGCGGCGTCGACGAGCACCGCGTAGCCGGTCTGCGGATCTGCATCACCGGAAACGTCGGGCACACCGCGGCCGACGCGATTGCCCGCGTTCGCGGACGGCGGAACGTTTGCGCCGCGTTGCCAGGCCGGAAGATCGAAACGGTCGCTGATGCCCCCGCCCGTCGCGCCGCCGCCGGGGCCATCGTTCCACACGCGTTCGCTCGCAATACGCCCGCCGGTAAGCTCGAGCCGCGTCCCGCCGCAGGCGACCACGTGTGGACTGGACGCAGGGAAGTCGACGTGGGCGACGGCGTCGCCGACCCCATCGTTCGAACCTTTGTCGCCGGCGGCGCAGAAGACCGTCATGCCGAGCAGCGCCGCGTCGCCAAAGGCTGCGTCGAACGCCGCGAGCGCCTGTGCCGTCCAGCGCGACTCGGGTCCACCCCAACTGATCGAGAGAACCTGCGGCCGATTTGCCGTATCGTGGATCGCCGTCGTGATCGCGTCGAGGAAACCCTGATCGGTATTGGGCGCAAAATACACGACGATTTTCGCACCGGGCGCGATTGCGCCCGCGACCTCGATGTCGAGCAGCACTTCGCTATCGGCGCTTTGGGGATTGCCCGTCGGCGCGTTCGTAGCCCCGTCGACGGACACACTCGTCACGGCCGGCACCGCAAGTCCGAGCCCCGCGAAGTAGCGCGCGAGATCGCTTTGCGCGTAGCCGCCACCGAGCTCGACGAGTGCGATCGTCTGTCCGCCGCCGTCGCCGGGCGGGAAATCGTAGGCCGCCGCAACCTGCGTCGGGGAATACGACACGGGCGCAGCGCCGGCAGCGGGCCGTATCGCTCGCCGGAATTGTGCGCGTGCCTGCGGACGATCGTCGAGCCCGAAGACGCCGACGACGATCGGCCCGAGTTCCGCCGGAATCGTAAGCGGGCCGGCGCGTCCGCGAAAGAGCGTCCCATCCGCGGTGCGGTACTGCGCGAGCGTCGCCCCGAAGGCCCTTGCGAGCGCGTCGAGCGTCCCGTCGACGACAATGCTGCGGCGTGCATCGTCGGTTTCGCGCACGATCAGGTCGCTCGCGAGCGCGAAGCGTTGTACGGCACGCACGTCGCTCGGGTCGGCACCGAGCTCCGCCGCGAAGGCCTCGCGCGTGAGATACGTGCGCTCGTCCGGTGCGAGCGCCTCGGCCTGCGCGCGAGCGTGCGACCCGCGGTCTGCGGGTCGCACGACGATGGTGACGCTTCCAAGCCGTGTGAGATCGGCCGGACCGCTCGGCGTCGCGTCGTGGGGAATGTCGCGCTCGCTACCCACAATGGCTACGCGGCCGTTCCTGCGGTCATTCATTTTGACGACTTCTTACGTCGCGGACGATGCGTCCTGCGCGTTTCGCCGCTTCTACGTGAAGAGCGTCGCCTGGCCCGGCTTACTCGCGAACGTTGCCCGCGTTATTTTGCGCTCAGGTGGATGTCCGCGCTGAGCACGAATTTCGTGCGGTGGATCGCGTTGAAGTTCGGGAACGGGTAGCCCTGTCTGTGCTGCGTCAGATTAGTCGTATCGAACGTGAAGCTCAAGACGGGATTGACGACCCGCGTGAAGCCATAGTCGACGATGTTGTACCAGAACGCGATCGGTTGGTAATCGAAGTAATCTTTCGCGTACGAGTACGTTCCAAAAACGTTGAAGCCGTTCTTTTTGTCGATCGGCACCACGAGCGATGCACCGCCGGTGGGCCAGATTCGATTGCCCTCGTCGCCGTGAATTTGCGGATTCGCCAGGAGAACCGACCGCGGTGCCGGATGATGCGCGAGCGTTTGGGTGGCACGCCCGTTCAGCGAAAACTGCGCGCCATTAAGTGCTTGAATCGCCGGAAACGCATAGCCGAGTTCGAGATACGCCTCGTGCACGGTAATCGGCTGCAGGTTCGTGGGGTCGTTCGAGGCCGGGCAGCATGTCCGATGACGGTAAAAATAGCCGACCGCCGCGCTAAGCGCCTTACTCGCCGTGTAATTCAGCCGGAAATCGTCGGTCGGGTCGCTGACGTATCCGTTGATCGGGAAGCCCGAATTGCCGATCGTTTCGTCGATATAGCCGTGTTGGTACGATGCGCTCAAATTACTCAAAATCGCTTGAGTAATTTTGCCGCCGATCTTCGTCACGCCGTTGTGAGCGGGTTGTCCCTGCGTGAAGTCGGTTCCCGTCGCGAACGTCGATTGCGGGATGATGTCGATCGTCGGAAGGTAATTCATTTTATTCGGAGGCGGGGCCGGGTTGGGCACGGCGGATTTCGGTTCGGTGGGCCCCTGCGGCTGGGCGGAAGGTTGGGCCGAAGCGCCCGGCATCGGTGCCATCGGGGCCGCCGAAGGCGCGACCGATGGAGATGGGGACGGCGCCGGTTGGGCGAGCGCCGAGCCTTGCAGCGCGATCGCGAAGACGGGAACCGAGGTCAGGATGGTTAGGGAACGTACGAACGCTCCGCCGGTGACGAAAGATCCCATGCTGTGCTCTCCATGAGTAAAACCTTCGTTCGCGATGCACTCATCGCGGAGAACGGTTCCAAATATTTCCGTGCAACTGTAATGGTTTACTTTCGCGGGGTCAAGACGCACGTGGCCGACAACACGCATTGAGCATTGTCAGAGTTTCATATGTGCAACCATCTGCACGCACACGCTACGGCCGAACTGCCCGTTTTCGACCGCTTACTTGAGCTTACACGTACCGAGCTTAGGATCGCTGGGCGATGCGCCCGCGGGTGTGGTGATTTTCGACGCCGCAAATTTCGGATTGTCGCGCTCGGGAAACGGCACGCTGCCCGCGGGGAAGCAGCTGGACGCCAAGAGAAAGGCGATGACGTCGGCATAGGCCTTCGGGGAGAGCGTCCCGGCGTTGTTGAGCGGCATTTGCTGCGTCACGAGATTGCGAAAGTCGGCGAACGTCCAACCGTTGCTTTGCACGGATTTTAAGAACTCCGTCCCTGCGACCGCAGGCCCCGCGCTGCCTTGCAAATTCGCGCCGTGACACGACACGCAACTTTGCGCATAGACGGCCGCACCGGCCTTTGCTTGGCCGGCGGTGTACGCGCCCGCCCCGGAGCCCGATCGTGCCGGTGCCTTCGCCGCGGGATGCGTTACCGCAACGCGGCGCGCGCGCTCGCGGGGGTGCTTGGCGGCGTTGCGGGCATGGCCGCACAACGACGCGATCTCCGCTGCGTTGCCGGTAAAGAGCACGATCCGCTCCGGGCGGACGCTGACGCTTCGCACGTCGAGGTGCTGCGGGAGATCGACGGCGGCGCTGCCCCGGGGAAGTACGACGAACGCGAGCCGGCCCGCCGTCACGCCGTATGCGGGCGCGCGGGTCGGCGGGACGCAACCCGAAACGACGGCCGAACCGCTTGGGATGCCGAGCGTCGTCGAGGCGAGCGCGCCTTCGATGCCGCCGAAGACGCCGACGTCGGAGGCGCGCCCGATCGCGAGCGAGATATCGGCAAGCGCCTGCGAGAGATCGTTCTGGTACGATTCCATCTGCTTTTCGTGCAGCGCGTCCGTCACGCTCACGACCGCCGCTAGCAGATTGACTTTCGCGCCCTGCAGTGCCGGCGTCCATGCGCTCGAACCGCTACGGTCGAGCAGCATATCGATGTGACCGATCGCTCCGACACCGTCGCCCGTGTCGCCCACGCCGGCGACATACGCGGCGTCGGCGCGACCGACGAGAAGGTTGCGCGCGCGTTCGGCGGCGACGACGTAGCGATCGTGTCCGACGTCGTTGCCGTCTTCGATGCGCACGATCTCCGCCATCGACGCGCGGATCGCCGCGAGCGACCGTTCCGCATGCGTGCGGTCGTCCAGCGCTGCAGCGCGCACGTGGGACACGGGGCCCAGCACGAGCGCCGCAGCGAATCCGATGATACTAAACGAGCGAACTATCGGACGCATGCGCATGGTTCCTACGGTAGCGCGTAGACGCTGAGGAACGAACCGTTGGGGCTCTTCTGAGGCATCTCGGGAACGAGTTGGTTCCCCGCCTGCCCCGAAGCGACCGCGACGTACTGTTTTTGGCCGAGCATGTAACTGACCGGCGGCGCGAGGATCGGCGAACCGGTCGCGTCATGCCACATCACGGTTCCCGTCTTTGCATCGAACGCGTCGAAATCGCCGGTCGTCATGCCGGAGAATACGAGCCCCGTCGACGTGACGAGCGCGCCGCCGAGCGCGGGAAGGGTCTGATGCTGACGCCACATGAACTTGCCCGTCGACACATCGATCGCGTTCATCCAGCCGGTGTTCGGCCCTTCGAGCTTCGGAAAGGTGCCGCCCAGATAGAATTGCCCCGCCACGTACGTTGCTTGCGGGAGCTTCTTCCAGATGCCACATTCGTCGTTGCTCGGCACGTAGAACGCATTGGTCTGCGGATCGTACGAGCCGCCGTTGTATTCGATTCCGCCGTTGGTGTTCGGGCACGCGAGGTTCCCCGTGGCGGTAGGCTCGGTATCTTGGCCTTTCTGAACGCTGACGACCGTATGCGAGACGAGCTTACCGTCGTTCGCGTCGAGAATCCAGAAATTGCCGCCCTTATCGCCCGCCGCGACGAGTTCGCGTGAGGCGCCGTTCACTTGGCCCGTGAAGCGCACCGGCGGCATGGCGGGGTCCCAATCGTGGGTATCGTGCGGAATAAACTGGTGGTACCACTTCAATTTCGGCGTACCCGAAATATCGAGGGCCACCATGGAGTTCGAGTAAAGGTTCGTTCCTTTACGAACGGCCCCATAAAAATCCGGTTGCGGGTTGCCGAGGTCGGCATACAGCGTGTCGGTTTTCGGATCGATCGCGATGCCGCTCCAGACTGCCGCCCCGCCACGCTTCCACGAATCGCCGCTCCACGTCTCGTGGCCGGCTTCGCCCGGACCCGGCACCGTCTTCCAATCCCAAATCCGACGGCCGTCTTTGGGATCGAACGCGGTAATGTAGCCGATGCCGCCCCAATCGCCGTTCGAAACACCCAACAGCAGCATATTCTTGTACGCCACGGGCTGCATCGTATAGAACGAGTTGGTCGTCTCGTGCACGCCGACGACGTCGAAGACGGTCTTGCCGGTCGCCGCGTCGAGAGCGATGAGATGGCCGTCGAGGGTGCCGAGATAGACTTTACCGTCGAGGAGCGCGACTCCGCGATTGGCCGCAAATGCGATCACGTGCGGGGAATCTTTGAATTCCCATTTCAGCGCGCCCGTTTTGGCATCGAGCGCGTAGACGTGATCGTGCGCCGACGTCACGTACATCATGCCGCCGTACACCACCGGCGTCATTTCGATCGAACTATCGTCCGAGATCTTAAATTTCCACGCTCGCTTCATGCTCTTGACGTTCGCCGGCGTGATCTGAGGGAGGTCCAGGTAGCGGTTTCCACTGTAATCGTGGCCGGGGAGCAACCAAGAGTTCCGGTCCTTCGCCGCACCGGCGAGCGTTTCGGCCGTCGGCGCCGTCGCGGCGCCGCGCACCGCTCCGGGGACCGCAGCGAGTGCTAAAATTCCCGCTAGCGCGAACGTCGCGCCACGATAACCAAAGATTCGCATGGCAAACACCTTTCACGCGACGACACTTCAGGTCGCGCGACTTCGTGCAACGAGTTGCCGAAATCCTTATCCTTGCCCGGAAGATTTCCCGCAGCGACCTGCCTTTCGATTGATTGCATCGGTGTCGGTACGTGCGGTTCGTGACCATAGAGATCGGCGCCATCAGGCCGGATCGCGACACCCCGCGTCACGGGCACCGCTTGATCGTAAGCATTGAGAGCCGTCTTTCCGCCGCAAAGCGGCGCAATTCATAAAAGAAATTTCGCGCATACTTCGCGCATACGATGAGAGGGGGCCCGGAAGCCGCCACCGTATGTCGTCGCGGTAAAAGCTCTGCTTTGTTATTTGTCATCTCGACTCCGGTCGCGCTATGCGCACCGAGGAGATCCACGGTTTATGAGACCTCATCGGTTCCTGGTCCGCGCCCTTTTGTTTGCGCCGCTCCTATGCGCGGCACCGCTGAGCCCGAGCGCTCAAGCGCAGAACCAGACGACGCTGACCGTCGCGACGGTCAATAACCCGCAGATGGTCGACATGCAGCGGGTTGTCGGCGACTTCGAGAAGCAGTCCGGAATTAAGGTGCGTTTTCAGACGCTCCCCGAGAACACGCTGCGTCAAAAAGTCACCGCCGACGTTGCGACCGGCGGCGGGCAGTTCGACGTTGCGACGGTCGGAACGTACGAAGTGCCGATTTGGGCGAAGAACAAATGGATCGTCGGCCTGCAGCCGATGTTCGACAAGCTCGACCCGAAGGAAAAAACGGCCTACGATATCGATGACGTCATCGGGAATATTCGTAAGGGTCTTTCGTACGACAATGCGATCTCTGCTCTGCCGTTCTACGGCGAGAGTTCGATGACGTTCTACAACAAGCGTTTGTTCAGCGAAGCGCATCTGACGATGCCGCAACATCCGACCTGGGATCAGATCGCCGGCTTTGCGAAAAAACTCAACGCGCCGTCCAAGAATCAGTACGGAATCTGTTTGCGCGGGTTGCCGGGGTGGGGTGAGATGGGCGCGCCGCTGACGACCGTCATCAACACGTTCGGCGGCAACTGGTTCGATGAGAAATGGCAGCCGCAGCTGACGTCGGAACCGACGAAATCCGCTATTGCATTTTACATCGATATGGTGAAGAACTACGGCGAGCCGGGCGCGACCTCGGCCGGCTTCACGGAATGCGAGACCAACTTCACGCAGGCGAAGGTCGCGATGTGGGTCGATGCGACCTCGGCGTCCGGCGTCATCAGCGATCCCAAGCAGTCCAAGGTTGCCGAAGATGTCGGCTTCGCATACGCGCCGACCAAACTGACGCCGCTCGGGTCGCACTGGCTCTGGGCGTGGTCGCTTGCCGTGGAGTCATCGAGCAAAAACAAGGATGCTGCGTTCCGCTTCGTTCGGTGGGCGACCGATAAGAACTACGTCCGCCTGATCGCGCGCGAAAAGGGCTGGGGTAACGTTCCGCCGGGAACCCGTCTCTCGACCTTCAGCGATTCGAACTACAAAAAGGCCGTTCCGTACGGCCAGATCATCCTCTCGTCGATTCAAACGGCAGATCCGACGCATGCGACGCTCCATAAGGTGCCCTACACCGGCGTACAATTCGTCGGCATCCCCGAGTTCCAGCAGATCGGAACGCAGGTCACGCAGAACCTCGCCGCGGCGCTGAGCGGGAGCACGACGGTCGATCAAGCCCTCACGCTCTCGCAGACTCAGGTCCAACACACCATGCAACAGGCCGGATACTATAAGTGACACTGGCGCGTTCGACGCGCCTCGCCCTCGTCGCTCCGGCGATCGTCTATTTGGTCGCGCTGACGCAGGCGCCGTTCATCCTCACGTTGTGGTTCAGCTTCCACAAATGGATTCTGACCTCACCCGAGCTTGGCGTCACCTTCGTCGGCTTCGAGAACTACGCGTATACGGTTCTTGGGGACTCGACCTTTCGCACGGCAGTGTTCAACCTGCTGCTCATCACCGCCGCGATCGTTATTTTTTCGCTCGTGTGCGGTATGGCGGTGGCGCTCTTGCTGCATCGCAAATTCCCGCTCCGGGCCTTGATGCGTTCGCTTGCGATCACGCCGTTCTTCGTTATGCCGACCGTCAACGCGGTCGTCTGGAAGAATTTGCTGCTCAACCCGGTCTTCGGCCTGGGCACGTGGCTCATCACGCATCTCGGGCTACCTCGCGTCGATATCTTGGCGGTCTTCCCTAAGGCCGGCATCATCACGATGGCGGTGTGGCAGTGGACGCCCTTCATGATGCTCGTGCTCCTGGCCGGCCTGCAGTCGGTGCCCGAGGAGGTGCGCGAAGCGGCGCGCCTCGACGGCGCTAGCGCCTGGAACGAGTTCCGCAATATCACGCTTCCGCTGCTGGGGCCGTACATCGAGCTCTCCGTGCTGCTCGCGACGATCTACGTCTTGCAGCTCTTCGGCGAAATCTTCGTCGCGACCCAAGGCGGACCGGGTTCCGCGACCACGACGTTGCCCTATTACGTCTATCAAACGATCTCGCAAAGCAACGACGTCGGCTCATCGTCCGCGCAAGGCGTGTGTGCGGTCGTTCTCGCGTCGATCATTGCGGCGCTACTGATTCGTCTGCTGATGCGCACGTTCCAGGTGGCTCGCGCATGAGAGTCCGGGCGCGCGAATGGGGACTCACCGCGATCACGTACGTCATCGTCCTCGCGATCTTCTTTCCGATCCTCTGGACGGTGCTCACCGGCCTTAAAACGGAGGGAGCCGCCGTCGCCCAGCCGCCGACGCTGTTCTTCCAGCCGACCTTCGACAATTTCCGCGGCGCGCTCACGAACGCCGGTTACACGTCGTTCTTCCTCAACTCGGTCGTCGTCAGCGTCGCGTCCACGGCGCTTGCATTTCTCCTCGGCATCCCCGCGGCGTTCGCGCTCGGCCTTTTCCCAACGAAAAAGTCGGCCGGAACGCTGTCGTGGGTCCTGTCGACGAAGATGATGCCCGCCGTCGGCGTCGTGATCCCGCTCATCATCATATTCAAGCGCCTCGGCCTCTACGATACGCAGTTTGGCGTCATCGTGCTCTACGCGGGCATCAATCTGCCGCTCGTCATTTGGATGATGCGTTCGTTCTTCGCCGAGGTGCCGAAGGAAGTGATCGAGGCGGCGCGCGTTGACGGCGCCGGGACGGCACGCATCATGTATGCCATCGCTTTACCCCTGGTCACCCCGGGTTTGGCCGCGACCGCGTTGCTGTCGGTGATCTTTGCGTGGAACGAATTCTTCCTCGTCTTGAACCTGGCCGGTCCGCACGCTTCCACGCTGCCGGTCTTTATCTCGGGCTTCATGACGAGCGAAGGACTCTTCTGGGCGAAGATGTCGGCGGCGGCGACGCTAGCGATCTTGCCCGTGTGCATCGCCGGCTGGGCCGCCCAGCGGGCGCTGGTCCGTGGTTTGACCATGGGCGCCGTGAAGTAAGCGCGAGTCGAGCGCTCGACATGCAGAAGACGGGCGACTGCTTCAAACTAGAGGTCGTGCCGTGAGCGCAACCGCGGCGGCGGGCCCTGCGAACGAACGCAGACCCGCGCAGCGGCGTGCGCTCGTCGCGTCCGGGTTCGGCTGGGGCCTCGACTCGTTCGACTTCTATCTGTACGTGTACGGCTTGCCCGCCATCCTCACAACGTTCGGATTGACGAAAGCGGCCGGCGGTTTGCTCGCAACCTACACGCTCGTCGCAAGCGCCCTGGGCGGGATAGCGATGGGTGCGTTCTCCGACCGCATCGGCCGCAAGACGGCGCTGATGATCTCGATCGCCTGGTACGCCGTCTTTACGTTCCTTAGCGGCGTCGCGCAGAACTACGAACAGCTGGCGCTTTTTCGCGCGCTCGAGGGATTCGGCTTCGGCGGCGAATGGGCCGTCGGCTCGGTCCTCATGTCGGAGTGGTCGGACGCCGACCGGCGCGGCCGCAACCTCGGCTTCGTACAAGGATCGTGGGCGCTGGGCTGGCTCGCCGCCAACATCGCGTTCCAGATCGTCGTCTCGACCGTCGGACCGAATCCCGGCTGGCGCTATTTGTTCTTCCTGGGCATCGTGCCCGCACTCTTCGTACTGTACATCCGGCGCAACGTCGCCGACGCGCCGGCCTATGAAGCGGCGCGCGCCGTCGCCAAACCGGGTTCGTCGCTGCCCGGAATCTTTGAGCCGCGCATCGTCCGCACGACGGTCTTCGCGTCGCTGCTCGCGATCGGCGTGCAAAGCGGGTACTACGCCCTATTCACCTGGATGCCGACGTATCTGACCACGCAGCGGCACATCTCCGCCGTGACGAGCGGATCGTATTTGTATTTACTGATCGCGGGATCGTTCGTCGGTTACGTCACGGCCGGCTACATCAACGACGCGATCGGACGCAAACGCACCTTCATCATCTTCTCGCTGTGTTCGGCCGCCATGGTACCGTTGTATCTTTTCACGGTTGCGGCGGACTGGCAGCTCATTATCGCAGGCCCGTTGCTCGGCTATTTCGCTTCGGGAATTTTCAGCGGCTTCGGCCCGTATCTCAGCGAGCTCTATCCCAGCACCGTGCGCGGTGCCGGCCAAGGCTTCTGCTATAACATCGGACGCGGCGTGGCGGGCTTCGGCCCGTACGCGATCGGCTGGCTCTCGACGCATTATGCCATCGGCACCGCGATGACGTTCGTCGCGGTACTCGCGTATGTGCTCGCGGTCGTTGCGGTGCTCTTCCTGCCGGAGACGCGCGGCACGGAGCTCGCGCTCGAGGCATGACCGACGCGGAGTGCGCCGCTGCGTGTCTTGGCGCGGCGGCGCCGCAGGCGTCGTTCGTCGATGCGCCGCTCGCGCCCGATCTCGTCGCCGGATACGTCGATCTGCACGTGCATACGGCGCCCGACGTCTTCGGGCGTTCGCTCGACGACGACGAAGCCGCCGTCTCTGCCGTGCGCGGACGAATGGGCGGGATCGTGCTCAAGAACCATGCGAGCGAAACGGCGAGCCGCGCCGAACTGCTGGCGCGCCGGCATGGCATCGAGGCGTGGGGCGGCGTCGTGCTCAATCGTTCGGTCGGCGGCGTCAATGCGGAGGCGGTCGATGCGATGGCGCGCATCTCGGGCGGCCGCGGCCGGATCGCGTGGCTGCCGACGATCGATGCCCGCAATCATCGTGCGTTCCTCGCTGCCGGCGATGGCGGGCTCGACGTCGTGGCCGGTGGCAGTCCGACGCCCGCACTGGAAGCGGTCGTCGTCGCCTGCGCGCAGCGCGATGTCGCGCTCTGCACCGGGCACACGGGCGCCGACGATGCGCTCGTCGTCGCCGAACTGTGCCGCGCCCGCGGCGTGCGGTGTTGTATCACGCACGCGCTCTTCCCGATCGTCGGCTTCACCGAAGCGCACGTGCGCCGTGCCGCCGAACTCGGTGCCGTCATCGAACTGTGCGCCATCGGCACGCTGATGGGGCCGACCGCCCACCTGCCGTGGATGCGCGCGTGGGGCCTGGTCGACGCGCCGGCCTGCGCGCGATACGTCGCGACGTTCGGACCACGCGCGTTTGTGGTGTCGAGCGATCTAGGGCAGACCGGCAATCCGATTCCGTGCGACGGCCTGCGGCGCTTCGTCGCGGAGCTCGAGCGTCACGGGCTCGCCAAAGCGGACCTCGACATGTTGGGCATCGGTTCGCCGCGCCGGCTGCTGGGATTACCGGCCGCGAGCTAGCTTACTTCGCGGCTTTCATGCCCCACTTGATGACCGTGCGCCGTTCGAGCAGCGTGAAGAACGCTTCGACCACGATGCCCAGCAGCGAGATCACGATGAGGCCGGCGAAGATGTTCGGCGTTTGTAAGAAATAGCGCGCGTTGTTGATGTACCAGCCCAGTCCCCCCGACGAACCCGCCACGCCGAAAACGAGTTCGGCCGCGACGACGGTGCGCCAGCCGAACGCCCAAGCGGCCTTGAGTCCCGTGATGATGTAGGGAAGTGCCGCGGGCAACAAAACGTCGGCGACCATGCGCGGGCCGCTCAGACCGAGATTGCGCGCGGCCATCTGCGTCGTTTGGCTGATCGTGCGGAAACCGGTGTCGGTGTTCATGGCGACGGGCCACACCGTCGCCAGCGCGACGACGAAGACGATCGATTCGGGTTTGAGCCCGAACCAGATCATCGCGAGCGGCAAGATCGCAATCGACGGCAGCGGGTTGAGGATCGCGCTCAAGACCGTGAGCAAATCGTGACCGAACTTCGAAAACACGGCGAACGACGCAAGCGCGAACCCGACGAAGCTGCCGAAGAAGATGCCCACGAGCAGCACTTGCAGCGTGTGCAGCGTGATCGTCTCGAGTTGCCCGTTGCCGAAATCCGTCACGAGCGCTTGGCCCACTGCGGCGGGCGATGCGAACAGCAGCGGCGGCACGTGTGCGAAGGTGATGTAGCCTTGCCACAGCGCGATCAGTGCGATCAGAATGATCGCGTAACGCAGTGCGGCCGGGAGGCCCGTCCAACCGCCGCCGGCTTTGGGCAGCGTGACGCGTGCGGCCGCTTGCGCCGCCTCCGGCCGTGCCGTCACCGTCATTCGACCGCTCCGGCGGGCACGGCGCTCGCAACGGCAGGAACGAGCAGCGCCCGCAAATGTCCGGTCAATTCGGCGAACCGGTCCGAGGAGGGATCGTCGATGCCGTTCGTGTCGACGATCTCGCGCACGCGGGCCGGAAAGCTCGACATCACCATGACCCGATGGCCGAGGTAGATCGCTTCTTGAATCGAGTGGGTCACGAGAATGAGCGTCACCGCGGTGCGTTCCCAGATGCGGTTCAGTTCGATCTGCAACTGATTGCGCGTGATCGCATCGAGCGCGCCGAACGGCTCGTCCATCAGTAAGATCGCCGGTTCGAGCGCGATCGCGCGCGCGATCGCTGCGCGCTGCTTCATGCCGCCCGAGAGCTGATGCGGATAGCGGTCGGCCGCCCGCGCGATGCCGACCAGTTCGAGCACTTCATCCGCTTTGGCGCGCGCTTGTGCCGCACTCTTTCCCACTGCGACCCGCAGTGCATACGTGACATTGTCGCGCACCGTCTTCCACGGAAAGAGCTGATCGAAATCCTGAAAGACGACTGCCCGATCGGGTCCCGGTTTGCGCAGCGTTTTGCCATCGACCGCAATTCGGCCCGCCGCAGGCTGCGCGAAGCCCGCGATCGCCTTGAGCAGCGTGGTCTTGCCGCACCCAGAGGGTCCGATGATCACGAACTTCTCGCCGCGACGCACCTCGAAGGTTGCCGCCTCGACCGCAACGATCGCACCACCCGCGCCGTCGGCATAGGCCATGACCACGTCGTCGGCGACGACGATTGCCGATGCGTTCAGTCGCCTTCTCCGCCGAGCACCGGCAACTCGATGTCGCGCATGGACGCCGGAACTTTGCCGAGCATGCCGAGCGACTTCATGTACTGCGCGACTTTGATGAAGCCGTGCGGCGTCGTCGTGAAGGTCATGTCGGGCGCGGACATCCACTTTTTGAACTGCGCCGCGGGCACTTTCATCTCGCCGTCTTTGGCAAGCAGCGCCGCCGTGTCATCGGGTTTCGTGTTGATAAACTTGGTCGCATCGACGATCACCCTATGCATCGCCGTCACGAACTGCGGATGTTCTTTGGCAAACGTTTCGGTCGTATAGACGCTGTTGAATGTCGACTTGCCGAACACGTCGTAGCTTTTGAGGATCGCGTGTCCGCCCGTCTCGACTTCCTCTTGCTGGAACGGCGGTGAGGAGAAGTGCGCATCGAGCTGCCCCCCGGCGAGCGCCTGAACGCCCAGCGGGTGCTGGATCGCAACGAAACTGGTGTCGAATGCATGCGGATTCTTGAGCTGGTCTTCGGCCGCTTTGCGCAGCGTGATCGCTTGAATTGCGTCCGGGCCCGGGACTCCGATCTTGCTGCTGCCGCTGAGGTCTTTGATCGAGCGAATCTTCGGATCTTTGGCCACGAGCCACAGGCTCATCTCGTTGAGGGAAGCGATCAGCCGGTACCCCACGCCCTTATCCCAGCCGATGAGAAACGGCGTCGAGCCGCCCGCACCGATCTGAATTTGGCCGGCAAGAAAGCCGTCGCGAATCGTCGCGCCGTTCGAGAGCAGGCGCCAATCGAACTTCGTGGCGGGGAACTGCTTCTCGAGCGTTCCTTGCTCTTTGATCACGATCAGGGTGGCGTAGCTAATCCCGGGCTGATAAGCGATCGTAACGCTCGGTGGTGCATCGGACGCCGGCGCGGTCGACGCGGGGCCGGAAAGTAACGCGAAGCTGCACATCGCAGCGACCGCAGCCGCGGTGATACGACAGATCATGCGGAGTCTCCCATGAAGCTCAAGTTCGCTCGATCATTCGTGCAGTGTAAATTTCCCCCCGCGCGAACTGCGCGTCATGAGCGTGATCCGTACCGAGCCGATTGCGGGTCCGGTCGCTTGGAGCGGCCGGGATTTTAAGCGTGACTCTGCCTGGATAACCGCGGTCCCGCGCGCCGCCGTGAACGAACTGGCCGACGCCGCGCGCGCCGCGCTCGCACGCGGCGTTCCGGTCGAGGCGCTCACGCGCGCGGATTTCCCGCTCCCCGGCTGCGCCGGTTTGCTTTCGGGCCTCGCACACGAACTGGAGAGAGGCCGCGGTTTCGCGCTCCTACGCGGCTTGCCGGTCGACCGGGTAGAACCCGACGTGCTCGCGGCGATGTACTGGGGCATCGGGACGCATCTCGGCACGGCGATCGCCCAAAACGCGCGCGGTGAACTGCTGGGGCACGTGCGCGATGAAGGGCTCACGCTGGACAATCCGCTAGCCCGTGGCTACCAGACGCGGATGGCGCAGAGTTTGCACGTCGATCGCAGCGATATCGTCGGGCTGCTTTGCAGGCGCAAAGCGCGCGCGGGCGGGCTCAGTCGCGTCGTCAGCTCGATGCGTATCTATAACGACATGCTCGCGCGCACGCCGTGGCTGCTCGGAGTGCTCTACAAAGTTTTCGCGATCGACATGCGGGGCGAGCAGCGGCCCGGCGAACCCGAAGTGTATTACCGCCCGGTGTTCAGTTATCACTGCGGCGTGCTCAGCTGCGGCTGCAACTACACCTATATTCGTGACGGGCAAAACAAGATCGGCCAACCGCTGAGCGCCGTCGAGACCGAAGCACTCGATACGTTTTATGCGGTTGCGGAGGAGCACGTCCTCACGATGGATCTCGAACCCGGCGACGTGCAGTTTCTCAACAACTACGTGATGCTGCACGATCGCACGGGCTACGACGACTACGACGAGCCGGATCGCAAGCGGCACATGGTTCGCCTGTGGCTCAACGTCGAATCCCGCCGTCCGCTCGCACCGGAGTTCGGGACGTACGCCTTCGCACCGCAGAGCGTGCACGCTTAGAGTTCCGCAAAGCGCCGGACCGGGCGCTGCTTACGCCGTGGATGCAGACTCGCTAGCCAGGAACGCGCGCACGTCTTCGGCGCTGGGCTGCGGCTCGATCGCGCCGGGGCCGAGCGTCGCGAGCGCTCCCGCGGCGCTTGCGAAGCGAACGGCGTCGCGCGGCGTGGCGCCCCCCAGCCAAGAGTGCAGAAAGCCCGCGAGGAACGCGTCGCCGGCCCCGGTGGTCTCGCGCGCACTGACCGCAAAGGCGGGCTGCGTGCTGCTCGATCCGCCGACGGCGTAGCGGCAGCCGCGCACACCGTCGGTGATCAGCACGGCTTCGAGCTGCGGCTGGGCCGCGCGAATCGTTGCGGGATCCGTGCTGCCGAAGAGCCAGTCCGCTTCTTCGACGGACGCCTTGACGATGGCGGCGACCGGTAACGGGCCGCCACGAATGAACGCTAATTGTTGCGCCGGATCGGACCAGAAGACGTCACGGCGGTTGACGTCGAGTACGATGCGCACCCCGGCTGCGTGAGCGAGCGAAGTCGCTCGCCCGTTCGCCTCGCGGGACGGCGATGCGGCCAGCGACAGTGAGCCGCAGACGAGCGCCGCGGCCGCACCGATCAGGGTTGCGTCGAGATCGTTCGGCGAAAGCTGCGTATCCGCGAACGTCGCAGCCGGCGGCTCGAAGCCCGTAAAAACACGATCCCCGGACCCGTCCACGGCAACGAAGACGGCCCGCGTGGGAACGTCGGGCAGCCGAACGATGCCTCGGAGTTCGACACCCGCCGCAGCGAGCGCCGCGACGACGAAGTCACCGCGTTCGTCGCAGCCGAGCGCCCCGACGAACGCCGCCGGCGAGCCGAGCTTCGCGAGCGCCGCCGCAACGTTGGCCGGCGCACCGCCGGCGCGCGGGCTGCCGCCGACGACGTCGACGAGCGCCTCGCCGATAGTCACGATCATGATTACTCCAGCGTGATGACGACTTTGCCCGCCTGGCCTTCGTCGGCGACCCGGTAGGCGTCTGCGGCTTGCGCCAAGGCGAATCGGTGCGTGACGGTGATCTCCGGGTGAAGCTCCCGGCGTGCGAGCAGTTCCACCAAGTCCGTCATGTGTCCGAGCGACGTTACCCACGAACCGTACAACGTGATTTGCGGATGGATCAAGCCGGGCGAAACCGCAAACTGCACGTCGCTTCCTTCACCCACGAACGCGCACCGCCCCCAGTGCCGCGTGCCCTGTAGCGCGAGTTTGCGTGCGGCAGCCGCGCCGGAACAATCGATGCTGGCCTCACAACCCTTCCCCTCCGTCGCGGCCATAACGGCCGCGAGCGTCCGGTCATCGCTCGGCAGAGCGAGATCGATGAGGCCGAGATCGCGCGCGAGTTGACGGCGCGGGGCGCTGACGTCGGTGCCGATGATATCTCGCGCGCCGAGTGCGCGGCCGAGCATGGCGGCGGCGAGTCCGACCGGGCCCAGACCCGTCACCAGCAGCCGGTCTTCTCCGCTCACGCGCATGCGGGTCAACGCTTCCCACGCGGTGCCGAAGCCGCACGCGATCAATGCTCCGTCGACGTACGAGAGCCGCTCCGGAAGACGAATGCAGGTGTTTTCCTCGGCCAGCAGATAGTGCGCGTGACCGCCGTCGCGCTGCCAACCATACGCCGCACGGTGCTCGTTCGTGCACGAGATCATGTAGCCGCGTCTGCAGTCCTCACAGACGCCGCAGCCGCTGATGTGGTAGAGAACGACCCGGTCGCCCGCGCGAAATTGTTTGCAGCCCGGGCCGGTTTTGACGATCTGTCCGCTCGGTTCGTGGCCGGCGATCACACCGCGATACGCTTCGTCGCCGACGCCGAGATGTTCGCGATAGATCGCGCGGATGTCGCTGCCGCAGATGCCCGATGCCTTCATGCGCACTAGTACTTGGCCGGGACCGGGCGAAGGGACGGGCACTTCGCGGTACGTGACGGTGCGATCGCCGGGCAAGACGACGCCGCTCATCGTGCCGTGCTCTACCAAACCATGAATCCACGATCGACGAGGAGCGTCGCGCACGTAACGAACGAGGCCGCGCTCGAGCCAACCGATGCGCGGGCAAAGAACGCACGTCGAGGGAAGCTTGTGCGAATTACAGCGTGACTCCTTAGGAAAGCGACAGGAGCGGTTCGGCCGTGTCATGGAGGGCCGGGTACAACCGCCGGAACCGTTGATAGCCCTCGCCGTACGCCGCGATCGAGGCCGGAGCGGGCCGTTCGCTCTCGCGATCGAGGTCCGCGGTCGCTCGGGCGGCGGCTTCAACCGAAACGAAAGTGCCGGTTCCGACAGCGCCGAGCAAGGCGGCACCGAACGCGGGGCCTTCGTCGACGCGCAAGCGCCGCAGCGGCAACCCGAGGATCGCCGCGATGATTTCGCGCCACAGCGAACTCGCCATGCCGTTGCCGGTAGCGATGAGCTCGGGCGGATTCATTCCGAGTTCGCGAATGCGAACGAGCGCGTCGTTGAGCCCGTAAGCGACGCCTTCGAGCACGGCGCGGACGAAATGATCTCGACCGTGCACGAGCGTCAGTCCGACGAACGCTCCGCGCGCCCGCGGATTCATGTGCGGGGTGCGTTCGCCCGCCAGATACGGCAAGAAGGTGAGGCCGTCGGACCCCGGTACGACGCGCTGTGCGCCGGCGGTGAGGTCGCCATAGGATTCCCCTGCATGCCCCAACAGGTCGCGCAGCCAGCGCAGGCTACCGCCGGCGGAGAGCATCACGCCCATGGAGTGGTAACCGCCCGGAACGGCGGCGCAAAACGCGTGAATCGCGCCCGACGGATCGATGTGCGGCTCGTCGTCGTGAACGAGAATCACTCCGGAGGTTCCGAGCGAGACGAGGCCTTCGCCACGTCGCACGATGCCGCTGCCGATCGCGGCTGCGGCGTTGTCGCCCGCGCCGGCGACGACGGGCGTGCCGGCGCGCAGTCCGGTCGCGCGTGCAGCTTCGTCAGAGACGCGCGCCGTAACCGCCGGACTTTCGGCGACGGGAGGGAACCAGTCGCGCTGAAGATCGAGATCGCGCAATATTTGGTCGGACCAATCGCGCAGGCGAAGGTCGAAGAGCAAGGTCCCCGATGCGTCGGAGGCGTCGGTTCCGTACGTTCTACTGAGCCGATAGCGCAGGAAATCTTTGGGCAGCAGAACGGCCCGAACGCGCGCGTAGTGATGCGGCTCGTGTTCGCGCAGCCACACGATTTTGGGCGCCTGAAAACCCGTAAGCGCGGGATTTCCGGCGATGCGCTGCAGCTGCGAACGCCCGACGGCGGCCTCGATTTGCTGCGCCGCCGCCACCGTTCGCTGGTCGTTCCATAAAAGTGCCGGGCGGATCGAATCGCCGTTTGTGTCGAGGAACACCGCACCGTGCATCTGACCGGTCACGCCAACCGCCTCGATCGGCGCGGCGTGCGCCGCGACCACCGTGCGCAGTGTCTGCACCGCCGCATCCCACCACGCGGCGGGTTCCTGTTCCGTCCAGCCCGGCTGCGGCGTGAGCAGCGGGTAGGCCGCGGTCGAACTCGAGACGACGCGTCCGGCTTCGTCGATGCGGACGGCGCGGGCGCCCGTCGTTCCGAGATCGACGCCCACGGCATGCCCCTTCACTCGGACACCTCCCCGGCGAGGTCCGGACGAAGGTCGGCGTGCGAGTCACAGATACGCGGCACCGGTGTTGTTGTCGAACGCGTGAAGTTTTTCGAGATCGATGGTGGCGCAGAGCTGTGAGCCGACCTGCGCGTTCAAATCGGACGGTACGCGAGCCAAAAGCGTGTTGCCCTCGGTCGCGAGAAAGAGATGTTGCTCCGCCCCGAGCCGTTCGATGACGTCGACGCGCGCGCGCACCGTCGCGCCGTTCGCTGCGGACTCGGGAACGACGGCGATATGTTCGGGACGAACGCCCAACGTCACGCTTTTTGCATTCGCGGCGCTGAGGCGTTGCGCGGCAATGCCGTCAACGGAGAAATCGAAGGACGGACCGCGCAGCCGGACGCGCCGGTCACTGCTTTCAACTTCGGCACTGAAGAAATTCATCGGCGGCGAGCCGATGAAACTCGCGACGAACTTGTTGGCCGGATGATCGTAGATCTCTTTGGGCGCCGCGACCTGTTGGACGATTCCATCTTTCATAACGACGATTCGATCGCCCATCGTCATCGCTTCCACTTGATCGTGCGTGACGTACATGACCGTATTCTTGATACGCTGGTGGATGCGCAACAGCTCGGTGCGCGTGTTCGAGCGGACCTGCGCATCGAGATTGGAGAGCGGCTCGTCCATGAGAAACACTGCCGGTTCGCGTACGATCGCCCGACCCAGCGCCACGCGTTGGCGTTGACCGCCCGAGAGCTCGCGGGGCTTGCGTTTGAGAAGCTTTCCAATTCCGAGCATGCCCGCCGCTTCTTGAATACGGCGATCGATATCGGTTGTCTCGACCTTGCGCATTTTCAACCCGAAGGCCATGTTGTCATAGACGCTCATGTGCGGGTAGAGCGCATAGCTCTGGAAGACCATCGCGATATCGCGATCTTTGGGCTCGACGTCGTTCACACGGCGGTCGCCGATGAACACGCTGCCTGCACTGATTTCTTCCAGGCCGGCGACCATACGAAGGGTGGTCGTCTTTCCGCAACCCGAGGGGCCGACCAGCACGAGAAATTCGTTGTCCGCAATGTCGAGGTCGACGTTGTCGACCGCGACGACGTCTCCGTATTTTCTCGTGAGCGATTCTAGTTTGATGCGTGCCATTTATTGCTCCTAGGCTGAGGCCGCGAGCGAGGTAGCGTTGGCCGTAGAGTACGGGCTGCCGTACATCTGTTGTTCGGATCGTACGCCCGAGGGAGACGCCACCTGCCGCAAAGCCCGGCATGCGAGCGGAAGAGCGATGTGCGGGAAACGTATCGAACCGCCAGCCGCTATCGACTTTAGCCGCTTGCTCCACGTTCAGTGGAATGTCCTCGAAGTGCACCATACGATTTAAGAGGACCAGCGGGAGCGTGACGAGCTGATGGAATCAAGTCATCCCGCCGAGCGAGTCGCACACCGAGATGCTCCGCACCTGTCGCCCGTCGATCCGGTGTTTTTAGTCAGAAGCCCTATCACGCGTTGCGCCGATGGTAATGCTTTACAGAGGTGTTGTCAACGAACACACCGGCGCGTCGATTAGCGAACGCGCCCGATGGATCCGCGTTGCATGAAGCGTGGTTGAAGCATAACCGAGCGCGCCGCACCGGTGTACCGTTTAGCGACGCGATCGATCAACATCTCGGCAGCCGACATTCCGAGTTGGTCGGTCGGTTGTGCGATCGTCGTCAGCGGCGGATCCAGGAACCGGGCCCAACTCGGATCGTCGAATCCAATGAGGCTAATGTCCTTCGGCACGCTCAGGCCCATGTCGCGGATGGCGCCGAACGCGCCGAGCGTCATCGGGTGATTGACGCAAAATATCGCAGTTGGCGGCTCGGGAAGCGAGAGGGTCGCGAGCGTTTCTTTATAGCCGCCCGGCTCGCGGTAATTCCCTTCTCGAACGAGTTCGGGGGCAAGGTCCACACCCTGCGACTTCAGCCAATCGCGAAACGCGGTCAGGCGGTCGCGGCCCGGTGTTGTGCGACTGGCACCGACCACGGCGATGCGCCGGTGACCGGCGTCGAATAACGCTTGCGCAGCCATCCGTCCGCCGGCCCGATTGTCGACGAGGACGACGTCCAATTCGAAGTCATCGACTCGGCGGTCGAGGCAGACGACGGGAATATCGTTTTTCAGCAACGGGGCAATCGACGCCCCGCTAAAACTCACGGGCAGCAGAATGATGCCGCCGATACGTTGCGAGCGCATCGCCTGCAGATGGAACGTTTCCCGCTCGACATCTTCATCGGAGTTGCACAGAAACAGATCGTGGCCGTTGCGGTACGTGACCGCTTCGATGGTGCGAATAACTTGCCCGAAAAATGGGTTGGCGACGTCCGCTACGATCAAACCGAGCGTGCTCGATTTCTGCAGTCGCAGCGCCCGGGCGCGTTGATCGATGCTGTAGTTGAGTTCTCGGACGGCATTGAGGACGCGCGCCCGCGTCTCAGGCGCAACGGGTTTGCTTAAATTGAGGACGCGCGAAACGCTGGCAATGGAGACCCCGGCACGCTCCGCAACGTCTTTGATGCTGGCCAAGGTGCTTCACCCCCTCGGATTTGCGGCGAGCCTCCGGCGGCTCGACCGCGATTGACAACCCCTCGGGCCAAGCATTACCGTCGGAGTGACCGCAAAAACTCGACGTGCTCTCGGCTCACCTCGGGCCCTACACGTATCCGCGAGCCATTCGCTACGTCGCCGATCGGACGATCGACGTGCGCGACATCGTGACGCACCAGTTCCCGCTCGCCTCGCTCAAGATCGTGGTGCGGTGCTTGCACTCGGTGCGCGCGTGGTCGGTCCGGAACGTGCGAAGTCCATCGGATGGACGCGCAAGGTCGTGGGCCCGGAGAGCGACTCTGAGTCCACGACCGTACGGCGTTAGTACGCGGGCCCTTATTGGCCGCCGTAGTTGCCCGTTTTGAGATCGTTGTCGACGGTCTTCGGTAAGTCGGCGATGAATTTTTGCTGATCGACATAAAGTTGGTTGTAATACTTATCGACGTTGCTCTTGTCGACACGCGGCATCACCAGTTGTTTTCCGCTCAGCGGCTTCTTGTTGCGCACGTAATCGACGACGAGTTTAAGACCCTCGCCCATTTCGAGCGCTCCGTTCTGGAGATAGGTCACGTTGATGAGGTTTTGCTTGACGTAGCGCATGCCGTCTTGAATGCCGTCAATCGCCGTCACCGGAATTTTCCCGGCCAGACCCTTCGCCTTCAGTGCGGTGATGCCGCCGATCGCCATGTCGTCGTTCTCGGAAACGAAACCGGTAATCTGTGAACCGTAGCGCGCAATCCAATTTTCCATCAACGCCAGTGCTTCCGAACGCTTCCAGTTCGCCGTTTGCATCGAGAGGACGTGGATGCCGGGGTACTTTTTGAGGGCTTGATTGATTCCATTCGTGCGATCGATCTGACCCGATCCGCCGATGGGACCTTCGGCCACGACGATATTGCCCTTGCCTTTCATAAGCTTCGCGAGCGACGTCATTTCATCGAACCCGGCGCGGACGTCATCGGGTCCGAAGTATCCGGCCAGCGCGTCGCTTTTGATCGACTGATTGACGGCGAACACCGGAATACCGGCAGCCTTGGCTTTTCTGATCTCCGCATCGAGCGTCGACGAATTGACGGGATCGATGATGATCGCGTCGACATGCTTACCGATAAAACTATCGATCTGTGAAAGCTGTGTCGGAACGTCATTGTTTGCGCTCGTCCATAAGACGTTTACGCTCGTGCTCCCCGCTATCCGATCGACGCCCTGCTTTCCCCACGAGCACCACGACGACATGTCGTAAACGGTAATGCCGACCGTAACCGGCTTATCGGCGCGCGCCGCCGGAGCAGCGAAGGTTCCCAGGGCAAGCGTCAATGTCATCGCGGCTGCGAACTTGGCGCGTACGAAAGTTTTCATGTATCCTCTTTCACGTGCATTTAGCGCCGCCGATTGACGACCGCGTCGATCGCAACGGCGCCGATGATGATGGTTCCTTGGATCAACCCTTGATAGAACGGCGAGATATTGAGCAAGTCGAGACTGTTGACCATGATGCCGATGATCAAGACGCCGGCGACGGTACCCAGGAGCGTGCCGCGACCTCCGCTCAGGCTCGTTCCGCCGATGACCGCCGCAGCGATCGCCGTCAATTCGTAGCCTTCGCCGTTGGTGGAAATGCCGGCCGTCGCTCGCGCCGCAAGCACGACCCCGCCGAGGCCGGCGAGCAGTCCGCTCAGCGAATAAACGGCGAGCTTGACCAGCCGCGTGTCGACGCCGGAGACGAGGGCCGCCTCTTCGTTGCCGCCGACCGCGTAAATGTAGCGCCCGAAACGCGTTCGCGACAGGACGATTCCAAAGACGATGAACGTGATGACGCTAATGAGGATCGGGTACGGTATGCCCAAGAGACTGCCTTGGCCGATCGCCAGGAACTCGTTCGAAAGATCCGAGATCGGCTGGCCTTGGCTAAACACGAAGGCAAGGCTGCGCGCGATCGACATCATGCCGAGCGTCACGACGAACGACGGAATGCGCACGAACGAGACGAGTGCACCATTGACGGCGCCAAGGCCGAGGCCCGCTCCGACGCCGGCCGCGAGTGCGGCGAGGAAAGATCCGGCTCCCGAATGCCTTCCAAGCAAAGCCGCGACAATGCCGGTAAGCCCGACGATGCTGCCGACGGAAAGATCGATGCCGCCGGTAAGAATGGTGAGCGTCGCGCCGATGGCCAGCAGCGAATTGATCGAGGTCTGCAGCAGAATGTTCTGCACGTTTCCCAGACTGCGGAAACTGGGAACGAACAGTTCGAGCAGCGCGATGAAGATGACGAGGACGACGGCAATCGCATACTTATTCGCAATGGACCGCGCTCGCGTCATGCGGCGTCGGTCCGGGCGGCTATTTGCATGATCGCTTCCTGAGAAAACTGCGAACGCGCAAACTCACCTGCAATGCGACCGTTGCGCATCACCGCGATACGATCGCTCAGCGTCATGAGCTCCGGCAGTTCGCCGGAGACGAAAAGAACTGCCGCACCCTCACGCGCGAGCCGGTGCAACAGCTCGTAAATCTGCGCCTTGGCACCGACATCGACGCCGCGGGTCGGCTCGACGAGCAGATACGCGGCCGGTTTCGGCCGCGCGAGCAGCCACTTTCCGAGGACCGCCTTCTGCTGATTTCCCCCGGACAATGTCCGGATCGGCTGCTGCAACGAAGACGTCTTGATCGCAAGCTCTGCAACGATGTCGCGGGCCGCCGCACGTTCGGCGCGCTCGTCGACGAACTCGGCGCGTGAAAAGCGGCCGAGCGCACGCAGCGTCAGGTTCTCGGTAAGGCCGAGTTCGGGAATGATTCCGCTGCGCTTTCGATCCTCACCGACAAAGGCGATTCCCCAGCGAATGGCGTCGCGCGGAGAGCGGACGCGCACGATGTGCCCCCCGAAGGCCACCGTGCCGTGCTGCGCGCGGCGCAACCCATAGATCGTTTCGAGCAACTCGCTGCGCCCCGAGCCCAGCAGCCCGGCGAGGCCGACAATTTCCCCGGGCGCGACGCTTAGCGTCGCATCGGCGAATTCGCCGTCGCGACCCAACCCCTCCACGGCGATCGCCGGCGTCTGTCCCGCGCGCACGGACCGCCACTCGTCCGTCACCGCGAACATTCCGCTCAGTTCGCGTCCGACCATAATGCGAATCAGTCGCTCTTCGTCGAGTGCGGAGGCAGGTTCCGTGGCGACCAGCCGCCCGTCACGCAGCACGCTCACGTCGTCCGCCATCGCATAGAGCTCCTCCATCTTGTGGGTCGTGAATGCGATCGCCACACCGCGCTCGCGCAAGCGGCGAACGAGCGCATAGAGCCGCTGCGTCTCCGCCGCATTCAAAGACGACGTCGGTTCGTCCATCAGGACGACGGAGCCGTTGCGTACGGCGACGGCTTTGACGATTTCGAGCAATTGCAGTTGCGCGGTGCTGAGCTCGCGCGCCGGCGTACGCGGATCGACGGAAAGCGCTAGTTCGGCGAGCATCACGCGCGCTTGAGCGATCATCTCCTTTGGGTTGACAAAGCCGGCGCGGCCGCGTTCGATGCCGAGAAAGAGATTCTCGTAGACGGCCATGTCGCGCAGTGGCGTCAATTCCTGATGGATCATCGACACGCCGGCACGCAACGCGTCGCGCGGGCTTCCGAAGGATGCCTGTTTGCCATTGAGCGTGATCGTGCCCTCGTTGGGACGATAGATGCCGGCGAGGATCTTCAGTAGCGTGGACTTGCCGGCGCCGTTCTCGCCCGCGAGCGCATGCACCATACCGGGCCGGAGGGTGAAATCCACGTCGTGGAGGGCTCGCGTGCCGCTGAAGCTCTTCGAGATGCCTCGCATAACGACGCTTGGCGCTGGCACATGCGCTGGATCAGTCACCGACCCGCCCCCGCTCACCTGAAAAGCACCGCCCCGGTGCCTTGGAAACCTTTACCTAAGTATTTACAAAATTTCTTTTGTGGGGTCAAGCCGCTGCAGGAACAAAAATTTGCCCGTCAGTAAAGCTTTTCATGCCGGAAGCACCTTTCGTATCGCGGCCCGGGGCGGTCGCCGGACGCCGTGCAATGATCACGGGTGCGGGGGCCGGCATCGGAAGAGAAACGGCTCTCGTGCTGGCACGCGAAGGCGCCGACATCGTCGCCTTCTCGCTCGAAGGCGATCTGGCGGAGCTGGGTCGCGAGGTGACCGCCCTCGGACGCCGCTACGTATCGAGTGTCGGCGATGTCACGAATCCGGGCGACGTCGCTGCCGTCGTTCGCACCGCCGAAGACGAATTCGGCGGCATCGATATACTCGTCAATAGCGCCGGGATCGCGATCATCGAGCCTGCAATCGAAACGACGCTAGACCATTGGTCGCGGACCCTCGCGGTAAATTTGACTGGCTCGTTCCTGTGTGCGCAAGCGGTCGCTCGCGGTATGCTCGAACGTCGCTTCGGCCGGATCATCAATCTCTCGTCCCAAGCCAGTCTGATTGCGCTTCCCGGTCACGTCGCATACACCGCAAGCAAGGGTGCGATCAACGCGATCACCCAGGTTCTTGCGCTGGAATGGGGTCCGTTCGGAATAACGACCAACGCCGTTTCTCCCACGGTTGTGAATACCGAACTCGGCAAAGCGGTCTGGAGCGATCCGGCTAAGGGCGATCCGATGCGCGCCATGATTCCCGTCGGTCGTTTTGCTGAGCCCGCCGAAGTCGCCGCGGCGATCGTTTATCTCTCCTCCGATGCGGCAGCGATGATCAACGGTCACATCCTGCGGATCGACGGCGGCGCGACGATTCACTGAGGCGTCGCGTCGGTCGCCACCATACTTCCGGTCGCATCACCGGCCGGAAGTGCCGCGGGTGCCGAGGCGTACCAGCTCGCGAAGACGGGTGCGAGCGCTTCGTATGCCGCGCGGTAGCGGCCGAAGCCCTGCTCGTAGACCTCGGCCATGGCGGGATTGGGCTGCACGCTGCCGGCGGAGTGGACCATCGCCTTCGCGGCCGAGGCCAAGTCGGAATACGCGCCGGCCCCGACGGCCGCACAGATCCCGCTACCGAGCGACACTGCGTCGGCGACCGTCGTAAGTTCGATCGGAACCTTCGCGACGTCAGCGAGAATCTGCAGCCAGAGGTCACTCTTCACGCCGCCGCCGCACGCCACGATGCGTCGTGTCGGCACGCCGTTGCCGGCCAGCGCGTCGAGGATGCGGCGATTTCCGTACGCCGTCGCTTCGTACACGGCGCGCAGTAGATGCCCGCGTCCGTGGGCGGTCGTCAGGCCGACGATCGTACCTCGCGCGGCGGAGTCCTTGACCGGGGTGCGGCTGCCCTGCCAATAATCCAGCACGACGAGACCCTCGGCGCCCGGCTCGACCGCAGCGGCCGCGGCGTCGGCGTCCGCGTAACGCGTGGCGGGGTTCCAACCGGTTCCGACCAGGTCCATCAGCCAGCGAACGGTGCCGCCGGTGCTGGCCTGCCCGGCCTCGATCGTCCACTCGCCGTCGACGACGGCGTTCTCGAACGGCCCCCAGAGACCGGGATCGAAGACGGGTTGGGCGGCTTGGGCGAGTTGACAGGTCGACGTGCCGGTAATAAGCGCGAGGGTACCGGGCGCGAGCGCGTCGACGCCGATCATCCCGGCGTGCGCGTCGATCCCGCTCATCGCGACGTTGATTCCGCGGCGTAGACCGAGCAGTGCGGCCGCTTCGCTCGTCAGCTGCCCGCCCACGCCGCCCATCGCGACGACGCGTTGCGGAAGCTTCGCCTCCGCTTCGTCCAAGCCGACGCGCCGCATCAGGTCGAGCGGCCATCCCGCATCCGCGGCTTTCCCCGCACGGTACTGCCATTTAGCCGCGGCGCTATTTTGCGGCTGAACCCAGTCGCCTGTCAGCCGCCACGTCAGCCACGTCATCTGCTCGACCAAACGCGGCGCTTTGGACCAGGTCGCGCGTTCGTTTTCCTTGAGCCAGAGCGTTTTGGGAAGTGGCCATTCGGCGGGGACGTCACCGCCGCAATAGCGCAGAACCGGCGCGCCGCTCGCGGTTAGGCGGTGTGCCTGGCTCGCTCCGCGCAGGTCCATCCACATCAGCGCATCGGTCAGCGGTGCGCCGTCCGCGTCGACGAGCAGGATGTCGCATGGCGCGTCGATCGCCAGGCCGATAACGCGCGTGCCCGCCACGCCGCCGGCGTCTAGCGCACCGCGTACGGCAGCGACGAGCGCTTCCCACCAGTCTTGTGCGCGCTGCACCGCGCGCCCCGGCGCCGGATAGCGCGTTTCATAGGCGACGTCCGCGTAGCCGAGCGGCGTTCCTTTGAGATCGTACAGTCCCGCTCTCAGACCGCCGGTACCGGCATCGATCCCGAGAACCACGTCGTCCTTGCTGCTCACGAGGAACGCTTTATTGAGTGCGGGGGCGGCGTCCCCTCGCCTTGCTCGAGTCCGATTGCCTCGCGCCGCGGCGAATGTCTCGCTCACTATCAAGCGCGTGGAGGCGTTACATGAATTTCTGCGCTGAATGAGATTGCAAGTGCGTAAAGGCATCCGCGCGTCGCGTTCTGCCACGTGACCGGCGCGAGGTAAGCGGCGCAAAACCACGCTAATATTTTAGGAAGGATGCAAGAAGATGCGGAGCCGCTCGCGTTCGTTTTCAAGCTCGCGTTTGAACTCGCGGTCTCTTGGCTTCGTACCGACGAACCCAAGTTCCACATCGACATCTCGGTCAGCCGAACGCACGTTGGCCCATCCTATCACCTTGGAACCCCAAAGAACCGGTAGCGCGTAGTAGCCACGAATGCGCTTTACGAGGGGAGTGTAAGCCTCAAAACGATACGTCCACCCCCAGAGATGTTCGAAGCGTCGTCGGTCCCACACGACGGGATCGAACGGCGCGAGGAATCGGACGGAACGCGACTCGGCGTACGAACGTCGCCCGGGTAGCCAAAGATACGTCATTCCGTCGATCACGCGCCGTACCAGTTCACCGCTCGAAACCATCTGCCGCATCACGGTGCGGTGACTTTCGGAATCGGCAATGCGCCGGCCGAGATATGCTGCGATGCCTGAAAGCGTCCTCTCCGGGACGGGAGATAGGATGCCGACGACGAGCCGGATCAAGGCCCGCATCCGATCGTTGGTGGGCAAAGCATTAGCCAGCGCAGCGGACTCTGTCGCTTCATAGACGCGTACGCCGGCATCACGTCGCGCGATGCGTAACAAGCCGTGATGGTGTAGCCGCTCCAGCGCTCTCTTCGTCGCTTTCGAATAACCCCCCCAACCATTGAGGACGCGATCGGTTCCAAACCAAGCGTGCAGATCGCTCGGATGAAGCGGGCCGTGTTCGCGCACGACGGCGAGTACGTTTTCTTCAAACGTGGATAGCGTTCCGGAACCCTTTGGATGAAGAAGCTGAAGGTTCTCGCGCGGCACGAATCCATAGGCGTAAAGCTCGTCTTCCTCTATACCGAGGCTCGCATATTTGCGCTCGAGATCTCCGACGACATAATCTTTGACACGGTGCCGTAAGATGAGGTCCTGGGCGCGTGCGGGCGCACGTATCGGATCGGCTTGCATGAATCCGAGCCGTCGTATCGCGGCCCTGAGTGTGGTCGGTGAAAAGAGCGTCTGCTTGACGGCAGCCGCACGCAGTTGCTCCATGTTCATAGGCACGGTCGCGTTACAAAATCTTTCAATGTCGTGCTTCGTGCCTTGCACTCCCTCGCCCAGCGCTGCTGGAGCGGCGGGACGATTATCATCATTGGACTGACGGCATGCCGCCTTGGGCGTCCCGTAGCGAGCGGACCAACTGCCAATCGTGGAAGCGAGATTTCTTCAGAGCGAACCCCTTTTAAAAGGCGCAATTTCGCCGAAATTCCTACTTCACATCGGACCAAAAATCCGCTGTAGGGTCAAACTCACGAAACCCAACCAGCGGCGGCGCCGTGGCGCTCTTTAAGCCGCTAGACCGCGGCGCTCGAGCGTGCGGTATCCAATAGCCTCGGCGACATGGGCGGCTTCGATCGTCGGCGCATGCACAAGGTCAGCGATCGTGCGAGAGATGCGCGCTATCCGGTCGATCGCTCGCGCGGAGAGATGACCGTGCGTCGAGGCCGTGCGCAGCAGTGCCGTCGCATCATCGGCGAGCGTGCAGTGCCGGCGGACGTCGGCACCGGCAAGGCTGGCGTTCGTCGCGTAGGGCGTGCCGCAATACCGTTCGCGTTGCCGCGCTCGTGCGGCTTCGACGCGCGCGCGAATCGCCTGCGATGCTTCGCCCGGCGCGCGGGCCACGATGTCGTCGAATTCGACGCGTGCCACTTCGACGTGCAAGTCGATCCGATCGAGCAGCGGCCCGGAAAGTTTGGCGACGTAGCGTGCCACGTGTGCGTCGTCGCAGCGGCACTCCCGCGAGCGCGAGCCGCGAAAGCCGCACGGGCACGGGTTCATCGACGCGACGAGCGCAAAGCGCGCCGGGTACACGAAGCTGCCCGCGGCACGCGCGATCGCGATCGTGCCCTCTTCGAGCGGCTGACGCATGACCTCGAGCGCGCTACGTGAGAACTCGGGCAGCTCATCGAGAAAGAGCACGCCGTTTTGCGCGAGCGAAATTTCACCGGGGCGCGGCGTCGCGCCGCCGCCGCAGAGCGCGATCTGCGAAATCGTATGGTGCGGCGCACGAAAAGGACGCGTCGGCACCAGTCCCGTGTCGTCGCCGAGCAATCCCGCAACGCTATAAATCTTGGTAACTTCCAAGGCTTCCGTATCCGACATCGCCGGGAGAATCGACGGCAAGCGCCGCGCGAGCATCGTCTTGCCACAGCCCGGCGGCCCGACGAGCAGCACGTTATGGCCGCCCGCGGCTGCTATTTCGAGCGCACGTTTTGCGGCAGCTTGGCCGCGAACATCGGCAAAATCGCCGTGTGCGTTCGGCTGCGCCGCGTGCGCTCGCTGGGCGCACGTGAAGCGGTGTTTTTGGCCGTGCCCCAGGGCAATCGCGACGGCATCGTGCAGCGCGTCGATCGCGTAGACGGTAAGGCCGCCGACGAGCGCGGCCTCGGCGGCATTGGCGCGCGGGACGACGACGGCGTCGAAGCCGGCTCGGCTCGCGGCGATCGCCATCGGCAGCACGCCGCGCGTCGCACGCACGGTGCCGTCCAGCGCAAGTTCGCCGAGCGCAACGAAGCGCTGCAGCCCGAGCGTATCGACGTGTTCTTCGATCGCTAAGAGTGCCAGGGCGATTGCAAGATCGAAGCCGGGCCCGACTTTGCGCATGTCGGCAGGCGCGAGGTTGACGAGCACGCGCCCTGCGGGAAAGGAGTAGCCGGAGTTGACGAGCGCCGCTCGCACGCGATCGCGGGCTTCGCCGAGCGCGCGATCGGGCAGGCCGATGAGCGCGAAACTCGGCGTACCCGCGGCGCTATCGGCTTCGACGCGAACGACGTAACCATCGATGCCGAGCATCGCGGCCGAATGACAGAGTGCGAGCACGGGATCCTCCGCGATCCAATCGCGACGCGCCGCCCGCGCGGCAAGGGCGGCCCTCGTTGCCAGCGCAGCGCACGGTGTTCGGGCAGGCTTTAGTAGTTAGCCCATAAGCCCGGCGTTGCCAACTCGAGCAGGTGGCCATCGGGATCGTGGAAGTAGAGGCTGCGCCCCCCGCGAGGCCAGCGCACCTCACTGTAAATCGCTACATCGTGCCGGGCCAAGTGCCGGCACCAGTCGTCATACGCATTCGCGCTTATCGCGAAGGCCATGTGAAGCGGTCCGCTTCCGTCGTGCCCGGGAATGACGCCGATCGGCGAAGGCATGTCGGCGATCGAACCACCGCGCACGAAAATGAGCAGTACTCCGGAACTGCCGGCATCGAACGCCGTCAGCCGTTCGCCCCGTAGCATCGGCTTGAGCTCCAGCACGCGCTCGAAGAAGTCGACGGAACGGTCCATCTCGGCTACGTAGAGAGACGATTCCAGCAACCCGCTAATTTTTGGCATAACGCCTTCATCTTTCAGCGGCGTGTGTCCCTAATCGTTTCTTGTTCGTCGCTTGCGGAAAAGCCGCATGAGAAGCGCAGGCTCCTTTACGGAAGGTGTAAACTCTCCACACCTTGCACAGGCACCGCCTCATAACTGTGCATAAATCGAAGGAAAACCGTGCCCGCTCATCATCTCGATACGGCCGCCGTGCACGCCGGACGGCTGGTCCCGCCCGCTAACACGCCCTCGAGTCCGCCGCTCTTCCAAGCCTCCTCCTACGAATTCGCGGACCTCGCCGACGTCGAGTCGATCTATGCCGGAACCCGCGAAGGCCGCATCTATGGCCGCTACGGCGGGCCTAACGGCGCCCAGTTCGAGGCCGCCATCGCCGAACTCGAAGGCGCCTGCGCGGCCGTCGGCGCGGCGGCCGGCATGTCGGCAATCGACGCCGCGCTGGCGACGAATACCGCGGCCGGGGATGCGATCGTCGTCACCCGCGAAGTCTACGGCGGAACGTATGCCCTCCTGGAGCACGACTATCGCGAGCGTGGTATCGACGTGCGCTACGTCGACCAGCAGGATCCCGCTGCGGTCGCGGCCGGGCTTGCCGGCGGGGCGAAGATTCTGTACGTCGAGGCGCTGACGAACCCGCTCGTGCACGTCGCCGACCTGCGCGCACTGGCAGATGCCGCGCACGCGGCGGGCGCTCTGCTCGTCGTCGACGCGACCTTCGCCACGCCGGCGCTTATCCGGCCGCTGGGGAGCGGAGCAGATATCGTGCTGCACAGCGTTGGAAAGTATCTCGGCGGCCACGGCGACGTCGGAGCGGGGGTGCTCGCCGGCCGAGCCCAGCTCGTTGAGGCGGCGCGAACGTATCTCGTCCGGCGCGGAGCGACGCTGCCGTACTTCGAAGCCTGGCTCGCGCTACGAGGCCTGCGGACGCTGGCGTTGCGGATGGAACGCCACGCTTGCAACGCTAACGCCGTCGCAGCGTATCTCGCGCGCGTTCCGCAGGTCACCGCGGTGCATCATCCTTCGCTCGTCGCCCACCCGCAGCACGCCCTCGCGGCGCGCGACTATCCGCGGGGCACGGGCGGCATCGTCGCCTTCGATCTCGCCGGCGGGGCGGAGGCCGTCGAGGGCTTCCTGCAGGGTCTGGCAACGATCGCGATCGTGCACTCACTTGGAGAAGTTGCAACGACGATCAGCTATCCGGCCGTGAGCTCCCACCGGCCGCTGCCCGAGGCCGCCCGCGAGGCGCTCGGCGTTGGGCCGGGGACGCTGCGTATCTCCTGCGGCATCGAACACGCGGATGACATCATCGCGGACCTCGCCCGAGCGTTTGGAGGGCTCGGTGAACGTCCGCGCGCATGACGTGTTGCGGAGGAACTGCTGTTGCTACATACTCGCCCGCTTTTCGCTGTCGTGCTGACGGCGACACTCGCCGCCTGCACGCACAGCGATGAGAAGTCCTCGACCACCATCGTCAATGAAAGCGCGAGTCCGGCCGCATCGGGCGCCGCATCGGGCGCCTCACCGGCTGCAGCTTCGGGCGGCAAGACGATCGGCGTGTCGATCCAAAATCGCGAAGCGCAATTCTATCAAGACATGGAAGCCGGCATGAAGTCGGAGGCCGCCAAGTACGGCTACACCGTCGCCGTTGTCGACGCGAGCCGCGACAATTCCAAGCAGCAGAGCCAAGTCGAAGACTTCATCTCACAAAAAGTCTTGGCGATCGTGCTGACGCCGTACGATTCGCAAGCGATCGGCAGTGCCATCGTCGAGGCGAACAAAGCCAACGTTCCGGTCTTTACCGCCGACATTGCGAACGGCTCGAGCCAAGGTAAGGTCGTCGCGCACATTGCGAGCGATAACATCCAGGGCGGGGCGCAGGCGGGAAAACTCATGTGCTCCGCGCTCGGCGCCACAGGCGGCAGCGTCGCGATCATCGACGAGCCCGAAGTGACGAGCGTGCAGGATCGCGTCAAGGGCTTTAAAAGTGCGCTCGCGAGCGGATGTCCCAGCGCGAAGATCGTCGCCGACATCGACGGCGGCGGCGAACGCGCGAAGGCGAGTTCGTCGATGGACGACATCTTGCAATCGCACAAAGACCTCAAAGGTGTCTTCGGCATCAACGACGACTCGGCACTCGGCGCTGCGAAATCGGTCGACGCCGCAGGGCTCAAGGGCAAAGTCGCGATCGTCGGTTACGATGCGACGCCCGAGGCGCGCACCGCGATCAAAGCCGGCTCGATGTACGGCGACGCGATCCAGCACCCCGATCAAATCGGCATCAAGACGATCGACGCGATTCACGATAGTTTCGCCGGCAAAGCGCCCCCTGCAAAGATCGCCGTGCCTGTCGGACAGTTTACCAAAGCCAACGCGAAGTAGGGTTTGACCGAACCTGCTTTTCTCCGCATGATCGGAATCGTCAAAACGTTTCCCGGCGTGCGGGCGCTCGACGGCGTTTCTTTCGACGTCCGGCGCGGCGAAGTGCACGCGCTCGTGGGCGAGAACGGTGCGGGCAAATCGACGCTGATGAAGACGCTCGCGGGCGCGTATCGGGCGGACGCGGGCACGATCGAAATCGACGGCAAAACGGTCGGGATCGACGGGCCGCGCGCGGCCGAAGCGCTCGGCGTCGGGATGATTTACCAGGAGTTCAACCTCGTGCCCGACCTCAGCGTCGTCGATAATCTATTGCTCGGGCACGAGCCCGTACGCGGCGCGTTCCTCGATCGTACGGCCGCCGTGGCGCGCGCGAGCGGCGTGCTCGGCGAACTCGGCATCGTGGTGCCGCTCGATCGCCCCGCGCGCAAACTCAGCGTCGCCGAACAACAGCTCGTGGAGATCGCAAAGGCCCTGCTACGCAGCGCGCGTCTCATCGTCATGGACGAACCGACCGCCGCGCTCACCGAACGCGAGATCGACGCGCTCTTCGCCCTCATCGCGCGGCTCAAAGCGCAGGGCGTCGCCTTCGTGTACATCTCGCACCGGCTCGAAGAGCTGCCGCGCATTTCCGATCGCATCACTGTCATTCGTGACGGCCGAACGATCGAGACGCGCGCTACCGCCGACCTGCCGCCGGACGAGATGATCCGTCTGATGGTCGGGCGGTCGCTCGACGCGCACTTTCCCGAATTGCCGCCGATCCCGGCGGACGCGCCGATCGTCCTCGACGTGCGGGGGCTCGCGGCGACGGGCGGCGTGGCGGTTCACGAGGTTTCGTTTTCGGTTCGTGCAGGCGAGATCGTGGGGCTCGCCGGGCTCGTTGGAGCGGGCCGCACCGATATCGTCCGCGCGATCGCCGGTGCGGACGTGCCGAGCGCGGGCGAGATTGCCGTCAGCGGGCGGCGCGTCGTCGTGCGCGGGCCGCACGATGCGATCGCTGCCGGCATCGCGCTCGTCACCGAAGATCGCAAAGGGCAGGGTCTGGTACTGGGCATGAGCGTCCGCGAGAACACGACGCTCGCGCATCTCGAATCGTTCGAACGGCGTGGATTCATCGACCGCACGGCGGAAGTCCGCACGACGAGCGCGGAAATCGCGCAACTGCGCATCCGCACGCCCAATGGTGAGACCGCCGTGCGCTCGCTCTCCGGCGGCAATCAGCAAAAGGTCGTGCTCGCGAAGTGGCTGATCGGCCAGGCGAACGTGTTTCTCTTCGACGAACCGACGCGCGGCATCGACGTCGGCGCCAAAGCGGAAATCTACGGGCTGATGGTAGCGCTGCTCGAACGCGGCGTGGGTATCGTGATGGTTTCGAGCGAGTTGCCCGAAGTGCTCGGTATGTCGCATCGCGTGCTCGTCGTGCGCGAGGGCCGCATCCGCGGCGAATTCGCGCGCGCGGACGCGACGCCCGATAAGATCATCGCGCTGGCGACCGGGGTCGCGGCCTAGTGGCAAAGGACGCGCGCCGCGTCGAAGCAGCGCTCGTCGCCAGCGCCGAAGACGTGCGAGCTAAGGCGCAGCGCACGGCGCTGTTGCGCACGGGCGGCGCCATCGCGGCGCTCGTTATCGTCGTTATCGCCGTAAACGCGTTCTCGCACGGCTCGTTTCTGACGCCCGGCAATCTGACGAACGTCCTGCGGCAGATTACGTACAACGCGATCCTAGCGATCGGACAGACGTTCGTCATCATCACCGCGGGCATCGATCTCTCCGTCGGCTCGCTCATCGAACTGACGGGCGTCGTGATGGCGAGCTTTGCCAATGCGTCGCACCTCGACGGTCCGCTGCTCGTCGTCGCGACGCTCGTCGTCGGCCTCGCGGTCGGCTGCGCGGCAGGGTTCGTCAACGCCGTTCCAGTCGTGAAGCTCAATTTGCCGCCGTTCATCACGACGCTCGCCATGATGCTCATGGCGCGCGGTCTAGCCTTCAAACTCGCGCACGGCCGTCCCGTCGCCGTGACCTCGAGTGCCTTTAACGGCATGGGCACTGGGTTTCTCTTCGAAGGCCTGCTGCGGCCGATCGGTTTGCCCGGCATCCCGATCGCGGTGCTCTGGATGGCGGTGCTCGTCATCGTGTTCGCCGTGCTGCTGACGCGCACGCGTTTCGGGCGTTACGTCTTTGCAATTGGCGGCAATGAGGAGGCCGCGCGGCTCGCCGGCATCGACGTCGGCCGGGTGAAAACGCTCGTCTACGTGATCTCGGGCGGCGGCGCGGCCATTGCCGGACTGCTGTTGATGGCGCGCTTCCAGTCAGGTTCTCCCAATACCGGCATCGGCAGCGAGTTGCAATCCATTGCGGCGGTCGTCGTCGGCGGCACGAGCCTCGCCGGCGGTCGGGGCAGCGTCGTTGCCACGTTCTTCGGCGCACTGCTGATCGGGGTGCTCAACAACGTGATGAATCTGCTGGGCATCGAATCGTACACGCAGGACATCGTCCTAGGCGCCGTGATCCTCATCGCGGTCATCGTCGACGAACTGCGCAAACGCTACCTGCGCACGTGAGCGAGCGCCGCTACGGGAGCGGTGTCGCCGCAGCGCGGGTGCGTTTGCTCTCGCGCTCGCCGGAAGGGCGCGTGAGGATCTTGCCCCTGTTTCCCTGGATGCCGATGAGAACGTCGCAATTTGCCTGCGCGGCGATCACTTCGATCGCGCGGCCCATGGGGGCGCCCGTGTACTTGCCTTCGCGGTAGGCGCCCAGCACGATGAGGTGCGCGTCGTTGCGCTTGGCGAGTTCGAGGACGCCTTGCGCGACGTTGCGCGCGGGAGAAATGTCGGTCTTGATCTCGACGTTGTTTTTGCGGCCGATGGATTCAGCGACTTGCAGCACGCCGAGTGCCTCGCGATGTTCGGTTTCCATTTCGGCGTCCAGCGGCAACGTATGCGGCACTTCGATGATATAGGCCGCGAGCAAACCCGCACGTTCGCGGCGCGCCAAGCGAACGGCGAGCGACATCATGTGCTCCGAGTGGATTTCCTGCGAGAAGACGATGATGACGCTGCCGATCATTTCGTCGACGTCGCGTTCGGTCGCGCTTGCGGCGCGTTCGGCCGTCGACGACGGCGGATGGAGCATCCAGTACAGCGTCGCCGAGATCGCCGCCAGCACGACGAACGCAAGCACGACGCCCGCGCCGCTGGGCTCCGCGTGCGCGATCATCACCGGCGCACCCGGGCGATCAGATAATCGCGAAACCGCAAGGCGCCGAGCGCGATCATCGCAGCGCCGAGGACGTACGCGGGAATGGCCGCAGCGGACATGCCGACCTCGGCCGCGGTGCGCGCGACGACCGCGATGCCGAGGACGACAAAAAGCCCGCCCGTCACGAGCCTCGCGCGAAGATACGCCTCGCTGCGAACGAACTTCCTCACGGGCGCGGCGCCCTGCTGGTGACGGCTTCGCGTGCCCGGCGGTCATCCATGCCCTTGACGTTGGCGAGGTACTCGTCCATCATCTCGAGTTCGCCCGCGGCCTGTAGGATGTTGATCTGCGCCTTGCGCCAGTCATGCGTCTGCGACCCGAAAACCGGCAAGCCTTTACGACGCCGGTAGACGAGATAGCCGATGATGCCGAGCACGATCCACGACGGTCCCGCGACGCGCCCGATCTCATGCGTGATCATCGTGAAGACCAGAATCGACACGATGCCGAAGAAGCCGATCACGGCGACGACGGGGAATTCGACGCGATTGCCCCGGTACGTGAACGGCACGTTGAACGGCATCTTGAACCGCCGCGGACTCTGCGAATCGTTGAGGCGTAGCGCGATGACCGCGATGAAGACGAACGAGTAACTCGCCGCGGCGCCAAACGCATACAAGTCGCCCAAGAACGTGATGCCGTCCTCGCCGCGGAAGAGCCGGCGATACGCATCGCGCACGGGCGGCGAGAGGCTCGGCAGGGCCGCGAAGATCAATTCGATGATCGCGAACCCGCAGAACGTCAGGATCGAAATCGCCGGGGTCCGATACTTCGGGTGGACCTTTTGGAACATGCTGGGCAGCAGCTGCGTGCCGCTCATCGCGTAAGCGATCCGCGAGCTGCCGAATACGCCCGAGTTGCTCGAGATGAGCAAGAGAATCGCGCCGAGCACCGGCACGTAGAGCGCCGCGATTGCGCCATAGTAGGGAACATTTGACGCAAGCACGGCGACTGCCGCGCCGTTGTTTTCCTCACTGCCGAGGTACTGCCAGAGCGCTTGCGCGTGACCGTGCACGTCAGGCGGAATCGCGTGCCACGTCTGCATGCCCAGCGCCAAGTTCGAGTACGCGAGCGCGAAAATGAGGATCGTAAGGATGAGGCTGATCGATGTGCGGGGGATGACCGAGGCCGGGCGCTGTGTCTCCTGCGCGGCCTGCGAGATCGATTCGAGCCCGACGAACGAAATGATCGCGAGCGACACGCCGTTCATCAGGTTAAATGGTGTCGGCCACGCCGTCTGCATCGTGTGCACGAGCAAATGCGGCTGAAACGCGAAGAGGAAGCCGAAGAAGAGGATCGCCGTTTCGCTCAGGACGTCGAGGCCGCTGACGAGTTCGTTGAACGCCGAACTTTCGCGCACGCCGATGATATTGAGTCCGGCGAGGCCGCCGATCACGAGCAGTACGACGATGAAGTGCATCCACGGATGCGCCGTGAAACTCAAGATCGGCAGCAGTTTGCTGAGGTAGTCGATGCAGCTCCAGGCGAAGAGCACGATATCGATCGTAAAGTCGAGCAGCACGGCCCAGCCCGCGATGAAGCCGAAGATGTCGCCGAGCCCGCGGAAAACGAAGTACTGGCCGCCGCCCGCCACGGGATACGCGGCTGCAAGTTCCGTGTACGCGAGGCCGATGCAGACGTAGACGAGGCCCGCGAAGAGGAACGCGACGTTCGATGCGCCGGCGGCCGCCCCAAGGACGAGGCCGAGGCCGACAAAAATGTCGGCGCCGACGTCGGAGTAGCCCCATGAAAAAGAGCCCCAAGGCGTGACGGAACGCCGGAGCGACGGTTCGTCGGGTGTTTTGACGGCAGCGACGCTCACGCGGGCGCGTCTCGGCCGCGGCGGGCAGCGAGGTTGACGAGCTTACAAATGGTGCATTTCAAGGCCTGCGACCGTCCCCGGCGTTGGCTCGAATTTCCTGCGCGTGCAATCGAATCCGCGGCCGGCCTGCCGGCTCGTGCGCCCCTTATTCGAAGGCATTGCGGTGTAGGCGCGGCGCGGTGCCCTCGAAGGTGAGCACGTCGAAGCGCGCTCGCGCCTCGGGCGCGACGAACTGCAGGTAGTCGGCGGCAACGCTCCGGATGCGGGCTCGCTTGCGCGTGTCGACGGCGCCCAGCGCCGAGCCGAAGCGGTACGATCTGCGCGCTTTGACCTCGATGAAGACGATCGTTTCGCCGTCGCGCGCCACGATGTCGATCTCGCCGCCGGGTCCGCGCAAGTTTCGGGTGAGGATGCGATAACCCAGCGCAACGAGATAGGCCGTCGCCGCATCTTCGCCCGCGACGCCGAAGCGCTTGGCGCGGCTCACGCGCGCAACGCCTCGAAGAGCAACAACGCGTCGCGCACGCGCGTAAAGCCGCGGCGGTGCTGGACGCACGGCCCATGCGCGGCGATGGCTGCGATATGGCGCGGCGTCGCATATCCCTTGTGCTCGGCGAAACCGTACTCGGGGTGATGCCGGTCGAGTTCGACGCAGAGCGCGTCCCGATGGACCTTTGCAACGATAGAGGCAGCGGCCACGCTCGCGCACTTCGCATCGCCCTTGATGACCGGCAACTGCGCGCCGGCGTACGAGCGAATGCGGACGGCATCGGTGAGCAAGAAATGCGGCGCCATCGCCAGCGCCGCGAGCGCGCGTTCCATCGCAAGAATCGACGCCCAGTAGATGTTGAGCCGGTCGATCTCCTGGACCGATGCCTCGCCGACTGCCCAGGCGAGGGCGCGCGCGCGGATGTCGTGGGCGAGCGCTTCACGCCGCTCGGGCGGGACGCGTTTGGAATCGTCGAGCCCCGCCAGCATGAGCGGGCCGTCGACGACGACGCACGCCGCAACGACGGGTCCCGCAAGCGGTCCGCGCCCGACCTCATCGATGCCGCCGACGAGCCGGTGCCCGTCGGCATGGGCCGCGCGTTCGTAGGCGTGCAGCCGAAGGAGGCGACGGCGTTCGCGCTCGCGTGCGAGACGGCGTTTGCGGGAGTCGTCGGTCACGGTGCGGCCGGCGGCGGTTCCAACGTCATGCGTCCGAATTTTCCGTCGCTCCAATCTTTGATGTACGACCACGCGGCGTTGTGCGTGTCCGGCAGTGTACCGCGGCTGATGAAGCCGCGGGATGTCGCGAACGTTTCCAAATCCGGCACCGGCGGCTGAGCTCCTTCGGCGCTGGCCCAGCGATGGAAACGCGTCACGATGTCTTCGGCATCGAAGCGCGCGCGCGGCACGGCGCCGATCATCGCGAGCTTCCACTGGGCGCCCGCGGTATCGATGCGCGGCACGAGAATGCCCGCGGTGTCCATAATCTCCAGGCCCGTGCCGACGCGAAACCACTGGCGCGCGCGCGTTACGCCCGCGCGATCTTCGACGCGCGCGACCGTGCGGCCGACCAGTGCGTTGATGATCGTCGACTTGCCGGCGTTGGGAATCCCGAGCACGATCGCGCGCGCGCTGCGCCGGCCTTTGCCCAGTGCCGCAAAGGCGGCGCGCAGCCGCGTCACGCCGGAGCGATCCTTGGCGTCGACGGCAATGGCGGCGCGGCCGCGCGCTGCTAACGCGGTGAGCCACGCCGCGGTTGCAACGGGATCCGCCAGATGTTCCCGCGAGAGCACGAGCAGCCGCGGACGCGCGCCGACGAGTTTCGCGAGCGCCGGATTCGTCCCGGCTTGCGGTACGCGAGCGTCGGCGACTTCGACGACGAGGTCGATCGCGTGCATGTCTTCCGACAGCCGCCGCATCGCCTTGGCCATGTGGCCCGGGTACCATTGGATGGTCGCTTCGTCGGCGACCGCCCGGCTCACGGGCGAACCCTCGCGCGCACGTCCGTCCGCCTACTGCAAGATGCCGAAGCGCGGCATCGGCCAGATCGCGAAGGTTGCACGTCCGATGAGATCGCGTGCGGGCACGAAGCCCCACGCGCGCGAGTCGTCGCTGTTGGCGCGGTTGTCGCCCAGGACGTAGTAGGCCGCAAGCGGCACCGCGACGGTCGCATAGCTGCGACGGTCCCGGAAATGCACGTACGGCTCTGCGAGCGCGCGGCCGTCGACGTAGACGGTGCCCTGTGCGATTGCAACGTGCTCCCCCGGCAAGCCGACGACACGTTTGAGGTACACGGACGGCGCCGAACGTTCGTGCCGGAAAGCGACAATTTCGCCACGCTGCGGCGGCCCGAGCCGGTACGCCAGTGCGTTGATAAGTACGTATTCATCCGAATCGATGCGCGGTTCCATCGAGAAGCCGCTGACCTGTCCCGGCCGAATGCCGAGTACTCCAAAAGCGATGAGGCCCAGAAGCACGAGTTGTAACACGAGGTTGGCTGCCGATCGCACGCGTATGGCCGAGGGCACGCGATGGCGTTCGCGGCGTGCGTGCGGGCTTCCCCGCCCGCCCGCGCAGGCGGCATGCGCACGCGCTACCGCTTGCGCTAGCGCAGAATCCCGATGCGTCCCGGCGGCCAGAAATTGAGAAAGGCGTGGCCGGTAAAGCCCGCTTTGTGTCCCGCTTCTGGGCCGGTCGCAAACTTGCCGCCGAGCTGTGCGAAGCCCCAGATGTGCGAGTCCTCGGAGTTGTTGCGGTTGTCGCCCATCATGAAATAGCTGCCGGCCGGAATGGTGTCGGGCGACGTCCAGGCGCTGCGCGGCGGAATATTGGCCTGAGAAGAGTCCAGCGGTGTGCCGTCGACGTAGATGCCGTAGTTCTTGATCTCGAGTTCGTAGGCGGGTTTCTGCGCGATGTAGTGTTCGTCGAGCGCCTTCCGGTTGCGGTAGACGACGCCGTTATGGACGCGCAGTCTCTCGCCCGGGCTTCCTATCAAGCGTTTGATGAAATCGTTCGTCGTCGGAATCGGCGGCGGAAAGACGACGATGTCGCCGTCGTGCGGCTTGGTCAGCCGGTATTCGAATTCGTTCACGAGTAAAACATCGTGTATCTGCAGGGTCGGCTCCATGGAGCCCGACGGAATGAAAAAGGTCCGGACGACGAACGTGATGAGGAAGAGCGCGACGAGACCCGCAACGATGAATGCATCGAGGTACTCGCGCACGACGACGCCGATCGATGGCGACTGCGAGGGCGGCGCAACCGCGGTCGTGCCCTCGGAAAGCGTGGTCAGCGGAAGCTGCGACGGAACCGTCACGGGTCGCAGCGACATCACCACCCGAACGACGGTGAGCACGCAGATGAGTCCGAAGAGTTCGAGTGGGGTCACGTCGCCTCGCGAAATCGCGCTAGCGCGCGACCTTCTTTTCTTTGATCCGGGCGCCCTTACCGATCTTTTCCGAGAGATAGTAGAGGCGGCTGCGCCGGACGATACCGCGCTTGCTGACCTCGACTTTTTCGAGGCGCGGGCTATGGAGCAGGAACGACTTTTCGACGCCGACCCCGTGCGAAATGCGCCGGACCGTAATCGTTTCGCCGATCGCGCCGCCCTTGCGGACGATGACGACACCCTCGAACATCTGCGTGCGCTCTTTGCCGCCCTCGATGACCTTCGAATAGACCTTCACGGAATCGCCCGGACGGAACTCGGGCACGTCGGATTTGAGCTGTTCTCGCTCGAGCAAATCGATGACGTTCATGACTTCCTTCGCACCCGGATACTCCGGCGGCCGCAAGCTGTTACGCTCGGGCCGCTGGGACAACCCGGGCATCATATCACCTTGGCGGTCTCAAATCAACGACCGGCGCCCTCTACTCCTCGCGGGGTTCGCGCAGGTCGGGGCGGCGCGCGACGGTGCGGGCGACGGACTGCTCGCGCCGCCAAGCCGCAATTTTCGCGTGGTCGCCCGACAGCAGGACCGCGGGAATCGCGGCGCCGCGGAAGAGCGCCGGCCGGGTGTAGGCGGGCGCGTCGAGCGAGTCACCGCCGAACGATTCGCTGAGCAGCGACTCGGCGTTGATCGCCCCGTCGAGCAGCCGTACCGTCGCGTCGATGAACGTCAGCGCCGCTAGTTCGCCGCCGGTGATCACGAAGTCGCCGAGGGACCACTCCTGCGCGCCGTAGAGGGCGACGAGCCGCTCGTCGATGCCCTCGTAGTGGCCGCAGATCAGAACGAGACGGTCGAGGCTGGCGAAGTGCTCGGCCGTCGCCTGGCGAAAGGGGCGCCCCGCCGCGGCGGTCACGACGATCGCGCGGCGTTCGTTCGCGGGCGCGCTTGCGAGGATGCCGTCGAGCACGCGCGCGAGCGGCTCGATCCTCAGCACCATTCCCGGGCCACCGCCGAAGGGCCGGTCGTCCGCCCGTTCGCCGGGCTCGAGCGCGTCGAGCAAATGGTGAAGCCTTACGGTCACGATCCCCCGCTCGTGGGCCCGTCCGACGATCGAGAGTCCGAGCGCCGGGGCGAACATCTCCGGGAAGAGCGTGACGACGTCGACGTGTAACACGGTAGGTCCGCATGTTCGACGTCCGCTCGCTTTTCGCCGCGCTCCGCCGCCCCGCGCCCCCAACCGCCTTCGTGCGCGGCGCCGTCGCGCTCGACCGCGGTGACTTCGTGGCGGCGCTCGCCGAGCTCGACATCGCCGCCTCTGAGACAAGCGAGGACGCACAGCGAGCCACCCTCGAGAATAAGCGCGGCGTTGCGCTCATCGGGCTCGGCGAGCGCGACGGCGCGATCGCGGCCTTCGAACGCGCGCTGCGCTGGGACGAGCGCTGCGCGCCCGCGCTCGCCAACGTCGGCAACCTGCTCTTCGAGGATGGCCACGTCGCGGATGCCATCGATTACTACCGCGCGGCGATTCGCGCCGATGAAAACTATGCGCTGGGCTATCAAAATCTCGGGGTAGCGCTCAAGGCCGCCGGCCGGCGCGGGGAGGCGGTGCGGGCGCTACGAACCGCTACTCGGCTCGGCGGCCGGCGACGCCCTTAATGAGCGTGATTTCTTCGAGATACTCGAAGAGCTGCGGCAGCGAAATCTTTTCGAGCTCGCACTTCTCCTCGATCCCGTCGCTCTCGTCGCCTTCGTCGCGCAGATAGCAGCGCGACTCGACATCGCCGGGCGATTCGCTCAAAAAGGAAACGGCAAAGCCTTTGCTCAGCGTTTCGTCATAAATCCGCAGCGCCGACGGATTGAGGATTTCGATACTGTGGGTGGAATTGTGCGCGTCGAAGATCGTGATCGTGAGGTAGTCGCGATTGACGACGTCGATCGACCCCACGACGAAGGTATTCTTCGTAGAAAAGAACTCATGACCGCGCTTGTTCCGCGAGGACACCTCGTAAAAGACCCGATGCCGCACGAATCGGCCCAAGATTTTGCGAAGCGTCGAAATCGAGGCCAGCGTTTCGGTCCGGTTCCCGCGCGTGTAGATGATCTTCAAGCGCTCGCTGCCAGTCCTTTGCATGAGGATGTGAACCGTTCACCATCCGCAGCGCGGCTGGGAGGCGTGGCGTTATACGGGCAGCAGGAGGAATCCTTTGCTCTCCCCTGCTGACATGCTTATCATCGGGGCCGTCGCGCTTATTGCATTTGGCCCGGACCAACTGCCGAAGGTCGCTCGCCGCGCCGGACAAGTTTTACGCGACGTGCAGAACACGTCCCAGGGCTTTATCCGTGAGATGGAGCGCGCCGCGGACGACCTCGACGAACCCCCGGTGCCGCCGACCCCGGCCTACGGGCGAATTGAGGAACCCAGACCCGCGCCCGACCCGTTCGAAACGCACGAAACGCACGAAACGCACGAAACGCACGAAAAGCACGAAATGCACGGGCCCGCTCACGCGAGCAAACCCGCCTCGGAGTTCGCGCACGATGAGTCGTCGGGAATCTGAAGCGTTAGATGTTGAAGCGGCCGCGCAGTTCGTTGACGCGGCTTTCGACCAGCGTCCGTACCTGCTGGTGGAGCCGGTCTTTCTGATCGTCGGGCAGACGCGTGTACACGAAGTAGCCGGCGGCGGAGAGAACACCTCCGACCAGCCCGGCGACGGCCGTCCGGCCCACACCGGCGGATGCGGCGGCCGACGGCGGAATCGATGAGGCGGCTTTCGAGGCGTAGGGCTCGCTCGTCGTGCCGGATGCCCCGTTACGGTCGTCGTTGATCGGTTTAAAAATGTCGGTCATGGTGTTGTTTCCTTCGCCGCAGCAGCGAGGCTTTACCCGTCGTCGCGTTCATGAATCACGCGAATGTGGTCCGGGTATTGCAGCGCGATGCGTTCGACGGAAAGCGCCGCGGTGGCGACGATCGCGCAGACGCTCGCGTCGGTTCGGGCAGCCGCGGGCCAGGCGAGTTCCAGCCGTCCGTCTTCCCGCGTCGCGGTCACCGCGACCAGGGCGACCTCGCTGAGGCCGAGCCAGGCGGCTTGCAGAATTGCCGAAACCGCCGCGCACACTACGTCGTCGCCGCTCTCGGCCCAACCCGCGTGGCCCGTGGCATAAAATGAAGACAGCCGTTCCCGGCTGTCTTTGCGAACGTGAAGCTCGACCACGGGCGCCCTACGCGGGCAACTCGATCTTGTCGATGCGCACTTCGGCAAAGCGCTGACGGTGACCGACGAGCTTGCGAACGCGCTTCTTGGGCTTGTACTTAAAGACGAGGATCTTCTTGTCTTTGGCTTGGCGCAGGACGGTGCCGGTGACGCTCGCGCCCGCGACGAGCGGCGCGCCGACCGTCACGGCCGCCCCTCCGGCACTAGCGAGGACGACCCGGTCGAAGGCGATGGTCGAGCCGACTTGAGCCTCGACGGCATCGCAACGAATCAAATCGCCTTCACTGACGCGGTATTGTTTGCCGTCCGCTTCGATGATCGCGTACATAACTGCGGTAGGTTACCACACCGGCCCATAGCGGTCAACGACCGCTACCGGCTCTACGGACCGCTGTCGGCGCCGTGTGCCTTTGCCCGCGGCGTCTCGAGCTTAGGCCGCTGCTGCGGCGTGGGCCGGGCCGTCGTCGAGGCGCAGGGTCAAACACTTTGCCGAACCACCGGCCTTGTGAAAGTCGGAGAGGTCGGTCGCGAAGATGCGGTAGCCCGCGTCGTGCAGGCGCGCCCGCAGATTGGGCGAGGCGGCGTGCAGGACGATCGCGTCGCCGATTTCGACGGCGTTGCAGGCGAAGTTGAGTGCGTCGGTTACCGAGACTTCGATGAGATACTCGGGCTCGATCGCGCGCCGCAAGAGTGTCTGCGCGTGCGGCGAGAACGCATCCATGAACGCCATCACGTGGCCGCTGCGCAGCGCACACAGCGCCGTATCGAGATGGTAGAAACGTTCGTCGACCAGTAATAACGGTACCGTACGAATGCCGAGCATCTCGCAGATCTGCGTCGCCGCGGTGCGCTCGCTGCGCCAACCGTAACCGGCGTAGAGAATCGGCCGCACGCGATCGAACAGCGCATCTCCGGCGCCTTCGAAAAAGGTTTGCTGCAAGTACGTGGTAGCAAAGCCCGCCTTAGCAAGCCACGAGCGATAGGCGTTTTGCTCGCGGCGCCGCTGCGGATGCCGAAAACTACTCACGATCGCAAGCCCGCCGCTTACGAGCGCGGCGTTAGCTGTAAACACCATGTCCGGTACGCCGGAGGGCGCATCGACCAGTTCGATGGTTACGTCCCCCGCGCACTGCAGGATTTCTACGAGGCGGTCCCACTGCCGCGCAGCCTCGGGGGTCTGTACGCCGACGTTATGCGTCATCCACGGATTGATATCGTAGGTGACGCCGAACTTCGTGGGCGGGCACATCAGCAGCCTCGTCATGCGAACAAGCTTAGCCTGGCCTAAAGCCGATAGAATCAGCCAAAGGTGACGCCTTGTGTCGGGGACGTTTACGGGTCGATGAAGATATCGTCGCCGACGAGCCGCACCGCGAACGTGCGGACCGGCAGAATGGCGGGAAGCGTTGCCGCTCCGCTGCGCACGTCGAAGGAGGCGCCGTGGCGCGGGCACACCACGCGGCACTCCTCCAACTCACCTTGGTCGAGCTCGCCGCCATCGTGGGTGCACACGTCTTCGATGGCATACATGTCGCCATCGACGTTGCACAAGAGAATCGCTTCATGCTCAATCTCGACGCGCTTCGTCGTACCAACGCCGATCTCGGAGCGTCGCGCGATTGGAACGTCGTGAGGTGCCATGCCGCTTGGACTTCGCGGGAGGAGATGCGGTCACCGGGTGATGCAACACAAACGCGATGTCCCCGTTCCGCCGCTCCGTCGCCGTGCCCGCACTGGCCCTCGCGACGCTGGCCGCCACGCCGCCGGTGCCGCTGCCGAGCCGAGCGCCGGCTCCCGCTGGCCGAACGCCATTCCCGCCGGCCGTGCGCTGGAACGAAGGGGTGCGCGTCGAGGTCGCTCCCGGTCGCCAAGGCCGAAGGGCGTCGCCGGCCCGGAGCGCAATTGCCCGGGATGAACGCCGAAGAACTGCGCGCCGTTCAGGCGCCCCTCAAAGACCGCTATCGCAGCGAGCCGCAATCGGCCGTTATCACGTTGCATGCCGACGGAACGCTCGACGATCCCACCGGCCAAAGCTGCAGCGTCGCGGTCGGCAGCGCGATCGTCAAGGCCGGACTGCACCCGGCAACCGGCGGATCGGGCATGCTCGCGTGTTCGGGCGATATGTTATTGCAAGCGCTCGTCGCCTGCGCCGGCGTAACGCTGCGCGCCGTCGCTACCGCGACGCAGATCGAGGTGCGCGGCGGGTCCGTGCGTGCCGAAGGCGACCTCGATTTTCGCGGTACGCTCGGCGTCGCCAAAGACGCACCCGTCGGCTTCACCAACATTCGCCTGACGTTCGATCTCGAAACGGACGCTTCGGACGACGAGGTCGCGACGCTCAAAAAGCTCACGGAGCGCTACTGCGTCGTCTATCAATCCCTCGCGAGCGGCATCCGCCCGGAAACGACGTTCGTGGCGCACGTCCGCGCGTAAACCCGCGCTACCGGCCGAAGAGCCCCGTGAGGGTTCCGCTAGCCAAAATGTTACCGCGGGTCATAAAGCGTAGCTTCGCGCCGGTCGTCGTTGCGTCCACGTCGAGCTCGTTCTTCAGTGCGTACACCGTAATGCGTACACCGTAAAACGATAGCGGTGCGGCGGATCGCCGGGCGGCGGACACGGCCCGCCGTAGAGGCTTTCTCCGTAATCGGTGAAGCCGAGCACCGCGCCCGCCGGAAGCGCACTGCCGTCGCCCGCGCCTTCGCCTAATTCCGTAACGTCGGCAAAATTTTCGCGACGATCCAGTGGAAGAAACCGACGCCGGTCGGTGCATCGGGATCGTGACAGATGACCGCAAGCGAGGCGGTACGCGGCGGTACCGCGGCCCACGCGAGGTGTGGCGACCGGTTCCGGCCCGTGCAACCCATGCCGTTGAAAACCACCGAGTGCGGCAACGTACCGCCCTCGGTGAAGGTCGAACTCGTGACGCGCAGCGTCTCCGGAGAAAGATCGTGCATGCCAGCCTCATGCCCGACGACCGCGCTACTCAACACGCCCACTCACTCGTGCGGGCACACGTCGCCGCAGCAAGAACTGCGGGCGGTTAGCCGACCGCGCCTTCCATTTCCATCTTGACGAGGCGGTTAAGTTCGACTGCGTACTCCATCGGGAGTTCCTTGACGAAGAAGTCGAAGAACCCGTTGACGATCATCGCCGTCGCATCCGCTTCACTGAGACCGCGCGACATCGCGTAGAAGAGTTGCTCCTCGCCGATTTTCGACACCGACGCTTCGTGCTCGACCGTTGCGTGCTGTTCGTCGATCTTCATCGTCGGTTTGGTGTCGCTCGACGACTGCGCATCCATGATGAGTGCGTCGCACTTCACGCGCGTCTTCGCACCGACGGCACCGGGGAAGATTTCGACCAGGCCGCGGTACGTCGTCTTGCCGCCATGGGCCGAGCACGACTTGTTCGTAACGACCGACGTCGTGTTCGGCGCGGCGTGAATGATCTTCGCGCCGGCATCCTGATGCTGGCCTTCGCCCGCGAAGGCCATCGAAAGGATCTCGCCCCGGGCGCCCTCGCCCATCAGGTAGATCGAGGGGTACTTCATCGTCAGCCGCGAGCCGATGTTGCCGTCGACCCATTCGACGGTTGCGTTCTTGTGCGCGAGCGCGCGCTTGGTGACGAGATTGAAGATGTTCCGGTACCAGTTTTGAATCGTCGTGTAGCGGATCGAGGCGCCCTCGAGCGCGATCAGTTCGACGACCGCACTATGAAGCGACGCCGTCGAGAACTGCGGCGCAGTGCAGCCCTCGATGTAATGGACCTTCGAGCCCTTGTCGGCAATGATGAGCGTGCGCTCGAACTGACCCATGTTCTCCGTGTTGATACGGAAGTAGGCTTGAAGGGGCGATTTCACTTCGACCCCCGGCGGCACGTAGACGAACGATCCGCCCGACCACACCGACGAGTTGAGCGCGGAAAACTTGTTGTCACCGACGGGAATGACCGTTGCGAGATACTTCTTGACGATCTCCGGATGATCGCGCAGCGCCGTATCCATATCGCAGAAAATCACGCCGTCGCGAGCGAGGTCCTCGCGTACCGAGTGATACACGACTTCCGATTCGTACTGCGCGGAGACACCGGAAAGGAACTTGCGCTCGGCCTCGGGGATGCCCAGACGATCGAACGTCTTTTTGATGTCGGCCGGAACGTCGTCCCACGAAACTTCCGCTTTGTCGCCGGCTTTGACGAAGTAGCGGATGTCGTTGAAATCGATTTCGTTCAGACGCTCGGTGTCGCCCCAGTCCGGCATCGGCTTCGCGCGAAACATCTCGTACGCTTTGAGCCGGAAATTGAGCATCCAGTCCGGCTCGTTTTTCATCTCGGAGATGCGCGAGACGATCTCGCGATTGAGCCCCTTAGCCGATTTGAACCGGTAGGTCTCCTCGGAATCGTGAAATCCGTGGCGGTAGTCCTCGATGAGTGCTTCCGGCCCGACCGAGCTGGTGATTTCCGTTGCCATACCTCGTTAGGCTACGCTCAGCCACTACGATAGTCAAGATACTTCAGGTGGAGGTTCGTTTTCTTGGCCGGGACGCCTTCGAATCGATGAACTTGGTCGCCCTCGCGGCGCTGCGCGGCAGCCCCGGTGCTCGGTCCGGGACCGCGAGCAAAAGGCAGAGTGGCACGTCCTCCCTGGAAAGAGTCCGGTCCACGGCTGATTTGGTGCCCGGTCGGGTCGAGACGGCTGGGCCGGGACGTCCGCCTGATACGAGTTTCAATTTGCGCCGGGTTCCCGTAAAAGTTCTCCGCGAATTCGCGGCGGTTTCGTGCCCCCGCGACTCTGCATGCATACCTTTACAAGGGGGGGTGTGAAGGGTATCATCTCCGTCGGGTCCGGTCGGGTCTAGATGACCTTTTAAAAGAAACCGGTTCTTCAGGCCGTAAAAGCGGCAGAGAGGGACGGCACGCCCAACGTGCCTGCGCGGCGAGACGTCCGCACCATCCGACGAACGGACTGGGGCCGGCAAGATCTTGTCGATAGGTCGGGGACGCAAGTGCACCGCACGCGCCAGCCGACGTAGCCTGGAGGTGGGATTACCCCCGCGAACCCGAGGACAAATCAGTTGGAAACACGTGGCACCCACATCGTTTGCGAGCTCTCGGGCTGCAAGCCGGATCTTCTGACCGACGTCGATGACGTACGGCACATCATGGAAAACGCCGCGCGTGAAGCGAATGCGCAAATTTTGAAGGTCGTCTTCCACCGCTTTGAGCCGCACGGCGTTTCGGGCGTCGTCGTGCTTGCCGAGTCGCACATCTCCATCCACACGTGGCCTGAGGCCGGGTATGCCGCGGTCGATGTCTACACGTGCGGCAATCACACGGATCCTTGGCTTGCGTGCGAATATGCCGCGCGGAACCTCGGAGCGACGTCGATGCTGACGACCGAGGTAAAGCGCGGCATCGCGTCGACCAACGGTCAGTACACACACGTCGTGCACGAGCATGCGGGGAAGGCTATGGCGAAGCGCTCGGCCTAGCCGGCTCGCCGACGCACTCCACCGAAGGGGACTTTCCACGTTGGCTCGACTCAACCTGACGCGGCCGCGCACGCTTGGTATCGGACTCGCGGTCGCTGCGGTCGCGTTCGCGGCCTGCTCGAAATCGGGCAGCACGCCCGCGCCGAGACCGTCGAGTGTGGTATCAGCGGCCCCGACGGCGTCCGGCGGGGTTACGGCGCTCTCGTCGCCCTGCGCGAGCACGGTCGGCATCGCGTACGAGCCCGATGGCGGAAACGGCGGCGCGTTCAAGGGCGTGCAGGTGACGCACTTCGAGGATAATTCCGGCAACCTCTGCGCTGCCACGGCCGCGCCGAACGCCACACCGCCTGGAGTGGCGTTTGCCTCGGCCGTCGGACCGCTCGCCTTCTCGAACGACCTCTCCGACGCGGTCGCGTTGCTGCAAAACGCTTCGGGCGGTTTTACGCTCGCGCAGGACGTCTTCGGTGCCAGCGTTGGTGCCTTAGTGCCGGTTGGGTCGGCGTACAATCTTGCGGCCAACCCGCCGACCCCCGCACCGAATCCGTCGGTGACACCCAATGCGACGCCGACTCCGACAAACGCTCCGCTGCTCGCCGACGCGCAATCGATTGCCATCTTGGGCGGCAGTTCGGCCGCCGTCGCGCTGACCACCGGCACCGCAGCTGCGGGAAGTCCCAATGCGATCGTTGCGCTTACGTCGCTAACGAACGCGCCGCCGCAGTACGGTCAAGCCGTCCCGTTTTCGGGAGCATCGTATACGCTGCGGACGATTCCCAACGTACCGCGCTCGATCGTGCGCGTCGGCCTCAGCAGCGGTTCGTCGGGCGGCTTTCGCATCGTGGCGCTCGCACGCGGGCCGCAAGACTTGCTCGCCTTCAATGTGACGACGGTTGGGACGGGCTATCAGTTCGACGCGACTGCCGACGACACGACGCTGGGCTCGAATACGACCCTGCGCGGCAGCGGCGCGCTCGCTTTCGACCCGCTCGACGCGACGCGCGCTCTTCTCGGCGGAACGAGCGATGGTACCGGAACGCTCCTGACGCTCGTCACCGGCCTGCCGGCAAACATCACGAAAGCGTCGACGCTTTCGTTGCCCGGCAACATTCGCGGCATCGCGGTGAGCGGCAATGGTGCTTACGGCGTCGTCGCGACCGACGTCGGGATCGTCGTCGTCAAAGGCATCGATACCGGCACGCTTTCGCTCGTGGCGCCGTTTGCCGCCAATCCTGCTGCGGCCTCAGCGAGCGCGCCGACGTATCGCACGTGTGCCGGCTCGACGGCCGGCCTCACCAACGTCGCCTCCGTCGGGGTGTCGGCCGACACGAAATACCTCGTTGCCCTCGGCACGTCGGCCGGCGTGAACTGCGCGAGCGGCTACAACGCGAGCATCGTCGCCGTGCCGTTCAACGTCGCCACCGGTGCCACGCCGTCACCGGCGCCGACGGCGCCCGCATCACCCGTGCCCGCATCGTTCGTGCAGAACAACGTTATCGCGCCGCCCGCCGGCGCCGACTACTTCTTCGTGCACTAGCCGTGCCCAAGACCGAGCACTGGCAGTGGTACGTCGAGCGCTTCGCGCCGACGGAAGAGCACCATCATGCCGTCGACGAGACCTACTACGCAGGCCGCTCGGCCTTTCAAGAAATTGCCGTCATCCGCACGCCGACGTTCGGCAAGATGCTCGTACTCGATGGCGATACGCAAAGCTCGCAGGGCGACGAGAAGATCTATCACGAGAGTCTGGTCCACCCGGCGCTTGCGGCTGCCAATGACCGGCGCGAGGTGCTCGTTCTCGGCGGCGGCGAGGGTGCCACCTTACGCGAGGTGCTGCGCCGCAGCGACGTACGGCGCTGTACGATGGTCGACATCGACGGCGCGGTCGTCGCGCTTTCGAAAACGTATCTCCCCGAGTGGGCGGACGGCGCCTTCGACGATCCGCGCGCACGCGTCATCGTCGGCGACGCGCTCGCATTTTTGCACGACGACCGCGACGCGTACGGCGTCATCGTCTCCGACCTCACGGAACCACTCGCAGACTCACCCTCCAATGCGCTCTTCTGCGATGCCGCCTTTCGTGACATCAAAGCGCGGCTCGCGCCCGGCGGCGTCTACGTGCTTCAGGCCAGCACCGCGGGCTTTCACAACATGTTCGTCCACGCCAAAATGGCGCGCACCCTGCGCCGTTACTACGCGAACGTGCGCTCTTTCTATACACATGTGCCCGCATTCGATAATGACTGGGCGTTCATCGCCTGCAGCGACGCCGTCGACGTCGCGGCGCTCTCGGGCGAGCGCGTCGACGCGTACGTCGCGGAGTTGCGCGGCGAGAATTACTTTTACGACGCGCAAACGCACCGTCGGCTGTTTAGTTTACCACTGTACCTTCGACGCGAGCTCGCCAAAGACGGAGACACGTTTTGAGCGACAGGCCGTCCCTCGACGTCGACGCGGCGATCGAACGGTGGGACAAGCAGAAGGCGAACTTCATCAAAACGCTGGATCTTCACCTGGTGGACATCGGGCACGGCGAAGCGTCGATGCGCATGCCCTTCCGCGTCCAAGTCCAAAATGGCGCGGGCGCCGTCCACGGCGGCGCGATCGTGAGCCTGTGCGACACCGTATTTTGGGTCGCCCTCGCGTCGATCTACGGGCCGACGCAGCCTACTGCCACGGCCGCTCTGTCGTGCGCGTTCCTGCGTCCGGCGCTGCCGCCGCACGACCTCATCGCGCACGCCAGAGTGCGTAAGCCCGGACGGCGCATCGTCTATGGGGACGTGGAAGTTTTCAGCAACGACAAACTCGTGGCCCACGCGACGTTCTCGTTTCTCAACACGCCGCTCGAGGAGGCGCGCGGCTGGAATCCGAGCCCCGAGATTGCGAGCGCAGACGGTCCCGAGGCCGAGTCGTGAGGGGACCGGCGCGCACGGCGCTGTACGACGAACACGTCGCGCTCGGTGCGCGGCTCGTTCCCTTCGGCGGATTCGAGATGCCGGTGTCCTACGCGGGCATTCTGCGCGAGCACGATGCGGTCCGCGGGCGGGCGGGAATCTTCGACCTCTCGCACATGGCGCAGTACGAACTGCGAGGCTCCGGCGTCGGCGCGTGGGCCGACGAGCTGACCAGCAACGATGTCGCGACGATGAAGCCGTTGCAAGCGCGGTACAACATCTTTACCAATGACGGCGGCGGCTGCCGCGACGACGTGCTGTTTTACCGGCTCGACGCCGAGCGCTGGCTCTTGGTCGTCAATGCGGCCAACGCCGCGAAAATGTGGCCGTACCTTGCCGCACGCTGCGAGGGCCGAGACGACGTCGTTCTGCGGAGCCGGCACGGATCGAACGCGCTCGTCGCCGTGCAGGGGCCGCGCTCGGTGGAACTCGTCGCGCCGCTGTGCGATCTCGACGTTTCAGGCATGAAGTATTATTCGTGCGCCGAGGGACGCGTCGACGGCGCGCCCGCGATCGTCGCGCGCACCGGCTACACGGGCGAAGACGGGTTCGAGATCTTCATCGACGGCGCGGCGGCACCGGCGCTGTGGCGTCGCTTGCTGGAAGGCGGCGCAGCGCTCGGCGTGGAGCCCGCAGGGCTCGGCGCGCGGGACGTGCTGCGGCTCGAAGCGGGCATGCCGCTCTACGGTCACGAGCTCGACGAAACGATCTCGCCCGTTGCCGGCGGCCAACACTGGGCGGTCAAAACACGCAAACCGGCGTTTCCGGGCCGCGACGCGATTCTCGCGCAGGTGGCCGACGACAACTACGACCGGATCGCCGGCATCGTCCTCGAGGGCCGCGTGCCGGCGCGTGAGGGTTATGCGGTTTTCGCGGGCGGCGCGCGGGTCGGTACCGTGCGCAGCGGTTCACTTGCGCCGTCGGTCGGGAACAAGAACGTCGCGACGGCGCTCGTATGCAAGGACGCGAGCGCAGTGGGCACGCTGCTCGAAGTCGAAGTGCGTGGCACGCGACATGGCGCGACCGTCGTGCCGCTGCCATTTTACAAACGACCGGCCTAAGAGGGGACGATTCGCACATGGCCCAGCCCGCGGGACTTCTGTATAGCAAAGAGCACGAATGGCTGAAGGTCGAGGGCGACACGGCGACGGTCGGCATTACCGACTACGCGCAGAATTCGCTCGGGGACATCGTGTACGTCGAGTTGCCGCGCATCGGTGCCGAGGTCAAGCAGTTTGCGAACATCGGCGTCGTAGAATCCGTAAAGGCCGTTTCCGATCTCTTTACGCCGGTCGGCGGGGAGGTTACGGAAGTGAATTCGGCACTCGAGTCGGATCCCGCGCTCGTCAATCGCGATGCTTTTGGCGGCGGCTGGCTTTTCAGGCTCAAGCTGGGCGACGCGAGCATGCCCGAGAATTTGCTGGGTCCCGAGGACTACGACTCGCTGGTGGCCGAGGGCGCTCATTGACGACGCCAAAACGTGCGACTAAGGTAGCACTGAAACGCTTTCGCGCTTTGCAGAATTAGTCGCGTGTACACGCCGCATACCGACTCAGACATCGCGGAAATGCTTGACGTCGTGGGGTTTTCCTCGCTCGACGACCTCGTACGCGTGCCCGATGCCGTCGCTCTCAAAGCGCCGCTCGCGCTCGAGCCGGGCCTGCCCGAGGCGGAACTTTCCGCGAAGATCGGGCAGTATGCCGCTCGCAATACTGCCGTCAGTTATACGTCGTTTTTGGGCGCCGGAGCATACCGGCATTACGTGCCGCCGGTCGTGATGTCGCTTGCGATGCGCGGCGAATTTCTGACCGCGTACACGCCGTATCAAGCGGAGGTCTCGCAAGGCTATCTGCAAGCGATCTACGAGTGGCAAACCTACATCTGCTTGCTGACGGGGCTCGACATCGCCAATGCGTCGGTGTATGACGGCGCGACGGCGCTGGCCGAAGGTGCGATCATGGCCGTCAACGCAACGGGGCGTCGTGCTATTCTCGTCTCGAGCGGCGTGCACCCGAACTATCGCGCGGTGCTTGCGACGTATGCGCGTGGCCTCGATCTCGACGTCGAGGAATTACCCGTGGGGACCGACGGCACGACCGATTTCGCCACCCTCGAAGCGCGGCTGGCCGATAAACGCTTCGCCGCCCTCGCGGTGCAGTCGCCGAACTTCTTCGGTTGCATCGACACGCCCGATGCCTCCGTACGCGCGGCGCTCGAGCGTACCGGTACGGTCGGCCTCGGCGTCGTCGCGGAAGCGATGTCGCTGGGCGTGCTTGCCACGCCCGCGTCCTGGGGCGCGGCAATCGCCGTCGGTGAAGCGCAATCGTTCGGCAACCCGGTCGCCTACGGCGGTCCTTACGTCGGCTTCATCGCAGCATTGAAGGAACACGTGCGGCGCATGCCCGGGCGGCTCGTCGGGCGCAGTGTGGATAACCGCGGCAACACCGCCTACGTGCTGACCCTGCAGGCCCGCGAACAGCATATTCGCCGCGAAAAAGCGACGTCGAACATTTGCACGAACCAGGCGCACTGCGCGCTGGTCGCGACGATCTACCTCGCGGCCCTTGGTGCGACGGGCTTACGGCGCGCCGCCACGCTCAATCTCGTTCGCGCCAATGCGCTTGCCGACGCCGTCGCATCGGTGCCGGGCTTCTCGCGCGCGTTTGCCGCGCCGATCTTCAACGAAGTTGCGGTGCGCGTGCCCGCGACGACGACGCCTGCCGCGGTCCTCGCGGCGTTGCGCAAGCGCGGCATCCTGGGTGGTGTCGATCTCGGGCGCTGGTATCCGCAGTACGCCGGCTGTTTCCTCGCAACCGCGACCGAAGTAACCACGGCGGCGGAGATCGCCGCGCTACGCGCGGCGCTCGTAGACTTCTCCACACGGTCCCACGAAAGCCTGACCGCCCGTGCCTGATGCCGCGACGATAAGCGCCGCACACGACGAACCGCCGATCTTCGCGCTCGGTCAGCCGGGTCGCGCGAACACCTATTTTCCGAGCGGCGGTTCCGCGAGCGATTTCTTGCCGGCGACGGCACTGCGTGACGAATTGCCGCTGCCCGACAATAGCGAACTCGACGTCGTCCGTCACTACACCCGGCTATCGCACCGCACGTTCGCGATCGACGTAGGGTTTTATCCGCTGGGCTCGTGCACGATGAAGTACAATCCGCGCATCAATGAGGCGATGGCGGCGCTTCCCGGGTTCAAAGATCTCCATCCCTTTGCGCCCGACGACCTCGCGCAGGGCGCGTTGCAGGTCATGTACGAACTGGAGCGCGCGCTCGCCGCAATCTTTGGGATGGCGGCGTTCACGCTCAATCCCGCGGCCGGCGCCCATGGTGAACTCACGGCGCTCTTCATCGCCAAAGCGTATTTCGAAAAACGCGGCGAGCATAAGCGGCGGACGGTCATCGTGCCCGATACAGCCCACGGTACCAACCCGGCGTCGGCGGCGATGGTCGGCTACAACGTCGTGTCGCTCCGGAGCGACGCGCGCGGGCGCGTCGGCATCGATGAATTGCGCGCCGCGCTCGGAGACGACACGGCCGTCTGCATGATGACGAACCCCAACACGCTCGGGCTCTTCGAAGACCACATCAAAGAAATCACCGACGCCGTGCACGCCGCAGGTGGCCTCATGTACTACGACGGCGCAAACGCAAATGCGCTGATGGGCAACGCGCGGCCAGGCGACATGGGTTTCGACCTCATGCACCTCAACTTACACAAGACCTTTAGCATCCCGCACGGCGGGGGCGGCGCGGGGCACGGCCCGGTCGGCGTTGCCGAGCGGCTCGTGCCCTTCTTGCCGCGGCCCGTCGTTACGCAAAATGCCGAGGGCGCCTTCGCGCTCGAGTTCGGCGGCGACGACTCCATCGGCACGATGCGGTCGTTCTGGTCGAACTTCGCGCACGCGGTTCGCGCACTCACGTACGTCTACGCCAACGGCGGCGAGGGGCTCACGCGCATCTCGCAACTCGCGATCCTCAACGCGAATTACGTGCGCGCGCAGGTGCGCGAGTTTCTCGACATGCCGTTCGACGAGCCGTGCCGCCACGAATTCGTCGCTAGCGCCCAGGCTCTCAAAGTTGAAAGCGGCGTTCGCGCGTTCGACATTGCAAAGGCCCTGCTCGACCGCGGCTATCACGCGCCCACGATCTACTTCCCGCTCTTAGTGCCCGAGTGCCTGATGATCGAGCCGACGGAAACCGAATCCAAGGAGACGCTCGACGGGTTCGTCGCCGCCTTGCGCGAGATCGTAGAAACGGCGCATACCGACCCGCAGGCCATCCTCGCGGCACCCGTCGCAACGGTCGTCGGCCGCATCGACGAAACGCGCGCCGCCCGCAACCCGGACCTGCGCTGGCAGGCTAAGCAAGCCTAAGTAAGGTCGCTAGTTGGCGGACCACACGTAGGACCAGCGCCTCTTGGGCGGGGTTGTTATCATGTAGACAACGGCACCGGGGCTTCCGGGCGTACTATGGCGCCCGGAGGGCGCTGCGACATAGAAAGCGGCAGATGCGGATCAAGTACGAGGTCTCGGCAGGCGGGCTCGTCCTCCGGCGCAATGGGGCATCCCTCGACGCGCTGTTGATCGGTCGCGGTATGCCCCGGGTCTGGTCGCTGCCCAAAGGCCACGTCGAGGCTCGCGAAACGCACGAAATGGCCGCCCTGCGCGAGGTTCGTGAGGAAACCGGCTGCTGGGCCGAGATCTACTGCAAGCTTTCGGAAATCTCGTACTGGTTCTACCTCAATGGAACCAAGCACAAGAAATCGGTCCATTTCTATCTCATGCGCTACCTCTCGGGCGACACGGCCAACCACGACCACGAGGTCGACGAGGCCGCCTGGTTCGAGATTAAAGCCGCAAAAAAAGCGCTCAAATACGTCAACGAGAAGCGTCTGGTCGACCTCGGCCTCGAAGAGCTCGCGAAGATGGAAGGCGACCCGATGGAACTCGAAACTCTCGTGGCCCGGCGGCCCGATGAGACGGTACGGGAATCGGCGACGCGCTAAACGGGCTGCACGTCCGGCTCGACGTCTTCGACGGTCCCCTCGACCTCTTGCTGCACCTCGTGCGAGAGCAGCGGCTCGACATCGCAACCGTCCCGCTCGCGCGCGTGGCGCAGCAATATTTCGAGTACATCGCCGTGATGGACGCCCTCGACGTCGAGATTGCGGCCGAGTACCTGGTCATCGCCGCGACGCTGGTCTTCCTTAAGTCGAAGTCGCTGCTGCCGGCGATTCCGGCTGAGTTTGCGGCCGCGGGCGAAGAGTCGGCGGAGGACGTCGAGGAGCGCCTGCGCCGGCGCCTTATCGCATACTCGACCTACAAGGGCGCCGCGCAGGACCTGCGCGCCCGCCAAGCCGAGGCAGACTCGTTCTATTTTCGCGAGGCGGGCGACACGACGGCAGAGACCGTTCAGCGCTACCGTATCTTCCCGGAGAAGCTCGCGCAGGCACTCCTCGCCGCGGTCCGGGCCGCCAAACCGGAAAAGCGAACGATCGCGCGGGAACGGTTTTCGATCGCGCGCCAGATGGAGTTCGTCGCGCGGGTAGTGCGCGAGCAGGGGGCCGTCGAATTCATCGCTCTATGCCGCGGTTTCGATCGCGGCGGCGTCATCGCGACGTTTCTCGCGATCCTCGAACTCATCCGGCAGCGCCGCCTCGCGTACGAGCAAGGGGCGCCCGAGGACCCGTTGCGCCTGCTTTCTTTCGAGCCCATGGACGTGCATGCAAACTGAGCTGATCGAAACCGGCAGCCTCCTCCGTTCGCTCGAGGCGTTGCTCTTCGTGGCAAGCGAAGCGCTGTCCATCGACGCGCTCGCCCGGGTAACCGGCGCCGGGCACGTCGAGGTCGCCCAGACCCTGCAGGCTCTCGCCGAGACGTATGCCGAGCGCGGCATCGTGCTGCGCGAAGTGGCCGGCGGCTATCGGTTCGCGACGTCTCCCGCGGCGCGCGCCGTCGTCGAAGCGTACCTAAAGCCCGCGAAGACGAGCCTTTCGCCCGCCGCGATGGAGACGCTCGCGATCATCGCCTACCTGCAGCCCGCGACGCGGGCCGAAATCGAGGCCGTGCGCGGCGTCAACGTCGATAGCGTCGTCAACACCCTGGTGGACCGGCGCTTCATCGTGGAAGCGGGCCGCCGCGATGTGGCGGGACGGCCGCTCGAGTATCGCACGACCCCGGAGTTTCTAGAATCCTTCGGTCTGCGCTCGCTCGCCGAGCTTTCCCCGGTCGACCTCGAAGCCGAGGCCCGCGAACTGACGCTACTCATCCCGACCGAACGCGATGCGCATCCACCCGACGCGGTGCCTGCGCCCAAAGACACCGCGGGTGCCGCCTCGGCCGCAGCACCGGCAGAAGAGGAAGCAGCCCCATCCAACATCAGCTAACCGACTCCACCGCGGCAATCTGGAAGCGCATCATCGCCAATGGCAACGCCGTCGCACTCGCCCACGAACTCATCGCGCCGGGTGAAACGTTCACGCTCACGGCGGACCAAAAGGACGCCGTCGATGCGATCTGCGAGCGCCTGGCGGCGGGCGAATTCGAATTCTTGCTCAAGGCTCCGACCGGGTCCGGCAAAACCGAGGTCATGTTCCGCGTTGCGGTCAGCGAGGCGCTGCGCAGCGGCGGCTACATTTGCCTCGTCGCACCGACGCGGGACCTCGTGCGGCAAGACTGTACGTACCTGCGCGACCGCCTGGAAGGTACGGGCCTCGGCGTCGGTGAGGTGCACGGCGGCATTTCACCCGGGGAGCGGCGCGCGATGCTCGAGGGTTTGGAAAACGGCACGATTCGCTTCGTTGTCGGTAGCGCGATGATGATCGCGAACCCGCCGCTCTGGGACGTCCTCGATCGTAGCGCCCTCACGCTGATCGATGACGTCAACGCCTTCGACGAGCGCGAGCACCTGCGCCTACTCGAAGACCTCGATTGTCCGCTGCTCTTTGCGTCGGCAACGCCCAACGAATTGCAACGCTTCCTCGAGCGCGTGGGCGCCTTCGCAAACACGATTTCGATGCGCGCGATGCCGTTCGACACCCTGCCGACCAAAGTGCACAAGATCACCGGCGTCTGGGGCGAGCCCGCCGCCGAACAACTCGCGCACGCCGATGCGCTCGTGCGCGAGCACCTCGAGCGAAAGTCGCGGATCTTCGTCATCGCTCGGACGCGCGGCGACGTACCCAAGCTCGCGGCCCGTCTCGAGCAAACCTACGGCATTGCGGTGCAGCAGCTGCGCGGCGACATGGCCGATAGCGCCGAGCACAAGAAGCGCAACCGGCGCAGCGGCGTGAGCGTGTACGGCACCTCGACGCGCGTCGAAGAAATGGCCGCTTTCCGCGACGGGGCGCCCGCGATCCTGGCCGCAACCAATCTCGTGGGAAGCGGTCTGGACATCCCTGCCGCCGACCTCATCGTCATCACCGATTCCGACGCGTTCGGCGAGAGCGAAGTCGAGCAGCTCATCGGCCGCGTCGGGCGGCGCGAACGGCCTTCCGACGCCGTACTCGTCGTCGAGACGACCTTTGAAAAAAATCCGTCGCGCGCGATGAGCGCGAGCGGCCGCGCGATGACGTTCATGCCGCCGGGCATGCGGTCGAATTCACTGCGTTTCCGTCGCCGGTAGAACGACGTCATGCACGTGGGGCTCCACGTCGACACGAAGACGGGCTACGATGCCACGGTCGCCTACGCGCAGCGTTTCGGCTGCACGGCGCTGCAGGTTTTTTCGGGCAACCCGAAGACCTATCGCGTCGGCGCGATCGACACCCCGGCGCTGCAGCGTTTTCGCAAACTGCGCGTAGCGGCGGGCATCGCGACGAGTGCGATCCATACGTCGTATCTCATCAACCTCGCAAGCGAAGACCCGAAAATTGCGAACGGTTCGTTGCGCTTGCTGCAAAACGATCTGGCGGTCGCAGCGGTAGGCGGCATCGACTTCGTCAACACGCACCTCGGGTCGTACGGAACGCGCGAACGCAACGACGGTTTTGCGGCCGTCGTCGGACTGCTCGAGCGCGCGCTCGAAAACATCGCGCCCGGTGTATTCCTGGTGCTGGAAAACTCGGCCGGCGCGGGCCAGCTCTGCGGTGGAACGCTCGAAGAACTCGGCGACTTCGTGCGTGCGCTCGCTCACCCGCAGCTCGCAATTTGCCTCGACACCGCCCACTCTTGGGCGGCAGGCTACCGGATCGATTCGCGTGAAGGCGTCGAACCCTTCGTGGCCCTAGCGAACGATACGGTTTCGCTCGACCGAGTGAGGATGTTTCACTTCAACGACACGCAGATCGCGCTCGGCGGTCACAAGGATCGCCATTGGCACATCGGCGACGGCAACATCGGCTTCGCAGGCTTTCGTGCGCTCGCCGCCCACCCCGAATTGCACGCGAAAACGGCGATTCTCGAAACGCCCGGCGACGAGGCGGACGACGCGCGGAACATGGAGACCATCCGCCTGATTTTCGATGGGGCGCTGCGTTGAACGCCGCCGAGACGGGCGTGCGCATTGCGATCTGCGATGCGCCGGACGCATTTTGTACGCGCTTGCGCGCGCGCTTCGGGCTTGCGCCCGGTGGCGGCGCGTCGCTCTCGCCGCGCGGACTGGGCTATTGCGGCCGCGAGTTTCGCGCGTATCCCTCGATGCGCATCGCCGATGCGGTGCGCTTCTATGCAGCGCTGCACGCGCGCTGGAACGGCGCGCGGCTGCGCGAGCATCTCGCCCTTGCGGGCCTCGAAGAGCGTTTCGAAATCGGTCGAATGAAGCGCGCGTTTCAACGCACGCTCGTGCTCGTGCTGGCGCTTGCGCCCGAACCGGACCTGCTGGTCGTGGAAAATGCCGAGGAATTCGACGAAGAGCGACCGCACGCGCTCTTGCAGCGTGCGGTCGACGTGGTGCCGCGCGTCGTCGTGACCTACGCCGCAGGCGTCACTTTGCCGCTCGCGGGCCTCGCGCCGGCGATCGATGCCGCACGCTACGAAGCGGGGCACGCATGATTCGGGAACTGTCGCGCAAAGAGTACGTCGAGCGCAAACCGCTGCTCGGCATTGCCTTCGCGCTCGTACTGGCGTTGACGGCAGTCGTTCCGTATTTCTTTACGTTCTCGTTGCAGCACGCATTTGCCGACCCCCTCAACGAAAACGCGCAGAGCATTCTGCGGAACTTCCGGTCGTACGCGTATTTCGTCGAATCCGACTGGCTCGCGAGTAACCTGTCCCACATCCTGTGTCTGCTGGCCCTCATTGCGGGCGCCGGAGCCATCGCAGGCGAGCGCGAGCAGAAGACCTTGCCGTTGCTCTACACGTCCTCGGTTTCGGTACGCACAATCGTCGTTGTCAAATACCTCTTGATCGCGGGGTGGCTGTTTCTGGTCACCTTCGCGAGCTTGGGAGTTCTCGCGGCGCACTCCCTCGTCAGAGGACAGGCACTCCCCGCCGTGGGGATGCTCGTCGCTTCGGTCGTCGCTTGGGGCAATGCGCTCGCGTTTCTCGGGGTCGTCTTTGCGGCGAGCGCATTCTCGCGCCGGACGCTCGTCGCGGCGGCGTGTGCGCTCATTGTGGGTTTCGCGATGGCGGCGGCGCTTGGCCCGCTCGGCCTCAACGGCACGGCTTTTGCGACCAACGTGTTTGCCGTCGACGGCAGCGTGCGCTGGCCGCTGGCATGGATCGATCTGCTGCTCGCGTTCGCCATCGCCTGCGCGGGGCTGCTCGCAACGTTCGTCGAGGTCGATCGCCGCCGCGCCACGTGATCGCGCGCACCTCTCGCTGGGCGGCGATTTGGCCTTGTGCACCACAGTTGCTAGCTCGGTCTGCCGATGTGGCCGAGACATAGCCTGCGACCTCCAGGAGCAATCCAATGATCCGTACGATTTTCCGGCACCCCTGGGCTTGGCGCCCGTGGTGACACCCCTGGGCCGGGCGGCTTCGGACGCCAAGCCGATCACCGGCGGCTCGAACCAGAAAGCGTCCGTGGAAGGCTGCGCCGGGCAGACGCTCTTCGACGTCGTGTGGCGCCTGATGGTCAGAGACGTTCATAGCGTTCATCGACCGTTTTTGGGAGATCCGGGAACGCCGGGTTACGCAGTCACGCTTCAATTCCGCAACGGTTCGCACCGCGCGATTTCCTTAGCGAACTTGGGCATCAGCGGAAACGGCACGGGCGTCGAACTGGTAACCGCGGACGGGAATACGCTCGATCTCGATGCAGGCGATTTCCAGAAAACGGTCTTTCGGCCGATCCCGCAGGGCGGTTCCTACACCACCCAATTTCACTTTTATTTCCCGGGCGGAACGAGCGACAAGTCGACCCGCATGCCGGTCTGCTGCGCGACGTTGGAGTGCGTATCTACCCGCGCGCGCCGCGTGGCGTCGGCGCAAAGAGCGGTTGCCGCCGTCTTCGCTTGCGCGATCGCAACGAGCGCAATCGCGGCACTACCGTGCCGCCACCAGTATGCGCCTTCGCGTCACGGTGCCGGGAGGCACGTGGAACGTTGCGTACCAAGCGCCGAATCGGTTCAAGATGGATTCGGTTCGGTACAAAGCGATCGTAATCGGCGACGAAGTTTGGACGCTGCGGAGGCACGGCCCCGAGCACGAAGGGCCGAGGTCGTTCGGCGCCGTGCGACGTAGGCGTAGGGTAGTGTATGGTCGCACACTTCGATCTCGACGCGTTTTACGCGAGCGTCGCGCAGCTCGACGACCCGTCGCTGCGCGGAAAGCCACTGGCGATTTCGGGCGACAGCCGGCGTTCCGTCGTGCTAACGGCCTCGTACGAGGCGCGTCCCTTCGGCGTCCGTTCGGCGATGCCGCTCTTCAAGGCCAAAGCGCTGTGTGCCGAGCTCGTCGTCGCGCCGCCGAACTTCGCCCGCTACAAAGAACTCTCGCGCGCCGTCTTCGCCATCTTCGCGCGCGGTGCGCGCGCGGTCGAGGGCCTCTCGCTCGACGAAGCCTACGTGCAACTGGAGACGGATGATTACGCCGCGGCCGTCTCGTACGCGCGAAACGTTCGGCGTGCGGTCCGGGACGAGATCGGGCTGACGGCTAGCGCCGGAGTCGCTACGCAAAAGCTCGTCGCCAAGATCGCGAGCGACGCGGCGAAGCCCAACGGGCTGGTAGCCGTCGCACCCGGCGACGAACGCGCGTATCTCGCGCCGCTGCCCGTCGGACGGTTATGGGGCATCGGCCCGAAAACGCAAACGCGACTCCGCGAGCGCAAAGTCGCAACCATCGGCGAGGTTGCCGAACTCTCCGACGAGGCCGTCTTTGCACTCTTCGGCCGCAGCGGCCGGGCGCTGCGCGAGATGGCGCGCGGAAACGATACGCGCGTCGTCGAGGCGGGGCGCGAGACGCGTTCGGTATCGAGTGAGTCGACGTTCGAGTATGACGTTCGCGATCCGGCTGCTTTGCGCGATGCGGTCCGCGAGCTTGCGGGCGAGGTCGCACTACGGCTGCGGGCGCACGGCCTTCGGGGATCGACGATCGGCGTGAAGATCAAACTCTCGAACTTCACCGTTCTCGGCCGGCAAACGAAGGTGGCGGTCGCGACCGATGACGCGACGACGATTACGGCGGCGGCGTTGCACTCTTTGGAGCGCGCTGAACTCGCCGGTGCCGCAGTGCGCCTACTCGGCGTGCGCGTCGCCTCGCTTACCGAAGAGCCCGTGCGCCAAGTCTCGTTCTTCGCAGCGGATTAGCGTTCGCGCCTGCGGCGCTTTAGCGGCGCAGCAAGCGCAGGTAGGCGCGTTCGGCGAAGTGGGCGTCGCGTTCGACACGGCGGAACGTCTCGAAGCGCACCTGCGATTCGAGCGCGCGTTTGCGTTCGAGTGCGGTCCCGAGGTCACGATAGGAGGCCTCGAGTTCGTCGCCCTCGAGGTCGACGAGCGCACGTTTGAGATGCGCGACGCGCTCGTCAACTTCGACGGAGAGCTCGCGCGCGACGTCGCGTTCGATCTCGCGGATGCGCGCGATGAGCCGTTCCATTTCATCGACGCTGGGTAGTCCGCGCGGCTGCTGGGGCGCGGACGCGGCGCCGTTTTTCGGTCGCGCGGCGGACGCCGCGCGGCCGGGCGCATCGAAGTCGGGATAGATGCGTACGATCGAGGCGATCTTCTGCGGCCCCTTGGGCGACTGCAATCCCACCGCGAGGCCCGTCTCGACGAGCTTCGTACGAAGCGAGGTATCCTCGATACGCTTTAGCAGCGAAGGATCTGCTCCCTCGGGCGGGCGGCGATCGCCGAAGAAGTCTGAGGAGCGTGCCTGCGGTAGCGCGAGGGCGCGTTCGAGGAGCCGCTTTCGGTCGCTAAGGGCCATACCGCGCCTGATTCGGCGGACCGTAACGCGCTCATGCCTGGCGCATCCGTCCTGCCTTCCGCGGGGTTCACACGTGGTCGGCGCTAAACGTCGCGTCCGCTTTGTCCGCGCAGGTCGCCGCGCGCGTCTGGGCCCACCACGCGCGGCCGAGCTGCGAAAGCGGCGCGACCATGAGGAGCGCATCTTTGCGCGCGCGCACCGAGCCGCGCGGCAACGCGTCGCGCGCCACGGACGGCGGCAGCCAACCGCCGACGCGCCGCAGGTCGCCCGCCGCCGTGCGCAAGAGCGCCGGCACGAGCGCGCGCCCCTCCTCACCATCGAAAGCAAAGTCGTCGACGACGAGCGTGTCGTCCCGCAGCACACGGCGACCGATCGCGTACGCAACGATGTGGCGCGCGCGCCGCACGACGAGGTGCACGGGCTGCGTGCCCTCGCGCGACGGCGCGCTCCAATCTCCCGCATCCAATTCCACACGAGCGGCGTGCGGCGCAAGCTCCACGGCCGGGCACGATCGACGGCCTCGAAGCAGCGCCGAATGCCCCTCCAGTCAGCCTCGTCGATCTCGCGCGCGCCGATGGCGCGGCCGTCGAGCGCTGCGGAGCGAACCGAGAAAAGCCTCGATGGCAACTCGATGAATCCCAACCGCGCATAATACGCGGGATGGATATCGGAGTACAGAAAGGCGATATCGCGCCCGGCGTTGCGTTCGGCGTCGAGCAGCGCGCCGAGCATCACGGTCGCGTAACCACGTCCGCGCAGGCGCTGCGGCGTGAATACCGCGCCGATGCCCGTCGCGCGCAGCGACGTCGTCTCCCAGCGGAGTTCGCGGTCGTAGGTCTTGCACGACGCGACGAGCGTGCCGCCGTCGCGCAGTCCGAGCGTGAACGCACGGCGCTTCGCGTACGTCGACGAAGCAACGGCGCGGAAGTCGCTTGCGTAACGTTCGAAAGCGCGGCCGTTATTCCAGAGCCCGAACGAATGCGGCAAGACCTCGCGCACGTACTCGTCCTGCCCGATCGGTTCGAGAGTCACCGCTGATTGCAATCGCACCACGAACGGGACTAGGACGCTCGGGCGCCGTTCACCCGCTCGCGGCGCAGGCCGCAAGCGACGCGTTCTGCCTTACACGAACGCGACGGTGTCGAATGTGCCTGCGATGATGCCGGTGCTTTCGCGCCCGAGCCAGCGTTGCAGCACGGTCGCGTACACGGAGCGAAAATCGGTCGCGTACTTGAGGTCGCCGCGATCGAGATCGGTAAGCGACGGATGCTCGCCGTAGACGCCGCCCTTGACCTTGCCGCCGAGGACGAAGAGCGGCATCGCGGTGCCGTGATCGGTACCATTGGAGGCGTTCTGGGCGACGCGCCGTCCGAATTCGGAGAAGGTCAGAGCGAGCACGTTATCGGCCACGCCGTGCGCTTCGAGGTCCTTGTAGAACGCGCGCAGGCCGTTGCCGAGATAGCCCAGGAGCCGGTCCTGCTGCGCGCGCTGACCGGCGTGCGTATCGAACGAACCGATCGACACGAAGATGACGCGCGTGCCGATGCGCGAGCCCACGATCTGCGCGGCGAGCCGCAGCTGTTGCGCGAAGCCGTCTTTGGGATACTCGACCGCGGGCACGTAGCCGGCGATCTTCGCGCGCAAAATGTCGCCGCCGTGCATGGCGTTGCGCGCCGTCGTCTCGATCATCGTAAGATACGGCGATTGTCCGGGCTTCGCACCGTCGTAAAGGACGCCGGCCGTTTGCTTCGAGGCCGCATCTTTGCCGGTGTTGAGCCCATAGGTGTTGAGCGCGCCGATAGCCGGGACGTCGACGTGCTGCGCGATGAGCGCCGTCGGCACGGTATCGCCAAGCGCGACCGCGGGAAACAGCCGCGCGGCATCGCTCGGATTGGCAGGCGATTGCGCGACGGCGCGGTCCAGATAGCGCCCGAGCCAGCCGTTCGTCGCAGGGTGGTCGGGCGAAGCGGTCTCCCAAATCTGCGTGGCCTCGAAATGCGACCGATTGGGGTTGGGATAGCCGACGCCTTGCACGATTGCGACCCGGCCGTCCTTGTAAAGTTCGTCGAGGCCGGCGAGCGCGGGATTGAGACCGACGCGTTCGTTGATTTTGAGGACGCTGTTTTCCGCAATGCCGATGACCGGCCGCACGCGATGGTACGCGTCGTCGCTGTAAGGCACGACGGTGTTGAGGCCGTCGTTGCCGCCACCCATTTGAATGACCAGCAGGACGTTGTCCGGATCGATGCTCGCACCGAGCGTGGGCAGCGGTTGTGCACTCGCGGCAGAACCGAAGAACGACGGCATCGTACCGCCTAAAACTGCGACGCCCAGGGACTGAGAGAGAAATGCGCGACGATTGGCCACGGTGCGTTGCCTCGTTAGTTGAGCTGGTTGGAGGGGAGTTGGAGCACGAGCGCGAGCGCGCCGCGAATTTTTTCCTGGTAGTTCTCGGGTGAAAGCGGCGTCGGGAGCGTCGCGTCTGCCGAGTGCAGATACGCGGCGATCGTCTTGCGGAAGTCGCTCGTCGCGTCGTCTTGAACCGCATCTCCCACGAGCGTCGCAAGGATGCGCTCGGCATCGAGGCCGCCCGCGCGTTGCACGATGCGGTCCGGCGTGAGCCTCGGGAACGTTGCGAGCACGACCGACGGCATCTCCACGCCCGCCGGCGGGGTGGTTGCGCGGGGTGGCGACGCTTTGACGATGCGGTTCACGTAGTTGAGACGGGCGAGCAGCGTCGACGTATTGATCCAGGTCGGGCCGCCGTCCCAGCCCTTGACGCTCGGCGGCGCGAGGACGTCCTGGCCCATGCGCGCGAGCCAGTATGGCGTGTCTTTGGGTACTGCGGCGACATCCATGAAGCGCAGTAGCCCGATGCCGAATTCGAGCGGACTCTTGGGCAGCGCGCGATACGCGCGCGGCGAGTAAAAGATGTTCGAGCGAAAAATCGTGCCGACCGTGTGCGCGATGTCGAAACCGGAGAGTGCGTAGGTTTGCGAGAGCGCGTCGACGAGTTCGGGTTCGGGATCGGAGTAGACGAAGTATTCGAGCAGTTTGCGGCAGATGAAGCGCTGGTGGACCGGCTGCTGGACGATCGTCGCTACGACGTCTTCACCCGTGAGGTTGCCGCTACGGCCTAAGAAGGTCTTGGGCCCGTCGTCGTGCAGGTTCTCCCGGTACACGAACGCGAGCGAACGGTCGAGCGTCCAGCCCGTGAACGCGCGCGCCGCAGCCGCAATGTCGTCTTCGGTGTAATTGCCCAAGCCGAGGGCGAAGAGTTCCATGATCTCGCGGGCATAATTTTCGTTCGGGCGAGCCTTGACGTTGTAGCGGTTGTCGAGCCAAACCAGCATGGCGGGATCTTTGGAAACTGCGAGCAGCAGCGAGCGAAAATTCCCCAGGCCCTGCCGGCGGAACAGATTGATCTGCGCGACCATGAGCGGGGCCGGCACTTTGCGGATGCTCGTGGCGAAGTGGCCGTGCCAGAACAGCGCCATTTTGTCGGCGAGCGGATGCTGCGTGCGCAGCATGCGGTCGATCCACCACATCTGGGCGGCGTACGTGCGGGTCTTGGGATCGTACAGCACCGCGGCGTCGGGATAATCGGCAAAGGCGACGTCGGGCCCCGCGGGGTGCAGCAGCGCGTCGACCGCCCCGAGCGTGCCGTGCGCGGCAGCCGCATCGATTTGAGCGGGCGTCGCACCGAAGCCCGCCCGCCGCAGCAGATGCGCCGCTTGGCGGCGGCCAAAGGCGCCGTCGTAGCGTGCGAGCGCGGTCGCCGGCTGCAGCGCGCCGGGCGGCCGGTATCCGACCTGCGGATCGGTGGACGTATCGATCATGACAAGGTCCTTGCGTTCGTGGAACGCCTAGGTGGTGTTCTCCTTCAACGCCTGCGGGATCGTATTTCGTCGTTAGAGTCAGATGAAATGTGAGCTACGTCGAGCGTTCGAGCTCCGCCAGAATCTCAGGCGCCGAGACGCCCCGCGTCGGGCGTCCCGAGGCGCTGACGTACAGCCGCGAACGCGCGCGCGTCGCCGCGACGTAAAACGCGCGGCGCTCCTCCGCATTGTACTTGTCGCGAATCTTCTGACGGTACATCGTGTAGGTGAACTTTGCTGTGCGCGAGGCAGTCGCGTCCCCAACGTTATCTTTGGGCAACATGCCACTCGACAGGCTGAACAAAAAGGCATCGGGCACGTAGTAGCGGGGCCACGCGCCCGCCCGCACGTCGACGATAAACACCGCATCGAAGCTGCGGCCCTTGGCGGTCTCGACGTCGATGACCCAGACGGCATCGCGCGTACGCGGCTCGATGCGCAGTAAGTCGGCTTCGGCGTTCGCGATGCGCTCGGCCCGTTCGAGGTAGTCGCCGAGCGTGGCGAGAGGATCGCGCCGCGCGAACGTATCGATATCGTCGAGCAGCCGATCGACCAGGCCTTGCTCGAAGCGACCGCGCGCGTCCGCGCCACGCGACGCGACGACCGTGTCGTGGAGAATGAGTCGCGCGAGTTCGCCGAGCTCGAGCGTCCGCCCGGCCGCGACCCACCGTTCGCGCGCCGCGCGAAATGCGACGATACGTGCGAGCGCCTCCGGCGGCAAATCGAGATCGACGTCGCCGCGCGTCACGTTGCGGCCTAAACGCAGGTCGCGCCGGCGGTCCCAGCGGCCCGCGCGCGCCTCGTCGACGTCGTCGTCGGGCAGCGCAAAAAGCAGCGGCTGCGGTTCGGCCGCATCGCCGCACAGGGTCGCGATGCTGGCGTCGGAGAGCCGCAGCCACGGCGCTTCGAGCGTGCGTAAGAGGTAATCGTGGCGGAACGGATCGACCGCCGACCACAGCGCCGCGAGCGCGTCGAGCACCGCGGGATACGCGTACAGGCTCGCCGCGCCGCCGACGTCCACCGGCACGTCGCACGCGAGCAGCGCGTCGACGTAGCCGTGCGCGCATGCGAGCGTTCGCACCACGACCGCGATTCGTTCTGGCGGGCATCCGGCGGCCAGTAACCGCGCGGTCTCGCCCGCGACGAACGCCGCTTCGTCGCGCTGTGAGGTCGCGCGGTAGAGCGCGACCGGCTCTGCGGACGTTGCGAGCGAAGCGACCTCGCCGGCGGCGCCAGCGCCGGCGAAGCCGGCCGCACCGGAGCCGACGGGACCCGCGCCCGCGCCGATGTGCGCGGCGCGCGCGATGGCCGGGGGCACCTGCGCCTCGTTGCCGAGCGAGATCGTCGTCGTGGCGAGCGCGAAGACGTCGCCACCGCGCGCGCCCATCGCAAAGCCGCGCGTGCTCTGCGCAGCGTCGCCCACGAGCGTAACGCTGGCAAGCGACGTGCCGTAGAGCGCGTCGAGAAAGCCGAGCTGACCGGCGGTGAGATCCTGCGCGTCGTCCACGAGGGCCGCGGGATACCGTTCGCGCAGGGCCAGCGCGCGCGCCGGGTCGGCGCGCAGCAGCATCGTCGCTTCGAAAACTGCGTCGATCGCCGTCAAACACCCCTGCGCGACGAGCGTCGCGACGTACGATTCGTACAGCCGCACGAGAATCTTCGCGAGGTCGATTTCGCGCGCGTGCTGGCGGCCGAGTTCGGCGGGCGAGACGCGCAGCGAGTCGCGATACTTTGCTTGCGTTTCGAGCAGCAGCTCGGGGTGCGCGAAATTCGGCGGCCGGCCGTAAAACTTCGTTGCGCCCTGCAGGCATGCGCTGCGGAAACCTTCGGGCGAGATGAGCGAGCCGCGCAGCTTGCGGATCAGACGAAAGGCGGCCGCCGAAAACCGTTCGGGGCTGCGTAGTCCGGTAATCTCCGGATCGATCTCGTCGGTAAGGAACTCCGTCCACTCGAGCGCGAAGAGCGCGGCGCCCGCGCGTTCGAAGTGCAGCGATGCGACCGCATCGTCGATCAGCGTGAGTTCGGGAGGCGCGGGCAAACGCGCCGCGTTCAATAACTGGAATGCAAATACGCCAAACGACGTGCAGTGCAGCGCATGCTCGCGATCCGAATCCCCGGGCGGGGCCGGCGGAGCAACGTCCGCGAGCCGCTCGCGCAGATACCCTACGCCGGCGTCGCTGGGCGCGAGCAGGAGCACGCAGGCTCCGTGCATCCCGGCAGCTTGGGCCGTGCGGCGCGCGCGTGCAAGGAGGGCGGTCGTTTTACCGCTGGCTGCGGCGCCGAGGATCGCCACCGCACCCGCCGGGTCGTCGCGCTCCACGGCGTCGCGCCGCACGTCGCGGGCGGAGTCCGTCGCGTTCAACGTCCGAACCGGTCTTCGCGCTGGAGCGGCCGTTCGCGGCACGATATCTGATACGCGCAGTAACCACAAGCTTCGGGATCGTCGGTAGGCGGGAATCGTTCGATCGGACCCTCGGCGAGATGCGCGGCGAGCTCGATCATCTTCGCCCGCGCGCGCTCGAGTTCGTCGATGCCGATCGTTCCGCCCGGTGCATCGCCGTACGAGCGCGGCGTCGCGACGGGCACGACTTCGAGTTCGATCGGCCGCACGTCCCGCGCAGCATCTTTGAGCGGCACGAGCGCCAGGCGCGTCACGCGATCGCCCACTGCGGTGCGCGCCCAGTAGTAAAACGGCAGCTGAAAATCGATGAAGCGCGCGACGTTCTCGCGGTATTCCTCGGCGCTCTGGGCAATCGAGCCGGTCTTATAATCGATCAGTGTCACCGCGCCCGTCGCGTCGTCACGGTCGAGGCGGTCGATGTATCCGATGAACGTGTAACCCGCGAGGTCGAGTTCGACCGTCGTCTCGGTGCCGATGACGGCGAACGGCTGCGTGCGCGCGCGTTCGAGCAGCCACGCGAGATAACGGCGCCCGGTGCGTTTCGCGCGGCGCCGCTGCAGTTCGTATTCGACGGTCGTTTCGAAACCCGAACGGAAGCGTTCGAATGCGGTCGCGAGATAACCGTCGAGTTTGCGCTGCAAGGCGTCGGGTGGCGCGGTGTCGACGCGCGGGAACTCTTCGTGGAAGCGCTCGAGCGCCCAGTGAAACGCGGTGCCGTAAAAGGATGCCGAGGAGCCGCGGTCTTCCACGGCGGCGCAGACGTAGCGGTAATACCAGCGGCGTTCGCACTGAGCGAACGTCCCGAGCGACGATGCGCTAAAGTGCGCGCGGCGGCGCCGGACGACGCGCGCACTTTCGCGTTCGCGAGCAGCGAGCGGCCCTGGGACGACCTCCGGCCCGTCGCGGTGCGCTGCGGCGCGCGCGCCGAGTTGCTCGATGGCCGCGACGAACGGCGCGGCGTCCCATGCGACGCCGTCCGGCCGCGCGGCATCGGACTCGGCGGCCGCGCGTTCGAGCGCCGCGAACGTCGCGCTCTCCGCATCGCTCGATCCGGCATCGAAGGCGAATGCGAGGCGGATCGTGGCGAGGTGTTCGCTCGCCGTCGCACCCTGCGCGCGATAGGCCCGCTGGAGGTCGTCGAGCGCGCGCGCGAAGCATCGTGCGGCGAGGGCGCTCGCGTGCCCCAGTGGAATGCGCTCGCGCTCGATCGCCTCGCGAACCGGCCGGACGTCCCCTGCGGCAACCACCAGCGCGCGGGCGTCGACGTCCGGTACGCCGGAAAATGGGGAACTCAAGGCGCGCCGGGCGTCGGCTTCACGCCGGTCCGCGGCGTAGTTCGTGAGATCGCGCACGAAGGCGAGCAACGGCCGCGAAAGCGCCTCACCGACGGTCTGCGCCCGCACGGCGTCTACTCCGTCGATGGCAAAAGGGTTCGACATCGTGAAGTATCGCGTTTCGCGTTCGTTCGTGCGGGACCCCGCATTTCGCATTGGAAGCATGGCGTGATGCGCAAACTCATCGTCGGCGTCACGGGCGCGAGCGGCAGCGCCTATGCGTTTGCGGCGCTTCGTGCGTTGCGAGACCATACCGACTGCGAGATCCACCTCGTCATGAGCGCCCAGGCGCGCTTGACGGTGGAGATCGAAACACTGCACACCGCCGCCGGCCTCGAAGCGCTCGCGCACGTGGTGCACAGCGACGGGGACCTTGCGGCAGCGATTTCGTCGGGCTCGTTTCTCACGAGCGGCATGCTCGTCATTCCGTGCTCGATGAAGAGCGCCTCGGCGATCGCGTATTCTCTCAACGCGAACCTCCTGGTGCGTGCGGCCGATGTCTGCCTCAAGGAGAAGCGCACGCTCGTGCTCGTCGTCCGCGAAACGCCGTTGCATCTAGGCCATCTTCGCACGCTCACACAACTCGCGGAGATCGGCGCGACGATCTTGCCGCCGATCCCCGCAATGTACGCGCAGCCCCGAAGCGTCGACGACATCATCGCCCACACGGTCGGCAAAGCCCTCGATCAGTTCCACATCGAAAACGATCTGTTCAACCGCTGGAGGTAGGTCGCGGGGCCGTCGGCGCGGCCGGGCGAACGGAACCGCATGTCAACCCCCGGTACGCGAGCTCCGTATCGCGATCGTTTGGCCCAGCGCCAGGAGGCGCTCGGCCGCGGCGTGGCCCGCTTGGTCGAAATTTGCGCGACGCTTCCCGACGTCAGAGCGGCCTACGCGTTCGGTTCGTATGCGCGCGGGACGGTACGGCTGCGAAGCGATTTGGACATCCTGGTCGTGCGTGAGACGCAGCTTCGCCGCGCGGACCGGGATCTCGATATTCGGCGCGCGTTCGACGTTTCGGTTGGGCTCGACCTCATCGTCGTCACGCCGGCAGAGTACGCGGACGTGCTTGCGACCACAGCGATCGGCCGCACGATACTTGCCGAAAGCGTCGCCATCTATGCAGCCTGATCGCATCGTGCTCGCCCGCGAATGGCGTTCGGCCGCTGCCGAAGACCTTCGCGTGGCCGGACTGCTTCGCGACGAATCGCCGAGCGCCGCCGCATTTCATGCGCAGCAGGCCGCCGAAAAGGCGCTCAAGGCCGCGTGCATCGTCGCCATCGACGAAGCGCCGAGAACCCACGTCATCAACCACCTGCTCGACGAGCTGGGTACGAACGGGCACGTGCCGGACGATCGCGTCCGTGACGCCGCGCGCGTACTCGAGCGATACTACGCGCCGACGCGCTATCCCGATGCACTCGGCGGTATCGACCCTAATCGCGTCTTCGTGGCCCGCGACGCGGCGCAGGCGATCGACGAAGCGACGGCCGTCATCGCCTTTGCCGATGCGATCGTCGGGATGTAATTCACGTTGCGGACGAGTCGCTCGCGCGCACCAGCCTTTCGGCCAGTGCCACGTCGCTGACGCGGTCGACGTTGACGGCTATTTCCGCGTGCGTGCAAATCGCCGCCGCGATGGGAACTCCGATCAGTTCCGAACCGCGGCGCTCGGCGCCGGCGATGGAAAGCCGGCCGAGCGCGTAACGCGCGAGCGTCGGCATTCCGAAGATTGCCGTCAGCCGCAACGGCGCCTTACGCGCGGCGCCAAGCCGGCCCAGGAACGCGTCGAGCCGTTCGAAAGCGCGAGGACGCAGGACGACCACTCCGCCGCCGCAGTACGAACCGTCGCGCAAACGGGCCCAGGTGTGCGGCACGCCGGGATACGCGGCGAGGTGCGTGCGTTTTTCGACGCACGCGTAGACGAGATCGGCGTCGCGTGCACGCGCTAGGGCGAGGAGCTCCTCGACCGCCTCGCGGGAGAGAATCGGCAAATCGGATGCCGCGACCAACACGAGGTCGTCGCGCGGAAAACCCGCGAGTCCGGAGCGCAGGCTCGCCCCCATCGTCGCGCCGTCGTCGCGCCGTTCGTCTGCGCCGGCGAGCGCCGTGTCCCCGTGGGTAGCGGGCGGTGCGACAACGTGGATGCGGCCGACGCTCGGCGTCGAGCGTAACGCCGCGATCGTGCGCGCCACGAGCGCGACGCCGGCAATCGGAACGAACGCTTTATTCGGTGCGCCGGGCGCGAGGGCCGCGACGGCGTCGTGCGGTCCGCCGGCGAGCACGATCGCCGGCACGCGCGCCCGGTCTAACGCCATGCGTCGTCATGATGCAGCGCGACGGCGAACGTTTCGGCGCAGGCCGCGGGATCGACCGCCGCCGCGATCGCGCGTGCGCGCGGCCCGTCCGTGCAGAGCGCGAACAAACACGAACCCGATCCCGACAGCAGCACGCGCGGCGCACCCGCGGCGGAAAGTGCGTCGTGGGCGCGTGCGACTTCGGGATAGGCTCCAAGCACGAGCTCGTGAAAGTCGTTGACGAGCGCGCCGTCGAGCGCGCAAAAGTTTCGGCGTTGCAAGGCGTCGACGGCCGCGAGCGATGCACTGGTGCTGCGCGGCCGTGAGTTCGCGGGGGTGCGTTCGCGCGCGGCGTCGAGGCGGCGGTACGCATCGGCCGTCGCGACGCTCAGGTGCGGCCGGACGACCACGACCCACCAGGGCGGCAGCGTTCCAATCGGGGTGACGCGCTCGCCGTACCCTTCGACGAGCGCCCCGGTGCCCGCGAGGAAGAACGGCACGTCGGACCCGAGCGCCGCTGCGACGGCGATCCAATCCGCATCCGGGCGCGGCCCGAGGTCCCCACGCATGGTCGCGCGCAGCACCGCCGCCGCGTCGCTCGACCCGCCGCCCAGGCCGCCGCCGACGGGAATGTGCTTCGCGAGCCGCACCGAGAAATGCCCGTGCAGACCGCCGGCCGCGAGAGCCCGCAGCGCGAGGTTGTCAACCGCGAGAGCGGGATCGCTCGTTTGAAAGCGCGCCGCGTCGCTCGGCTCGAGTTCGATGCGATCGTACAGCGCGATCGGCAGCATGACGCTGCGCAGGGCGTGGTAACCGTCGTCGCGGCGCGCGAGGATCTCGAGGGTGACGTTGATTTTCGCGGGCGCCAGCAGCGTGAGCACGACGCCGAACCTTCGCAGAGGCGGGCCCCGGACCCCGCGCTGCGAAGAAGTGGGCGCCTCATGACGCCCTCCTACGACGCCCAGCACAACGAGTTTTGCGCCTACGTCCTGCCCGAATCGGAAACGCCCTTCGGCCTGACGCTTGGAAACTTCAAAACTTTTGCATCGTGCACGCCCAAAGGTGGCGTTCGCGGGCTTTGGGATGCGGACTCCGACCAGATCATCTTCGGCACGCATCAAGTCGCGTACCGGCTGCGCGATCGCGACCGTACGATCTTCCCGTACCAAATCGAACGCGCTTTCACGTTCTTGCCGTACGCGCAGATCTCCGAGTTCGCACTCGACGACCGGTTGCGCGTCAATGAATGCTTCTACGTGCCGCACGGGCCGCGTCACGAACGTGCGGTCGCGTTCGTCGTCGACATCGTGCTGCACAATTCCAGCACCGAGCCCGTCGATGCGGCAATTTTTCCGTGGGCGCTCATGGTCGGCCAGCGGTTCTACGGCGAGCCTGAAACGGAAGTGCACGCGCAGAGCGACGGCCATTACCTGCGTGCCTGGCACGCCGAAACCGGGGCGACGCGGTTTTGGGGCGCTTCGCGAAAGCCCGACGCGGTCGTCTGCGCCGTGCGCGAACAGGTGCTCCAGCAGGCGATGCGCGGCGGCGCATTGCGTCCGGATTCCCATCTCTCCGAAGTAACGCCGGAACTGGCGGCGCATCTGCGCGGCCGCATCTACGGTGCCTTCGAGTACCGCATGACGGTGGCGCCGGGCGAACGGCAGTCGCTGCGCATAGCCGTCGTCTACGACAAATCCGGTAGCCAGGCGGCGCGTGACACGTTCGAGCATCTGCTCGCGGATCCGACGGCGCTCGAGGGGACGCAAAAATACTACGGAGCGGCACTCGCCGATGCGCGGCTGCTCGTGCCGTCGCCCGTCGTCAGTCGCGGCGTCGTGTGGGCCAAAGCCAACATGCTGCGCATCATCAAGGAATACCCGCAAGGTTGGGGTTCGACGAACTCGCCCCCGTCCGATATCCTCGTGTCGCGCGATACGTCGTGGTTCGTGCACGGCTTCGATTATTTTCTGCCGCAGTTCAGTCGCGATGCGCTCGAGGTGTTCAACCGTTGTCTCGAGCCGTCGGGACAGGTCGTCGAGTACGTCCGCGGCGCCAGCGGCTTCAATACGTCCTACGACCTCAACATCAACGACGACACGCCGCTGCATCTCGTTGCGGTCCTCCACCACTACAACGCAACCCTCGACGACGCGTGGGTGCGCGACCTGCTGCCGGCGATCGTCAAGATCGCCGATTACCTGCTCACGCAGCGCGACGCCAACGGCCTCGTGTGGTGCAACGCCAAGGGCGTCGACATGTACGGCATCGCGTCGTGGCGGAACATCATTCCGTACTACACGCTCGACGGAGCCGTGACCGAGATCAACGCGGAAGCGGTGTTCGCTTTAGAGGCCGCAGCCATGCTTTGTGCGGTGGGCGGCGATCGCGAACATTGGGAGCGTTACGCCGGAGAAGCCGAGACGCTGCGCGGCAAAATGATGGCCCACCTCTTCAATGCCGATACCGGCGCGTTCGTCCTCAATTACGATAAAGACGGCAACTATCAGGACAACTTTACGGCGGACGAAATTTTCCCGGTGCTCTTCAAGGTCGCCGGACCCGAGCAGCGCCGAGCCATCCTCGCGCGGTTGCTCGAATCGGATTTCGTAACGCCCGTCGGGCTACGCACGATTTCGACCGCGGACTCATGGTATTTTCCGTCGCACGGCTTCGGTTTGCTCGGCGGCATTTGGCCCGATCTCACGCTTTGGTTCACGGTCGCCCTCGCGCGCAACGGTTTTGTCGATGAAGGAGTGCGTTGGCTCGAAGCGATCTACGCGACGGTGGAGGAAGGGGCGCGCCGTAACGCCGTGCCGGGACAATTCGCCGAATGGTTCGACGGCGGTTCGCTCACCAACCGCGGCATGTACATGTCGCCGTGGACCAGCGCGAAGTATCTGTGGGCAGTCGCGGAAACGGTGTGCGGGCTCGACGGCTATCGCACGAGCGGCAGGCCGCATCTCTCGCCGCTCTTGCCCGCCGGCTGGACGTGGTCGGCGGGCGTGCGCGTGCGCTGGGGAGCGGGTCGCTGCACCTATGTCGTCGATGCGACGGCCGCGACGATCTACGGCGACATGCGGGAAGCCTCGGCCGAGGAGCCGTACCGGTGCATCTATGCCGGTAGCGACGTGAGCGATGAGGTTGCGACCTCGCCGATCGAGGTCGGTGCCGTCGCATTCGAAGACGAGGGGGGCGCGGTGCGCGCGTTCGTGTGCAATTTGCTCGACGCGGCGCGCGAAGTTTCGGTCTCCTTTCGCGGCACGATACGCCACCTGCGCCTGGCCGCGGGCGAGATGGCGCAGGTGACGCTCGTCGGCGCGCCGGTCGACCGCGAAGCGTTTCCGACCGCGCTCGACATGCCGGACCCGGCGCTCGCGACTGGGCGAGTCTAGGTGGGGCAACGTACGGGCCTGAGCACGCTCCTCGTTTTCGGAGCGATCGTCCTCGTCGTCGCGATTTTCGTCGGCAACAATATGGGCAATCGCGTGCTCGGGCAGATTGCCGCACGCGGCTCCGGAGCTGCGGCGACGCCGATTCCGACGCCGAGCCCGTCGCCGGCCGATAACGCCGCGAACCGGGCGCTGTGGAAGCGTCGTCAGGTGCTCTCCGTCGCGACCGACCCGGCGTTCCCCGATCCGCGCATTACGCCCGAACCGCCGGTCCCCTCGACCCCGAAGCCCCCCGCTCGGACCGCCAGGCCGCGACCCCGCTCAACGCGGCCGCCTGAGGCACCGCCGCCGACGCGCGATCCAGGAGCCGGCGTGACTCCCAGATACACGTCCCCCCCGATGCCGATCCCCATGATCTCCCACCCTCCGGAGGAGACGATCGCGCCGGACGCGACCCAGACGCTCGTCCCGCGCCCCGTGCCCAGCGGCTCCGGCCGCCCGCAAGCCGGCGCCCCCCGCCCGGGCTCGCCATCACCCGGCCGCAGCTATCCGACCCTGCCGCCCGTTGCACAGCCTAGCTTCGGAAACTAGGGCGTCACTACCATGCGGGTTGTTCGGCCCTGATAAGATAGGGACACTAGTGCCGCTTGCGGCGGCACGCTTGGAGGATTCATCGTGCACGACGCCCCTACGGGTTCCCATACCGGAACGATGACCGTGAAGCGCGGCCTGGCGCAGATGCTCAAGGGCGGCGTCATCATGGACGTGGTGACCGCCGAGCAGGCCGCGATAGCCCAAGATGCCGGTGCTGTTGCCGTCATGGCTCTCGAACGCATCCCGGCCGACATCCGCGCGAACGGCGGCGTGGCGCGCATGAGCGATCTCGCGCTCGTCCGGCGGATCATGGATACGGTGACGATTCCGGTGATGGCCAAGGTACGCATCGGACATATCGCCGAGGCGCAGTGCCTGCAAGCCCTCGGGGTCGATTACATCGACGAGTCCGAAGTGCTTACCCCGGCCGACGATAGGTACCAGATCAGCAAGCATAAGTTCGAGGTGCCGTTCGTCTGTGGCGCAAAGGACCTCGGCGAAGCACTTCGCCGCATCGCCGAAGGTGCCGCGATGATCCGCAGCAAGGGTGAAGCGGGCAGCGGCAATATCGTCGAGGCCGTGCGCCACATGCGGACGATCCGCGACCAAATGGCCGAACTCTCGGCGGTCTCCGAGGAAGAACTCGTAACGCGGGCGCGCGACCTCGGCGCCCCGCTCGATCTCGTGCAGTTTGTGGCGCGCGAGAAGAAGCTGCCGGTCGTGCTCTTCTGCGCGGGCGGCGTCTCGACGCCGGCCGATGCGGCGCTCATGATGCAACTGGGCGCCGAAGGGATCTTCGTCGGCAGCGGCATCTTCAAAGCGGCGGCGGTCTATGCAAACGGCGTGCCGGAGTACGACGACAACGGCTTCCCCAAGGTCAATCCGGACATCGCTCTCAAATATGCGAAGTCGATCGTCGCTGCGACGACGCACTTCGACGATCCGAGCGCAATCGTCGCGGCGTCGATGACGCTTGCGGGGGCCAAACCGATGGACGGCGTCGACATCCGCCAGCTCGACGAAAAGCAACTGATGAGCGCGCGCGGTACCTAATGGCTCGCCGCCACGACGCACCGTCGGTCGGCGTGCTCGCGCTCCAAGGTGATGTCGCGGAGCACGTTGCGGCGCTGCGCGCGGTCGGCGCGCGCGCGTCCGCCGTCAAGACGCACGAGCAGCTCGCCGCCATCGATGGACTCATCATTCCCGGCGGCGAATCGACAACGGTCATCCGGCTTCTCGACCGCTTCGACTTGGCGCAACCGCTCGTCGCACGCGTGCGGGCCGGCATGCCGCTGTGGGGCACGTGCATGGGCATGATCGTCGCCGCCCACGACGTCGCGGACCTCGAACAGCGCACGCTCGACCTCATCGACATCACCGTGCGCCGGAACGCCTTCGGGCGTCAACTCGCCTCCGAAGAGGTTCCGCTCGTGGTACCCGCGCTCGGCGCCGAACCTTTCCCCGCCGTCTTCATTCGAGCGCCCTGGATCGAGCGTGCGGGGCCCGGGGTCGAGGTTCTGGCGACGTACGGCGGCCACGGCGTCTTCGTACGCGCGGGTCGGGTCATCGGCACGTCGTTTCACCCCGAGCTTACGGCCGATACGCGAGTGCACGCCTATTTCGCGGAGCTAGTCCGCCAACGCGTGCTGGCTGCGGTCGCTTAAGGCGGGGAAGTCCCCTAACGCGGCGTATCGCTAGGGAGATGGCAACACCACCGGAAGCGGCCACCGTTCCGCCGGTCGAAGTCGTCCTTGGGGAGGTCGTCGCGAACCTCAGCCTCATCGCGCATGCGTATTTGCATCCGACCGTCGACGGTGTCGATGCGGCGCCCGATCTCGAGAATGCCGAGATTGCGATCGATATCGCGGGCAAAGCTTTTGACCGAATAACTTCGAGGCTGCCGAGCGACGAGCGCGCCGCGATCGCGAGGCTGCTGACCGAACTTCGAATGTCGTATGTCAAGAAGCGGGGCCTATGAGCCCCGCGTCTTATAATATCGGGGCCTGCGGGCACGACGCGAGGCCGGCGTGACCGACGTTCTCGTCCTGAACTTCACCTACGAAGCGCTCAATATCACGAGTTTTCAGCGCGCGGTCAAGTTGCTGTTCTCCGGCAAGGCCGAAGTCGTGCACGGGCGCGCGCAGATGCTCAGCTCCCCGACCTACGAGATGCGGTTGCCCTCGATCATCCGGATGCTCTACTATATCCGCCGGCCGATGCAGAAAGTCGCGCTGACCAAAAAGAACATTTTACTGCGCGACGACTACACGTGCCAGTACTGCAACCTCAAGGGCGAACGGCTCATGACCGTCGATCACATCGTGCCCAAGAGTAAGGGCGGCCCGTCGACGTGGGAAAATCTCGTCTGCGCGTGCATGCGCTGTAACAACCGAAAAAATAATCGCACGCCCGAACACGCGAACATGCCGCTACGGCGCAAGCCCAAGTCGCCGAAGTACATTCCGTGGATACGCGTCAAGCGTAATACGCTGCCCGGCGAGTGGCACAAGTTTCTGTTCTTGTACAACGTTTCGATCGACGAGCGGCTCGACTAAGAGCCGGACCAATTCGCGCCGGGCCAGCCAGGTGCGAACGCGCTCTACGTCTTCCCGCCCGTCCCGCGGCGGGGGTTTCCCAACGGGCGGGTGGAATGCCCGCGCACGTGGACCAAAGCCGGACGCCGTATTTCGATGTTCTCCTCGATTACGTTGACTCCGGCGTCATCCCGTTTCACACCCCCGGCCACATGCAGGGCAAGGGGATGGATCGCGAGCTGCGCGACTTTCTCGGCGACAACGTGCTCGCGATCGACCTCACGCAGATTCGTGGGCTCGACGACCTGTTGCAGCCCGAAGAAGCGATCGCGAAGGCACAAGCACTGGCGGCCGACGCGTACGGCGCCGATCATTCGTTTTTTCTGATCAACGGTTCGACCAGCGGCAATCAGATCATGATGATGACCGCACTCAATCCAGGCGAAAAGATTGCGCTGCCTCGCAACGCGCACAAGAGCGCGATGGGCGGCCTCATCATGAGCGGCGCGCAACCGATCTGGATGAAACCCGAAGTCGATACCGGCTTGCACATGGATCATACGATCACGCCCCAGACGGTTCGCGAGACGCTCGTCGCTCATCCCGACGTCAAGGCCGTGTACGTCGTGAGTCCGACGTATTACGGCGTCGCGGCCGACCTCCAGGGCATCGCGGCGGTCGCGCACGAGTTCGACGTGCCGATCTTGGTCGACGAGGCGTGGGGGCCACACTTCCGTTTCCATCCGGCGTTGCCGATCGACGCGATCGCAGCCGGCGCCGACCTCTCTATCAATTCGACGCACAAGATGCTCGGAAGCCTTTCGCAGACGGCGATGCTGCATTTCAAGAGCGAGCGCATTCGCCTGGACCGCCTTAAGGCGGTCGTCAAACTCTTTCTCTCGACGTCGCCCAACCTCGTGCTGGTCGCTTCGCTCGACGTCGCCCGGCGACAGATGGCGATGGAAGGTGCCGCGTTGCTCTCGCGCACGATCGAACTCGCGAGCGACACGCGCCGGCGCCTCAACGCGATCCCCGGCATCTATTGCTTTGGTGATGAACAAATTGGGAAACCCGGCGTCTTCGATCTCGATCCGACGAAAATTACGATCACCGTCAAAGAACTCGGCTACACGGGCTACGAAGCCGAAGAGGTCCTGCGCCGCCGTTACAACGTGCAGTGCGAACTCGCCGATCTCTTCAACTGCCTAGCGCTCTTCACGATCGGTACGACCCAGGAGGCGGCCGACCGGCTCGTCTACGGCGTCAAGGAACTTTCGCGCGAGGACCGGCCGATCGACGTGTTCTCCCCCTCGGGCGTGCTCGAGCGCCGCTTGCAGAACGGCACGTATAATTTGCCCCCGATTCCGCCGATCCGGATGAATCCGCGCGACGCCTTCCTCGCGCCGACCGAACTCGTGCGGTTCAACAGGAGCGCCGGTCGAATTTGCGCGGAAGTGATCACGCCCTATCCGCCGGGAATCCCCGTCATTTCTCCCGGCGAGGAAATCACGCAGGCGATCGTGGCGTACCTCAATCTCGAGAAAAAAGCCGGCGTCCGGATGCAAGGGCCGTACGACTCGGAACTTCGGTCGATCCGGGTAGTACAGGAACACGGTATCCCCGTTCCCTAAGACCGCCCCTACGGTCGGATTCGGCCCCGTAAGCCGGCGACGACCGAATTTACGACGAGGATGTGCATTGGCCGTTAACGCCGAGACCCTCTCATCGCACCGCGAACTTACCCACCTCCTGGATATTTTCCCCCTTCCGATCCGGCAAGCGCTCGTTCGGCTCTCGAACTTCGAATCGCTCGTTGAAGTCGTCCTCGATCTCGGGCGCCCGCCCGAAGCTCGATTCCTGGACGATTTCGTATTTTTATCCGATACGGCGGTTACGTTCGAAGATCTCGTGCACGTGAGTTCGCGCTTATCGCCGTTCGGCAGCGACAACCGTGCCGGTATCGAGCAGACCCTCCATCGCGTGTCGGCGATTCGCAATCGCCAGGGCAAGGTCGTCGGACTCACGTGCCGCGTCGGTCGCGCCGTGTACGGCACGGTCGACATCATCAGCGATGTCATCCGCGCGGGCAAATCGATCTGTTTGCTCGGTCCGCCCGGTGTCGGTAAGACGACGATCCTGCGCGAGTGCGCGCGCATGCTCTCGGAGGATCGTAAGCGCGTTGTGATCGTCGACACGTCCAACGAAATCGGCGGCGACGGCGACATCCCGCATCCCGGCATCGGTCACGCTCGACGCATGCAAGTCGCCGACGCCAGATTACAGCACAACGTCATGGTGGAAGCCGTCGAGAATCACATGCCCGAGGTCGTCGTCATCGACGAAATCGGAACCGAGATGGAAGCCATGGCGGCGCGTACGATCGCCGAACGCGGCGTGCAGCTGATCGGCACGGCGCACGGCAAGACGCTTGAAAATCTGCTAATGAATCCGACGCTCTCCGATCTCGTCGGCGGAATCAGCACCGTCACCCTCTCCGACGAAGAAGCTCGGCGCCGCGGCACGCGCAAGACCGTCCTCGAGCGCAAGGCGCCGCCGACGTTCGACGTGCTCATCGAGATCAACGATCGTAACCGGCTGTCGATCTATCAGAACGTCGGAGACACCGTCGATGCGCTGCTGCGCGGGTACCAGCCGCAAGCCGAGGTGCGCCAGCGTCTGCATGGCGGCGCGGTGCAGGTCGTGCAAGAAGCGACGCCCGGCGCTTCCTCCAAACGCACGAGCGCGCCGCTGGGGAGCGGATCGCCAAAGCTCGTCACGGCAACGCCGGACTCGGAGTTCGCGAACGCGATGCGCGACGCCGATCTCGACGACCGCGACGACGCGCGCGGCGAGCAGCACGTGCTGCTCTTCCCGTACGGCGTCTCACGCAATAAGATCGAGCGTGCGATCCACAACCTCGGCGTCAACGCCTCGATCGCCCGCAAATGGGACGATGCCGACGTCGTCCTAACGCTCAAGTCCCTCGAACGCAAGGAGAGCGAGAAGCTCAAGTCGATCGCGACCGAAAACGTGCCGATCTACTCGATAAAAACGAACACGACGGCCCAGGTGATGAACGCGCTCAAGGACATCTTCGCCCTGCCGTCGATCGGCGCCGAAGAGATCGCGATTCGCGAGGCGAGCGAGGCTATCTACAAGGTGTTGCTCGACAGCAAGCCCGTCGAACTGACGCCGCAGACGTCGTACGTGCGCCGTTTACAGCACCAGCTTGCCGAGGAACATCGCGTCATGTCGCGCAGCACGGGCATGGAACCCAACCGCCGGCTCGTGCTTTATCGCAACGACCTGCCTTACGGCAGCGGAGCCTCGGCGTAGCTGCTCGCGGTCCGGGGCGCTTCATCACGGTCGAAGGCATCGAGGGGAGCGGTAAATCCACGCTCCTCTCGGGCCTCCTGGGCGCTATCGCCGCACGCGGCATCGCCGTCATCGCCACCCGGGAACCCGGCGGCACCGCACTGGGCGATCTGTTGCGCGCGGTGTTCGTCGAACCGGGCGTTTCGGTGACGCCTCTCGCCGAAGCGTTCGTCGTCAATGCGTCGCGCGCGCAACTCGTGGATGAGGTGATCGAGCCCGCACTCGCCGCCGAAACGTGGGTGCTCTGCGACCGCTTTTTCGACGCAACGTTCGCGTATCAGGGCTTCGGGCGCGGCCTCGGTTACGAGACCCTGCGCGCGCTCGTCGAAGCGGCGACCCGCGGACGCATGCCCGATCTCACGTTGCTCGTCGACGTGCCGGTCGAGGTTTCGCGCGCGCGCGTCGCGGCGCGGGCTGCGGCAGCCCACGTCGCAATCGACCGCTTGGAGCGGGAGGATATCGCTTTTCACGAGCGCGTTCGCGCGGGATACCTCGCGCTCGCGCGGGACGACGCGCGCATCGTCACGCTCGACGGCACGTGTCCAGCCGCGGCGCTCTTGGAAACGGCGAGCGCAATCGTCGCGGCGAAATTCGAGCTATGAATGGAATCGTCGGTACCTTCGACGTCGTCGGCGCACGCGCGCCGCTCGCGTTCTTCGCAAGTCTCGAGCCCTCGAGGCTTTCGCATGGCTATCTTTTCACGGGCCCGGCGGGCGTCGGGAAGAAGACCTTCGCGCGACGGCTCGCGCAATCGCTCGTATGCGAGACGCCAAAGCCGGCGCTGCTCGGGTATTGCGGCACGTGTCCTGGCTGCAAGCTCTTCGTCGCCGGCACGCATCCGGATTTCGTTTCCGCCGAAGGCGTAGTCAAGATCGGCAAAGAGGGCGGTAGCGCACAGCATGACGAGGAGCTTTCCGCGCGCGATCTCGTGCGCGAGCTTTCGCTGCACGGCTATCGCAGCGCATACCGCGTGGTGCTGCTGGGCGACGTTGCCTTTGCGACGCACGAAGCCGCCAACGCCCTCTTAAAATTTTTCGAGGAACCACCCGGAGGCGTCGTCGTGATCCTCACGACGAGTGCACCGGGCTCGCTGCTCGCGACGATCCGCTCGCGTTTCGTCGAGATCGCGTTCTCGCCGCTGCCCGCAGCGGACGTCGAGCGCGTTCTCCTGGCGGGGGGCGTGACGCCGGAGAAGGCGCGCGTCGCCGCGGAGGTCGCGCTCGGCAGTATCGTGCGCGCGCGGGCGGTGCTCGACGAGGATGACGCCGGCATTCGCGATGCGTCGTTCGCTTGGTTCGCGCGCGCCGTTCGCGGCGAGCCGGCCGACGCGAGCTTTCTCCGCTTGGACGACCGCAGCCTGACGGGTGCGGAGAAGCGCGCGCTCGTCGGCGAGCTCATCGAACTCGTGCGCGTTGGCGCCCGCGACTGGGTCGCGCTCGCGCTCGCGGGCGGCAACGTTCCGCTCCTCGCGGCCGATCAGCGCGAGCGCATCGCCACGTTGCCGTCGCGCGATCCGCGGGCCCTCGTCGGCGTGCTCGCGGCCATCGGCGAGACCGAGCGCCTCGCGCGGAGCAACGTTTCGGCGGGACTCGTCGTCGACTACCTGCGGATGCAGCTCGCGCCGCCGCCGGCACCCGCCGTGCCGCGCCGCGCGTAGCGAAGCTAGTAGAACCGGCCGTACGACGCGTCGTCGTACATCTTCGCGAGGACGAGCGCGACATAACCGGTGACTATCGCTTCGACGACCGCGCGGATAAGCGACAGCACGACGCCGGAGGCGAGCACCGTATTCCCAAGGAGCAACGGGTTGAGCGCCTCGATGATCAGCGTCGGCAAGTAGATGATTTTGAAGAGGTAGAGGATCGTCACGAGCACCGTCGCGAGTACGGTACGACGCGCACGTTCGACCGATGCGTTGAGCGCCGCACCGCCCGGAATCCCCCCGATGGCGGCGGCCGGAATGGTATAGATGAAGAAGACGTACGCGACGAGCGTGAGCGCGATCGAACCGACCGGTCCGAGCAACCCGCCGACGAGGCCGGCGACATATACGACGAAGTTGATGCCAAAGGCGGCGAAGACGATCTGCCCGCCCTTGCGCCGCGCGTCTTCCCAGGCTTCATCGAAAGGCGCACGGCCGCGGCGCCACGCGTTCTCGGCCACGATGAGCGCGACGGCGAGCCCGAAGGATGCGATGAGCTGCGCGATTAGCCCGGCGATGCTCGAGTTCGTCGACCCCAAAAAGCCGGAGCCGATGTCTGCGGACACGAGCTTGAAGAGCAGGATCGTTATGACGGACGCAAGCAGCGGCGCGAGTGCGATCTGCGGATTGCGTGCGAGGAGTCCGAACGCGCGAACGTACGCGAGAAAATCGACGCGCCCGAGCTGCAGCGATCGCATGGTTACGCGCGAGCGCTCGCCAGGGCGTTGCCGCAGCCGCAGTTGCGAACGGGGGGAATCGCTTCCACGATCTTCGCGATGCCGGCGCGCACGCGTTCGTTGTTGCTCGCGAAGACGCTCAGGACGTCCTCGTGCGTGACGGGCTGCGCGCCCGGCAGGCCGACGTCGTAGTCGGTGATGAGCGAGATATTGACGTAGCACATCTCGAGTTCGCGGGCCAAGTAGCATTCGGGATATTGCGTCATGTTGATGACTTCCCAACCTGCATCTTGGAACCACTTCGATTCGGCGCGTGTGGAGAACCGCGGGCCTTGGATGACGACGATCGTGCCGGTCGCGTGCGTCGTCACGCCGAGCGAGCGCAGCGCGTCGACGGCGATGGGACGCAGTTGCGGACAGTATGGGTCGGCGAAGCTGACGTGCGTCGTAATCGGCCCGTCGTAGAAGGTGTCGTTACGGCCCGTCGTGCGGTCGACGACTTGATCCGCGACGACCATATGCCCGGGCTCGACCTCTTTCTTGAGCGAGCCGCACGCGGTCGGCGCGATAATCCGCGAGACGCCGAGTTCCTTCATCGCCCACACGTTTGCCCGGTAATTCACCGCATGCGGCGGATAGCGGTGGTCGCGACCGTGACGCGGCAAAAACGCGACGGTCTTCCCGCCGAGTTCGCCCACCGCGATTCGATCGCTCGGCGTGCCGTACGGTGTCTCCACCCACACGTCGCGCGCGTTTTCGAGAAGCGCGTAAAAGCCCGAGCCGCCAAAGACGCCGACGTCGGCGCGTTCTTTCGTCAATCGTTTCTCCACGGGATGAAGCCGAGGGGTTCGTAGCTTCCGCGCCGCGTTCCCGTGGCGACTTTCGCCGCGCGCCGCGCGGATGCCGGATTACTCGCGAAAGTCGCTCGGTCGCAGTTCCTCGATAAACTTGCGGAAACGGGACGTTTCTTCGGCTTCGGCTTTCTTGTCGGCGACGGTTTCTTCGAGGACGATCTTATCGGCGACGAAGATCGGCGCTTGCATCCTTAACGCGAGCGCTATGCCGTCGGAAGGGCGCGCGTCGATCTCTTGCGTGTCACCATTGGCGCGCACGATGAGTTTGGCGAAAAAAGTCGAGTCCTTGATATCGTGGATGACGATCTGTTCTAGGGATGCGTGGAGCGACTCGAGCATGGTGCGCATGAGGTCGTGTGAAAGAGGGCGCGGCACCGCCGTGCCTTCGAGAGCGAGCGCGATCGCGGTAGCTTCAAACGGGCCAATGAGGATCGGGAGGAACCGCTTCCCTTCGAGGTCCTTGAGGATGACGACCGGGTCGTGGGTCAGCAAGTCGATACCGAGCTTGTCGACCTTCATTTGGCGCATACGCCCAAATCCTACGCGTCCAGGACGAATCCTTGCCCCGGGCGAACGCACGGCGTCGCTCCTATGGCTCTTTCATGCGGCATCGTCGGCCTACCCAACGTTGGTAAGTCGACGATCTTCAACGCGCTCACCCGCTCGGCGCAAGCGCTCGCTGCAAACTATCCCTTCGCCACGATCGAACCCAACGTTGGTGAAGTTCCCGTTCCCGATCCGCGCATGAACGTGCTTTCGGATCTCGTCAGCGCGCGGCGGATTGTCAACGCAACCGTGCGCTTCGTCGACATCGCGGGGCTGGTGCGCGGTGCGAGTTCGGGTGCGGGGCTCGGGAACGCGTTCCTAAGCTACATCCGCGAAACGGACGCCGTCGCGATGGTCGTGCGCTGTTTCGCGGACGACGATGTGACGCACGTCGAGGGTGGCCCCGACCCCGTGCGCGACATCGACATCGTCACGATCGAACTTGCGCTCGCAGACCTCGGGACGCTCGCCAAGCGACTCGAGAAGCTCGAACGCGAGGCACGCGTCAACCCCAAAATGGGGCCGCGCATCGAGGCCGGCAAACGCCTGCGAGCGGCGCTCGAAAATGGGACGCCCGCGCGCACGTTCGCGCCCGATTCACTGGAGATGGAACTGGCGCGCGAGTCGTTTTTACTGACTGCGAAGCCGCTGCTCTACGTCGCCAACGTCGACGAAGCGCAGATCGCCCAGCCCGGTCCGCTCGCTCGCGCCGTGTTCGATCGCGCGCGCGACGAGCACGCTCGCGCGATCGCCTTCTGCGGCAAGATCGAAGCGGAACTCGCCGGGCTCGGTGACGATGACGTCGCGAGCTTCCGGGAAGAGCTCGGCATCGACACGAGCGGTCTGGACAAGCTCATCCTCACCGCCTACGACCTCTTGGGGTTCATGACGTTCTTGACCGCGGGCGAAATCGAAGTTCGCGCGTGGACGATCGAGAAGGGCACGAAGGCGCCGCAGGCGGCAGGCAAGATTCACTCCGATATCGAGCGCGGCTTCATTCGGGCGGAAATCGTCTCGTACGAAGACTACGCGCGGCTGAAGACCATGGATGCGGTCAAAGCCGCGGGTCTGCTACGGAGTGAAGGCAAGGACTACGTCATGCGCGAGGGCGACGTGGTGAACTTCCGCTTCAACGTCTAGCTAGGCGGCGTTCGCTCCCGGCGCGATCGTACGTGCCGGGGGCGCGGCGGCTTCTCCGCAGGGCCCAAGGCCGGTACGTCATTTGGATAAGCGGAGATTCTTTCGATTAGCCATTTGTAGGGTATTTGGGGCGCTTTCCATAAGGCGAAACGCCGAACTGTCCCTGGGGTGAGCTAACGAAATGATGACCGCCGTCCGCGAAGTCTCCGTATTTGGAGATGCCATTGCATACTTCAATGAGGCTGCCGCGCTCCTAGATCTCGATCCCGGCGTCCGTCGACTGCTCACCAAGCCATCGCGCCAAATCATCTTTTCGATTCCTTTCCAGCGCGACAACGGAGAGCTCGAGGTCTTTACCGGCTACCGCGTGCAGTATAACTTTGCGCGCGGGCCCGCCAAGGGCGGAATTCGTTTCCATCCCGGCGTGACGCTCGACGAGGTGACGGCGCTCGCATTCTGGATGACCTGGAAGTGCGCCGTGGTCGACCTGCCGTTTGGGGGCGGGAAAGGCGGCGTCACGTGCGATCCGAGCACCCTCTCCCAAGGCGAACTCGAGCGGATCACGCGCCGCTACGCAGCCGAACTCGTCGAGGTCGTCGGGCCCGATAAAGATGTGCCGGCCCCCGATGTCGGCACGACGCCGCAGATCATGGCGTGGTTCATGGACACGTATTCGATGCACGTTCGCCAGCACGTGCCCGGCGTCGTGACCGGGAAGCCGCTCGAAATCGGCGGGTCGCGCGGCCGGGTGGAAGCGACCGGTCGGGGCGTCTCGCTCGTGGCGCTCGCTCAAATGCGGCGCATGGGCATCGCGGCCGCGGGCGCGCGGGTCGTCGTGCAGGGCTTCGGCAACGTCGGTTCGGTCGCCGCCAAGATGTTCGTCGATGCCGGTGCGAGCGTCGTCGCAATCTCGGATGTAACGGGCGCTTACTATAACGCGGCGGGCCTCGACATTGCGGGCGCCGTCGCGTACGGGCAAGAGCATCACTCGCTCGACGGTTATCGCGGCGGCGAGCGTATTACCAACGAAGCGTTGCTGACGTTACCGTGCGACGTGCTCGTGCCGGCCGCACTGGAAAAACAGCTCACGATCGCCAACGCCGCGAGCGTGCAGGCGAAGCTCATCGTCGAAGGTGCCAACGGCCCGACGACTCCCGAAGCCGACCACATCTTCAATCAGCGGGGCGTCATCGTGATTCCCGACATCGTCGCCAATGCCGGCGGCGTGACGGTCTCGTACTTCGAGTGGGCCCAAGACCGCGCGGGCTACTTCTGGAAGGAATCCGAGGTCAACGAGCGTCTTGCCGACGTCATGCTGGAAAACTTTGCGAAGGTTTCGGAACTGGCATCGCTGCGCGCCGTGCCGCTGCGCACGGCGGCCTACATGGTTGCGATCGACCGCGTGGTGCAATCCATGAACGTGCGGGGCGTGTACGCCTAGGAGATGGGCACCGCAGTGGTGCGGCGGGCCCACGCCTCGATCGCACCGAGGCTAGGCGCGAGGTCGAGCCCGAGCGCCGTCAGCTCGTAGATGACGCGAAGCGGCGGGCCTGGGTCGACTCGCCGGCGCACGAGCCCGTCGCTGTCGAGTTCTCGCAGGCTCGCGCCCAAGGCCGGTTCCGGCAGGTCGGCCAGCGTTGCGAGCAGTTCGTTATAGCGCAGTGGCTCGCCGGCAAGAGCGCGCACGATCGCTGCGTTGTGATGGTGCCCCAACTCCAGAAGCGCCGCAACGTAGTGCTTCGGCTCGCCTTCGAAACGCGCACGCGCGTTCGATGGCTGGCCCCGCAGCAAGAGGCGGTCAGATTCGTGATCCACACTAGGTACATCGGCCTGCCCGGGCCCTAAAGTGTCGGCCCCGCCCAGCTAACCTGCTGGAGTGTGCGACCTCACTGCCGGTGCAGGGTCGCCGAGCGCGAGGCGTGACGCGCTCACAAACGCGGCAACCAAGGCGACCGCCGTTGCCAGCCACAGCGCAAGATGCGCCGGCCCGCCGATTGCGGCGGCTTCCCCCGCGCCCAGGCCAGTCGCGGTACTCAGGACGATCGCGACGCCGGCCGCGCCCAAGGATTGGCCGCTGAGGCGCATGGTCGCGAGGATGCCGCCGGCCATCCCGCTGCTCGTTCGAGGCGCCGAGCCGAGCAGCTCGCGATTGTTCGGTGCTTGGAAAAAGCCGAAGCCCAAGCCGCAGATAACCGCGCGCCAGACGATATCGGCAACCGCAGGCCGCGCAGAAAGACTCGCCAGCAGCGCGAGCCCCAACGCAAGCGTGCAGAGGCCGATCGTCGCAAGCCGCCCGGGCGCGATGCGGTCGGAGAGTCGCCCGGCAAACGGCGCGACAGCGGCGATCGCGAGCGGCCACGGCGTGAACAGCAGTCCCGCTACGAAGGCCGAGTATCCGTACGCACCCTGGAAGAGAAACGGCAACGCCACAAACGCCAGGCCTTGCGCCGTGAACGAACACAGCGACGTCGCCGCCGCAAGCGAAAAGCGCGGAACGGCGAAGAGGTCCAGCGGCAGCATCGGCTGCGCGAGTGCGCGCTGCCGTCGTACGAAAGCGACGCCGAGCACGACGCTTGCCACGAGCATGGTCGCGACGAGGGCCGGGGCCAGGTGCCGCCCCAGGCCGTCGAGTGCGACGACGGTCAGCGCCAGCGCGGGACCCGAGAGCAGAGCGCTTGCGACATCGAACCGTCCGCCGCTGCCCGGCGCGCGCGGCAAGGCGCGCATCGCAAAGAAAGTCGCGAAGAGTCCCAGCGGCACGTTGATCGCAAAGATCCATGGCCACGGTGCGACGGCGAGGATCGTGCCGCCCAGCGTTGGACCGGCCGCGGAACTCGCCGCGACGGTCAACGCGCTAATGCCGACGGCCGTTCCGAGCATTGCGGCCGGGAAGATCGAACGCAGGAGGGCGGGGGCGATGCTCATGAGTGCGGCCGCTCCGATACCCTGCAAGATCCGCCAGAGCACGAGCGCGGCAAGCGTCGAGGAAAGCGCGCAGCCGAGCGAGCCGAGTGTGAACACGGCGATGCCCGCGGTGTAAACCTTCCGATACCCCAGCACGTCACCGAGCGAGGCGAACGGCAGCAGGAGCATCGTCACCGCGACCTGGTAGGCGTTGACGACCCAGATCGAGCTTGCCGCATCCACGCGTAGCTCGCGCGCGAGCGTCGGTAAAGCGACGTTAGCAATCGAGCTATCGAGCACGGCCATGATCGTTCCAATGACGATGACCGCAAGCGCGAAGCGCCGCCGCTCGCGCGGCAAGCCGTCAGCCTCGGCGCTTGAGTGCCGTCTTGCCATACCGTTCGTGCGACCCGGCCGCACGTGCGGAAGTTCCCAGCGCTGCTTCCCGGCGCGTGTCGCCGCGGTTATTCTTGGAAGGCTTGCTCCGCGTGATAGGAGCTACGCGAGAGCGGGCTGCTCACGACTTGGCGGAAGCCCTTCGCGACGCCGAGCGCGCGCAGCCGCCCAAATTTCTCCGGCGTCACGAATTCGACGACGCTCAAGTGGCGTTTGGTCGGTTGCAGGTACTGGCCCATCGTGAAGATGTCGACGCCGGCGGCGCGGGCGGCGTCCATCGCATCGGCGATTTCATCTTCACGTTCGCCTAGGCCAAGCATCAGCGACGTTTTGGTGTAGCGCGACTTGTCGCTGCGCTTGGCGTGCGCGAGCACGGCGAGCGATTGGTCGAAGGTCGCACGTTTATCGCGAACGGTCGGAGTGAGCCGGCGGACCGTCTCGAGGTTGTGCGCGAGCACTTCGGGGTGCGCGTCGAGCACGACGTCGAGGGCCGTAAGATCGCCCGCAAAGTCTCCGGTGAGACACTCGACTTTCGCAGCGGGTGAGAGCTTGTGGATCATGCGGACGGTGCTCGCGAAGATCGCGGCGCCGCCGTCGGCGAGGTCGTCGCGATCGACGGCCGTGAGCACCAGATACTGCCAGCCCAATTCACGCACGGCCTCGGCGACGCGTTTGGGTTCGAGCCAATCGACCTCGCCGCGCGGGCTGCCGGTCTTGACGTTGCAAAAGTGACAGCCGCGCGTGCACGTGTCGCCCAGGATCATGATCGTCGCCGTGCCAGCGCCCCAGCACTCGCCGATGTTCGGGCACATCGCTTCTTGACAAACCGTGTGCAGGCCCGACGCCTTGACGCCGTCCTTGAGCCGCTCGTAGTTCTCGCCGTGGGCGAGTGTGACTTTGAGCCAGTCGGGTTTGCGCTGCGGCGCCGGTGTGACGAGATCGATCACGATGCGTACCCGTTCGCGAGATGGGCAAAGGTGTCCGCGCGTTCGGCATCTGCGGGCACGTCGAACGACTCACGCAGGGCCGCAAACAGAGCGTCGCGCGCGTCACCGAGCGTGACCGGGCGCCCGAGTTCTTGCGCGATCGACGTGATGCCGAATTGCGGCGTGCCGCAGGGCGTGATAAACCGATCGTAGTCCAAGGCGGTCGAGACGTTGAGCGCCAGACCGTGCAGCGACGTCATTTGCTTCACCGCTAAACCGATGGCGCAGATCGCTCGAGCGCCGACGTAGACGCCGCGATGTTCCCGGCGACCGCGCGCGGAAATTGCGTACGTCGCAAGCGCCGCGATCGCGGCGCCTTCGAGCGCCGAGACCAGCGGTACGATTTCTCGAAAGCGTGCGAGCCGCAAAATGGGATAGACGACGAGTTGTCCCGGGCCGTGGTACGTTGCGTCCCCGCCGCGCTCGACTTCGACCAGATCGACGCCGCGAGCGGCCAGATACTCGGGCGAGACGCGCAGGTTGTGCCGGTTTGCGTTGCGGCCGAGCGTAATCACCGGATGGTGTTCGACGACGAGCCAAGTGTCGGGCTGTTCGCCGCTCGCGACGCGCGCATGGGCGTCGCGCATCAGCGCGAGCGCGTCACGATAGGGCAGCCGCCCGAGATCGATGAGCCGGCTCACGTCCGTTCGGCCCCGCCCGCGAATCGGCGCCGCGCCATCTAGGCGCCCGCGCCGACCGGCGTCTTCGGCTTGGCGTTGACGATGTGAATCGCTTTGAAGTGCGACGCTTCGGCGGCGTCCATGATGGCTTCGGTCAGCGTCGGATGCGGGTGAATCGAGAGCCCGATATCCTCGAGGGTCGCGCCCATCTCCAGCGCGATGACGCCCTCGCCGATGAGCGATTCGGCTTGCGGCGCGATGATGTGCATGCCGAGAAGCAGATCGGTCTTCGCATCGCCGACGAGCTTGATGAGGCCGTCGCTCTCGTTCATCGTACGCGCGCGGCCGCTCGCAAGGAGCGGAAACTTGCCGATGCGCAACTCGTAGCCCGCAGCTTTAGCTTCCTCTTCCGAGAGTCCGACCGTTGCGACTTCGGGATCGGTGTAGACGCAGTTCGGAACGGCGACCGGATCGTATGCTGCGGACCGGTCGCCGCCGATAACCTCGGCGGCAACGGTGCCTTCTTTCATCGCCTTGTGGGCGAGCAGCGGTGCGCTCGTCACGTCCCCGATCGCAAAGATGCCCTCGACCGCGGTGCGCCGCTGCGCGTCGACCGCGACGAAGCCGCGCTCGTCGGTCGCAAGGCCCGCCGCCGCGAGGTTGAGCGTGTCGGTCACCGGCCGGCGGCCGACCGCGACCAGTGCCATCTCGAACTCGCGTGTTTCGTCCTTGCCGTTCGTGAACTCGCCGTTGAGAACGGCGCGCACGCCGTCGCCGCTTTTCTCGAGCGAGATGAGCTTCGTGCCGAGCGCAATTTCGATGCCCTGTTTCTTGAGGATGCGCGCCATCGTTTTGGAGATCTCGAGGTCCGTTCCGGTGAGGACTTGGGGCATCTGCTCGACGACGAGGACCTTTGCGCCCATGCGCGTGTAGACCGTCGCAAATTCGAGGCCGATGACCCCTCCGCCGATCACGAGCATCGTTTTGGGCAAGCGTTCCAGGCCTACCGCGTCGTCGGAATTGATGATGGTCTTACCGTCGCGCGGCCACGCGCGCACGTCGACTGGGGCGCTGCCCGTTGCGATCACGACGGCGTCGCTCGCTGCGTATGTGTCCACGCTTCCGTCGCGCTTCTTGAGCGCAACTTTTTTCGCCGACACGAACGACGCATCACCGTACGCGAACATCACGTTATTGGCTTTGAAGAGCGAATTGACGCCGCCGACGTTGGACTTCACGACGTCGGATTTGAACTTCGCAACGCCCTCCCGATCGATCTCGGGCGCCCCAACCTTGAGGCCGATCTTGCCGGCCTCGCGGATTTGCCGGGCAATTTCGCCGACGTGGAGCAGAGCCTTGGTTGGAATGCAGCCCCAGTTGAGGCACACGCCGCCGACTTCATCGCGATCGAAGCAGACGACCTTCTTGCCGAGTTGTCCGAGCCGGATGGCGGCGTGGTAGCCGCCCGGGCCCGCGCCGATGACGATCGCTTCGACCTGGATATCAGCCAAAATGTTCTCCCCGTAGAAGTAGACGTCGGGCGAGCCTTTTGCTTCGCCCTTCGTGAAACCACCCGATGGAGAGAGAGTTTTCGCCTTCGAGACGATTCGTGCTCGGCGCAAGAGACGGCGGGCCCGTGTTGCCTCCTCAAATTCGCATAGGAAGCGGCTCGTGAGAGCCGCCTGTCGCGACGGCCGCCACACCGATTCCAACGACGATGAGCAGCGCGATCCACGCGGGGAGCCGCTCGAAGACGCGACGTGCCGATACCTCGCTCATCGCGACGTCGCGCCGCGCCTCCACCGCCCAAAGTGTCGATGCGAGCGACGGATCGAAGCCTGCCGTGGCCGTAGCGATCTGCGCCTCCGTCGGCATCGCCCGCGTTGTGGAATACGGGACTCGCAGGAGGATCGCGTTGAGGCTCGCGTAGAGCACGAAGACGGCTGCACCGATCGCGGCGCGTTGCATCATCGGACGCGGCGAAAGCGCATAAAGTGCCCCGCCAAAAATGACGATGGCTGCGATGAGTTGCGTCGAAACGCCTGCGACGTTTAATTGTAGTGCGAGCAACACGACGGCGACCCAACCCCAGACACGTAGCGCAGGCACGAAAGCTGCGACGTAGAGCGCGAAGGGTATCGCGCTCGAGATCTGCTGGATGTGCATGTACGGTCCGCCGACGACCGCGTAGGCTGCGGGAAAGAGGACGAGGGCGGGCGCGCCGATTCGCTTTGCCAGTGGCCCTGCGAGTGCCACGCCGAGCGCGATTGTGAGCGCGTACTGAATCGATGCGAGTCGCAGCGCCAGCGCGTCCGGAACGCCGAACGTGTACAAAACCGACGTCAGGCTATATTGAATCCACACTGGTACTTCTGCGAATGCGTGAATGGGTAAGACCTTCGCGAAATACTCGACGTTCGTTGCGGTGCCCAGGAATGCGAACGAGAGCACGCCGAACGCCGCACATAAGAGAACGACTGGAACGCGCGCCTGAGCCGACCACAAGAACAGCGCGACGATGACGGGAAGGCCTACGTGCGGTTCGATGAGCGTGAGCGACGCGATCGCAGCCGCGACGCGCGGTCTTCCGATTCGTAAGGAGAGCGCCGCCGCAACGAGCGCGAGCGTAACGATCGGCTGTGGCTGGCCGAAAGTGTAGCAGATCGTGCCGTTGGTTACGGCGAGAAGAGCGACGACGAGTCCGAAGGGCATGCGCGTGAGTTTCGCAAGGACGAATGAGCCTGCGAGATTTGCGGCGACGAGCAGCGCGATCCAGAGCAAGCCTGCGATTCGATACGGCAGGAACGTCAGCGGCGCGAAGAGCGCGAAATCGTAGCCCGGGAGCGGCGCGGGGTCTATGCTGTTTCCGACATACGCGAGCCCGGCCGGACGGTACGCACGCTCCACCTGGCAGCCTCGCAGCGGCGCCGTCTTATACGGGTCCGCATGCGTTCGTGCGGCGAGCGAAGCACAATAAAACGCCGCAAAGTCGCTGTGCGCGAGCGCCCGATCGGCGACGCGGGCCCGGTCCGCATGACGATAGGGGGAGACTTGGCTCGCTAGCACGATCGCGATAACCACTGTCGAGAGTGCCGTCAAGAGCGCGGACTTCGATGCGATCTTGCCCAGGAACACAGGCAACCGCTTGTCAAGCCGTTCGCTCACAGCCATTCGCTCACGCTGCAACTTTTCAAGGGGGTGCAAAACGCACCTTCGGCCCAAATGCGCGAACCGGATGGCGTCGGTAGACAGATTATGAGGATTTGCGCGAGGTCGATTTTACGGTTTCGCGCGCCCGCTAGTGGTCGAAGTGGTCGGTTTCCCGCGCTCGCTCGCGGGCGTCAACGTGGACGTTGTCAGCCCCGAAGCATGCAGCACTTGCTTCTGGTCGCCGACGACCTCGCGACCGTGGGCGAAGTTGTGGCCGAAAAGCCCGCCGATGCCTAAGGTCGCAACACCGATGATCGTCGCGGTGAAGCGGCCGCTTTACGGTCTTGCTCGGCTTGCCCTTGCGTCGCTTGCGCAAGATGTATTTTGCCGCCGTCCGCCGCGTAGATCTAATCGAAGTTGAGCGTTAACGAACCGCTGTGGCCGCCGGCCCCGGCGTGAGCCACCTCGCCGATCGTGCCCTGCCCGAGCGCGCCGTTGCGCACGACGATGAAGCCGTTCACCACGACGTCCTGCGCGGACCGTATCTGGAAGGTATCGCCGGGCTTCATTTTGCTCGAGGAAACCTCCCCGACCACGTGCACCGGCACGGCCGTCCCGCCGGGCACAAGGACGGTCGAAGCCGCTGCGGCCACAGCCGCCAGGGGGATCCAGAGGCCGAAGATCGGCCGGCGGCGCGGCCGCCGTAGCGTCCGACGCCGCACCCTTCTCTTATCGGTTGCTTGTTGCCGCGAAGTTACGGCGGGACCAGCCAATGCCGCTGAGAATGACCATCCAATGCGCGATATTGGTTGGCCTGGTTCGATGCCGACGGTCGATCGCGACAGCATCGTGCCGATCTACCAGCAGATCTACGAGGAACTCCGGGAATCGATCCAAACCGGCACCCTGCCGGAGTCGACCCGGCTGCCGCCCGAACGTGCGCTGGCGTTACGGCTGGGCGTCAATCGCAGTACCATCGTGCATGCGTATCGCGAACTGGCGGCCGGCGGGCTCATCGAGCAGCGCGTCGGATCGGGTTCGCGGGTCTGCCGTTCTTGCGAGCAGGTCCCGCCTGGAGCGGACGTGCCGTGGTGGGTCACGCTGCCGGCATGGCGGGTCGGCTCGTTTCCTCAGGTCCTGGGCGAACTTGCCGCGACCTTTCACGGCGATCAGATCGCTTTCGTGCAGGGGGTTCCGCCCGTCGAGCCGTCGCCGCTGGAGGAACTCGCTGCCTCGTTCGCACGCGTCGCAGGCGATCCCGATTACGTGCTCTCGTACGGCGATTCCGAAGGCCACGCACCGCTGCGCGAAGCGATCGCCGCGCGCATGCGCGCGCGTGGTTGTTCGACGAACGCCCGCGAGGTGCTGATGCTGACGGGTTCGACGCAGGGTATCACGCTCGTCGCGCAGTCGCTCGCGGAACCGGGCGACGAAATCATCGTCGAAGCGCCCACGTATCCCGGCGCGCTGCAGATTTTTGGAATCGCGGGGTTGCGGGCGATTCCCGTGGCGCTCGACGACGACGGCATGCGCGTCGATCACGTCGAGGCGATCTTACGCACGCGCCGGCCGCGCTTCATCTATACCATGCCGGCGTTGCACAATCCGACGGGCGTCACGATGAACGCCGACCGGCGCGAACGTTTGCTGACGCTCGCGACGCGAGCGCGCGTGCCGATCGTCGAAGACGATCCCTACGGCGAACTCGCGCAGTCGCCCGCGCCGCCGCTGGTCGCGCAGTCGCCGAACCAAGTTATCTATCTCAGTTCGTTTTCGAAGACGATCGCGCCGTCGCTGCGCCTGGGCTGGCTCACCGCGCCACGCCCGATCTTCGAACGGCTGCTGTTGCGCAAGCAGTCCTACGATATGGCGACGAGTCTGTACGTGCAGGCGGGCGTTGGCGACTACTTGCGCGGCGCGTACGACACCCACGTCGAGCGGCTGCGCCTCGAACTCGCCGAGCGCCGCACGCTCGCGCGCAGAGCGATCGCCGAATACTGGCCGCGGAGCATGCGGGTCGGCCGCGGCGGCGGTGGCTTCTACCTGTGGGCTACCGCGCCGCGCGAGATGCGCGCACGGGCGCTGCTCGATGCGGCAGAGCGCCATGGCGTTTCGTTCCTCTTCGGCGAGGCGTTTTACGCGGCGTCGGGCGGCGATCACCACTTCCGCCTCGCGATCACGCCCGTCACCCGCGCGCAGCTATTCGAAGGCATCCGGCGCATCGGCCTCGCGATCGGCGCCGTCGCGGCGCGGTGAGGCCGCGAACGATCGCGCCCGCGCTCCTGCGCTGGTTTGCCCGGCACGGCCGCGCGACGTTGCCGTGGCGTACGAATCGCGATCCTTACCGTATCGTCGTCAGCGAATTCATGCTGCAACAAACGCAAGTCGAGCGCGTCGTGCCGATCTTCGAGCATTTCGTTAAACGATGGCCGTCCTTTGCAACGCTCGCCGCCGCCTCGCAAGCCGACGTCGTCCGCGCCTGGAAGGGCTTGGGTTACAATTCGCGCGCGGTGCGTCTGCTTGCGGTCGCGCGCACCGTATGCGCGCGCTACGCCGGTTCGCTGCCGCCGGACCAAGAAGCCTTGCGCGCCCTGCCCGGCATCGGTTCCTACACGGCGCGCGCGGTCGCCGCGTTTGCGTTCGATGCCGACGTCGTCGCGATCGATACGAACGTGCGACGCATCGTGCACCGTACTCAGTTCGGCATGGAGTGGCCGCCGCGCGCGTCGCTCTCCGAACTCGATGCGATCGCGACGTCGCTCGTGCCGCCCGGTAACGGATATGCGTTCAACTCGGCACTGATGGACTTGGGCGCGAGCTTGTGCACGGCCCGCGCGCCGAAGTGTCTGCTGTGTCCGTTGCAGTCCGCTTGTGCGGCCGCGCCGCTCGACGCCGCGTCGCTCGCGCGGTCGGCCGCCCAACACGCACCGCGCCGCATGCTGCAACGCTTGCCCTTCGCCCTGAGCTCCCGCTACGTCCGCGGCCGCGTCATCGACCGGTTGCGGGCGCTCGGGCCCGCCGAAACGATCTCGCTGTTGGACTTGCATGAGGAGCTGGGTCCGCTCTTGGCAACGCTACACCGCGAGCGCGGCCCGTTCGTAGCGATCGTCGAGCGCCTCGAACGCGACGGCATCGTCGAACGCACGGGCGGGGACGTGCGTCTCACGACATAGAAAAGCGTTCCAGGGCCCCGGCGACTAGAAATCGGCACGGGTTCGAATTGGAGTCGATATGGCTTTGGTAGCTCGCGCACGTGCGATGATCGTTGCCCCCGCCCCCGAGTGGCCGCTGGTGGCGCTGGAGCGGACGCCGCTGGGACTCCTTTTTTCGAGCTATATCGTTCCGCTCGCCGCCCTGCCCGCGGTCTGCTCGCTCATCTCAGGCATCGCGTTCTTCCATCGTGGAATTCTGTTCGGCGCGGTCTTTGCCGTCATGAATTTCGTACTGGCGCTCGTGGGTGTAGCCGTCATCGCGCTTATCGCCGAAGCGCTCGCACCGTCGTTCGACGGCGTCAAGGACCGCGAACAGGCGTTCAAGTGGATCGGCTATGCGTATACGCCGAGTTGGGTTGCCGGCATCGCGCTGCTCGTCCCGATTCTCGGCGCGCTCGTCGTCCTCGTCGCGGGATTCTACTCGCTCTACGTGCTCTATCTCGGCGCGCAACCGATGATGCGCGTCCCGTCTCACAAAACCATCGGGTACACCGCCGTCGTCATCGTCATCGCGATCGTCGTCTACGCGGCCGTTGCCGGAATTACGGCTCTGGTTGTGGGCGCGCTCGCGGCGGGTGCAATCGCCGCGGGCGGCGGCATACACTAGCCGAACCAGCTCGGCATATCGCTGTAGCGCTCTTCTTTCCAGGGGTCCGCGTCGTTGTGGTAGCCGCGGACTTCCCAAAAGCCCTTGCGATCTTGGGCGAGGAATTCGAAGCCGTGCAGCCACTTCGCAGACTTCCAAAAGTAAAGCTTCGGAACGAGCATGCGCACCGGGCCGCCGTGAATCGGTTCGAGCGCACTGCCGTCGAATTCGTAGGCCACGAGCACATCGTCGCCGAGCATCGCGGCGAGCGGGAGGTTCGTGGTGTAATTATTATCGGCGTGCTGCACGACGAAATTTGCGTCTGCTCTGGGCCTCGCGCGTTCGACGAGCCGCTTGAACGGAACGCCGCGCCATAGGGTGTCTTTCTTCGTCCACCGCGTCACGCAGTGGATGTCGCCGCGCCACTGGGCTGACGGTTCCGCGCGCAAATCGTCCCAGGTCAATTCGTACGGATTTTCGACCAAACCGTAGAAACGCAGCCGCCACGTCGCCGGGTCAAAGCGCGGGACGTCGCCGACGTGCAAGATCGGAAAGCCGGTGGTCAGCGTCTGGCCGGGCGGGATGGTCGGGTCTTTCGTCTTGAAGAACGGCATCGTGAGCGTGACGATTGAAACCGGGCCCAAGATTCCCTTTCCGCGCAAGCGCGTCACGCGGGCAGTCGCGCGCGAGGAACTCGCGCTTCTCGAGGCGGCGTATCCGAATGCCGTGACGGCACTCACCTACGATTCGCCGTTCACGCTGCTCGTGGCGGTGATCTTGAGCGCGCAGTGTACGGACTCCCGCGTCAATCTCACGACGCCGCGGCTTTTCGCCGCTTATCCGACGCCCGCGGCGCTCGGCGCGGCGAAGCTCGAAGACGTCGAGGCCATCGTCAAGTCGTGCGGTTTTTTTCGCGTGAAGGCGAAAAACATCGTCAGCGCCGCGCAAGCCATCGTCGAACGCTACGGCGGCGAAGTGCCGCGCGAACGGGAGGCGCTCGAAGCGCTCCCCGGCGTCGGCCGCAAGACGGCGAGCGTCGTAATGTCGGTCGTCTTCGAAGGCGCGGCCTTTGCGGTCGACACGCATGTGTTTCGCGTCTCGCGACGCTTGGGGCTGACGCTCGGCACGACACCGCGCGCCGTCGAGAACGACGTCGTCACGCTCGTCCCCGAAGCAAAGCTGCGCCACGCGCACCACTGGTTGATCCTGCACGGCCGTGCGATCTGCAAAGCTCCCATTCCGCGGTGCGAAGTCTGTCCCGTGGCGAGGCTCTGCCCGAGTGCTCCGATCGTGCGCAAGATGCTCGCCGCCAAAGCTCACAAGACGACGACCGGCATGCCGCCCGCGCGCAAGCGACTTGCGGCCGCCAAGCCGCTCGTCTAAAGCTGCAGCGGACCGAGCTCGTCGAGGTGCGCGGGGCGCGGAAGTTCGGTGTCCTCCGCAATGCGCTTGAGCACGAGCGACGGCGTGAGCGCCTCGCCGTAGCCGGCCTCCGTCGACAGTTTCGAGAGGTTGATGAGCGCCGGGGCGTCGGCACCCGTGTCGAATTGATAGTCGCCGTCGAGGCCCAGACCGCGGACGATGACGAGCTGGCGCGCGTCGTCGAGGTCGAAGCTGATGCGTTTGCCGGCGTAGCGCAGCCGGATGCGTAGCGGCTTTTCAAGGCGCACGTAGGTCATCGCGTTCGAGCGAAGGATGGAGTTGAGACGGCGTGCGCCGACCGCGAGCGCGTTGCCGAACGCCTCGAGCGCCGCCGCCGCCTCATCGATCGTCGGCCGCTCGGCCTGCGGCGTGCCGGCGTCGATCGCGATTTCGACGTCTTTGCGGGCACGAATCCGCATCGCCATCGCGACGATGGGATTGGGGTTCTCGCTCGGGTCCATGGAGGGGACTATTCGGATCGCCGCCCGAGCGGTTCCCGCGCCTCGGGCGCCAGCGCCGGCGGGCGCAGCGCGGGGCCCTGCGGGCGGCGACCACGCCGAAGTGCTTGTCCCGCCTAAGTTGCCTCTAAGGAAGGCCTGCAGGCGCGCACCGCCGGAACGCGCACAGGGTGGAGACCGATACCCGTAACTCACTTGCGATCGACACCGACAATCGTGTCGTCTCGCTCGCCGGCCGAGGCCGTCACGCTGCGCGCATTCCCGATACGCCGGAACGGCAGCGGCTCGAGCGCCAGCGCGGCATTCGCCAGATCGTCTTTGGTGCGCAGGACGGTATCCTTACGACGCTCGGCATCGTCACGGGCGTCGGCGTCGCGACGCCGGACCGGGCGACGATCCTCATCACCGGCGGGTTGTCGCTGCTCGTCGGCTCGATTTCGATGGGTGTCGGCGAATACTTAGGTGGCAAAGCAGAACGTGAGGTCGTGGCGAGCGCGATCGAACTCGAACGGCGCGAAATGATCGAAACCCCCGAGGACGAGTTCGCGGAGCAAGTCGCGTACTATCGCCTCAAGGGTTTTACCGACGAGGAAGCGCTCACGATCGTGCGGCGGCTGGAAAAAAATCCCGATATCTGGCTGCACGAGATGGTGCGCGATGAGTTCGGGATCGACGTGCGCGAGTCCGAGGGCGGCGGTTATCGCGAGGCCTTAGGCATGACGTTCTCGTTCGCCGCAGGCGCGGCGCTGCCGGTGGTTCCGTATGTGGTGGGCATCTCGCTCGGCGCCGCGATGTGGGCGGGCCTCGTGCTCGCGGTGATTGCGCTCTTCGGAATCGGATGCTTTGCCGGCTCGCTGAGCCAACACCATCCCGTGAAGAAGGGCTTCGAAATCGTTGCCTTCGGCGCCGTCGTCTTTGCCATCGCGTGGACCGCGGGGCACTACGTACCGCCACTCTTCGGACATCCCGCGGTCAGCGTCGGCGGCTGAGGCCAATTCGGACGAACGAGGCGGCGGCCGTCAGGCGACGACCGCCGGCTTCTTGCCGATCATGCTGCGCGCGATGACCAGCCGCTGAATCTGTTGCGTGCCCTCGTAGATCTGCGTTATTTTCGCGTCGCGCATCATCCGCTCGACCGGATACTCCGTCGAGTAGCCGAAGCCGCCGAGAATCTGCACGGCGTCGGTCGTGATCATCATCGCCGCGTCGCCGGCCTTGAGCTTGCACAGCGCGGCCCACAGACTCAAGTCGGGCGCGTTCGCGTCGCACTTGCGAGCGGCTTCGTAGAGGAGCAGCCGGGCCGATTCCAGCTCGACGCGCATGTCGGCGAGCATGAATTGGATGCCCTGCTGCTGCGCGATCGGCTTGCCGAAGGCCATGCGTTCGGTCGCGTAATTTGCGGCGAAATCGAGAGCGCCCGCGCCGATGCCGACCGCTTGCGCCGCGATGCCGGGGCGCGATTTGTCGAGCACGCGCATCGCCGTCTTAAAGCCCGAGCCTTCGTCGCCGAGTAGATTTTCGGCCGGGACGATGCAGTTTTCGAAAACGAGTTCGCACGTCGGCGATCCGCGAATGCCCATCTTTTTCTCGACTTTGCCGACCAGGAAACCCGGAAAGTCTTTCTCGACGAGAAATGCGCTGATTCCGGCCGGGCCCTTCTCGGGATCCGTGACCGCGAACACGGTGACGAGATCGGCGACCGAGCCGTTGGTGATCCAAACTTTGTTGCCGTTGAGAACGTACGTCTCGCCGCGCTTTTCGGCCCGGCAGCGCATCGAGCCCGCGGCATCCGAACCGCTGCCGGCTTCGGTCAGCGCATACGCACCGATCTTCTCGCCGGTCGAAAGCGGCGTCAGGTACTTGCGCTTCTGCGCGTCAGTACCGGCGATGATGAGCGCGAGGGCGCTCAATTCCTGGACGGCGATCATCAGCCCGCTCGACGCGCACGCCTTAGAGACTTCCTCGACGACCTTTACGTAGGTCAGGAACGATAGCCCGAGCCCGCCGTATTCGGCGGGAAACGGGATGCCCAGCAGATCGTTCTCCGCAAAGAGCTTGTAAATATCGCGGGCGAACTCGCCGCGTTCGTCGATTTCGGCCGCGCGCGGCGCGACCCGCTCGCGCACGAGGTCGCGCACGACCTCGAGAATCATCGCCTCGTCGTCGGAATCGGTTGGCGCGAATGGCGGTTGCGCAACGGCCACGGTGGTTGTCTCCATTCGGCCGGCCGCAGCCGGCATGCTGTTCGGCCCCAGGGCATTCGGCCGCCGCGCGGACCGGTCCCGGCACCGTTCCCCTGCGGGCCGTTAGGCGCGCTTGAGGTCGAGCGAGAGCGGGACCGATGCCAGCGCCTTGCTGATCGGGCAGTGTTCCTTCGCGTCCTGCGCGATCTCGCGCAGCTTCGCGTCGTCGATTCCGGATACGCCGACCGTCGTAGTGAGGGCGATCTGCGTGATCGTGAAGCCCTCGCCGTCCTTGCTGAGGTCGACCTGCGCCGTCGTGTCTATCGCGGCGGGCGGATGGCCGGCGCGCGTGAGACCCAGGGTAAAGGCCATCGTGAAGCACGCCGCATGTGAGGCGCCCAACAGTTCTTCGGGATTCGTACCGGGTTCTTTGGCAAACCGCGTGCCGAACGAGTAGTTCGCCGCAACCAGTCCGCTCTCGACGGAGATCGCGCCGCTGCCGCGCGAGATATCGCCGGTCCAATGAACCGAAGCGCTGCGGGTAATTTTATCGGGTGGATTCATGCCCGGGCGCTTCGCAGCGGCGCGGCAGGCGCCCTGGTCTGCTCGCGCTTCGTCGCGCCGGGCGTGACGGACCTCGTGACGTTTCCAACGAGTGCGGCCTCGCGTATCGGCTGCGCTCGCCGCAGCGGTTCGCCGGATGCCTAACAGCCAACGGAATGCTGGAATAAGCTCCAGGGGATGGCGACCGATAAACCAGCAATGGACGCGCCGCTATCAAGCTAGGATCTACGAGCCCATCGTTAGGGTGGGTGAGCGGCGAGGTCCATTCACAACTGACCACCCAGAATCAATCCGAACGCTCGGAACATTATCGCGTCGCGATCGTTCTGGCCGTAGCGCTTCTCTTTACGACGCTCTTCGGCATGGTCTTCGGCGGAGTCCCGTGGCCCGTGTTGACGCCATTCATTCCTATCGTTGCGACGATCTGGACCATGGCCGAATTTCTCACCGCACTCCTGCTCTTAAGCCAATTCCTCGTAACGGGCTTCGTTCCGTTTGCTCTTTTCGGCGGCGTTTTCGGACTCACGAGTATCCTTACGAGTGCATACCTGGTGATGTTTCCCGGACTCTTTCAAGCAGCGTCTTCCTCCGGCTCGAGGCAAGTCTCGGTTTGGCTTTGGGTACTTTGGCATCTGATTTTCGCGCTCGTTTCGGTAGCGTATTTGTTGTACAGCCGTGGCCGAAGCTTACTGTGCGAGAACGCAGCCTCGGCGACCCGCATACTATGGTGGAGTATTGCACGCGCGCTCGGCCTGGGCTGCGTGATAGTAACGACTGCAATTCTCTGGAGGGATGGGCTTCCGCTGCTTCTCGACACGGTAAACTTCACGCCCACCTTTCGTATCGTGTCACTTATTATCGCGATCTTCAGTGGCGCGGCTGCACTCGGTACGATCGTGCAATCCCGTCGTCGTACGGTTGGAATTATGGATCGGTATCGCGCTGCTCAGCGAAGGCTTCGACGCTTTACTCAATTCGGTGTCACAAGGCCGTTTCACCGCCGGCTGGTATATCGGTAAATTTGAGACGACCGTTACCGAGAGCGTCGTTTTCGTGGCGTTGCTTAGCGAAATAGTGATGCTATATCGCCGGCTCAACGTACAACGCGAAGAATTGAGCGTCGCTCTCGACAGCGCCGAAGAGTCTGCGCACCTCATGCAGAGATATCAGTGTCCGAATAAACGCACAGGCAGCGCTGCATGCAAGCGAAGAGCGATTTCGGCAAGTCGAGGAACACGCGCCGATCGGTCTTGCTCTCGTGACGTTAGATGGAACGTTCGCCCGCGTAAACCCAGCTCTCTGCGCGTTAACCGGCTACGGCAAAGATGAGCTGGAAGCGACGACGTTCCAGATGCTGACGCATGCCGAAGACCTCGAAGCATATCTGGCACAGGTGCAGCGGCTGCTCGAAGGGACGATCGCAAGCTGCGAGACGGAACAACGCTATTTCCACAAAGACGGCCGTCCCGTTTGGGTTCTACTCAATGTGTCGCTCCTTCGCGGCGACGCCGGTGAGCCTTCCTATCTATAGCGCAGATTCAAGACATCAGCATACGAAAGCAAACGGAGGCCGACCTCGCGGTCGCACAAGACTTGGCACTGGCCGCCGTCGAAGCCAGTCCCGTTTCCTCGCAACGATGAGCCATGAAATCCGGACTCCCATGAACGGAATCATCGGGATGGCGGAGCTCTTATCGCTCTCGCAACTAAGCACCGAACAAAGCGAGTACGTCGACGTGGTGCGAGAATCAGGGCGGTCGTTGTTGCGCGTCCTAAACGATGTCTTGGATTATTCGAAGATAGAAGCCGGCAAACTCAATCTGGAAACCGTAGACTTCAACCTCTCGAGCCAGATTAGGTCGGTGAGTTCGGACCCCGGTCCGAAAAGCTTCTGTTGGCCAAGACAACGAAGTCCATACGCTTCTGGTGACAAAACAATTCAAGCGGCTTGGGTTCGGCGTTACGGTCGTGTCCGATGGAAGAGAAGCCGTCGATGCCGTGCGAAGCCAGCGGATCGACGCGGTGTTCATGGACTGCCACATGCCGGTCATGGATGGGTTCGGCGCTACTAGAGATCCGCAAGCTCTCTGACGACCGGGAGCGAGTACCGATCATTGCGATGACGGCTAAATGCTCAAGCTGAAGACCGGCAAGCATGCCTTGCGGCCGGCATCGACGACTATATCTCCAAGCCGGCAAGCCTTTCGGATCTGCGCACGGTCCTCGAGCGGTGGCTTCCCATTACTGCGGAAGACGCTGCGCGGCCATTAGTACGAGGTGAGTGAGACTCGCTCGCGGCGAGGCGTCACCCGCCGCGCGTCGTAACACGCGCCGTGCATGGATAAAACAGTTCGAGACGTCGCGGCGGCCGTCGCCGATATTCCCAGTGGTGCCTCGCTCGCCGTCGGCGGGTTCGGGCTCAACGGCATCCCGCACAACCTCATCGAGGCGCTCCTCGCGCAGGGCGCGACCGGCCTCGTGACCGTTTCGAACAATTGCGGCATCGACGGCTGGGGTCTGGGCCGTCTGCTCGACGCCAAGCGCATCCGCCGCACGACGGGCTCCTACGTCGGCGAGAACAAAGAGTTCGAACGCCAGTACCTCTCGGGTGAGCTCGAGGTCGAACTCGTACCGCAGGGTACGCTTGCGGAGCGTTTGCGGGCGGGCGGCTGCGGCATCGCCGCATTCTTCACGCCCACGGGCGTCGGCACGCAAATTGCCGACGGCGGGCTGCCGCTTCGCTACGGAGAAAACGGCACCGTCGCCCTCGCTTCAAAACCGAAGGAAACGCGCCGGTTCGGCAAGCGCGAATACGTTCTCGAGCAAGGCATCGTGTGCGACTACGCGCTCGTGCGTGCGAGCGTCGGCGACCGTCACGGCAACTTGGTCTACCATAAAGCCACGGGGAACTTTAACCCGCTTTGCGCGATGGCCGGCCGCATCACCATTGCCGAAGTCGAAACGCTCGTCGAGCCCGGGGAAATAGAACCCGAGGCGTTGCACACGCCGGGCGTTTTCGTACAACGCGTCGTGGCCGTCGGACCCGCGGGCAAACGGATCGAACGCACCACGACGAGAAAGCGCGCGTAACGTGGCTTTGAGCAGAAACGAACTCGCCCAGCGCGTCGCGCGCGAGCTTTCCGACGGGCAATACGTCAACCTCGGCATCGGCCTGCCGACGCTCGTGCCCAACTACATCGCGGACGCAATCACCGTCGTCTTGCAGAGCGAGAACGGTATCCTGCGCATGGGCCCCTATCCATTCGAGGATGAGCTCGATCCCGACCTCATCAACGCGGGCAAGGAAACCGTGACGGTGCTGCCGGGCGCGTCGTTCTTCGATAGCGCGCTTTCGTTCGGCATGATTCGCGGTGGGCACATCGATGTCGCGGTGCTCGGCGCGATGCAGGTGGCGCAGAACGGCGATCTCGCGAACTGGATGATTCCGGGCAAGATGGTCAAGGGCATGGGCGGCGCGATGGACCTCGTGCACGGTGCCAAGCGCGTGATCGTCATGATGGAACACGTCGCGAGGGACGGCACGCACAAAATCGTCAAGCACTGTACTTTACCGCTCACGGGCAAAGGCGTCGTCGATTCGATCATCACCGACCTCGCGGTCATCGACGTCGCGCCTCAGGGCCTCGTGCTGCGTGAATGCGCGCCCGGCGTTACGATCGACGAAGTGCGCGCCGCTACGGGTGCGGAGCTGACGGTCGGGTAGGCTACGTCGAGCGTGCGAGCGTTGCCAGCGCGGCGCCGTGTTCGCTAAAGCGCAGCGAGGCGAGTTCGACGACGACCCAGCCTTCGGCCGCAAGCGCAACGCCGGCGCCCAGTGACGCGATGATGCCGTCGCCCAGCCACACCGCAAGCACGGCCCCGACGAGCGCCGCCGGCACCGCGAACGCAAAGGTGACGAGCGTACGCAACAGCATCATCGGGCCGCGGGAGTCCAGGGGATTCGGAAAGACCGCATACAGCCCGACGCCGAGCGTCTGCAGCGCCCAATAGGCCGCAAAGACTAGCGGCAGCGCCACGAACGCGAGCCGGGCGTCGCCCATCACGATCCCAGCGACCAGCGGTCCTAGACCGATCGCGAGCGCTCCGCGCCACGAACGCGCGAACGTCCACGCGGTGATGCGCGCGCGCAGCGGCGCGTGCGAGAGCCAAAACAGCGGCTTTCCCAGATCGGCCGCGAGTCCGACCGATGCGCCGAACGGCGCCGAGACGAGCAGCAATAATCCGGTCGGTGCGATGAGCGTGCCCAGCAGCGTCGCGTCGTGGTAGCGCACCGAAAACGTGCCGATGCCCGCGCCGCACAGACTCCAAAACGCGCAACCGGCGAGCCACAGCGAGAAGACGCCGCGACCGCGCTTGAAACCGACCCAATCCTTCCAGACCATCGCGAGCGCGCCCGGCGGCACGCGGACGGCGCGCCGCGTCGAGCCGCGTTCGAAGCGCACGCTCGACGCGAGTGCGTGCCGTCCGCGGGTCCATGCGAGCGAACGCTGCGAGACGGCGTAGAGCTCCGGCAGCGCGTCACTGCCAAGTATCCGGATCGTCAACCCCAAGAGCGCCACGAGCGCCGCGAAGGTCACGATCGTGAACGGCGTTCCGGCGAGAACCGCGCGCACGACGACCCCGGGATCGAAGCGCAGGGCTCGCGCGAGCGGCGCGAACCGGTCGCGGCCGAGAAAGCCGACGAGCGCATACGCGAAGCCGAACGCGGCGACGGCGTACCCGGTCGCGATCACCGGCACGCGCAGCCGGCCGCGCGCCAGCAGAAACACGGGCAGTTCCGTGCTCATCTGCACGGCGATGACGAGCAGCGTTGCGACCAGAGCCCGCGCGGTTGCCGCGATGCCCGCGTGGCGGGGCGCGAAGATGAGGAACACGTACACGAGCGTACCGAGGTAGCGCCCGGAGCTGGTCGCGAGCTTGCGCACCTGAAGCCAGACGGCGATCGTCAGCGGTCGAACGCCGGCGTTGGAGAGCAGCAGCGCTTCGGCACCGGAACGAAACGCCGCGACCCGGCCGTTCGCGGCGAGCGCGATCGTAACGCCCAGCAATCCGGTATAGAGCCCGCCGACGGCGGTGGCCGTGTACGGCGGCAACCCGAAGCCGAGCCCGCTGCCGCTCCGCGGCCCAGCGACGCGCACCCAGACGAGGTACGCGATCGAGAGCGCGTAGGGAATCCAAATCGCGAGGCGCAGCGGCGAGCGCACGATCGCCGCAATCTGATGGCGCGTGTAACGCCATTCGAGATAGAGAAGCGCGCCCATTACGCGGTCACGTCGAGGAACACGTCTTCGAGCGTCCGGCCGTCCGTCGCGCTCGCGCGAAGTTCCGCAACGTTCCCCGCGGCGACCGCGACGCCCGCCTTCATGATGATCAACCGGTCGCAGATCGCTTCGGCGGATTCGATGAGGTGCGTGCTCATCACGACCGACGTTCCGCTCGCGCGCAGGGACGCGATGAGGCCGCGCAGTTCCCGCTGGCCCCGCGGGTCCAGTCCGATCATCGGTTCGTCCAGCAGCAGCACGGGTGCCCCCGCAATGACCGTCGCGGCGATGAGCGTTTTCTGACGCATGCCCTTGGAGAGCGACTGGCCGAGCGTGTCGCGCTGAGCGACCATGCCGAAGCGCTCGAGCAACGCATCGGCGCGCTCTTCCCACCCCGGCGCCAGCTTGACACTGCGCGCGACGAAGGCGAGGTGTTCCCAGACCGTGAGCATCGGATAGACGTCGGGAGTCTCGGGAATGAGCGAAATCGTGCGGCCGCGGTCGCCGCCCAAACGTTTGCCGTCGAAAACGATCGTGCCGGCGTCCGGCCTCAGCAGGCCGCACAAGCATAGGAACGTCGTCGTTTTGCCGGCGCCGTTGGGCCCGAGCAGTCCGAGGACCTCACCTCGCGCGAGCGTGAAGCTCAGACCGTTGAGCACGACGGTGCCTTCGAAGCGCTTGGTGAGCTCGGCGACTTCGAGCAGCGCTCCCGGCGCTAGGGCGGAAATGCGGCCTGCAGTACCGGGCGCGCCGGCTTTTCGAATTGCGTTCGGTAGAGGCGCGCGTAGCGGCCGCTGCGCGCGAGCAATTCCGTATGCGTGCCGCGTTCGACGATGCGGCCGTCCTCGACCACGAAGATGATGTCCGCGGAGAGGATGGTCGAGAGGCGGTGCGCGATGACGAGGCTCGTGCGGCCGCGCATCGCCTTGTCGAAAGCGGCTTGAATCAGCGCTTCGTTCTCGCTATCGAGGGCACTGGTCGCTTCGTCCAAGATGAGAATGCGCGGGTCCTTGAGCAGCACGCGCGCGATGGCCAGCCGTTGGCGTTCGCCGCCGGAGAGCTTGTGGCCGCGCTCGCCCGCGACGGTATCGTATCCCTCGGGCAGCGAGGCGATGAAGTCGTGAATGTTGGCGGCGCGCGCGGCGGCTTCGATCTCGGCCTGCGTCGCGTCTTCGCGGCCGTAGCGCAAATTGTTGCGCAGCGTGTCGTGGAAGAGGTACGTCTCTTGCGTCACGATGCCGATGTGCGAGCGCAGCGCATCGAGCGCGACGTCGCGCACGTCGATGCCGTCGATGCGGATCGTGCCCGATTGCGGCTCGTAGAAGCGCGGCACGAGTTGCGTGATCGTGGTTTTGCCGGCACCCGAGGGCCCGACGAAGGCCGCGACCTGGCCGGGGGCGATGTGCAGATCGACGCCGGCGAGCGCCGGGCGGTCGGGCGTATACGCAAAGTGCACGTCCTCGAACCGGATGTCGCCCGCGACCGTGGGCAGAGACACGCCGTCCGCTATTTCGGCCTCCATGTCGAGGTATTCGAAAATACGCTCGAACACGGCCAGGGCGCTGACGATCTGCACCTGGATGCCCGCGAGCGCGGAAGCGGGCCCGTACAGCCGTCCCAGCAGCGCGACGAACGCGACGATCGTTCCGACCGTCAGACCCGCGAGGACGACGAGATAGCCGCCGCCGAGCCACACGATCGCGGGTCCCACGATGACCATCGCGCCGATCGCCGCGATGAACCACCGGCCGACCATCGCGAGGCGGATCTCCAGGCCCATGAGGTCGTTCGAAACGTCGGTAAAACGACGCCCTTCGAATGCTTCACGAACGAACGATTTGATGAGCGTGATCCCGGAAATCGAAAGCGTCTCCTGCGTGATGCTTTCGATCGCGTCGCGTTTCTCACGCGTCAGCTTACGCACGACGTACATCCTGCGGCCTACGGGCGAGAGCGGCAGGATCATGACCGGCACGACCGCGAGCGCGAGCAGCGACAGTTTCCAGTCGAGGACGAGCATCGTCACGACGGTCGTCAGGATCATCGCGACGTTGGTCACGATCGTCACGAGCGTTCCCGTCACGACGTTGTCGACGTTGTCGACGTCGCTCGAGACGCGGTTCATGATCTCGCCGGTCTTCGTGTTCGTGAAAAACGAAATCGGCATGCGGTGCAGATGCGCGACGAGGCTCGTGCGGATATCGCGCATGATGCCTTCGCCCACAAGTGAGTTGAGGTAGCCTTGATACACCGTGACCAGCGCCGCGACGACCGCCGCGACCACCATCCCGCCGACGTCGAACCAAAGCGCTCCGATGTCGAGGCGTGCGAGCGAGACGTCGATGAGATGGCGGGTGTAAAGCGCGGGCGCCAGTCCCAGCGCGGAGGTGATCAGGATGCAGACCAGCACCAGCGCCTCTTGGCGCCAGTACGTGATGAAGAGCCTGCCGAGGCGACGCCAATTCACCGCGCGTTGTACGCTCGGCTTCTCGGGATTGAACATGGTCGACCACATCAAGTGGGTCGGAGGGCCGCCTAACATCAGATTCTTTTGACACCGCCCCGTGGAGTGAAGTTGCCGGTCGCTACTCGGCGGGCAGAATCGCGAGCGACTCGCGCGTGCGGCGCGCGATCATCGCGAAGGCGCGCTGGGCGGCGGCCGCGTCGCCGAGGGCACCCGCTTGCGCGATGCGCGCGATGCGTTCGAGAGCGGCGCGCACCTCCGGCGCCGGTAAGGGAACCACGGGCGGAGGCGGGTCGCGCCGGGCGAGCGCTTCCGTAGCCGTCGCGACGGCGAAGATCGCCGCGGCCAGCGTGAGACCGCCATTGATGGCCGCGAGCGCAGGCGTGCGTTCGATGCGGGACGCGAGCGCTGCGGATGCAACCACGGCGCCCGACGCGCAGACGAGCGCGGCGAAGCTCGAGCGAATCAAGCGTTGGGAGGCGGGGCGTTCCAAGTGGCTTTCGTACGCGGTTCGCCTGCGCTCGTCCCGCTTGCGTCGCCGCTGCGGAACGTTCGGCGCTACGTTTTGGCGTGCCGCAGCGCGGCGAGTTCTGCGTACAACTCGCGTTCGCGCTCGCTGAGATTGGTGGGGAGCATGCCGATGAGCCGAACGTACTGATCGCCCGCGCCGCCGCCTTTGATCTTGGGCATCCCCTTATGCGCGAGGCGCAGCATCTTGTTGCTTTGCGTCCCCGGGGGAACGGTCACGGTGACGTCGCCCGTCATCGTCGGGACGCGGACGCTCGCGCCGAGCACGAGGTCATAGACGCTCACCGGCAGGTCGACGTAGAGGTCGTCGCCCTTTCGTTCGTAGGTCGGATCGGCCTTGACGTGGACGTCGAGGTAGAGGTCGCCGCTCGCGCCGCCGCCGGCCCCGTGCCCGCCCTGGCCCGCCAGCCGGATGCGCTGCCCGTCGCGCACGCCTTTGGGAACGGTGACGTCGAAGCGCTTTGCCGAGATGACGCGACCGGTACCGTGGCATTGCGGACAGATGCTGCCGTTGAGGATACCCGAGCCGTTGCAGCGCGGACAGGCGTCCTCGATCTGCAGCGACACCGCTTTGCTGGCCCCGGCGAAGGCTTCGCCGAGCGTCACATCGAGCGACGCATCGAGGTCGCTGCCGCGTTGCGCGAAGGAGCCCGCGCCGCCGCGGCGGCCGATGCCGGAGAAGAACGAGTCGAAGAAATCCGAGAAGCCGCTTTGCTCGCCCGAAGATCCGCCGCTCGGGTACGGATCGGCTTGCGGGTTCGACGCGTACCCGGCGTATTGCGCGTTGCGAGCGTTCTGCGCGTTTTGTGCGGAGCGGTAACGGCGCTGCGCTTCGGCCTGCTGCGCGGCCTGTTCCCAATTGCTGCCTAACGCGTCGTACTTTTTGCGCTTGTCGGAATCGCCCAGGACCTCGTACGCTTCGGAAATCTCCTTGAAGCGTTCTTCGGCCTTCTTGGGATCGCTCGGATTCGCGTCGGGATGCCACTTACGCGCGAGCTTGCGATAGGCCGACTTGATGTCTTTCTCCGGCGCGGTCTTGGGCACGCCGAGAACCTGATAGTAATCTTTGTAGTTCAACGCTCGAGATTACGAATCGACGCGCTTCGCCACGATGACCATCGCCGGGCGTAGCAGGTCATCGCCCAAGCGGTAACCGCGCTGAACTTCCTCGACGACGACGTCGTCATCGTGCTCGGTCGTTTCGCGCGTGGCGATCGCCTCGGCGTTGCGCGGATCGAAGGGTTTACCGACCGTGTCGAGCGTGACGACGGCTTCGCCCGCGAGCAGCCCTTCGAAGCCCCGCAGCGTCGCGTTGAGGCCGCCGCGCAGGCCCTCGCTATCGTCGAAGGCGAGCGCGCGCTGTAAGTTATCGAGGACGGGCAGAAATTTACCGAGCAGCGCCTTGCGGCCCGAGACCAGGCGGTCTTCGGCGCTCCGCACCGCGCGCTTGCGTACGTTGTCGATTTCGGCGCGCGCGTAAGCGAGTTCGCTCAAACGTTCGTCCGCGAGCGCTTGTGCGGCCGCGAGTTCGGCTCTGAGGCCGGCGTCGTCCGGCAGCGTCGACTCCGCAGGCGATGCGGCGGCAGACGGATCCTGCGGCAATTCGTTTACCGCGGCCGTTGCGTCTATATCCATGTCCACTCCACAAAAGCGCGCGCCCGCCGGGCGGCGGACGCGCGCGGCGCGCTAGCTACTTCGCTTCTTTGAATTCCGCGTCGATGACGTCGTCGGCATGTGGTGCCGTCGGCTCTTCGTGCGGCGCGCCGTTGCCCGTCGCACCGTTGGTCGCGCCGGCGGCCCCGGCTGCGCCCGCGGCGCCGGTCTTCTGGTAGAGCGCCTCGGCGAGTTTGAAGGACGCAGCCTCGAGAGCATCGGTTGCAGCCTTGACGTCTGCAGCCGTGCCGTTTTCGCTGACGCGGTGAAGTTCCGCCAGTGCCTTCTCGACGTCCGACTTCGCGGACGCGTCGAGTTTGTCGCCAATTTCTTTGAGCGATTTCTCGGTGGAGTAGATGAGGCTCGACGCCTTGTTGCGCGTCTCGGCCTCCTCTTTCTTGCGCGAGTCCTCGGCGGCACTCGTCTCCGCATCGCGCACCATCCGGTCGACTTCGTCTTTCGAAAGATTGGTCGTCGCGGTGATCGTAATCGTCTGCTCTCTGCCCGTCCCGAGGTCCTTAGCGGCGACGTTCACGATACCGTTTGCATCGATGTTGAACGTGACCTCGACTTGCGGCACGCCGCGTGGTGCGGCGGGAATGCCTTCGAGACGGAACTGCCCGAGCGACTTGTTGTCGCGCGCCATCTCGCGTTCACCCTGGAAGATCGAGATGTCGACCGACGTTTGCCCGTCTTCGGCCGTGGTGAAAACCTGGGACTTCTTGGTCGGGATCGTCGTGTTGCGATCGATGAGCTTGGTGAACACGCCGCCCAGCGTTTCGAGACCGAGTGAGAGCGGGGTGACGTCGAGCAGGACGACGTCGCGTACTTCGCCTGCCAGCACGCCGGCTTGAATCGCCGCGCCGATCGCGACGACTTCGTCGGGATTGACCGACTGGTTGAGGGTCTCTTTACCGGTGAGCTTCTTGACGAGCTCGCCCACGAGCGGCATACGCGTCGAGCCGCCGACCATGACGATCTCGTTGATCGCATTCACGTCGATTTTCGCATCGCCCATGGCGTCTTTGAACGGCTTGATCATGCGGTCGGAAAGGTCGCTGCAAAGACGCTCGAAATCCGCGCGCGTGAGCGTGATGTCGAGATGCTTCGGTCCCGAAGCGTCCGCCGTAATGAACGGCAGGTTGATGTTCGTCTGTGGAAGCGTCGAGAGTTCGATCTTCGCCTTTTCGGCGGCTTCGGTCAGGCGCTGGAGCGCCTGTTTGTCGTTGCCCAGATCGATACCCTGATCTTTACGAAACTCAGCGACGAGCCAATCGACGATCTTCTGGTCGTAATCGTCGCCGCCGAGGTGCGTGTCGCCCTTGGTCGACTTGACTTCGAATACGCCGTCGCCCACTTCGAGAATGGAGATATCGAAGGTACCGCCGCCGAGGTCCCACACGAGGATCGTCTCGGAACCCTTCTTATCGATGCCGTAGGCGAGCGCGGCCGCGGTCGGCTCGTTGATGATGCGCAGGACTTCGAGACCCGCGATGCGGCCGGCGTCTTTGGTCGCCTGACGCTGCGCGTCATCGAAGTACGCGGGAACCGTGATGACGGCTTTGGTCACCCGCTCGCCGAGATACGTCGACGCGTCGTTGACGAGTTTTTGGAGCACCATCGCCGAGATCTCTTGCGGCGTGTAATCCTTGCCGTCGATCTTCGTCTTGTGCTCGGTGCCCATCTGCCGTTTGATCGATTTGATCGTGCGGTCGGGGTTGGTGACCGCCTGACGCTTCGCGAGTTGCCCCACGAGGCGTTCGCCCGTCTTAGTGAAGGCGACGACCGACGGTGTCGTGCGGCTGCCCTCGGAGTTCGCGATGACGACGGGCGTTTGCCCCTCCATGACGGCGACGACGGAATTCGTCGTGCCGAGGTCGATGCCGACCACTTTAGCCATGCAGAAATGTCCTCTTTCCGATCGTCATGGACCATCTGCACGCGCGTTCCGCTCGGACCGCACGACGGTAAGTCGCCTTACCCTTTGCCTTGCCACTTATCGACGATCAAGGATGCGCCGCTTAAATCTCCGGCGCGGAGTTAGTTGCTGCCCCTAAGACACGCAAAAGGGCTCCGGGAGTTTCGTCCCCGGAGCCCATCTGAGAAGGAAGTGATGCCGCGCTCAGGGTTGCGCCGGGTCACCGCCGCCCTGTTGCGGGGCGACCGCCCCGACCTCGGCCGGGCGCTCCGAGACCTTGACGCTCACGAGCTTTTTCACGCCCGCGCTCCAGACTTGCATGCTCACGGTTCCGCCGGGCTTCGTGCCGCGAATCGCCTTGATGACTTCCTCGTTCGTCGTGACATCGGTCCCGTTGACTTTGAGGATCACGTCGCCGGGCTGCAGGCCCGCCTGGTCCGCGGGGCCGCCTTGGACGACCTGAGCGACCGCGACGCCCTTGCCTTTGTAATTGAGCTGCACGCCCACATCGGGGGTCACGGTTTGAAGGGCCGCGCCGATGAACCCGGCGTTCGTGCCCTGATGCGTGCCCGGGCTTTTCTCGAGCAGCGCGACCTGCTCTTTGACGGTGTTGGCGGGGATCGCAAAGCCGATCCCCTGCGCGCCCGCCTGCGGATTCGCGGTCGACTGATTGACGCCGATGAGCCGGCCCTCGACGTCGATCAGCGGGCCGCCGGAGTTGCCCGGATTGATCGGTGCCGAAGTTTGCAGCAGACCCTTGAACTGAATTTCACCGCCGCCGCTCTCCGTGCCGATCGTTTCGTCGCGATTGAAGCCCGACACGACGCCGAGCGAGACCGACTGTTTGAGCTCGAAGGGCTCGCCGATGGCAATCGCCCACTGGCCGGCCTGCAATTTGCTCGAGTCCGCGATCTCGACCGGCGGCGGCACGTCCTTGACGCCCGTAACTTTGATCAGCGCGAGGTCGGCTCCGATGTTCTCCGCGTACACCGTGCCCGCGGCGTGCGTGCCGTTCTGAAAGACGACCTGGATGCCGCTCACGGCCGCGCCGCTGGGCGGGCGAACCACGTGGGCGTTGGTCACGATGGTCGCACCGTCGCCCGTGCGCGAGAAAATGAAGCCGGAGCCCGAGGCGCGCGCCTTAAAGCGGCGCACCGGTCCGGAGGGTCCCGCGCCGCCGAAGAGTTGCGCGAACGGATCGATGGGCACGACCTGCTGCCCGTTGACCGTCACGTTGATGGCCACCACCGACGGGGCCACGCGCTTGACCGCACCGATGATACGGCCCTGGTCGCCGCCGCTGGACGCGAGCGGCGCGGCGCTCACGGCGGGCGGCGTGTTCCCGGGCCCCGCAACGCCGGCGAAGTGCGTGCTCGCGAAGAGCATCATCGAAAAACTTCCGACGATGGCTCCGCTGAGTCCGACGACGAGCGTCGGGAAAATCCGTAAATTTCGCATGATTGGGCGTTTGTTTCTCCTGGGCGGGCGCAATGGTCCGATGCTACTCGCCAAAGCGGCGCGAGTCGCATCTTGAGATTCTTTCTTCCCGTAATTCTAATGTTACGGGCAGAGCGGGCAAGCCTTACCCGAGCGGCGGTCAGGGACCGGCGGCGGCGCGTTCGTCCGCGACGACCAGACCGTCGCGCACGCGGATGACCCGTTTGGCGTACCGCGCGGTTTCGGGATCGTGGGTTACCATGATGATCGTGCGTCCGCTCCGATTGAGCTGCCGGAAGAGCCCCATGATCTCCTCGCTCGTCGTCGAGTCGAGGTTTCCGGTCGGCTCGTCCGCCAGGAGCACGGCCGGATCGTTGACGAGCGCGCGCGCGATCGCGACGCGCTGCTGCTGCCCGCCGGAAAGCTCGCTGGGCTTGTGCGTCCCGCGGTCGGCGAGGCCCACTTCCGCGAGCATCGCGAGTGCCGTGCGTTCACGCTCGCGCGGCGGGATGCCCGCGTAGAACAGCGGCAACGCGACGTTCTTGATCGCGCTCGTGCGCGAAAGCAGGTTGAAGCCTTGGAAGATGAAGCCGAGCTTCTTGAGGCGGATCGAAGCCAGCGCGTCGTCGTCGAGCGTGCCGACCTCAATGCCGTCGAGCGCGTAGGTGCCGCTCGTCGGCCGGTCCAGCGCCCCGATGAGGTTCATCAGCGTCGACTTTCCCGAGCCCGACGGCCCCATGATCGCCACGTACTCGCCGCGCTCGATCGTGAAGGTCACGCCGCGTAAAGCCTGCACCTCGAGCGCTCCATTGCGGTACGTTTTCGTCACGTCGCGCAGGACGATCGCATCGGTCGTTGCGACGCGCGGGCGCGCATCGACCCGTTCATTCATAGCGAAGCGCCTCGATGGGGTCGAGCCGCGCGGCGCGATAGGCGGGATAGGTGCCGAACACGAGCGTGACGATCGTCGCGAAGCCGACGGCGATCGCGACCGACTGCACCCAGGGAATCGCGGGCACGACGCCCGAGATCGCGACGAGCGCGTAGCGATCCACCAGCGCCCCGATTCCGAGGCCGATTACCAGCCCGATGCCGCAACCCACTAGCGAGAGCAGCAGCGCCTCGATAAAAAATTGTGCGAGCACCTGGGCGCTGGTCGCGCCGATGGCTTTGCGCACGCCGATCTCACGGGTCCGTTCCGTGACCGACACGAGCATGATGTTCATGATGCCGATGCCGGCAACGACGAGCGACACGGCGCCGATCAGCGCGACGACGAGCGTGAGCGCGCTAAAGATGCCCTCGATCGACGTCGAGAACGAACGGCGGTCGAACGTCTGGTACTCAGAGCGCCCGGCTTTGATCGACTTAAAGTACTTGATGACCGCGACCTCGGTTTTTCCGATGTCGTTCGCATCGCGCACGAGAAAGCGCGCGGCAAAGAGCGGCCGCGTCCGCAGATACTCGGCGACGTAGGTCGTGTATGGGATGAAGACGTCGCCACCGAAATTGACCGGCACGATGCCTTGCGTCGGGGCGCCTTGCACGCCGACGATGATGAAGCGGCGCTCGGAAACACGCAGGCTTCGCCCGACCGGGTCGCCGCCGTCGGGAAAGAGCCGCTTGTAGCCATTGTTCGCGAGCACGCACACGTGCGCGCTATGGGCGATGTCGTCGTGGCTGAGGTTGCGGCCGTAGATGAGCGGCACGGTCGCGAACGTGACGTCCGATTCGCTCGAAAGCGAAAGGCGTGCGTGGCGGTGGCCGGCGGTCATCAGGCGCTGCACGCCGCCGGCCGGAAGCGCCGCGACGATATTGGGAAAGAGCAGCTTCGTGCGGGCGATGTCGGAATACTTGATCGCGGCTTTGAAGACGTCGGCTTGCCGGCTGTTGGGAAACACGTAAAAGCTTCGGTCGTTGAGCGTTCCGAGCACGCCCGTCACGGCGCCCGACATGCCCTTGCCGAGGATCTGAATTGAGATCACCGCGGCGACGCCGATGATGAGGCCCAGTACCGTGAGGATCGAGCGCGTCTTGTTACCGAGCAGCACCCCCAGCGCCTCGCCGAAGAACGGCCCGATCTGCGTCAGCATCGGCGCGCGCTCACGATCGCAGCGCTTCGATTGGATCGAGCCGGCCCGCGCGGATCGCGGGGTACGTGCCGAACACGACGCCGACGAAGACGGAAAAGCCGACCGCGATCGCCGTGATCAGCAGCCACGGAATCGGGGCCGGCCCCAGTAACCCCGCGACGATGCCGTACGTCGCAAGCACGGTCGCGATGCCGAGTAGCATGCCGGTGCCTCCGCCCAAAAGCGAGAGGATCACCGCTTCCATCAGGAACTGCAGCGTGATGTCGCGGCTGCTGCCGCCGATCGCTTTGCGAATGCCGATCTCGCGTGTGCGCTCGTTCACCGAGACGAGCATGATGTTCATGATCCCGATGCCCGCGACGACGAGCGCGACGCCGCCGATCGCGGTAAGGCCGTAGCCGACGACGGCGATCACGCGTTCGAACGCACCCACGAACGCGACGGCATCCTGGACCCTGTATTGGGCGCGTGGGCCATGCACGTGGCGCAGCGTCGCGATGACGGCGTCTTGGACTTGCGCGAGCGTGATGCCGGGCTTGGGATAGACCTGCAGCGAGTCGATCGGTCCCGGGGCGATCCCATGAAACGTCGAGTACGGAATCTCGATGTAATCGGACTGTCCGACGTTATTGAAGATCCCCGCCTTGAGTTCGTCGTAGACGCCGACGATGGCAAAGCGCACGCCGTTGACGCGAACCGTTGCGCCGAGCGCCGGAACGTCTCCGAAGAGCCGCCGTTCTAGAGCTTGGCTCACGAGCGCGACGTGCGCGCCGGTCGTGACGTCGTTCGCATCGATGCGTCTGCCTTCGTGCAAGGTCAGCGTGTCGAGGACGACGTCCTGTTGGCTATCGACCGCCCCAACGTAGTCGACGCCGCTAGCCTTGATGTGATAGGTCCGCTGGAAGTTCGGAAAGACGTAGCGCAGCGTGGCGGCGTTTTGGGCTTGCAAGGTCGCAACGTCGCGGTACTGGATCTGCGCGGTGGCGGGCTCGTCTTGTTTGGGGTCGACCGAGATGTAGAAGCCGGGGTTGCCGAATGCGTCGAGCGAGCCCGTGATGCCGGTCGAGGCCGCTTTGCCGATGCCGAGCACCGCGATGACCGAGGCGGTTCCGATGATCATCCCGAGCATCGTGAGCACCGAGCGCGCGCGGTTAAGCCAAATCGCGTCGAGCGCTTCGCGCGCGTAGGCGAGGAATCGCGGCACGCGCCTTACGAGCCCGCGGCGGCGGGCGACGTTCCCGGTGAGGGTGATGGTGCGGGTGTGACTGCGGCGTTGGCGACGACCTCGGGATTTTTCTCGGCCACCACGGTATCGCCGTCGTGCAAACCCGCCGTCACCACGGCTTGGCTGTCATTTTGGACGGCGGTCGTGACGGCTGCGCGGCGCGCCCGTCCCTGCGCGACGACGAAGAGATACGTGCCCTTGTCGTCCTTGCGCAGCGCGTCGGTCGGCACGACGAGCACGTGTTTGCGTTCGTGCGTGACGATGTCGACGTCCACGGTCATGCCGTCGCGCAGAAACGGCAGACGCTTTTCGAGCGCGATCGTCGTGACGACTTGCCGCGACGTGTTCGACGGGTCATCGGAGCGCTGCGCGACGGGCGAGATCGCGATCACGTGGCCGGGAAGCTTCGCGCCGGCGAAGTCCTCACCGCCGACGATCGCCCGTTGCCCGAGCCGCAAGCCCGCGACGTCTTGCTCGTCGACCTTCGTGCGGACGATGAAATTTCCGTCGACCGCCATCGTGAAGAGCGCCTGTCCGGGTTGCACCGCGTCGCCGGGTTGCACGGGGCGCAATGCATCGCCGGTCTGCGAGGCGACCGATTGCACGATACCGGCGAACGGCGCGCGCACCTCGAGTCTTCCGGCTTGTGCGCGCGCGTAGGCCAGATCGGCTTGCGCCCGCGAGACGTCGGCGCGCGAGGCGACGAGGTCGCCCGCCTTCGATTCATTTGCGCTCGCGCGCGCGGACGCAAGACCGGCTTCGGCCTGGCGAACCGAGTCTTGCGCGGACCGCACGCGGTCGTGCAAGACCTGTTGCGCGCGGGAGAGCGTGCCGCCGAGAATCTGCCGTTCGGTCTGCGCCTGTCGATAGGCGACCTGCGCCTGACTGTAACGCGCCTGCGACTGCAGGAGCGCGTCGTGCGAGAGTCCCTTCTGACCGTAAAGGTACAGATTCGCATCGTAGGTCCGCTTCGCTTCGCCGAGATCGGTCGACGCTTTGGCCAGAGCCGATTCCGCCGCAACGCGTTGGCCTTGCGCGGTCGATCCGCCGTAGCCCAGGCCGGACTGCGCGCCCGCGACGAGATCTTGCTGTGCCTGCGTGAGCTGCGAGCGTGCCGCGACGAGACTCGCTTGCGCCTGCAGCACCGCGGAGCGATTCTGCGCCGGCAGCACGGCGTTAATTTCGGCGACGCTTTGCGCTTTGCCGCCGGCCGCCGCCAGCGTCTGCTCCGCGTCGCGCACCGTCGATGAAATTTGCTCGTTGAGGATGGTGGCGAGGAGTTGGTCCGCGTGCACGCGTTCGCCCGAGCGCACGGCCACGATGCCGAGGTTACCGCCGACGCCGGCGGGGATCGTCACGGTTCGCGGCAGCTGAACGACGCCCGTTTCGGGAAGCTTCGTCACGAACGTGCCGTAGTGCACGACCGTCTCGCGAATCGGGATCGCGCTCTTGCCGGGTTTGGCAAAAACCACGCTCACGACCGCGATGAGCGCGATCCCTCCGACGGCGACGAGCGTGCTATTACGGCGGTTCATAGTCCTCGAAAATCGGCGGCAGCGGCGGGGTCGGGCGGCGCGAGCGCTACGCGAAGTCTCACCAGCGCCGTCACGTAATTGACGCGCGCCGCGATGAGATCGTTCTCCGCGGCGAGCGCCGTCTGTTCGGTTTGCGTCGCATCGGTAAACGAGATGAGCCCGGCTTTGTACTGGAGTCCGGCGATGCGCGCGGTCTCGCGCGCTGCTTGGGCGCTGAGTTTGGCGAGCGATAAGCGTTGCGTCGCTGCGCCCACGTTGCGGTTGGCGGCGTCGACATCCGCTTGAACGGTATCGTACGCGTTAGCGAGCGACGCGAGCGACGAATCGATCTGAGCGCGCGCAGCACGATGCGCCGCGGCGCGCTGCCCGTAATCGTAGAGCGGGAGCGTGAAGGTCGAGACGATTTGAAACTGCCAGAAACCCGGCTGGTGCCGGTCCACGGACGGGAGGAACGCCGGCGGGATCAGGTTGAGGTTGGGAAAAAGTTGCTTTTGTGCGTTGTAGCTCGCGATGGCTTGGGCGTTGGTCGCGTCGATCTGCCGTTGCTGCTGAACGAATTGCGTCGGCGAAACCTGACTGCCGAAGGAGGCGTTGGCCTGCACGGTCGGGCGCAGGTCGCTATCGACTTGCGCCCCCGCGAGCTTGGAGGCGTCGAATGCCGCGCGTGCGGCCGCAATTTCCGGGCGGTTCGTTTTTGCAAGCGTGCCGAGCACCGAGGCGGGCGTCGTGGGGGCGGGCGGTTCGGGCAAGACGTCGGGCACGGCGAACGCCGTGTCGGCGGGCGCCCCGACCTGCACCGCCAGAGTCTCGCGCGCGTTTGCTTCATCGGTGCGCGCCTGCACGAGCGCGGAGGTCGCGCGCGCGACGTTGACCTGAGCGCGTAACACGTCGACGCCCGCGACGCGGCCGACGCGTTCCGAGGCGCGCGCCGTGTCGAGCAGGGCCTGCTGGAAGCGCAGATCGTTCTCGTCCAGAGATACGACGCCGTGCTGGGCAGCGAGCGCGTAGAAGGCGTTGCTGACGGAAATCGTCGTCTGTTCTTCTTGGCGCGCGAGTTCGAGGATAGCGCCCTGGAGCTGTTTTTTCGCTTGGCCTGCCACCAGTTGGCGCGTGCCGTTATAAAGTTCGTACGTGGTCGAAAGCTGCGCGGTATTTTGCGAGAAATTATTGGTCGGCGAGACTCCGAACTGCGCGAATTGCCCGCTTTGATTCTTGGATCGCGCGATTTGGTTTTGCACTTGAGCGTTTGCGGTCGGATATTCGGCGGCGCGATCTTTGGTAAAGGTGGAGTCGATGCTCGCGATGGTCGCGCGCTGGGCGAGGAGCGCCGGCGCATGGCCAAGGGCGTACTGGACGGCGCCTCTGGCGTCGAGTCGTTCGGCGGGGCGGTCGCCGGGCGCGCCGCGCTTCTGGGGAACGAAAACCGGCGGCGGAGCCGGCGTGGCAAGCGCTTCCACCATAACGGCGGCCGGGCGTTCGGCGTGATGGCGCGCCATGGCGGGGCCGGTCGCAAGGACCATCGTCCCGGCGAGCGTCGTCACGAGCGCGAGGAGACCGCTCGCAGCCGGCCGGCAACGTGTCATTTGGCCAGCGATGCGGCGATCGTGCTGCTACCGAAGCCGACCACCGCCGCGGCGACGACGGCGAGTTCCATGCGAATGCCGCTGAGCATGCGCAATCCCAAAATCGTAAGCGCGAACGACCAAAGCTGAAACGGATTGAACGCCGCCAGGAGCGCGGCGAGCTTCGGCGCGTTCTCCGGCGCGAACCGGGCCAGGCTCGGCAACAGCGCAAAGAGGTCGCGCGGTGTGGAAAATGCGTCGGGTCCGAGCCGCGTCACGAGCAGGCCGATGAGAAGGTACGCCATGCCGTAGTGGATGACCGCGATGTTGGCGACGAGCGCGAAGAGGCGCGGGTACGACGAGCGTCCGCGACCGATCGCGTTCGCGATCGTGAGGATTAGCGCGCTGCACGCGATTCCGAAGATCGCGATGACCGGAAATCCCAGCCACGCAAAGCGCTGTGCGGCAACGGCAAAGCCCAGAGCCTGCCGCTGCTTTTCGGGTGAGAGCGCGGCGATGTTCGGATCCGTCGCGGCGTTGTGCGCGAACGTCGCGGCGACGACGTGTTCCCCCGCCGGCACCTGGAGGTACGCGCCGAGCATGCCGAGCACGCAGACGATCGCGAACGCCCAAAGCCAGTGCGCGCGGTCGCGCAGCGCCGCGAACGCCGTCTTCGGCGCGACGATCGTGTCCCACACAACCGTAAGGCCGCTGCGTCTTGGCGACGCGGCGTCGGTGGTCATCGGCAAATCCTCCTGGGAAGCGGTACGGAGCCGGACATAAGAAGTTTCGAGCCGCACGTCTCTAAAACATGATTGCGAAGAGAAAATCGAGTCCGAACGCGAGCGCGAGGGCCGTCACGAATTTCACCGGCGTCAGCGCCGCGAAGCCATAGGCGAGTAGCACGTACGACCATACGTCGAAGAGGTCGAAGCGCGCGAGAAAGGTGACTTCGCGCGCGTTGCCGGCGTTGGCGAAGACCGCGAGATTCGTCGGAACCGCGACCAAGAGCGACTGTACGTTGGAAAAAGTCGCCGGGTCGTGCGCCCGGATGCCCAGAGCCGTCACGAGCACTCCGATGTACGACGGGACCATGCAGTTTGCCGCGAGCGCAAGGTAGGTGACGTAAGGAGTCGTCTGCGCCTTGAAACGAGCGACGGTCGTCAACGCCGACGCCGTGAGCAGGATGAGCAGCAGCGGGATCGCAACCTGGCCGACCGCGTAAGAAGCCAGGAGCCCGCGCTGGGCGGCGGCGAGTGCCGCGGGGGTGTGCGGCGCCCTTTCGCCCGGCGGCGGCGGCGTGACGGCGGCGATGTGCAGGAGTGCCGGCGCGACGAGCGCCGTCGTCACCAGGCTCGCCACGACGATGAGCGCGTAGGCAGGGAGCCACTCGTGCGTCGCGCCGATTTTTGCAAACGCCCGGCCGGGTGCGATGATGATGTCGCGTGGCAGTGAAAGGCCGGCACGCCGAGGGGGCTCGTCCGTCGTTGACGGCAAGGGCAGTGGATTCACGGCTCGAGCGTTCGCCTTCCGCCCGCGAATGCTTCGCGTCAGGGTGCGCGCACGCGCACCTCCGGCACGAGCGCGTCGACCGGCAGCCGCCGCTCGATGACGGCCGCGGCGCGTTCGAGGCCGGCCTTGCGCAGTTCCAGCAGCCGCAGGCGGAGGTACGCGGCAAAACGGCGCCGCGTGCGCACGGCGTAGGCATGGCTCGGCGCGAAGCGTGCGGCCGCGGTCAGGCCGGCGGCCGATGGGGAAGGCGGTGCGAAGGGCACCTGGAGCCGCTGACACGGCGGCAGCCGACCGTCGTGCGCGTGCGTGCGCGCCTGCCCGGCGGCCGAAACGCACGCCGCAGGGGTAACGCACCCGTCTTTCGCGAGCGGCAGCACGGCCGCCGCGGAAACCGTGAGCAGGGTAACGAAAGCCAAGCTAGCCACGTCGAATTCCTCCACGAGGCTCTTCACGCCGTGCGCAGTGCGCGGCAAGTCGGAAAGTACGTTTTTCTTGGATTACCGAAACGGCAACGGGCGCGCCCCGGCCACCACGCTCGTCGTCGCGAAAGCGCCGAGCGAGCCCTATGTCCGGGTCATTCCGCTCGGCGGCTGCGGGGAAATCGGTCGCAACATGACCGTCATCGAGACCAATGACGACATCGTGGTCGTCGATTGCGGCCTGATGTTTCCCGACGACACGATGTACGGCGTCGACGTCGTCATCAACGACTTTTCGTACCTGCGCGAGAACAAGGACAAGTTCCGCGCGCTGCTCGTCACGCACGGGCATGAAGATCACATCGGCGGGATCCCCTACCTTTTGCGCGAGTTCGATATTCCGGTCGTCGGAACGCCGCTCTCGCTCGCACTCATTCGCGCGAAGATGCGCGACAACAAGTTCAACGATAAGAAGTTCGTCGCAGTGCAGCCGGGCGATACCGTGCGCTATGGCAGTATCGAAACCGAATTCGTGCACATCAATCACAGCCTTGCCGGCTGCTGCGCGCTCGCGCTCACGACTCCGCTGGGAACGATCTTCCACACGGGCGATTTTAAGTTCGATCAAACGCCCATCGACGGCCGCCCCGCCGACTTCGCGGCAATCGCGGGCATCGGTGAGGACGGCGTGCTCTGCATGCTTTCCGATTCCACCAACGCCGAGCGCCCGGGGCACACGCCCTCGGAGCGCATCGTCGGCGATGCGTTCGCGAACATTTTCGCGCGTGCGCCGGGACGCATCATCGTGACGTCGTTCGCCTCGAACGTCCCGCGCATCCAGCAGGTGGTCGATAGCGCGATTCGCTTCAACCGCCGCATCGCGCTGCTCGGGCGGTCGCTGATGAACGTGGTGCATTACTCGACGGATCTCGGTTACTTGCGCATGCCGCAGGAGCGCATGATCCGGCTCGAAGACGTCGACAAATATCCGCCGAACGAGGTCGTCATCATCACGACGGGTTCGCAGGGCGAGCCGATGTCGGCGCTCTCGCGCCTGGCCGTGCGCGATCATCCCCGCATGAGAATCATCGCGGGCGATACGGTCGTCATCAGCGCGACGCCGATTCCCGGCAACGAAAAGAGCGTCGGTAAGACGATCAATAACCTCTATCGCCTCGGCGCAACCGTCATACACGGTACGTCCGCGGGCACCGCACACGTGTCCGGGCACGCGTCCCAAGAAGAGCTGCTGCTCATGCTCAACCTCGTGCGGCCAAAGCACTTCATCCCGATCCATGGCGAATACCGCATGCTCGTCACGCACGCTGGACTGGCGCAGAAGATCGGCGTCGAAGAGTCGAACTGCTTCGTGATCGAAAACGGCGACGTCGTGCAATTCACGGCTGCGGGCGCGGAAAAAGCCGGCAAGACCTACGGCGGCAACGTCATGGTGGACGGCAGCGGCGTTGGGGACATCGGCGAAGCGGTGCTGCGCGATCGGAAGCACCTCTCGATCGACGGCATCATGATGGTCGTCGTGACGGTCGATGCCGAAGAAGCCCGCGTGGTCGCGGGCCCCGATCTCGTGTCGCGCGGCCTGTTCTACCTACCCGATTCGAGCATCGTGATGGGCGAACTCGAACGCAAAGTCGGCGACGTGCTCGCCGGCTGCAGCGCCGAAGGCATTCGCGACGTGGCGACCGTCAAGGAACACATCCGCCAGGGCCTTTCGAAGGCTATCTACGAGAAGACCAAGCGTAAGCCGATCGTCATTCCCGTCGTCATGGAAGTGTAGCAAGGTTTAGGCAATAGCGTGGCAATCGGCGAGTCATCGCGGGGAAGTAGGCTCGCATGAATGATATGGCAGTCGAATACAAGCGCCGACTCTTCACCGTCGCCGAATACCACCGGCTTGCCGAAGCCGGCGTTCTCGGAGAAAACGACGGGGTCGAACTCATCGATGGCGAGCTGATCGAGATGCCCCCGATCGGGCCGCAACACGTGTCGCTTCACGCGCGCATTACGCACTATCTCAACGACACGTTGCGGGAGCGGGCGACGGTGCTGCCGATGGGTTCATTTCCCCTTGGCGACCGAAACGAACCACGGCCCGATATCGCCGTCTTTCCCTACGATCGCGATATGTATGCGCGACGAGCCTATCCGCCCCCAAGCGGGTTCGTTGCGTTCATCGAAATCGCGACCTCGTCATTCGCCTTCGATTCCGGCGTGAAGATGCGGCTGTACGCGACGCACGGCACCCGAGTACCTTCTCGTCGACGTGCGGCGAAATCGGTTGCTCTCGGGAACCCGGTCCGGCCGGCTATGCGACGCTTCGCGAATATGGATACGGCGACGTGTTTTCGGTCGCACTCGTGCCGGAGGTCGAACTCGCTGCCGACGCCTTTCTCGATATCCGCGACTAAGTAAACGGCCGAGAGGCCGCAGAGCATGAGGCGAACGCAGCCGTCTTCCGAAGGCATGGTAGCCTCTTACCCCAAGCAGGTATAAAACCGGAACGCGCATGGAAACCGCAATCCTAGGAACGGGTTTCGATGCCGCGAAACCTTCCTGACTAGCAGTCCGGCCTCTCAGGTCCGTTCTGCAGTTTAGGTTACTCTACTGGAGACGACCATGCATATTCGGTTCATGCAGTCGGTCCTCGCGCTTGTCGTGGTCTTCGCAATGGTGTTCTGCCAGGGAACTTGGGTTCTGGCCGGTACCACGGGGAGCATCACGGGCACGGTGACCGATCAAACCACGAAAAACGCAGTCGCAGGTGCCAAAGTCACCGCCTCGAGCCCATCGCAGAACGCAACGGCCACGACGGATGGAAGCGGTCACTTCGCGTTGCTTTCGCTCTCTCCCGATACGTATACGTTATCGGTCGAGAAAGCGGGCCGAGAGCCGTTATCGATCAGCGGTATCACCGTGCAGTCGGACCAAAACTTGGTCCAGCAACTCGTTACCAACCCCGTGCTCCAAACGATCGGGCGCGTTACGTCGCGAAGCAGTGGCAGCCTCGTTCGTTCCGGCGTCACCGCTGACGTGTACAACGTTACGCCGGCGCAGCAGGTTGCTGCCGCACCGCTCGGCGGCGGCACCAATCTCAATGCCGCGTACTCCGCCATCGCATCGATACCGGGTACCCTCGTGCCGATCGCAAGTTCGGGCGGTTGGGGGCAATCGGTCAACATTCGCGGCGGCGACTACACGCAGACCGGTTTCGAACTCGACGGCATTCCGATCAATCGCGCCTTCGATCAATACTCCGGTTCGCCGCTAAGCAACCTTGGAAACCAGGAAGTTCAGGTCTACACCGGCGGGCAACCCGCCGACGCTCAAGCCAACGGCCTGGCCGGCTTCGTCAATCAAGTTATCCGGACCGGCACGACTCCGGGCTTCACCAACTCGCAATTCGGTTTAGGTGCTCCCGGGAACTATCACAAGTTTAGTTTCGAGAGCGGCGGCGCTACGGCGAACCGCAATTTCTCCTACTACGCGGGCTTTCTTGGCTACAATCAAGATAATCGCATCATCGACCAGTTCAACGGCATCGGATTCACGCCGCTCTATGGTACGACGATCAATTACATCGCGCAGAATTGCGCCGGGGCGCATCCTTCCGTCGGCTGTTATCAAAACGGCCCGAACTCGAACCTCACCGGCGGCCTTCCGATCGGTCCGAACGGCTACGTGACGGCTCCGACCTATTGGGGTTTCGTTCCGTCGATTGCCGATCGCGAAGGCACCGTGAACTTGCACATCGGCTTGCCGCATCCGCACGATGGATTAAAAGACGATATCCAGCTACTCTACAATACCGGCAAGACCTATAACACGCCGAACGCGTCGCTGAGCGCCTTCGGAAGCGCGCTACCGGACGTCCTCAACGGGACCGCCTTCAACGGCGCGATTCCGAACGGAGACTGTACGATGGCGTCCGCCACTCCGATCGCGTGTGCTTCCGGAGTAACGGCAAACTATATTGACCAAAATTTCTACTCGGGTCCGCTCAACGCACGGCTTACGGCTGCCAATATCGGGCAGATTCGCAATTCACGGTTCGCGGGCTCCGAGTCGTCGTATCGTCAAGGTTACAACGGCCTCGTGCCGCAAAGTCAGGTCGATACGGAAACCACCGGCTTTGCCGTCGAAAAGGTTCAGTATCAGCACAACCTTAGTTCGAATGCGTACGCTCGCGTGTACGGGTATTCGTTTTACTCGGACCGCATCGATAACGGCATCGTCGGTCTGTGCCAAAACTTCGCCGGCACCTTTTCGCCGGATTATAAAATCCGGTCTCATACGCGTGGGGTAGCGGCGCTGTTTGCCGATCAAATCGATGCGCACAATCTGCTTTCGTTCAACGCGGCGTATTCGTACAGCAATACGACCCGTGACCGAAACGACACGGCGGCCGGCAGCGGCTTCGCGCCGGTGGCGTATTTGGTGAATTCGTTAGACCCGACGGGCGGGTGCTACAATGCCGCCGGTCGGCCCGTCGGATGCACGGCTCGGGCTGCAGCGAAGTACGTGCTGCCGCCCGTCGGCGGATCGGCGCTCGTGCCGACCGGCGCGAGCCCGGTCATCGGAACCGAGACGGCGTTAACGTGCGGAACCGGTCCATGCGAATATCTGGCAGTCAACAGCGGGCAGAGGGGCGCGCTCAACAGCGTCCGTCCTGCATTCACGAACGCGGCGATCTCCGATACGATCAAGCCGAACGATCGGCTGACCCTGACCGGTTCGCTGCGATTCGAAGACTTCACCTATAACCTCGCCGAGACGAACACGCTCGGCAACCGCCTCTTCGTCAGCGACTACAATAACAGTCATTGCGTCCAGGGGACGACCGTCACCACGCGTGCGTTCGGGGTGGCCTGCCCGGCGGGTTTTGTTGCGCCGGCCCTGACGGCCGCAAGTCCCGCACGGTTAGATTACGGGCATATCTTCTCGCCGCGTTTTGGCTTTACGTACAGCCTCGATCCCAATACGGTCTTGCGTGGTTCCTACGGGCGCTATACGCAGCCCGCGGAAACGTCGGCCGTTGACGCGACGAACGTGCAAGCCGGTGCACCGAGCTCCCAGTTCTACACCAACTTCGGTTTCCCGAGCTACGCGCGTTCGGTCGAACCGGAAATTTCGTATAACACCGACTTTTCGATCGAGCGCGCCATGCCGCGGGCGGACCTGCAGTTAAAAGTCACGCCGTTCTATCGGCAGTCGACCAACGAGTTCATTTCGATTCTCGTCGACCCCAAGACGAATTTCATAGCGAATATCAACGGGCTCAACCGCAAGACTTCTGGTATCGAACTTGCCGTAACCAAAGGCAACTTCAATCGCGACGGCTTCGCGGCTCAGCTCGCATACACGTATACGCATGCCGAAGCGAAGTACAAAGTGTTTCCGAACGGCGGTTCGTTCGTTGCTCAAGCCAATAGCTCAATCCAAGCGTACAACGGTTACACGCAGTTCTGCGCTCAGAATCCGACTTCCAAGCAATGCCCGGACCCTGCCCTGGGGCAAGTCGCGGCGGCGCCTTGTTACGCGGGCGGGGCCGCGGACCCGACCTGTACCGCGGCCATGACGGTTGCGAATCCCTATTGGAAATCGCAAGCCTACGGACTTCTCGATCCGAACGCTGCGTACGTTCCGTTCAACCAAAACATCGGTCTGGGCGCCGCCGGCATTGCGACGAGCTATATCGTTCCTCACGTTGCCGCGTTGATTCTCAACTACAAGAAGGGCCCGCTCTCGATCACACCGTCGTTCCAATTCCAAGGTGGATCGCGTTATGGAAGCCCGCTCGTCGCTCAAGGCGTTGCTCCGGATACGTGCGGTGGCCTCACGGGCGGAGTCCTCGCCGGCGATCGCCGCTATGCGGCCGGAACGCCCGCCGGTGGATTGCCCTACGATGCGTCGTCATGCACGGGACTCGTGGCCATACCGAACCCGCAGAGCGGACGTTTCGACGGGGTCGGCGACTACGTTCAGCCGAATTTGCTCGCGACCAACCTCAGCCTGAACTACGACTTCTCGAAGAAGCTGGGCATCAACGTTATCGCCGCGAACATCTTGAATCGCTGCTTCGGCGGCTCGAAGGCGCCGTGGTTGCAAGGGAACATCGGGTGCGCGTACGGACAAGCCGGCACGTACGTTGCCAATTTGTACAATCCGGGCGACGCGATCCAGCCCTATGCGCAGCACTCGTACACTCCCATTACTAGCGGAGCGCTGCAATCGGTGAGCGCAAGCTCGCCATTGCCGTTCGAATTATATGTGAACCTCAACCTTCACATCTAAATCTGCCCGGTTCGTTCAGGAGGCCGTCTCTCACGCGGGGCGGCCTCCTGGTTTCATCTCGACGGTTCACGGCAGCGGCGGCGGAAGTCCAAATCGGAGCCTCGGCCGCTTGACTTTCTCGCTCGCGTAGCGCGGGGAGGATAGATCGTACCGCCGATGCGCTTCTCGACATTTGGCGGGTAAATACGATGACGCCGGAAGGTCGCGCGCTCGGGACGCGATAAATCGCCACGCGCATGAAAAATCGTAAATCATTTCTCGCGATGCTCGGCATGACGGGTATGACGCTAGGCGTGGCAGCGCGCGGCGCGGCCGCGCCGAGCGATGGATCGACCGCCGGCCCCGAGGCGTTTGCCATACCGTCGGCGAGTCCGAGCGCGACGCCGGAGGTTGCGCCGTCGAGCGCCGCTTCGGCCGATGCTACCGGTGCGCCCGGCGCGAGCAAACCGCCGTCGGAGGCTGCGCTTGCGACGTCGCGCACCATGCGCAAGTTCGACGCGCAACTTAGCGACGCGGAAATCGAAACGATCGCTCGCGGCATCGACGAAAACGCAACCGCGGGTGCGCGTCTGAACCCCAAGAACAAACGCTTGCGCAATAGCGACGAACCCGTCACGACATTCACGGTGCCGCTCGGGTGACGCACGACGATATCGCTTTCTCCGATGCGACGAATCTGCAGCGGCTGCTGACCCGCCGGACGCTCTCGTCGCTCGAACTCACCGACCTTTATCTCGAGCGTTTGGAAAAATACGGCGCTTCCTATGGCGCCGTGGTGACGATCGTACACGAGCGCGCGCGTGCGGAGGCCAAGCGGGCCGATCGCGAACGGGCGGCGGGTCACGTGCGCGGGCCGCTGCACGGCGTTCCCTACGGTGTGAAGGATTTGCTCGCGACCGTCGGTGCGCCGACGACGTGGGGTGCCGCGCCGTATCGCCACCAGCGGTTCGATTACGATGCGACGGTCGTGAAGCGTTTGGGCGCGGCGGGCGCGGTGCTGCTCGCGAAGCTCGCGATGGTCGAACTTGCGGGCGGGTTCGGCTACAACGACGCAAACGCGTCCTTCACCGGTCCCGGCCGCACGCCATGGAACCGCGACTACTGGAGCGGCGGGTCGTCGAGCGGATCGGCAGCGTCCGTGGCGGCGGGCCTCGTCGGCTTCGCGATCGGCTCCGAAACGTCAGGATCCATTCTCTTTCCCGCAACGAGTTGCGGCGTGACGGGCCTGCGCCCGACGTACGGGCGCGTGAGCCGTCACGGCGCGATGGCGCTGTGCTGGACGCTCGACAAGCTCGGGCCCATCGCACGGTCGGCCCGCGATACGGACGTTATCCTGCGCGCGATCGCCGGCCGCGACCCGAGCGATCCCACCGCGGTCGACCGTCCGTTCCCGCTGCCGCGGCGGCGGCCGCGCATCGGCGTGATCGCCAAAGCGACGCAGAAAACGATGCCGGCCGTCAAAGCCAATTTCGAAGCGTCGCTCGGCGTGCTCGCGGAGTTCTGCGAGATCGTTCCGGACCTCGCGCTACCCAAGCATCCCTATGGCGCGGCGGTCGGCACGATCGTCAATGCCGAGGGCGCCGCTGCGTTTCGCGACCTCATCGAAAGCGGTCGCTCGCGCGAACTCGCCGCCGTCGCCGATCGTACGGGGGGCTACGCCGCATATGCCACCCGGGCGGTCGACTACGTCGACGCCATGCGTCAGCGCGTCTTCATGATCGCGGATTTCGAGAAGGCCTTCGGCGCGTACGATGCTATCGTGTCGCCGACATTGCCGACGGTCGCGTACCCGATCGGGTTGCCGTTCGACAAAGCGCACGTCAAGTATCCGGGTGCGGTAAGCCTCATCGCGCCCGGAAACCTCACCGGCACGCCCGCCATCGGCTTCCCGAACGGCTTCGGCGAGCATGGGCTGCCGACGGGGATCTCGCTGCTCGGACGCCCGTTCGGTGAGGCGAAACTCGCCGCGATCGTGCGCGCGTATCAGCAGCGAACCGACTTCCACGCCCGCCGTCCGACGCTCGTCGCGTGATTCGCTCGCCAAGAGCAACGGTCTAGTGTGAGAACCGCCGTACCGCTCGGTGCACCGAGCTTCCCGAAACCGGCGGACGCCGCGCCATCCCGGACGTTTCTGGCAGACACGTGGCGGCGCTTACGCCGCACGCCCGGAGCGGTCATCGGCGCCGTCGTCGTGGCGGTTATCGTCTTAGCGGCAATCTTCGCGCCGTTCGTTGCACGGGCCGATCCGCTCGGGCAGGATCTCTCGCAACAAGCCCTCGCGCCCGGACCACATCATCTCTTCGGAACCGACAAGCTCGGGCGCGACATCTTTTCGCGCATCGTCTACGGCTCGCGCATCTCGATCCGCATCGGCTTCGTCGCCGTCGGCCTCGCCATCACGCTGGGCACGGGGATCGGGCTCGTGGCGGGCTACGTTCGGGGCCGGCTCGATAACGTGCTGATGGGCGCGATGGACGTCATGCTCGCATTTCCGTCGATCATTCTTGCAATCGGGATCACGACGGTCTTAGGGCCGAGCATCAATAACCTCATGATTGCTGTGGGCATCGTGTACGTGCCGCAGTATGCGCGCCTCGCGCGCTCGTCGGTACTGGCCGTTAGCGGGCTCGAGTACGTGGAAGCGGCGCGGGCGATCGGTTCCGGAACGCCCGCGATCTTGCTGCGGCACATTTTGCCGAACATTCTCGCGCCGCTCCTGGTGCAAGCGACCCTTGGCGTTGCGACGGCCGAACTCGAGGCCGCCGGCCTCTCGTATCTGGGCCTTGGCGCGCGGCCGCCGACGCCCGAGTGGGGCGCGATGCTCAATGACGCACGCGATTATTGGCTCGCCGCGCCGTGGGCGCTCATCTTCCCTGGCCTCTCGATCACCGCGCTGGTACTCGGCTTCAATCTCCTCGGCGACGGCTTGCGGGACGCGCTGGATCCAACAGGCCGGTAGCGCGTGGCCGTTCTGCTGGCGCTTGCGGCCGCCGCCGTGTACGGGGCGGCGGATTTCTTCGGCGGTATCGCGAGCCGCCGGACCCCGGCGGCCACCGTCGTGGCCGTCTCGCAGCTCGCGGGTATCGTCGTGCTCGTCCTCGCGTGGTTTGTGCTTCCTGGAAAGTTCTACGCGAGCGACATCGCGTGGGGCGTCGCGGCCGGTTTCGCCGGCAGCATTGCGATTGCCGCGTTATATGCGGCGCTCGCCGTCGGCCGTATGGGCGTCATTTCGCCCATTACCGCCGTCATCGGCGCGAGCGTGCCGGTCGTGGCAGGGCTTGCGTTCGGCGAACGGCCGTCGGGACTGGCCGTCGTCGGACTCGTGTGTGCGTTCGCTGCTGTTGCGCTCGTGTCGGCGAATGCGGAAACGCGTCGCATCTCGCTTGCGGAACCGGGCGTCGTACTCGCGCTCGTGTCGGGCATCGGCATCGGGGCGCTCTACGTCTTGCTCGGTCACGGTCATGCCGATGCCGGCCTCGCGCGGCTCGCCGTCACCCGCGCGACATCGGTCGTGCTGCTGGTCGGGTATGCGCTCGTGCGCCGTGAGTCGTTGCGCCCTGCACCGGGCTCCGTACGCGCAATTCTCGCCGCGGGCGCATTCGATATGGCGGCGAACGTGCTCTACATCGCATCGACGCATTATGGTCTGCTCGCGGTCGTGGCGGTTCTGACGTCGCTCTATCCCGCGAGTACGGTTTTTCTTGCGCGCGTGATGCTCGACGAGCGGCTGACGCGCTCGCAGTGGGCCGGCGTTGCGATTGCCGCTTGCGGCGTCGTGCTGATCGCGGCGTGATTCTTCGTAGTGAGCGAACGCCTAGTGTGCTGCGCCTAAAGTTCGTTGCATTATAATTGATCTTATGCAATATTTAGACATGGCACGAGGTCGTTCTTTGCAGCCGCTCACGCTCAGCACCGAGGAGCGCATCGCGCTTGAGCGATTA
>JAABUQ010000036.1_pt1 | contig 230200 bp, 205 predicted proteins | sample 5560001 | NCBI WGS metagenome assembly JAABUQ01 (sample SAMN10711888, study PRJNA513371) | rock metagenome | isolation source: Antarctica rocks | place: Antarctica: Victoria Land, Finger Mt nord | collected 2015-12-18
CATACATATCCCACCTTTTACAACACACAATTTCTCTGCCAGAGGTCCAAGGCTCTTTCAGCAATACTAAGGGCCATTTGAGCGTCAAACCTAGTATAGTAGAGAAATGTGCCGATGTCTATTGTACTAATCTCAGTATTTTCAACGAGAGTCCAATTTGTTGGGTTTTAAATTTTTTGCAACACAACCGTAATGGGCTACTGTAGCACCTCTACAATAAGATATAAAGAGAGTAAGTATCCTCATATGAGCATGTCGAGATACAAATTCTACTCATTACTAACTAATAGGAGATTTGCCAGCTTATGGGACATATACATGTACAAACGGAACAAGTCGTTAACGCGAGACCTGAAGAGGTTTATGCGTTCCTGAAAGACTATACGAGACGTCCACAAATTCTTACCGAGAACTACCTGAATTACAAGGTTGAGCAGGGTGGCAGTGGTGCAGGAACCGTTGTTACCTATCGCCTACATGCCGCTAACCGTGAGCGTGGCTATCAGATGCAGGTGTCAGAGCCAACTCAAGGGCAGGCGTTGAAGGAGAGTGACGCCGGTTCATCACTGGTCACAACCTGGACACTTCTTCCTGCTGAGAACAATCAGAAAACACGCGTCCAACTTACCAGTGATTGGGAAGGCGGTAAGGGTATCGGTGGCTTCTTTGAGAAGACATTTGCGCCCCTCGGCTTGAGACGCATCTATACAGAGATATTAGGCAAGCTTGCAACTACGTTTGGCTGAACAATGGTTGAACACCTTGACAGTTGAAAAACGTTATCTTGTAGACGTTTAGGGGAACAGGGCTGTTGCAAAGTCGTAGAGGAGTGACAGGGCTTGTCCTTGTCATGCCAACCCTGTCGGCTTCAACGACCTTTGCAACAGCCCTGTTTAGGGGAACCAGTAAGTTGACAATAACAACAGAATAGACACTGCGAAACGAGGGGCAATTTTCGTACGAAAATTGCCCCTCGTTTCGCATGTCAAGCCGCGTGAGGCTATTTGACATTATGCTATTTTTATGGTATACTTAGAACAAGATTTCAATGTAATTTGTACACTAAGTAAGCCGTATTATGCGTCTTGTAGGGGTCCAGTGTACGACACCCAATAATCTTTTTAAACATTACATATAGATATAAAAGCAAGGTTTCTTGAAGGGAAAGAAAGAGGTTGTTGCGCATGAGTATTATGCAGCTTACCCAAACTATTCATCTTGTTCCCTCAGCACAAAGTCATCCAGTGAAGCGTCCTCTGCAACCGCGTTTGCCAGGGATGGATTTGACGATAGTTGAGGAGCCAATCCAGGTAACAAATCGTCAAATTGCCGAGGTGCTGTCTAGTATTGCCGATTTGCTGGAGTCTCAAAATGGCAATCCATATCGTATTCAGGCATATCGCAATGCGGCACGTGGCGTACTTGACCTGTCAGAGCCAGCCGCAGACATTCTTGAGCGTGGAGATGCCTTACCTATTCCAGGGCTTGGCTATCGCCTTCGCACACGCATCGTGGAACTTGTGAATGGGGGCACGATGACCTTCCATGATGGCATCTGCCTACAAACACTGCCATCCGATGTGCGTGCATTGATGGCGATTGAGCATGTCGGCCCCATTACAGCTATTCGTTTGCATGAAGAGCTAGGTATCGATACACTAGAGAAGCTGTGGACAGCAGTACAGCAGCAGCGCATTCGTACTCTCCCCGGCTTTGGAGTACGCAGCGAAGAGCGCATCAAGCGGGCCGTAGAGCCGTTGCTCAAGGGCAAGAAGAATCTGCCATTGCCCGATGTGGCGTAGCATGAGTAACAAATAATGCCGTGACCTCGAGGTCACGGCATTATTTGTTATAGAGGAAAGCTGAAAATGCAGGGAGACCGCAAGGGCTCCCCCATATGCGTTCACTTAACACGAACACCCCGTCTTGCGTCGAGCCAGGGCACCCACGGCCTTAAGTGAACGCATATGGGGTCTCCCCTCCATGTCGGGTTCCATAAAGATGTAGGGGAGACCCTTGCGGTCTCCCTGTTTCCCCCACAAGGATGACTTGTATGATAGAATTGAGAAAGCAGTATGAGTTATGCTCAAGTATTTATTGTATCCCTCAACCAATCAGGAGGCGTCTATGTCTGACAGTAACACACATCTTCATCTTCCAGGGCCAAAGTCGCAGGAGTTGTTAGCGCGTCGCCAGCAAGCTGTTCCGCGTGGGGTCAGTTCTACCATGAATGTTTTTGCGGCGAAAGCGGATGGCGCAATTATCGAGGACGTGGATGGCAACCGCTTTATCGACTTTGCAGGCGGTATCGGCGTTATGAATGTCGGGCATGCACGTCCAGAGGTCACACAGGCAATTATAGAGCAGGTCGAGAAGTTTACTCACACCTGCTTTAGCGTGATGATGTATGAGCCGTATGTCGAATTGGCTGAGCGCATTTCTAAGATCACCCCTGGCGATTTCCCAAAGAAGGCTATTTTCTTCAACAGTGGTGCAGAGGCGGTGGAGAACGCAGTCAAGATAGCACGTTATGCGACGGGTCGTCCTGCAATTATCGTGTTTGACAATGCCTATCATGGTCGTACACTCATGACCATGACGATGACTGCAAAAGTGAAGCCGTACAAACATCGCTTTGGCCCCTTCGCGCCAGAGGTCTATCGTGCTCCATTCCCCTATCCATATCGCATGAACATGACGCCAGAAGAGGCATCACGTGCCTGCATTCAGGAACTTGAGCGCATGTTTGTCGGTGAGGTCGCACCAGACCAGGTTGCCGCAGTAGTTATCGAGCCGTTACAAGGTGAAGGCGGTTTCATTCCGGCTCCCGCAGGCTTTTTACGGGACTTGAAAGCCCTGTGTGAGAAACATGGCATTCTGTTCATCGCCGACGAAATTCAAACTGGCTTTTGTCGTACCGGAAAGATGTTCGCGGTTGAGCATGATGGCGTCGTGCCTGATATGATAGCCATTGCCAAGTCGATGGGAGCAGGAATGCCGATTAGCGGCGTGGTTGGACGTGCGGATATTATGGATGCCCCCCCTCCTGGCACGCTTGGCGGCACCTATAGCGGCAATCCAGTGGCATGTGCAGCAGCACTGGCTGTTCTTGATCTTTACGAGAAAGAAGACCTTGCCGCTCGTTCTCGCGAGATAGGTGAGCAGGTTATGCAACTGTTTGCACGCTTGCAGGAGCGTTATCCAAGCGTTGGCGATATACGTGGCATTGGCGGAATGCTCGCGGTAGAGTTGGTCAAGGATCGCACAACGAAAGAGCCAGATGCTCATGCGGCAAGCGATATACTCGTGGCAGCCCACAAGCGTGGACTCGTGCTTATCAAAGCTGGTATGTACGATAACGTGATACGTGTGCTTGTGCCTCTGTGTGTAACCAATGAGCAGTTACAAGAGGGGATGGGAATACTTGATGCAGCCTTTGCTGAGGTCGCGGGAGCAGTGGCAACAGCAGTGAGTTAGATGTACAAGGCTACTAGAGAACCAGGACATCCGCGCGGATGTCCTGGTTCTCTAGTAGCCTTGTACATTTTTATACAATATTCTTACAATTGCTGCATTTCAGTGCGAAATTGCGCCTCTAGCATTTGCTTCCGCTCGGCTGGTAAAAAGCTGTACCTCACTCCATTAAGTAGTATTTCGTTGATGGTGTCTTTGTCATAATGGAACGAACTCGATAGCAACCCTACTTCAGCATTGAGGTTCGTATTGAACAATGGAGGGTCGTCAGAGTTTATGGTCAGCGGAATACCTGCTGCATAGAGACGTGGAAAGGGATGTTCTTGTAGCGAAGGATAGACACCCAGCCGTATGTTGCTGGTTGGGCATACCTCAAGAGGTATCTGCTTTTCTGCAAGATACGCCACAAGCTCTGGGTCTTCTATAGCACGAACACCGTGGCCTATACGTTCCGCTCCTAACGCACGGATAGCTCCCCATATGCTTGTGGGCCCCTCGGTCTCTCCTGCATGCGGAATGCTGTGCAATCCTGCGGCTCTTCCCTGCTCAAACCACTTCGCGAACCATTCAGGGGGATATCCTACTTCCAGGCCGCCAAGTCCTAAAGCAACAACTCCGTCCTGCATACTCTCTTTTGCGACTGCAACTGTATAATCAGCTCTTTGTGACATACCAGGACCCTCCGCCACATCACGCACAATGTCGAATATCCAGTTGATCTCGACACCAAAGTCTTGCCTCACACGTTCGCGTCCTCGTGTCAGACCCGTAAAGTAGACATCGTGAGGTATGCCTAGCGTGTAACGATGTGTGCAGGCCGAAAAGGTTGCTTCAGCATAGTGTATGTGCTGGTGCGCCATTGTTGCCCCAAACTCGTAGACGATTTGTTCGTAGTCCTCGGCGGTCTTCAAGCAACTAGAGATAGCCACATATATTTCTATAAAATGTCTGAAGTTTCTATATTTGAACCATTGTTGCATCTCTTCCAGTGTCGCCACTGGTAACGCGACTTGATTGCGTTTCGCTAATGCTAGCAGTGTTGCCGGTTGTATTGAGCCTTCAAGGTGTACATGAAGTTCTGCCTTTGGTGCAATTTTGAGATATTGTTCTAGTTGCATTCTCAAAAATCTCCTCGCTCGACCATCTCTATGAAACGTTGCTCTAATACAGTGGTACGTGGACCAGGCTTGCCATTACTAATGACGATATCGTCAATCTGAATGACTGGCGTGATTTCTTTTGACGAAGAGGTGATAAATGCCTCGTCAACATGCGTCAGTTCATCAACAAGGATGGGACGTTCCTCAATGGTAAAAATACCATGCGCAAGTTCTAACACTGTGTTGCGTGTAACACCCATTAAAACACCCGCATGTGGCGTTATCAACGTATCGCCTCGAAAGACAAAAAAGTTACTACGTGTTCCCTCTAAAACATGTCCCTGCTCGTTCACAAAGAGCGCATCAACGGCATCACGCCGAGTAGCCTCTTTCAAAGAGCGTACCGCTTCGATGTAGTTCGTAGTCTTTGCCTCAGGTGAAACACGCTGTAGATGGCTGGTAATGACCTTGTAGCCCTTCGCAAAACGCTCCATATCACGTTCGCCAAGTTGCGTCGTGAGAACAGCTAAGACAGCATTGCCTGCTGGAAGAATACCATCTTCGGTTTCACCACCCGTGACGAGTATACGTATCGAGGCATGTTTGTAGGGATTGCGTTCGATGATTTCATGGATGATATTTGCGATATACTCCCGTGTGTATGGAATGTCTAACTCGATCATTTTGGCGGAGCGGTAGAGCCGATGAAGGTGCTCGTCGAGATGAAATGGACGCCGATCATACGTGCGGAGCGACTCAAAGGCACTATAGCCGCGCAACACGGCAACATCATTGATTGAAATAGTTCCCTCATTTGGATGGACCCAGCGTCCGTTGATGTACCAGAGTGCATTGTTGTCCATAGGTTTCGTTTCTCGCTTTCAGTATCGCTATAACACATTCTTCTGTATACTAGACAGGCAAAGTTCATTTAACTGTCGTATAACTGTCGTAGGAAGCTGATATTTCGCCTATCATTGGCTTGCTACCGAACCCACGCGATAAATCGCGCCTCGGACGCTGTAAACGTGGTCCCTACGAAGAATGGTCAGATAGATGTGCTACATTATTGTACTCATCGGAAATGAGAAAACCAAGTCTGCTTGTACCTTCCCTCCAACTAATTATGAGTTATGTACGTATACCATATGTAATCATATTGATGACAATATGATATACATTTGAGAATACCATACAGTAAGCATAAGGCTATGCATTCATGTATAAACCTCGGAGAAAGCGTGTAGCTTTTCTTGTGAGGGAAAGGCTACCTGTAAGTGCAATAAAGTATTGACTCTTGCGGTCATTCATGTTCTTTATCCAGGAAAACTTCACACCATTCCACACAATCTCTGCAATTCATGCGATGTGATGATTTCGCTCAATCCCACGTACTTGTACGATTAGCCAAATAATTTACACATTAGAGGTACGAAGTAGACTCTATACCTCTTGTGAATGCCTTCCCGCCTTTCGCGTTCAGGAGAGAAGGGCGACGAGTACATTCCAGAAAGGACGCCTGTTTATGCGATAGATTACTGGCAACCAAAAAAGCGCGAGGAAACGAATCCTTGCTCTACTCCGAATAGAGTTTATACATCCTTTGGTGTGTTAGCTTGCTCCTGCAACAGCTTGAGTTCCTGAGCAATCCGGGAAAGATCGGAGGTTGAAGCAAGACCAAAGTATTGCTCGTGCTCTTGAAGAAATGGCTGCATGGGTTTCTTACTCGTAAACCAGTAGAGCGTATCGCTGACACTCAGGATATCCATCTCAGCAAGGCGAAGATCACCTTCGTGCTGATATTGTTGGTAGTGTGCGAAGAGCTTTTGCTGAATTTCTTCAGGAAAGTTGTCTTGCCAATGAAACTTTTGAGCTAGTTGCTCTCGCGTCAATGCTTGATTTTCCACAGATGCCTCTTATTATTTGTTGTACTGAAATAAAACATAGCCATAATGCAGCAATGCAGCGATATCTAGACCAAATGTGCGAAGGCGTTCTCGACATTCATGTAACACAGTACGTACTGGCTGTATCTCGACGGAGAAAGCTTCGCGCGTCAACGATTCTTCTTGCTCATCTTTCAGACGCGCTGCGTGAAGACGCTCCTGGCACACAACCAGTGGCTCGTTGATGCACTCTGCAAGAGCTTCCTCATATGTGCAATGAACACCCGACTCACGGAAAAACAGGTTGAGCAGCAGAAATTCGGGTTCGGTAAATTGTTGCTGTATCACACATTCCCCAGCTTGTACCAATGAAAGAGTGCCAGTATCATCATCAATTTGGAGCACAGTATTTTTGGGCAGAAGCTGATCGTGCGTAAAGTAATACATGTGTGTTACTCTCTTTCTGCACTCCTAAATAGTCTCTCGAGCGCATCTGTTGCTAATGTCGCAGCGTCCAAGCCATGCTGACGGAGGAGAAGCAGAAGTAGCTCCTGGACAGGAAAGTTGTAACGTCGCCACCGGGCTTTTAGACACAGCACATCCTCTTTCAATTGACGCGCTGCCATCATCTGATGAGCCTTTTCATTCAGTGCATTCTGTTCTTCTTCACCAGGTACCATAACTCCTCCAATCTGCCTAGACTTACGTCTCCTGCCGCTCGACGTGCGATAATACGTACACAACCATACTCTAGTATTATTGCACGTATTGCAATAAATTGCAATTTACGCAATAATTCATTATGATAAGGGGGAGGGCAGATGCAACGTTCTGGTCCAGGACGAAGAGTTGATTGGAGACAACGGACAGTGAGTGGATTATATTTTGACCTTGCCTGTGCTCTGGTAGGTGTTTCACAAGACGAAGTGGCACGCAGAGCGGGCGTCGCTGCGTCGATGCTGTCGCGTGGTTTTTCAGGGCAATCGGGGGTGAAACGCGAAAAACTGCTTGCATGGGGCGATATTTTGCTGGAATTATGTCCAGAACAAGACAAAGAGTTTCTTATCTCAATGGAAGAGGAAATGCTTCATACGTTAGGCCGCGCGACAAGAAAAGATGAGCAACGCGGAGTTGAGCAACTTCCGTACTACCAGCAGCGCGTCGGTGAGATTTTGAAGCACCGATCTGGGAAGCAATAAAATCATTACACACTTTCGTAATGAAGTTCCTGTATCATTCCACATGTGTATGTCATATTCCATGCATAATTATTGTGTTTTTCGCAAGAATAGATGGTATCCTTTGAGCAGTGGAAGATACAGGAAGAACTCCTCCACACTCTGGCGTAAGCCGTATGCCTGCAGGACGCTTTAGAAAAGCGTCGAATCGCAGGACCGACGAGTGCATGATGAGGGGCCTTTTCCTAGATATCTGTGCCTGCTGTTGAGGCATACCACGAAGCCCAGGTTATAGGCGGATCTCGTACCCGCCTGTGTCCTTCACCTATGCTGTTGTTTTTTCTTTCAAGGAAGACACCCGCCCATTTGGAGGTGACATGCCACATCCTTTGCTGCTAGAACTCCTGGTACAGGAGCGTCAGTTCGACCTCGAACGCGAACGCAAGCAGCTTCAGTTACTTGCACTGGTCCCGAAATCGCGTTCATTGTCCCGCTTTGTCGCTTTCTTGGGCGCATATCTTATTCAATTTGGAACCTGGATGAAGAGCGTTGAGCCGAGGAACGCCTAGCAGATACCTCCATTGCTCCCTAACGCCTTCTGACTTCCCCTGCTTCTCCTCCTGTTGGCGTAGTTGACGGCTAGTTCCCGTTCTACGCCACCTCTCTGTCTCTACCCAAATCGACTTTCCTTACAAACAGAAGTGATCAACGCTTCAATGCTACGCATGAGACCGAGAAGCTGAGCATTCCTTCTTAACTGCACCTGTAGACAAGCTCCTCCCAGTTGTACAAACTAATGACGCATAAATGTGGTACGACTTGTTGACGTGGCTTACTGGCTCATTCATGTTTATGCCTCCTCGTCGTTTTCGTCACCTAGATCTTGCATAGCACCGAGATCCTCTAGTTTTTCTCGCAACTCAACTAGGTCAACTAAACGGGACCGCCTATCAAATGGATTATCTTTTGCCTGTATTAGTCCTCTATTTGCCCAACGCGATATTTTATTGGGAGAGATACTTAGCCTTTTTGCAGCTACTTTCATTGTTACCCATTGCTCAGCCATAAATGATAACTCCTCCTTCACCGGAGGAGATTTTACGGTTGAACAACTACTTCTGCACACTACGGATGTTAGTAAGAGGAGCACATGCACTTAATAGGTGTTTGATCCAACGTACCTCATGCCTTTCTGCATCTTCTTCCTTGCATTCTATGATTTCCAGTATTTCCATTCTAGGTGACATACCTGCTTTTTTCAATTCCTCCAACCACTCACCTTTCTTTTTGTTAGTAGTCACTTCCTGAAGGTGCTGTTGTAATCTCAACTTAGCATTGATGGTACGTCCAACATAATGTATCGTATCATCTCTAGGATCAACGAGCGCATAAATTAACCATGTCCTTACGGTACGATGTATGCTATTATCAGCGAGAACGCCCAATCCTTTTATCTTCTCTATATCGCTGAGCCGTACAAATTTTTTCCTTTTGTCGAAGGGGTGTTCTTTATACGGTATCTCACCTGTAGCAAGTAATCTGCTCATTGTATTACTGCTAATCCCCAGCATACGTATTGCTAGAGCATAAGTAATATATTTGTCCTGTCCTCCACCGTTCTCTGTCATTGCATTCTCCTTATGTATGGTAGCTAGTTGCTAACGATAGTGTATCATTTTTTTAGTGTATTTACTACTATGAGTATAAATGATTATACTCGCACGTATTTGGAAACAGATGATTTTACTTGACAGAAATTGATTATAAATGCACTTATAGTTGACAGGAGAACATTTTCGTAATAGACTATCTTACAGAGGCAACTTCTTTTATATGCTGATAGAGGGTTTGCTTAGACATCCAGCTTTGTAGTGCGAAGACCAATAACATTAAAGTAGTTTACGACCCGAAAGGAAGTAGAGCATGTCACTACTGTATGAACATCACTCTGATTTACCTGCTACCGCTTGGATACCTCTTGAGGGGCTTACTGAGCAGTGGGGAAGATTTGCTGCTGAAGCAGCAAATCTTCCAGCCCTTCATGCCACTGGTGCAATTTTTTCTGCCCTCGCGCGGGAAACGGAGGCACGAGAATATCACACGACTGCATGGCACAGCACACATTCTGTGGACCTAACCGATTTGGAAAGTGCTCTTGAAGAACTCAATAAAGCAAGAGAGCATTGGACTGATGCAATGATTGCATTGGAACTTCTGCTTAATGACAAGCATGTAGATGAGGCAGTGCGGGATGAGGCACGTATCACAGTCGCTCAGGTGATGGAGCAGCGTTTGCGCGTTACGTCCCTAATTCAGGAAGTTGAACGTGAGCAGTTCGCTGCCTACCACAAAGATTCGTAGAGCGTTCATGCGTAACTGATAATACGTTTACTGTTGCGAGTAGATTATATCAGGTTACGCTTATCTTGCATATACCGAGAGGTAGATAGTTATAGAAAGGAGTTAAAAAGCTAGCCCCGTAGTTCAGACGGAGCCAGCCAAACGGGACCATATCCACTCTTAATACAGCAGCCAGTCCCTATGCTCTATTGTGCATGTGGGACCTTGAGAAGTCAAGGAGATATCCCCAATGGGAGAACGAATTGTGTTAGGTGCTACGCATATCGACGTAGCAGACCAAGAATTTAGCACAGGGTATCAAGAAGGATACCAACGCTTTACCGAACACTATCAAGACAAGCCGCTTACCGATGCCAATGTGTACGGCTTTCTTGCCCGAAACCTCTACGACTGCATGACCACTGACCGATATCGCGCGGGGTACATTGTCGGGTGGTGTGCGGCTCTGCACGGTCAAGGTTATGCAAGGCCAACCATCGGCTACGTTATCGCACAAGCTGTTCTTCAACCACATAACGAGGTGACAGCATGACTACTCATAAGGACTTACAGCACGTTGCCGACAACTTTCTTCCGGTCACCCCTGTGGACTCCATCGACCACACCAGCAACAAGCCCTTTTGTTGGAATGGTGGATGTGACTGTCACGAAGACCAGGAGGCCATTGCTCAGGTCAATCAGTACGTCCAAGATGGACTGCTGACCCTAAGCGAAGCAACCGACTTTGTGAACGGAAAGATGCTCTAAGGAAGGTGTGCATGTCCAGTGCCATGTGCTTCATATTGCATTGGACATGCGACAGGAAGGGATACGTCATGCAGTTACCAAACAGGACAACGAAAAAAAAGCTGACTGCCGAAGAACAGCGAACGAGTGCATTAGACCTCTGTCAGCGTGGCTGGCATAGCTTCCGCGACACGGTGACGAAAGGCGAATACTTGTGTACGACGTGTGGGAAAAAAGCGTACTGTCCACGCTGCATTCTGGTTCAGCCAGGAACACCGCTTACCCTGTGTGCAACACATCGCACACGAGACGAAGGGAGGACCTAATGCGTGAACGCCGCGTCATCCACCCAATGCTCACTCAACACGAAGATTACACTACCGACTTCAACGGTTCATCCCCCCATCGCGCAGGGCATTCCAACGGTATTCATCCCGAAGACCGCCCACGCTTGACGGATGAGCAAAAGAGACCGCCACAGCAGCAGACGCGAAGACCTGTCCAATATCAGTACGACGACGGAACAGAGGACGAAGCACTCTACGACATACGTAGCCCTAGCAGTGCAAGACGGTATCAACAGCAGATGCCAGTCATGCAAGCACCGCGCACGGTAGTACGGTATCATCGTCAGCAGATACCACCGCGTAGCAGCCGTACTCAGCAGTACCCACCACTTGGACCACAACAGCACCAGCAAGCACCGAGCCATACCACCGAGCCACAGGCGAAACGTCCACAAACACGCCGCCGAGAGTGGCATTGGTTGGTGTATGCTGGCTTAACATGTATTGCAGTCTTAGCGGTATTTGTTGGTGGCTCACTTGCGGTCAGGTGGTGGCATGGGTTTCAGGATGATGTCCATTACGGACGCCCCCGTACTTCGCAGTACGATGTGAGAATCGGACACAGTGACGACCACACACGAAGCCACTTTCTCGCGGTGAACCTCAACAAACAGATAGAGATTATCGAGTTTCCAGGGGGAGATGTGACCAAGGCGCGTGTCTATGTCGGGCCGACGTTGGTCGGAGACGGTGAAGACTTGACCCCTGTCACGCTAGAGTTCAGAGACGTGAACGGAGACGGAAAGCCTGACATGATACTACATATCGGGGAGAGTCGTACTGTGTTCATCAATGAGAACGGGCAGTTCAGACTCGCCAAACCAAGCGACAATATCACCTTGTAGTGTGTCCTTCCAGGGGGATAGTCTCTATCCCCCACTCGTTAGAAGGTACGTCATGAACAAAGAAAACCTGCAGCCACATATAGATGCTCTACTCGCCACTCTGGACAAGCAGAGCAGACGCTCAACAGAACAGCAACGCCCGACCACAGACGAACGAGAGGCACCCTATCAGCAGCAGCCTCAAACCTTTATAGACGTGTATGTCATTGAACGGGACGCAGAGGAACCGCCCACCGTTGAAAGTACGCTTGAACCAGCATTCCAAGAGAGCCAGGACGATGAGGAGCCAGCGACACCGACGACACCACCGCACCGAGGAACGCGCCCCCGTTGGTGGATGATTGCGCTCGTCGTGCTGTGTACGTTTCTTGTCGGTATTGGAGCGAGTATCTCTCTCTTGCAACTCTTTACGCCCTCGGCAAACATTACCATTGTGACGCAATCACAGCAACTCACCACAACCAGTACCCTACAGATTGTCACGAACAGGGCTGCTAACCCTAGTAAAAACCAAGTACCAGGACGAGTATTGCCAGTCATCACCATGAGCCAAGCGCGAACCATCCCAACGACAGGAACGACCCGCAAAGCGGCACAAGCGGCACACGGCCTTCTCATGTTGTACAACGCCGCCCCGTATGTACAGACGGTGAATGCTGGAACGTTGCTCCTAGGAGCAGACGGTGTACAGGTTCTCACGGACCAAGACGCGACAATACCTGCCGCAGTCATGCCCATAGAGGGACAAACATCCGTGTATGCTCATGCCGCTATTACAGGACAGCAAGGAAACATTCAAACAGGCGATGTCTACGGGCAGTGTTGCCGACTCAATGTGTTTGTGACAAACGGAGCGTTTCACGGTGGACAAGACGCCAGAACGTATCAGACCGTCACGCCGCAGGATATCAACACGGTTGTCAGCAGTATGAAAACAAGTCTAGAGCAGAGCGCCCAAGCGGCTCTGCAAACACAAGTACAACCAACAGAAACGCTTGTCACTCCGCTCTCTTGTACGTCAAACGTCACACTTGACCACCAGCCAGGAGAGGAAGCGGCACAGGTACACGTAACGATAAACGAAAACTGTACAGGTATCACCTACACCACACAGATAGTAACTACCCTTCTCACCACCATCGCAACAGCAGACGCAGCACAGCGACTCGGAACAGGCTATACCACTACAGGAGTACACGTTACCCAAGTAACATCAACCACTCACGGCAGCAAAGAACTTCAGGGAACGAGCGTCAGCCTATGGGCGTATCCATTCACTCAGGAACAACAAGACACTCTCAAAGGGATGATCGCAGGGATGAGCAAGGATAAAGCAACCGCAACAGTACTCCATATGACAGGAGTACAAAGCGTCTCTATCATGCTCAAGAACGGGACCAAGCTCCCAACGGACGTAGGTCGTATTCATGTGCTCTTTTTGCAGGTCTAAGCAGTGAAGAAGAGGAATATCTACTATGACCATGATACAGCAACGGCAACAACAGGCAACCATCGGAAACGCGCTTCTCATGATTGACGATGAAGACTTTGTATCTGGCTACCATGAGGGCTACGAAAACTGTCATGTCTATCACCACAAAGAAGAGGGCTACGAAAACTGTCATGTCTATCACCACAAAGAAGAGGAGGGAGTAGACACCTCTACACTCCTCTTCTTGCTCAAAAACGGGTGGGACGCAGGACACTCCGACCAGTGGAACACAGGCTACATCGTTGGCTGGCTAGCGGCGTTCTACGAACAAGAGCATGGACAACTTGCACTACTTGTTCATGGACAACGCGTTCTTTGTCAACCTGAATGAGGAGAGCATGAACATTACGCGTGGCTATAAAACGGAACTGGACCTCAATAACGCGCAACTCACCGCTTGCAAGAAGCATGCAGGGTGTGCAAGGTTTGCCTATAATTGGGGACTCAAACGCAAACAAGAGGTGTACAAAGCAACAGGACGCACTATCACCGCAATAGACCTGCATCGTGAAATCAATGCGCTCAAGCAAACAGAGTTCCCCTGGCTCTACGAGGTGAGTAAGTGCGTTCCTCAAGAAGCCTTCCGTGACCTGGACAATGCCTTCAAGCACTTCTTTCGCCGATGGCGACTCAAGAAAGAGGGCAAATACAAAGGCAAGCTGGGCTATCCTAAGCTCAAGTCCAAGAAGAAAGGACTCGGCAGTTTTCGTTTGACAGGTCAGATTCACATCTTTGAGAAGGGGATACAACTGCCTCGACTTGGCAGACTCAGACTCAAAGAACATGGCTACCTTCCGACTGATGGAGTACGTATCCTCTCTGCGACGGTATCCGAACATGCAGGACATTGGTTTGTGTCTGTACAGGTTGAAGAAAGTGTCCCTGACCTCACCCCTGCAACAGGGGTACCTATTGGTGTTGATTTAGGCATCAAGACACTTGCCATGTGTTCTGATGGGACAGCGATTGCCAATCCAAAGGCGTTACGTAAGAACATCAAGAAACTCATTCGTGCTCATCGTCGTCTCTCACGACGCAAGAAAGGTGGCAAGAACCGAGCCAAAGCACGAAAGCAATTAGCACGGATGTATTACCATGTCGGCAACATTCGACGTGATGCGTTGCACAAGGCAACCACGCTTATCACCGTGAAACCCAAACGGGAGAAGAAGCAACGGAAGCCGAAACAGCGTGTCAACGAGCAGTCGAAGCAGCAGGCAACACGAAGAGAACGTCCACACACGATAGTGCTTGAAGATTTGAACGTGGCAGGCATGAAGAAGAACCGCAAGTTGGCACAAGCGATTAGTGATGTTGGCATGGGCGAGTTTAAGCGACAGATGAAGTACAAGACAGCATGGACCAATGAAACGTTGCTCTTAGCTGACCGCTTCTATCCCTCCACGAAACGCTGTTCTCGTTGTGGGCAGGTCAAGGAGAAAATATCACTTGCGGAACGAGTATATATATGCGAGAATGAGGCGTGCAGACTTGTGTTAGGCCGTGACCTCAATGCGGCGTTGAACCTTGCCGCATTAGCACAGTAACGTGTAAAACACAGAAAAAACTACCGCAAGTTCTGCGGAAAGTCACACGCCTGTGGACAGCGTGTAAGACCTTGCACGTCAAGGCAACGCTGGAGGAAGCAGGAACTGAACACCGAGTATGGCTTGTCTATAGTTGGGTAAGTTTTAGAGAACGGAAAAAGAGAAGGAGAGTATAGGTATGTCACAAGATCCAGACATCAATAATGTAAATGTCGAGCAGAAGCAGCAGGGATATGAAGAACTTCAGGTCATGGGTGAGCAGTTGCTAACTCGCGTGAAGGAACTTGTTCACGAGGGCAACGTCCGTCGCATCATTATCAAGCAAGAAGGACACACAATTCTGGAAGTACCTCTGACCGTTGGTGTTGTCGGCGTGCTTGTTGCCCCAGCTCTAGCAGCTATTGGTGCTATTGGCGCATTAATTGCACAATGTTCAATCGAGGTAATTCGCTCAGATCGACCTGCCGATGCTGTCAGCCAGAAGATTGACGAGGTTGTTCATCCAACAAGGTTTGATGGACCTCCAAATCTTTAGTATCACAAGCCAGTCAATATATGTGCTATGGTCAGGGCTTACGTGTATTTGTAGGTCCTGACCTTTTGTTTTTCCCATTCAAAAGACAACAGAAAAAGAGACTGTAAACTAAAAGCTTGTGATACGTGGGTATATAACAAAGAAAACTACTACAAGAGGTGCAATCATAGCAAGAATTGTTGCAGTTCCTACTACTTCGCAAGCTAATAATCGTCGCCAGGCATATGTTCTGCTTGTACTTGGCGCGATATTTCTAGTACTAGCAGCGATACTTCACCCTAATCCGTTCACGTATCCACTTGGCTTGCTATTATTTGGGATAGGGATGCTGGCAGGGGCTTTCTTCAATCCTTATCGCCTTATGATTGGTGGTATTTTGGTGACGTTGATCGGTGCCTCTATCTTTCTTGCGTACAAGAATACACTCATTCCTGATGCTGGCAATTCAATTGTTTTGGCGATAGGGTTAGGATTGATAGGTATTGCGCTTGCCGCACGACGTGGATATGTTACTGCGGGTGCGATAACACCTGCAATTATCGTGCTTCTTGTTGGACTGGTGGAGTATGGACCGACAGCACACTATCTTCCATCAACAGCGGCACCATTTATACTCTCGCTCTGGTTTCCAGGCGTTGGACTCCTGATACTTGGTTTGATTTATTTGCTCGTTAGTAGCCGCGGGTGACATTTGCTAAAGTTTTACCACACCTAACATGCGACCATTGAAGAGAGGTATACCGCGTTTGGCACGTGGGAACGTTTTTAGCTCGTTGGCCTTCACTGCTGTTACCTGATCGCCGTTTTCGCCTGTCCAGGTTAATAGCAGGTACTCATTCTCGTTGACAAGCGTGGTAAGCAGAATACGATCTTTCTCAAGCAGTTCTGTTGTAGTTACACCACCTGTTGCACGGCCTTTCGGTGGAAATTGACTTACGGGAACTTTTTTGACAAAACTATTCTCTGTAACGACGAGCAGACTGATGAAGTCTTCTGTCGTTGCTTGTTGGCTATCAAGGTAAGAAGCGCTCACGACAGATGCTTTAGGCGCTAGTGTTATTGCAGCAACCCCTTGACCAACGCGTCCCTGCGCTCGTACGCTCTCGTCGGAGAAGCGCAGGGTTTGCCCGTTGTCGGTCGAAACCAAATACTCCCCTTGCCCACGTGAAAGTAACGCAGCAACGATACTATCGCCATCAGCAAGCTTCATATCTTGCAGACCATCTACATCAGCCGTCTTGTAATCGCTTAACGGAGATTTCTTGACTTTGCCTAACTTGCTGAACGTCACAAGATAGCGGTCCTCGTCATAGGTTTCGATAGGTAGCACCGTAACTACTTCCTCGCCAGCAGCCATATCGAGTATCTTACGAATCGACTCACCCTTCGCGGAACGGGTTCCCGTAGGAACACGGTGCGTGGCTATCTGAAAGACACGTCCAGTTGAAGAGACACACAGCAGGTAGTCCTGCGACGTTGTGGCAATAATTTGACGTAACTGCTCATCACCGCGCACAGGGGTGTAGGCAGCATTGCCACTTTTGCCTTTGGGCGTGAATGTATCGCTTGGCAGCGCCTTTAATGCACCAGAACGCGTCATGGCTATTGTGAGGGGTTCGCGTTGATGCAGACTTGCAACAATCTCAATGGGCGCTGCTACCACACCATGTGTATCAATTACGGTACGCCGCTCATCGCTAAACTGCTTGATAAGCTGCTGCATCTCTTTCTTGAGCGAGGCGATTAACAGTTTGCGATCTGACAAAAGCTGCTCTAGCTCTCGAATACGTGCTTGCAATTCGGTCTGCTCTTTCGCATATTTGCCAGCATCCAGGCGTGTTACCTGTGCCAAAGTCATAGACGCAATCACATCGGACTGAATTGTCGTAAGCTTATATTTCTTCTCAATCTCGCTGCGTGCGGCGTTACGATCCTCCGCCTTCTGGAATATCTTGACGATCTCTTCTGCATGCGCGGCACCCACAATTAGTCCTTCAACAACGTGTAAGCGTTCTTGCGCTTTACGCAGGTCAAATTGTGCCCGACGCGTGAGTACGTCAATCTGGTGCGCGTTCCAATAGTTCAGCAGTTCAATCATACCAACCTGCTTTGGTTGCCGTGCAGCCTGCATCGGCTCACCAAACAGGAAAACCATTTGGAACGAGAGCGCTACCTGTAAGTCTGTTTCGTTGAAGAGCTGTGAGAGTGTCTGAGCAGCATCAGCATCTTTACGCATGTCCAGGACGATACGCATACCTTTTTCAGTATCGCTTTCGTCGCGCACATCAGGCATCAATCCTTCCAATTTACGTGCATTGATAGCCTTGACAATTGATGCCTTGATCTTATCGCGTCCAATCGGCGGTATCTGCGTGATAATAAGCGAACGGTTGCGCGGCGTCTCTTCCAGGCGCACCTCAGCACGGACATTAATGCGACCTTTGCCCGTTGTAAAGTAGTCTTTGATGCCATCAATGCCAATAACACGTCCACCTTGACAAAAATCAGGACCCTTTACGTAGGTCATGAACTGCTCAACGTCCATATCTGGACGGTCAAGCAGCGCAATACAGGCGCGTAATACCTCGCCAAGATTGTGCGGCGGAATATTGGTCGAGAGACCAACAGCGATACCACTTGAAGGATTGACGACAGGTGGAATGCGGCCGGGTAAGTAGTCAGGTTCAACGACTCTAGGGTCTTGCTTATACGTTGGATGCACCGGAACCGTCTCACGTTCCATATCAGCCATCAACGCTTCCGCCAGGGGGGACAAGCGCATCTCGGTGTAACGATAGGCGGCAGGCGCGTCCCCATCTTCACTACCCATGTTACCCTGACCCTCGATAAGTGGATAGCGCATGGTGAAGGATTGCGCCATACGCACAGCCGCATCGTACACAGAAGTGTCGCCATGTGGATGATAGTTGCCTAGAATCAGCCCAACAACCTCGGCACTTTTTACAGTGGAACGTGTGGAAAGGTAGCGCGCCTCACGCATACCAGATAGAATACGCCGTTGCACAGGTTTTAACCCATCACGTGCATCAGGTAAAGCACGGTCAGTTACTACTGAAAGGCCATAGGTCGCAAATGCTTGCGACATAATGACAGAGAAATCTTCTTCGCGAATAATTCCAACTACAGGCGCATTACCATTGCTAGTATTAATATTATTTTCTGATCGTGTTCGGGCCATATTTTAGACATCCAGTTCTTTGATTTTGCGTGCGTGTTCCGCCAGGAAGGTACGGCGTACCTCCGCGTTTTTGTCTTCCATTAATTCCATGACCAGCTTTGCCGCTAGCACACCATCTTCCATCGTGACACGTTTGAGTGTACGGCGTGCAGGATCAAATGTTGTATCACGTAGTTCTTTCGGGTTCATTTCGCCAAGACCTTTGAAGCGTTTGAACTCTAGTCCTTTAGCGTCAGGATGGCTATTGAGAAACTGTATTTGTGCTTCATCATCGAGCAGCCAGACAACTTTCCCTTTATATTTCGCGGAATAGAGCGGTGGGCAGGCGATATAGACATGTCCGCGCTCGATCAAGTCGCTGAACTCCTGATGGAACAGCGTAAGCAAGAGACATTGAATATGCAGGCCATCCACATCGGCATCGGTTGCAATAATCACACGATTAAATTTGAGCCGACTGACATCAAATGTCCCACGCGTTCCCGTGCCTAACACATTGATAATGGTACGAATTTCTTCGTTCTCAACAATGCGCTCAAGATCGGCTTTCGCCACGTTGAGAGGTTTACCTTTCAGTTTGAGCACCGCTTGAAACTCAGAGAAGCGTCCTTGACCAGCACTACCGCCAGCCGAGTCGCCCTCAACGATGAACAGTTCGGAGCGACTGGGATCAGACGAGTTACATTTGAGAAATTTTTTCGAGAGTGAGGTATCAATTAACTCACCGTTCTTCTTGTTGCCTGCGCGCGCGAGTTCTTCGACAAGTTGAGCTTCGTTGCGTGCCTTCTGCATTTGCTGAATCTTTTTCAGCCACTCTCTTGCGGCAACAGTATTGCTCTCGAACCAATCTTTCAACCCTTCGTCAACCACGGAGCGCACAATACCCTCAACAGGTGCGTTATTGAGACGATCTTTCGTCTGACCCTGAAACTGCGGGTTGGTAAGCTTCACCGAGATGACAACGTTGAGTCCTTGCTGAATGACTTCTGGCTTGAAACCATCTTTCTCACGGTTCTTGATGACACTCAGTTTAATGGCATAATCGTTGACAACCTTTGTGAGTGCCGCTTTGAAACCAGTTTCATGCACACCACCATCACGAGTACGCACAGCATTCGCATAGCTGTACATGGAGATTTTGTAGCCTGTCGTTGGCTGTAATGCAACCTCTACTTGTACGCTATCTTTCTCTTTCGCAATGCCGATGACATGCTTTGACAAAGGGACACTTGTACCAGTTGTAGCGAGATCGCGCACATAGTCAGGTAAACCATCACGCGAATAAAATGTACGGCTCATCTGTTCGCTTGTAGCATCATCCCAGGCGTCAAGGTGGAACGAGACGCCACGGTTGAGGTATGCACCAGCATTAAGACGACTTTCTATTGCTTCGAGCGAATAGTACGCATCGACATCAAAAACGGAACGATCATATAACCAGCGAAGTTGTGTTCCATGTAGCTTTGGATCGCAAGGCACTGTGTGATGTGGTACTGCTGCTCCACGACTAAATGTTTGCGTGAACTCTTGCCCATCTTTCCAAATGGTTAGCTCTAGCTTTTCAGAGAGCGCATTAATCACGGTAGAACCAACACCGTGTAAGCCTCCAGCCGTTTTATATGCACCTTCGGCGAACTTGCCACCAGAATGAGGAACAGTGAGAATAACCGTTGCCGCAGGCAGATAGTCGCCTTGATACAACATCAAATCAAAGGGCATACCGCGCCCTTCATCGCGGACTGTCACCCAACCCTCTTTGTCGATACGTACCCAGATATGTTTTCCATAGCCAGCCACCGCCTCATCAACGGCATTATCAAGTGCCTCCCAGATCAGATGCACCAGTCCAGAGGTAGACGTTGAACCTATATACATCCCCGGACGATGTCGAATAGCTGCAATGCCTTCAAGCACCTGGATATCTGCAGCGGAGTAGGCTACATTTTTTTTATTACGTGTTAATCCCTTTGCTTCTGTACGTAAAGTGGACACCTCTACTCTCTCGTCAGTTTGCTCGGACGAGAACAGTGAAACTTGACCCACCTCATCATGCTGCTGGGGGGATACTTTGGAGGAGCGAGCCATCTACCCAATACCTCTTTTCAAATTGCTTTCGTTGCTCTTCAGAAGAATACAGTGTTGAGCATTGAAAGTCAAGATTATTTTAGACCAAAAGTTCTATGAAAAATAAAATAGAACAAATATATATATCAATACAAACAATTGTGCTTTCTCTCTTATTCTCATTAAAAGCGGTAAAGTTGGCAGCGTTGCGCGGTCAATGTTACTTTGCACCGAGGCATTTTGTCAAGGCACAGAGCGATTTGGGTCTCTATCCTTCCCGTGGAAACTGATGAAAATGCAGGGAGACCACAAGGATGGAGACCCAGCGATAACGCATTGGTATCCGTATCAGTACGCATGTTTGCTACGGACGTGACACGTAACAACTTCTCTCCTCTGTTATTCGTAATAAAGATAGTATAATACTTTAGAAAATGCCCCAACTTATGTAGGGGAGGAATGATATAGATGATGAAAGCTGTGACGGGTCAATATGAATGTGTGCGTCGCTCTGGTTTAGGACTTGACTACTTTACATCCCGTGTGGACCGTCTCACACTGCAACCAAATGGGCGCTTCGTTTTAATTGCGCAAGACCGCAGCCGCATTGCGCATGCCGCTAAGTCACTTGCAGGTGGTCAGCAGGTTTCATCTGCTGCCCCAGAAGTGCGACGGGAAGGCTCATACCTTGCTCAAGGGAATAGTGTTTCATTGCGCTTTGATGATGGCACACAACAGCAAGGGCAACTTGTTGGCACAAGTGATGGGAGCCGCAACAACCTTCAACTAGGGCAGGATGTCTTTACGAAAGTGTCGGATTCCACACTGCTTCCCTCAGCAGATCGCCTGAAAAAAGATATGGAAGATATCGCGAAGGGATTAAAGATTGCAGGAGCCATCGGTGGCGTGGCGATGAAAGCAGTGAAGACAATTCACGATACGATACAATCTACGCAAGCTTCGCAAGCTTCCACCGCTAATTCTACGTCTTCGCAAGCACAGCGTGCTAATACACAGGTACCACCTGTTCAACCGTACTCAACTCAGCAGGCGGCACCCTCTGTTCCACCTTACCAACCACCGCCAGTAGCAGCTCAACAACCACTACAAAATGCTACACCTTCCGTCTATTGTGACCAGTGCGGTACGAAGGCACGGCCAGGAAAACGCTTTTGCAGCAATTGCGGAGCTAACCTCACGTAAGCCTAATTCCGCAATTGCTCTTTTGCCAGTAGTTCATATGCAGAGATGATACGCTGCATTTGCTGGCGGTCTCCTCCACGATCTGGATGATAGCGTTTAGCGAGTGCGCGATAACGCCGCTTGATTTGTTGTGGTGTGGCATTTGGCGGCAGCCCTAGCACCGCCAATGCTCGTTGGCGTTCAACAAGTGAACGTGCTGGATTACCTCTTCTTTGCCACAGAGTACGCGCGCTCATACGCAACGCATTCCATAGTAATGAGGTAAATGATTTTGGTGATTGTGAACTCATGTGTTTATTTCTATTCTCAATGACTTTTTATTATTATACCTGTTAAAAGCACGAAATGAAACGTGGGAACATACTCAAACGTGGACTATATATATACGACATAAGGTGTATTGATATTTTCTAAACGATAGTAGTAATATCATAAGCTGGCGACACTACTACCAGGTTCCTAAGAGCAGAGTGTCAACATTTTATATTTCATGACCAGGTCTTATTCAAAAAATATGCCCATAAGGAGACACAATTATGGCAACTCAAACAAAAAATCCTATTGAAAAGGTTAAGGAGGTCGCCTCCTCAGAACCTGTTAAAAAGGTTGAGAAGCAAGCAAAACCGTTTCAGCAGTTCCTCACAAAGTTCAATAATGACGGAACAATGATGTTCTCTGGCGTCTTGGCGTACAACCTGATGCTAGCAATGTTTCCTATCCTCATTGCACTCCTTGCTATTCTTGGTTTTACGCTTGGTAGACTTAACCCTGATGCAGTAACATACATTCGGGACCAAATTGCGAGAATATTTCCAGGAGTCGCTGCAGGACAGATTGTAAAAGGTGTAATAGATCAGCTTAATAAAAGTGCAGTTATCCTGTTAATTCTCGCATTGTTGACCGCTATCGTTGGTGGTTCACGCCTTTTCATTGTTATTGAGCAGTTTCTAGATCTCGTATATCACCTCCGTCCGCGTACACTGATACGTCAAAACCTTGTTGCTATTGGAATGCTCCTGCTATTCGTCATTCTTATTCCGATCATGGTTTTTGCTTCAACCGCACCAGCGTTAGTGCAGCCTCTTGCAGAAGTTATTCCATTTCTAGGAAAAAACACGGTTGTTGCTACAGTTATCAGTGTGATTGGCGGCATAATTAGTGGTATCCTTGTCGGCTTCATTCTGTTTGAAGCGATCTACATTGTCATGCCGAATCAAAAGGTTAGCTTCCGTAATAGCTGGCGCGGCGCGTTAGTAGCAGCGATAGCGCTGGAAGTATACCTGTTTGCATTCCCTTTTTACGCAAGCCACTTCCTCAAGGGCTATGCTGGTGTCATTGGAGGCGGTATCATTCTCTTGCTGTTTTTCTACTACTTTGCCGTTATTCTGTTGCTAGGAGGGGAAATCAATGCGTTCTTTTCTGAAAAAGTTCAGCCGCTACCCAACGATATAATAACATTCGTTACCACAATGGCCGGAAGAGTCAACAAGGATCGCCCTGATGTTGAGTCGGACGCTCATATGGATGCGCGACCAACGGATCGTGCCGATAATGCACGTATCGGTGAGCTACGTGGGAGAGAAAAAAAGACGAGTCAGAAGAATGTACAGAAGCAACAACAAATAGCGTCTAAAGCTCTCGTCAAAGAGCATGTCAAAGAACGAAAAGCGGTTGCGAAGGGTCCCTCTGCAATGGCAACACTCATTGAGGTTGCGGCAGGTACAGCACTCACAGTTGTCATCGAAATGCTACGCCTACGGCGTCATGGTAAATAAGTGGTTGTTGCAACAAAAAGACATCCTATTGCGATGCAGTGGGATGCCTTTTTATCATATCTACCTAACTTGAAGATGCTCTACGACCTCAGAGGCGAGACTAGGACGAAACAATCCTTCGGCAATGAGTGACGCTCCTATTGCTGTCTCGAAGCCTGCTGGTTCAGACTCGCTTCGTGGGAAGAGATACAACTGATAGCTATCCCCTAGACGGTCAACAACAGTACTTTTCTTAAGTGTATCTTGGGCAGAAGAGCGACGATCAATTACAACGATATCTTCAAAGTGATGAATAGCCATCAGACCTGCCACATCTTCTGCTAACCCCTCCCAAAATGCTTGCTCTTGCTCATCCTCGTCATCCTCTTCCGCAACATGCTCAATGTCGACAGTCATGCCATCAACAATACGTCCATCTTTGACTACTACGATGCTTCTATCATCCTCTCCCACCTCTAAGTATAAGAAGCGCATTTCAGGCCATGAAGCCTCTTGCTGTCGCATACGATACAACAGCGTTGTTACTGAACACAGTTTATCAGTGTTACCCATATCTTTACGTTTACGCTTACGATAGCGTGGAATGCTTTTCAGACTCTTCAATGCTGGCAAGTGAAAGTTTTTAGCATTGAAAGAACCTATAGCGACAAGAAACGTGTGTAGGTCAGCTACATCCGCTGGAGTTGCTGAGTGTTCCTGCTCTTCGAGCAGCGCTTGCATCGAACACAGCGTTGTTTCCAATGCTGAAGATAATGCTATTATTGGTTCAGAATAGACGGCACAAATGCTTTCGATATATGCAAGTGTTGCGTCACTATTCCCAAATGTACATAATTCTATTGTTTGCCCATTTTCAGTGAAACATGTCTTCCAGGTACCAGCTTTATAGTCAATACCAATACTCATTGTCATCCAATGGGTTCTCCTCGTGCCAGGCTATATAATACAACGATAAGACTATCTATCTTTTCTGTAAGAACATTCTTTTTTACTGCCTCTACAGCGTTGTTGAAGCCGTTGTATTATAACATGCTCACGGATTGACACAAGTATAGCAGCCAGGCAACTGCCTTTTATACCTTGACGTATGCTATTCTCATCTGCTACACTTTGAGTCAATCGGTGTGAGCACACTTACTTGTCTAATAACAGAGTGTGTTCATGAGTTTTGACGCGCATATGCATGCCTCTATAACAATCGTTGCCTGAACTCCTACCAGCACTATTTGCACTATCTTCCATGAAGGGTTGACAACATGCCGAATGATAGTTCTTTATCTACTAATAATGAGGAGCGTTTACTTCAAGCATTACGCGAATACGAAATTCTGCGTGAATTCTCGGAACTGCTTGCCTCTTCGCTCGATCTTACATATATATTACAGGTACTTGTGAAGCGCACAGCAGAGGTATGTGAAGTTGAGCGCTGTGCGATCTGGCTTTTTGAGGAGACACGTAACCTCTTTGTGCCCAAAACATATTTTCTTTCCGCACATGATCTCGATCAACAAGCAGTGAAAGCTGGCGACCGCTTTTGGTATCAAAGTTCTCTTGCGTTGCAGAATCCATTTCTGCAACGCTTGATTTCAGAAAACGGGATACTTGTGGTTGAGGACCTGGGTGCGGAGTCCAGCATGAAGGTACTTGCGGAGCAATTTCTTGTTCATTCTATTCTGTTCGTAGCACTTCGGCGCGAGGGTCGCGTTGTTGGTATGATGTCACTTGACAATCCAGGTAAAGCACAAGTGTTTTCTGAGGACCGACAACAACTTGTGCGTGCCATTGGACAGCAGGCAGCCGTTGCAATTGATAATGCACGCCTTTATCGACAAGCACAAAACGAAAGTAAGCGTGCAGAGCGCTTAATTAAGCGTGCTCAGTCTATCTACGAAGTGGCAATAGCCGTCAACTCAAATGAAGACCTCTCAACAGTGCTGGGCATCGCGACACGGCATCTTGTCAATGGTTTAGAAGCGGACGGAGGGACTATTGTGCTACTGGATAATGGCGCACTACTATTGGTAAGTACAACAAACCTCCAATCCTCGACCACGTTGTCACCCCCATTAATCAACCTTCCTCGTTGCAATGAGGCCCTTTGCGATGAAACTCCTCGCTTCTTTACACAGGAACAGCTTGTAGGCATTGAAAGAGAGTGGTATCAACAGTTAGGTCTATGCAATATTCTGGTTATACCACTCATTGCAGGAGCAAGAAGTGAGAGTAAGCGCAAGAAGAAAAACACGCTTCTCCTCGAAGAAAAGCATTGTGTTGGCTTTGCATTTGTCAGTTACAATCGAGCAACACGTTCACCAGCAAAGGGACATCTCGCATTTGCACAAGATATCGCGGCTCAATGCGCTCTCGCAATCGAGAAAAATCAGCTTCTCACGAACGCAACTCAGGTTGCGAAAGTAGCTATTGAGCGAGCGAACACGCTAGATGCAGTATTTAATGCGATGACCGAAGGAGTCATCGTCCTCGATCAAGAAGGCCAAGTTATTGTAAGTAATCAGACAGCATCGCGTTTTCTAGGTATGCCGCTCTATACGAAGGACCATCTTTCGACATTTTTACAGCGCTATCCAACCTACACACAATATGGGCAGCCTATTGCCTACGAGGATTTTGCCCTTGCACGAGCACTACATGGTGAACATATTCAAGGAGAACGTTTCGTGACACGACGCGGGGACAGTTCTGAACGCACCGTAGAAGTTAATGTTGTTCCGCTTCACGATGACGAATCACACCGTATTGGTATTGTGAGTGCATTCCGCGATGTTACAGAGCAGGTGCGTGTTGAGCAGCGTCTTCGGGGAGCGCTTAACGTTATGCTCAACGCAGCAGAAGTGTTAGCAGGTGTTAGCGATGTCGCAGAGATAATGCATCGAGTTCTTGCAATGACACTGCATGCGCTTGTCTGTGAACGAGGCTTTGTACACTTATATGACGAGGAGCGGCACCTCTTTACTCCATTGCTCTCTATCGGATTTCCCGAGAATGACGATGCATATTGGAACAAAGAGCAACAGTACTGGTTAGCCCCCGATATACCGCATACAAGAGAACCATATGCGTCCCTGGTAGCAGGTCATACGACGCTTGTTCCACCAGAACATCGTACCTCTGATAAGGAAACTCCTTACGCCGACACTGTACTCGTCGCACCACTTATGCACAATAAACGTCTTCTTGGTGTTATGGTCCTCGACCGCTCCACAGCGCAGAAAGAGAAGGAAGAAACGTCACTTTCTAGCCTGCCTCAGTCACGATATGCACGTCGAGAGTTTACTGTGTGGGATGTAACGGTGGTTGAAGGTATTGCACAGTTTGCAGGGCTAGCCATTGAGCAGGCACGATGGCAATCAGAGGCAACGATGGCACGCACAAGTGAGGCTGAGATGCGTGAGTCTAATGCACTCAAAGACGAGTTCCTCTCAATTACTGCGCATGAATTTCGCTCGCCATTGACCATCATTCTAGCACACAGTCAGATGATGGAGCGCATCATGCGACGAATTCCAGAGATGCCAAAGCGTGAGAAACTGCAAGAGAGTATCACAACTATCGAGGAGCAAACGCACCAGCTTACAAACATTGTCAACACGTTTCTTGAGGTCACACGTCTGAATAAAGGGCAAATAACGCTCGAGCAGGAGCGTGTAGACCTGAGCGAACTCCTTAAACAAGAGGTTGCCACATATAGTGCGACAACAAAGCTCCATCCGCTAAGTTATATGACTGCGTTAGATGCGCAACCTTGTTATGTTATGGGAGATAGCGCGCGTCTACAGCAAATCTTTGGCAACTTACTGCAAAACGCGATAAAATATAGTCCGCACGGCGGTCCTGTTACTGTTACACTGAAGCAGTACAAGCAAGAGACAGGCAAGGCGTTACTAGAGGTACGCATAACAGATAGAGGAATTGGCGTCCCCAAAGATGCACAGCCTCACCTCTTCGAGCGTTTCTACCGCGCCCCAAATGTTGATGGGGGTAAGACAAAAGGCGTTGGGCTTGGTTTATATATTGTTGCTGAATTTCTTCACCTGCAGAATGGGCACATTGCTGTCGAGAGTAGTGGCGAATACGGTGCGGGAAGTTGTTTTGTTGTGACACTTCCTCTTTTGGAAAGGCATGGTACCGATATTGACTGAGTTATACCAACTACGTTCCTGGCTTCTTACGCTTACCGAAGAGACAATGCAACGTGAAAAGTCTGGTGACGCTTCACATGATTACGATCATATTGTGCGTGTTATGGCCTTAGCGGACACGCTTCAAGAGCAAGAAGGTGGAGATTTGCCTATAATTTGGGCGGCTGTTGCCCTGCATGATATTGGGCAGGAGCGTGAGTATCGGCATGGAGGCGACCACGCGCTTATTGGAGCAGAGATGGCAGCAGACTTGCTCACTCACACACAGTTTCCGCGACATGCTATTCCAGCAGTACAAGAGGCTATCCGCGAGCATCGTCTGACAGGGGGCATTACACCTTCTACAGTAGAGGGACGTATTCTTTACGATGCTGACAAAATTGATTGTCTTGGTGCTATTGGTATCGGGCGTCTCTACTGCATTACGGGACGCTATAATCAGAAAATATATTCTACTCTGCCACCAGATATTATTGAACCAGTAGACCCACTGGTGGTACGCGAGTTGCGACGTAGCCCCGACTACTCACCAGGCATCGAGTTTCAATTGCTTTTTGGCAACCTCCCCGAACGCATGACAACACAGACAGGGCGCATCTTAGCACAAGAACGCTATGACTATATGGAAAATTTCTTTCGTCGCTTACAATACGAGATCGAAGGCACATTATAATGTAGTCGCTGAGATGTCTACAAAAACAACATAGTTAAAGGTTGTTTTTGCAGCCGCTGGTGCAGTCAAATGTAACGTAAATCCGACTGTGGGGTGTAGCGATATATATTGCACCAGCGTAGGTCCAGGATTGGATGTAAGAGTGATATGTACCACACTCGATGCGACAGTATGGGTATTTCTCACCATTACCTCACCTTGCCCACTCTCAAACGCACCAGTGCCAAAGAACGATGTACAAGAAGCGTCAGGCGAGTGTGTAGCCCCTTTCTCAACTCGCGTCTCCTGCTGAGCAGGTATTCCTGCGTGGGATGTTGTTACTCCGGGCAGACCAGGACGAGGCGCATCTTGGATGCTTTCGCGTAAGCGAACATTCACAGTGAGGGGTTCGCGCAGAGGTTCCTTGCTCTCTCGACTCCAACCATATATATCTTTCTCTTTGGGTTCTGGTGCTGCACTAGAAGTGGGCGGCATTTGCAAGTGCACCTTAGCAGTATGACCTGCTAAGCGCTGCTTACTCTTCACTGGTTGCGGCGATGTTATAGAGGGCGTTGCGGGAATTGCGTCAATTACAGTAACAGGGGGTAACTGTACACTTTCAATCGGTGCTATTGCATATGTAGGAGAAACGGTGCTGAGATATCTTTCTTGTGGCTGAGCGTCATCATCTTCGCTTCGTGTAGGCGCCCAAGCAGGCGTATCAGGTTGCATTGCAGCACCAAAAGCGGCAAGGGAAGCGGTGAAACGCTGTGCGAAGCGAGTCAATATGTTTGTACTTTGTGGCTTCTGATGCTCTTCCTTCTCTTGCGCCGCTATCTTTTGTGCAGCTAGTTCAGCAGTCACAGATTGAACGAAACTAGCAGGACGAACAGAGGGAAGAACCTTTGATTGTAGACTCAGACGGGGAGGAACAAGTTCAGCATTTGAAGGAGAGGCATCTTCTATAGAGGCATACTTTTGCTCGTCATCGAACCATTGCTCTTGTGACGACGTGTCAGCTAGCGTTTCCTCAACTGACTCAGAAATATTGAGTCGCTCTCGTGCAAGTCGGTTTTGCCAATATCGCTCAGCTTGCGTATCATGATCTTCGTGCAACGCCATAACGACTACCACTCTCCCTGCTTCTACAACGTTCTCTATTTCATGTTTACACATAGAGACACATTCTGAAATAGACAAGGGCAGTATAACATATCTTTCTCAAGAAGATCATGGAGATAGCACATTTGGGTAAAATCATGCAAGTGAAAAAGTATGCCTATATGCAGTAGGAATATTGGGTGAATATTACGGGTAGTATTGCAAGTGTAGAGAGGAAACGCTACACTTAGGCTCTAATCAATGTATTCGTTGATTAGTATGAGTGTATTCGTCAATGCTCTCAAGGACGTGGAGAAACGTCACATTATTTAACGTGGTAAGGAAAGGTTTTCCTAATATGAAACTTAACGGTTCATACAAATTTAAAGCATCTAGCTCACAAGTATTCAATGCTATTCTAAATCCTACAGTACTAAAAGCATGCATTCCGGGCTGCAAAGCTGTTGAGTATATTGATCCTAACAGCATCAAGGCCAGCATTACAACTCCCCTCCCTGGCTTGAAGGGACCATATAATGTCATTATTAACATTGCCCAGAAACAAGCTCCCAACTACCTCACCTTGCGAGTACAGCGCCAGGGGACAGGTGGCTCAATCAATGCACTCAGCAATATTAACATTTCGGATGAAGGTGATGGTTCACTGCTCAAGTACGACGCGAATGCTGATCTGAGTGGTCCTGTTGCAATCGCAAACAATCCTATCGGTGAAGGCTTTACCAAAAGCTCCCTCGGCTCCTTCTTCAAGAATCTGGACAAGACAATCGCCTAAGCTAAAAAGCTCAAAACAAGTATGGAAGTGACATGTTATCGTGCCGCTTCCATGCTTGTTTTGAGCTTTTGTGTTTGTTTAGGAAGCATGCGCATAATAGCAGATGTCTGATCGTCAACAGGTGGCACTAAAACGCCGTCACGCTCTATAAGCCACGTTTCTAGCAACTCTCGCAGTTCAGAACGTGTTCGCTCATCATCGGGCAAGATCAGTTGTTCTAGCAGTTCCCCTACAGCAACATCAAGTGAGGAATAGCGCACTACCCAGGGCATATGCACAATCTCGACATCAGCGTAGATGCCCATTTCAAAGAGTACGTCTAGTGCATGAATATAGCCAGGCGCTGGACGACGTTCATCGCCGTGAAAATGTTTCCACAATGAACTGGTGCTAGCATCAAAATGAGCGGCACGCATATAAATATAACAAGCTTTGCGCGTTGCTGCACGTAAATTCGCCACAAATGTATCCACATCCCACATTGGATAGAGGACGTGGCTACACAGCACAATATCCGCAGAGAGATTGGTAGGAGCATCTTGCCAACTCGTATGGAGAGCGGAAATATTTGTGCGCTCCTCTTCAATTGCATCTTGCTTGAGGTAGTTTAGCATAACAGCGTTTGGCTCTACGGCTGTAATGTGTTGAGCATATGGAGCAAGTGCAAGCGCAAAACGCCCTGTGCCTGCTCCCACATCAAGGACGGTTGTATCTGGCGTCACGACTTGACGCAATCTGAGAAATAAAGGGTCACGAGTAACGTTTTCCTTTGTTGACCGATGATAGTTCTTTGCTCGGCGCTCCCAAAAGTCCGCACTTGTACGCCCTAAACGCGCATATGCAGCATCCATTTGTTTCGCACGTGCGTCGAGTATTTCGTGCCAGCATTCTATAGCACTCTGCATACTACTTCCTTCCTTCCTGTATTTGCTGAAACAAAATTTTCACAACAGTTTTACAAGCTTGACTAATTACTACAAGAGGCTTTTTAGCCAACGCGACAAAACACAGCCTTCAAATACCCCGTCTCGGGCATGGCGAGATTGATGGGATGATCGACGCCATGTCTGTAGGTCTCAAGCAGTTGCACAGGACGTTGGAAGCGTTGTGCGCTCAGTGATAGCACTCCTAATAGATCATCCATCCCGACAACGCCAGAACATGAGCAGGTGAGCAGAATACCTCCTGGTCGTAACACCTGCATTCCTAACGTGTTTAAGCGTCGATAGGCTTTAAGAGCATTGTTGCGTGTGCTCTGCGTTTTGGCAAATGCGGGAGGATCAAGTACTACAACATCAAATTGTTCGCCTTGGTTCGCGGCTTCTTCAAGATATGCGAAAACATCAGCTATACGAAAAGCATAAGCGTCAGGATTAAGACCATTGAGGGCAAAGTTTTTTCGCGATGCCTCTATTGCAGGGCTAGAGATGTCAACACTTGTAACATGCGTTTCTTTGCTCGTGAGCGCGGCATAGAGAGAGAAGCCACCTGTGTAGCTGAAACAGTTCAAAACGTGCTGACCCTGTGCATACTTACACAATGACTCACGTTTATCACGCTGATCGAGAAAAAAGCCAGTTTTCTGACCTTGCCAGGGATCAACAAGGAATTGCACACCATTTTCGTGGATTGTGATGTATTCTGGTACCTCACCTGCTACGGCCACAGGTTCTTCGACGTCTAAACCTTCGCGGCGCCGTGACATGCTATCATTGCGCAACAGAATGCCACTAGCACCTGTTTCTTGCAGCAGGGCATCAATAAGCAATGGACGTAACCGCTCGATACCAGCCGTATGTATTTGCATGACAAGAATATCCGCGAAACGGTCTACCACTAGCCCTGGTAAAGCATCACCTTCTGAGTGAATCAGGCGATAGGCATTTGTCTGCTCTGGTTGAAAGACGCGGCGCAATGCTACTGCGTTCCGTACACGATTGCGTACAAAGTCGGCGTCTATCGCCTCTTCGGGGTTACGCGTTAAAATGCGGATAGCAATATCAGTGTGAGGATTGTAGTAGCCGCGTGCAACAAATTGTCCTTTAGACGACTTCACATCAACCAGGCCGCCCGCTTCTATCCAGCGTGGTGGTTGTTGAAGTGCTCCCGAAAAAATCCATGCATGACCGTTGGCAAGACTCTCTTCTTTGTAGGGTTTTAAGCTGGCACTAGGGTAATTGACAGACACAGTGTATTCTTCCTTTGTTGACCTGTTTTTCCTGTATTATCTCATAGACGTAAAGCAAAAGTAACAAGTGTCCCTCTTGTGCTTATAAGCATAAGAGGGACACTTGTAGTTCTCGGGTGTGTTCAATGGGCGCTTATTTGTGATAGGTAATTGCTGCCATGACTGGATCGGTATGATGCTCAGCCATGCGAATTTCAGCTTTCCTCAAGTTGTTGGCGCTATTAATAAGTGCAATATGCGTAAATGCTTGTGGATAATTGCCTAATGAGCTAGTTCCACGTGGATCAATCTCCTCAGAAAAGAGACCGAGACGACCAGAATAGCTCAATACACGTTCAAAGAGTGAGCGTGCTTCTGAGATGCGTCCCTGCATCGCCAGATTATCTACAAGCCATAATGTACAAATTGTAAATGTTCCCTCACCACCCGTGAGGCCATCATCGGTATCCTCAGCATGGTACCGATAGACAAAGCCCTGTTTATTGGTCAATTGCTCTATAATACGGTCTACTGTCGAACGCATGCGTGGGTCATCTGGTGCGATGAAACCAACTAAAGGCAACAACAGGTTGGAGGCGTCCAGAGCCGTGTCGTCATAGGACTGTGTGAATGCACCAATAGCAGGATTATATCCATGTGACAGGATATCAGTACGGATTTGATCGCGTATCATGAGCCAGCGTGAAAGGTCTGCTTCGAGGTGCAACTGCTGAGCCGCTTTGATACCACGATCAAGTGCCACCCAACACATTACCTTTGAGTAGACGAAGTGATGTAAACCACCGCGTACTTCCCATATGCCATTGTCAGGTTCCTGCCAATGGGCGCAGACATGCTCAACGAGTGTACACATCATTGACCATAGAGGTCCTTCAAGTGTTTCGCCGTAGCGCTCGAAGCCGCCCTGACGACGATAGATATGGATACAGTCGAGCACCTCTCCGAATACGTCTAGTTGCTTCTGATCCGCGGCTCCGTTACCAATACGGACAGGGCGCGAACTGCAATAGCCATCTAAATGTGATAGCTCTTGCTCCACCAGGTCGCGCTCGCCACGAATGCCGTACATGATTTGTAGGTCTTCGCCGTTTGCATAAGAAAGACGACGTAACCAGTGTGTAAATGCTCTGGCCTCTTCCGTAAAGCCAAGCACATTTAGGGCGTACAGCGTAAAGGTTGCATCGCGTAACCAGGTAAAACGATAGTCCCAGTTACGTACTCCGCCGATATCTTCCGGTAAAGACGTCGTAGGAGCAGCAACAATCGCCCCCGTGGGAGCATACGTCATCATTTTAAGAGCAAGCGCGCTGCGCTGCACCGACTCCAAGTATGGTCCCTGGTAACTACAATTTGCCAACCATTTACGCCAGCAATGCAGTGTTTGAGCTAACTCTGCATCAAAGTTACGTTGGCGCAACTCGTGCTCTACAAGCCGACGCGCAGCATACGTGCTACGTCCCATACCTACAGCGAAGAGGAGACGCTCCCCTTCATGCAGTGTGACCTGTGCAACAGCAGATGGATGCCATTCCTCTGTGCCTTGTGCTATATGCATTGAAAACGAAGGTAGCAGATTTGCACCCACGATTGCTAAACCAACATGCTGTCTGCCATCGGAGATAATTGCGCCTATATTGTCTGGCGTGAGCGATATCTCACAAGGAGACGCTGCATAGTTCGGACTGACACGTAAGGTCATTGTCACTGGCAGTTCACCATGTGTACACTCCACAATACGGACGAGACAATGGCAAGAGCCGTCTTCCCGCGTCCATGTATTGTTGTTCATGCCCCGATAGGGCCATGCACTCAGAGTTTCCACTGGCATAAAATCGGTTAACACTACCTCACCGGAGGTACTAGCAAAACGTGTTTGTAAGACGTTACTTCCGCGCAAATAGCGCTGAGAGCCTGGAATAGTGTTGTCTGTGGGAGCTATCTGAAAGTATCCCCCACGATCCGCATCTAGCAGACGGCAAAAGATAGCTGGGCTATCGAAGTCTGGTAGACATCCCCAGTCTACTGAGCCATCGGGTGCAACAAGCACTGTCGAATGACAATCGCCAATGACACCATAAGAATTGATAGGCTGATAAGCGCGATTGCTTACGTTCATCCCAACCATGGCACAACACATCTCTCTGTGAGAACTAATACAACAAAAATTAAAAAGTGCTGAGAAAAGCTTAGAAAATTCTAAAGACACCTTTAAAGGTGTCTTATAACAGAGAAAACGGAATAGGAATCAGAATAGTAACAGATATGAGTACCAATATTTCTGGATTATGTCCGCTTTTCCATAATAACCCACTATAGGGAAAACAGTCAGAAATTGCACGATATTCCGTAGGCAAAAGGGTCACATTTGTGTTACTTTAGTATGTAGAACAAAGCATTTGATAAAAAAACGTTTCTCCTGGTACAAATATTATATACGCGAGAGGAAAAGGGCTTGAACACATTTCAGAAGATGCTTCGTCATCCAGCAGGACGCATCGGGCTAACGATAGGGGTAACCATCGGTTTTATTGCTGCTGTGATGGGTGAGGGAAGCAAGGCGCTTCTATTTGCAGGTTTATGTAGGTTTTTAGCAGGACGATTTGGTCGCTAAGTATCTCTCTCTACGTGTAGTATGTCAGCATCTGACATATTCATGCAGAAAGGCGATCTTGAAGATAAAATAGGGAAACAAGCACAGTTTTATTTATCATGCTTGTTCCCCTATTTTATCTCTAACCGCAAGATGAGACCAGCTTACTCTTTCAACCACTGTGCAACAGCGGGCGCGAAGTATGTTATTATCATGTCAGCCCCTGCTCGCCGAATGCCTGTGAGGACTTCCATCACCACGCGTCGCTCGTCGATCCAACCATTTTGGGCTGCGGCTTTTATCATAGAGAACTCACCACTCACATTGTAGGCCGCGATTGGCAAGTCACAGGCATCGCGTACTTGGCGGATGATATCAAGATAGGGCATAGCTGGTTTTACCATGACGATATCTGCCCCCTCCGCGATATCCAGTTCAACCTCGCGTAGAGCCTCGCGTGCGTTCGCGGAGTCCATCTGGTACGAACGACGATCACCGAATTGTGGCGTTGAGTCGGCGGCTTCACGGAATGGACCATAGAACCCAGAGGCAAACTTGGCTGAATAGGCCATCACCGGTGTCTGGTCGAAACCATGCTCATCTAATGCATGACGAATGGTGCCGATACGACCATCCATCATGTCAGAAGGTGCGACGATATCGGCTCCTGCCTCAACATGAGAAAGAGCCATACGCGAAAGCAGTGCTAAAGATTCATCGTTATGCACATCCCCGTTGCGAATGACGCCGCAATGCCCATGACTGGTATATTCACATAGGCATACATCGGTTATCACTAATGTGTCTGGCGTTTCAGCTTTAATACACTGTATGCCTTGCTGAATGATGCCCTTTGTGGCGTAGGCCTGTGAACCAACCTCGTCTTTGTCTGAGGGAATGCCGAACAGGAGTACAGCAGGAATACCCAAATTTGCGATGCGCTCAACTTCGCGTCCGATGTGTTCAACAGGCCATTGCATAATGCCTGGCATAGAAGCAATTTCGCGCGGCTCCTGTAAGCCTTCTGCGATAAACAATGGGTAGATTAACTGGTCTACGCTTAAACGTGTTTCACGCACGAGACCGCGCAGTTTCTCGTTTTGTCGTGTACGGCGCATGCGTACTATTGGAAAATTTGCCATCAGAAAACCTTTCTTACGCGACCTGACGCAGTGCTTGCTCAATATGCTCCACCGTCTCATGAAGCAGCGTATCGTCGAGTGCAAGCGAGATAAAACATGCTTCAAATTGCGATGGTGGTAGATAGATACCGCGTTCAAGCATAGACCAGAAGAAGTGCGCGAAGCGTGTTGTATCTGCCCTCTTCGCACTGGCATAGTCAATCACAGGTTCTTTCGTGAAGTACAGACAGAACATCGCACCAATGCGTACCAGTTGTACGTCAGCTTTTGTATCAGCAATTGCCCTGGTGATACCTTCTCCAAGGAGTTCACTCTTCTGCTCAAGCCGCTCGTATTGCCCTGGTTTGCCTAGCTCGGTGAGGGTGGCAATACCGGCTGCCATTGCAAGAGGATTACCTGATAACGTACCAGCCTGGTACATTGAGCCAATCGGCGCAACTTGTTGCATGATGTCGCGTCGTCCACCATAGGCACCAACGGGTAGACCACCGCCAATTATTTTACCGAAACAGGTGATATCAGGAGTAATGCCTACTCGCTGTTGCATGCCTCCTGCTGCGAGGCGAAATCCTGTCATGACTTCATCGAAAATCAGCAACGCCCCATACCGTTGCGTGAGGTCACGCAACTGCTCTAAGTATCCAGGCAGGGGAAGCACAAGACCCATATTGGCCGCGACTGGTTCAACAATGATTGCGGCTATTTGATCGGGATACATATGAAACAACTGCTCAATGGCGGCACTATCATTATAGGCAGCCGTCAACGTGTTTCTGGTCGCTTCGCTAGGAACGCCTGGACTATCAGGTAAACCCATCGTGGCGACACCAGAACCAGCTTGCACAAGCAGCATATCAGCGTGTCCATGATAGCAGCCTGCGAATTTGATAATCTTGTCTCGTCCGGTGTAAGCACGTGCCAGGCGCAAGGCGCTCATGGTAGCTTCAGTACCAGAGTTGACAAAACGCAGCATTTCAACCGATGGGACGCGTTCTATAACCAGCTTTGCCAGTTCACTTTCGGCCTGTGTTGGCGAGCCATAGCTGAAACCACGATGGCTGGCTTGTACTACCGCCTCTACCACCGTAGGGTAGGCATGGCCCAGAATCATTGGTCCCCATGACTGCACATAATCAAGATATCTGTTGCCATCAACATCATACAGGTACGCTCCCTGTGCAGAGTCGATGAAGACAGGCTCACCCCCAACACCGCGAAAGGCACGTACGGGACTGTTCACTCCGCCGGGAAGCAGTGTTTGTGCCTCCTCAAAAAGGGCATGTGAACGAGAAAGCGTTAAATGGCTTTCCCTATAGCTTTGATTACGCATTCACTTAAGCTCCAATAGCATCCAGAATGTTGTCCAGAGATTGTGCGACACAGGTAAACATAGGCGTGTCACGCAATGTATACATACTAGCCTCTGTCTCGCGAAGTTCTTGCACAAGATCAAGGAAGTCGGCGAGTTCATCCGTCTCGAAGGCTACCACAAATTCCTGGTCGTCAAGGCCAAACGAATAGGTAGTGTTGAGCGACACGTTAGGATATGTTAGACCAACGCGGATATGCTCTTTCATCATGCGCTGACGGTCTTCGGCAGGCAGTGCATACCACGCACGCGTCTTCACAAAGGGATAGACAAAGAGGTATTTTTTGTCCTCAGGTGCGATCACAAGACGTGGATCATGCGCCCCACGCGCATTTTTGCCAACGTAGACAGAACGCTTCGTCATCGACAAGAAGGCATGCGTTTCACGCAGGTACGGTCCCATTGCACTGCGTCGAATGCGGCTGCTTAGTAAACGCAGGTCCTCGATATCATAGGTTGCTTGCCAAAGCATAAAATCACAGTCGGAACGTAAGCCATACAGACCAAAACTGCGAATGAGCGCATGCTCGGCATGTTCGTCAAAGAGGCGCTTCAACTCCTCTTTACCACGTTCACGCGCATCCAAGGGAAGCAGTTGCCACTGCGGGTCGAGTTTGTAAAAAGTGAAACGCACCAATTGACGCGGCTGCTTCGCCTTTGGCTTCGCGGGTGCAGGAGATGACTCAAGGTGCGTAATTTCATTTTGATTTGCAATGATCTGTTCTGTCATGATCGTCTTTCCTCATATTTCACAATCGCCTCTAGCAGACCATCAATCGTGAACTCTTGAGCCTCAATAGCAACAGTAAGGCCCAGTTCGCGTGCGGTCTGTGAGGTAATAGGACCGATACAAGCAATAGTAGGAAGTGAGGTAGGCGCAAGCGTTGAACCCGTCGCCTCCTCACACTGCTTCAACCATGCCATAAAGTTGCGCACGGTAGAAGAACTAGCAAAAGTGATAATGTTTAGCTGGTGTTGTAGCAACAAATGCCATAGATCGCGCCCTCGCTCATCGTCTGTCGCAGCCGTGAGCGTGTAGTACGCTGGTATGTCATCGACAATGGCACCCGCCTCACGAAGCATTGTTGCCAGCACTTTGCGTGCCTCGGCTGCACGGGCAAGCAGGATATGTTGCCCATCAAGGGCTATATCTTGTTGCTGTGCGTCCTTGATAATCGCCTCGGCAACACTCTCGGCAACATATGCATCGGGAATGAGATCAGCAACAAGACCGTATGCTGTAAGGGCATCGGCTGTTGCTGGGCCAATTGTGGCTATCCGAACCTTTTGTAGTGTCTGCAGGTCGTAACCAAGCTGCTGTAAACGCTGCAAGCAAATATGCACACCATTAGCACTGGTAAATACCAACCAATCATATATATAGGAAGCATTGTCTGTCTGCTTAGCTGTGTCAGATGGATAAAGTCTCTTTAGTGCTCTATCTAACTGTGTCCAATCAGATGGTGGCACGATACGTATTGTCGGAAATTCTATCGGTATCGCTCCTAATACACGCAACCCCTGGCTTAAAACACTTGCTTGCTCACGGGTGCGCGTCACGAGTACGCGCTTTCCTTGTAAGGATGCTGTAGCAACCTGCCGCTCAGACATGCAGTTGCTCCTGTTCTCGTAGAGCGTCTATCTCATGCACAATGGCATATGCGCCCTGCGCTAAGGCCTCTTCCGCGAGAAGTACACCAAGTTGCTCGGCTTGCTCATGCGCCATTTCTGCTGTCCAGGGTATGCTCTGCTGCACAGAAATACGTCGTTGTCCATCCAAGCCAATGACAAGGCCACGTAACGTCAAGATGTTCTCTCTCATGATGCCATGTGCCGCGACCGGTAGATAACATCCTGCGCCAAGACGCCGCATAAACATGCGTTCGGCACTCGTCTCTGCTTGCACTATTGTATCATGCAGTGGAGCTAACAGGTCGCGCGTTTCTGGCTCGTCACGTACCTCTAACGCTAACGCTCCTTGACCGGGAGCAGGCATCATTATTTCGGGTGGAAGATAGGTCATGCGCTTGACAAGTTGCTCTTGCAATCTTAGCCTATGCAGTCCAGCAGCAGCAAGCACAATCGCATCATAGTCGCCAGCATCAAGTTTCTTCAAACGCGTATCGACATTACCACGTATCGAGTGAATGTCGGCGTGAGGATAAAACTCGCGCAACTGAGCGGTACGACGTAAGCTACTCGTGCCAATGCGCAGCGGCATTTTCGTTTCGCGATAGAGTGTTTGCAATTCGTCTCGATGGAGATGAAGAGCGGTACTTGTGATCAACACATCGCGTACATCCTCACGGGGACCTGTGACAACAAGACGTAGACCATCCGGTTGTAGAGTCGGAAGGTCCTTGAGACTATGAACGGCGAGATCGATGCGATGCTCTTGTAAGGCGCGTTCAATTTCAAGCACAAAGACACCGTCGCCACCTATTTGTGAGAGGGGAACTTGTGTTACGCGATCACCAGTTGTACGAATTTGCTCGATTGTTATTTCAAGGCTGGGCCACTGCTGGCGCAATCGTTCGACGACCCACTGTGTTTGTGTCATGGCGAGTTTGCTGGCTCGCGTTCCTATTACTATTCGCTTCATGATCTTCTTCCAAATTAAAAAGATAGCGCAATGCTTCCGCATACACATGCCCTTGACCATCTGCTGCCGCCTCTTTCAAGCGCAGTGTAGGTGTATGCAGAAGTTTGTTTATCAATCGTGTCGTAAGCTCTTGCACTGTAGCGGCTTCGCGTTCAGAAAGAGTGGGAGCAAGTTGACGCATAGCACGTGCCAATTCTTGTTGGCGGAGTGCCTCGACAGAATGACGTAAATCGCTGATCGTCCCTGTTACACTCAAGGAAGAGAGCCAATGCTCGAATCCCGCCACCTCTTCAGCTATGATAGCCTGTACATGCTCAACCTCTTGTAAACGAAGCGAGATGCCTCGCTCGACTTGAGCTTGCAGATCATCAAGATTATAAAGATGTACGTCAGGTAATGCGCCAACTGCAGGATCAATATCACGTGGCAGCGCTATGTCTATAAGAAGTACAGATCGTCCTTCCCGCTTTTCAAGTATAGGCAACATGCGTTCTGGTGTGATAAGTGCACGCGGAGCTTTTGTTGAGCTAATGACAACATCTGCATCTACCAATGCATCCGAAAGCTCTGCGAAGCTGCGATGTGTTGCACCAAGCGTTTGTGCAAGGTCAACCGCGTTTGCATGCGTGCGATTGATAATGACAAGTTGTTGTGCACCGTTATCAAGCAGGTTACGCGCTGCGACCTCGCTCATCTGTCCCGATCCTACCAACAGAACGTGAGCTTTATGCAGATCGGGAAAGAGATGACGCGCCAATTGGACAGCAACATGACTTACAGAGGCTGCATTGCGACTGATCCCCGTCTCGCTTCGTGCACGCTTTCCCGTGACAAGGGCAGCACGGAAAAGTGCAGATGTAACTGGCCCCGCGAAGCCACCGCCTTGTGCAATCTCTAGTGCCTCCGCTACCTGCCCCTGTATCTGTGGCTCCCCCGGTACAAGAGAATAGAGACCACAAGCAACACCCAAAAGGTGAGATACTGCTTGTTCATCGACGAAGGTGTAGCAGTGCGCCTCAAGTTCCTCAGGTGAAATATCTTTTACCTCACTCAGGATATGCAACAAGCGTTCAGGATGTACTTCAGAGCAGACGGCGTAGAACTCCATCCGGTTGCATGTAGAGAGCAGGACACATTCTTGCACAATCTCTTTAGCAGCACTTAGTACCTGTGGTATCTGACGCGACGAACAAGTGAGGCGCTCACGCAGCGCAATAGATGCGGTGGTATGATCCATTCCAACGACGACGATATGCATGCAAACCTCATAAATCTACGTTATGATAAGTATTCTATAGAGATTTTAGCGTTTTTTTGCAGATAGTCAAGTCTATTTCGCACCAAAACTGAATACAAGCGAAGATCAGGTGAACACCTTACTACCTTTGTTTCACTCCTTCGCACTCAGAGCCTCTTCATACTAGGACAAAGGGTTGCAATTCGTGAATATTTATATGCCAATACGTTATACTAATGACGGCATAGAAAAGGTAGCATGTCGTCAATTTTTCATAAGAAAAAGGTAGTATTCATGTATCGTTGCCCAAAGTGCCTTACTGAACTTCCAGCGGATGCCCGCTTTTGCAAGAACTGTGGTTTCAATCAGACAAACGCACGTATAGCAGCTATGTCCCCTCCTGTACAGGGAGTGCAACGACAAGTACCCCCAGAGGTGCAACAGTCACAAGCACCATTACGCACGATACAGCCAAATAATAGGCAGATACCTCAGCCGCAACCTGCTAATGCTCAACAGGGGCTACAACCGAATACAAACATGTCTGCAAATCAGCAGAATGGTCCTGGAACACCACTCTTCGGACAGCAGCCAGCGCCTGGATATACACCAACACTCCACAATACGTCACAGTTAACGCCATCAGCTAATCCTCCTTTGCCACAAGGGGAAGCACAGAGTAACAAAGGCACACTGCCGCTGATGCAACAACAGGTACCAGTAACACCACGTTTCACGACTCCACAACAAGGAAATGCGGAGAGTTTTCAGGAACATCCGCCCCTGCCGCGTCCTGGAGGCTCTTCACCACAAACGCGCTCTGGATGGGTACAGCAATCACCAGTAGTTCCACAAGAACAGCCATGGGGACGACCCGGTCAAGGGACAGGATATATACCAGAGCAGATTGTGCGTACATCGACACCTCCGCTTCCAGCACAACAGGGCAACACTCCCAACACACCTTTAGAGCCACTGCAATGGGGATTAGGGCCACTTCCTGGTACACCTCTAAGACAAGAAAGCCTTGCAGCGACTAGTAAAGCAGCGCAGCATTGGCGTGAGAGTTGGCTTGATCGTCAACATTCTGAAGCAGGTCCTGCTGTTGACGTCTCGCGTGGTCAAGCATATGTACCAGAGCCACTTTTAGCCATGCAAAATAGCATTGCAAGAATGCGAGCAATCATTCTGCCTAAAAATACAACAGGCGGAAAAACTTCTCGTTTAAGGCCTTGGCTACCCATTATTCTACTTATTTGTCTCATCAGTGGACTTGGTGCGTACATTCTCTCAACCTACTCAAGCGCATTACTAAGTGCAAATCTTGCCTCATCAAGTACGAATGTAGAACCAACGCTTACTCTGAAAACTACGAAGACCACAACAGTTGCTGCTGGTCAGCCTATACCTGTACATGGAGAACATTTCGGACAGAGCGACACAATTTTCTTTTTTCTTGGGGAAACTCAGCTTAAGCATGCAGGTGGAAAGTCTGTTTCTACTCAAAGTAATGACCGGGGGACATTTGATGCAACGCTACCTATTCCGGCAACACAACTAGCTGGCGAGTATACACTAGAGGCAAAGGACAATCAAACTGGACAACATGCCTTTTTAGATATTCAAACAACAGTAGGTACTCCTACTAACACAGTACGACTATCGGTTCCTTCGTTATCGATTGCCACAGTCGTTAATCAGAGCAATCCAAACGGACAGAGTGTTAGCATCACGAATACAAGTGACACGGTTCTTCAATGGAACGCTACTGCTATCAGTGATAATCAAACAGGATGGCTTTCACTTAGTCACGGCAAAACAAGTGGTCAATTAAACGTAGGAGCGACAGATAAAATTCTTGTTACTGTCTTAACAGCAGGGCTTGCGAGCAGCCTTCCCAACAAACCATATACAGGTGAGGTTATTTTCACAATAGCAAATCAAGGACAGATATCTCTGCCTGTACAATTAACGCTCTCCGAAACAGCGGTAGAATTAGCCATTAATCCTAATCCAATCAGCGCCGTAACGTCCCCAAACATACCAGGAGGCTGTCAACCTACCACACTTACACTCATTAACTTGAGCAATATTGCAGTGATCTGGAATGTCCAGACAGACGGATTCAGCCAACAGCGTATTACGCTTGATGGAGGGTCTAATGAGCAAGGACAATTATTTCCTACTGGTTCATCTGGCGATACCAAGGTTATCCAGATTGGCTGTAACGGAGTGCAACTAGACAAAATATATGGAGTGAACGTATATTATAATGGCAGTCAGCAGAAAATTCCTATCTCAATCACAAAGGGATAAGAGATAGTACGATTCATACTTATGTCCAGGAGGTGACGAGCATGAAAGGCATTCCACCACAACTTATTGCCTTATTTTGTATTATGTTCATTGCTCTGGGCATATTTAATATTCTCATGGCACGCAGAAGACAGCAGCGCGAAGGGTTACAGGATAAACCTGTTCCCTGGTATAAACAGATTGGCATCCTTACAGGGATAGAGTATATTCTGCTGGCATCCGTTTTTCTGCTCAACATTGGTATCAGTTACAAGGTGCTGCCACCAAGTTTGAACGGAATTATCCTTCCGTTTTTTGTTCTACTCTTGCTCGCCTCTGGTTTACTTGCTGGCTTTGTTATTTACCAGGGATTTACCAATATGCAACGTCGGCGCGGTCTTGCCACTCGTGGTGCGCAGGCTAGCACACATGGAAATGTAAGAGCTGGGGCCAATAGTCAAGTGCAGGAGGCTATTGTAGACGACATGACGCCAGAGGAACGCGCAACGCATATGCAAAAGCGACGCGAACGACGGCAGAAAGCGGCTTCAGCACGTCGTCGTAGGGCAGGGAAAGCTTAGTTAAGCATCACCCTACCACCCTTTGGTATATATCAACGAGAGTCTCTCTTGCCTCTTGCTCGCCTATATGCTGCTCTAAGGCTTCTTGATACGTACCTAGATTTTTATAGCGTACGTTGATGGCAGCGTGAGAAGCACACATTGCAGGTTCCTCGAACACGCGCCGAATCGCTTCACACTCTAACTCAATCTGAGCACGGATACGTGCAACCTCACTTTTGTACTCTTGCATGACGGTTTATTCCTTTGTTGAGTCAAGATCAACCATAATCGTAGCTGGAACGGGAGCACTGCGTGATGAGAGTACAAATCCAAAGGGTAGATGGTCCACTCCAAGATAGTTCATGCCTCGCGCCTTCGTCATGCCAATTGCCCGTGCTGTTATTTCCGCTTTTTCTAGCGTTTCGGCATAACAGAGAAAACTGATTATAGGACCATTTATAAGGTCAGGCCACTCAAATTTGGCACAATAGAGATACTTTGTGATGTGCATGTTCGCAATACTTTCTCTTAAATACTATAAACGTGCAGTAAGAGCAAATTATGTCTGTTTTACTGCTATCTACTGTTTTGTTCTACAAGAGATAGTAGAACAAAAGTGGCACAAGTATAGCATCGCTTTTCATCGCTTCGTTATCGTTTTGTTATCGCTTTGCACATACATGCCTCAACCCATCATTTTTGCTTGACCTGTATATAGAGGAACCGATACAATAAAAGAGTAGACGAAGGGAAGACATAAATGAAAAACCATAAGTTACGTATGGCAAGAGAAAGAATGCACTGGTCGATGGAGGTTGCAGCAGAAAAAATTGGGGTAAGCAAAACAAGTATTGCGCGTTGGGAAAATGGGGAACAAAAACCGCGTGGCACCTCGCTCGATCTCGTATGCACTACTTATAGAATGACTGCCAAAGAGTTAGGGCTAATAGATACAGAGCAAGAAAGCATTTCAAACCTATCACAACCGTATCAAAAAATTTCCGCTATCAATTTAGAAAATGGACTCTTTATAACTTCTCTGCAAGAGATTTCCGAGCGACGTTCATTCTTACAAACTATCCTTCATACTGCATGTGTTGTATTATTTCTTCCTGCCGCAGAATTGCATCATAATAATGCTCAAGAAATGGTGGCATTTGCCGTGAAACGCCCATCAAGTATAGATAATCGGGTATTAGATAATCTCGAAATTATAACACAGTACTATTGGAATTTACGTGCAAATATTACGTCCAGTATATTACTAAGTAGTGTTATTGGGCATTTTCAAATGCTCATAAAGACGATGCATTCTCCACATAAATCGGATATTTACAAGCGCCTGTTCTCTATTGCAGGAGAAACAGGGCAAATCATTGGACAAATGCTCTTCGATATGAAAGAATATCCAGTGGCTTGGTCGTACTATGTGTTCTCAATTCAGGCTGCTCAACACGCTCGTAATCATGAACTTTGGGCTGTTGGATTAGGGCGCATGGGACAATTATTATTGTACACAGGTCAACTTCAAGAAGCCTTATCTTATGTTCAAGAAGCAAAACGTTTGCCTGTAACAAATACAAAGATACGTTGTTGGCTTGTAGTAGTAGAGGCAGAAATACATGCACACATGCAACAAAACATTTCCTGTTTGCAGAACATCGACGTAGTGCGATGTTTTGAAATTGCACAACAGGACGAAGACCATTACTCGACAGGATTTACTACTGCAAGATTAGAAAGCTATATAGGTGTTTGTTATATTCATCTAAATCTACCAGAGCAAGCCTTAGTAGCCCTAGAAAGAGCTTTTAACCTCTGCGACATGTCAGCAATACGCCGTCGTTCAACTATCCTAACAGATCAATCTGCTGCTCATGTACTACTTGGAAATATTGACCATGCATGTAAGCTTGCAGGACAAGCCCTAGAATTAACCACAGAAACTAGATCAATGCATATATTAGACCGTATAAGAGCAGTACAACGAGAAATGAAACAGTGGACAGCAACATTGATGGTCAAGGAATTAGACGAGAGAATCAAAAACACGTTAACCACAATCACCTTTTAGAGAGCGATAAAATGAACGCATCAGTTCTTTACCTTATCGTTTGTGCGGCTCCACCTGCACAAAAAATTCATGAGTTTGTTGTACCAGCAAAATATATGGGATGGGATGTTTGTATTATTGCGACGCCACAAGCGACAAGTTTTCTTGATATAACGCAACTTACAACACTCACAGGGCATTCAGTGCGGAGTAACTACAAACTTCCAGGAGAGGTTGATGCATTGCCAAAAGCTAATGCATTACTTGTGCTGCCTGCTACATTCAATACTATTAATAAATGGGCAGGAGGTATTGCTGATACGCTAGCTGTGAGTATTCTTTGTGAAGCATTGGGAAGAGGCACGACGCCAATAATTGCTGTACCTTGCCTCAAAATGGACCTGGTGCGGCACCCTATCTTTCCTAAAAACATTGCCTTTCTCAAGGAGTACGGAGTAACTATTTTGCATGAACCAGAACGCTATCCCTCGCCGCTCATAGTTCCTCAAGAGGTTATTCTTGAGGAATTACGTAAAGCTTTATGATCTTAAATTTTTCTTCTTTAGTATTTTTGCAATCTCAAGTATATGCTCTTTCGTTTCTTCACGAAGATGTATTTCGACCCGCTTGGAATAGTCCACACCACAACGGCATTTGTCGTTGGGTCTTGTGCTTAGCCCGCTCTAGTTAAGCAGCCAGGTTAACTCTTTGGAAAGAGCTTTGGTATACATGGCTTTCACAAGCACATTACGCACTGGATAGAGCAATGCATTATTTACCTGCGAAATCTTTCCTATCCGTCGAGATTGTATTGCCACACGTCCGGCTCGTGATTTCCGTCGAGCTTCATAGACCTGGAGCGCTGTCTGAATATCCATATTATTCTGTAAGCTCTCTGCGAGCGCGGGTGCGTCTTCAAGTGCCTGGCAGCCGCCTTGCCCCATATTCGGACTCATAGCATGTGCAGCGTCCCCGACTAAGACAACCCGACCCTTGCTCCATTGCGGAAGAGACTCAATGTCATACACATCAGTACGGATGATTTGAGAGGCATCTGTTGCCTCTAAGATCGCTTCAATCGGGTGGTGCCAACCACGAAAAAGGGACAGTACATGCTGTTTACGTTGCTCGGCTGTTTCGTCTTTTCCTCCACCTTGCGGTGTCGTATACGCCACAAACCAATACATACGTCCGCCCCTAAGAGGGATAAGACCAATACGTCTCCCCAAGCCCCATGTTTCGCTGGAGACACCGAAAGGGATGTATTTTTCATCAACGGCTGCAATCCCGCGCCACGATGAATATCCAGTATAACTGATCTTTGGTGGCCCAAAGAGTTGCTCACGAAGAACGGATCGAATGCCATCAGCTCCAATTAGGAGGTCCCCTCGCACAACGCGACCATCGGCAAACTGAGCTTCTACGCTTTCCTTATCCTGCGTAAATCCAGTATAGCGCGCACCTAGCTCAATGGGTACAGACACATCTTTAAGGGCTTGAAACAAGGTGTCTTGTAAATCCGCACGATGCATTAACTGCATCGGACTCCCAGCAATAGCGTCAACATGAATTTGGGATAACAGTTCACCGCGCCATGTACGAATCGTGCGATAGTGGGCAGGCATGCCAATCGTCGGGATTACATCACCCAGACCAAGCTGTTGAAGAACGCTAATAGCGTTCGGCCATATCGTCAGGCCTGCTCCAACTTCTTTTATCTCTTGAGTTCGCTCAAAGACTGTCACATCATGGCCCGAACGATGCAATGCCAGTGCGGTCGCCAGGCCACTAATACCTCCACCAATCACAAGTATTTTCATAGTGTCGTATGCTCTTTTCCACTTTCTATAATTTACATGGTAATGATGTCATGCGATTGTAACTCATGCAAAATCATCTCAATAGTGTCAGGCGGCAAAGCAGTCATAAGCTGAATGATCCGCTCGATGCTGTTCATGCCATTCACCAGCGCATAGATCATGCGATACTGACGGGGCATCGATGCAAGATATTCAGCTGACATAACACCCACCCGCCGTGGAACACTTGTTCTACGATGAGAGGAATCCGACAAAAAACCAGGATGTGAGAGTTCCATTGACATGGATGGCGTCTCTTCGCTGTGACTTGCATCACTCAAGTCTCGTGCTGAGGAAAACTGTGAGACTGGACCGGGCATACTGGACGTAGGAAGCACTGTTTGAGTAAATTTCCATTTCATCCTCATAGGGTAACGCTTATGCAGTGTTCCGATATCATTCTCGTTGCCAGCCAAGACCTGTCCTCCATTAGCATCTAGCAACACCCAGGAGACAACACGCCCATTTTTAATAATAAGTGTGAGACGCCCAAGTTGAACACTCCCTCTACCTTTTTGAGAGGGTGCCAGAAGGTCGGTCTCAATCTGCCCTGTTTGTCCGAGCGATTGAAGAGCAGCTACCATGGTCGCTAGGTCCAGATAATACTCTGCCACACTAATATTCTCTTATCTCATCCCAATGGCATGCGAAGCATTACGCCGAAGCACGCATCATGAACACGAAATAAAACGCTCCTTTCATCGTAGTATTGGGAGTGCTGATAGGGACGACTCGGCTTACCCACCAGAACTTATCTTCCTTACCGAACACCGCGTATTGGTAAGATAAAGCCAGCAGCAACTACACTGGAGAGAGCAGCAATCGCGAAGAGCAGTGTAAAGTTGTTGTGCGAAAGATTTAAGATGAACGCACCGATGATTGGACTCACTATAAGCGGCAAAAAAATTGCGGTGTTGATAATTGCCAAGTCTTTGCCATTATCAGTGGTTGTTGGTAGCACCCGGATCGCAAGTGCTATATCAACGGCCAAATAGACGCCAAAGCCCACGCCAAATAGTATTGCCGAGAGAAGCATCACGGTCCAGATGTGTACAAACGCAATTACAAATAAGCCAACTGCCATCATCAGAGCGCCAACAATCACAAAAGGCTTAATCCGTCCAGAGAATCTCCCTTGCCCAGAAAGTCCTCCGGCCACTAATGCTGCAACCAGGAGCATACCCGTCGAAATTAACTGGAATGTTGCCACGCCCGAAGCGGCCGCAGGGGAGGAGAAATGTAAACCACCCTGTAAATAGAAAAACGTGAATGCACCAAGTATCTGGAAACTCAGAAACACGAGACAGCGAGAAATGAGTGTATAGACAAAATCTCCTGATCTCAATGGTCGGATAAAGCCCGCGAGAAATGGGCCAAGCTGGAAGGAAGCCACGCTATCACGTGTCACTGGTCGATCACGAAAGAACAGCAAAAATAAGACGACAAAAAGGACTGACATCGCCACCAGGACATAATAGCCTTGCGCTGGTACGCGCGTGTTCGTGAGTCGTGTGACAGCGAGCAGACCCAGCACGCCTCCAACAATGGGAGCCATTCCATTAAGGGCAGAGAACGCAGACTGTTGTTTCAACGGCACCTGATCTGGAATCACTGCGGCCACAGCTGAGAGAATCGTATCAACGCCGATCTGGGCAATGATTTCGCCTACAAGCAACACTGGGATGTTCGTTGCTCCTGCCATTATGACCAGGCCAACGACACCCGTGATAAGACCGAAGATAATCCAGACTCTCCGCCGTCCCCAACGCGACACGGTTCTATCACTCAATGCGAGAGTGAAGGGAGAAACAAGAAGTCCTGCCAGGGCGCCAATCGAGGCGACGAATGCAAAGGAGGTGTTGGTATTGCCCGGGGCTATAAAGCTTACTTGAAGTGGCAAAAGAAGTTGCTTAATAGCTATACTAGAGAGGCCTCCGACTGTGCTTGCCAGTGCGAATACAATGCGGAATGGTACACCGAGACGTGTGAACGTCTCTCTCTCTTTGCTTCCTCCTACAGGCAGGGAAGTCACATCTTCCCGATCCAGAGTATCAGTCCGCTCAACCTTCTCTTGCTGCTGCTGAACAGAGTTCACGTCGGCATGTATTGATGGGTTGGCGGGTAAAGCATCAGAGGTATTTTCACTCATAAATCGCTTTCCTTGTATACTATCTGAACAATATAAGAGCAATTACAATAGGGACTTGTAGGCTGTTAAAACAGGATAAATCCTTTACTAGTACGCATGTACCACACAATGAAAGATCTCCTATTCTGCTTGCTAGTATACCATTGATTGTCATAAAAGTCACAATTGATTGATTAATTCCTATGTGCCATGTATAATTATTCCATTCAACACCTATTTATTAAGGAGAAGCGGCGTGGAGACCCACAGCCTGAAGGCGTGTGGGTCTTCACGCCGCCGCAAGTGATGAAAAGGAGCTCGTACTTTTATGATACGTTCCACTAGCACAGAGCCAACCTATTTACAAAATAAGGAAGAGCAACAGGGACTCGACCGACTACTTCGTTGGTGGTATCGGTATACTGCACCTGTGCTTCCAGAACTAGGAGCCTCCTTTGAGGCACGTGAGTTGGCCCGTCGAGGACGCCTGGCAAGCACGATCATGTTCTTTCTCGGCTTCATTTTGTTATTTTTGGTTGGACCAATTGGTATCTTCGGTCCCAATCATCAAATATTGCTAGTTGCACTAGGTATTTTAGTCCTTATCGCCATTTGCGCACCACTAAATAAGGCCGGACACATCAATGCAGTAGGTTTGATCATCTCTTTGTCCGTCAACATTGGCATCTATTCAAGTATTTTGCGTAGCCCAGGTGGACTCGCACCAGACACAATTGCGATCTTTGATATGCTCGTTTTCGCGGAAGTGTTTGTCGCCTCACTGCTCCCAATTAACTGGGTAATTCCTGATGCACTTGTGAACATGCTTTTCTGCTATATCGTGCTCACTTATTGGCCTAGAACACCCCTTTTAGCTCAAATAATGCATGGTGGTGGGTATTTTACAATCCTCTCACGACCTCTACAAATTCATTTGATTGTGACGGTTGTCTTGTACTTATGGGTGAAATCGGCCACCCAATCGATACGACGCGCAGATCGTGCAGAGGAGATCGCAAAGCTTCAGCATGATATTGCAGCAAAAGAACATGTCATTGTAGAAGAGAAGCGTCAACTGGATGCGAGTATCCAGGACATTATACAGACCCATATGCAAGTTAGTAATGGCAACTTATCGGTTCGTGTTCCGTTGCGAGAAGGTTCAACGTTATGGCCTGTGGCGGTTTCGCTGAATAATTTGCTGTCTCGAATACAAAGGCTCCAAAACGCTGAACAAGAGCTTCAACGCATAACACCAAGGTTACACCATGCGGCACAGGCTGAGCACGAGCTACTTCGTATACAAAACGCAGTGAAACAGCTTTACGAAGCGTTACATATGGCAGAGTATACTTTGAAGCCTATTCATGCAGTCAAAACCAGGACAAGCATTGATGCACTCGCTCTTGAACTGCTAGGAAAATATGTCTTCTCTCTTTCCAATGAGGTCAAAGAACCCGTCCTCTCTCTCATTATTCAGGAGCGCAATCAACAACAGGTGCAGTCGCATACCTGATAGTATATCCTTGCTTCGTTTCCTAAGGCGCTGAACCTTTGTTTAGGGTTCAGCGCTTTTTCATGTGAGAGATTAGCGAGGAAAATAGAGCATCCTCTTACGAAACGAATTGCTCAATAGCTAGTGCTATTTGGTCCGGCACCTCAATCATCGGGAAATGGCTATGCGCTGCAATCTTTTGCACCTTAAACCAGGGATGTGTGTCGGCGAAGCTTTGCTGGGCGGCTAGATATTCTAGATCGTCTGGTTGAGTATAGAGATGCAATACAGGGACTTGTGGTTTCAATGTTTCAAGTTTTTGCAGTGGACTACCCGACTGGGCATAGGCGTTACCAATCTCACGGCCTGACCGCGACCACATCTCAAAACCGTGCGCTCCCATAACATCATGGACGAAGCGAATGACCTCAGAGTTATCGACTCCTGTGAGCCACGTCGAGAAAAGTTGATTACGTGCTTGCTGCCAATGTTGCGGATCTTGCAAAGCCTTCAATCCAGTCAGAAAAGGTGCTGGCGCCTCTAAGATAATCCAATCGAGCAGCACAATTTTTGGAATGCGTTCAGCCAGTTGACGCCGTAATTCGATGGCAATCCAACCACTATGCGCGTTGGTAACTGGCACAATTTGCTGTAGACCACTAGCCTCGATGACCGATAATGCTTCTGCCACCAGGGTGCTCGCACCGAAGTCCCACTGCGGAGTTTCTGATTGTCCGTGACCACCCCAATCAAGCGCAAGTGTACGTCGATGAGCGCTGCACTTAGGTGCAATATGATGAAACATTGCGCGACTCGCGCACCAGCCAGGCATCAAGAGGAGTGCAGGTTCTCCTTGTCCCATGTCATCGTAGCTAATACGCACATTATCGGAACGCGTATCCATCGTTCTCTTCTGCCTTTCAACACGTATTCAAACGTATTAATTACTGCACGTTTGTGCAGCACACCGCACGTAGACTAGCTACGCGTGTGGCGGAAGCCCCGCAACGAACCGCTGGTAGATGTTGACCGCACTGTTGTCGTCACGATCCATCACCAAACCACAGTTCTCACAACGATACGTTCTCTTCCACAGTGGCATGGCTTGTTTCTGCTTGCACACATGACACGTCTTAGAGGTATCGCGTTCACTTATGAGATATAGTTCTTTCCCATACAGCAGACACTTGTAGGTCAGCATCTGCACAAAGCTGTAAAGGCCCCAATCATTATACACCATGCGGTTCCGAATGTGTCGTTTTCTCCGCTCTTTCGGGGTCTCGTTCTCGTGTTTGTGCATGACCATCTGCTGTTGGGAAAGATCACCGATGACCACGGCTCTTTCAGCCAGTGTGCCCGCGATGAGATGCGATGCTTTGTGCAGACAGTCGTGTTGTTTATTGCGTTTCTGCTCGGAAACGCGTTTGTAGACGCGAGAGAGATGAATGTAGCGACGCGACTTTTTCTTGCAGCGGTCTCGCTTGGAACGTATCTTGTCTAGTTGTTTATTGTACCAGCGATAGCCCTTGAAGCCACCAATATGGTAGAACCTGCCCTGGTCCGTGTAACCAGTTGCTAAGGTCTTGATGCCCAGGTCAAAGGTGACGATACCATCGTGGGCAACCTGCTGTTCTTGTTGCTCATAGACAAACGAACAGAAGTAGTTGCCTCGCGCATCGCGTGACACCGCGACCTCTCGGAACTGCTCAGGTGGTTCTTCGGTCAGATGAGCGACGATATTGGAGTATCGTTTGGGTCCCCAACTGCCGCCTCCACCCGTGGGAAGGATGAGGGTGTTGCCCTGTACTTCCAGATACATCGCAGGGTAGCACAGCGTAAAGAACTGATGTCGTGGCTTGAACCGTGGAAAGCCTGCTTTCTTGGTACCCTCGGCAACGCGCTTGAAGAAGGCGTGCATGGCTTTGTCGAGATGAAAGTAGACCTCGGCTAAGAGTTTGCCATAAACAAAGCGTAATTCAGGATCATAGGCTTTGCTCTCTTTGAGCGATTTCTTTGCTTGTTCGAGGTTCCAGCGTTCACCACGACGCAGTTTGCCGACCCACCAATTGTATAACCCACGACATTTGTCTTGCATGAACTCTAGGGTTTGGACATCGCGTTCGCTGACTTCGATTTTGATTTTCTTGCACAGGAGCATTCTTGGTCTCCTTTGTGAGAGGGCAAGCAGAATGCATCTGTGTGTTATGTGCTTGCCCTCATGCCTCACATCTCCGTCTCTCTGCTGTTACGCTTCTTGCAAAACGGTCAAGGGCAAGAGTTCGGTGTTCTGCTCTGCTTGCACCACTGCAAGCGGACCACTCAGGTAGCCGACCAGATAGCCCAAGTATTCGGGAAGGTTCTCGTAGCCCATCTCGTCAAAGTGATAATTCCCTTGTTCGTCGGGCATGACCACGAGACGAAGCACCTCTTCACTGGTCACGGAGACAGCACGTTGCGGTTCTTCTGGGAGACGCCCTGCTTCTCCATAAATGTCGTCGTAAAACCATTGGCGTGCTGAAAGAAATCCATGACGAAAGGCTTCATTGTCGAGGATGAGGGTGGTGGTTCCCCACGGAACCTGTTGGTATTTCATATGCAAGCATCCTTTCTGTGGCTTGACTGCTGGTTCTCCACCCGTTATGCTTGCAAAGTGGAGAGGCGAAGAACAGTCTTTTCTGGTGAATCTCTCTACTGGCCTACGTTACCGGGTAGGCTTTCTACCTTTGAAACACAGATGTGTGCAAGCAAAAGCAAACCTTTGATATACAAAAGCTTACGTTTACTAGCATTTACATGGTACACTACTGTGAGATGAAAGTCAATATCCTTCAGAGAGTTTTCTGTTATTATCCTGCAACTACTTGCACTTGCTAGCCTTCTTTGTTACACTAGTTCAAGGCAAACAGCCAATACTTTCAAGGATGTATAAGTACAATGCCAAGTTTTCAGCAATTATTAGATGATGCCGCAATATCAGTGTCGGAGCTTTCTAGACGTGCTAACATAGATTATAGGACAGCAAAGAAGGCGGTTGATGGCACTGGACCGACGCAGCGAGTAAAAGTGCTTACTCTCTTACGTGTAATCAATGAACTTCTTGGGACTTCTTACAAACCAGAAGACATTGATGGTTTGGAAATTGATTAATCCAGCAGGATCAGGGATATGAAAAACCATTCTTGTAACAGTTACAAGAATGGTTTTTCATATCCCTGATCCTGCTTTAGAGCATTATTTTTGAATACATACGTTTGAATACGTTTTTGAAAACAGTTGATTACTCCTTGTGCTAATGTATTCTTTTAGATCATTCAGAGCGTATAACTTCACTTGGCGTCAGATACGTTTTAGGTTTCTCCCTCTCTGCCGTCAAGACCTATTTCAGATCGCTTGGAATAGTCCACACGACAACGGCATGTGTTGCTGGGTCTTGCGCGAGAATACGAGTGCTATCGGGCGACCAATTTGGAGAACTGAATGCATAATATCCTTCATGCGAACTTTGCACACTGGGCGATTTTGTTGTGGGTGCCTGCAACGTCGCAACTGGGTAGCCGCGCTTCGTCGAGTAGAGACTCTTTTTTGAGAATTCATAGGTCGTCATACCCATGAGTTGCCCATCAGGAGACCACGAGACGATCATATGGTAGAGCGTTCCCACAGTCCGAGCAGAACTTAGGACTTTTAGGGCCGATTGTAGGGCTGCATCACGTATTGGCAGTACAGGCAAATTTTCCATGTGGAAGGCGACAAGCGTTTTTTGATCGGGTCGAGGATGTCCCGGCGGCTCCAGGCGTGCAGCTAAAAAAGCATCTTGAATAAGATATCTTCCATCTGGCGACCAGGCAATAAAATCTACATTCCAGACAAATATTCCTGGTTCAAAGGTTGTGCCACCACTTTGATCTTGCTTGACTAATTCCACGCCTCCTGGCTGCCAAACAGTAAAGGAGGGACCGCCATTCATATTTCCAATACCAGTTGCACGTGATGTTTTATGCGTTTGTGGCACGAGTGCACCGTTATTGCCCCAAGCATATTCCTCGGCGACAGGAATATTAGAGCTAAAAACGAATGGATCATTATTCTCAAGCGACGGAGTAGGAATGATGTTTCCGTGCAGTATATCCCACTCCATATAGGAAGATGCGCTAATCTGATATGCTGGCCTACTTTCCTGTAGTTGAAGGAGTATCCGTGTACTTTTGTGTTTCTGATCAAACAATAGTACCCCTGAGAAGCCAGCACCACCAACCTGTGACTTCGTGTGCACATCAAAGAGTAGCGCAAGATGTACAGTATCAGGAGACCATGAAGCAGTTCGATAGTAGAATAGTAAGCCGTCATGTATGAGAGGAAACTGTGCATAAAACGTTTTTTTGATAAGCACGTCAGGCTGCAATTGTACTATGCGTTTTCCTGTACGAGCGTCTTGTATTGTTGCGAGGCCGACAGCGTTATCTGAGTCATACTCACAGCCTCTCTCATAGCCTAATAAAGCGATAGAGGTGCTATCAGGAGACCAGGACTCGCTGGTGATACAGGAAAAGCCTGCCTGCGCCAGGGGCATTACCAGGGTTGGCGCGATATTTATAGGTGTTGGCAAGCGTTCGTTCAGTGGCGGAGACTGCTTTACAAGACGTGAGGCAACGATGTTACGCGCACTCGTGAGCAGTCCTACTGTGGTATGCAGATTCAGCGCGAGTACCAGACACATTAATAGAATGGAACAGGTAGTGGTGATAACATGCCAACGCCGCCGATTAAAGGTATGCTGCCAGCGTAGCACAGGTTTGACAGACCAGGAAGAGATCGACAACTTTTGAAGCTGTTCATCTGAAGCGTCGAGTGTCTCTAAATCGATGAATTCGACATCAAAGCCCTCTTCCCATTCGGGGTTCAAGTCATCACTTTGTCTCTGTTCTTCGTCTCTCATCGGTGTTTTCCGTTACTGCTTTATTGAGCATGTAATACTGTTTCGTTTTGCACACGTCCACCAATGTGTTGCCACGCCGCCTCTACACACTGCTTTAAGAGTAACACGTTTGTGAGTGGGCCAACACCTCCCGGAGTTGGTGTTACTGCACTTGCTACCTCACGTACAGAGGGTACATCGACATCACCTGTAATACCGCCTTCTGGCAATGCATTAATACCCACGTCAATGACTACAGCGCCAGCACGCACCATATCGGCTGTCACCATCGCGGCACGCCCTACGGCTGCAATTAGCACATCCGCCTCGCGTGTGAATGTTGCGAGATGAGGTGTACGCGAATGACATACTGTCACCGTCGCGTTTTTTTGGAGCAACATCATTGCCAATGGCTTGCCCACGACATTGCTTCGACCCAGGATAACAACACGTTTGCCAGCTAGTGGCGTCTGCGTGCGTTCAAGAATCTCCATAACTGCTGCCGCTGTCGAAGGTAGAAAGCTGGGCAACCCAAGAAAAAGATTTCCAGCACTTCTTGGGCTGATACCGTCAATGTCCTTCTCCGTTGCTAGCGTATCCGCGACCATTTTTTGTGCAAGGTGCGCCGGGAGCGGCATTTGTACAATGATGCCGTTGACCTGCGTATCACTATTCAAATGGAGAAGCAAAGAGCGCAATTCATCGGGCGAGGTAAGCGCAGGCAACTCTTCTAGCCGTGCCTTTACGCCGATATCGTCCGCGATACGTAGAATTGCTTTTGAATACACGCCGGATGCAGCATCACCACCTACACGCACAATTGCTAAACCAGGAGGTACATTCCGCAATTGCGTAAACGCCTGTACATCTTTTCGCAGTTCCGCACGGATAGTCATTCCCATCGCACGACCATCAATAAGTGTCGCTGTCATGCCTTATCCCCCACTAGTGTAATCACCTGTTGGCTACATGTTGCGATAGTGTCTAACGCGGTATTCAGACGAGTACTCAGCTTGTCAACAAGCACCAGGTCTTTCATCGCTAACAGGTTAGTACGTACCATCCAGGACGCCCCGGTCCCTGCACTAGAGGCTAGCATTGTACCAGTTGCAATATCACTCAGCACTGTTTTATTGCCAATTTCGGCGATACGTTGGCAGTGGCGCAGCAACTCTGCGGCCCGCTCGGTGACTTCTAATGGTACGAGCGCGGCATCAGCCAGTCGAGCCTGAATTGCCTGAGTGCGTGCAACACGTTCTTCATCAGTAGTGCGAGGCATTTTGAAGCAAGCAGATAGTCGCCCATAGGCATCTATATCCTCTTGTATCAGTTGTTGAAAACGGGCGCGTAACTGCTCTGTCTGCTGAATGAGCGACTCAATCTCCTGTTGTACAGTAGCGTAGTCAGCTTTACCAAGCGTCAAACGCGCAACCATACTTGCGAGTCCCGCACCCATTGCGCCACTTAAGGCGGATGCAGACCCGCCACCAGGAGTAGATTGGGACGAGGCAAGATCGTCAAGATACTGTTGTAAAGGCTTATCTATATACATGCATTCGCGTTCTTTCTAAAAAATGAGAGCAGCAAGCATCTGTGAGGAAACTTGATTGCTGTAATTGTAGCACTGGAATGGTTGTACGTCGAGTAGCACGATGCTGGGGGCGACATGACAGGGGCAAGCCCTGTCATTTCAGTCAAGACAGTTGAAACACATTTAACAAGCCTCTATGGGAAACTTGGAGTACAATCTAGGGCAGAAGTTATTGCACTCGCCCAACATCAAGGGCTACTTTTAGAAGAAGGAAAGTAATGGCAGAAATACAGCAAAATGTTTTGGACCCGGCTACTCGTGTCGGTCTTGTCACGATAGCAGTTTCCTCGCTTGAACGTTCTCTATCCTATTATCGAGACGGACTTGGCTTTACAGTGAAAGAACAGAACGAACAAGTTATGTTTCTTGGACCCGCTGCGGGCATCCCTCTATTGGCTCTCGTTGAACAGCCGAATGCACAACCTCAACCTGCTAATACAACTGGTCTCTATCATTTCGCTATTCTCTTGCCAACACGAAAAGATCTGGGACGCATTCTCTCGCATATCGTAGGGAGTCACATGCCTCTGGATGGATATGCTGATCACCTGGTAAGTGAGGCACTTTACCTTTCCGATCCTGATGGCAACGGCATTGAGGTGTATCGTGACCGCCCGCGCTCTACCTGGCTCATACACAATGGACAAGTCGCAATGGCTTCCGACCCGATTGATCTTGAAGGGTTGATGGCAGAGGGGCGACAAGATACATCCGAGTGGGCCAGATTACCAGCTCAAACTACACTTGGTCATGTGCATCTACGTGTTGCTAACATACAGCAAGCTGAGCAATTTTATCATCAGATACTTGGTTTTGCTATAATGCTGCATATGCCTGGTGCACTCTTTGTCTCTGCAGGAGGCTATCACCACCATATTGGACTCAATACCTGGCAGAGCCGAAATGGACCTCAACCTCCACACAATGCTGTAGGCTTGCGCTTTTTCACTATCCAGCTTCCAGATGCGGCAGAGTTAGCGAAGGTATTGGCACGCCTGCAAGCAGCAGGATGGCCCGTTGAGCAGCAAGAGGAAGGCATCTCTCTTCGTGATCCGTGGGGCAACAAACTGCTATTTACTACTCATACTATTACATCTATTGTGACGGTTCAGAAAATTATGAAATAAACATCTCTTGTATCACTAGAAAAGCCCATCTATTCTTAAGTTAACGCGTATGGAGGTAAGCCGCCTCCCAGCACCGTGTTATCATTGCGCAAGAGGTGCCTCTTCGTCGCACCAGCTTCCGTAGCACTACCCCGTCTCAGGTCAATTTTACCAGATTTCTCTCACTGGACAGGTTTATACTCCATGATGATATTTGCGTAATCGTCTGAGACAAAAATGTCGCCATGAGAGTCCAGAAGAAGTCCTTGTGGCTCAATGTATCCCTGCCTCCCCAACGTTTCACGTTTTCCTGTTGTGAGATTCAAGCGTATCAGTGAGTGGATAGAGGGAGAGAGATCAATGATGAGCAGGTTGCCATGTCCATCAGGCACGACATCATCTGGCATCCCAAAACCACCGATACGCGTTTTCTGCCCATCGGGTGTAATACGCCAAACAGCATTTCCGCATTCATCAGCGAGAAAGATATTTCCATGAGGATCTACTCCTGCACCAACTGGACGGACAATCCCTGATGCCAGCAGTGTCAACCGTTTGCCATCCAGACTCATACGATACACCTCCCCTGTCGGACTATCTGGCACGATGAGCGTGTTCGTGGTCGGGTCAAGCGCGATACCATCGACACCATGCTTACAGGTTGCGGTGCTTGGCGTCCCAGGGAGCACACGTAGGACCCTAGGTGTTTTGGCACCTGGGGCAAGAGAGACAACACGGTTCGATGCTTGTTCAGAAAAGATGAGCGTGCCATCCGGGAGAGAGAGCAAGCCTTCTGGGCCATTTGAGTCTTTCAAGAGTTGCGTCACTGACCCATCTGCATTTACTCTGCTAATCGTGGCATTTATTTCATCACTGAAAAGCAAGTGTCCCTGCTGATCGAAAATAAGATCGTCGGGTCGCCCCACGCCTTGCACGATCACCTGAGGAGTGTACCGTTGAGGTGCTGCAGAGGGTGTATTCGTTGGTAAAGGCTCCGTTGTCGCAGTAGGGAGTACTGTAGGCGAACTGTTGACTGTACGAGAAGATGCACTGCTCGGCTTGTTCACAGACGTACCAGGCGACTGAGCGCAGGCAGTCATGGAGAGGAGAGAGAGAAGCAAACAGATATGTGTGGTACTGAAACGACGTATGAACATAGGTATCTTTCTCATCGTCTTCTTAACTCACTTGTCCTCGCTGCACTGCTGACGTTTACAGGACAGCTATGGCGAAGACCTCATATACCAAATGACATAATCCTGGGAACGAATGGCGATAGATGAGGCTCTGCAAAAAGCCTTTCAGCTAGCTACTGACGGCCAGCAGCAAAGGGAAAACTCCACTGTCCTCCAGGCCACGTTGCATCAAGTTGATAGCAACCAGCCGTTGGGATATAGAGGTATGAACCCCATTCTTCGTAGTCTGGCCCAGCACCAGCATCAAGATGATTGGGATGGTTCGGGTCTAAGAAAAGCGATGTGACAACTGGGTCAGGGTTGGCAAACTGGAACTCGAGGGGAGTTCCAGTTTGCATATTCTTCCCTCGAATGGTGATTTGATGAGGAAAGTGAGGACCAACGTCCCAAAGTATCTTCCATGTCCACCCACGCTGAGCGTAGGCGCTGAAATAGGAAGGAATAAGGATCATAGCATGAGGTCCAGCAAAGCCCGTCGCCCAAACAGGTGCCTTTCCGACAACAGGACCAAGACTGCCGAAGATGCTACGCGGCGTAGGTCCAGGCGAACAATTCTGCGGAACAGTTCCCAGAGGGGAAGCTGTTCTCGTTGGAAGAAATGTTGGCGTTGAGGTTGGACTAGGTGAAGGAGCAGTGGGAGAAATAGAGACAGAGGGTGTCGCTACAGAAGGTGACGAAGCTGTTTGAGAACACGCTACAATCACGAAGAGCAGACTCAGTATGCTTACGAAATGGAAAAAGAAACGACTATACTTCATAGTACCACTCCTCTAATCTCTTTCTTCTTTTCTTAGATGCGTGCATGAGCCAATTGTACACTGGTTTTAACAAAAGAGCTAGTTTCTGTTTCGGATCACGAAAGTCAGTGTCGTCTATGGCTCTTAAACATGCTAACCTATTTGCGCAGGTACCAAATCCTGCACAGGAAACCCAACGTCCGCTTGTATAGTCGCAGACAGAGCCACAACCACTTGAAGGTGTACAAACGGAACACCCCGATGGGCAGCTTGTACCGCTACAAGCACCTCGAGACGCGGGGAAGTTTGACCACAAGTTTGCCGTCGACGAGCAGAGCAAAGATTTTCTGCTGAATTTTCAGTCCCAACGCGTCGAACCCTTTCCCCGACGATGGGAGGGGTGACCTCCGGCTTGTCGAGGAACTCCTCGATAAGCGTGGCAAAACACTCTTCTGGCGTGATGGGGAGATGACGAGACGTATGGGGCACCTCCTCTGCGCTAATACACATAGGGAGTGCCTTTCCCTGTCTCAAGGTAGGACTTCAGGCTCCCCAGGAAGTATCCCCAGCCTGCGCGCGTCTCCTCAATGCTATAGCCAGTATCACCTACGAAGAGATCATGCTGACCAAAGAGCAGCTTGGTCCCCTTCGAGATCGGCATGAGATCCCAGGTGATCGTGGACCCCTCCCAATCATGTGGGGAAAGCCTCACTCTCCAATGCACTTTCTTTCCGACTGCGAGGTCGGTAATCTCCATCTTCATGACCCCTCCATTCTCAAAGCGAACTTCGGTGAGAGAGCCAACCTTTGGCTCGGCAGTCACATGATTCGACCACCACCCAGCGATCCCATCTGGCAGGGTAAGAGCATGAAAGACGTTCTCCAGCGTTGCTTCAATCGTCAGCTCTTGGACAATATCTGACATCGTCATTCCTCCTCAATGCAATTTTGAGCTACTACAAAATAAACTTAACCAATTGATTAAGTTTATCATGCTGCTGGATGCTCTGTCAAGGAAACGCGTCTCACGCTAGAATTTGGAACGAGTTCTGTTCTCAAGGGTGGTGGAGAGAACTGATGTCGAGCTGATCCAGAACGGCTGAGCCAGTTCTGTCCCAGAGGCTTCTCGTGCGAGACGTTCTAAAATGGCCCGACGTGTAGGGTCAGTGAGAGCGAGAAAAACAGTATTGAGCCAACGTGATGAATTGTTAACCATGGAGTTAATTGTAGGCTCACTTAAGAGTAATATCTTGGCTGAGGACCGACGGACGCCCACAAGGGGCAATACTGTTCAAATAACAAGAACGCTACATAAATAGCTACATAAATATACCAACGGACGCCCACAAGGGGCTACCCTACTCTACATGGCGTGCGACGCACGCCATGTAGAGTAGGGTAGCCCCTTGTGGGCGTCCGTGCGGTTTCGGCCAAGATATTACTCTTCTGTGAACCGTCTTGCCCCTTGTGGGCGTCCGTCGTGTGCTATGTAGAGCATTCATCTTATGTGAACCGTCTTGCCCCTTGTGGGCGTCCGTCGGTTAAGAAAATGAATGAGCACTACTGATCCACAAGCCCACAGCCTGCCAGAAGCTCTCGTTTTGCCAAGAATTGGTTAGGCACCGCCTTCGTACTTGAATGAGAGTTCCAACTTTACCCGATAGGTTAGCCCTTTCCCAGACTCGATATGCACATCCTGCTCGATGATACGAGCGACCCGCAGGTCCCGCAATGTTCGTGATGCTTCCTCAATTGCGACTGCAGCCGCCTTGTCCCATGACTCGCTGCTGGTACCTACCAGTGCGACTACTTTGTACACACTTTCTGCCATGATAGACTTCCTTTCGTTCAAAGAAGAGTAGCTCAGGGGAAAGAGAGACACTCAACGTTGCCTCCTCTTTCAAGGGACCCATTTATGACATCCGTAGGGGTATCATGAATGTGGCCTCTACGACTCCTCGCTTATTTCGTCAATGTTCATTCATTATACGACAAAAACCTTCTGCAAGGTCCTCTACTTCCTCGCGCATTCCTGTGCATCACTACCCCTATGGTTGCGAGGGAATAGAAGGAAGTGTATTACCGCTCTTGTAAGCGGAGACGCGCCAGCCGATGCCTCCCATTGGGGGTGCATTATTGGAATCTCCATAGATACTATCAGTGCCGATAATTTCGACACAATTAAGGTATCCTGGTAACATGCCCACCTGAGCATATTTCTCCAGGAGGGACGATATTGCTGCCAGATTACAAAGGAAATGGAGCGTTTGAGGCTCTAGGCAACATCCTGGAAACGGGACAGGCGGCACTGCTTATTCCCAATTATGCTGCTCAACTCGCGCTCTCCGTCTCTGGTGTGGCACGGGTGCTTGAGCTAGAAGAGCTCACGCCAGAGCTAGCGATACGCTGTACTGGTGCACAACGAGTGATAGCTCTCTCTGTACCTCTAGCCGTTGTACAGAGTGGTAATTGGTCTGATGCGCTTACCCACGAACGTGCTCGTGCTGAGCGTATGCTGTCAGTCACCAAGCAAGAGACATGCCACCTCTTAGACCTGAGTCACAATCGGAAATGTCGCAAGAAGAAGTAGTACAGGTAGATAGAGCCGTTCCTAGTGGTGTGTGTATGGGAGACGAGCAATACTTGCCTGTCAGAAACGTATCCTAGCACATAAAAGGCAGAGGGTTGGCGGGATGCCTTATGTCTCTGTGTCTCGAAGTAGCATAGTGAGAAGTATAACTAGGATGATTGCTATGAGAAGGATGACAATGCCAAGTGGAATGAAGGGAACGAGCTGGGTAAGGTTCATACGTTCTCTCTCCTCCTGGCAAGCTCATTTGCGCTGGCTCAACAGACTCAGGATTACTACAATGATCATAATCACGAGCAGATAGGAGACCTGGATACTCAGCGTGAGTACATTGTTTGTGACTACCAAGCTCATCACCTTTTCTCCTTCCCTAGAGCTACGACAAGCATCTTGCTGTAAAAAGATACACAAGAGAAAGATTACACTGCATCTTACCGTTCATCTCTCCAAAAAGCAAGAGGCTTTTTCCAAGTCTATCGACTATTGCTCATTCGCTATTATCTAGAGAAAGTATCTTGCTACATAGAGTACGCTCTTTCCTTTGTATAGCGTCTCATTAAGAGCAGTTGTCTAAAAGCAAGAGGCTTTTTCCGTGTACCCTCTTGTTGGCTTCAGTGGATTACTAGAAAAGCAAGCTGCTTTTTTCGTGATGCTCGCATTTCACTCCCTTACTTTGCTCTCGAAAAGCAGCTTGCTTTTTTGGCCTTCCCCTTGCAACTGATCCCCCATATGACTCAGAAAGGCAAGATGCTTTTTCACTGGAGGAGCTTTCCTGTAGAGTGTTTTAGGGAAATGTTAGGAGAAGCTAGAGCGGCTCCCTTGTTTTCTCTTCTTTTAAGAGTTCCTGGACTACGTTCGCTTTAAAAGCGCTTGTATAATGTTTACGAGGCAACATCCTCGCGTTCATGCTCATCAACACGCGCTTAGACACCAAGAATATTAATCGCACGTGCCGCGAGTCCCGCAACGATCACCAGTGAAATGAGCGACTCAATCATCATTAACCCCTTCGCTTGCCGACTCAACACTGATGTATCCGTGGGACTAAAGGCGGTGGCCGTGTTGAACGCCAGAAAGACATAATCCAGAAACTGTGCTGCCCACCCTTCTGTCTTTCCACTCATTTGTTGTGGAAAGAGAAAGTCTTTCGCCTTGTTTCCCGCCTGATGGCGTTTAAGGGGTCCACCACCATCCAACTCCCAATACCAGAAGCCGAATACAAGGATATTTGAGACCCATAAGAGAGCCGCATCGCGAACCAGACGGAGAGATCCTGACGAGCCCCTGTGTGGCAACGTAATAAGAAGAAGGATGATACTGCCAATCAGGGCAAACGTTGCCACTCCTGCCAGCAGAAAGCCAAGAAGACGAGTCAGGTGCTGAGGAAGATGCCGTCGGAGAACGAGCGAGTAGACAAATGGAAGCACCAGGATCACTTCAAGCACGAGCGGAAGCCACCCTGGAAAAAAGGTGAATGTTAATTCAGGTGAAACGAATAGGTAGAGCACACCCAACGAGAGAATTCCTCCAATTGCAGCCCATCGTTGAAGCAAGAGGGCTCTCAACACCTTTTGTCGATTTGGAGAGCCAGCAAGAGGATCCGGTTCCTTTGGTGTTTGGACTCCGTCTCGCTTCTCTTGTGCGTTTGTTTCTTTCATACGAATCTCCTCAGTTTCTTTGGTTCACGTCGCCAGGGTGTTTCAGGGAAATGCCTCATATGAAGAATCCTTGTGTCTTTGTGCAGTTGGTTCTTGGTGCTGCTCGTCTACCATTCTCGTTACCTACGTTGTCCTGCTATAGGGATATGTAGAGTGCCTCTCCTTGTACAAGACTGTTTTTAAGTATAACCCACGTTTTCTCTCAGTGCAATATGACCGTGTCGCGAACAGGCACATCTTTCTTGCCTCAGATAGAGAGAGATGGTATGCTAAAAAAAGCATGCATAGAGAGTGTGTAAAAGGAAGCTGTACTATTTCCACAGAGCAGTGTCAAAGGAGCAGGAAACAACATGGCAAATTGGTTTGTTGGCAAAGTGGCCCTTGTCACCGGAGCAGGATCGGGTATTGGGAGAGCGTCAGCACAGAAATTCGCCCAGGAAGGGGCGAAGGTCATCGTCTCTGATATCATTGAGCAGGGGGGGCAAGAGACGGTGCGATTGATTCGAGAAGCGGGAGGCGAGGCAACGTTCATCAAGGTCGATGTGGCGCGGGCAAGCGACGTTGAAGCACTCATTCGCTCGACAGTGGATACCTACGGACGGTTGGACTGTGCACATAACAATGCGGGTATCGAGGGGGCAACGGCTCTGATTGCGGACTATAGCGAAGCAGATTTCGATCGCTTGATCGGGATCAATCTTAAAGGTGTGTGGCTGTGTATGAAGTACGAGGTCATACAGTTCCTCAAGCAGGGAAGGGGGGGAGCAATTGTCAATACCTCTTCAGCAGCTGGGCTCGTCGGATTTCCAGGGGTCACTCCCTATGTTGCGAGCAAGCACGCGGTCGCGGGTATAACCAAGACGGTGGCGTTGGAGTATGCAAAATCCGGGATTCGTATTAACGCAGTCTGCCCTGGCGTCATCGATACACCGATGATCCAGCGCCTTATAAGCAGCAATCCCCAGGGAAGAGAGGCGCTCTTGCAAACGGAGCCTGTAGGGCGATTTGGAACACCACAAGAAGTTGCGAATGCCATTGCTTGGCTCTGCTCAGACGAGGCATCCTTCGTCACTGGCGTTCCAGTCCCCATTGATGGTGGCATGGTAGCCCAGTAGTAGGGGCATGAGTATCATTGGGACAGAAATGCACAATACACTTTGAGCCTGCTACTCAAGTCAATCCATCAACTGGCCCGAAAAATGACTTGATGAGCATGTACGAGCCGAAAAGCAGATCAAGCACAAGCAAACGGAGCGAGCCCATTCTCATGAAGAAGAGGAGGGGCTCGCTCCGTTTGCTTGCACGCATGCCCTCTCCATCGCTCAAGAGTTTGTTGCCTCTCCCAAACGAGGCGTCGTCCCATCCTCAACACGTCTTGCTCGTTGATGCGTCGCTCATATGACAGCCGAAGCCAGCGAGCCTGAGAGCAAGGCTCGCTCTCTTGTCTCACCTCCTATGAGACGACTTTGCAAGATCTTCAACGTCCGCACGAGTTGCAAGGGTCACATCCATACTTCGTTCATAAAGAGGAGACGACAAAGCATGTTCATCGTCTCTTTCACGAAGTATTGACGTAGAAACACATGAGATTACATATTTCTATGTAAAACTACTGTATGCACAGCATCGTACGCTTTTTCAAACAGCTTTGCTACATTCTTCCCCTCAGCCATAAAAGGAGCATCGCCTAATCTTTTGAGAAGAGCATTATCAACATCAGGCGACCCTGGACCCACGGCGAAGGTATCGAGTACTTCTCCTGCTAACCAGAACGTGCTTAACTGATCCTCAAGGCGAACAGTCGCCTCCTCCGGCTGCACTTCTTCATACTTCTCTACACTACTAGTGCTAGCCTTCTCTCCCTTGGGTTTCGTCTCAAGCTTTTCAACACGCTTCTCTCGCAATGCAGCAATAATTGCCTCTTTATCTCGTCCTCGCAGCTTAAAGAGCAGGAACGGGTCTTCGTCAAAACGTTCAGCTAGAATATAGTAGACTGCCGCAATATGTTTACATGGATTCGCCCAATCAGGACAGGTACAACTTGTTTGCAAGTCTTCCTCTGTCTCTGGAAAGAGCGACAGGTTAACGCTCTCAAAGGCCTCTTCAATATTCTTGGGCATCTCACCCGCAAGCAGTTTCGCAGCAAATATGGCTTGAGAAGCCATTTCTGTTGTTACCTCTTGCCAATCGCGTTTAGAAAGCGGATGGAGGCGTATCTTGACGGCATATGGCTGTTGCATCGACCCCTGCACCTTCGCTTTTACCAGCCCTGGCTCAATTTCAATTGAGAGCACTTGCCCTTGTCGAGCATAAGAGCGTCCCCGCGTGAGGCGTGTACCCATCCCTAGCGACTCTAGCACTTCAACCCAACGCTTGGACCACCACGTTTCACCAATTGTGCCACGCTCACTTTTCGCCTTGATCCCCCCCTCAACTCTACGTGGCCTATGCTCTGAGTAATAATCCCATTCAAAATCATCATAGCCACCGCGCCATCGTTTACCCATAACGCTATTCTCCTACTGCCTCACGGCTCAGCGCAAACAATTCTTTTAGTTGAGAAGTTGACATCTCAGTGAGCCAGTTTTCGCCATTGCCAATAATACTTTCAGCAAGCTCTTTTTTCTGCTCAATCATCTGGTCGATGCGCTCTTCCAATGTGCCAACACACACAAATTTATGCACCTGCACATTCTTCTTTTGTCCAATACGAAATGCCCTGTCGGTGGCCTGATTTTCTACAGCCGGATTCCACCAGCGATCAAAGTGGAAGACATGATTTGCCGCTGTCAGGTTCAAACCAACACCACCAGCTTTGAGCGACAAAATGAAGAGCGGCGAACCCCGTCGCTCCTCCTGGAAGCGCTGAACCATCATATCACGTTGCTTCTTGAGCGTTCCCCCGTGCAGGAACAAAACTTCGCGGTTTAACCGCTCTTGTAACTCTGTGCGTAACAGCCCGCCCATCTCAGCAAATTGCGTGAAAATCAAGGCTTTATCACCAGTCGCCACGACCTCTTCTAGCATCTCCTCTAGCCGATTAAGCTTGCCCGAACGATGCTCTAAACGACTGCCATCGCTCATAAACTGCGCCGGATGATTGCACACCTGTTTTAGTTTGGTCAGCGTTGCTAGTACCAGTCCCTTACGCTCAATCCCATCCGCCTCTTCAATCCTTTCAAGCATCTCCTTGACCACAGCCTCATATAACGAGGCCTGCTCTTGCGTCAAATTACAAAAGACCTTCATCTCCATTTTATCGGGCAAATCCCGAATGATTTCTTTATCCGTCTTTAAACGCCTAAGGATAAAGGGTTGCGTCAAGCGTTTTAATGCATCCGCACGCTCCGCATTATGATAGCGTTCGATAGGCGTTGCAAAGTTCTTGTGAAACTCTGTACCAGACCCCAGATAGCCCGGATTCAGAAATTCCATAATCGACCAGAGTTCTGATAAGCGGTTCTCAACAGGCGTTCCCGTCAAAGCAATTTTGTAGTTCGCGTCTAGCTTCTTAATCGCTTGCGTCTGTTTCGCGGACTCATTTTTGATATTCTGTGCTTCATCAATCACCACCTGCTCCCAGGTAATGGATGCGAGATGCTCTTTGTCACGTAAAGCAAGCGCATACGTTGTAAGCACCACATCATGCTTCTCCACTTCATCAACAAATGCCTGCCCCGACAGTCGCTCCGTGCCATGATGCACCATTACTTTAAGCGAGGGGGCAAACCTTTGTAGTTCGCGTTGCCAGTTACCTACAATAGACATTGGGCAAATCACAAGCGTAGTGTTTTGTTTGGCATTCCTCTTTCTATTTGCGCTATCATTTAAGAGAAGTGCTATAAGCTCAGCAGTTTTGCCTAATCCCATGTCATCCGCCAAGCATGCTCCTAAGCCAAACCGTTTAAGAAACGCCAACCATGAAACGCCTTTGAGTTGATAGGGACGGAGCGTACCATGAAATGTATCTGGTACATCCACAGTTGACCAAGGGACATTCTCTGTCAATCCCTCAAGCAGGTCCTTGACCCAGCCATCGCCCTCAACCTCTGCAACTTGCAGCCCCGTTTCGGACATACCTTGACCAAGACCGAGACCTAACGCCTCGCCAAGTTTCATCTCACCACGCTTACGTTTCTTTTGAAAGAAGCTAATCGCAGCCTCAATCTCCTCTGGGCGTAGCTCTACCCACTGCCCACGCACCTGTACAAGTGGTGTCTTCAGATTGACCAGATGCTCAAATTCGTCTTCTGTAAGCGTCGAATCCCCAACCGCCGCATTCCAATCATACGCAACAATGCTATCAAGTCCTACAAGTCCTAACGAAACTCTTGGATCAGCCTTAGGCTTGAGCTTCAATTTCACTTTCAGACGTGCCGAACTTTTGGACCACCATGGTGGCACAAGAACACCAAAGCCGCTCTGCTCTAGCAGTGGAGCCGATTGACGTAAAAACGCATATGCCTCTTCCGTACTCAATGCCAACTCACGTGGATGTGCCGTTTTTAAGCTCTCCTCAAGAATGGGAAAAAGGCGTGAGGCTCTGCCAAGATCGGTCAATAATCGCTCTTGGGGATTCTCGAATTTATGATGAAGAAAGGTGAGTGTGTCCGAGCGTTCTTGCCATACATCATCTGCTGGAACGAGCAAACTTCGATCATCATTTGCCTGTAGATAAAAGCTGATACGCCAGAGTTGCTCCTCTGTTTCGGGTGAGTCCAAACGAAAACAGGTGCGAAATGAGGCGTTTTCAGTAACGGGCCGCAGCATATCAAGCCATGCAGCAAGAGATTTTGCGAACTGTTGTAGTTCTTCAGATGACGCAGTAAGCGTTGAGTTCTCAGAAGACAATGCTCGTAACCACTGCTCAGGCACCGTCGCAGCTTTTCTCCCAGCACGACTCGAAACAAGCGCATTCGATGATACACTTTCACGCACAAAAGCATCAACGCTCTGGTCAAGAAACTTCTGTACGATCTCATGCAACAATGACACTCTCTTTTCCCCAGGTGGCATGAAGGACCAGCACACTGGCGGCATAGCTTGAGTTAGCACGTGCAAGCGTTCGGTGTCTTCTTGCGAAAGAAACATCTTCCACATTGCCTGATAGAGCGTGGTTCTTCCTTGCTTTGTCTCTTGCAGTGTGGGGATAAACGCTTGCTTTGTAATCAGTTCAAACGCAAATGTCGCCACGACCATCCAAAAGCGTAGGGAACTGCCATACCTAGTACCATACGGCGAATGTTCAGGGAGTGCGAGAAGCATATCAAGGGCGAGACCAGGAGAAAAGGTCAATGTCTCAACATCCCACCATTTCAGACTCTCCGCACTTTCGAGCGACTCCTCTACCAGCAATTCGGGTGAGTGTGCAGGGGCTTTAGATGTCGAGGGCAAGCGTAGCGACATTGAGCCTGTACTCGCTCGCTTTAGAAGCGGCGAACCAACAACCTCCCCTATTGCCTCTCTAAGAGCAGCGTGAGACAACATAAATGGATGCTCTCGCGTCGCTACTTTCTCAGACTGTCCCTTGCTCTGCTTGGAAGAGGGAGTTGTCATCGTTGTATCAGACGACTCGGCCCAAATGTGCAGAGTACCAGACACAAGGCTATCACAAATGGCATGTAGTACTATCAAGGTATTTTATCTATCTATAAGAATTTATGGTTGAGGTAGCTCGGCAACCGAAGATTTGACTTCGATATAGCGTGCAAGAATAAATATGAGGTCGGAGAGGCGATTGAGATAGCGCACAACCTCAACATTGGCAATAACACCATCGTGCAACAGCTTGACCGCCATACGCTCTGCTCTACGAATAATTGTACGCGCAAGGTCAAGTGCGGCTCCATCTAGTGTATCACCTGGAATAATAAATTTATTAGGAATCTCCACTTCCTGCTTGAGTTGCTCCTCTATGTTCTCAAGGTGCTGCACATGCTCAATCGTCATACGCAAGCCCATCTTCTCATAATTTTCAGGCGTCGTTGCCAGTTCACCCATCAACAAGTAGAGTTCTTGTTGCACACGATAAATGATATCCTTGACCTTCTGATCTTGAGCAATAGCACGCGCCAATCCTAGAGCTGATGTTGCCTCATCAACCATCCCAAACGTATCAGGTCGCGGATCATATTTCGCAACACGCTCTTCGCCCAGCAGCCCTGTATATCCTGTATCACCTGTCCCTGTTGTTACCTTCGCCATAGTAAGCCCTCTTAGCCTAGATATTTGTATGCACGGCTCACACGTCGCCAATCCATTTCACGACCACGTACAGGACGATCTTCATTTATCAATTGCAATGTATTCGTCGCCAAAAAACGCCGCCGTAGATTTGAAAGATCAATCTGCTCATCAGGTGGAAAAAACGCACGATAGAGCAGTGTTGCCTCAGCTAGTGTTAGTATACCATTCCCTGTCTCTGGCTCTTTAAACGCGATCATCTGCCCCGTTCCCTGCTCCGAGAAAACATTCATCTCCTGCTGAGGTGTAACTCCATCAGATTCGGCCGTACGCATTGTATGCATATCCGCAAGAAAGCGCAACACGATCTCTGGATTGCGTTGTATTTGTGAACGCAGCGTATGCAATGCGGTTTGCAAACTGGGAAACGCCTCAGGATCAATCATGCGTCGCCCTAACTCAATTTCCGCAACTGGCACCCATGTCACGTGTAAGCTTGGTATAGAGTGCTGTTGCAAATTCGCCCGCAGCTCATCACGGTTCGCACGTAACAAAACACTATGAATGAGTGAAACGGCTGCACCCTCCTCCGTACTTCCCCACACACATACCTGCTGCTCTTGCCAGCCAGCTTTCATTTGTACAAGTGACGCATGCGCAGGCCATAACAATATGGCATCTAATGTGCGCTCCACAGCATCCGCTACCGATTCTGTGCCAAGCACCAGACGCATTGGTGGTCCCCACGGTCCCTCACGTAGCAGCACATACAGCGACCAATCGCGCATAGCGAACGTTGTGACGCTAGCCGTAACGATCAAGCGTTTAGGAGCAGTGTCACGAGCTGGGGATGGTGGAATTGGACGAGAGAAAGGTGTACTCATGACTTGCACAACTCCGTTGAATACATAGATAGATGGTCACAATACTACTGATTGTACTCATTCTTATGAAATGGCGCAAGTGGGCACACTAATCCCCAAAAATAGACACAGGTACCTAACGAGAGATACCTGCTTTTATATATGAATATACCGTTTGGGAAATACTCTAGTGTCCAAATACGAGATGGAGACCAAGAGCGAAACCAGCGGTGAGAAGTAATGCAACAATTTGAAGGACGCGATACCGTGCGATGGTAGCCTGTTCATCAACAGTAAGAGCTTTTGCTCCGCTTGAGCGGCGCTGTACGGGTTGTTGATCTTGCATAGTTATATCCCTTTATGCTCAAAGTATGAAGGTAGCTTTCTTGCAGCCACTCTTACCATTATATACGATCTATAACACTTTTTGGTTGCGAATCCATTCCAATTTTCGATGACATCGAAAATTGGTTTAAACTGAGATGCTAACCCAAACAACACTCCTTAGCTAGCCAGGCTATCAATGTGGAGTTACCTTCTCAGAGAAGTGACACGCGGCATAATGTTCACGGCCTTCTTTTGCCTCGAAGACTGGGTCCACCTCGCGGCAAATAGACTGTGCCATTGGGCAACGTGTATGAAAGCGACAGCCAGACGGAATATTAATGGGGCTGGGTAGGTCACCAGAAAGAATGATACGATGCCTCTTTTTCTCTATTTGAGGATCAGGAATAGGTACCGCTGAAAGCAATGCCTTTGTATAAGGATGTTTAGGAGCAGCATATAACTCGTCACGATCAGACAACTCCACGATCCTACCCAGATACATCACTGCGATACGATCTGCAACATGGCGTACAACACTTAAATCATGAGAAACGAATAGATATGTTAGATTAAATTGCTGCTGTAGATGTTGCAACAGGTTTAACACCTGCGCACGGACCGATACATCAAGCGCCGAAACTGGCTCATCTGCAATCACGAACTCTGGATTGATTGAAATTGCACGGGCGACAGCAATACGTTGACGTTGACCACCACTAAACTCATGCGGATAGCGGTCGATATACTCAGAACGTAAACCAACTACGCGCATCAATTCTATGGTTTTCTCGCGCAACTCCTGAGTCGATCCCATCTTGTAAATCTGCATTGGCTCTGCAATCAAAGACCCGATGGTAAAACGTGGGTTGAGCGAAGCATAGGGGTCTTGAAAGACCATTTGTGCTTGACGACGCACTTGCCGTAAAGGTTCGCCTTGTAGCTGCGCCAAGTCTTGACCATTGAAGAAAATTGATCCCTCAGTCGGTTTGTAGAGACGAATAATAGTACGTCCAATCGTTGTCTTGCCTGATCCACTTTCACCCACAAGACCAAGTGTCTGTCCACGCTCTATGCTAAAGCTCACACCATCCACCGCACGAACATATCCTACGACGCGTTGCAAAACAATACCTTGCGTTAAAGGAAAATACATTTTCAGGTCGCGTATATCCAATAACGTCTGACTCGCTACTGCTGTCTCTGTCATCTGCTTTTTTCTTCCTTACGATGAACGAAGTGCTTCGCTACTGGCAGCTTGCTTACTCTTCTCACGCTGTGCCTCTACCCTGGCTAAACGCCTTCGTTCGGCACGCTCTTGCTCCTTGGGATCACTAATATCGGGCCAACATGCCTTACGATGGACTAGATTGCCACCAACAGGATCAAGTGGAGGCATCTCGCGACAGACACTATGTGAGTAGAAACAACGAGGCATGAAAGGACAGCCGGTGGGAGGGTTTAACAGGTCGGGCGGTGCGCCTTCAATCGTCTTCAACTCTTCGTTGCGCCTCTCATCCAGGCGCGGCACAGAACTGAGTAGACCAAGCGTATATGGATGGCGCGGATTTGAAAATATCTCTTCGGTGGGTCCCTCTTCCACAACCTTACCCGCATACATAACAACAACACGGTCAGCCATACCCGCTACCACGCCCAGATCATGCGTGATAAGCACCAGGGCTGTGCCAAAATCTCTACAGACACCATTAATGAGTTCGAGAATCTGCGCTTGTACGGTTACATCAAGAGCAGTTGTCGGCTCATCAGCAATCAGCAGCTTGGGATTACAGGCGAGCGCAATCGCAATCATGACACGCTGACGCATACCACCGCTAAATTGATGCGGATAGGCATTGATGCGGTTTGCCACATCAGGAATACCAACCTGCTCGAGCAGAGACATTGCTCGTTTACGTGACTCACCATCACTAAGCCTCAGATGTATTTTTAATCCCTCGGCAATCTGTTTACCAACATTCATCGTGGGATTAAGACATGTCATTGGGTCCTGGAAAATCATTCCAATCTGACCGCCGCGTATGTGACGCATAGCGCTCTCTGGCAGTTCAAGCAGGTCCTGATCCTGGAACATAATGCTCCCGCCAGCATATTCACCGGGTGGTTGAGCGACGAGGCGCATAATCGAGAGAGCGGTGACACTCTTGCCACAACCACTCTCTCCGACAATAGCAATCTTTTCCCCTGGCTTAACTGCGAAGGTTACGCCATCTACGGCACGCACTCGACCACTCTTCACTTTAAAGTAGGTCTTGAGATCCTGCACATCTAGCAGATGCTCTCCCAATATCGTTACTCCTTATAAAACTATCTTTTCCTAACGTTCTGTCATATAAGGGTCAAGGGCGTCACGTAAACCATCACCCACGAGGTTGATGCTCAGCACGGTGAGGAAAATGAGCAACCCTGGTGTAAACACAAGCCATGGTGCGGTATCAAATAGATTTTGACCATCAGCAACCATGTTGCCCCAACTTGCCGAAGGTGGATGCAATCCAAAACCAAAGTAACTCAAGATCGACTCGAGAATGATATTCGTCCCAATCAATAAGGTCGCATTCACAATGATAGGTCCAGCAGCATTCGGCAAAATGTGACGGAACATCAAGCGCAAGTTGCCTGCTCCAATAGTACGAGCCGCTAGTACGTATTCACGCTCCCTCATGGCTAAGAACTCACCACGCACAAGACGAGCAGCAGAGGTCCAGCCAAAGATAGCAATCAAAAAGATAATGCTCTTTGGTGTCCCGTCACTGAACGAAGCAGAAAGTACAAAAAGCAGAAGATAGAGGGGTACTGATAACACAATATCAGTGAAACGCATGAGAATGTTATCAACAATACCACCATAAAAGCCTGCAAACGCACCAATACCAACGCCAAGACACAGCGAGACAAGCATCGAAGCCAAACCAACAAACAAGGATATTTGTCCACCAGCCATAGCACGCGCAAACTGGTCTCTTCCCACATTATCTGTTCCGAACGGATACGTTGCATTTGGAAATTGTAGGGCATCTACCTCATGAAGAATATCAGGTCTATTATGCCCTGTCACAATCGGACCAAGAAAACAGAAGAGTACCAGAAGAACTAAGAATGATGCGCCTACAATTGCTGCTCTATTACGAATAAAACGATCAAAGATGATGCGTCCCTGACTTCGACGCTTTTGCACGAGCGCCGGAGTCATTTCCATAAATGGCTCATCATCCTCTACTGGCGTTGCGTTGACTTGCTGAGATACGTCCATGTCTGTCTCCTTCCTTTTCGAGACATAAAGTTTATGAGTAACGGATACGTGGGTCCATGACAGCATAGAGAATATCTGCTATCAAGTTGAACGCAATCACAAGAATAGCACTCAGAACGAGTACAGCCAAAAGAACAGGAAAGTCGCGGCTATCAAGTGAACTCAGAAAGAGTGATCCCATGCCCGGCCACGCAAAGATACCCTCTGTTAGCACTGCCCCGCCAGCCACTGCGCCAAAATCGATGGCAACAACAGTGATCAGCGGAATAACAGCATTGCGCAGAGCATGACCCAAGAGAATAGATGGCATATTCACTCCCTTAGCACGAGCAGTACGAATGTAGTCCTGTTTCACAACCTCAATCATACTGGAACGCATATAACGACTCCAGCCGGCAACAAAGAGGATCGAGAGAGTTAGCATCGGCAGGATGATGTGCAGAAAGCCATCCAGAAAAGAGTTGAACGCGTCAAAGCTCATTCCAGATGTACTTGTTCCTGATACCGGTAGTAAGTGTAACTGTACAGCAAAAATATCTTGCAAGAAAATACCTAGCAGGAAGGCAGGCATCGCAATACCAAAATAAGAGACCGTTGTCAATATATAATCCGTGATCGTATTTTGACGGATCGCAGAAATGATACCTAACAGAATTGCAAATACTAATGCTAGCGCAAATGCTAGCCCAAACAACTCCACGGTGGCGGGAAAACGTTGTGAGAGAATTTGTGACACTGGCTGGTTCGTAGCAAACGAGGAGCCAAAGTCACCAGTTATCATGTTCTTCAGCCACTTTAGGTATTGAACAGCCGGAGGGTCATCAAGACCAAATCTTGCACGTAATGCAGCACGTCCCGCAGGAGTGAGATGAGGGTTAAATATTACTTGTTCTGGACCACCTGGTAGGGCATGAATCAACAAAAACATGAAAATAGAAACGAGGAGTAATAACGGAATTGCTTGTAACAACCTTCTGATAACGTATCTTCCCATGCATACCTCCGGTAAAACAGGTTAAAAGGACGGGGAATGATGTAAACCGTAGTATAACATATTTTCTTTCTACATCAACAGTATTTTCAGTACAATTCGCAAAACCAGTATCATTTTTACCTGGTCATTTCTATAGAGAAAAGTGTCTTCGATGAGACGTATGGAAGTCATCCAACCAAAGACACTTTCCTAGAACTACACTGTAACTACAGGAGATATGCGTCTCCTCGATAGCTACTATTTAGCACTTTCCACCAGTACACCACCACTTGTCAACGCCAATTGTCTCACTTGCACCCTCAGGCCCAGGAGCGTAGTTATGCGCAGTGGTCTTGGCTATGCCAAGGTCTGCAGGGCTGTACAGAATAGCAAATGGGAACTCGGTGAGTTCAATCTGATGAATAGCATTGAACGCTTGCTGCCGCAGATTCGGATCAACAGTTTGCTGTTCCTGAGTGAGCAACTTATCCATCTGAGGCGTGCAGTAGAAGCTATAGTTTTGACCTTTCGTACCCTGCTGACTACACGCCAGAACCGAGGCATCATCGGAATCGTATACATACGAGTTCTCAAATTCGGCTATATCGTGTTTCCCGTTGGGCATAAACGTACCAAAGAAGGTACTGGCCGGATAGTTCTGAATGTTGAGCTTGATACCGATAGCTTGAAGATTGGACTGCATGATCAGTTCATCTGCTTCGCGCCACGGCTTACCTGTCGTGGTCGAATAACGGAATTCTAGTTTCTGACCGCCTTTTGTGCGGATACCATCAGCACCCTTTACCCATCCATCCTGATCTAAAGCAGCATTGGCGGCAGCAGGATCAAACTTGGGGCAAGGAGCGTCAGCCTGATAGCCAGGAATAAGCGATTTACCATGATCAGTACACAAAGGAGTTGCTTGTCCTAAACGCGCTGTTTTGATCATCGCATCGTGGTCAATCGCCATTGCGATAGCCTTACGTACAGCAAGGTCTTTTCCAAGAATAGGGTTCTTGAAGTTGAAGATTGCTAGCTCGTAGTTTGAAGAGTTAGGATTGACGGCTAATTTGTAGTTAGTAAGACCCTTATACGAGTTCGTCTTACTCACATCAAGAAACCAGGACGATGTAATAGAGCCAGCTTGAAGGTTCTTGAAGATGGTATTCTCGCTTGCAACCGCATTGAACACTATCCTATCGAGATAAGGAAGCCCCTGAGAAGCAAGATAGTAGTTCGGATTACGCACGACGGTATAGTGATCGCCTGGTTTGCTCTCACTCATCATGAAAGGACCACTGGCAACTTGCGGATTCAGGTTATCCGCAGACTTCAGGATAGAAGCAGGATCGACACTTGCAAAATGGTGTTTAGGCATTGGTGCATTCTTCCCATCTGTCCATGATGCGACAAATGGTGCGAAAGCTTGCTTCAAATGAAAGGTAATCGAGAGTTTGTCTGCCGACACATCTGTCGATGTCACCAGATCATAGCCAAGCGTATTAGCCGCACCAAACTTAGGGTTGTTCCAAAGCTTGATCGTGAAGTCCACATCGTCAGCATTATAGGGCTGCCCGTCAGACCATTTCAAGCCTGGCTTCATCTTGAAAACATAGGTCTTGAAGTCAGCACTAATACCTCCGTTTTGCAGCGTAGGTACCTCTGTTGCGGCACCAGGAGTGATTTTGCCGTTATAGTCTCCAACGAACAATGGCAAATAAATTGCTTGATCCACAAGAGTAGAAAATGTTTGCGAACTCCCATTGGGAGTCAGCGAATCAGGCTCGTTTGGAATATCATCAACCCATGTACCACCCTTCACAGGATTGTTGTTGTTACTATTGTTAGTAGTCGGGGTGCCTGTAGCACCACAAGCACTCAGCAACAATAGAAGCATCGACAGCAGGGAAAAGCTGATCATTGAAAACCTAGGCTTAGGTTTCTTGAACATCATGTCCTCCTCAAAAATAACATTGTTTGAGACAAAGATTTGCCCTCGCACAATAGGGCAAACTTCAGATATGGCTGGAGCAGTAAACTCCTCCACACAGCGTTTTGCAACACTGTTGGTTCGCATAAACGATAAAGCCATCGTTAGATACATTACGTAATAAAGAAGTAACATCTCACAAGAGTTTGAGCAATCATAGTACGAATACATAGTTACTTTCCAATTTCTAGTATCCTAGTCTCCCTTCATATCCTTTCCTCTATGCTCAAACGTATGTATAGCACAGGCTGTAATAGCAAAAATAATAAGTATTTGTAGTAGGACGGAATTGAGGAAAAGAGATGCAGCAACAGAGTCAAGCCCAAACGCCCCCAGGACTCTCGAACGGATACCTACCCATTGAAGACTATGGCATTATCGGCGATTTGCATACTGTCGCACTGATTGGGAAAAATGGTTCCATTGATTGGTGCTGTATTCCCCGCTTCGATGCGCCAAGCGTCTTTGGTGCGCTCCTCGATTCCGAGAAAGGTGGCTCCTTTCGCATTGCTCCACCTTATGTGCCGGGAATGAGTCGCAAACAAATGTATATCCCTGATACAAACATCCTCATCACGCGCTTTCTATCTGTCGATGGTGTATGTGAAGTAATCGACTTCATGCCCATTAAAGAGGTGGACAGTAAGAGTCATCAGCATCATATCATTCGCTCCGTGCATGTCGTACGTGGTTCTATGTCTATCGAGATGATATGCAAACCCGCGTTCAACTACGCACGCGATACCCACGATGTTCATCTTTCTAAAGACGGTGCGATCTTCACAAGTCAGCATCTGTGTTTAGGGTTGGCGACCACCGTTCCTGTAGAGGCAGACGGACAAGGCGGTGTGCGCGCCACCTTCACACTGCAAGAAAACCAATACGCCTACTTTGTATTAGAAACTGCGCGGGATCATGACTTAGCACCACAGCGCCTCACAAATCGGCACTTTCAAGCACTGTTTCAAGGCACAAAAGACTACTGGCAACACTGGCTTGCCCAATGCCAGTACCAGGGACGCTGGCGTGAAATGGTGCATCGTTCGGCACTTGCCCTGAAACTGCTCACCTATGCCCCAACAGGTGCTATCGTTGCGGCACCAACTACAAGCCTACCAGAAACAATTGGAGGCGCACGCAACTGGGACTATCGCTACACATGGCTTCGCGATGCCGCATTCACCCTCTATAGTATACTTATTCTTGGCTTCACTCAAGAAGCCGAAGCCTTTATGGGGTGGCTTGACGCTCGCTGTCATGAACTAAAGGCCAACGGTACACTGCAACCAATGTATACCATCGATGGTGGGCACGACCTGACCGAGATTAGCCTTGACCACCTGGAAGGGTATCGTAAGAGTGGCCCTGTCCGCATTGGGAATGGAGCATACAAGCAGCAGCAACTCGACATCTATGGCGAACTCATGGACTCCATTTACATCTTTGACCGCTACAAAGACATCTCGTATGATCTGTGGACCAATCTGCGTCGCTTGCTAGATTGGCTTGCCTTGAACTGGCAAACAAATGATGAGGGCATTTGGGAGGTACGTGGTGGTCCTAAACCTTTTCTGCACTCACGAGTGATGAGTTGGGTCGCTTTTGACCGTGCGCTCCGTATTGCACGGCATCGCGGTCTACCCGCACCGATTGATAGCTGGACACAGACCAGTGCTAATATTTATGAAGAGGTTATGCACCGTGGTTGGAATGAAAAGGTCAATAGTTTTGTTCAATATTATGGAAGCGATGCAGTTGATGCTAGCGCACTGCTGATGGTTCTTACAAAATTCACTGGCCCCACAGACCCACGCATGATAGCAACGATCAATCGTATTCATGAAGAGCTTACTAGCGACTCGCATGTATTTCGCTATGATCCAAGACTCGCGGCAGACGACGGCCTGGGTAGTCTCGAAGGTACATTCAGCCCTTGCAGTTTCTGGCTCTCTGAAGCCTTAGCGCGTGCAGGGCGGCTCGACGAAGCCCGCCTGGTTTTGGAAAAGATGCTCACCTATTCCAATCATGTTGGACTCTATGCAGAAGAAATAGGGCCAACAGGTGAGGCACTGGGGAATTTTCCCCAGGCATTTACCCATCTTTCACTTATTAGCACCTGTTACAACATGGACCGCGCCTTGAATGGCACATTACACGGATAGTGTGTGATTTAAAAGTCAGCAGGAGCATGACAGAAGCAAGCCCTGTCACTACGATACACCACTCATGCCGCTTGCGCGTCTACAGGAGTGACAGGGCTTGTCCCTGTTATGCTCACAACGCAGGACTTCGATAATTATCCAATGGCCCTACTATAGAAGTCCTACATGTGCTTGACGTAATGTAGTGGAGCAGATACAATGTAGCTAATGGAATGTCGGGTAAATAGCCTACTTATCCACCGGGCGACGAAGACCGTCCGGTTTTATTATGTCTCTAAAAAGAGTATACTATGTCTCTAAAAAGAGTATACAAGGAAAGCACCCAAAAGAGTATGCAGGTCATGAACAGTAATACAACTCAAATAGAAGAAAAATTAGTACAACGTACCGACATTCGCAACGTTGCAATTATCGCGCACGTCGATCATGGTAAGACGACCCTCGTTGATGGGTTGCTCAGGCAAAGCCACATTTTCCGCGAAAACCAGGACATGGGCGATTTAATCATGGACTCGAACGATCAGGAACGCGAGCGTGGTATCACCATTCTATCAAAAAATACCGCCATCAACTATCGCGGTGTCAAAATCAATATCATCGACACTCCCGGACACGCGGACTTCGGCGGAGAAGTTGAGCGCGTCCTTAACATGGCTGATGGCTGCATTCTGCTTATCGACGCAGTTGAAGGCCCGATGCCTCAGACACGCTTCGTCTTGCAAAAAGCCTTTGAACTAAACCTACAGCCCATCGTCATTATCAACAAGATTGACCGCCGTGATGCCCGTATCGACCAGGTATTAGAGTGGACACAGGACCTGTTCCTGGAACTTGCAACCACTGATGCTCACCTGAACTTTCCCGTACTTTACGCCATTGGACGTGATGGTGTGGCGATGTATCATCCCAATGATGAGCGCGTCAACCTGGAGCCATTGTTTGAGACGATCATCAATACTATTCCCGCGCCAAAAGTTGATATTGATGCACCACTGCAAATGCTGGTAGCAGCCCTCGACTATGATGACTATAAAGGCAAATATGCTATTGGGCGTATTGTGCGTGGAAAGGTCGCTCCAAACACGTTTGTTGCTCGCATCAATCGTGATGGTGTCATCTCGCGTCAAAAGATCAATCTTGTCTTAAGTTATAAGGGCCTTCAGCGCACCGAGGTAGACGCGGCACAAGCAGGTGAGATCGTTGCATTGACAGGAATCGCCGATGCAAATATTGGTGAGACTATCGCCGACATCAATACCCCGGAAGCATTGCCGACGATAGCGATCACTGAGCCAACGCTCAAAATGACCTTTGGTGTCAATAGCAGCCCCTTCGCGGGACGTGAGAGCAAGTATCCAACGTCGCGTCAACTGCGCGCACGCCTCTATCGCGAGCTAGAAACAAATGTGAGCTTGCGCGTCGAAGATGGCAACTCGCCCGACGAATTCATCGTCTCAGGACGTGGTGAGCTACACCTCTCCGTGCTTATCGAAACGATGCGCCGTGAGGGATATGAGTTCCAGGTCTCACGACCAGAGGTTATCACACGCGAAGATGAGAACGGCAAACTTACCGAGCCAATCGAGCATCTTATCATCGACACGAAGGATATCTATATTGGTGTTCTGACCGAGAACCTTGCGACTCGTAAGGCGCAGTTGATAAACATGACCAACGATGGGTCTGGCAACGTGCGTATCGAGTACCGTATTCCTACACGCGGCTTGATCGGTTTCCGTAATGCCTTTCTGACATTAACAAAGGGTAACGGAGCCATGAGCAGTATCCTGCTCGGTTTCGAGCCATGGCTTGGCAAGATGGGTAACAACCGTATGGGTGCGCTCGTTGCCTCTGAGCAGGGCAGCGCGATGACCTATGGTTTGAACAATGCACAGCAGCGTGGCGATACCTTCATTGAGGCAGGCACTCCTGTCTACGAAGGCATGATTATTGGCCTTAACTCGCGTCCTGACGATATGGCCGTCAACATCTGTAAAGAGAAGCAGAAGACCAACATCCGCTCCTCCACTTCGGATATCTCGGTGCGCCTGACACCTCCCATTTTGATGAGCCTTGAGCAGTCGCTTGACTTCATCAACAACGACGAACTGGTCGAGGTCACACCGCAAAACATCCGCCTGCGCAAGAAGTTCCTTACTCAGCACGAGCGCATGCGTAACCGCGAATAAATCTAAGCAGAGTAATAGACATGGGCACCACACAAATCTGTGTGGTGCCCATGTCTATTACTCTGCTTCAATATGTGACTGAACAGATGGTAGTATCATACTTCCCGTATGTCTATCACACTGTTATAATCAAGGCGAACAGAACTACTAGCACTTATAAGGAGATCATGTTTGTTATTACCATTTACGCTCTCTCCTGATGGACAAAACGTTCTTATAGAACTAATTCTACGTGAATTTGTAGAGAGGTTTGTACCTAATGGCAAACTCCTATATCTAGGAGATACTAATGGGAATTTTACTTACTTTGATGATGTAAGCTTGCGAAAACTAGATGTTACTTTGGAGCAACACGAAAATATCCCTGATATCATTCTTTATGACGAGGCAAGAAACTGGCTAGTGCTGATCGACGCTGCAACACATCATGATCCAATAACTCCAATGCGTCAAGCAGAATTAAAAAAATTGTTTGACCAATCTCATATAGGTTTAGTATTTGTCACAGCGTTTCTCAACCACAAAGACTTTCAAGAAGAACTTGACCGCATTTCCTGGGAAACCGAGGTATGGATCGCAGAAGTTCCCTCACACCTGATTCACTTTGATGGTGAACGTTTCCTTGGACCATACTACAAGTGAGTTGAGAGCGTTACTCCATCACATTATCTGTGGAAAACACAAATGCATCACCACTATGAGATGCAAAGAGATGAAGAGATGGATGAGGAACTTCCTCTTTCAGAAAGCCAGCAGTACCACCAAAGGCTTCTATATCAGCTTTGCATTCCTCAAGAAGTTTTTCAGGAAGATGTGGAGTAAAAAGAACCTCCTGATGGATTGTAAATGGATCAATACCACTCATATGCTTGAAAAGATAACCCATTGGTGTCCAGTCAGGCTCGTTTTCAGGTTTAGGGATAAACTTGCCCTCGCGAAATATCATTTGCTCATGAAGAAGTTCTTTCGTATGATGCCCATTACCACACCAAACTAGAAGCTTTGCATCAGGCGGTAGCATTTGGAGTGCATGAATAATATTTTTCGCCTGAGCCCCTTCACGCCAGTTTGTAACTTCTGGACTCATCATTCCCTTTTGTGCTAGCTCTGTTGGAGTCTTATCAAAATCTGCCTCATAAGGGATAAGTGTCCATCCCAGGTCGAGTGCAGTCTGAATCAAAGCTCTCATATCTGGTTGTGCTAGATATCCTTGTTTGACCTCTGGCATAGTTCGCCTCTGATTAGCTTCTTCCGCAAATCGCGTGTGTAATGCCTCCATTGCAAAATGTCGCACTCCTGCTTGGTGAGCAGTTGGCAAGATGCGCTTTCCAATCACACGCGTTCGCACACAACGTAAATACCCGTTGTGAAACTCGTTTATCATCACGACCCGTGTTTGGGCAAAGCCAATTGTTACCAGTTCTTCAGGTGTACGCCACACGTCTCTACCTTGTTCTCTCAACTAGTAATAGTTAGCACAATGTAAACCAACCTAAACAATAACAACGTTCAGCTACATCAACCCCTCACTACAAATGATTCTTGGCACTTCATCGTCGGCAAGTTGTCTACTACGGCTCTCGACCCAATCACGCATGTTGTGCTGAAAGTAGATTTGTCCTAAACTTTTCAACAATTCCCGCCCTCTGACCGTGTTCTTACGCAAAAGGTTCAATTCTCGGTTGATGGCTGTCGTAATAGAACCGCGAAATGCTTTTTCGAGCAGGTTAATTTGCGCTTTTTCATCTTCATCAACAGCAAGCTTGAACGACTCGCGTAACTCTCGTAACACATAACGTTGGCTTTGATTCAGTGAAAGTGTATGTTCGCGCTCAGCTTGACGATGCTTTACCTCCTCAACAAAGCGACGTTTCACACGCATCACCGCTTTATTATAGCTGTCAGGTTGCACCCCTTGCACCGTCTCTGCTGTCGCTTTAATTACACCCAGGATACGCGGAATGTCGCGTGATACAATATCGCCATCCTCGTTCACCAGAAACAACTGCTGATAACGTCCGGCCTGGCAAAACACATATATTCCACGTTGCCCACTATACTTTGCGCTCCGAATACCATCTTGCAAACGTGCAATACGCTCATATTCGGCGGGGTCCTCTTTACGCAACTGCCGCATGATTTCCTCCGCCTCGTTCAGGTCCAGAAACTCTTCATCTTCCTCAAAAAGGCTTAGCTGCCCACCTTTTTTCTCATAAATAGCATACATCGCTTCTTCATTCAATTGTTCAGTACCATCGAGAATTGCTGAGTCCTCACCAATTGTATTGTGAATCTCTTGAATACGATTGTGCAGTTTCTGGCGCAATCCCAAATGCTTTTCAATGCCTGTTTCAGGCAGAAAATTAAAGCCATACACTTTGTCATGTTCGCTACCGATACGATCAATACGACCAAAGCGTTGAATGAGGCGTACAGGATTCCAGTGCAGGTCATAGTTGATGATTTTATCGCAGTCCTGCATGTTCAAACCTTCAGCTAATACATCAGTCGCAATCAGTGTATTCAATGCTGTCTCGTCATTTTGTAGCTGATATTCAGGATTCGCAAGAGGAGCGAACCGTCCCACTGCACGTACCTTATTTTTATCACCACTGTAGATTACTTCGATATCTTTATATCTATTATCTGGATTCAGATTTTCAAACAGGTAGCGAGCCGTGTCTGCATACTGCGTGAAGATAAGGTGTTTCCCATCGCGCAAAGGTGCCTCTTGCAGTCGCCTCTTGAGCGTTTGCAGTTTGGCGTCTTGCTCTGGTGAAATAGGCGCGACAAGAAACAAAATCTTCTCTAGCAAACCGATATCATGCTCTATATGCTGTCGCAGGCGCATGACATCAAAATCGATCGCTTTATAGCGGCCTGATACCGCTGTCAAAGCATCTACGAGTTCTCTTTCCTCGGCATAATCAGACTCATATAAAATACTTTGCGCGTCCTCACCCGCTGGTACAAGCCCCTCTGATAATGCAATTAAAAAGGCTTTATGCATCTTGATCAGCCGTCGTATCGTCTCCTGAAATGCGTAGACACTCGATTCAAAACGCTTAAACAACAGCACACGAATCAGGCCGCGCAAGTTTGTCCCTGCTCGTTGCATGGTCGCATATGGCTCTTGCTTCTGTTTGTTCTTTACAACATAGTGCCAAAGGCCATAGCGTGCAAACGTCAGTTCATCGTCAGCAAGGTCAAGCACCAGTCCCTTCCGTGGCTTGCCAAAATACGTTCGCAACTGTTGATACAAGCCCTTGTATGTGTCTTCAATACTATACTCAATGGTTTCCAACTCACGAGCGGGAAAGAACTGATGCCTTCCGCCGACGATAACATAGGCACGTCGCTGTCCATCCAAATACTCTTTGAACTGTGCAGCATCAAGAGGATTGTTTGTAGTGGCATCATAACCGTACCAGCGCATAATATGGTTACGCGTGCGTCGAATCAGAATATTTGTGAGAAGGTCCGGCAGGTTGCGCTCGCCCTTCTCGATCAGCTTAAAGTATTCTTTCAGGTTGGGTGGGTCTACTGGCAAGTCGGTGGTGTCGTCTTGGTGGAAAAGCTTGATCTGTGCATAGACATCCCATGCACTCTTGTTACGTGGCGTGGCGGTTAGAAAGCAACATCGCTTGCCTGCGGCAAGAAATGTTTGCACAACTTTATAGCGTTGCGTTCCAGAGTGACGCAGATTATGGCTTTCATCAATCAGCACAAAGTCGCGGTCACGGTATTTTGCATCTTTGAGCAGAAAGTTGACGTTGCCCTGCTCATCCTCACGTAAATAGCCCATCGAGAGCACGCGTGCATTGAGTTGATACACCTCATTCGCCCGCTCCCACATCTCAATTAGTGGGGCGGGACAGATAATGAGTGGGCGTGAATGCTCCGTGCGTTCAAAGTGCTTGACGATTGCTGCACCAATGTAGCTCTTGCCCAGTCCGACAACATCAGAGACAAACGCACCGCCGAAGTTCCGAATAATCTGTACCGCCTGTCGCACCGCAACCTTTTGAAAGTCTGCCAGCCGAGACGTAATCTCATCATCCCACAGAATATCGTGCTCCTCATCGCCCTCTATGCGGTCCCTGACTAATGTGTATAATGTCTTCATGTATATATCATAGGGACGTGTGGGAACTACCGCCCATGACTGTCGCATCTCGCGCATCAGTGTCTCATCGAAATCTTGCGACTCCTGCCATAACTCGTCAAACCAGGAGACCAGTTCCGCATGATTGTCGTTGCCCTGCACCACCACATTCAGCTCCGTGTTATGACTCACGCCCGACAACGTGAGGTTTGATGAGCCGATAATCGCAATGCCTTTTTCGTGTCGCTCGACGGGCTTGCCAACTCTATCGAACAGTGTATTATAGTAGTCAAAGATATACGCCTTGGCATGCAAGCGGCCCTTTGTATACACGCGCACCTTGAGCCGCTTCTCCTCAATCATACGCACCAGTGTCTTCACCAGCACCTCGCATGAGTCGGTCTGGTCCATCTGTTCCACAATAGAGCGAATATTGCTCGCCGTTTCGTTTGCCATGCGTGTCATGTCAACGCGCCGAGGATAGGATTGCGCCTCGACCGCCTCTTGCACCATTTCTAAACGCCGATAGCCCTCGGCAAGCTGCTCCAGTGTCTCACGGTTCGTCGTATTGCCAATCAGCAACCGTAACTCTTTCACATTATCAAGCCGCTCAGCAATACTCTCTAAGCCCGATAAAAAGAAATAGCCAACCGCGAAACGTGCCATCTCTGTCGAGTCGAGCATACGGTTGATATGGTCTACCAATTTTTCATTACGATTATCAATAATATCATGTGTGGGCATAATGTGTTCTCTCTCGTATATGATTCAGGTTCATGAGGACACGATAATAAAATTTGATATATTCATCAGGATACGTCGCCTGTAGGGACCGATGTATCACGTCCTCTTGGCATCTCGATTGCCGACCAGGACGTGATACATCGGTCCCTACGACATTCCTTACACATCCTGTGGTTTCCAGACGGTTATTCCCGCGATCAACGCGAAATCTTCATCGTTCGTCACAATATCATAGAGTGGGGCATTCCGTCGATTGACCTGACAGCGATGCATCGTGCCAACATGAATCGAGTCTCCTGTCAGTAAGGCGTAGGTCGAGCGTTCGACCTTTGTTTCTATCAGTAATTGCTTGGTAATGGGCAACACTTGCAGCCCAATAGTTAGAAGTTCTTCAAACTGTTTTTGATACGTCACAAGAGCAGGTGCCTTTGCACGATCTTTCTTGAAGCACTCTTTTAGTTTTGTCGCACTCGGTGACGAAATAAATCCTCTCGTAAAGGCTTCTTTAATCATCAGCTTATGCACAAGGTCAGAAAGCACCTGTGTATTGACATAGGCTCTGACCTCGCGCAATGCCACACGTTCGAGAAATGAGGCACAGGAACGTGACTTTGCGCTCAACGCATAGTCAAGGATATTTGTATCCACAAACACCCTTGTTCCCTCTGGCAAATCATCCAAATCAGGCACTATAGCCCTCCACCACCTCTTCTTCCTCCTCCACATCTGGCACCCCCACCCACGCACCCGTCAATTTCCTCACGATCTCAACGCGCTTACGTGTCTCTTTTGTTGTAGTGACACTCTTCGCCTTTGTGAGACGTGATGTAACAAGACTAATTACAGCATCATATACAGCATCACGCTCACCTCTTGTAAGGCCAAGAGCATCAAAAATGATAGCATCAATATCCAACCATTCTTGCTCCTGTACGCCTAGCAGCTTACGTGCTGGTAAAGAATAAATATGTTGTACGACTGTTTCAACTCCATTTTGTTTTTGAGCCAATACAGGAACTTGAGCGTAATCAGCAACCATTAAGCTCCTTGCACCATCACCAAGTCCAGCACGATTATATATTTCAAATGACATAGCACCTAGAGCAGAATTTAAGTATGCCATAACAGTAGGTGAAAGGTTTGCATAGTACAAACGACAATCAACTGGATAACTTTCAGGATTATAAAACACAGCCGAAGTTTCATTCGCTTCCTTAACGAAAATACTATTTGCTGTATCAAGTGATAAGGACCACCATTGTGCTCTCCCTGCACAACTCGGACGTTTTTGAAACCCTTGCGACTCGCCCCACTTGATGTACTCTAATGCCCTTGTCCCTTTCAATTCTGCCTTGCTTTTATGACACATAAACAGCTTTGATTTAAGGTTGTGTGGGTCTATCAGAATACTTCGACATTCACGCGGACTCTTAATGACAGGCACTAAGAACTCTGGCTCAATCCGCCATTGTCGCGCCCTTGCCTCATCCAGATAAAAAAACTCGTTAGCTCCTGTAGTAACACCACGGCGCACTTCGGCAACATCACCAAGCCGCACCAGCTTGTCTTTGCCTTTCTCCATAATCGTCCAGTAGATATCGGGCGCACGCAGGTATTTCCCACCCCACTTATTTCCTGTATATGGCGGCTCCATTGCTGTAACAGGAGTAGCTTTCTTGCCTTTCGTACCACTCTGTTCCTGCTCTTCCTCGTCACCCTCCGCACTGGCTATCTTCCCATCCTCTAACAATGCCTGCTGCTGAATAGGAAAGACACGATACGCTGTATGTGTCTGACGTTCTTGTGCCGACTCGATAGACTCAAATATTCCAGGAGCTAGCAGTTCCTCAAAGGGAACCCGACTCATGACGAAGCGTGCCGTCTCTTCGAGGCCCCATTCCGACTCCTCATTTGGTGGTGAGAAATGGGCGATAACGGTGTTAACACTCGCAGAGGCAAACGAGCGCATCGTCTCGTTATCCAGGATGAGCTTGATATGGCAATGTTTGAGCAAGAATTCTTGCAGGTCTGCTCCATAACCCACATCGAGCCAGGAATTCGAGGTGATAAAGCAGAACGCGCCCTTGTCATTCAACAGCCACAGACCAAGCAGGTAGAAATAAATGTATAGGTCACTCTTCTGATTGATTGGGTTCGTCACGCTCTGTTTGCCATACTTGTTTGTGTAGCCAAAGAAGCGCGGGAAGAGTTCGTACACCATGTGCGCTAATTTCGCTTTATAGGCTTTATTATCTTCCTTACTTGTGTCTTTCAAGTAGGGTGTGTGAATATGCTCCTGACGCAAATAGGGAGGGTTACCAATCACGATATCAAAACGTTGCTGGCCCGCAAAAATTTCACCAAAGGCGATATCCCAGACAAATGGGAGTGTCTTCGCGGTTCCTAATGCATCGCGTGTTCTTTTCAACTGTACAAGTTCGTCTTCACGCTCCACTAGTTGCTTCTGACGCTCAAGCAGTTGTTTTGCTGGACTCAAAAAAGTTCCATCGAATGGGAGTTGTTCTGCACGTCCATCATCAATCAACACCATTTGTTGTGCTTGCACATCCTCAATCTGTCGCGTCAGCTTCTTTTTTTCTTCCTCTATCTCACGTATACGCTCAGCAAGAATGTCGCTAAAAAGTTCGCGCTCCACATGCTGCACTTGCTCTTTCGTACGTAGTTCACGTGATGGTCTATTGTTGTAAAAATCTAACTTCTGTTGTCGCAGCTTTTCCACGCGCCTTTTCAGTATAGGCGAAAGTGTCTGCTTCTGGTTCAGCCCTAGCTTGATGCCCCCAACCTCCTGCACCAAGCTATCACCATAGCGCACTTTAAATGTGAAGTACGGCAATAACGGTTCTGGTCTTGTATGAAGGTCTTCAATCGTGTATTCGGTATCAATAATCAGTGCTAACCAAAGCCGTAACTCGGCGATATGCACAGCCCATTCCATTACATCCACGCCATATAAGCTTTGCCCAATAATCCGCTTCTTGCGCTCAAAAGCATTATAGGGATCAGGGTGATAGGAATCTTCCAAGCCGAGATATTCAACTGCGCGCTTCATCAAGTCATCCAGCACGGCAAGCATCCCAACAAGAAAAGACCCTGATCCACATGCTGGATCAATCACTGTAAGATTGTTCAGCGCGTCATAGACCTTGCGCCAGAGGTCGCCGTTCTTCAAATGCTGATCGGCAGGCTCTTTATCCTCTGACGCTATAGCAAAAACAGCATCATACAGCAGATGCTTATGGTCCTCGCCAAGATGATTGGTCAGAAAATCCACAAGTGCAAGACGACACATAAGATCAATTTCTGTGCGTGGTGTGTAGAAAATACCAGCATCACTCCGCTCATCTATCTCAGTCGAGACGTTGACCAGGCTTTCATATACCGTCCCAATCATCTCCGGGTCTACAGCTACCTCCTGATCAAGGGGGCTATCCTCGGCAATTGTAAAGTTATAGCGTTGCAACAAGTCAAAGATTTGTGCGAAACGTGCATCACTAATAACAAAGCCTTCCTTTTTGTCCAAATCGTTCTCGCTAAATAAGCCACCATTCAGAAACGGCGCTAGCATAAGAATATTATGAATAGAGCTGGGGAAATGATTAAACGCTACACCATACTTGTTGTTAAATGCTCGAAAGAACAAAGTATTGAGCCACTGATTGACGAACGTATCTTGTTCGTGTTCAGCACCAACGCTGTTATAAGTATCCCAAAACTTCTTGAGAAATTCAGTATTTTCGCCTAGCCAGCGCTTGCGTTGAATAAAATAGAGGAACATACAGCGATTAAGCAACTGGAGCGCGTAATCGTGCGCCCATGTCTCATCACCCGTTTGCTTATTCAGGTCTTTCTGCAGAATGTCGAAAGTCATGCGATAATCGCGGAAGAAGGTTCGTGTCACCGCCTCTACATCAAAGGCCCTATCGCACGTATCTTGAATCGCTAATGCTGATAGAGTAGCTATATCACTACTAAGTGTGCTAAGGTCCAGCATAGCAATACGTTCAATCGCGGTTCGCAATTGCTCTTCTGGTCCAACAGTGATACGTCGGAACAAGCGACGTTTAGCCTCCCCCACGCCCTCTTTGACATTGACAAAATGCCATTGGCTTTGTGTGGTATCTGAGAAAACGAAGAGTGCGTACAGCAGATTATCGCGGAAGAGCTTGGAAATAAGGGTACGTTCATGTACGAGCGAAAGTGCACCATGCAAACGCATATAAACTATAGCAAAACCACCACCCCCACCAGTAGCAATAATGCGTGGGTTCTCTTCAACCAACGCTCGACTTTTCTCATCGGACAGGTTCAGTAGCTGATCTTGATAATCATAGTTCAAATCGCTGATAAATAAATCTCTCAACGCCTTGCTACTAGATCCACTTTTTAGCTCATGCAGGTGACGTTCTACACGTCCACGTGTGTCATCAGTCGTCGCTGACGTTGTATCTTGTTTACTCATACCAGTTCTTCACTTCCTAAGGATCACCACTCCACAATGCTCATTCTCTAAGTACGTCTCTGTAGTGTAAACTAAATATCGTCATTTGACCAGATGCTTTTCTGCTAATCTGCTAATCCTCATTACGTTCATAACAAAGGTGTACAATTTCTGCTACGAAAAAATTCATAAGAGAAAAGTTCTATAAGCTAAGTCTTTTATAACCGTTCCTCTTCATCCCATAACTCCACAAGCACATGATATTCTTCGGAGCAAGCACTACAATGCCCCAGATGTATCGCTATCCGCACAACATCCACATCGGCTAATGAAAAAGGCATACAGATAGCATGCATCGCTTCGTAGTATGCAAGAAAATAGGTATGACATGCATCGCAAGATAATACATCCTCTACCACTACTGCCTTAGAAAGTTGAGCGAGCCCGTGACAGCACGAAGAACAAGAACGAATATGCATTACTATTCTTTGGCATATTATCTCTTCCCACACATCCATACATCCGTCCGTAGGCAAAAGATCGAGTAATTCCTGGCATTTCATTGATCGCCTGCTTTTGAATATTTGATTTGTATTATTATACTGCACAATAAATAAGACATAACAATATCTATATAGTATAGCCCACTTGCTTTTAGACTACATTACTCTCGCAAAGAACGCAAGACTTGTACAACCTGCGGCTGCTTACGTAAGGCTTTGAGCGCTCGATGTCGCCATAAATACACATCCTGTACCTCTACACCCAACTGCTGCGCGACTTCCCGTTCGTCTAGTCCAATGATATAGATTGCTATAAGTACCTGACGATAACGCGGATTGTGCAGTGAGAGGAGTGCATCCATCAAAGTCTTCTGGACCTCTTGCGCGAGCATCTCATTTAGAGGATCACCGTTACGAGTGTCTACGAACTGTTCGGCAAAATGTTCCATATGTAGGTCAAGTGAGAGACAAGCATCGCGTCTGCATCGCTCTAAAAATACGCGTGCCTGACGAATAAGAATTGTCTGCGTCCACTTGAGAAATGCAGATGGATCATCTGGCCCTGTGCAGGGCGATTGTCTTGCTAGCGTAGAAAGCACCTCTAATGTTTGGTGAAGCACATCTTCGGTTGCATGGGCATACGCTTTAAGAGCGCGTGCATAGGACGAGTGAAGTAGCGACCATTCCAAATAACGCCTGAGATTATCAAATGCACAATTTCGTAGCTCAGTGTCAGGGGAACACCATGCATTGTAGAGAGCACGGCTACATATTCGTTGTGCTATACGTTTAAGCATCTTTTGTAAATGACCATTCTCATCAACATCTTGTGCATACGCCTCACTATATATCTGTGTTGCCAAGGTCATCACCGAGAGAATACCCTGAGCATACTGTTGTATAGCCTGCTCTGCGATAGCGTAAGCACTGAATAGCGCGTCATCGTTCAGCCTGCTCATATGCTGCTTTCTTGACTATCATCCCACATTACATACTCTACTACCCACACTAATATAGTGATGATTCCTATTATCGTCATGAAATTTGCAAGTTTTTGGAGCCAATTTCACACCTACTACTAAAAGCGGGCAAAATTGGCTCGTGGAAGGCATGAATAGTGTCAGCGACATAGAAACGAAGGAGTCTTTCGATGATCGTGTCAGTACGCAAATTTCTTTTTCTAGTGCTCATGGCCCTTGCCCTACTAGTAGGCACATTGGGATGGACAGTCCGTGCAATGAATACATCTCTAGCTCGTGGCTACTATCCAAGCATTCAAATACACTCTCAACTACCACATAGCAGCTCTCATGTCGTCTGTCCCCCTCCACCATACGACTGCTAAAGCGTATTTTTGATAGGCTCTCCATCCTTTGGGGGAAACTGGTGAACATGCAGGGAGACCCTTGCGGTCTCCCTGCATGTTCATGAACCCCTCCATGGAGGGGAGACCCTTGCGGTCTCCCAGTTTCCCCTCACAGGATGGAGAGCCTTTTGATAAACAACATTGACAACTCAACACGGTAGTGCATCTGCAAAATTCATAATTCTAAGAGCGTGTTTTGTAAATGACTATAGAGCTAGGGCCAAGACTGAGGAGCCAGCGGGCATGAGCGCACTCTGGCCCGCCTCACCTAGTATAGAGGCTGAAGTATCCCAGGAAGCGGCTTCAGCCTATTTACAAAACACGCTCTAAGGAATTGCTCACGGATAACCATAAAAGTTGCCCGTGAGCATTTCTTACATAATCAGTTCACGCTTTCTGAGCTATGATGCAAGAAACTACAAAATTTACGTACTTTCTGAGGTAAAAAATAGGGACAAATCCCTATAGGCATTTCGCGGGAAAAAGAGTATGGTACATCGTATATTCGTCATAGACGAGGGCGGTAGCGCATACTCTGTATTATGAGAAGAAGACAACCCTCTGAGCATCTCAAGAAGGATGTACAAATTTTATGAAACTTACTCGTCAAACTACACGATTGCTTGCGGCAACAGCCTTAAGTTTTGGACTGCTCTTTGCGTTTTTTGGAGTAGTATCTGCCCACACTACTGTCGCAAGCCATGCGAAAGTAACAAAAGCAATACCAGCTATTGGCTCGACAATCTCCACTGCACCAACGACGGTAACAGTATTTACAGCCGAGAATATGAAGACCAATGTAAAGGATAGTAACCTTTTCGTCTATGGTCCCAGCGGTGATTTAATTAGCACAGGTGATGCCAAATTTGACATTAATAATCCTCAAACAATGTCTGTTACTATCAAGCCCGAAAAAGATGGTATCTATGTTGTACGCTGGAATAATGTTTCATCGAATGATGGCGACCCCGATCAGGGTGCATTCACCTTCACCGTCAAGTCGAGTGCTGCCGCGGGAGCAACTTCTACTCCAGCACAGAAAACACCTGCTACGTCTTCTGGTACTCCTGTATGGGTTCCTATTCTAGTAGGCATTGTTGCACTTCTGCTTGGCCTGGGTGCAGGTATAGCTCTTGGCAGAAACCGTCGTCCTGCGGCTGCGGTTGCTCCTACAGCAAGTAATAAAGTTGTGCCAGAAGCAGAAGAGACATCTCGGCGTCCATAGTTTCTCTCAAGGAATAGAGTCAGACAAAAAAACGCTCTGTACACAGAATATGTTCTGTGTACAGAGCGTTTTTCTTGTGGCTTTTAGCAGAAGGACTACTTGAGGTTTAGCTTTACATCTTGGCCGCCACTATCTTTGCCACCAGTGGTGAGTCCTTTGGCAACGACAAATAAGCGGCCCATGACGCCTGATGGCGCATCCCAATATTCAGCGTTCTCAACTGTTACTTTCAGTAACGCCAGTTCTGGGTCATCTTTTCCATTTGGAAACCATGCTTTGAGGGCTGGTTTCCACAGTTCGTCCATCTTCTGACGATCACGTACCAGTTGGGCAGTGCCGGAGATGGAGACAAACAGATTATCGTCAGGCTTGGCATAGCCCAGATTGATTTGTTGATCGTGCTGTACATCATCTACTTTAGGCGCACTGGCCTTTGTGAAAAACCACAAATCACCATCGAACTCCATGTCCTGCGTCACCATTGGTCGGCTGCGAAGTGAACCGTCCGCCTCAACCGTAGTCATCATAGCGATACGAATACCTTTGATTTTATCGCCAAGCAGTTTTACATCATTTTCTTTAGTGTCAGCCATTATCTCTATATCCCTTCTATTATAGAACGTGAAGAGCGTCTCTCTTCTCTAGCGGAATTGTCTCATAAATACTAGTAGCATCACGAATGATATACCAAAAAGGTGTCAATATGTAACTCTGCTCACACAGATGTTACTCATGCCAGATGGCGAGAACATTTTCCCTCTGCTCGTCAAGCGTGGCGAATTCTGGACGTGTGGGAGAGCATGCGACAAGAAGTTGACCAGGAATGCTTGCTGTTGGAAAGAGTTCATCCACTGTACCTGAGAGGAGGCGTCGCTCACTTGAAGCCGTAACAATACGTTGCCCCATTGAGATACCTAGTGTGCGCGACATGGCTGGTAAACGCTGCCATTGCAGAACACACTCGCCTTTCTGTACATTCCAAGCAGCAATGCGGCTATCGCGAAATGCACAAGCCAGCAATGTACTATCATGAGACCATGTAAGACTGTTTACTTTTTGTCCTGAGGTAACAACTTGCCACAAGGCGTTTTCGTGTTCTACATCCCAACAGAGTATTGCACCGTTACTTGCTCCTACTGCAAGATAGGACCCATTTGGCGACCAACGTAGCACTCCTCCTGTGCCTCCACTTCTTGCAGCAAAAGTAGAAAGCCTTTCTGGTACTGGCGCGTGCTGTTGCATAAGCAGCGTAGAAGGAAGCGAATAAAGGATGATAGAGGCATCAATCCAGATAGCGAGTTGGCCCTTCTTTGACCAATCCATGTTATCTATTGTCCGTATATTCATGGGAATAACTAAGGGAAGTTCGGCTCCTGCAAGCACATCCCAAAAGCGTATCTCACCTTGTACTCCGATAGCAATTACTCGTCCATCGGGCGACCAGCAGAGGCTGGAAGTTTGCTGAGCAGAGGGAACTTGCACAAGGCCCATATTGCCGTTACGCTGCAGAAAAAGCGGAACATGACCGTATAGAGTGCATGCAAGCATGTTTCCGTCCTGTGACCAGCTAAGAGACTTGGGACGAGCAGGTAGCTCAAAGCGGGCAGGACTGGGTAAGGCAAGAGGACGAAAGAGAGTAGTTTCAACAGAGAGGGCAGTTGAAATCTCCTGACGCGGTTTTCCTGGCAAAGGCTCATCAAGCATACGATGCTCGGCAGTATCGGCGATACTAAGCGCAATTGGCATGCTATCAATTGATTGCTCGACGGAAGACACAATTGGTTCGGCGTCCGCGTATTCACGCTCAGCCTCAAGGTCGTCAATAGTAAGTAGCTCAGTGGTAGCACTCGCCTCTTCTTCCTCAAGCTCGGCAATCGCTTGCTCCAGGGCTTGAGCAAATGCGATAATTGTTGGGAAACGCTTTGATGGAGATTTCTGCAAAGCACGCAGCATCACATCATCCACTTGCGACGGTGGTAGACGATCAGGATTTAGCTCACTCGGCACAAAAGGTTGCTCGTAGAGGTGGGCATGAATATACTCTTCATTTGTTGCCGCCTGAATGGGAAGTTTGCCTGTGAGTATATAGGTGGCTACAATCGCCAGTGAGTATTGATCTGATGCTGGGTTTACCTTCTTTTCAGCCTGTTCCGGTGCCATAAACGCAAAGGTACCCAGTACCTCACTTGCCATCCCGCCAGGTGATTTTTGCCAGCGAGAAATGCCAAAATCACTCAAGTAAAGATGAACAGCGCGTTGAGAACTCTGTATGAAGCGTATAAGAAAGTTCGCTGGCTTGACATCTTCATGCACGATATACGGTGTGCGAGTATGCAGATACCAGAGGCTGTCGGCAGCTTGCTGAATGGCGTCCGATATTTGTTGTAGCGACCAATACTCCCAAGGTGGAGTCTCCTCAATTACATCTACAAGCGAACCATCAGGAATGTACGGCGAAACGAGAAAGGGTACAGAACGCCCATTATAGAGTGTGTAGCCAGAGTCAAGCACAGGTAAGATATGAGGATGTTGCAGACTGCGTGCAATTTCTATTTCACGCGTAAAGCGTTCGTTCGCCTTGAGGTTACGCCGGTCATCCTCTGTGATAGCAGTCATGATTTTGAGTGCAACAAGGTTTTGTGTCTCGGTGTCGCGTGCTAGCCACACAACACTCATTGGGCCTTGTCCAAGAAGTCTTTGACGCTGGTACCGCTCTATGGTAATTGTCTCTTTTTGCATCATTATTTACGGCTTGCTAGAAGGATTCAGTTGATGAGCAACCTGATTCATACGGTCCTGCAATGTCTGGTTCTCCTTTTGTAAGCGGTCTACCTTTTGAGTAAGTTCACTGTTGTCTCTTGTCACTTTATCAAGGTTCGCACGGATTGCGTCTTTTTCTTTTGCTGTCTGGCTCAGTTCGTCGCCACGCACACCATGTTCACGCTTGATTTGCTCTAATTCATCTTCCAGGGTGTTTAATTTGGCTTGATCTGCAAGGATGCGTTCTGTTAATGTAATTACCTCCTGGCGATACGTCTCCCGGTCAGTCTGTATTTGATTTTGCAGTTGTGTAAGTTGCGGCTCATAGCGCCATCCCAACAACTCATTAAAGAGTTCGCGTGCAGGGCTCCCTTCCTGGCTTGCATTCCGCAGTTCGCGTATTTTGCTCTCATCCCATTGTCCACCCGCTAGTAAGCCACCAAGCGCGCGATGTGAAAGAACAAGCTGTTTGGGAAACAGAATGCTAGTACGTGAGGAAGAGAAGCCATAAGAACTAAGATTTTTGGCATATTCGGTAATCACGTCGGGAGTTGTAGTCATACCAAGAATAGCCGCGAGGTCCCCACGCAACTCTAGCGATGTGTCAGGATTGTTAAACGTATCTAACAGCACATTATGCGTTTGTGAGCCGAATAAGAGCAGCATATAGGCCAGTTGCTTCTTGTGCTGCGGTTCTTCATCCATTGCTTCGAGTAGATGATCCAGGACTACTTTTTCACCGAGCAGAAGCAGTAGTGAAATGATGCGCTGGTTCGTGCGTTCGGCATCAAGCGTATCGTGTGCTTGCACGTATGCAAGCATCTCTGGAATCATCTCGCGATCCGCATAGTGACGCACCGACTCATCACGCACGCGCTCTAAAAGCAGAGCTACTGCCATCGCGATATCTTCTGATTTGTCACTGCCAAGCAATCGAACCAGTTCGTCTTTGATAACACTGGTTGACATACTTTGGAAAATTTCCAATGCGGCATCGCGTGACTCAGGATTGCTTTTGTCATTGATTGCTTGCCACACCAAAGCGAGAGCCGGCACACCAATTTTTCCCAAAATGTTTTTCGCGGAGCGTGCCACCGCTGGGTGAGGGTCTACAATCAACTCACCTACACTTAACACAGCAGGTGAACCGATTTTGGTCAGTGCCTCCTCCGCTCCACGCCTGCGCTCGTCAATATAGAGGGCTTGTAACAGGCTATCAAGTACGGGCTTGCGGTATGGTCCCTTACTTGCTAAACGAACAAGTGCATCGGCTGCATCGTTCATCAGGTAAGCATCTTCCAGTCCTTCCAGAAGGGCAGGCATACTTAGGTTGGCAAGCTCATTTGTAAGAATTTCTAAGAGAAATTCATGTGCTCGCTGTGGCGGTGGCGGTGCAAAGAGACTAACAAGTTCGCGTAGAATAGCCTGCTCATCCGAGCTTTGACGCACCAGTTCGACGACGATGTTTTCCGCGTGCTCGCGTGCCATGACACGCTGATCTTCCAAACCTGATAACAGTGGCCTGAGTATTACAGAACCAAACTGAGGTAAGATCGTAGCGGCAGCCTCGGCTCGCTCTTGCTCACCAAGTAACTCGACAAGCGGTGGAATAGCAGTATCAGGATAATTGAGTAGAAGTGTCTTAACTACACGCAACAGAGTTGGTTGATTCAGTGCTTCCAAAAGAGCAGGCACAACAATAGCTCCGGGTATATCGTTGAGCGCTTGCTGAATATAGGTACGTACGCGCTCATCATGATAGAGCAAGTTTCTTACCAACGCATGTGTGGCATCTGGCCCTTGCTGTCGAAAGACATTCATGATATGCCGTGCTTGTGCATCACTAGATTGTGGCAAGATGTCGATGAGCGCATCACCTGGAAAAGGTGTCATGCCAAGAAAGGCGCGTTGTACACGCTGTACAGTCGCATTTTCTTGTGGCACGCTTAAGGCTGATACAAGAGAGGGTAGTGCAACCTCATTTAGTTGACTTAGTGCATCAATAGCTTCCTCGTATACCTGTGGTCTTGGGTCGGACAACACAATCATCAGCGCTAGTACAATACGCTTGTCTGAAAACTTACTGAGCGCTCGCACAACGGCAATAATAAGCAGCGGGTCGAGGTGTTGCTCTTGTAAAAGGTTCATCAGTGGCACGATAGAGCGCTGGTCACGTAGACGTTCAAGCACATAGACGAGCAACCGTGTGCGTCCAGGAACCACTGGTACAAGTGCTTGTGTTGTAGGCACGGCAGCTTGTTCACCTATGGTAATCAGAATTTGTGAGGCCTTCTCTGCAACCAGTTCACTAGGGTGCGTAAGAACGACATCTATGAGCCCTGGAATACTTCCTGGCGCATAGGTCAGCAGTGCATCCACAGTATGTTGTTGCAGTTGCGGCGATGCGTCTTCCAAGAGTTGTAATATGCCAGGCAAAGCATAAGGGTCGTGAACGACCCGTAGAATTTCTAACGCGCGTATGCGAATCTCTTCTTGTGGGGCTTGCAACACCACCTCCAGCAAACGTGGAGTGGCTGGAGTACCTATTTCTTGTAGTGCGAGAACAGCATTTTGTACTGCCATATCATCTTGTGATGTAAGTAAACGCACAAGGGCCTCGATGACACGTTGAGACGGACTATCATTATCATCTTGTACAGGATAAGGTATTTGTGCTTGTTGTACCAGGAGTACTTTGGCTTGCTGCTGTACCTCTGGCTCCGACTGATAGTTTGAGGAGAGAACAGACACGATACTCTCCAAGACGCGTTGATATTGTACCATCGTTACCCGGCGTACAGGGTCAGGCTCATTGAGAAAACGTGCAAGGATACTTAGCATTGCTTGATGCACACGCTTTGTAAAGGGACCTGGTTGATGGTTTTCGAGTTCTTGTACAAGACGTGTCAAACTACGTTCTGGTCCAAGACGTACTAGAGCACTTGCGGCTCGTGTCACAATAAAGGGTTCGGCATCGCTGATACGTGCAAGCAATGGCTCAACAGCACGTGCATCGGCTGTTCCACCGAGAATATTGATTGCGGCAGCACGCAGGCGTGTTGTGCGTTCCGACATCGGTTGACTCAGCTCAGCGGCACGCGACACAACAACACTGCCGAAGCAACCAAGCACCTGCGTGAGACGTTTGACCTGTGCTTCATAGGCTATATTATCAACGGTATCTTGCAGTTGTGTGAAGAGCAGGTCAGGCACAATTGACTGATCGAGCAGAATAAGGAGATCATCGACACCATCGACCATAATAAGCGGCTGGAGTGAGCGGTAAACCTCTTGCCCGCCTTCTTCAGCACAGCGCGTAAAGATGCGTGCCAGTTCCTCACGTGCCGCTTTATTGCGTACTGCAATAGCGAGTGACTCGGCAACACGAGGTGGAAGCGCGATGGGACGTTGCACTTCTGCTTGTGGCGGCGTCCAGAGCACACCAACGCATACAAGGCTTAATGCCAATGCCTGCAAAACATAGGCGGGGTTGTTACCTCCAAGTTCGCCAAAACGCTCGGCAAGTGTCAGTGGTTGATCGAGTAGACCTGCCCAGATAGCAACGGACTCGCTCCATCGCCCAACATTTTCTAGCAAGTCCAAGCGCATCGGAAGTGGTGCGGCTCGCTTGATGCTATCTACAGCATAGAAGTACTCCGCGACAAAGTATTCCGCAATCAGTTCGTGACGGAAACTTAAGACACCGCTGGGACTGATTTCGATGAGTCCAGAACTGAGTGCGAATTGTAACAGTTGTAGCATATCATCGTATGGCTCTAAGATCAGTTCGTTGCCATCGACAAAAGGACTCTCTGGCGGATGCTCATCGAGCCAGAAGCGTAGTTCGTCCACGAGTTCATCAATACTCGCCCCAATGCGAATGTCTTCACCTGTTGGCGTTGCGACACGAAGTTGGATAGCGTTGCGGTCATTAGCCCAACGTGCGGCACAGGCAACCTCACTCAGGAAGCGTACCAATTCGCGTTCCGATGGTGCACCTTTATTCCAACGTGGTTGTGTCTGCTCACGAATAATGAGTTGTTTGACAGACTCGCGCAGGAGGCGACCACGCGTGTCAATCTGTTTGCCACGCTCGACACCAATTTTGTCGATGATGCCCATAAGCGTGAAGAGCATCATGGGATTTGTACAATGGTAGCGCAAGCGGCTGCGATCAATCACCTGCATGATCTGTCCCGCTGTATGAAGCCAATGATTGTCCTGTCGCTCTACATAGCGTTCAACAAACTCGTGAATCTGGTCAGTTTGGAGCGGATAGACGGTGGCACGCGAGGCTTGACCTTTGTTGACAAGTTCAACAAAGTCTGGTTGCTCACGGTAATCTACTTCGCGGCAGGTCATGACCAATCTGTTTTGTGTATTGTGCATCAGTTGCACAAGTTCATGACTTACAAATGAGAGATAGGTATTATCAAGCTCGTTTAGCCCATCACACAGCAGGAGTAGTCGGCCCTGCTGTGAGAGTTGGAACAAGTAGGGGCGTAGATGTTCTATGCCAGGCAGATCGCTCTCAATGAGAAAATCGAGTAGTGTAACATGAATAACATCAAGTATATCATTTTCAGATATAGCAGGAAGATACGTCTTAAGAAAGAGACTATAATTTTTCATTGGTATATAGATAGGGACGCGATTGCGCTTCAACACCAATTTCCAGGGATGTTCCGATGCAGAATATTGATACACGCGCAGTGCTGTTGTTTTGCCTGCACCTGGTACACCAAGAATAAGTTGATCTGTATCTTGCTGCTGTACAAGATCAAGAATGGCAACACGCTCCTCGACTACAGAGGAAACCGCGCCTTGCTCATTCACAGTTGGTGTCTGACGAATATTTGTCAGTGCGGTTAGCGGTGTATATAACTGATAATATTGTTCTTGAGCTGCACGTGCATCCTGTAGGTAGCGATAAATTGCAAGGGGCATAGAGCCTAAGCGTACAGCCAGCACAAGAAGCACAAACTCAATAATTGGAATAATAAGTAGCTGTGGAGCGTGTGACGGTAACGCCAGGAGCCCTGCAAGATGAGTTGGATGAATGAGCAAGATGAGAATTGCTTCGAGCAATGTAAGCAGCAACGTACTAACGAGAGCAATACCAAGGGCAATAGGAAGACGCGAAGTGTCAGACATTGCGCTGTGTTGCACAACAGTTGACACTATTGGCTGTTGCTGCTGCACCTGTCTCATGGATTTGTACCTTTCTCCTGATAGTAGGATACAGTATAACGTACTCCCGTGATCTGAACAAGGAGTTATGCACATTTTTCACACCTTTATTTGAAAAGGTGTTCAATGGTATACGAAGAGCAAGACATAAGTAGTACTCACCTAAAGCACAAGAGGCCCAGCCTTGCAATCTCCTTACATGTAACATATGTCATAGCATTTTTGGGTAAAGTATGTTTTACTTGGTAGTAAGATATATGTATACCTGAGTGTATGAGTACAATCATGTCAAAGTGTTACAACTCATGCGTACAAGCCGTTTCAATGTATGAGATTCTATAACGTTATTTCTTTTCTAGCATAAAAAATTCTATTCTAATCAGTAGTGCCTCTATTCCTTGAAAGGGCTTTCCTTGATGAAGCTGACCGACTACCAATCATCTGAAGAACAATGGGGCGATGATGACGAACATATGACAGAGAAGAAACGGCCAAAGGAACACACTCATTTGATACATCCCCTTGCAAGAAATTTAATTGGGGCAACAAATACTGTTGAAATTGAGCGCGTTGTAGAACCAGCAAAAGCCGTTGAGCCAGCGAATTCTCCTCTCATGGAAGCATTGCCCGTTTCAAACACTGCAATACCACACGCCGATATTCCTTCTTTTCTCTCATATACCAATTTTGTTGAGCCAATCAAGACACGAGAGGCGCCTCTCATGCTTTCGCAAGGAATGGCAGATAGGTCATTGCCACTTCCTCAAGCAAGACAACAACACTCTACACCTACTACGCAGAAGTACACCCTCTTGTTCATTGGCTTGCTGTGTATCATTGTTCTTCGTGCGCTTAACATTGGACCATCGCAATTTGTTGGCTCCCAAGGATGGGCATATGTGCTCAATGGATCAGCTAGTGTAGGGGATGCCAATTTTTTAAAGGGTATCGATAGTGGCTCGTCAAAGCCAGGTACAACTAATCAACCGACACACAAACTCACGCCAGAAGAATATGTCAATATGATCGTGCAGAGGATGTCACTTGATCAGAAGCTAGGTCAGATGATGATTGTACAGTTTACGGGTCCAGCATATTCACTTGAGTTGAGCACAATGGTAAAGCAGTATAATGTAGGGTCTGTCCTCATCTTTGCCGCGAATCAGAATATTTCAAGTAAAGATCAGCTCAAAGGTTTAATTCAGGAGATGCAGGCTGATAGTCCTATTCCGCTAGCAGTTGCCATTGACCAGGAGGGTGGCTATGTTGACCGTTTAGCGTCACTTGATGGCCCACGACCAGCCGAGTCAGAGATTGGTGCAACACGCAATCCTGATGTAGCACGACAAGCGGGTTTGAGAGACGCGCAAGACCTATCGTACTATGGCATTAATCTCAACCTCGCCCCTGTGGTGGATGTAACGAATGTGTACAATTCGCAACTCGACCATCGCACGTATGGCAACGCGCCTGATCTTGTGACAAAGATGGCGGGGGCATACTTAGATGGCTTACAACAGAGTGGTAAGGTGGTTGGTACGCTCAAGCATTTTCCAGGTTTGGGTGATGTCACAACTGATCCACATGTCGGCGTACCACAGCTTACGCGCTCACAAAGTGATTTAGAGCAGATCGACTGGGCACCCTATCGCAGCCTGATTCAACAAGGCAACACGGTTCATGCAATTATGGTCACACATGAGCTTGTCCAGGCAGTAGATAACACGCAGCCATCGTCACTCTCTTATAAAGTTGTTACAGGCATTCTCCGTAACCAGTTGGGTTTTCAAGGTGTAATTATGACGGATAGCCTGACAATGGAAGGTATTGCGGCGTATTACAATGAAGCACAAGCGGCGGCACTCTCGGTTGAAGCAGGGTCTGACCTTCTTATGGGTGCGAGTACACCATCAGTGCTAGCCTCGATGATTCAGGGCATTAAGCAGGCGATGAATGATGGTCAGATTAGCCAACAACGCGTTGATGATTCAGTACGTCGCATTCTATTAATGAAATATCAGATGGGCTCACTTCATATTCCAGCGAGTTAAAGGACAGGGTAAAGAGGGTTTTACAATGCTTGGTTCTGATACAACACCATCTCCACAAGAGAGAAAGTGGAATGTATTGCTCTATGGTCTGATTGTAGTGGAGACGTTCCTCGTTGCACTTGCACTCGTTCCAGCGCAACTCTGGACACGTATTCTTACAGGATCAAGCAGCGCTGCACTTGATGGTCCATTTCCGCCGGTGATTGCACCAGTGATTACGGCACTGCTCTATCTTATGCCATCTATCATCGGGCTATTGTGTCGCAGTTGGCAACGGGCGCTGCTGCTTGCTACACTGCCCGCCTGGATAGGGCTAGGACTCTTCGTAGTTGCCGCAACATTTCGTGTCGGAGCATTTTATTTAGTGTCAAGCGATCATGTAACAGCAAATGTAAGCGTACTAGAATTATTCGCTGCACTTGGTTCAATTGGTTGGCTAGCACGTTCTCTTCTCAAGATACGATGATGTTGCGTCCACTACGGCTGATACATAATAAGAGGTGAGGTGAGGGGCTGGTAATGAAATTTATAAAGAAGAGAGATATGAAAGCTAATAACGAGATCAATAGTACGCATGGTATAGACAATATAGCGCAGGTACAACAACCTGCGCTCACTGATGCGTCACCAATGCCTCCTATGTTGGAACCACTAGTAGTTACCGAAGCGGGAAGCGGAGAAGCGGGAGCGAAAAGCCTGCTTGCGAACTCTCCCAAGAGCTATGTATTTAATCAAGCATATGGGCTATGGTTCTTTTTGTCGTGGTTCATCTTAATGACATTGATTACGCATAAGGTTTCAACGGAGGAATATGGCACCCTTGCAGTTATTCTCACAGCGTACAATACTATTTTGTATATTGTGGCGTTTGGGCTGGAAGATGCTATCACGACCTATGTTCCGCGCGTCTTCGCGGAACATGGCAATGCTTCGGCGGGTTCGCTCATTCGACGCCTACTCCTGTTACGTATTGCCATGCTGGTTGTCTGCACAATTATTTTGCTGTTCAGTTTGCCTGTATTAGCGAACGTTATCGCACTGTTGCCTATCAACGGTGCAAGAGGTATAGCAAACGGGTTACGTGACCAGCAGTTGCTAGCACATATGCTTCCTATCGCTCTTTACGTACTAGGAAGTAGTATTAGCAGCTTGCTGACCGCGGTGTGCGCTGCATATATGCGTATGCTCGCGGTGCTAGTCATCGGTAGCGTAACACAGGTCGTGCTCTTGGGCGTCGGCTTCCTGGTGTTACAGCTTGGATTTGGCATCAATGGCGTGCTGTGGATGCTGGCAATTGTGATACTCGTTAATGCTACTGCCTTCGTGCTTTGGTTGGCTTCAAGCGTATTCGCACGTGGAAAAGAGAGATACAAGCAACCATTGGGGCCTGTGGTAAAGCTTGGTGTTTCTGCATGGTTGACAAACCTTGTCAATGGGGCATTGCTCAAACAAGCGTCTATCATTCTGCTCGGCTATTTCGCGGTCTCGCTCACACTACGTGGTTTCTTCAATCTCTCGTTCCAGCTTGCAGACTCAGCGAATATGCTGCTTGTCGCGGGCTTTGGCGGTGTCGGCGGTTCTGCATTGGCGGCAGCCGCTATTGGTAAGAACTATGCGCGCTTGGGGCGTTCATGGCAGGTGCTTATCAAGGTGGAGACGCTGCTAGCTGCTCCTGGCCTGGTGTTCTGCCTCTTCAATGCACAGAACATCGTCAATGTACTCTATCCCAAAGCGTTCGCCCCTGTAGGTCCACTGCTAGCGATATTTTTATTCTTTAACATTCTCGTGCGCGTTCTCGGCACAACCATCCACCAATCCACGCTCTATGTGATAAACAAGGCGCGGCTCGTCGTAGTAGGGCAATGGGTGGGGCTAGGGGCAGTTATCGCGCTTGGCATATTTCTCATTCCACGCTATGGTCCTGCTGGAGCCTTGATTGCTGATGGCATTGCCAAAGCCCTCACAGGAGGCTTACTGCTAGCGTTCCTCTGGCGCGACCTACCAAGTAAATATCCAATTGGCTTTACACTGCGCTTTTTGTTGGCGTTGACGATTGCCGCATTGCCCGGAATTGTATGGCATCCAACAAATAGAATATTGTTTGGCTTGTCGGGTGGCGTGTTCCTGGTACTGTGTATTGGGCTGTTACTGCTGATAAAGCCGCTTAGCGACGATGATTTGACAATGATCAAGGGGATGAGGCCGAGCGCGGGTAGGTATTTGAAGTGGTTTGCGAGAGGGAAGCGATTGTAGGAGCCTAATTTATCAGGCCGAAAGATGGACCAACTTATGCCAAAAAGAACACCTGAACCCCTCGATCCGACATTAGTTATTCAAGCTTACGCACAAGGCGTCTTCCCTATGGCGGATCAGTGGGGAAGGTTGCGCTGGTATGCACCTGACCCTCGGGCGATCTTGGAACATCATAATCTGCATGTGTCACGCTCTCTACGTGCCACTATCAATAAAGGTATCTATGAGATACGCATAGACACGGATTTTGAAGGTGTAATGCGTTGCTGTGCAGATCGTAGCGATGACGAGGGAACCTGGATTAATGAGGAGTTCATCAAGACATATACATTTTTACATCGTGCGGAGATGGCGCACAGCGTGGAGGCATGGCGGGAGAATACACTTGTAGGTGGTCTCTATGGCGTGTCGATAGGAGCCGCGTTTATGGGCGAGAGTATGTTTTCGCACGCTGCCGATGCCTCAAAAGTATGTCTCGTAGCCCTGGTCGAACACCTCAAGCGAAGAGGATATGTGTTACACGATACACAGTTTCTCACGTCACACCTCGCTACATTAGGCGTTACCGAAATTTCACGCAGCATATACGAAAAACGCTTGAAAGAAGCCTTAAGAATGCGTTGCGCGTGGTCGGATTGAAAAATATGAAGAAGACGAGATTGAAGCGTAGTCGGCATGCCGACTACGCTTCAATCTCGTCTTCTTCATAATCATACTCATCTTCTTCGAGGCGTTCCACGTCGGCTCGTTTAGTTTGGTGTTCGATTTGACTCAGCCAACGGAAGAAGAGGGGCGTCATGACCACGAGATCAACAAGGCCAGGAACAAGGAGTAGCGCACCACCGACAGCCTGATCTGCGAAGGTTGAGAGACCAAGTTGGGCAGGAATTGCATAGTACGGATAGACGGTCACGCCTGTGAAGACAAGAATAAAGGCAAAGATATCGACGGGCTGCCCATCAAAAAAGGCGTAGAGCATCTGCATGGGGTAGCTCATAGGGCGTAGTTCGCGAACAGAACCGAGGAGCGGCCACCAATTAAGCAGCGATGCAACAAAGATACTCAAAACCTGGACGTGGTAGAGCGTATTATTCTCCACAGCAAAGTGCAATATTCTTGGCGCATGCCACAACAGAAAGAGCAGATTAAAGAGAACCGAGGCGACAAGTGGGTGTGTGAACACGTGAATAATGCTACGTACTACGGGTAGTTCCACAAGTGGACGAAGGAGTGTTGCTGGACAGCTAAACAAGATAAGAGGCGCACAAAGCGTTGTTAACAGGACAAGTTGTGCCATATGGACAGAAAAGAGTTGTGTTCTAGCAATGGTATCAATGGGCGTGAGCAGTACTATTGTCATGACAGCGATAGCAAAGAAAAACGTGAGAATGTGACGCCATTCGACAGCATCATCTTGCGCAGGATGCTTGCGCACGTGTCGCAAACCTACGAGATAAAGAGCCACGAGCAGTAGTAAAAATATTGTTACACCCGGGTTAAAGGGCCAGGCAAGTGAGAGGCCAGCAGACATAGCATATAACTCCGTATATGGCAAAAAGATATTTTTTGTTCTCGACCTAGTATAGTGCAGATGTATAGAGGGTGCAAATTAATATTCTTCAGATTTTTCATAGGATGCGTAAATTTGCCCCCGTTTCCTGAAATTTTATGTCTTATAAGAATGTTACTAGAGAGGAGGGTTTCAACGTATATACTAGCAAGACCAATATATAGAGGTCTCTCAAACCCATCCCGTTCCCGTAATCCGTTTTTTATTCATGCAGGGAGCACGAACTTATGCCAGAACATTTTTATGCGACTGAAGGCTCAGACCTTGAGCGTCTGCTTTCAATGGGTTTCTCCGATAATGAAGCCGAGAGGCTTATCCATATGAAAGATAATGTTGCCGATCAGGCCGAATATCGTGAGATCGTCGCCGAAAGTCGCCGCCTCGATTTTGTGCGCTGGCTCATCGAGCATAATCGTATCAGTAGGTAATACGCTCAGTGGTCTTCACTGACCGTTTGAAAATAGAGGAGGACAGAAAGCATAACTGCTTACTGTCCCCTCATTTGTGTGTGTGGGATGAAGTTGAGGAAGCCGTAAGCCGAATTCTGTACTCGTATCGCCTCTCGACGATACGGGCGGCAATCATCTATCTAGGACGTTGATTACTCAACGCCTCATGCAACCAACCCGAAGGTTTACAGACGAGCCGCCTGCAAGCATGCCCTTGCGGACATACTAGCCCTTCTATTTGGTCTTGCTCCGAATGGGGTTTACCCAGCCAACCGATCACTCGGCTGCTGGTGAGCTCTTACCTCACCATTTCGCCCTTACCCGACGGCTAAACGACTACAAGAGTCGCTCGTTCATAGTGCATCGGGCGGTATGTTTCTGTGGCACTTTCCTTGAGGTTGCCCTCACTGGCCGTTAACCAGCATTCTGCTCTGTGGAGTTCGGACTTTCCTCGGACGCCCGCGCCCGCGATTGCCTGTCTTCCTCAACTTCACCGTCTTAGAGTAACATACCCTGTCGCTAGCGTCTAGTGTTTGCGGTTCGCGGCAAAAAGCGTTACAATACTTGGGCACATTATAAAAACTAGTTATGAGGATTATGCATGTCTAAGCAGTTCGAGGAGGTCCTGGGTATTTCTTTTCAGGACGCCTCGCTATTACGTCTTGCTCTAACACACCGATCATATGTCTATGAAACTCCTGGCGCAGCTCTAGCAACAAATGAGCGTATGGAATTTTTGGGTGACTCTATCCTGGCATTAATTAGTGCCGATTTTTTGTATCGCACCTTCCCCGCACTTACAGAGGGAGAGCTAACCGATGTACGTGCGCTATTAGTACGTACTGAGACACTGGCAACATTGGCACGTGAACTTAGCATTGGAGACCATTTGCGGATGGGTAAGGGCGAACAGGGGACAAAAGAAAGTCCACGCGTTCTCGCCTCTGCGTTTGAAGCGGTACTAGGAGCAATTTTTCTCGATCAGGGCCTAGAACGAGTCCAGCAGTTCCTGCTACCAAAGTTGGAACCGATCGCAACCATGAGCGTTGAGAAGCGCCTGTTCAAGGATAGCAAATCACTTTTTCAGGAATTGGCACAGGCACAGGAAAGCATTACGCCCTCTTACCGCCTGGCGAGTCAAGAAGGGCCATCGCACAATCGCACCTTTACGATTGAGGTGATGCTAGGCGATACCGTAGCAGGACGTGGGCAGGGACGCAATAAGCAGACAGCAGAGCAAGAGGCAGCCCGTAACGCATTGGAAAGCAAAGGATGGGTATGATAGGAAGGTAGGGAAGCATAGATGCGACAAGAACAACGACCAGTGACAAGGCCAGAGCAAACTTTACGTGTGAGCGCAAGGCTCATCACAGCCAGTAATATACTACATCTCTCCTCAGATGAATTAGAGCGAGCCATTACACAGGAACAGATAGACAATCCAGCAATAGAGGTAACGGAGCAACGGGTGTGCCTTCTCTGTGGTACGCAGATGTACGGTGCAACATGCCTTGCTTGTGGACAAATGGCACAACAAACTTCAAAAGTTGGCGCATCCTTTGGAAGTTATGAACATACTGAACCACAATGGGACTATCAGCAACAAACCTTCTATGATATTGATAATTATGGCTTCGCTGAAGTTGACAGCGACGACGATTACGATCCCTTAGCCCGTATTTCCACAGGCGAGACGCTTGCAGAAACACTGCTACAACAGTTGGAGGCACTCGTTTCACCAGATGATGCACTTATAGCAGAACAATTAGTGGGAAACCTCAACGAACGTGGCTATCTTGAGATCAGTACACAAGAGATTGCAGGCTCTTTGGAGGTGCCAGTTGAACGGGTCGAGTATGTGTTAAGGCAGCTACAAACACTAGAACCACTTGGCATTGGTGCCAGAACACTACGTGAATGCTTGCTCATTCAACTTCAAGCTTTGGAAGAACAAGAAGTACCTCCCCCGCTTGCATATACGTTGATTGACCGGTATCTCGACGCACTTGGACATAATCAGTTTCACGAGATCGCACGCGACTTGAAGCAGCCAGAAGCCGAGGTACGACAAGCAAGCATCTACATTCGCACTATGCTTCATCCGTTTCCTGCGCATATTTATAGAGATGATACAGGATATACACGTACTACAGGTGGCGTGACGTATGTACGCCCTGATGTGGTCATTCGCGCTGGAAATGCTGAGCGTGAGGTCGAGCTTATTGAGGAGAGGCGATACCACTTTCGTGTCGAGACGCACTATACCGATACGACAAACTCAGAGACACCTGGCAGTGATGAAGTGCAGAAGTATATGCACTCGCAGAGTGATCGCGCTAAGTTTTTTGTTGATTGTGTGCATCGGCGTTGGCGTACATTGCATCGTGTGATGGACCTTGTGGTAGAGTATCAGCACGATTTCTTGGAGCTTGGTGTGCGTTATTTACGTCCGCTTACACGCGCCGAGGTTGCTGCCCGTCTAGGATTAGATGAGGGGACAGTAAGCCGTGCAACCGCCAACAAATACGCATTGCTGCCAAATGGTCGCTTGATCCCGCTCTCTGATTTCTTTGATGGCTCGTTAGGCATCAAAGACATTTTGCGCGAACTTATTCAGTCAGAGGACCCAAAGCACCGACTGAGTGATGATGAGCTTGCACGTATACTTACAGCACGAGAAATACCGATGGCGCGCCGGACAGTGACAAAGTATCGTGAAGAGCTAGGGATTGGGTCATCAAGGGAACGTGGGTAGCAAAATCAATCAGAGATCATTATTTCACCAACGCCAGCGCATTCTCAGGTTCAGCATATACAGTGCGCTCTCGCTCGTAAATGACCATGCCAGGACCGCCGCCTTTCATATGTTTGACGTACTTTTGCAGCGTGTAGTCTACAGCAACACTTGTGCTTCCACGTGCTTGACTATAATAGGCCGCGAGACTGGCAGCTTGCTCCAGTGTGCTACGAGGAATTTCGCGTCCAGCTGCCTTGACGATGACATGAGAACCGGGAACACCACGTGCATGCAACCACATATCATTGGTTGTCGCTTGATGAAATGTTACATCTTCGTTCTGGCGACTATTCTTACCAATTAGAATGGTGAAGCCATCGCGACTTTGCATATGCATAGGCGTGCCACCACCTGGACCTGACGGTTTGCCTTGCTTGTTACCACTTTTGCTTTTTTTAGCAGCTTTTTGCGCTCGCTTGTCCAGGACAATATTTTTGCCACGTATATAACCTAGTGCTTGCACCTCAGCTCTGACAAGTGTTACGTCTTGTGGTGTCTCAGCGAGCATAAGATCGGCGAGCAGTTGCTCTAGCGTAGCTAACTCGGCGGCGTTTTGCTCGATCTGACCAGGTACAAGCGTGAGGGCACGACGTAGTTTGCGATATTTGTTAAAGTAGCGCTTCGAGTTTCCTACGGCATCAAAACGTGGGTCGAGCGGGATATTCACAAGCGTAATCTCTTCTCCATTGGACGTGTCAAAGAAATTTTGTAGTGTCGCACTACTTTGTCCTTGTTGCACACCTTGTTGATGTGCGATCAAGAGATCACCGTATAAGCGATATTGGTTTGCCTCTTCTGACGCCAGGAGTTCTTTTTGGAGCAGTTCGGCTTTACGTTTACATCTATCACGCTGCGTCTGAAGAATTTTTCGCGTGGGAGCGCGCACTCCTTCCATCGCATCAAACCATTCGGCACGCGCATAATAGTCATCGAGAATGACGTTGATAGATGCAGACGTGTGTATAGATACGCCTGGCATCTGTGCATACTGCTCTAACATGTAGACAGAGAAGGCTATAAGAAGCTTTTGTGGAACATCGTTTGGGTCTTCACTGCTTGCTGTACGTTCAAGCAGGTGTGGTTGCCACGCACACGTGTCGTAGAGAGATGTGAGGTCGCGTGCATTCCAGGCCAGTTCTTCCCATATGGCTTCGTTACTCTGTGCTACAGTTGTTTCAGTATGCTCAGTGGTACGATACACGATTTCTTTCGCAAGAAGCGCACTAAGGCCTAGCATATGCTTTAATAGCAGTTGCCACAGTTTTGGCTGTTCATCCACCTTGTTCGCACGTTTGCGCGGTTTCTCTACGGGATGTTCAGCTTCTTCTTGTCGTGTCGTTACATCTTCGGCAGCACTTAGAGCAAGTTGTGCAGATGTGACAGTTGTCGGTTCCAGGCGCGGCAGCGAACGACCCGCGACGGTTCGTTGTTGTGGTGGTGGAGGGACATAGTGTATACCTGCTGCGATAGTACGATAGCGGTTTACGTCTGCACCTACGCGCTTGATACTGCCTAAAATCATGCCTTGCTCGTCACAAAGGATAATATTGCTGAGGCGTCCCATGATCTCTATAATCAGACGAAAACGTACGCGCTCGTCACTGTTCGGGTCTGCGCGATAGCCAGCAATGATCTCAACAACACGTTCCCAGCGTGGCTGGCTGATCGATTCGATACGTGCTCCCTCAAGGTGTTTACGTAGAAGCATAACAAAGGGTGGAGGTTCGCTAGCAACCTTCTGAGGTTTCAGGGCGGTTATATGCACACGTGCCAGTTGGGGATGGGCGGAAAGATAGAGCCAGCGATTTGCGCCACCTTGCTCATTTCTGCCAGGTGCGTAACATTGCAATGCAAGGGCGTGTTCTGTTGGTTGAATAATGGTGTCGATGCGTGCGTTTGTGAGCAACAAGCGTAACTCATCGACAACTGCCGCAATAGTAAGGGCGTCTACGTGCATATATTTGTCCTATTTCTATCTATCTTACTGCTTATGGTGGCGTATGAAATTATCGTTATAAAGTTGGGAACACTTCACACCCAAGCAAAGGCGCTTGTGTTGCATTTAAACCCTGCTTTACATAAAACGTGATGCAAAAGAAATGGCCTATGTTGTACAATGAGAATAAGAGTATTATTCACGTAGGGTTGTAGCGGCGCAGACTACTCTATTTCTATGCATGCAATGAGGCTATGCACAGTTAGATAAAGATACGGTAAGCCGCGTGCTGTGCATTCGCTGATACATCGTAGTATAGCAAAGAGTTGCCCTTTCGTACACCTGTCTCCATTTATTCAACATGCAGGAAAAAGAAGATGCAGATTGAAACCGGTGTCAACACATCACCACAGAGTCATTTCTTCATTGAAACGCAAGCGCCCCAGAAACAGGGGCTTCTTTTTGTGCTTTCAGCACCGTCAGGAGCGGGCAAAGACACTGTTATCGGAAAATTGCGTGAGCGAGGAGTAGATTTTCATGTCGTTTCTTCTGTGACGACTCGCGCACCACGTAAGGGTGAAAGTGATGGCAACCCCTACCATTTTGTAAGTCAGGAGACATTTCAGCGTATGGTCGAGCAAAATGAGTTGCTAGAATACGCGAATGTATACGGGAACTGGTATGGACAACCACTACAGCAGATCAAAGACAACTTACAAATAGGGCGCGATGTGCTGCTCAAGATAGATGTACAAGGAGCGGCAACGGTTCGGAGCAAGGTTACAGAGGCCATTTTTATCTTTTTGATGCCTGGTTCAACAGAAGAGCAGGTAGAACGTCTTACAGGTAGGCAAACAGAGACAGAGGCTGAGCAAGTGCGTCGTTTAGCTGAGGCACGTGCGGAATTGGCACAACGTGAGCAATTCGAGTACTGCATCATCAATCGGCAGGGGCACATTGAAGACGCGGTGACACAGCTTCATGCGATTATGCAAGCCGAGCATTGCCGTACTAAGCCACGATACATGAAAATATAATGCTTGTAAGGAAGGAGAGAAGGAATGCAGCAAGAGCAACGTTTCGAGCAACGAGGGACGAGTGAGCGTAATTTGGGGATGGAGTTGGTCCGAGTGACCGAGGCGGCGGCACTGAACGCTGGGCGCTGGATGGGCAAGGGCAATAAAGAAATGGTTGACCAAGCGGCGGTCGATGCCATGCGCCACGCCCTTGATGGTGTTGATATGAACGGCATAGTCGTTATTGGTGAGGGTGAAAAGGATAAGGCTCCTATGCTGTACGTGGGTGAGCAGATAGGGAATGGGGGGTATCCAGAGGTTGATGTGGCAGTTGATCCTGTGGACGGTACGCGTTTGCTTGCACTTGGCATTTCTGGTGCGTTGGCGATGGTGGCAACGGCTGAGCGCGGTACGATGTATTCGGCACCGCCAGGAGTCTATTATATGGAGAAGATCGCCGTTGGTCCCGCGATGAAACATGTGATCGACATTAACGCGCCAATCGTAGTCAATCTGGACCGTATTGCGCGTGTACGTGATGCCCACATCGACGATTTGACCGTTGTGATTCTAGACCGTCCACGTCATCAGGACATTATTCGTCAGGTTCGCGAAGCGGGAGCACGTATACGCTTAATCACAGATGGCGACGTTGCAGCAGCTATTCAGGCTGCAACGGAAGATTATACTGGCATTGACGTACTGATGGGTATAGGCGGTGCACCGGAGGCTGTTCTTGCGGCGGCAGCAATCAAATGTATTGGTGGAGAAATTCAAGCTAAGATTTGGCCGCGTACTGACGAAGAACGTGAGAAAATGAAAGCTGATGGAATTCATCTCGATCAGGTTTTCAGAACTGATGATCTTGTTAAAGGGACCGATGTTTCATTTGCTGCTACAGGTATCACAAGTGGAGAGCTGTTGAACGGCGTACAATATTTTGGTTGGGGTGCACGTACTTCATCGATCATGATGCGTTCACGTTCTGGAACAGTACGCCATATTGAGGCACGTCACAAATGGCGTCGCGACGGTGGCATTGGCAAAGAGAGGCCATAAAAACAAAAGCCTGGCACAAAGCTCTGTCCAGGCTTTTGTTTGTCTTCTCTACAGTTTAGCGATTACCGCGTCTGCAACTTGTGATGTACCAACAGCAGTAGGGTCGTCGGGACGCGGTTTTAGGTCGTAGGTAACATTTTTTCCTTCAGCAATAACATATGTTAAAGCACGCTCAAGGCGTGTGGCAGCGTCGCGTTCGTCGAGGTGGCGCAGCATGAGGACACCTGAAAACATCATTGCCATCGGATTTACTTTGTTTAGACCAGCATATTTAGGAGCGCTGCCATGTACTGGCTCAAAGACTGCACCTTGACTGCCGATATTGGCACCTGGGGCAACGCCTAGACCACCAATTAAGCCTGCTGATAGGTCTGAGATTATATCACCGTAAAGATTAGGTAAAACCAGCACATCGTATAGTTCAGGCTTTTGAACAAGTTGCATACACATGTTGTCAACAATACGGTCTTCGTATTGGATATCAGGAAATTCTTTCGCTACTTCATTAGCAGTTGCAAGAAATAGACCATCAGAGAGACGCATAATATTCGCTTTGTGAACCGCAGTAACTTTGTGACGGTTATTTGCGCGAGCATATTCAAAGGCAAATTTCACGATGCGCCGTGACGCTGCAACAGAGATATATTTGATACTCATAGCAGAGTTTGAGTCAAGATGAAGTCCTGTTGTATGAGCAATTGTCTCGATCATCTCTTCTTGCTCAGGAGTTCCGCGTTGAAATTCGATACCAGCATAGAGGTCTTCAGTGTTCTCGCGTACAATGATGAGATCAATATTCTCATAGCGAGAACGTAGCCCACGATATGTTTTCGCGGGTCGAAGATTGGCGTACAGATCAAGTTTCTTGCGTAGTGTCACATTCGCGCTACGTAGTCCTTTTCCAATAGGAGTCGTGATAGGACCTTTCAGTCCAACTCTGGTACGCTTAATTGACTCAATAATTTCATCTGGCAGGATGGTCCCTCGTTTCTCTAGCGTCTCCACTCCCGCTTGATATACCTCCCACTCAAACTTGACGCCAGTAGCTTCAAGGACGCGTCGAGTCGCCTCCGTGATCTCCGGTCCAGTTCCATCTCCTGGAATGAGTGTCACTGCATGTGACATGATATAGTCCTCCGCATTGCGCAGCTTACAAATAGGCTGTAACTCATGAGTATTGTAGAATTATATCATGCCCTTCTATGTGAAGCAAAGGAAACCAGAGAAATGCACCATGTCCACGGTTAACCGTGGACATGGCGCATTTCTCTGGTTCCACTAACTACTTTGCAGTTTTCGTGCTTCGCGTTGGAGCTTTCCGTGTCGTCGTGCTTTTTGCACTTGCACGACTCGTTCTTGCGGTGGAAGTTGAACGTGTTGAAGTACGCTTCCTAGCAGTAGCTCGTGTCGTAGTACGTTTCGCAGTGGCAGAGGTACCGTTACGCGTCGCTTTTGTGCGCGCAGAAGTTGCACGGCGTGTCTTTGGAGCAAGCACATCGAACACTTCTTCCTCTACACCGTTTTCCTGAACCACTTTCTTACGCGTGGTGCGAACAGGCTTCTTTTCGCCATCCTGTGTTGGCTTCGCCTCAGCAGCACGTTGTGGCACAATAACCTCATTGTAACATACTGGCTCTTGTCCAGGCTTTGGAATGACCATGAGACCACCACAATTTGGACACAGATCGGCTACTGGCTGCTCCCAAGATGCAAAGTTACATGTTGGATAGTTGGCACATCCATAAAAGACACGCTTTTTCTGTTTTGTCTTGCGCTCTACAAGATCACCGTGACAAACAGGACACAACGCTCCCGTTTTGTTGACGAAGGAACGACGATAGCTACATTCAGGGAAGGTTGAGCAAGAAAGGAAGCGTCCAAAGCGGCCTGTGCGAATAACCAGTTTATTGCCACAATCTGGACAGGTTTCGTCTGTCTCTTCCACTGGCTTCTGCACGCGGTTCATTTCGGCTTCGGCTTTGTCCATTGTGGATTTGAAGTCGCCATAGAAGCCATGTAAAAACTCTATCCAGGAGCGGCGTCCCTCTTCCACATCGTCAAGTTTGCGCTCCATGTCCGCGGTAAAGCTGGTATCGACGATATTTGGAAAGTGCTTGTTCATCACCTCATTGACGGTGGTACCCAACCAGGTTGGCACGAAACGCCGCTGCTCCTGATCCACATACCCCCGATCTTGAATGGTGCTGATGATCGGCACATAAGTACTTGGACGTCCTATGCCCTGCTCTTCCAATTCTTTGATCAAGCTCGCTTCGGTGAAACGTGGAGGGGGCTGCGTAAAATGCTGCTCTGGCTTCAACTGGTGCAGGTCGAGTTGCTCATTGACCTGCATGACAGGAAGCAGGCGCTCATCTTCCTCACGCGGCCACACCGCGTAGAAGCCCTGGAATTTGAGATTGGAGCCAGTTGCGCGGAACACGTATTGTTTCGCCACGATATCTGCACGCACGGTATCGAAGATTGCAGGCGTCATAAAGCTAGCAACAAAGCGTCTCCAAATGAGATTGTACAATTTGAACTGGTCCGGTGACAGATATTGCTTGACAACCTGAGGTGTTAACGTGACATCAGTGGGGCGAATTGCTTCGTGTGCATCTTGTGTTGTCGCTTTCGCCTTGCCAACTCTTCCAGAACCAACATAGGGCGTACCAAACTCAGTACCAATATACTCTTTCACCTTGCCCTGCGCCTCATCGGAGATACGCGTCGAGTCAGTACGCATATAGGTGATTAAACCTTGATGCCCACGAGGTCCTAGCCCAATACCTTCGTAGAGTTGTTGCGCCAAACTCATCGTCTTTTTAGGTTTGAAGTAGAGCCGTACCGAGGCGTCCTGCTGTAACGTACTCGTTGTGTAGGGCAAGTAGGGTTGACGTCGCTGCTCACGCTCTTCATACTTGAGGATGCTATACGTTGCATCTTTTAGTTCCGCGAGAATGACATCCGACTCTTCCTTAGACGTGATTTTGATACGACCTTTTTCGGTTTTTGCACTCCCATTCTGGGAAGCTGCCTCGCCTTCTGCCACCTGCTCATTTGTGTTGAACGCATTTATGTCTTTTAAACGCGTGATGAGAGAAGCCTCGAACGTTTGCTCCCGGCCTTGCTTACTGAGTAGTGCGGTGATGCTCCAATACTCTTCCGGCACAAAGGCGTTTATCTCGGCCTCACGATCACAAATGAGACGTAGAGCGACAGACTGTACACGACCAGCACTTGTACCAGATTGAATACGACGCCAGAGCAGTGGACTAATTTTGTAGCCCACAAGACGATCAAGCACGCGACGAGCTTGCTGCGCATTGAAGAGGTCCTCGTTAATCTCGCGAGGCTTCTTGATTGCTTCCTGCACAGCACTCTTCGTGATTTCGTTAAAAACAGCACGATGTGGATTCTTTAGATTAAGAGCGTTCTTTAATGACCATGCAATGAACTCGCCTTCGCGGTCAGGATCAGGTGCAAGATAGACTTGATCAGCCCTTGCAGAGGCAGTGCGTAACTCTTCGATGAGCTTATCTTTTTTCTCAATGGTTTCATACGTCGGTGCAAAGTCTTTGCGCGTATTGACGCCGAGACCTTTCTTAGGCAGGTCCATGATGTGTCCCATCGAGGCACGTACCTCGAAGTCGCGTCCGAGAAACTTTTCAATTGTTTTTGCTTTTGCAGGTGATTCTACGATTACAAGCTTTTTTGCCATCAAACCTACCTAATCCTTGTTATTTGCCAAAACTCATTATAGTTGAGCATTCGTTTACAGTGCTAGCATAGCATACCTTGACAAGAGGTTCTTTCACTTTAAATAACCAAAAGAATACAGGAAAAATTTCTTTATGCAGCATAGCACACTATTGCAAGTCCTTCATGCTCCTAGTTCTCCATCCTGTGAGGGGAAACTGGGAGACCCTTGCGGTCTCCCTGCATTTTCACCACTTTCCCCCCACAGGATGGAGAGCCATGCTCCTAGTTCTCTTGACCCATATGCCCTTGCATGCTATGCTGCATATACTATAATGAACTGATGGGTTAGTTTCGGAGAGGCACTCTATGCGTAGATATAGGTCATCCCGTTCGAGTACAAAAGACAAACAAGAACGGAACATGCAAATAGATGGAACGGCACAAAGTACCAGCACGCTTGTATCTCCTCCCAAGAAGCGACATGCTGCTATGCGTAGTTCCAGTTCGTGGCGTGCAGGAATGGCAGTTGTCCTGGGCAGAGCAGCGGGCGCAGTGAGCCGACGCGTGCATTTAGGCGGCGGCACAAGTATTGCTGGTGTGGTGGCACAACGCATCTATCCTCCAATTGTTGAACACCTCGCACGACAATTAGAACATGGTAGCCTTGTCATTACAGGGACAAATGGAAAAACGACCACTAGTAGTTTCATCGCTGCCATTCTACGGGATGCTGGACTACGTGTCTGGCAGAATAGAGAAGGCTCGAACCTCATGCGCGGAGTAGCAAGCTCGCTTGTGATCCGTGCCTTGCCGAGTGGACGCCTACGCCGGTCTGGAAAAGCGGTAGCGGTCCTGGAGATCGACGAAGCTGCATTACCACAAGTGGTGCGCGCTGTCGCACCGCGTGTTGCCGTCTTTACCAATCTTTTCCGCGATCAACTTGACCGCTATGGAGAGGTTGACAGTGTTGTTACATATTGGAAGAAGGCAATAGAAACTCTTTCACCAGAAACAACACTCGTGCTTAACGCCGATGATCCATCGATAGCATATCTCGGCGCATCCTTTACAGGACGTGTACTGTATTATGGAATTGATGACCTTTCTCTGGATAATACCCAACAGCAGGGCACGACTCAACGTCACCAGGTAATAGATGCTCATACGTGCCCCCGATGTGGCAACGAATTTACCTATACAGCACAGTTTTATAGTCATATGGGACACTATTTTTGTCCTCATTGCAGCTACACACGACCACAAGCGGATGTACGAGCGATCCATGTACAGTCGGATACTTTTGATCGTCTTCGTATACAGATTGAAGATGCCACAACGACACCAGTACAGCAAAAAGAGGTTATTGTGCCCCTGCCAGGCATGTATAATGTTTATAATGCACTTGCCGCCGCCACAACTGCGCTTGCAACGGATGTATCATGGGTGCCAATCGTGAGCGGTATTGAACAGTCAAAGCCTGTGTTTGGACGTGGAGAGCGTATTCAAGCAGAAGGGCGTACCATCCGTCTTCTGCTGGCAAAAAATCCTACTGGCTTTAACGAGGTGTTACGAACATTATTTAGCGATAGTATCCCACGGCATATCCTATTCGTTTTAAATAATAACATTGCTGATGGGCGTGATATTTCTTGGATATGGGATGTCGATTTCGAGCGTTGCGTGGGGCAGGTACAAACACTTGTCGTTGCTGGAAGTCGTGCGTTAGACCTCGCTTTACGTCTGAAATATGCAGGAATAGCGGAGGATAAGATGACGATTATTCCACCTGCACCTCTCAAGCTAACACAAAAAGCTGAGGCACGTCGGGTTCAGTTGCGTCGTAGGAAACAATCTGAGGAAGACAAAGTAGCGATTGAGCAGGAAATGAAAAGTTCAACACGGTCTCTCTTTGGTTTGAAACACGCGATACGGGTTGCACTGAACAACGTACCTGTAGGTGAAACGCTATTTATTGTTCCAACATACACAGGGTTGTTGGAAGTTCATCAAGAATTAGAGCAGCGTGGGCTAACACCACGCTACTGGGAAGGGAGAGAGGCCTGATGCATCATCTCGCCCAACCACTCACACTAACATTAGGGCATTTGTATCCAGAGCAGTTAAACTTGTATGGTGACCGCGGCAACATTATCACATTTCAGCGGCGCTGCAAGCAGCGTGGTATCGCAATGCGTATCGTTGGACTGGGTATTGGAGACGCATTGGCACCTGACGAGTATGATATGTTGTTTATTGGGGGTGGACAAGACAAAGAGCAAGCACCTGTAGCGCAGGATTTGTACGAAATGAAGGGTATCGGTCTATGGGCAGCTATCGAAGATAATATGCCTGTGCTAGCGGTCTGTGGTGGTTATCAGTTGCTCGCGCACTATTATCGTCCCGCGGATGGACCCGATATGCGTGGTCTCGGCGTCTTTGACGCATGGACGATTCATAAGGGAGTGCGAGTACCACGCTGTGTTGGTGATGTGGCAATTAGTTGGAATGGAATGACACTGGTAGGTTTTGAAAATCATGGTGGTCGTACCTATCTTGGAACATCGAAGCCGTTAGGAAAAGTATTAAAAGGCAGTGGCAATAACGCCGAGGATGGAACCGAAGGTGCTATCTATCGTAACACGTTTGGGACGTACCTGCATGGCTCACTACTACCCAAAAATCCACATTTTGCCGATCATCTCATTACCTTAGCGCTTCAACGCAAGTATGGCGAGCAACTCCTCGTAAACGAGGAACCTGCTCATTATGCAGGCTATACAGGGACAGTAACAAATGGCTCTACCCCGGCAGTGGTACTGGACAAGACAGAAGAGAAAATAAGCGTATTGAAGCCATTAGATGACACATTAGAGTGGGAGGCCCATGCGTCCCTGCTTGAACAACTGGGCTTGTATACCGCAGCAATGAATACACTACAAATTTATACGAAATTGTCTACACGTACTGACTAACCACGGTTTTCATCTCTTGAGGTACTGACATGAGTACAGATCAATCATTGGCACGCTGCTCATTCTGCGGTCGCCATTCATCTGAGGTTCAGCGCATGATTGCTGGACCAGGGGCGGCTTATATCTGTGATGCATGTCTCCAATTGTGTAACGATATTCTTACTGACTCAACACCGTTCTCAACAAAGGCATTAGAGCTTGCTTCGCGTCCACCGGTCGTTGTCACGGCTCCGCGCGAACAAGAGAAACTTCTGCTCCCTGCCCAAAGGCAAGAGCCACGCCGCGTATTGACATTGGAAATGGAGCAGAAGCAACAAGGCATGACACTTATTCTGCACCATATACAATTCTATCAAGCGCATTTCGAGTTGCGCTATCTCTGGATACGATCACCATTTCCCGCGGGTTTTGCATTTGTACCGCGCATCATCTTCTCTCTAGAAGATTCGATGGGTACGCAATGGCAAGGAGAGCGTGGTGGAATGCTTCTTTCCCGTCCAGAGTTGGCAAGCGGACAAAACAATGCGATATATCAAGGTAGTGCGCGTTTTCAACCATTGCCTTCACCCGAAGCACGAACGCTCACAATACGCGCGGTTGACCCGATTGCACAATTCGAGGAAGAGGAAGTTCGTCCTTGGCAATTTGAAATAACGTTACAGATAATATAGGTTCTCAAACAAGGAATGCCGCGAAAATGCATTTGTGTTTTCGCGGCATTCCTTGTTTGAGAACCTATATCATTCAACATAAATGAAAAAGGTTTTATTGAGCAATCGGAATATGCAAGTATTTGCCGCATTAACCTGAACGCTATTTCATTTTTTATGATTACATATTCATACAAGGTTCATGCTTTAATGGTAAGCTGATAGCAGTGTTTGAATATACATGTTTAGCATACACAATCGTGGAAGAAGGGCATGTGGTTTTAATGACAGCATTACCAAATGATCAGCATATTACGTATCAACTACAATATCGTAAGTGTGGTAAGACATCTTGCAGTACTTGCCGCAACGCTCAGGGGCATGGGCCATACTGGTATGCATACTGGCGTGAAGATGCTCGACTACATTCAGGCTATGTTGGGAAAGTCAATCCAAAAGGAACGGGTGATACATCTTTACAAAATGAACAACAGGCAAAGATGACACATGTTGTTGTGAATGAGCGCGTTGGCGAAACCATGTTTGTCTAACGTATACCTGTCCCCCTTTGTAGAGAATGTGATACTATATTTCTATTATTACATTTTCTGCAATTGGGGGTTGTGGTATGAAGTGTCCATTTTGTGGCGGAACTGAATCACGTGTCAAAGATTCGCGTGATATAGGTGACGCAGTTCATCGGCGGCGCGAGTGTGAACACTGTAAGGGAAGATTCAGCACCTATGAACGGGTCGAGAAATTCCACCTGATGGTCATCAAACAAGACCAGAGACGCGAGCCGTTTGATCGACAAAAATTATATATTGGTATTCGTAAAGCTTGTGAGAAGCGTCCACTGCCTGCAGGCGAGATCGAGAACGCAGTCGAGGAGATAGAGCAAGAGTTATATCGCTTTGGGAAGCAAGAAATACCAAGCAATGTAATTGGCGAGTTGGTAATGGAACACCTGCGACAAATGGATAAGATCGCCTACATTCGTTTTGCCAGTGTGTACCGCTCGTTTGGTGATGTTGAAACAATGTTTGAGGAGATACAAAATCTTCTTAATCGTGAAAAAACGGATTCAGGTTCTCATCCGTAAGAACTGCTACACTACAAGAGCCTGCACACTGGGTTGGGAGCATGACAGGGACAAGCCCATTGAGTCCAACTAACCCATGAAATGACTCTGGAGGCATGACAGGGACAAGCCCTGTCACTCCTAAATAGACGGACGCAGTGGCCTCTCGTGTAGAGGAGTGACAGGGCTTGTCCCTGTCATGCCCCAACCCGCTTTACAGGCTCTCATAGAAGTGAGTTGGACTCCTGGGCTTGCCCCTGTCATGCTCCCTCTTTAGTCCGCGGCGCGTCCTTGCACTTTGCGTAAGCGGCGACTAAGTGACGCAAGTAGCTTGAGCGCAATATCGGGATGCGCTTTTATAACGCCTCGGAATTCCCACACGGGAAGCAGCAGAGCAGTAACATCTTCTACAGCAGTGACCGTTGCTGAGCGTGGTTGGTCATCCAGAAGAGCCATCTCGCCAAGCGTCTCACCGGCGCCAGCAGTATTGATTTCTTTTTCTGCCCCTTGTCCGCTCGTCTGAGTGATGCTTACTTTACCATTTTTCAGAATATATAGACCAGAGCCGCTGTCACCTTGAGAAAACAACTTTGTGCCTGCGCTATAAGTACGCTCCTGGCTACTTTTAGCAAGTGTCTGCAACTCTCTCTTATCTAGAGAAGAAAAGAGTTCTACATGAGCAAGAGTATCTTCGTTCACGCTACCGCTCCTTTGACAAACTACAAATAAGACCAACGTGTATATCACTTTGAGATAAGTTAGGCACATTTTATCATACTCTTCATAGCAGAGATAGAGGAAGCTTTGACTTTGTTGCCCGCAACAACTACAATAACACAGAGACAAGGATAGGTTGCACTCACCAAAGATGAGGTTAAGGATAGAGGCTATGACGACACCGGACAGAGAAAAGCAAGAAAAGGATCAGCAACAGGCAGAAAAACGTCTGCAAGCAGGTTTGGAAGCATTCAACGACGGGCAACTAGAGAAAGCAACAGAGGCGTTTGGTGATGCAGAAATTCGCTTTCGCTTGCTTGGAGATATGAAGCGTGCCGGGGATAGCCGTGCATTGCTCGCTGACGTGCAACGTCAGAACAATATGCTTGAACAAGCTATTAGCAGTTACCAACGTGCGATTAAGCTTTACAAAGATGCAGGTCGTCCGCTGAACGAGGCACAGAGCACACTAGAAATGGGACACATCGAGCGGCAGCTCGCGCATCTTGATCAAGCACAAGATGCATATCAAATGGCTCAATATCTTTATCGTGTCAACAAAAATATGCAGGGCTTAGGCAATGCTGCACTCGCGCTGGGACACGTGGCATTACAGCGAGGCAATACTGAATACGCGACAGACTTTTATCAAGAGGCTATTCGTGATTTTCATGAGGCGGGTGACAGCATTCACGAAGCGGATGCGAGCCGTAGTCTCGCAGATGTGCAGCGCATGGCACGACACTTTACGGAGGCGGAGCAAGGCTACATACAAGCACTTCAGGTATATCAAACAGCGAGAGATACGTTTGGGGCTATTGATGCGCAACTGGGCCTAGCACGCGTTTACCTCGACCAGGAACAGCTTGACAAAGCCTCTCAAATTCTATCTGAAGCGTTTAGTACATCACAAGGACTCGAATATGAATTGGGGCAAGCCGACGCAAATCTTGGGCTAGCAGAGGTAAGTTTCTTGCAAGGAAGTGTCGATCAGGCGTTGATCGGGGCACAGGCAGCTGGACAACTGTATAGTGAGCAACATAACGCACTGGGTACGGCACATGCAAATCGTCTTTTGGGCGAGATCAATATGCGCCGTGGACAACTCTCATACGCAAATTCTATGATGGAACGTGCGCTGCGCACATATAAAGCGGTAGCCCATCGTATGGGACAAGCTGAGGCGACAATAGGGTTGGGAGAGTTGCAGCGACGACGAGGCTTCCTGGAACGTGCACAACAAACACTTGACGAGGGACGTACACAAGCGCACTTGCTCCATGATGCTCGCCTTGAGAGCCGGGCATTGCTAGCAATTGGCGACGTGTTGCATCAACAAGGACAGGTTGTACAGGCAAAGAGCGCTTACGAGGATGCTGAAACGCGAGTTACGGCGACGGGTGAATTTACAAGTGCAACAGGAGTCGCGGAAGCAGAGGTTCGTCTGGCGCGCGTCGCCATCTTCACAGGGAATTTGCAAGAGGCCACGTCTCACCTGGTACAGGCGGCAGAAATGATGACCAAGAACCCTCTTGCGTCGCAGATTGCACCAATGGCATCTGTGATACGTGGGCAATTATTTCTGACACAAGGCGATCTTGCACAGGCTGAGACGCATTTTAGTGAAGCATACGATCAGTCAGAAGCTCAGCAGGAGCCACTACAGTTGGCAGAGGCTTTACTGGGTCTCGCACAAACACGTTTGACACGCGAGGAACTTGAGGCCGCGCTCAATGGCTTTTTGGCAGCGGGTCGCCAATTTCAGCAGGTTGAGAGTGTAGATGGCGATGGTTCCTCAGCACTTGGCATCGCACAAGTCTATCTAGGGCAGCAACTGTGGGATGAGACGCTAGAAAATTGTGAAGCCGCCCTTGTACGCTTTAACCAATCTAGTGACCTACTAGGGCAAGCTGACACCTTGCTGACACGAGGGTTGGCGCAACGCGATCAAGCAGAACTAGACACGGCATTAGAAAATTTTGAGCAAGCATTGAAACTGTATCATCAGCAACACAGACCCTTGGGAGTTGTCGATACACGTTCAGCACGTGGTGGCGTCTTTATGGTTCGCGGCGAATTTGAGCGAGCGCGGGATGAGCAAACGAAAGCAATTACACAGGTTGAGCGCGTTATGCAAAGCCTGAGTACTCCACAGCAGTGGAGTATGTTCTTGCGCCAATACGCAGAACTTTATGCCCAAACAGCTATCACTGATGTACGTCGCGACCAGGATGAGCAAGCTCGCACGTTGCTTGAGAACTACGTGCGTATCGCTGGAAGTGCTGAACTTGTACGTCATCTGCAAGCATACGAGGATGCAATGCCCACTAGTGGCGAAGAAGTTTCAGAGGAAGAATTGCTTTCCAACCAAAATCTTGTGAAACGACTAAGACAAATCCGTAAAGGGTTGTAATATACGCGTTGATAATGAGAGAATAGAGGGGCAGATTAGGTAGGGACCGATTTATCGTGTCCTCCTGGCAATCTATCATCAACAAGGACGCGATAAATCGGTCCCTACTAGTCTACCAATCGTCATTTGATGGGACGCGAATTGCAGGGAGACCGCAAGGGTCTCCCTGCCCTCTCCAAATGGTGATTTCCTCTCGATTGAAGATTGGTAGACTACTACGTTTTATAGTGCGTGTAGTAGACCCCTGGAGAATGAGGAGTTTTTTTGTTATGAGTATACGTTTCTTACGTGGCGATGCACAGGCACCGAAAGGTCATGCAATCTTTGTTGCACGAAGCACAAGTAATTCAAGGGTTGTTTACTGCACATACTGTATTGTTCCACCAATTCCAATGTCATTAGCCAAGTATCTTCCCCCTATGTTCGCGTCACAGATTTCGCCCGAAGACTTGGGCGAGGCAGGAAGCGGTATGAAGGGGATGCCTATTCCGCCTATGCTAGAGGAAGGCCAGACAATGGAACAACTCGAATTGCTGGCAGAGCGTCGCGGCGACGATCTGTGCGATATCGGGACGGTGAGCGGACAAGATCAAGGCATACGTTTACAGATGGCGGCGATGAGTTGCGAGGAATATGGACAACTCTACGAAAAGTATATTTCTTCGTTTGGAACACTTTCCTCTTCGTCTTCTCCATTTGAACTTGCTGGCTCAGACGAACAGAAGCCACTAGACGACGTGGATGCAGATGAGTTGCTGCTTCAAACGATGTCTGACCGTCAGAAACTTGCAGAGTTGGGTAAGTTAATCGGAATGGCGCGTTACGCGCTAGACGGGCATGATACTACACAACTGAAAGAATCACAACGCCGTATGCATCGTATCGCGGACCTGCTTGCCGAAAAATATCGTGGCGCACAGCTTGTTGCCGCCTCCGTAGACCCTAATCCACGAGGCGCACAGTTGGCAGGTCTGTACTTAAATAGAGCATATAAACTGCTTGATGAAGAATACGCAGAAATTCCAGAAATCGAACGCTCAATTCGCGAATTACAAGAATAACATGTATTAGAGGAGTATATTGTATGGCATCTATCGAAATGAAGGCCAATCTGTCGTCGCTTACCGACGCACTAGTTGCAGGAGATCCTGATGCGATTATCGCGGCTGCACACGACCTACTCGCACACGGCGAGTCTGCTGACGTTCTGATAGGACGTATCGGGCTGATTGCCGCGCATGGCGATCCTACAGGGCAAACACTACTTATGCTTGATGCAGCAGCAATGCTGTGTCGCTATCTTCATACGATTCCACAGCCATTAGAGGGGCCAGAGCAGGGTAGTGAGCGAGCACTACCTTTGTTTGCAGAGGCGATGTTGGCAGCAGCACCGGCGGTACGTGCAGGGTTGAGAGCACAGGACACCTACCCAGAACCTTTCTTTCCAAGTGGCCTCGGAGAAAAGGGCAGCGTGAACGATGCAATGCATCAGGCTGTACACAACAATGATGTAGAGCGCGTCGAGCGTCTGCTTTTGGGCTTGTATGGGACGGGTGCAGATTACCGCACACTAGAGGTACGTGCTTACGAAAGTATCGCCACAACGTTTCAAGACGCCGGACGCCCTTTGATACTTGCTGTACGTGGCTTTCAGTTGCTTGATACAGTTGAATGGGGAGATCGCACTCCAAACATTATTCAATGGCTAGCCCCCCACTTGCCTCTACGCCCTGATTCTGTTGCTCCTGAATGGGTCAAGACAGTGAGTGATTTCGCGGCTGACCCTGCGCATGATATGTCGGGTATTCGCACGCGCATTAGTGCACCGAAAAATCAGAATGCGTTACCACTTCATCAGTTACTACTGAGTGATGCTAACACGACGGAGATTTGTCAAGCGGTTTACGATACAATTATGAGGGGGCAGGCATCATCGCGTGCCGTGAGTTCAGTCATTTCCCTTGCGGCGGCAGAGGTGATGAAGCTTGTCGGCGATGGCGACCGTACGTTATTTGTGCGTGTGGCGCAAGGGTTACTCTTTGCCTCCTCAATACGCTTGGCCTTCCAGCAGGTACAAGATGTTGAAGTGTTACCACTTCTGTTCACCTCGGCTGCTTTCGTCAATGCGTTACGCAAAGAGATTGCGGCACAAAATCACACAGCGAACCCTATCCAGGCTTCGTCTTCCGCTGTCCTTGGTGGTGGTCTGATTGCACCCGCACAGTTAGATACGCTTAAAGCACAGCTAGAGGGACGCGATGCCTCTGGCGCACTTGCGACAGCACGACGGTACATGAAGTTGAACTATGATGCGCGCGCATTGTTCGCGGTTATTGGACTCGTCGCAGCCGAGACCGATGCGAGTCTCGATCAAGGATACACATTACAAATTGTGCAGGCGGCAAGCGAAGAATTTCTCGCATGGCCTCATACATTGGCGGATACAAGTATCGACATCTACTTGCAGGTTGCTATTCGTGCCGCCGCATTCGGGGAACGACGAAACGCGGTAGGAGCCTAATTCAAAATGTGAACAGATAAAATGTTCATGAGACAATTTTCCTTCTGTGGTTAGGGACCACAGAAGGAAAATAAAGACAGTCGGACTATTACGGAGGGCGACGTTCCTATAATATACATAAAAGGAGAACAATATTATGTTCCCCATAAAAAAACATATAAAGCTATTGCTTATTACACTGTGTCTTAGCTCTTTTTTGTTTACGGCTTGTAGTCTATTCGGCGGGCCTGACTCTAAACCATTAGTCAAAGCACCACCGAATAAGCAGAATTACACCATACCCGAGGTCGGCATTACGGACATTGGCACGCTTGATCCCGCACTGGCACATGACCCTGCTTCTATAAATATGGTGCAGATGCTATTTACAGGGCTGGTTCAGCTTGACGATAAACTACAGATACATCCACAGCTTGCGGAGTCGTGGAACTTAGGACCCGACAATGTAACGTGGACATTTCATCTCAAGAAAAATCTTCACTTTAGCGATGGAACATCCTTAACGTCAAAGGATGTAGCCTATAGCATTGACCGCGCACTGCAACCAGCTACACAATCAACGGTTGCTCCACTTTATTTAGATTTGATCAAGAATTCTGATGCGTTGCTCGCTGGAAGAACGACGACGCTGCTTGGCGATGCGCTACAAACGCCAGACGATACAACACTGGTGATTGTTACCAAGAAGAAAGCAGCATATTTTTTGAGTATGTTGACCTATACCTGCTCGTATGTTGTTGAAAAGAGTTTGATCACAAAATATGGTGCCAAATTTACCGATCATCTTGCAGAAGGTGGAGGAACAGGTCCTTTTAGTTTGGTACAGAACATTCATGGTCAGGAAATCGACTTGGCGCCCAATAAAAACTATTATAATGCTAAACCTCAACTGCAGCATGTACGCATTGCTTTTTATCATAAAGCGAGCGATGCATATCAGGCATATCAGCATGGCACAATTGATACGACTGGCGTACCACAATCGACATTTGCAAGTGATAAGAAGCGTAAAGACTTCTTTCAAGTACCGCAATTATGGGTCAACTACTATACCATGAACTATCTTAGCAAGCCATTTGACAATATTCATATTCGCCAGGCATTCGCGTTAGCCATCGACAAGACAGCTATCGCGAACTCGGTATGGAAAGGTACAGTGCTACCCACAAACCATATTGTGCCACAGGGAATGCCAGGATATAATGATGCCCTCACCGGACCAGACGGTACACAATCTCTTACAGGTAATGCAAAAAAAGCGCAGGCATTGTTCAAACAAGGATTGCAAGAAGAGCAATGGTCGAGTGCCGCACAGGTGCCACCAATTACGTTGACGTATGCAACGGGAGTTACAAACGCGGCACAAGAGGTTACGGCGATGATTGCAATGTGGCAAAAGGTATTGGGTATCACGGTAACTGCGGACCCAATAGAATACAATACGCTCCTGGATAAAGTGACGGCGACGACAAACAGTGCTACGGGCTTGCAATTTTGGGGTCTAGCGTGGGTCAGCGAGTATCCAGACTCGCAGGACTGGCTCACACTGCAATTTGACAATGGTGTTCCCAATAATAATATGAATTATGGGCAAAATACTAGTACGACTGCGGCTCAACAGCAGGCAATCCAGAAGCAATTAGAAGATACCGATGCGAACATGCAGCAAGGCGCTCGTCTCTCCGCATATCAGCAGGCGGAGCAGCAACTCGTCAATGATGTAGCATGGCTGCCAATAGAGCAAGTAACAGCAACATTCTTGCGCTCCCCCTCTATCGTTGGGATAGTTGACAATGGTCAAAGTATTGTTCCCCCCGATGATTGGGCTAGAATATATAGAGTAGAGTAACGATAAGAAAACTTACTCATTCGTAAAACCGCTTGCAAACTAGAGCATGACAGGGGCAAGCTCATGGACTCCAACGCACTCATAGAAGAGCCTGTAAAGCGGGTTGGCGCCATGACAGGGGCAAGCCCTGTCACTACGAATGGAGTTGCGTGGCTCCGCCATGCTGTGACGTGGTCAGAGAGGAGTGACAGGGACAAGCCCTGTCACTCCTCTCTGACCACGCCGATTGATGAATGCGTTGGAGTCCATGGCTTGCCCCTGTCATGCTTCTCGCCAGGCCGCTTCACGAATGATTTGAATTTAGTGGGCTTGCCCCTATCATGCTTCATCAAACCATTCCCTCCTGTTATTTTGTTACACAATACATGGCCTTCTATGTGAGATTTTGTGAAAAGAGTACGTATTTTAGTATAAGTCAGTATTCCCAGTGGCATCTTACTCTGAAGATGGTGTCCATTCAGAGTGGGTTGCACCTTTTACTCAACATTGAGTCGTCGAGGTATGCTCCTAATGCTGACACACGTTACTCCTATCTTTTGGAGTGTAGTTATTGTTCTTTTAGAACAAGGAGAAGTCACGAATGAGATCCGGCAAGAAACTCACGTTAGGTATTTTACCTACATTCCTGTGTCTGCTATCTCTACTCGTTGTCGCGTGTGGCGGCGGCGGTAGCGGCGGCGGTGGCACAACAAGTAACCAACCTCAGAAGGCTGCTGACAACAAACAGGTATTTATTAATGCTGCACCTATAGGCGGTCAGACAGACATCAAGACGTTTGACCCTGCACTCGCTGGTGATTTGTACTCTTCTGATGCCATCAATATGGTTTATACCGGTCTTGTGGAATTAGACCAGAACCTAAATCTCAAGCCCGAACTAGCGCAAAGCTATTCCCTTGGTTCAGATGGCCTTACTTACACATTTAAGATGAAACCCAATCTTATGTTCAGTGACGGCACACCGTTGACCTCGAAAGACGTGGCGTATAGCATTGATCGTGCATTACAACCGGCCACCAAGTCTCCTGTCGCTGGTACCTATTTGAATCTGGTGAAAGACTCAGATAAACTCCTCGCCGGAAAGATCAAAACCATCATCGGTGACAGTATTACGACGCCCGACGATAGCACTGTTGTCATTGTCACTACCACCAAAGCGGCATATTTCCTGGACGCCTTAACCTACCAGGATGCCTATGTGGTCGAAAAGAAGCTTATTGACACCTATGGTACCAAGTTCACCGATCACCTAAACGAAGGCGGCGGTTCCGGTCCGTGGATGGTAAAGAAGTACACACATGGTCAAGAGATCGACTTTGTGCCGAACCCGCACTATTATGGTGCCAAGCCACAATTGAAAGAAGTCATCTTCCCGTTCTACCAGTCTCGCGATACGCTCTATAAGGCGTACCAAACGGGAGCCGTTGATGATACAAGTATTCCAGCAGCGCAACTTGCTACGGCGAGGCAGCAAACGAACGAATACCACAACATTCCGCAGTTAGCCATCTCTTACTTCACGATGAACTACCTTGTTAAGCCGTTTGACAACATCAAGGTGCGTCAAGCGTTCGCGCTTGCAGTAAATAAGGACGAAATTGCTCACGCGGTATACAAGGACTCGGTTACTCCAACCAATCACATGGTGCCTAAAGGTATGCCCGGCTATTATGCTGATCTGAAAGGACCAGATGGCACAACGTCTACAACTGGCAATCCTACCAAAGCAAAGCAGTTGCTGACAGAGGGTTTGCAGGAAGAGGGTATGTCCATTGCAAGCCTGGGTACAGTTACGGTGTATAGTGCTTCTGCCGGTAGTTCGTCTGTACGCAACGAGTTTGCTGCCTTACAACAGATGTGGCAGTCGGTATTGGGCGTGACCATAAAGTTCCAAGATGAAGATTTCAACAAATTAACTTCTGATACTATCGCCGCAACCAATAATCCTAAAGGCATTGCCTTCTGGGGATTAGGCTGGGGTGCAGACTATCCTGATCCTCAAGACTTTACAACACTTCAAGTCGACAATGGTTCACCGCAGAACAACCAGAACTACGGTCAGAACAGCAGCGCTACGAGCGCAGCCCAGAAGAACGTACAAAAGCAATTGGAGGCAGCGGACGCCAATACGACCAATCCTAGCCAGCGTATTCAGCAGTACAACACGCTTGAGCAGCAGTTAGTCAATGACGTTGCATGGCTGCCAATCTACCAACAGACGGTACAGCGTCTGCGTAAAACATGTGTTGTTGGCGTGCAGGACACTGCCAATGATCAGATGTATCCAACGGCTTGGGCCAATGTCTACATCTCAACCGACTCGAACTGTGCGAACGCAACAGTTAAGTAAGCGTCATACATAATAAAATAACAGGCTGGGTACATACCCAGCCTGTTATTTTATTACATACTATGTGAGATTTCGTGAGAAAAGTGCGTATTTTAGTGTAAGTCAGTATTCTCAGTGGTAGCTCACTCTAAAGATGGTGTCCATTTGGTGTGAGTTATACCTTTTGCTCACTAATGAATTGGCGAGGTATGCATTTGTAGATCATTGGGCGTGCGTTATCATCGCTTGTCTAGTTACACCGACATTTTAGTGATTATCAAGGGTATTTCACAAAGACATGCTGATACACAGAAGTCATACCTCTTAGCGTACACTTATTGTTCTCAAAGACAAGGAGAAGTCACGAATGCGATCTGGCAAGAAACTCACGTTAGGTATTCTCCCTACATTCCTATGCCTGCTATCTCTGTTCGTCGTCGCCTGTGGCGGAGGGGGCAGCGGTGGTGGTACAGGAAGCAGTCAACCTGCAAAGGCAGCAGACAACAAACAGGTGTTTATCGATGCTTACTCAGAACGCGGTTCATCAGATATTAAGACATTTGACCCTGCACTCGCCACCGATACCGGTTCCACTGCGGTTATCCAATGTGTCTTCACAGGTCTGATGACGTTGGACGACAAATTGGCCCTTAAAGGCGAACTTGCGCAAAGCTATTCCGTCGCGGCCGATGGCCTCACCTGGACGTTCAAGTTAAGACCAAACCTGACGTTTAGTGATGGAACTCCATTGACCTCAAAAGACGTGGTGTATAGCATTGATCGTTCGCTTCAGAAAAGCACGAACTCCCCCACTGCAGGCTCCTATTTGAACCTGGTAAAAGACTCAGACAAAGCACTTGCGGGTAAGGTGAAGACGCTCATCGGCGATAGCCTCTTGGCGCCTGATCCTAACACCGTCACCATTGTCACGAACCAGAAAGCTGCGTACTTCCTGTATACAATGACCTACGAGGACTCGTTCGTCGTTGAGAAGAAACTCATTGATCAGTATGGCGCCAAATTCACCGAGCACTTAGCTGATGGTAATGGCGGAGGTTCTGGTCCATTTATTGTGAAGAGGTACACACGTGGTCAGGCGATTGACCTGGTTCCAAACACGCACTACTATGGTGCCAAGCCACAGTTAAAAGAAGTTACCTTCCCATTCTATCAATCTCAAGATACGGCTTACAAGGCGTATCAGACGGGAACCGTAAGTTATGTAAATGTTCCAACATCACAACTAGCAGCAGCAAAACAACTGACCAACGAATTTCACTCAATTCCGCAGACGACCATCTACTACTTCACGATGAACTACCTCGTCAAACCGTTTAACAACATCAAGGTGCGACAAGCGTTCGCGCTAGCGATCAACAAAGACGAGATTGTCCATGCAGTATATAAGGATGCTGGTATTCCAACGAATCACATTGTGCCTAATGGCGTCGTTGGCTATAATTCTGCACTGAAGGGGCCTGATGGCACAAACTCTACCGCAGGAAATCCGACTAAGGCAAAGCAATTGTTAGCAGAAGGCCTGCGGGAAGAGGGATTAAGCAGCATGCCTCCAGTCACGGCTACTGTCTATTCGTCTGGCAGCGCGGCAGCACGCAATGAGTTCGCAGCCGAGCAGCAAATGTGGCAGTCGGCATTGGGTGTAACCGTTAAGATTCAGGACGAGGACTTCAACAAAGCCTTGAGCGACGTTTTAGATGCAACCAACAACCCTAAAGGCATTGCCTTCTGGCATATCGGCTGGGTCGAAGACTATCCCGATGCACAGGACTGGCTCACGCTACAGTTCGACAAGGGTTCACCCAACAACAACATGAACTATGGTCAAAATAATAGCGCAAATAGTGCTGCACAACAGGCCATTCAGAAGCAGATGGAGGCAGCCGATGCTAACACCACTAACGCTAGTCAGCGCGTGCAGCAATACAATGCCGCCGAGCAACAACTGGTGAACGATGTTGCATGGTTGCCAATCTACCAGCTCACATTGCAAATTGTGCGTAAGGCGTGTGTCGTTGGCTATCCAGACAATGGCGAAAGCCTTGTTGACCCGGAGTCCTGGGGCAATATCTACATTTCGACGGATCCAAGCTGCGCGAACGCAACAGTTAAGTAGAAAGGTATACCTATAGAGTGTAGGCATCCCTGGCACTTCATAAAACAGCAGGGAATGAGGTGGACAGAGCTTGCAAGTTGCAAGCTCTGTCCACCTTATTCCCTGCTGTTTAGTGTTCACAAAGCATTGATATCTTGTGTGAGATTTCGCAAGAAGTGAACGTACTTCAAATAGCGTCAGTTGCTATATGTAATGTTCTCACAGCACAAGGAGAAGTCACGAATGCGTTCAGGCAAGAAACTCACGTTAGGTATTTTGCCTACATTCCTATGCCTGCTATCTCTGCTCATCGTCTCCTGCGGCGGCGGCGGTGGCAATGGCAGTAGTACAGGAAGTAGCCAAGCTGCAAAGGCGGCGGACAACAAGCAGGTATTTGTCGATGCTTACTCTGTACGTGGTTTGTCAGACATTAAGACATTTGATCCTGCGATCGTCACTGATGCTCATTCTATTAATGCCATTAACCTCGTCTTTACAGGGCTGGTGGAGTTAGATCCTAGTTTGAATATCAAGGGCGAACTAGCGCAAAGCTATTCACTCGGCTCTGACGGTGTCACCTATACATTCAAATTGAAACCCAACTTACAATTTAGTGACGGTACACCATTAACGTCAGCCGATGTTGCATACAGCATTGACCGTGCCTTGCAGCCTGCCACGAAATCAGGTACAGCCGGCGCCTATTTGAACCTGATCAAAGACTCTGACAAACTCCTTGCGGGAAAGATCAAGACGGTCATTGGTGATAGTATCACTACTCCCGATCCCAACACCGTCGTTATTGTTACAAGTCAGAAGGCTGCATACTTTCTGGACGCATTAAGCTACCCGTCTTCCTATGTGATCGAGAAGAAGCTTATCGATATGTATGGAGCGAAGTTTGCCGATCATCTATCTGACGGGATGGGTGGTTCTGGTCCCTTCGTGGTAAAAAAGTATGCACGTGGTCAGGAGATCGACTTTGTGCCGAACCCGCACTATTATGGTGCCAAGCCGCAGCTAAAGGAAATCGTCTTTCCCTTCTACCAGTCTCTTGATACACTTTACAAGGCATACCAAACGGGAACAGTAGATACGGCAAGTGTTCCGACAGCACAACTTGCGTCGGCGAAGCAAGCTACCAACGAATACCACAACATACCCCAGTTGTGGATAGACTATTATTCAATGAACTACCTCATCAAGCCGTTTGACAACATCAAAGTGCGCCAGGCATTCGCACTCGCGATCAACAAAGACGAGATCGCCCACAATGTTTACAAAGACACACGTATTGCAAGCAATCACATTGTACCGAAGGGCATGTCAGGCTACTATGAGGGATTGAAAGGTCCAGATGGCACAACAAAAACCTCTGGTGATCCTACGAAGGCAAAGCAGTTGTTGACCCAAGGGCTGCAAGAAGAAGGTATGACCATCGCGAGTTTACCCCCAATTACGGTCTATGCCGCTTCAAATGGCAGTACTGATGCACGCAACGAATATGCTGCCTTGCAACAAATGTGGCAATCAGTATTGGGCGTGACCATAAAGTTCCGCGACGAAGACTTCAACCAGTTGCTCAGCGACACTACTAATGCAGTCAATAATCCCAAAGGCATTGCCTTCTGGTGGATTGACTGGATCGCTGATTATCCCGATGCACAAGACTATCTCACGCTACAGTTCGACAAAGGCTCTCCGAACAACTACCAGAACTACGGTCAGAATAGTAGTGCGAATAGTGCCGCCCAACAACAAGCACAGCAGCAGATGAGGACGGCTGATGCCAATAGTAATGCTAGCCAACGTCTACAGCAGTACAATACTGTTGAGCAGCAGTTAATCAACGATGTAGCATGGATACCAATTGACCAGAGGGCAATACAAATTATGCGCAAATCCTGTGTCGTTGGCTATGTAGACAATGCTCAAGATCTGGTGAACCCAGAAGTTTGGGGCAATGTCTACATTTCGACGGACTCAAACTGTGCGAATGTGAATGTGCACTAAGTAGAATATATTCCTGGTAAGTCGATGGGACAGTGATCGTTGAAGTCACTGTCCCGCTGTACAACGGGGTATATTACGTGTTCTCTGCAATTTCCTCAATTTACTTGACAATGTAGTGAGTGTCAAATAAAATACATGGAAATCAATCTCCGTACCGTCTCTCTTGGAAAGACTCTAGCTTTTTTACTCTATTGGTGCCATGCTGTAGAAGAAAAGCTATACAAGAAAGACGGAACCGACGAGAAAACCATGTATTGCTCGACAAACGTACTCTTTAGGCCTCGAACACCGCGTGGGAGGTAACGCATGATTGGGTTCTTCGTGAAGAGGCTTATCGGCCTCGTCTTTGTTCTTCTGGGCGTCACGTTCATCACATTCATTTTGGGCTATTTTGCTCCTGGTGACCCCATCAGAAACCTGCTTGGGAACCATTTTAACTTGCCTACATATCTTCGTCTAAAGCATGTGTATGGACTAGACTTGCCCTGGTATCAACAGTACTTTAACTATGTAGTGCAACTTCTTCGATTTAACTTTGGCGATTCGTATTATTACCAGGAAACGTCTGTCGTAGATATTCTCAAGCCAGGCATTCCTGTTTCCGCTGAACTGGGCTTATGGGGACTGATCCTCACCTTCTTGATTGGCGTGCCGATTGGCATTCTATCAGCTCTCAAAGCAAACTCGTGGATAGATACGAGTAGTATGAGTGCATCTTTGATTCTCTACTCTCTCCCAAGCTTTATCCTCGCTATCTTTTTCCAGGTGGCCGTCGTATCATTAGACAAGCTCACAAGGACCCATTGGCCGGTTGCTGGTTGGGGTACAGCATGGAGCTATTCGCCTACTGATATAGCCTATAAGCTAGGTCCTATTCTGGTTTTCGCCGCGGTCGGATTTGCTTTTATAGCGCGACTCACACGAACCACGATGCTAGAGGTTCTGCGACAGGACTACGTGCGTACAGCAAGGGCAAAAGGGTTAAAAGAGCAGGCCGTCATCTATCGGCACGCCTTCCGTAATGCATTGATACCCCTCGTGACAGTGTTCGGTACCTCTCTTGCTACGCTCGTTGGCGGTGTCTTCTTCATTGAGGTTATCTTCAATATCCCAGGCATTGGACAAATTGCACTTAACGCCATCAATAACCGCGATTACGCGGTTATTCAAGCAACGGGTGTTATCTTTGCAATAGCTGTTGTCCTGGGAAACCTGATAGCTGATCTTCTTTACTCTGTTGTTGATCCACGCATCAAGGTCGAATAGGGAGCAAATAGAACGATGGATACAAGAGACAAGAATACTGAAGCCGCTTCTAGCTTTATGTCACCCGACCCTGGTGTAGGTCCAAGAGGAGCGGAACTACTGAGTGTACAGAGTAGCTTGGATACACAAAATGAGTCACCCGCGGGCGTTGGACTGGCAACAGCTACACCTCAGACAGGAACAGAGAAAAAAGCTGCTGAGAAAACAACAACGCCTCTGCAAGACTCATTACGGCGTCTGCGCCGTGATAAAAGAGCAATGGTGAGCCTAGCCATCATTGCCCTCTTCATTATCATCCCCATTATTGGCCCCGTTATTTACCAGCATGTTGGTGGTCAAATCGTAGACACCCTATCTGGAAAGAAAATAGGACCGGAAGTATACCATAGTCCGTTTGTGCAGCGACTAGACAAACAGGACGAATTGCCCTCAGCAACCAACTGGCTGGGTACAGATGCAATTGGGCGCGATATCCTGGCTCGCTTAATGCAAGGTATGCTTATTTCTCTGTTCGTTGCAATCGCGGTTGAGATTGTAAACATAGTACTTGGTATCCTGGTTGGTGTATGCGCAGGCTTCTTCGGTGGGTGGATAGACCAATTTTTGGCACGCTTCACCGATATTATGTTTGCGTTTCCAGGGCTGCTCTTTGTTATTCTCATCGCGGGTATCTTTGGCAACGCCCTTGACGCACCTCTCAGCAAAGTACCCGTACTTGGCGCCAACGGCAATGCACGCTTACTGCTCGTCTCTGTCGCTCTTGCATTCGTAGGTTGGCCGCTCATGGCACGCTTCGTTCGTGGACAAACATTGCAATTGAAAGAGCAACAATTTATTGAAGCGGCCCGTACTTCTGGTACAAGCAACAGACACATTATAACAAAACACATTGTCCCCAATCTCTTCAATATCGTGGTCGTTGCTGCTACGCTCGATATCGCAAACACCGTCATTGCTGAGGCTGGCTTGAGTTTCCTTGGTCTTGGTGTATCAACACCAGGTTCGAGTATTGGCTTGATGATTAGTGACGCCCAAACGCTGGTGGATGTTCACCCGTGGGAAGTTATGGTTCCGGCGGTTACATTAACGATTATTGTACTTGCGTTCTCGTTCCTTGGCGATGGCTTGCGCGACGCCTTTGACCCACGAGCAAAAGATTAACTAGCGGAGAAAAGAAAAAGATGGCAACAGCAGCAAATTTGCTGGAAGTAAATAATCTCAAGACCTACTTTTACACACGCAGTGGAGTGGTGAAAGCGGTTGACGATGTGACATTTTCAATCGACGCAGGTCAGACGTTGGGCATCGTGGGTGAAAGTGGTTGTGGCAAAAGCGTTACAGCACTTTCTGTGATGCGCTTGATTGCTAGCCCTCCTGGAAAAATTGTTGGGGGCGACATTCGCTTCAATGGAGAGAATGTCTTAGACAAGAACTTGGAAGAATTGAGCGAGTTGCGTGGTAGTAAGATTTCGATGATCTTCCAGGACCCGATGACTTCGCTGAACCCCGTCTTCAACGTCGGCTATCAAATTGCAGAAACAGTGAAGCGGCATAGAAAAGATATTAGCAACGACCAGGCATGGCGGCGCTCAGTCGAGATGCTTGACCTTGTACGTATCCCTGATGCAAAACGACGTGCGAAGAACTATCCTCATGAGTTTAGTGGCGGTATGCGTCAACGCGTCATGATTGCGATTGCCCTCGCTTGTAATCCACAACTCCTCATTGCGGACGAGCCAACAACAGCACTGGACGTTACTATCCAGGCGCAGGTGCTAGAACTGATGAAGGGCCTATCGAAAGAGTTTGGCGCTGCTGTGATGTTGATTACACATGATCTTGGTGTCGTCGCTGGTACCTGTCAGCATGTAAACGTGATGTATGCAGGTCACCTCGTGGAGACAGCACCAGTGGAACAAATCTTTGAAACACCTGCACATCCATATACGGTTGGTTTGCTGAATTCAATTCCGAAACTTCATGAGAGCCGTGGTTCAAAATTAACACCTATTGCAGGCCAGCCACCCGATCTTGTTAATCCACCTGTCGGGTGTCCGTATGCCCCACGTTGCCCCAAAGTGCAGCAAAACTGCCGTGAGGAGCGACCACCACTGATGTCTGTAGGTCGCGGAGGACAACTAGCCGCGTGCTTCTATCCAAACTAAAGGGAAGAGAAGAAATATGGTACAGCATGTAGAAAAGTCTGGTAGTAATGTAGCAGGCACAACGCTCATTGATGTGAAGGGACTCAAAGTACATTTTCCTATCAAGGGCGGGCTTCTTGGTCGCACCGTCGCTCACGTCAAGGCGGTTGATGGCGTCGATCTGTTCGTGCGGCACGGAGAGACACTTGGACTGGTGGGTGAAAGTGGATGTGGGAAGTCAACAACAGGACGTGCAATTCTGCAATTGATTAAGCCAACGGCAGGAAGCGTCATGTTTGATGGCAAAGAGCTAACAACGATGCCCTCTGAGCAAATCCGCCGAGAACGTGCAAAGATGCAAATGGTATTCCAGGACCCTTTCAGTTCTCTTGATCCTCGGTATACCGTCGGACAAGTTGTTTCCGAACCGTTGGAAAATTTTAATCGTGGCAACGCAGGATCTGTGAGAGAACAAGTAGCGGATGTGCTGCAGACGGTTGGCATCAATCCCAAATACGTCAACCGCTTTCCACATGAATTTAGTGGTGGGCAACGACAGCGTATAGGCATTGCCCGTGCGCTTGCACTGCATCCATCGCTCGTTATCGCAGATGAGCCAGTCTCGGCCCTCGACGTATCGATTCAAGCGCAAGTACTCAACCTGCTACAAGATTTACAGGGCAAGTTTGGTCTCACCTATCTGTTTGTGGCGCACAATCTTTCGGTTGTGAAACACATTAGTGATCGTATTGCAGTGATGTATCTGGGACGTGTGGCAGAACTCTCGCAGAGCGAAGATTTGTATGAAACACCACTGCACCCTTATACACAGGCATTGCTTTCGGCTATTCCGGTGCCTGATCCTAAGATTGAGAGCAGACGCAAACGCATCATTCTGGAAGGTGACGTGCCAAGTCCGGTGAATCCGCCAAGTGGCTGCAATTTCCATCCACGCTGTTGGAAAGCTCAAGCAATATGCCGTGAGGTTATTCCGCCATTAGAAGAGAAGCAACCGAACCATTTTGCCGCCTGCCACTTCCCCGGCTAGTGTGACATGACAGGGACAAGCCCAGTGACTCCAACTCACTCAGGAATTGTCTTTGGGGGCGGCATGACAGGGGCAAGCCCTGTCACTACTATACACGGGCGCGTGGCTTGCCCCTGTCATGCCCTTTGCCCCTGTCATGTCACGCTTATACATTTGTTAGCACGTGTTAGAAAAACATAATTTTTATGGGCTTATGCGTGGCTCGAGACGTTTGATACGAGCAAGGAGCCTGATACGAGCGATCAGATATCGACCATCAAATGGCTTGACCACATAATCATCCGCACCAGCCTCAAAGCCTCGTACTTTATCACGTAGTGTCATCAGCGATGTCAAGAGCATAATAGGAAGCTTTTGGAGCGATTCTCTGCCAGTGCGAATATAGGAGCAGAGGTCCAGCCCATTTTCCTGGTTGAGCAGTACCTCGGTGATAAGTATGTCCGGTGGTTGCGATGCTTCAAGTATCTGCTTCGCCTCTGTCAAAGACATAACGCACGTTACAACAAAGACATCATGCAATGTCTGTTGCATCTTCTTACATGTTTGTGCATCACTATCTACAAACAGAATATGTAACCTACGCACTACTTTACATCACCTATTATCCCCTATGAACAATGTATCATATGGTGTATACGACTTTTTAATCTCGATCTGCCTGTGTCTGTACAAAGTAGTCAGTACGACGTTGACGTTCAGTAGGAGTCAAACGCAATACTTTCTCAATTGTAGCATTCAGCGCACTTGGCTTAAACGGTTTTGTGAGATACTCATCTGCACCAGAGAGCATGCCAGTCATTTGATCTTCATCACGTGTCATGGCACTAAGAATAATCAAGGGCGTGTTGGCAGTGCGAGCATCACCACGCAGACAGCGTACTAATTGATATCCATCCATACGAGGCATCTTCACGTCTACGATTACACAATCAGGATGCTCTGTATAGATGCGTTCCAAGCCTTGTACACCATCGTAGGCAACGATAACATTGTACTCGCCTTGCAAGTTTACCGCATATTTGATAAGCTCTACAATGGTCGGATTGTCGTCAATTACTAATACTGTTTTCATCGCATTCCCGTTATTCATAGGTTGCCTCTCACCAAGCACTGCACACATACGGGTTACAGGTTTCAGAAAAGGCATAATACCCATTGCATTGTAACACAGTTATGTGTTGCTGCCAACTTATTTACACTTCAAGCATAGGGGCGTAATAAATTAGGCCACTACAGCCCTCTATCGGAAGATTAGGTGTTTTCGCGTAGAGAAAAGAAATTTTCCAGGTATGTATAATGTTAAAATACAGAGATGCTACTTCTAGATGCTGGATAAGGGAGAGAAACGATGCTTGAGCGCTACTCACGACAAACATTATTTGGGCCAATTGGAAAGCAGGGGCAGGAACAGCTACGTGCAGCCTCGGCTACCATCATTGGGTGTGGAGCGTTGGGCACGGTCCTGGCAAATAACTTGTGCCGTGCAGGTGTAGGGCGGCTGGTCATTGCTGATCGCGACTATGTTGAGATGAGCAATCTGCAACGACAAATACTGTTTGATGAAGACGATGTTGCACGTCATATCCCTAAAGCAGTTGCGGCGGTGGAAAAGCTACAAAAGATAAATAGTGATGTGCGAGTTGAGGCGCTTGTAGAAGATATCAACGCCGATAGCATTGAGTCACTGGTACGCGAGAGCGATATTGTGCTTGATGCAACCGACAATTTTGAGACACGCTATCTGCTCAACGATGCGTGTATTAAATACCAACGTCCGTGGATTTATAGCGGCGTGATTGCCTCATATGGCGTTACCATGAACATTGTACCCGACGATACACCATGTCTACGCTGTGTGTTTCCTGAAATGCCGCTGCCAGGAACGACTCCAACATGTGACACGGCAGGAGTACTCAACGGAATTGTCGGTGCGATTACAGGATTAGCCTCGACCGAAGCCCTCAAAATTCTGCTCAAGAGCGAGAAGGTAAGCCGGGCAATGGTGTGGATGGATGTATGGGAGAACACGTTCGAGCGTATCGAGTTACCACGACAACTCGATTGTCCCGCCTGTGGAAGACATTCCTACGAATTCCTGGATGCATTGCAAGGTGCAAGTAGCACGAGTTTGTGTGGGCGTAATGCAGTACAGGTGCGTGGCACAGGAAAACGTGGCATTCGTATAGATTTTCCAGCACTTGCTGAACGGCTGAACCCGGTTAGCGAGGTACAATACAACGAATTTCTCCTACGCTGCAACGTTGATGGATTTGAGATCACTGTTTTTCCTGATGCACGTGCAATCATCAAAGGTACAGATGATGAACAGGTGGCACGTTCTATCTATGCCCGCTATGTAGGAATGTAAGTAGACTTGCTCAGACGCATCAGTGGTACATGACAGGGACAAGCCCTGTCACTCCGAGACTGACCACCACAGCGTGGCTTTGCCGCGCGAAGTCGTGTATCGGAGTGACAGGGCTTGTCCCTGTCATGCTCTCCTCCCAACGACCTGTTTTTCCCTCACCGCAATCCCAACAGTTCTTATCCTGATGCGTATTGCTCTGTCAATGTTCATTTGACGGCTTGGAGCTGGACGACCACAAGGATCGTCCCTGCATTTCTGAGTCAATCGAAGCTTGACAGAACAGTATGGAAATGTAAGTAGACTTGCCCATGTTAGCTTCTCTTGTTATAATGATGCAAGCTTTACCTCAAACCTAGCAGTGTTGGTGAGGTGGGAGGCAAGGGCACCCGCAAGGGGATGCCCCTCCCATACATCTATGTTATATGCTGTCACGTCGTATGGGAGAAGCATCCCCTAGCCGCATTCGGGGAATGATGAAGGCAGTGGGTGCCCTAATTTCGACTCTACCCTTTTTTTGGTAAGGGAGATTGTTAATACTATGAATGAACATATTCTTGTCTGCGTCGCATGGCCTTATGCAAAAAGCACTACCCATGTCGGGCAGATTGCTGGCGCATACCTACCAGCAGATACATTTGCTCGCTATAATCGCATGGCCGGAAACCATGTACTGATGGTTTCTGGCAGCGATGAGCATGGGACGCCTATTCTTATTGATGCCGAACGTGAGGGTATTGCCCCACGAGAGTTTATTGCTCGCTTCCACAACCAAATTCTGAATGTGTGGGAGCGCCTGGGCATGTCTTGGGACCTGTATACCGAAACAGGCACACCCAACCACTACCGCATCACGCAAGATTTCTTTTTAACACTTTATGAGAAGGGCTATATCTTCAAGGATACGATGCAGTCCCCGTACTGCCCAACAGATCGTCGTTTCCTACCTGACCGTTATATCGAGGGAACGTGTCCAAATTGTAGCTACCCTGCGGCACGCGGCGACCAATGTGATAATTGTGGACATACACTCGATCCCGTTGATCTCATTAGCCCTACGTGTCGCTTATGCGGCAGTGTAGATAGTACACTAGAGATACGGCCTACAGAGCACTTCTTTTTGGACCTGCCTAAACTGCAAGAGCCGTTGATGGAGTGGCTCTCTCACGAAAAAGACCACTGGCGTCATAACACCATCGGCTTCGCGATGAATTGGCTGAAAGAGGGCCTACGTGCGCGTGCGATTACGCGCGACCTGGATTGGGGCGTGCCGATTCCTCTTGAAGGCTACGAAGATAAGCGCATCTATGTCTGGTTCGATGCTGTCATCGGCTACTTCTCAGCATCGGTGGAGTGGGCTGAGCGACAAGGTACACCCGATGCGTGGAAAGATTGGTGGATTCCTGGGAGAGTAAATCCAGCGCTAAAGTCTTACTACTTTATCGGGAAAGACAATATTCCGTTTCATGCTATCATCTGGCCGGCCATGCTGATTGGTTATGGCGACCGCAATTTGCCCTACGACGTTCCTGCGAACGAGTTTATGACGATGAGTGGTGCGAAAGCATCGAGTAGTCGTGGCAATGTTGTCTGGACGCCTGACGTACTGAATCAGTTTAGTGCTGATGCCCTACGCTATTATCTCTCGGCAACAGCACCGGAGGGACGCGACACCGACTTTACCTATGAAGAATTGATACGGCGCAACAACGATGAGCTTGTAGCAACGTATGGAAACGCGGTTCATCGCACTTTGACCTTCTTACAAAGCAAGTTCGGTGGCGTCGTGCCAGAGCCTGGAGCGTTGCGCGAGGCGGATCGAGAGATTCTGGCTGAGGTAGAGCGTGGGTTTGGGTTGGTAGGTCATAACATCGCGTTATGTCACATGAAGGATGGCTTGAACGCGGCAATGGCGGTAGCGCGTGCAGCCAATCGCTATCTGGACGAGCAGGCACCGTGGAAACAAATCAAGGTTGACCGCGAAGCTGCTGGCACATCTATCTATGTCATGCTGCAAGTTCTTAGCGGATTGCACACTATGCTGAGTCCCCATCTGCCCTTCTCATCGCAAAAACTGCATGAGTACCTGGGCTTTGAAGGTGAGGCAAGTAAGGCATTCTGGCACCTTGAGCATGTACTGGCAGGGAGCAAGTTGCCTACACCTGCACCACTGTTTGCCAAACTGGAAGAGATTGTGGTAGAGAAAGTCTAGGCTAAACAGAGAAGAGCTTCCTATACAGCGTATTAGAAAGCTCTTCTCTGTTTAGCTTAAATGCTTATGCTGAAAATTGATAGCCTGCGGCCTCTGCTCCTAAACAAGCTGCCCCGACAACGCCAGAGAAGTCGCCAAGTTTGGCACGTAGAATAGGTGTGTTCTTTGCGGGGGCTGTAAGCGCGGCAGTTCGCGCCCGACGAACGGCTGTTTCGTAGAGAAGGTCGATGGCCTCAATAACACCTCCGCCGAGGATAACAGCATCGGGATTATAAAAGTTAAGCACCGAAGCTATACCATAGCCCAGATAGTTAGCAGCTTCAGACACCATTTCGATGACAAGTTCGTCTTTGTGCTGAATAGCATTGGCGAGAATGCCAGAACGAATGACTGTCTCCCCTTCTTTGAGTTGCTTCTGAGCATCCTCAGAGAGCATCGAGGCACGTCCGTGGTGTATCTGGGCCATAATAGATTTGGTTATTGCAGTACGGGATGCATAGGCTTCCAGGCAGCCGAGGTTACCACAACCACAGATGCGTCCACCTGCCTCAATCGTCATGTGTCCTACTTCACCGGCAGTTCCCGACAGACCAGTATACATTTTTCCATTCTGGACGATGCCCGAACCGATACCAGTTCCAACAAACATACAGACGAAGTTGTTATAGCCTTTGCCAGCACCATACAGATATTCACCTTGCGCCGCTACCTCTACGTCATTACCTACATACACAGTCTTGCCAAACTGCTTGCCTAGAATATCTCCCAAGTGCATATCATGCACGCCCAAATTGGGCGCATCGACCACAACGCCGTTTTTGCGATCAATCTGCCCGGCAGCACCAACGCCTAGCGCTATGATTTCCGTTCCTTGCGGAAGCTTGGCATCATTGATAGCTGCTGTCGCAAGTTCAATAGTACGTTGCGACACAAAATCCTGCCCACGCTCGGCTCGCGTGCGTTTACGAGCAGAGGAAATGATCTCCCCTGATGTGATGTCAACAACTGCTGCAAGTGTTTTGGTTCCTCCCAGGTCGATACCCAGGGCATACGCTTTTGGTTTAGGCATACGTTTTTCCTCATTTCTTGAATGGAAGACTTAACCCAGGATGTACATCAAGATCAAGACCGTGTTGTTCTCCACGCGAAAGATGAAAGAAGGCGGCACCCGCAATCATGGCAGCATTATCGGTACAAAATTCAATCGGTGGATAGCTAAGACGCACATGAAGAGGTTGTAACTCTTGCTCAATACGATTGCGCAAACGAACATTTGCCGCGACTCCACCGGCAAGCACAACTTGTTTCACGTTGTATTCTTGAGCAGCCAGGCGTGTTTTGACGGCTAACACATCGACAATCGCCTCCTGAAAGCTCGCAGCCAGGAAAGGAATGCTTGTTTTCCCTTTTTGAACTGCTTGCGCGCCCATCCGTGTATATTGACTGACTTGCTTACCTTCACTCTCTGCTGTTGGCTGCTCTTCTGCTATCGCGCCTTCAGCAAGATGCAGCATGGCAGTCTTGAGACCACTAAAGCTGAAATCATATGTTCCGCGCAGCCAGGCACGCGGAAGGCGATAGGCAGTACGAGCAAGAGTAACAGAGTGTTTTTGTTGCAGAAGTTCATCCTCGGCCTGCTGTGCCGCTTTTTGTATAGATGGGCCACCGGGGTATTCCAGGCCAAGAATGCGTGCAACCTTGTCGAAGGCTTCTCCTGCTGCGTCATCACGCGTGTGCCCAAGCAGTTCATAGTCTCCGTGATCGCGTACCAATACCAGTTCGCTATGAGCACCAGAAATGACAAGACAAATGAGGGGAAAGAGTGGATCACCTTCCAAGTAGCCTGCATCAGATGCAGGTAATGTTTGAGGTGCATTCCCCTTTCGTAACCAATTTGCATAGATATGTGCCTCAAGATGGTTTACGCCCAGAAAGGGTAGGCCGCGAGCAAAAGCAAGCGTCTTACCTACGGTGAGACCTACTAGCAGCGAGCCTGCGAGTCCTGGGCCATATGTTGCAGCGACAGCATCTATATCGTTCCATGAGCAGCCGGATTGCTCTAACGCAGTCTCTACAACAGGAATAACCGATGCCAGTTGTTGTCGAGACGCAACCTCTGGCACAACACCGCCATAACGGTTATGAATATCTATTTGTGAGGCAACAACATTCGAGAGCAACCAGCGACCGTCTTTGACAATTGCCGCTCCCGTTTCATCGCATGAGCTTTCGATACCAAGTACGAGCATAGACGTTTTACTGTATTCCTTTACCTATCACACTTCTAATTTCTGATAGAGCGCTGCTTTAAGTCCCTGAAAACGCTGTTTGTAGGCAGGCGAGTTGATCTCATCGGTCCACATGATGACGGCATCTTCTTGATTATCGCTATAGTAGCGGTGACGTATGCCTGCTTCGCGAAAACCATATTTGCGGTATAGGTTTTGCGCGCTATAGTTTGAGACACGCGCTTCTAGCGTCACCCACTTCGCACCAATGCTATAGGCAATATCAATCAAGCTCACGAGCATGAATTCTCCTAGACCAAGACGACGAAAGCCAGGATGCATTGCAATAGTGGTAATGTGTGCCTCATCGACCATAAGCCATAAACCAGCAAACCCGATAATAGAGTCTAATTCGGGCGAAGGTGTTATGATGGTGGGGCGATTAGGCAGTAGCGAGAGGGGAAACAGGCGATTACGGCGCGGCTTTTCCATCTCCTGTGGTGGCACAGTGGCACGTTCCTCCGCAATGTGTTTATCGCGCAAGACGATATAATGCGCCCAACGATTATCTTGTAATTCCTTACGATAAGCGCTGGGAGGCCAGGTTGATGGATAAGCCAGACGTTCGATCTCGACGACACGAGGCACGTCTGCCATAGTCATTTGATCAATTGCGTACCGCACCCTCTTCCCTTTCTGTGTTCCTTTGACCTGGAGATCGCTGGAATCTTGTGCCAAGTAGTGCTCTCTTTCTCGTACTCGTGGTGATCGAAGGACGCCGCAAGTAGAGAGGTTCGAGTAACAATGGATCATCCACTTTTCCCTCTCGCCACCGTTGCAGGCCAAGCGATGCAAGAACAGAAGCATGACGCGTTGACTGTGCATTGCCGAGAAAGAGACATTGTGCTTGCAACTGGGCAGAAAGTGCTTGACGGGATGCCTCGCTTATCTCGCCACAGAAAAGAAACGGCAGGTCTTGCCGTTCACTCGCATCATTGCTCCAACCATTTCTTTGCTCTTGTATAAGCTCTGTGATATGTGCAGGAGATAACAGAACATAGTCACTCAGCCGTGTGAGCGCATAGCTCACGTCTCCATGTTCTGTTGTCTGCATAGAAGCACGATAGCAAGCTGCGTAGAGTTCTGAGCGTCCGGCTTCCATAACGGCACAAAGAGGTTGTGCTGCTTGCTGTTGCTGAGCCGCAAGAAGATCTAGCGTGCTTATGCCAAAGAGTGGCTTTTGTAACACGAAGGCAAGCGTTTTTGCGGTGGCGAGCGCTACACGAACGCCGTTAAACGAACCTGGCCCCGTCGCAACAGCAATACCATCAATTTGTGACATAGTGCTATGACACTCAGCAAGCAGGCGCTGAACGCGTGGTAGCAATTCCACACTGTGGTTGCTATCGATGAGCCATGTATATTCGCCGTATACATCGTCTTCTGAACATAAGGCGATGCTAGCACGACGGTTAGATGTATCAAGAGCAAGTAATAACATGCGTATTTTTCTGAAATTGTCGTAGTAGTTCGTGATATCTTGTTCCAGTTGCAGTAAACAAGAGCTTCCGCTCTGTTTCACGACGTATACTGGTACTGATACTTAGTCTTTCAGGCACCCATAACCCATCCGCTTTATCTGCCCACTCAACAACGCACACGCCTGTATTGTCGTAGAAGTAGTCCTCGAAGCCCAGGTCAAATATCTCTTCGGGGTCATCCAGACGATACAAGTCAAAATGATAGAGCGCAGGCCCTTTTGTGGACGTTACGGTGTTCCCCTGCCCATCCTGCGTTCGTCGTACTTGACCAGGGTATTCTTTCAAAAGTGTGAAGGTTGGGCTATTAATTGTTTCAGTAATACCCAGGCCTCGCGCGAGACCCTGTGTAAAGGTAGTCTTGCCCATGCCAAGCTGTCCATCGAGGAGAAGCAGTTCTCCACCACGCAGAAGTTCGCCCAGATGCATACCGAAGTACTGCGTCTGAGCAGAACTAGAACTGATGATATTCAGTGTAATTGTGTCTTGTCCCTGGGCATCCCCGGTTGCGAGACTACCTTCAAGCACGATAAAGATTCTCTACATTTCGTTGGTATTGAGTGTTCTCCATTATAGCATACCTAACACTATTTCTTCTTAGCGAAGTTTTGAGCCACAATTGCGACAATACAGTGCATTGAGGCGTACAGGTTGTCCGCAGTGTGGACACGGCTGCATCTGCGCGGCAGTACTGGGTGCAGGTTGCGTTGGTGGTGCAGATTGCGTGTTAGGCTGCGACGTTGGAGGTGGTGCATAGTTCGTCGTGGGTGTAGGAGTAAACTGATCGGCAGGGTATGCCTCGTTCTTTACCTCTTGTAGTTGTGCTTCACGGTTGCGTGCATCGTGATCTAGCTCCTGGATACTTGCACAGAGGCGTGAAAGTTGGGCGTCAGTAAGCGAACCTTGCTGATACAGATTCATCGCTACATTTCCAAGCTCATTTAAGAGTTGCTGCCGTTGCTCCCAAAGCTTGTCCAGTTCACTTTGTTTACTACGAACACGTAGTTGTTTTTGTGCCTCCCAGCCTGTACGACTGACGGCTGAACTCATAAAGTTCTTCGCTGACTCTACAAAATCGCTCATAGTTTGTCCTCCATGGTAGAATGGTTGTTGCTTTCTATGTTTAGCCCTGTACGGCATGTTGATGAATACGTATTTCTTCAAAGCGACCATTGGCGCTGAGTTGTACGGCTACTACGTCGATGCGCCATGATCGCTCGGAGCATGCATGCAGATCGAGATAATATGTTGCCACTTGCACAAGTTTTTGCTGCTTACGTGGTGTCACGGCCTCCTCTGGCAAGCCATAGGCATTGCCTCGACGCGTTTTGACCTCAATAAAGATCAGGTCGTTTGCGTCTTCCGCGATCAGGTCAATTTCACCGTGGCAGCAACGAAAATTGCGCTCGATGAAACGGTAGCCTTGACGCGTGAGTTCCTCTGCCGCTAAACGCTCTCCGGTACGACCAAGCCCTTGACGCGCGCCCTTTATAGGCTTGGAAGTGCTTATGGTATCTATCACTAACTCCCTACTATAACTACGTTACTGTGCTTACAGATGTTGTAATATACCCATTATACTCTAGCATGCATCGGAAACATACACGTTGGTAGGGACCACGTTTACGCAGTTGTTTCAACAAAATTGTAAATTGATTGTGGGAGCGGCATGACAGGGCAAGCCCATGGACTCCAACGAACTGCTACGAGAACCTGCAGAGCGGGAGGGGAGCATGACAGGGACAAGCCCTGTCACTCCTGTAGACCAACGCGTGGCAAGCCACGTCGTTGCGTTTCGTCGTCTCGGAGTGACAGGGCTTGCCCCTGTCATGCTCCCCTCCGCTTTGCAGGCGAATGTATGATTTTGTTGGAACAACTGCGTAAACGTGGTCCCTACGAAGAATGATCAATGAAGCCTGACTATGTATGCAAGAAGTACGTTAGAAGCACACTTACTTAGTAAAAGTTGTTAAAGTACGACGAGGTGCAAATAGATGAGCGAGCAACATAATTTGACACAGAGTCCACTTGTTTTTGTTCATGGATCGGGCGACAGCGGACGCGTTTGGCGTCTCCAGATTGAGCACTTTGGGTCGCAACGTGCTTTCGCGGTCGATTTACCAGGGCATGGACAACGCCCTGATACACTCCCTGCTGAGGTGACCGTATTGGAGTATACACAGTCGCTACACGATATCGTTACGCAGGAGTTACAACTGCAAAAGCCAATTATCGTTGGACATTCGCTTGGTGGCGCAATTGCCCTTACGATGGCTCTTGAATATAGAAGCGAACTAGCAGGCATAATTTTGGTCGGGACAGGTGCGCGCTTACGTGTTCTCCCCGCGACTCTAGCCGATGCAAAAAACACGCCGGAGCAAGCGCGTCTGCACTTAGCAAAGATGGCAATGGCAACAACGACTGCCCCCTCGATCTCACAAGCTGTGGTACAAGAGCAAATTCCGCCTGGGCCAACTATCCTTCATCGCGATCTCGCAGCATGTGATGTGTTTGACAGTATGAGAAAGCTACACGAAATCTCCGTTCCAACATTAATTATTTGCGGAGCAGAGGATGCATTAACGCCTGTGAAGTATAGCACGTATCTTCATCAACACATTCAAGGTTCGGACCTACACATTATTCCGAATGCCGGTCATTATGTGATGCGAGAGCAACCGCAAGCAGTGAATCAAGTGATTGAGACGTGGCTGAACAAAGAGTCGTCCCCCTCGACGCACTGAGCATGTTCGTGTTACAATATCGCAGACAGTTTTCATAAAATAGCATCTATTATGCCCTTTGCACAATGCTGTGTACAGTTGAGGCATAGTGTATAGAGCAGGTCAAGCAGTCAGCACAGAGTAAACTAGGGGAGGATGACATGTCAGGTCATTCAAAATGGGCGCAAATACGCCGCTCAAAGGGCGTGAATGATTCACGAAGAGGACAGTTGTTTACGCGGCTAGGGCGTGAAATCGTCGTCGCGGTCCGTGAAGGTGGAGGTGGTGATCCAGATGCGAATTTCCGCCTGCGTATGGCAGTGCAACACGCTCGTGACGCAAACATGCCCATGGATAACATTGATCGTACAATTAAGCGTGCGCTTGGTGGCTCAGAAGATAACAATCTTGAAGAAATCACCTATGAGGGCTATGGCCCAGGTGGAACGGCGATGCTCGTACAGACACTCACCGAGAACCGCAACCGTACTGTCGCAGAGGTGCGCAACGCCTTTAACCGCAATGCAGGGAATATGGGTGAGAATGGTTGTGTCGATTGGCTCTTCGAGTCGAAAGGCGTCATCGAAGTACAGTTGGAAGGGCATGACCCCGATGAGCTTTCGTTAGAGGCGATTGATTTGGGTGCCGATGATGTAGAACCCACAAAACCTGATGATGAGGTATTGATAATCTACACCGACCCATCAGAGATCGAGAAGGTTCGCAAGGGATTAGAGGCACACAAGTATACGGTACTCAAATCCGAGGTTACGATGGTGCCTAAGACGCGCGTTGAGCTTTCTGACGAAAAGGTGGCACACCAGTTTATTCGTCTAACAGAAAAGCTGGAAGACCTGGACGACGTACAAAACGTGTATTCAAATGCTGACTTCCCAGAGGAGTTCGCGGCTTCCTATGCATAAGCCATAGCTATGATGACGCAACATAAACAGCAAAGCAAGGTGAGAGAGGATATCGAGATATGAGTGATATGTCTACGCTCTCACCTGCTTCAACTCCTCAACATCGTATTGCGCTAGGGATTGATCCGGGGACGGCTATTGTTGGCTATGCGGTGGTGATGGCAAAGGGAAGTGAATTGCATATGCTTACATGCGATGTGGTGACAACTCCAGCAAAGATGCCACTTGCGCAGCGCCTCCAGATTATCTATGAGGGCCTTAGCGCGATTATTACTGCCTATAAGCCAAATGAGGCAGCGATAGAGGAGCTATTTTTTGCAAAGAACGCACGTACAGCGATGACAGTTGGTCAGGCGCGTGGTGTGGCGATGCTGGCACTAGCAAATGGCGGTCTCTCGGTAGCAGAATATACTCCTATGCAGGTCAAGCAAGCGGTGACTGGCTACGGGAGTGCGAACAAAGAGCAAGTAGGCGAGATGGTACGCATACTCCTCAAGCTTTCGCAGGTGCCGCGTCCAGATGATGCGGCAGACGCGGCAGCCATCGCAATCTGTCATCTCAATACACTTCCCTATTCTAAACTTCTTTCAGGCTTGCGCTGATAACACTATCAAAGCATTAGGCATATGAAAATTATTGAAAGAAACTTCTCTGATACTCCTACTCATGAGAACATCTAGTTACTTCTCAATTACATTAGCGTTCCTGCATGTAGCGGACTTATGAAAAGATGAGGTTTTGGGGCAATGATTACAGGTATTCATGGAACACTAGAGACGAGCAAGGCGGATGCTGTTATTTTGCGTGTGAGTGGCTTCAGTATACGTGTAGCAGTCCCCTCTTCGACACTTCATCGCCTGAATGAGCAGGGCATGGAGGTGTCTCTCTATACACATTTTCATATGCGCGAAGATGGCATCGCACTCTATGGTTTTCTTGAAGAGCAAGATCGTGATGCATTTGAGCAGTTGATCGCGGTAAGTGGTGTTGGTCCGAAAGTAGGGTTAGCATTGCTTTCTGTGATGGACGCGCCAACGCTTTATAAAGCGGTCGCTGATGAAGACGTACAACGTCTAGGGTTAGCACCTGGAGTTGGAAAACGGCTAGTAGCACGCCTGATTCTTGAGTTGAAAGGCAAACTTCCTACGCTATCGACAGCGGGAACGGTTGGTGCAACTTCCGGTAACAGAATACAAGCTGAAGTTTTGGAAGCATTACTGGGATTAGGCTACTCTCCCTCGGAGGCACAAGCCGCCCTAGCGAAGATTCCTCAAGATCAGGCGATGACGTTGGAGCAACAAGTTACATTCGCCTTACGCTCTTTTTCGCGCCAATAAACTTACTATTTTATCAGTTTTACGCAAGTTTTTGTACTTCGTTCGCAGCACCAGGCAACTACTGTAGCGGTGCGGCGGCACTCGATCAAGGTGCGCTCTTCTTTGGTGATGGTGTCGAGATTATGGCGAAGGCTCTTGGCCCAATTGATAGCGCCAGCAAATTTCCGACAACCGCGGAGATAGTACAACGGATCAGCCAGGAAGATTTTGTTGGAGTGAGTTGCCCCATTGCATTACATATTCAAAGTTTGGTTGTTGTGATAAGTACATAAGTCTTACCTGTCGTGTTGGGTATTCAAGAAGACGGAAGTTTTCAGATAGTGGGATAGGGGAAAAGATCATGGAATTATTGGTCGTAACGCTAGCGTATACGACCCCTATGAAAGATGTGGATACGCTTACACGGATACAACTGATTCATGACACGATACGTAGCTCGCAAGGCTTGGTGACTTCTCGTTTCTATAGAGGGAGAGGAGCGTCACCTTGCTATGCGATGCTAACGACATGGGAGAGTGAAGAGGCTTGGAAACAAGCCCAAGAACGCTATAATCCTAAACAGTTGCTCTCTGGTTCGGCGGCGGAACTCTTAGTTTCGCCACCAGAACAGTTGCTTTTCACATACTTATGGGGCTATATTCGTCCTGCCGCCTCTCCTGAGCTTGCAGCAATTCATCTTGCGACGGTTCGACCCGAGCAAGCTAATGTAGCACAACGCGGCTGGATTGAGGGGCTAAAACGGCAGACTACTCAGCCAACACTCGCCTTCGCTTTCTTAGCACGCGGCGCGTCTGAACAAGATTTTTCTATAGAGGAGCGTGCATCATCTCCACAAAGTTCTACATTTCTCAACCTATTGAGTTGGTCTAGCAATGGGGACCGCGAGGATTTTTACGCTGACATTAACTACAAAGCTGTTAATAGCTTTATTAGCAGCATAGGTACCATACAAGTACTTGCACTAGAGCCGCTTTGAACATTTTTCCTAGTCCGAAGAGGTTTCAGCGACAGGTTTATCATAGTATTTTTTCAGTTCCATCTGTAGAAGTGCGCGATCTGCCCACAATTGACTGGTAAACGTATGATATTCACCATCGCAAAGCGGAATAGAGTTGAGACATTTACGATGGGCCGTGAGGCGGAAGCGAAGAGACGTTCCATCTACATCTACCCAGATGTGACGACGCGTATAACCTGTTCCCCATTTGAAGAGAACGGTTGAGTCGTATTCCTCAAACCAGCCGCGTCCCTTGAGGAGATTTTTGTTGATGCTTTGTAACATTTCAGCAAGCCCACTATCGCGCAAAACGCGCTTAGCGTTCTCACGTTTTGCAAGACGTATCGCCTCTTGCTCGTCTTGCTGTGCTTCTTCAGTGTCGCCTTGACTCGTAAGAGTTCCTGCCTTTCAATCTAGTATCTATAGGAACTACTATTATCATGTCCTGCCAGGCTGTCAATAGTCGAGCGTGATAATCGGTTCCTATGCAATAATTGATAACGTTATCAGTGTAGCATACCACAAATGTACTAGAGAGGACCAGAGTTGTTAGAACTCGGCGAACACGTCTTGTTTCACTGAATAAGTACTCCTTCTAGCATGTTGCATGCTTATAAGAGGGAGTTCCGAAATATTTGTTTGTGAACGGTCTTGATGATGAACACAGCGTTGGGATGAAATAGAAAATATATTGTCGGATGATTGCTTCGCGTGACGTTTAGCCTCAGCCACAAGAATACCAATTTCATCAAGATTGTGAGGATGCCGCATTTGATTGTTGACCACGCCAATTGAGAGAGAAACGAGTGGGAATTGGTAGGCACGTCCTTTACGGTCTACTCCGCTAATTGACCCACGCTCCAAGTCTTCTCGTCGATAGAGCGCGGCACTTTGTTGTCTATAGCGCTCAAGAATTTGTTTGCATAAAAACTGTGCTTTGTCCGGCGTGGTCATAATGAGGAAGTCGTCACCGCCTATATGCCCAACAAAATCGGTGACATTGCCAAATTCGTAGACGACGCGTTGACACACTTGCCCAACCAGCAAAATCATATTATTGCCAGCGAGGAAGCCATATACATCATTGAACGCCTTGAAGTTATCAAGATCGAGATAGAGAAAACTCCACGGCTCCGAACTATTTAGCTTGCTACTAATTGCGCGCTCTAATTGTAGTCCTCCTGGCAGTTGGGTAAGTGGAGAAAGCGATCCTTGTTGTATACGTCGTAATTGACGGCGTATTTGTGCCAACAGTTCATCGGGATCAAAAGGTTTAGTGATATAGTTGTCAACGCCTAGCTCAAAGGCAAATGTTTTATCAGCATGAGACATACAAGCGCTCAACACAATGATTGGAATATTCATTGTTTTAGGGTGATCGCGCAATAGTTTAATCACTTCGTACCCATCCATGCCCGGTAACATAATGTCCAAAATAATAAGTTGCGGCATTTCACGGAGCGCAAATTGTACAGCATCTTCGCCGTTAAGGACAGTAACAGTGAAATATCCCTCGATATCTAATGTTTCTTTAAGTAGCTCAGCAATAGTCGGATCGTCCTCAACAACTAAAATGGTCGTCATATGTACTCCTGCCTCTACATTTTACAATACTCTCGTGTACTAGCTCAGCGACAAAGTGCTATATTCCACCATAGCACAATACATCAAGATTGTCTGTAGGATAGCATCGCTCTATATCACTGCAGCTTTACACGTGAGTGTATTTCGCATTGTATCGCCCCTTTGAGCACGTTGTGATAAAAATGGAAAAACCCCTTTGTTTGAAGGAAAGTTCTTTCCAGTAGCAGTGAACTACAGGCGGTTCTGCACATTCCGCTTAACACATATTCAAGCAAGAAGCCCGAAGCAATCCATCTCCCCAGAAGGATATCGTAAGTGAAGGCTAAAAATAAAAAAGCGAAAAAGATCGTTGCTCCCGCCACAAAAATACGTAAATAGCACAAGAAGTAGGTCTCGACGTGATAGATGTATTACATCTGTCATACTTAGTATAACATTCCTGTGTATACTTGCAAGGGGGTTTTTGTGCAGATCGCGCAGCTTCGTAAAAATTCTTTGATTTCTCACATACTATGACTTTTGGGTCTATATTGCTGGTTTCACATTTTTTCAAAGTTTTTACAGGGTAGTTGACGCATTGCTACTCTTGAGATACTATACTAAAGGTAGTAGCAACGCATAAGGGAGCGGAAAAGTAAATAATGACCTCATCAGCACATGCTGAGCAACCGATCACATTTCATAGTAAGGGACAGCCAACATTTCTCCTTGAAGGAATGCTTCATGTACCTAGAAGAGCAGAGAACATGCCATGCGTGATACTCTGTCATCCGCAGCCAGCAAGTAGTGATATGAACGATACCTTGACAGTGGCATTAGCAAAGGAACTTGCTGATACTGGAATGCTAGCATTGCGTTTCAACTTTCGTGGTGTACAAAGAAGCCAGGGACAACAGACTGATGGTCGGTTGGAGCCGCTTGATCTTGCAGGAGCCATCGACACAATAGTAAGAGTACCTGGAGTGAATCCAGTCAAGGTATGTGTTATTGGTCATGGCTTTGGCGCATACATCGCACTTCTCTATGCACCGTTTGACCCGCGTATACGCACCATTGTCGCTGTGAGTTTACCGCTCTTTCGGGCCGTAAACGGTTTTCCCCGAGCATTTGAGCGCCCAAAGTTGTTTGTTACGGGTGAGTTTGACGAAATTTGCCCGCGCTATAAGCTTGAGCCATTTGTTGAGCAACAAACAGGCCCCAAAGGACTCAAGGTGATTACAGGAGCGCGGCACCTCATGCGAGGATACGAAGAGGCAACCGTCACAACGATTACGAAATATGTAAAGACATGGGCGACAATGCCCGGAGTGTAAATAAATATGAATTCCAGTAACCCAATTATTGTCCAGAGTGATCGTACTATTTTGTTAGAGGTAGATCATCCACTACACGCTGAGGCAAGAGATGCGCTTGCTCAATTTGCTGAACTAGAAAAATCGCCGGAGCATATTCACACCTATCGACTCTCACCACTCTCACTCTGGAATGCTGCCGCTGGCGGCATGAGTGCTGCGACCATTCTTGAGCTTTTGACACAATATAGTAAATATGCTATTCCATCAAACATTGCCGTTGATATTCGTGAGTATATTAGCCGCTACGGGCGTATCAAGCTCATTCGCGAAGGAGATGCACTACTGCTCACCTCAGAGGACCTCGCTTTGATTGTTGAGGTGATGCATCACAAACGGACACAACCGTATATCTTACGACAAATAGATCGCAAAACGATTCAGGTTGATGCATCACGTCGTGGCCATATCAAGCAATCACTCATTCACATGGGATTTCCCGCAGAGGACTTAGCTGGCTATACTGATGGTTCAGCACTTCCGCTCAAGTTGGTTTCTCCAACACACCAGGGAAAGAATTTTGAACCACGGGCCTACCAGTATGCAGCGTCATCCGCGTTTTATGCAAGCGGTGCTCCTAGTGGCGGAAGTGGTGTCGTTGTCCTTCCATGTGGCGCGGGAAAAACTATTGTAGGACTAGCAACTATGGCCGATATTCAGCGTGCGACACTCATCTTGACACCAAATACAATTGCGGTGCGTCAATGGATTAGTGAGATTCTTGACAAGACCGATCTTCCACCAGAGATGGTGGGAGAGTATACAGGAGAGCGCAAAGATATCTGTCCAATCACGGTAAGTACCTATCAGATTCTTACGTATCGTCGCACAATCAAACACGAAGACGGAACAGAGGAGGAAATCTATCCGCACTTTTCGCTCTTTACCAGTTACGATTGGGGTCTCATCGTCTATGACGAGGTACACTTACTTCCAGCGCCAGTCTTTCGTGTCACGGCTGAAATTCAGGTGCGGCGAAGACTTGGCTTGACGGCAACACTTGTACGCGAAGATGGTCGTGAGGCAGATGTGTTTAGCCTGATTGGACCCAAGAAGTATGACGTACCCTGGCGTGAGCTAGAGAAACAAGGCTGGATTGCAACAGCAGAATGTCACGAGATTCGTGTTGGGCTGAGCGAAGACGAGAAACTCAATTATGCAATGGCGGAGGTACGCGAGAAATATCGTATTGCAGCGGAGACACCCGCGAAGATATCAGTTGTTCGCCATCTTGTTGAGCAACATATAGATGACCAGATACTGATTATCGGGCAATATATCGACCAACTCAAACAACTTTCAGAAGAGTTACACGCGCCACTCCTTACTGGTCGCACGCCAAATGGACAGCGCGAAAAGTTGTATGAGCAATTCCGAAAAGGCGAGATCAAGCATATGGTGGTCAGTAAGGTTGCGAACTTCGCCATAGACCTGCCTGACGCCAACGTTGCTATTCAGGTTTCAGGAACGTTCGGTTCACGACAAGAGGAGGCACAACGCTTAGGTCGTATCCTACGTCCCAAAAGCGATGGTGGACTGGCATACTTCTACTCTATCGTCACACGTGATACACGGGATCAGGAGTTCTCTGCCAACCGACAATTGTTTCTCACGGAGCAAGGCTATCGATACGTCATCGAAGATGCAGAAGCGCTGTTAGCACTATGATGTAGAGACCGATGTATCATGTCCTCTTTAGCGGATGATAGGCCAAGAGGAAGTGATACATCGGTTCCTACAACACAATAGCTTGACATGCGCTCTTGATGAGTGATATTTTGGGGAACAAGACAAATTTTAATAGAATAACAGAGGACGGTATGGCAAAAAGCTACATCGACGTAACAAGCGAGGATTTCACAGAAAAAGTTTTACATGCGCCACAACTGGCAATTGTCAATTTTTCAGCAAATCAGGCAGGTGCAAGTCAGATATTAGAACCAGAGTTTGAGGCAGTCAGCAAGGAGTATCAAGGTAGAGCCTTGTTCGCCAAGCTCGATGTTACGGGAGACGAAGAGATTACCAAGCAATGGAATATCGAGGGTGTTCCAACTCTTGTCTTCTTTAAGAGCGGGCAAGAGATTTATCGCATCAAGGGCATCATGATGCGAGACAAACTACGTCGTCAGATAGAAGGTGCTCTGCTCGCAAACTAATAGAGCATTCTTGTTACTATTTTTTATTTATGTGGAGGTTGAGTTGGTTGTGTCGCATTTGTATCCCATTCGCTTAGAAGCTTCACTCCACGAAACTATTTGGGGTGGTCGTACATTAGAGCGTGATGGTTGGAAACAACTTCCAGGTGGCGATGTTGCCATTGGAGAGGCATGGGAAACAGAAGTTACTACCATCGTGCAGAATGGCGCATATGCAGGGAAGACGCTAAGCAAACTCGTTGACGAATGGGGAACCTCATTGCTTGGAGAACAGGCAACGGCAATCTTTGGGCCACGTTTTCCCTTACTTGCAAAATTTATCGATGCAAACGCTAATCTTTCAGTACAAGTTCATCCTGAAGATACCTACGCGGCAGAGCGTGAGGGCGGCAAACTCGGCAAAACAGAGTTCTGGTATATCCTTGCCGCAGAACCCGGTGCAAAGATCGTGTATGGCTTTGCGCATGACACACACCGAGATGCGGTACAGCGTGCTATCGAACAAGTAAGACTTGAAGAGCTTCTTCACGAAGAGCCTATTTTTGCTGGCGATGTCGTCTTTGTGCCTGCTGGAACGGTTCATGCGATTTGTTGTGGTGTCATGCTCTATGAGTTGCAGGAATACTCTGATGTCACGTACCGCATGTATGATTATGGACGCCTCACAGCTTCTGGCAAACCACGGGAGCTGCACATTGAACAGTCTTTGAATGTCTCTCAATACAATGCAGCACAGCACGTCAAAGCGAAACCAGTTGCGTTAGCAGGCGGCCCTGAGTATGAAGAGCGTTGTCTTGTGGCGTGTCGCTATTTTGTGACACGAGAACTTCTGCTGAAAGAGGGGGCAAGCGTCCAGAGGAGTACTCCTGGTAGTTGTGTTATTCTCTCATCACTAGGGGCAGAGATACATGTTTCCTATGGGAATGCCTTTGCACACAGCGAGGTATTATCACGTGGGCAGACGATGATCTTACCTGCGGCTTTAGGGGAATATCGCATAACAGGAAATGGTGCGCTACTGCTCTCCTATGTGCCAGCAGCAGACGATGCGGCATGGGCCGCATGGCAAAACATGAATACATAAGCAGAGGGTGTTGAGGCACAAATTAGGCTTGTACCTCAACACCCTCTACCTATTCTTTGCGACGTTTTTTACGCTCTTCCTCAAGGTCGGTGATGGTCCCTTCGACAACATTGTGTTCTTCTGGCTCGGCTTCGGGGAAGGTGTAGGGAGGAGGACGACGCGTGGAGAAGGTACGCTGCATACGGCTCACATCAGAAATCGTTTGTGAGATAGTTGTACTGACATTGAGTGCAAACAGTACAGCATAGAGCACTCCCCAAACAATCAGACCTATAAGCAAGGTGATGATTCCCGCCACAATACCATTTGTTATACCACTGACTCTGGCACTCAGATAGGTTTCGTATATCACCATTCCTATAATAGGTAGCCAGAAGAAACGCACAAGAACCTTTAGTAACCAGTGAAGAAACCACCACACAGCTTTCACTGGATCAGAGGGCATATTCCACGGAGGAAGAAACTCTCGCCTTGGTTTACTATTTCTCATCGCAGCCTCGTTTGCACAGCACTCCCTGTACTAGTACGCCTATTGTACCAGTGTCTGAGTACGAATGCTAGTAGGGCCTTTTGTGCTACGGCGGCGCGATAGAGACAGTCAGGGTATCTTTGCCCGTGAAAGTTTTCAGAGTCTGCCAGGGTGATGGAATGTCTCGATACGTCTCGAACAAGAGAGGACCATAAGTCAGTGTATACGGATTAACCGTGAAGGATTGCAGCTTAATAGTGAGAGGCTGCCGACTCTTTCCCACTCCTGATTGCTGTAGAGGTACGAGTAGTTGATCGTCAGCTTGCATAGCTGTGAAGCCACACAGGCTTCGTGTATCTGGTTGCGTAGCAGTAGTATGCGCGAATTGAGCGACATTATACTCATAAACTTTTTGATAGCCAGGTTGCGCGGAATGCAGAAAACGCCATCGCGTGACAAGCCACAGACTTCCATTAAAGTGAAACGGGCGTGCGGAGGCATCAAGAAGTTGAAGATCGCTACCAAAGCTCCCTTCACTACTTGCTTGTTCCTTCATCGGTTGTACAATGTACAGCTTAAATGGCTTCCCACTTAGTCTTTTCGGCGTTGCCATTAACGTTGCTTGAGTAAAGTGCTGTACGAGAGCGTCAACGAATGTACTATATGGTCCAACCAGCATAACCGCAGGCCCATTAGCAATACTGGGAAGCACAGCGCATCTATATGCATCAAATACAGTAGTTGGTGTTTGTATCTGCTGGCTAAGATAGCGCAATGCAGCCTGAGTTGCCGCATCAGAAGACACATAGACTCTCTTAAAATGGTGCTGTTGCGCAACCTGATCTGCTTCATGTAGTGCTGCTTGCAGTGAGTGCAAGTCTGAATAATATGGGTGTGAAAGGACTTTATCATTGAAATTACCACGAGTTGTATCAAGCACGCCCGCCAAACTTCCAGCAAATTGTGCAATAATCAAGATACATGCAAGAACATATAAACTATAGCGTAGAATAGCTGTCCATTTAGGTCGCCGTTGTAACCATCGGCTACTTTTTGCTAAGAATAGACCAATCAGGATAAAGGGGCCGGGCATAAGAATAATTATATAGTGTGCATAAAGACCGATAGAATGACGCGTTAGCACGAGAATAGGCACAATTTGCCAAACGAGCAACAGAGTAAGACCACATCTATAGGGAGACGCACGATATTGTGTCAGATACCTACGAAGACGTGGCCATAGCATTTTTTTCGTTCTGTCTTCTTCAATAGAAGACATTGAAGTCGAACGTGACCAAAGCGCAGAACCAAATGCTGTTACAGCGCCACCTATTACTAAGGCAGTCATCACACCTCGTGTCCACGCTAATGCTGGAACAAGTGCGCCAAGCAACGTATGTTTACCTGGCAAATTGTCGTAGTCATATGGGCTGAGAAAGAGCCGATAAAAAATCCACGCTTTATTGTCAATAAAAATGGGTTGTTTTGTGACAGTAAGTAACGTATGGACATCAATAAAATTTGTGGAAACCTCCCATAAAAGATATGGGAAGTAGGAAACGAAGAGGGCAACAAGGCCCAACACAAGGTCGCGCCAGCGTAAGGTTTTTGGCGCGAGAAGCAATGCTACTCCCAAAGGAAAGACCATCATCATACCAGAGGCGTGAAGCTGGACAAGTAGACCAAGCAAAAAAATTGCTGGCGCTAACCAGCCTTTTTTTCGCTCGACCACGCCCCAAAAGAGTGCGAAAAGGAAAAGCACCGTGAGAATAGGAAGAAGGTTTTGGTTCCAGATGAAGCGTGAGTAAAAAATAGGGCGTGCAGCCACAGCATACAGCAGTGCAGCAAGAGTTGCCGCTCCCCGTCCATAATAGTGACGCACGAATATGTATGTGAGCAAGACAGAGAGTGTCATGAGCACACCCACCATAATAGCTCCCCAGAGAGGATCAGCGCTAAAGGCGGCGGGCAACATGAAGAAATAAATAATAGCAGGCGGGTTATAAATATGAATGGAGGCAATATTACTTGTTGCAACGAGAAGACCATGACTCACAGCATCGTGAGCCATGCGAAACACAGCAGCTTGATCGTCATCAAATTCTGTTGTATCGATATGGTACAACCGCAAAAAGCCCGCGGCAACAACTATAAGATATATCTCCCAGCTAAAGAGCCAGGAGCGGAGCATAGAGGAACGATCTACACGTTGCTTCTCTTCATTGGAAACTGCCGATGAACAGCGTTCTGTAGGAGTAAGACTCATTGTGCCAATACACTCCTGACCGCTTCAATCGTTGGCTTGATGACGCTTCCACTCCCTCCTTGTGGCATACCCGTCTTACTGTCTTTCAGAAGTGTGCCAGTGAGAACACCGACAACGCGGTCATCGTGCCTGATGATGCCCCGTTCAACAAGCTTACGAGCACCTGCTAAGGATGCAGCAGAAGCGGGTTCGCAGCCTATACCTGAGCGATCAATCACAGCTTTCGCGGCAAGAATTTCCGTATCGCTCACGGACTCTACAATACCGTCACTCTCTTCGATCACACGGCGTGCGCGAGTATAGCTGACAGGGTTGCCGATCTTAATTGCAGTTGCAACAGTTTCGGCCTGTACTAAAAAACGCTCAGTGAACTTGCCGTTGAAGCTGCGATAAAACGGGTTAGCTCCCTCCGCTTGAATAGAGGCGATACGCGGTATGTGACTGATGAGACCAAGTTGGTACGCCTGGCGGAATGCCTTACCAATAGCCGAGGTATTGCCGAGGTTGCCAGCAGGAAGAATTAGCCAATCAGGTGCCTGCCAATCCAGCTGCTGCAAAATCTCAAAGCCAATGCCTTTTTGACCCTCGATACGAAATGGATTGAGCGAGTTCAGCAGGTAAATACCCAATTCGTTACAGACATTTTCAACAAGGTGCATGGCGTCGTCAAAGTCGCCCTCGATCTGCACCGTTGTCGCACCATAGGCTAGAGTCTGTGCTAGTTTACCAGCAGCAACATTGCCGACTGGGAGAAAAACGATACCACGCATGCCAGCTTGTGCAGCATAGGATGCAAGAGAGGCTGAGGTATTGCCCGTTGAGGCGCAGGCAACAGCTTTCGCGCCCATGACGTTTGCCATCGTGACACCTACCGTCATGCCCCGATCTTTAAAGCTACCTGTAGGATTTTCGCCTTCATGTTTGAGAAAAAAACGGTCCAGTCCAGCATAGACACCGATCTGGCGATGTCCGATGCGACCTATGCCACAATTTTCCATACCTACTGGATAGAGAGCGGTATTTCCTTCAGGACGACTAATGACATAGTGATTTGGCACTGGCAAAACAAGCTCACGATAGCGCCAGACACCGCTTGCATCCAACAGATGTTTATCAGTACTAGTAGCCCAGATGGGCGGACTAGATATGCGCTCGTCGAAGAGTTGTCGCCACACTGCGCCACTTTCTGGCAGAGCATTGATATCCGCATCAAAAAAGAAGGCGTCCTGTGTCTGTCGCTTCTGCGCGTCTGGATGTTTGAATAGTATTTCAACATCAAGCACCCCGCCACAATCACAGCGATAGCGCGGCATGGGAAATGCAGACTGCCCTGCCTCTATCGCTGGATAGAGGGCAAGGCATTCAACGCAACGTAACATTGTAGAAGCAAGAGCTTGCATTGCATCAAGAGCAGGGGCTCCCTGGACTCGGTTATTCTCCTCGCCCGCCCCCTGGCTTGGCTGGAGACCAGTAGAATTGATCGCCATTACGTGCACTCACTTCCTTTCGTATGCGGCTACGCGACGGATTTAAGACACGCGCTCCATTTTGGTCCGCGCGTAGAATACGGCCTGTTCCTTCAATACCTGCGGCACGAGCAGTAGTTTCCATTGCATGTAAGACATCGTTGAAACGAGAGCCAGTAAGAGCAATGAGTGATGAACCACCGCCAGAGAGAGACGCTCCATAGGCTCCTGCGGCAACTGCTGCATGAATAATGTCCGGCATTGTCGGAAAGAGTGCCTGGCGATAGGGCTGATGAAGCCGATCCTGCATCGCTTCGCCAATAACCTCGTAGCGTCCCATCTGTAAAGCGGTTAACAGAAGGGCGACCCGACCAGTATTGAAGGTAACATCAGCTTTTGAATAGCTGGTGGGAAGCAATTTGCGGCCCGCTATCGTGTCCATCGGAAACGAAGGCGTGAAAATTACTGCCTTCAGTGCATCGGGGAAGGGTGTTTTAATTGCGTGTATCTTCCCCTGCATGCTAGTTGTCGCGACAAGCCCTCCTAGAAGCGCGGGAGCGACGTTATCGGGATGGTTGCCCGCCTCGGCCTCTACCGCGAGTTCTAGCAGTTCTTCTTTCGAGATGGCTAGTCCTTTGAAGCGCAGCCATTCGTTCGCAGCAACCAGACCACCAACCACCGCAGTAGCACTACTACCAAGCCCACATCCAGGCGGAATATTGGTTGTTGTGCGAATGCGTACTGACGGAACAGCGACATTCAAGCGTTCAAAGAGCAGGGCAAACGAGCGAAAAAACAAATTGTCCGCCCCAGTTGAAAGTTCCGACCCTAGAACACCCTCAATTTCAATAACAGGCTGTTGAGGATCGCCTTTGCTTTCTTCGACCTCAAAACGGTTGTAAAGTTGCAATGCTAATCCCAAACTGTCAAAGCCTGGACCTAAATTAGCAGACGTTGCTGGCGCTAAGACAGTAACGGAAGCAGGTAATACCAGTGCCATCGCTAGCAACCTGCCTTTCTGATGACCCGTGCATGATTCATCCTCTTCTAATGTACAACTATTCTATCATGTTTTGTACCAAGACGAACTGCCCAGGTACAAAAGTAACATATGCAAACTGTTCTATACTTCCATATTGTACGCAATATGGAAGTATAGAACAGTTTGCATATTTGAAGCATTGATTTGCGCCAAGCTATACTCCTTTGTAATAGGGATAGAACACTAAATGCCAGCAGGCGTCTCTATGCCACTATCAACGATGTAGAGAAGGTCGGCATCGGTGACATGTTTCTTCTTGTCCGCCAATTTAACAAAGTGATTGTACGCAACTTTGAGTTGATCAGCACTTAGCTTGTGACCGAGCTGACGTAAACGTGCATCAAGTCCATGACGACCCGAATGTTTGCCCAATACTAAACGGGTATCGGTCCAACCAACTGATTGTGGTGTCATAATCTCATATGTGAGACGATTTTTCAACATGCCATCCTGGTGGATACCCGCTTCGTGAGCGAAGGCATTGGACCCAACGATAGCTTTGTTAGGCTGAACCGGGATACCGCTCATACGGCTGACAATCTGACTCGTTGTGAGTAGTTCGTTCGCTCGAACACGTGTGTCCACGTTGCCAAATGAGTCTGGACGTGTACGCAGAGCCATGACAACCTCTTCTACAGCGGTATTGCCTGCGCGCTCACCAAGTCCATTAATGGTAACTTCGACCTGACGCGCTCCTGCTTTGATGGCAGCAAGCGTGTTGGCTGTTGCCATACCAAGGTCATTGTGGCAATGTGCGCTCATAATAACATCTTCGATGCCTGGGACGCGTTCACGGATATAGCTAAACAACGCGTTATATTCATGTGGCAATGCATAGCCCACAGTATCAGGAATGTTTATCGTTGTCGCACCTGCTTTGATTGCAGCCTCAAAGACACGGCAAAGGTAGTCCCAATCACTCCGTGTTGCATCTTCAGCAGAAAACTCAACAACAGGACAAAGATTACGTGCATAGGTAACCGTTGATTGTATTTGACGTAGTGCCTCTTCGTGACTGAGTCCTAGTTTGTGCTTTAGATGAATTTCAGAGGTTGCGAGAAACACGTGAATGATAGGTTGTTCTGCATCACGAACACCTTCCCAAGCAGCGTCAATATCACTGATAGACGCACGAGCAAGTCCAGCAACAGCAACATTGCGTACACGCTGTGCAATTTCCTTGACCGCACTGAGATCGCCAGGGGAGGCAGCTGGGAAACCTGCTTCGATGATGTCCACGTTCAGCCGCATAAGTTGCTCGGCAACCTGTAGCTTCTCATCGATGGTCATCGTGGCTCCTGGCGACTGTTCGCCATCACGCAATGTCGTATCGAAAATCTTTACTACGTCAGAATCTCCCATAGCATTTTTTCCTCCTCAGGCACAAGATAGGCAAGTTGTTCATACATATTGGTGATTGAGAGAGACATTGTAATGTCCCTCTCTTAAGATTATTTGGTTGTCTCGGCTTTTACCTCGGATGACTCTGTTTTCTTTTGCGTTGGATTCAACCAGGGCATCATAGCTCGCAGTTCGCTTCCAACCTTCTCGATCTGGTGTTGTGCGCCTTCACGACGCATGGCTTGAAAGCTGGGACGCCCAGCCTGGTTTTCGAGTATCCAGTGTGTAGCGAAGGTACCATCCTGAATCTCACGCAGGACCTTGCCCATCTCTGCACGTACCCGCTCGTCGATGATGCGTGGCCCTGAGACGTAATCACCGTATTCAGCGGTATCGCTAATAGAGTAGCGCATGTAGCTCATGCCCCCTTGATACATCAGGTCAACAATCAGTTTCATTTCATGCATGCACTCAAAATAGGCGAGTTCGGGTTGATAGCCTGCCGCAACGAGCGTCTCGAAACCCGCGCGGATGAGCGATGTTACACCACCACAGAGGACAGCTTGTTCGCCAAAGAGATCGGTTTCAGTCTCTTCGCCAATAGTTGTGCGTAGGACACCAGCGCGTGTAGAGCCAATAGCACGCGCATACGAAAGTGTCAAAGCTTCAGCATTGCCCGTTGCATCCTGATAGACGGCCCAAAGCGCAGGTACACCTACACCTTCTACAAAGAGGCGACGCATCATATGACCAGGACTCTTTGGCGCAACCATCGCGACGTCGATGTCGGCAGGAGGCACAATTTGTGAGTAGTGCAAGCTAAAACCGTGAGCAGTGAGCAGCAATTTGCCAGGAGCAAGTCCGGGTCTGGTATCACGCTCAAAGACTTCGCGGTGATGTTGGTCTGGAATGAGCATCATTATGACATCAGCCTGTTCAGCCGCTGCTGCTGGCGTCATTACTTGCAGACCATCGGCCTCGGCCTTTTCGCGGCTCTTACTTCCTGTAGGAAGACCAACTATAACATGGCAGCCGTTGTCGCGCAGGTTGAGTGCGTGCGCATGACCTTGACTGCCGTAGCCGATAACGGCAACACGTTTCTGCTGAATAAGTTCCAGGTTCGCATCGGTATCAAGATAAATATGTGCCATACAATTATTTCCCTTTCAACTATAGTGTGTAAATGGATTGTATGTAGAGACCGATGTATCCCGTCCTAGATAACTACAACAGTCACATAAGACGCGATGAATCGATTTCTACAGATCGCCTCGTGAGATAACAACGCTACCTGAGCGCGCTATCTCACGAATGCCATATGGTTTTAGATGTTCGAGGAGTTGCTCAATTTTCTCTACGCCGCTCACTATTTCCAACGTAACGGTTTTATGTGTTACATCGACGACGTGAGCGTCGAAGCGTTGACTCTGTTCAAGTACCTCTTGTACATGAGAACCTGTGGCGTTAACTTTGATCAACGCCAGTTCGCGCATGATAGCCTCTTTTGCCACGAGATTCGTGACGTGCGTTACGTCGATGAGCTTACGCAGTTGTTCAACAAGATGCTCGACACCAACCTCTGAGTCATCAACACTCATGGTGATGCGTACTCCATCCGCTTGTGCACCACGTCCCAGGACGAGCGTTTGCATGTTGGCGCGTCTACGGCGCAACAGGCCAATAACACGATCTACAGAACCGGGACGGTCTTTCACAAGCACAATGAGAGTGTGCGCTTGCTCGGTTCCCTGTGCTGCACTGGTTTGTCCTGAACGTCCAACAGATGTATTCGTCATATCAAGCGTTCTCCGTCTCTTCGATCATATTAGTAATTGGTGAACCAGGGGCAACCATTGGATAGACATTGCTCTCAGCCTCGATCACAAAGTCAATGATGACGGTACCTTCTGTCTCCATCGCATATTGAATGGCACTCTCTACCTCGTCGCGACGCGTGACACGAATACCAGTAAGACCATACGCGGCTGCAAGGAGTGTATAGTCGGGGCCTGTCATAGGCGTCTCCGAATAATTACGCGAGTGGAAGAACTGCTGCCACTGACGCACCATACCGAGGTAGCCATTATTCATAATGGCGACTTTGACGGCAACCCCTTCCTGGCGCAGCGTCGCCAGTTCCTGAATGTTCATCTGAATACCGCCATCACCAGCAATAGCCCACACTGGCGCATCTGGTACACCCATCTTGACACCCATTGCGGCCGGTAATGCAAAGCCCATTGTACCGAGTCCACCAGAAGTGATGTGACTATTCTGGCGTGTCCACGAATAGAAACGCGCCGTCCACATCTGGTTTTGACCAACATCGGAGACTACAATAGCTTCACCATCTGTAGCCGCGCGAATCGCATTTAAAATGCTCGTTGGGTCAGGATACTCTTCATCATGCTGAATGCGCTGTTGACGCTCGTTGTTTTGTGCCTCCCATGAGCGAATCTCACGTAGCCAAGCGCTCTTATCAGTAGGACTAGTAGCCTGGGTAAGCGCGGCAAGCGCAACTTTTGCGTCAGCAACGATAGGAACAGCAGCAACTTTGACTTTGTGCATCTCGGATGGGTCAATATCGATATGGATGATGCGCGCGTTAGGCGCGAATTCAGAAACTTTTCCTGTGACACGATCATCGAAACGTAGCCCGACACCGACAATGAGATCAGCAGCGCCGATGGCACGATTAACATGTGCAGGACCATGCATACCAGGCATGCCAATATGTAGAGGATGAGTGTCTGGAAAGGCACTTAAGCCAAGGAGCGTTGTGATAACCGGTATCGAGGTCTTTTCAGCGAAGGCTTGAAGTTCGTCATAAGCGTTTGAAAAGATGATGCCATGACCAGCCATGATGAGCGGACGCTGTGCTTGAGCGATAAGTTTTGCAGCTTGCGATAGTAAATGCTCTGAAGGGCGCTGCATTTGCTCATGACGCATATGTTCACTCGATGGATGAGTGGCCGCAGGACGATAGTTTGTCTTCTTCTGTAACACGTCTTTGGGAACGTCGATCAATACAGGACCAGGGCGCCCGCTCATAGCAACATGAAATGCCTCGTGGACGACATCCGCGATTTCGTCTGCGCTGCGGATTAAAAAGTTATGCTTTGTGATCGGCTGTGTCACACCGATCACGTCGGTTTCTTGAAACGCATCTCGTCCAATGAAAGGACTTGCAACCTGACCTGTAATGGCAACAATAGGCGTTGAGTCCATAAATGCAGTGGCTAATCCTGTTACAAGATTTGTTGCACCCGGGCCACTTGTTGCGACACATACACCAACCTTGCCAGTGGCACGGGCATAACCATCTGCGGCGTGGGCTGCGGCTTGCTCATGACGTACAAGGACATGATGAAGTGCTGGATATGATGTAAGCGAGTCGTAGAACGGCATAATTGCGCCACCAGGGTAGCCAAAGAGCAGTTCTACCCCTTCACGAACAAGAGCCTCACAAAGAATGGCACTTCCTGCCAGTTCGCGCTCGTCATGCAGATCGTATGTTTGTGCTGCTATTTCAGTGCCTTGTTGAATGAATTTTGCTGCGATTGCCATAATGCTCAAATCCTCCAGAGTATCAAGAGATAATAAAAAAGAACCTCCCGCTAATGGGAGGTCCTCGTGAGGATACCTGCTTTGGCTGGGGGCGTCGTTGCTCCCGTTAAACTCCCTGTGTCGCGCATGTGGTGTATATGGCTAGCCGTACCATGTTCTTTGTTTGCCCTACCAGACCTTGAAGACTAATCGATCTGGTAAGGCAAATAAGGAGGAGAAGGCTAATCACTACCACAAGGCTTACAAGGAGAAAGGCTACTACTAGGAGTACGACTACAAACAAAGAAACCGACGCTACCGCGCCGGTTCCAATAATAAGCATACTTGCAGCCGCCATGTGCATTGTATACATTGCAGGCATAGAAAATTGTGAAAAAGGCATGCCTTGAGCACAGCTTCGACAAGCTGTCGGTACTGTTTGTGTTGTGCTCATTGCTGCTGACATCATTTCACTCCATACACTGCATGCGATACGCATTGTTTTTGGTAACAACCCACCGCAAGCGCTACAACAGCATCTTCGCCGGAGCATCTTGCAGTGGTCATTTGTTGTTTTTGAGCATACACTACTCAACGGACGGTTGTCAACCCCCAAGTAGACGTTGAAGAGATATTGGAGAAAGCTCACACAGCATACTAGATGGATATGTGCATTCTTTACATAGAGATGATGGGTTATGTCACTCAAATCGTCTATGTTAAAAAATTAAGCGAGACAAGTCCTGTAGAATCTACCTCTATAAACGAATGGTTGTTTCAACGTAACGTGTGAGATGGTCCGCGGCACGATGCATATGAATCGTATCACCATAAAGCTTGCTTAGCATCACCGCACCTTCTAGCATTGAGATAAAGAGGCTAGCAACTACATCTGCATCTACTTCGGGGCGTACTTCCTGTTTTGCGATGCCTTTTGCGATGATACGATGAAACGTGTCGCGCCAGTTATCCATTGCTTTGACGGCACGCGCTTTTAAAGCTGGCTGCGCATCATCGGCTTCAATGGCAGTATTGAGGACAGGGCAACCACCATCAACTGGCGGGTCTTCCGCAATGCTTTTAAACACTTCGATAAGGGCCAGCAGGCGATCAATAGCATGCTTTTTGTCATGCAGGGCAGACTGCACACGTTGCTGCACAAGGCTATAGGCATAATCAAATGCCTCTAACGCAAGCTGCTCTTTGCCGCTAAAGTGGTTATAAATACCACCTTTCTCTAACCCTGTCTCGTGCATAATATCAGTAAGCGAGGAGCCGAAATAGCCTTGCCGACTAAAGAGTTGTGCCGCCCGTTCAAGGATCATTTCTCGTGTTTGTGTGCCTTTGCTCATACTATGCCCCTTCTGAAAAATCAGACCAATTGGTTTGACATAGAGATAAGAAATTGAGTATAGTCTTAAAACAACTATACTCAATTTCTTATCTCTATGTCAAAGGAGTTTTTCATGAGCGACCTGCACGAAACGGAACGCACACGCACAATTACATGGGAAGACCCAACGGTAGGAGCAAAAAAGGCACGCTCAATGAGTGGTCTAGACTATTTACGTGCCATGAAGGACGGTGAGATACCAGTCGCTCCAATTGGAGTGCTCATGAATATGGGTATTTCCGAGATTGAAGAGGGACGCATCGTTTTCACCGCTGAGCCTGCTGAGTACCACTACAATCCTATTGGTACGGTGCATGGTGGCTTAGCTGCGACACTCCTCGATTCAGCATTAGGATGTGCTATTCAGACAACGCTGCCAGCAGGTGTTGGCTATACAACACTAGAGATTAAGGTAAACTACCTGCGTCCAATGACCCGCGATACAGGAACAGTCTATAGCGAGGGCAAAGTTATTTACACTGGCGGACGCGTAGCCACTGCCGAGGGACGTATTACTGATGCATCTGGCAGACTCTATGCGCACGCCACGACAACCTGCATTATTTTGCGGCCCTAAGAGGCATTGCTGGTTACTATAGCTGTCATATGCATACGCGCATAAGTTATGATGGCAATCACGGCAAGCGCGATATCGGCTAACAACGTTAATTAGCAAGCTTATTGACCAGATGACATACGATTATAGACAGCGAGCCAGTTTGTTGCAATCTCGTTCTGTGCCTGCTGCAACGATATCGCTCCTTTACAGACTTGATCGTGCAGGTAGTTTTCTACCTGATCTTTTTCATGAAAACCAGGTGTTGGATTGGCAAGCTCTGGCCAGAGATTCGAGATGTCATTTGATCCACCTAACTCAAGGCTGACAAGATGATCGACCTCATATTCACCTGAATTGTGATGTGAGATACCATACTCGTTGTATGCCTGAATTTTTACACTTTGTGGCACGTTGCGTACAGAGCGTGCATAGCCAGACACGCAAATAGCTTCTTTTGTGCCTGTGGAAAGAATGGCACCAGGAGTACAAGCGGAGTCAGGAAGAGCATTGTGTGCTTGACAACCGGAAGTTTTCGTTTGCACGCCAAGATGAGCAGTACCGTTTGATGTACTTCCCGATGTTGCAGTTGAGGTGTTTCCAGGAGTGCTGCCGGGTGTTGTCCCAGGGGTACTAGTATTGGGATGACGGAAAAGAAAATAAGCAACAATTATGACTATGATGAGCAAAACTCCTCCCGCTGTTGAGCTATTTCTCCTTCTCATTGTTAGATGTCTCTTTCTACTATTACAATTTTTTTGATGAGGAACACGCGTTCTCTTATTCTATTCAGATTGTAGCACAAGCCAGGAAGCATCAAAGCGACGTGCTTGCAGATCAGCTTTTTTAAGCCAGTAGTAGAGCAAACCTGTGCTGGCCCAACGCATTCCTGCATGCTCATCTGAGTCTACCTGGAGGAGCAGTTGCCATTCCAGCGCGCCCTTTGCTAGCTCGACTGCTTGTGGATCGCTTGAGTCGGTTACTCCATTAGTGGCAAGCTGACATTCTAGGCGCATATCGTCTTGAAGTGTCTCTGGATTGCCTAACAGACGATTATGGATTGCGGCATGATCTTCTGGTGTTGGAAACGTTGAGAGTAGCGTCTCATACTTCTGTTGCTCTTCGTCTGTCCAATCAAAGTTTGGGAGTTCAAGCTGCGGCTGCAATGCCAAAGTTATTTCACTGGAGAAACTAAGTGTGCACGCTTGAAAACGGCTTGTTGTTGGGAGAGTAGGAGGTACGGTAGCTCGTTGTAGCTGCGCGGGATTTTCGGTAAAGAGAACAGACCAACCGCCTTTATCGGCAGGGTCTGCACCAAAGGTTTGTTGCTGTGCATCATAAAAAAACCAGAGCAAACCCTGCTCAGGAAGCACACGATCACTATCATATGGATGTGCATCCGCAAGGCGAATTTGTGCAATAAAAGATTGTGGAATTCCCTTCCATTCGGGCCATACAAAATCGGGTGGGACATCTGGAACACCACCAAGTTTTGACGCACCAACATCTAACGTAGATTCGGTGACAGGAGTAGTGGAAAGTCGAATCGATGCTTTTGCGAGTGCATCGATATCTTTTGTCAGTCTTGCAAGTCCCGCCGCTTGAAAAGCAGCTTGCACACTAGCTTTATCCATACGACATAGCACATTTCATCTTCTCTGTTTAGATAGTGCCGAAATGTGCCTCCCCTTTCTTAAACCAGGCTATACTCTTCTATACGTTCGAGGGGAGTTTTTAGATGTAGCAAATGCCATAAGAAACACGCTTAAAAGAGTTACTCCTCTTTTCCACACTCGCATGTTTCGCCAGTACGTGCTTCGTGGAGTGCCTCACGTCCCTCTTGTACTATGAAATAGACAAGAGCAAGGGCGGCGAGAGGATCAGCCCACCACCAGCCAAAGAGCATATTAAGAAGCAGGCCGATGAGGAGCGCAAAGGACATATAGGCACAGCTTACACTACATACAGCATCGGCTTTGAGGGCTACACTTCCGATGCGATGCGCAACACGTAATTTGCCTTGCCATAAAACAGGCATGATGATAGCAGCGGTAACTGCGAGTCCAATACCCCATGCCGACGACTCTACGCGGCTCTTTGTTACAAAAGATATAACACTATCACTAACAATATAGAGGGCAAGGCTAAAAAGGCCGAGCGCTACAACCCACGAGGCACGGCGTTCTGCCTGCTCTACGGCCTCAAGAGAACTCCCTTGCTGCTCCAGCACTAAACGCCAAAGTAGCACACTTCCTGCGATAAGCTCAATCACGCTATCAATGCCAAAGCCTTGTAGCGAAACGCTGTGCGTTGCAAAGCCAATTCCGATCGCTACAGCGGCTTCAATCGTCATCCAGAGCAAGGAGACTACTTCAATCCACACACCTAAGCGTACTTGAGCCATACGTGAAGATGTTGAGATATTTTCAATACTATCTGCCATTAGCGTACTGCCTTGTGTGGCGTTTCTACTCTTTTGGGAATGTCTATGACTGCTGCATCGTCATCACACCCACAAACGTCTTCTTTAGCGTTAGCACCCATACAGCAGTACAGTTCGTTCTCTTCACAGCATGCGCCTTGCGTACAACACTCGAATTGGATCGTTGTATGGTCGATGTGATAGCGTTCGTGCAACATATTTTTTAGGTTTTGTAGGATAGGCGAACTGCCACTTGGAGGTAGATCATCAATGAGAACGTGACATGACAGCGCATACATACCACTTGTGATACTCCATACGTGCAAATCGTGTACTTCTTTTACGCCATCAACATGCTTCATATCCGCCACGAGTTGTGGCAAGGCAATTCCCTTTGGCGTTGACTCAAGCAGAATATCTGCCGCTTCACGCAGAATAGGCCATGAACTAACGACGATCAGCAACGAGATAACGATAGACAGAATAGGATCAAGCGGTGTCCATTTCGTTAACAAGATAATAACACCCGCGATAATGACGCCAACAGATACGCCAACATCCCCGAAGACATGTAGGGCCGCGGCACGCACATTGATGTTATGCTCTTCTTTACGCAAGCCAAAGCCGATGAAGAGATTGATTGCGATACCAATACTCGCAGAAAAAAACATTATGAGTGGTTGAATCGGTTCGGGATGTTGAAAGCGTTGAATAGCCTCCCAGCAAATGCCAACAGAGATAAGAATAAGTGTTATCGCGTTTGCTAGCGCTGCTAGAATGCCAACACGATGATAGCCAAATGTTCTTCGCGCGTTTGCTGGACGTTCTGCTTGTACAGTTGCGAACCATGCAAGGCCAAGTGCGAACAGGTCAGTTACAACATGTCCAGCATCGGAAAACAGAGCAAGTGAATTTGCCAGGAAACCGCCAATAAGTTCCGCAGCAAGAATGAGTATAGTGAGTAAAAAGGCTATACGAAGTGTCTGTTTCGCCATACCATGTGTATGATCGTGTCCGGCATGACCGTGGGCATGATTGTGGACATTATTATGAGCAGAAGCAGTGTGGCTGTGAATACTGCTCATGCTGACACCTCGGTTTCTTCCTGGATATGAACGTCAGAAGCCTCATTAGCATGCATACTACCCATACGCAGTAGTTGACGAATATGTTCATCAACCAAACGATAATAGACGATACGTCCGACCTTACGCATAGCAACAACTTTCTGGTTGCGCAACACACGAAGTTGATGTGAAATGGTTGTGTCATCGCGTCCTAGCCCAGTGGCAAGATCGCAGACACACAATTCACCTGTTTGAGCGTGGAGCAAGGCATGTACAACCTGTAGGCGTGTCGGATCACTCAGCACCGAAAACAGTGCGGCTATTCTTGCCGCCTCCTCTTGTGAGAGCAAGTTGCGACGTACCTTCAATGCATGTTCAGCATGAATAGTATGCTCCTGACATACTTCTTCATGGCTATATGAATTCTCTATCACTACTTTAGCGGCTTGCTTAGCCATATGCTCCTCTCCTGAATACCTGTACAATCGTGCAACTATCCTTTGTTCAGTATATCACATAGGCTCGCTCTTTTCAAGTAAGCTTTTTTGTTCTTGCATATAACTACGAAGACATGCTACACTGAGATGTGTCTACTTCTTCTCTACACACAACTGAAGTATGGTGGCAACGTCTGCGCCCGCGCTTCATAGTAATATATTTCGTCATTGCAGTGGCTTTATTACTCATTAGTGCCACGGGACATATACGCTTACTGAATGAAGTCGGGAAAACGTTTGGTGGATTTATCTGGGCCGTCGATACAGACGGAGAGATTGTTGTTGTCTCTACACCCTCTCAATTGCCTCCATCCAAAGCTACAGCCAACTCATTAACAAGCAGTACACATATTCTTACGGCGAATAACCAGGCAGGAGCAACAGGACTTGAGCGAGTCTACGCACATGCTCATGCGGGGAATATCATTACATACACACTCTTAAATAGCGATGGTACACATACAGTATTCACACAGCCTGCTGTTGAGTTTACCTGGGATATGTGGTGGCAGAATTATGGACTAGCACTCGTCGCTGGATTAAGCTGGCTTGTGATTGGAGCAGTACTGCTCATAACAGCACACGAATGGACAGGGGCCGTGGAGGGTATCACACTACTCCCGCCTGCTATGCTGCTGCTTCTCTATAGTCATTGGGGCAATGTACAGCAGGCATACCCTGCAGATGCTGTTTTTCAACTGCTCTGGATTCCTTCATTTGCCCTACTTGGTGCAGCCTTTATTCATCTCAGTTTGACGTATAGACCGGAGGTATTAAGCATTGGCAGAATGCCACGTATGCTTATCGACGGTCTGCCATATCTACCAATTCTTGCGCTCTTAGCCTACGAGTGGAGTTCATACATTTTCTTTGGGCAACATGTTCCGACACGTCCTAATATTACCATCAGCTTGGGCTACGGCGTCATTGGTGGTGTTATTAGCTTTGGTCTTGGAATCAACTCGCTCATTCGTGCAGGACATCTGCTTCCAACAGGAAGCAAGCAGCACGATTCTATTCCTACCCGTGTACGAAAACGTATTGGCGATCTTCTCACGTTATGGATAGGAGGAGTTGGCTTAGGCTTCTGCTTTGGCGTCCTACCTATTCTCTTAGATGGTCAGACGTTATTGCCGCTACCAATATTTTATGCGCTAGCAACCATCTATCCACTACTTCTTGCCTACGCGATACGTACACTACGTCTCGTTGACCAGTTACATGTTACGCTAGAACAACGCGAGGCGGCTCTGCAACAGCAGCAAAGAACAGCGGAGGAGTTACGTCGAGTTAATTCTGAGGTACAACAGGTCAATAGAGATTTGAAGCAAGCTACATCCCTGTTACTCCATGCTGATGCACATCTGAGGTCGTTGTTGTCGCAACGCATTCACGATCAACCAAAGCAACAAGCACTGCGTATCCGTTCCCTGCTTGGTCACTGGCAACATAAACTACGGGTGGAGGCCGAACGTGATCCAGAGCGCAAGGTTGCAGTGCAACCGATTGTTGAGGCGCTTGGGAAGGTACGCAAGATTAGTGAAGAGTTGGAAGGCGACCTACGCGGACTGCAACTCCTGGTTGAGGATGCCTATCAACGTCGCAGTCTGGGTCTACGGCTCCATCTTGAGAAGCTCATTCGTGAAGACCTGCCAGCATTGCATCCTGAGTCAACGTTGAAAGTGCAATCGGACCTGTGGGCACTCGATACCTTAAGTACTGACCTGGAACAAACGGAGGAAGGTGCGAAGGTTGCTGAGGCCGTTTCGTATGCGGTTACGCAGGCACTACTTAACATTTACAATCATGCAGGAGCGAGCTTTGCAACCGTACGCACAATGAATACGAACGGCATGCTAGAGGTTCTCATTACTGACGACGGACGCGGCTTTGACTATAGAAATGTTCCACCAGAGAAAACAAGCCTCTTTAAAGCACAGCTTAAAGCAAAAGAGGCAGGTGGTGCGATTGCAATTCAATCAACGCCACGTTCACAGCCAGAGCACGGCACCAAAGTATTACTACATATTCCACTTCCACAGATGGAAAGCAATATCGACACGAATGCGAGTCCGCTTTTAGAATCAAGAGTCCAACACAGGACGACGTAGGGAGCAGTTGATCGGTTATCACGTTGTCCCATAATTGTTCGTAGAAATATCATGTCTCTGTTTTAGTCTAATTGCTCAGCGTCCTGGCGCAATCCCGCGTATGCCTCGTACGCGTGGGCAAGCAGGACGCGGCGACCAGGATCGCTGGGTGCACCGTCTATAGAGAAGAAGTTGTAGAGTTCGCTGACGATATTTTCCAGTGGGCCGATGTTTGGTTTACCTTTCGTGTTAAGAAAGCCCATGCGAACTGCGATATCGTCGTTGCTGAGTCCTTTGGCGATGAGTGAGGCACATTCCTCCTGACGTGGAGTTAAACGTTGTCCACGCAATCGCCTGAGCAGATAGTTAAGCACCTCAGGGTCAATGAATGTTTCATTGCGATACACAACAGTGGCGGCGATGCGCTCAAGGTATGAGGGGTCCATGTTGTTGAAGAGTGCGTAGCCATGTAACCCAGGTGTTCGTCCAGCCCGCCTTGTTGCGCTACGAGGCGTGCCACGTTTCGTGTATTCCTGGCGAAATACCTCGGCGGCAAGCGTCCAACTTGGATCCTGGGTATAGATGACCACACGCAGCGTGGGAGCTACATCAAGTAGTATGCGTCCTAGTTCAACTCCATTTCCGTTGCCTAAACGGAGATCGGAGAGTACCAACCAACGTGCTGCTTGAGCGTCCCTGAGTTGCTCCTGACTCAACGCCTCAATAAGCTTTATTGTGCTGTCGATGTCGCCCACCTGCGCGTGAAGAGAGAGTTGTGGTGTCTCCTCTACGAACTCGCATATGCCGCGTCGCTTGATGGGTGTATCGTCAACAACGATAACAGAAATATGCTCTTCATTCATATCTTATAGTATACTTTCCATATGCTCAAAAACGCAACGTGTTACAGCATTATTTCCATACGAAAGTACAAAGATTAGCTTTGGAGCATTATCACGCAACCAATCGGCAATCAAGTTGTACCAAAAATCAGGATTTCGCAGTTATGAGATGATGCTTATGAAAGAGTTAGGAAGCCATTTAGAAGAGTGAGACCGCGACACCTAAGAGCATTGCATCACTACCCAATGATGCTGGAAGGACTTTGATTACTGTAGATACGTTTGAAGTGGAAGGCGGGACAGCAATAAGAGTATTACGTACTTGTGTGAGCAGCAACTCATTACCATGAACAACGCTCCCACCAAGAATGAGGGCATCAGGTTCAAAGAGGGTTATATATTTTGTGATAGCACTACTCAGCCAACGCCCTAGTTCACTATAGACTTTTAAAGCAATACTATCGCCTCGGTTAGCCTCTTCTACTAAGAGTTGGAGACTGAAATATTCACGGTTAAGGATACGCTGCGTCAGGTTGCTCTTCTCACCTCGACGAAGTGCGCGTTGTACCATTTTTTGCAGTGCATCAGTTGAAATAAGAGTATTGATACAGCCATGCTTGCCACAACTACACCGCGGCCCATTTGTTGAGACAAGCAAATGACACACATGTCCAGTATGTTGTTGCTCTCCTGTTTGCTCTACTTGCCCATTTGTGACAAGGGCAGCACCCACAACGGCATTGACGGTGAGAAAGAGGAGGCGAGGCACACCTTGTCCTGCACCGAAATGATATTCGCCTACTACGGCTGCGTCTACGTCAACATGAAGGCGCGTGGGAAGACCATAGCGAGTTTCCAGAAGGTCGCGCAAAGGTACACCGTTAAGTGCTGGCAGAGTTGGAATCGACAGAGGTTTGTGTGCGCTGGAATCGAGGGACCCTGGAATGCTCACACCGATACCACAGACATGCAACTGTTCAGCACGAGCATAGTGAAGCGTTGTATCAATCGTGGTGAGATATGGCTCAAGTGTCGCGTATGCAGAACGCCCCCGCAACGTCTTCACCGGACACCGATATAGTATACGTCCATGTCGATTCATTAGCGCAACGGTAGCTCGACTGCTTGTCATCTCAATCCCTACCGCCACGCTCCTATCTATACTCATTGAGATACCTGCGCTTCTTATTCTAGTATTTAACTAGAACATGTGTTCCTAATTCAACAGGTCTACAATAATAAGATACGAGATTACACCCAGAGGTGTGTAATTAAAGTATAGTTAGCAGTAAGAACATTTGTCAAGGTCAAATGTTCGGAATATTTGTACCAATATCCTATCGATAGAAATGCATTCTTTCCCGTGTGGCAATGTAACAGGTTGCGTGGTACAGTAGAAGAATATAGATAATGATATAGTAGCGTAATTTGAGAGGACACAAGGAGTTTTCGCCATGAGTGGTGCATATAAACCTGAAAATGGTCGTGGACCTAAGAAAGACCCTATCTTGGGTCAGGGACACGGACTTTCTGATGAAGAGGGCCGAGCGATTCAGCAGATGATTCGCGAGGAGCAGGGGACAGCACGTCAGTTGTTTATTCCCAAAGAAGACCTCTCACAAGAGGCAACCACGCAGATGTCGCCAGAGGTAGCACGTGTGATTAACGCCAGTCGGGTACGCGATGTATTGAATATGTTTAATCGCGACTATCTGTATGGGCAGGGACGCTTTGATGAATATAAAGGTGGTCTACTCCTCAAATGGGGCGATGGCTATTCGCGCAAACATATCTGGATGACTAGCGAGGATGGTAATCTCGTTTTTGAGACGAGCCACTTCAAAAAGTGCGACAAGCCCTACTGCAATGGAACACACCACGTACTGACTCCTGATCTCTATATGAACATGGATGTGATTAATCAAGAGTTGGGAGACCAATTCCGTCGTCCCGTTTACGAGCGTTCAGACGATTAGGATAGGCTATGACGACACACATTCTGGCATTAGAAAAAGACCTCTTCTTTTCAGTAAAGATACGTGATACGTTACAGCATCATGAAATGGACGTTGCAACGGTGCGTACCCTGCCAGCGTTTGAGCAACAGGTTCTAGCTCATGAGAAGCCTGCGCTGGCAATTGTGAACACGGCGACAAAAGGTGTTGATTGGGAGGCTGCTATTCGGGCAGCCAAGCATCAGGCAGTACCTGTGCTTGCCTTTGGCTCACATATGGACCTTGAGGCACGTGCAAAAGCATTGCAAGCAGGAGCAGCAAAGGTTGTTGCGAACTCAAAGTTTACCAGTGATATGCCAGGGCTGGTAACACATATGCTGAACAATCCAGTTAACGTTGCTAACGAGACGAATGAGGAAGAGGAATAGAAATAATTGCAAAGGGGCAGTGACGAAAAAGCCTTGCTTTTTCGTCACTGCCCCTTTGCAATTAGGAGTGTTTTTAGGCATAGCGGACGAGGAGGCCACGTACAAATTTATAGCCAAGTGGAACGAGAGAGAGACCATAGCCTAGAGCGTGTTTTTCATAGGAAAGTGTTTGGCGTCGATATGTCCAACGATTGCGTAGAAAGTCTTTTTGTGAGAGGCGTGAAGGCTGTACACGTTTACGTATACTTTGATAACGGGGACGATGTGCAATTCTATCGCTCATTCATACTCCTTCTATCATGCTAACAAACAAAAACGGTTTCCCTGACATAAAAAATACGTCAGGAGAAACCATTTTTCTCTCATTGGTGCATTGCGTGTGAAGTGGTTGCATACAATACCACGTCATGCTATAAATTTAGTGACCGCAACCGCAACTTCGGGACTCGCCGGTATCCGCGGCGGTCTTGAAGGAATGCCCACAGCCACAGGTTGAGACTGCGTTAGGGTTGTTGACCGTGAAGCCAGCACCCATCAGGCTATCGACATAATCCACTTCGCTGCCAGAGATATAGCCAACGCTCATCTCGTCAACGAAGACCTTGAAACCATGAAGTGCGATAGTGGTATCGCCTTCCTGCTCTTCGTCAAGCGTCATACCGTACTGGAGACCGGAGCAGCCACCACCAGCAACAAAGATACGGAGACCAAGACTTGGATCGTTCTCCTGCTTGAGAAGTTCGTTTACCTTGTCTGCCGCCGCGGTTGTCATGCTGATTGTGGTTGTCTCGACCGCCATTTGCTGGTTCTGCTCGATCATGTATCTTTCCTCTCAGAAAAGAATTGAATTTCAACCCTTTTTGTTATTCTACATCTGGATATCGGACGTTCTTGCGTTCCATTTAATGTATATTATAAGCTACACAAAGTGAAGCGTCAAGGATGTACGCACAAAATATCCTTTCACAATAATCGCAACACTCCATAAAAGGAGTTTATTCCTGATCACAAGCCAAAGCGTTGCTGTACACGAATAATGTTGGCGAGCAGACTGGGTGCATCTGGTACGGAGCCGAAAAGTGTATCACTACGGCGCTCTGGGGCGGATGAGAGACGCGTAATGATATTTGATGCTGACCAACCTTGAGCCATGAGATGTGTTGCGAAACCGCTCATGATCGATGTTGAGAATGAGGAGCCACTCCAATCAGCCCAGCCTGAGGTGTTTTGTTCGCCAGTCGGAAAGGTGGGTGAGATATAGACACCTCGTACAGCATCAGGGAGTGCATTGTTATCAACTACCCCTGCCCCATCACCACCAAAGGTTGCAACTCCCGAATCGAAGGGGGGAATGCTAGCGGAATTGGCAAAGTTCGATGGAGCAAAGCTACTATTCACGGAGGTCACACTCAGCGTCGTCTCGTAGCGTGCGGGCGCACGCGGTGGTCTCGGCACAAGCTTCTGCTGCGTTGCCTGCAACGAGTCGTTTCCGGCAGCGGCAACGACAAGTGCGCCATGTGCGTATAGGCTCTCAAATAAGAGCCGTAGCCCTTCTTCAATATGATTAAGAACACGCACCACACCGTAAAGCTGTGTTGTAGGCCATTGTCGATTGTCGAACCAGAGAAAGGGCAAGCGACGAATGTCTGGCATTATGGTCAAGCTCAGGTTGATAACGAGGCGACGAATTGTCCCTGAGAAGATTTCGCGTTCAAGATCGGTTAAGGCTGCAAACACATTGTAGAGATCGCAGCCACCATAGTCATTAAGAACGCGGATAAGACGAATACGAGCGTTGGGTGCAACATCACGCACAAGGCCAGCAACAGATATACCATGATCGGGCATGAGATAGTACTTTGCATCACCATAACGATCACGCCCTGAACGCACATCGTTACTGATTGGATAACGATCATATTCTATAGAGAACGAGCCATCCTCGTTACGCAAGTCACTCGCAAGGCGTTGTAGGAGCCAGTTGCGGCGTAATTCTAAACGACTGGCAGCGCTTCGTATGCGATCTGGATGATGGGCGGTGTCAAGAACAGCAACCAGGACATCCTCTCCACCTTTTGAGTCCAGGGGAATACTTGCATCTCCTAACACGATACGCCAGCCTATGAGCATGTTGTTGGGTGCAGGAATGTCGAGCGTCGGTGCAGGACGCGGTGGTACAGCAGCCCCACCATCTGCATAGAGGAGTGGCGCAGCGGTGACTAACCAGTTTGGCATGGCAGATACAATATGTAATCCTGCCTTCGCGAGCTGCTCTAAGCGTGCTTGCATATGTGATAAGGCAAGCGGAAGCGGATCAGTAACAGCAGGGTTTGTACGACGTGCATGAAAGAAAATAGCGAAAAGTGGCTGCTTTTTATGTAAGCCAAAAATAAAAGAGCGACGACGGATAGGTGGCATAGTTGGTGTATCTGTCCAACGCCCATAGGTGCCATAGACTTCAAGTGTAACACCATATTCAGCAAGAAAATCATTGAGTTGCGTGCGAACCTGCTCGGCAACGATATCCTGAGTATCATCTATCGGCATGCGGGGCAGACGAACAATTACAACCATCTCATCAGGGACCCAATGAAAGAGTTCTTCTGGTATCCCCATTAACTCTGTCGAACTACGAGACATGGACGAAAGTTCCCCCTCTACGTACAATATTCTTGTATAAGAATGCATATACATAAACCCCCTATTAGATTGGGGGCAGATGGACGGCATAGACAGAAATAAATAGTGTTCTTACAGCGCATTATAACGGAACTGGCATCAAGAGACAATGAGCAAAGGCTACTTGCTATGTGATAGGCTATGAATAAGCAGAAATATGCATATCTCTATCTTTCAGGAAGGTCGCGTAATGTCTTTTGATCGTCTCTCAACCACATTAATCGAACTTATTGGCATACCTAGCACATCAGGGCATGAAGAGCACATTCGGCAGTATCTTGAGCAACACCTCTCGACACTTGGACTATCTACACAGATAGACGATGCAGGGAACTTGATTGCTACATTGGCGGGAAAGAGTACAGATGAGCAAACACTACTTCTAAACGCTCATATGGATCGTGTTCCACCTGGCTTAGGCCATCAGCCAATAGTACGTGATGGTGTCTTATACAGCGATGGTACAACCAACCTGGGCGCTGATGATGCGGCAGGAATTGTTATTATCCTTGAAGTGGTGCGGCGCATTGTTGAGCAGAAGCTACCTCATCCCTCACTTCTTGTTGTGTTTACCGTGCAGGAAGAAGCGGGTATGTGTGGTGCAGGAGGCTTTAATGGCTCGCGCTGGCCTGCACAGCATGGCATTGTGTTTGATAATGCCTTCGATGCAGGCGTTGTCGTCTCACGAGGTGCGGCGTATAAGGCATTTGATGTCACGATCACAGGTCGTACTGGACATCCAGGGAAAGAGCTCTCACAGACCGTAAATGCATTAGAGATTTTTCGCCAGGCGCAGTACCCATTCGGTTCGCTTGCCAGCGATCAGACGCGCATTAACATTGGTCGCATTTCCGGTGGTAGCGCACGTAATGCTATCCCCGCAAATCTCACTCTTGAAGGCGAGTTACGGAGTTTTGAGTCACCAGAACGCATACAGCAGTACGAACGCGACCTTCAACGCGGGTTTGAACAAGCGGCGCAGCGGCTTGGGGGCAGGGTAACAATAAGCTTTAAGACGCATACAGATGGCTATATCATTGATGAGCATGAGCCGTTGTTGCAAACGTATAGAGCAGTATTAGAGCAACGTGGTGAGAAATTGCGTTTGCAACCAACGTTTATTGGCAGCGACACAAGCGGTTTTCGTCCAAGCATCAAAGCATTCACACTTTCGACAGGCGTCATGAAAGAGCATTCGACGGAAGAATATGTTGCATTGGCACCACTCGAACAGATAGTGCAGGATACGTTACAGGTGTTGAGGAATGTCCTCTGATGACGAAGGCATTACGACAGCATCATCCTTATGTGAAATAGTGCTAGAGACAGTTCTTGCTTGCGTTTTGCTCATCTCCTTTTGAAATTGTGCTAAAGATGTGTACAATGCAATTTTGCTATAACGCAAGCGGACATAGAATACAACGGCTAGTGCGCCAAGCAAAAATGCACAGATGGATAGTAGTCCACCGTCTGGTCCAAGTATTCCACCAGTCCATACCTCAGGTCCGCCCTGTTGCAAGGAGAAGAGTAAAGCCGAGTTGGAAAGGGTCAATAAGATCAACAAGCCTCATTTCGTTTATTATTGGCACTTACCCTGCAAAATCCAGATTTTCCGGCTGATCTGGATACGATTTTGTTAGATCAGTGACGGAAACTTCAGCAGTAACCTCGGTAAACCGAATATCACTGAGCCAGACTTGCCCACTTCCCTCCATGAGAATACCAAAGGCAATGTTCGTACTGTCCTGAGGCACATTCAGTACAATTTCGTAGGGTTGCCAATCTGTTGTTCCCTTGATTGGCCTATTTTGCATATTGTCAAATCCAAGCATCTTTGCCTGTGAGCCGTCAATACGCATCCATAAACCAGCCCAGTTCTCGACCTCTTCCGATTTAACATAGGCTGAATAGCGTAATCGTTTATTGAGGTAAGCACTTGCTTGAAATGTTTGCATTAGAGTACCAAAACCCTCTGGCTCCAGTCCTTTTGACTTGAGATACGCACTCTTTTTGCCGTTAAATGTGGTATCAGCATCAATACCTTGTTCATAATCGTGTTTGTGACTGCCTGCTAGAAACCAGTTTTTCATAGGTGTTTCCTCACGTTTCTTAGCAGGTTCTCCCTGCAACTTCTCTAAAATGGAGAACTGTTGGCCTTCCCATGAGCCTTTCTCTAATGCCTCTCGTTCCATTTGATTCCATTGCTCACGCAGGGCAGCACTGCGCTCGATATCCTGGAAAACGGCAAGTGATAATAGATTCGCAGCATACGAAGCGGATGTGCTGCCATCGAGTGCTGCACATAATTCCAACGCTTTACGAACACGAGGACTTAACGTAACATAAATTCGAGTCTGTACATTCATATCATTACCTTTTTATTACCATAAGCAACATTTTAGTTGCTATATAGCAACATTTTAGCATTACCATTTTAAAATTTCAATGGGAAAGGCTGGCTTATTTTTGCTATTGCCTCACCACCTTCGAGCTGTTTGCCGTCTATGTACAATGAAGCTGGGAATAGCTTTTTGTTATCATATATGGATGAATATGTATGAACAATAGAGCTTGCGGCATCACGTGCTGAGAGCTTTATACCTGTGGCATAAAACTGTATGTATTAGTGTTACTATAGACAAAAGCAATCAACAATCTATAAGCGAGCGAGGACATCTATCATGGCAAAAGTTTATGGCGTTATTATTATTGGATCGGGGCCTTCAGGATATACCTCGGCGATTTATGCGGCACGTGCCAATCTGTCGGTACTGATGTTTCAGGGCTATCAGGTAGGTGGTCAGTTGATGACGACGAGCGAAGTTGAGAATTATCCTGGCTTTGAAGGGGGTATTCTTGGCCCTGAGATGATGGAGAAATTTGAGCAACAGGCACGTCGCTTTGGTACAGAGATGATGGCCGAAGATGTGACAGCAGTTGATTTTAGCAAACGACCCTTCACGGTGACAACCGATTCAGGCGAGTATCAGGCCAAGTCAATTATTATCTCAACAGGTGCAAGCGCCAAATGGCTAGGTTTACCAAGTGAGAAGCATCTGCAGGGACGTGGTGTGACGGCCTGCGCAACTTGTGATGGTTTCTTCTTCAAAAAGAAGGACGTGATTGTTGTGGGCGGTGGCGATACCGCGATGGAAGAGGCCACATTCCTGACGCGCTATGTCAACCATGTAACGATGATTCATCGCCGCGATAGTTTCCGCGCTAGTAAAATCATGCAGGACCGTGTACATAACAACCCCAAGATCAGCGTCATGATGAATACAGAGATTGTTGAGGTGTTGGGTGATGATGCTGTGACAGGTGTGCAACTGCGCAACGTACAGACAGGAGAAGAGCATAAGCTGCCAGTGCAGGGTGTGTTTGTAGCGATTGGACACCAACCAAATACCTCGCTGTTTAAGGGCGTTCTGGATATGGACAAGGCTGGCTACATTGTTCCAAAAGAAAACACGATGACGAATATCCCAGGCGTTTTTGCCGCTGGTGACGTGACCGATCATCGCTATCGCCAGGCAATCACTGCTGCAGGAGATGGCTGTCGCGCAGCTATCGACATGGAGCGCTGGCTAGAGGATACGCAGGGCGAGCTTGTCGGCGTAGAAAACTGGAATTAAATCATAGAAGCAACAAAAATGGGGAGGCTGTAGAAGTCTCCCCATTTTTGTTGCTTCTATGATTTAATCTAAATTTAATCTATTATCATAGTACTTTTTATATAATATTAGCTCTGGCATTCTCAATATCGTAAGATACATAGAGTGTCGCATGTATGTTTAACTATGTTACGTTTGTGAGGTTTGTGTGCTTTCGTACAATAAAAAAGAGGGAACTGATCCTCGTCGTAATCTCAATCGGGTGAGGCTGCTCCCAATGGATGAGAACAAGGGGAATGAGCTAAGGACTGCTCTTTCGTTACCTACTACTGAACAAACCCAACTGGAGACATCTCTCCGCTCCGAAACACCCTCGACACCAACTACAACCTCTCAACGCACATGGCGCTCTTTCTTGAGCTCACCGACTTTTCAAGCGGCTGTCGGCATCGTCATTGGCATTGCCCTCTTGATCGCTGTCGCGCACTTTGTCGATATTCCTACCACCCTGCGCATTCTTCAGCACCATCTGACCACTCCACAAGGCATCCTGCTGACCTTCCTGGCCAGCCTGGCCTTTGTCTGTGCGTTCTCCTTTCGAGCGATCCGCTGGAAGCTCTTTCTCAATCCCGTTCGCAGAGTTGGTATCATCAAGATTACTCAACTCTTCCTGATTGGCGTGTTTTTGAATTTTGTCCTTCCCATTCGCGCGGGTGAACTGGCCAAGAGTCTTGTGCTCAAACGCATCGCCCGTGTTCCACTCAACCAGTCCTTGCCAACCATTGCGATGGACAAGTCGATGGACTTACTACCCGCCCTCTTTCTCGTTGCTCTCATCCCGTTTCTGGGCCTGCATCTCAATCACGTCTTCTGGTCGATTGTGGGACTCGCCAATGCCAGTCTTCTTGGCCTCCTACTCTTCGTGGTCCTGGCAGGCTGGAAACGCTCTGTCGCCATCCGCTTCCTTCAACTGGTCACCACCGTCTTGCCTGGCTTTCTCAAGACCAAGATCGAAGCGTTTGTCATTGGTTTTGTGGATACCTTGCTGCTGTGTGCCAAGCGACCGAAAACCCTGCTGCTGGCCGTGCTGCTGACAGCCATCTCCGTTTTCTTTGATGGCCTGTATAACTTCTTCGCCTTCTGGGCGATTGGGCATCCCATCAGTATGACGGAGGCGATCTTTGGCTACATGCTTTTTAACTTATTTTATATTTTACCCAATCCTCCCGGGCAGGTGGGAAGCAATGAAGTCGTCGCGTTACTGATCTTCGGAGGTATCCTGCATATTCCAGCGGAGAGTGTGACCGCAATGGTTGTTCTCTTTCATCCGTGGTCAGGTCTGCTGATGTGTGCGATGGGCATGGGCTGTCTGAGTGCTCTCGGGGTCACGTTATCCAGTGCGATCAAAGTACAGACAGAAGGGGAAAAAGCGTTCTCTGGGTCTGAAACTTAGAAGAATATTCATGCATTTTTTCTTAGGCACCTTAAAGTATCTACTTACTTGGACAGTATACACCATGTTATAGTAGTTTGATACACAGCACCTGAACCTGTCGGCCTGACAAATACTCCTCTTCAACCCAAAGAGGCGTTTTGGAATACCTCAGATACGGGCTCTCTAGCCTTACTCATGTATGAAGACCTGCGAAAAATGGACCGACCTAAAGCGGTCCTGCTTGATTTCCTGGAAAGTGCCTATCAAGCTGGTGCGACTGCTGCTGATTGGGATATTGCTGCATTTACAACTCTTACATTCGAGAAATAAGATATCGTCTCGAAGGGCTGGGAATGAATGCAAGGTTGTGCCTTGTTGCAGTGAGTATTGGAGTTAGGCAGATCGTCCACTACGAGCAGTGCAGCTTACGTGAACGAACACTTCATGCTTGTTCAAATATAACGTAAACTGTACATAGGGAGTAGTATATTAACATGGACACCTCTACCCGCGACATTAGCACGCCATTCCAGGAAACATCTATAAATGACAGCACAGCAAAGAGTCAGAATCCCTCTGGAAAACGCTCTTTGTTTGTGCTGATTTTATTATGTAGCGCACAATTCATGGTCGTGCTTGATTTTTCAATTGTCAACGTAGCTTTGCCCGCTATCCAGCGAGATCTCGGGTTCACAACGCAAAATTTGCAGTGGATTGTTACCGCGTACTCGCTTACGTTTGGTGGCTTTCTCTTACTTGGTGGACGCATCGGCGATTTGTTTGGGCGTCGTCGCCTATTTACAATAGGGCTTGTACTCTTTGCCTTTGCCTCGTTTATGGGTGGTATCGCACAATCGGCGCTCTGGTTGATTATCGCTCGTGCTATTCAAGGCTTAGGTGCAGCGATTATTTCACCTACATCGTTTTCACTGATCACTACCACGTTTCACGAAGGACCAGAACGGAACAAGGCATTAGGCGTTGTAGGAGCGGTAGCTTCCTCTGGCTTCGCAGCCGGTGCCTTGCTTGGTGGATTGCTCACAGCAGGTCCTGGATGGCGCTGGGTGTTGTTCGTCAACGTTCCCGTTGCTATAGTCGCAATAATTCTCACACCTCTGTTTCTAAAAGAGACGGAGAAGGAACAAGGGCAGAGACAAGTTGATGTGCTCGGCGCGATCACAATTACAGTTAGCCTGGTCGCACTTGTATATGCACTTGCACAGGGCAATGTAATTGGATGGAGCTCTCCGCAAACTCTTCTACTGCTAGGAGTCGCACTTGTCCTGCTTGTGACATTTGTGTTTATCGAGGCACGCGTCAAAGTGCCTCTGATCCGTCTTAGCATTTTCCGCTTGCGCACACTGACGGGAGCAAATTTGATTGGCCTGCTAGCGCCAGGAGCACTAGGGTCGATGGTATTTATTATCACGCTCTATATGCAAAAAGTGCTTGGGTACGCTCCTACCACGACAGGCTTTGCTTTTTTACCGATGGCTCTGGTTCTGATGATTGTCTCTAACGTTGTATCAAGGTTCGTACCGCGCTTTGGTGTGCAACGTCTGCTGATCGCGGGCATGTTTGTTATGGCAGCAGGTCTTTTGCTGCTTACGCGTATCTCGGTGGAGAATAACTTTTGGGGTACGCTTCTTCCTGGTACGCTTGTTGTTGCATTAGGCATTGGTCCCTCATTTACCGCCATGGCGATTGCTGCCACAGCAGGTGTGAGTGATCGTGAGCAAGGATTGGCTTCTGGCCTGCTAAATACAACACAGCAGGTGGGATCAGGACTTGTACTAGCAGTTGTGGCGGTGGTGTCTGCCACACAAACAGCAGCCTTGCAGCATGAGCAAGGTATATCGGCAAAGGTGGCCCTTGTCGGTGGCTTTCAGTATGCGTTTATAGCTTGTGCCGTCTTTGCAGTACTGGGTGCATTAGCCGCCATCTTTGTTATCCGCCAGAACGAGCAAAAAGTAAGACAACAATAAAAATCCGCGGGCTAAAAGGTATATTGCCTTTTAGCCCGCGGATTTTTATTGTTGTCTTAGATATATTCCTCTGGCCTAATCTCCACATATTTTCCGAACCATTGGAGTGTCTTTTCCCAGTAGGCTAGCCATTGGCTTGGCTTGGCCCTATCAGCATGCCACGCACCAGGAGCACGCACGAGTTCGACAGGAGCCTTACCAATCATTTTGAGGGCCATGTAGAACTGTTCCGATTGCTCAATGGGACAGCGCAAGTCGTTTACTGGATGCAACAGGAGCGTTGGCGTGGTGACGTTTGGAGCATAGGTGAGTGGTGAACGCTCACGATAGTAGTCTGCGCGTTTGGAGTCCCACGGATTGCCCTTCGCCTGAGCAACTTGCCAGAAGCCAATATCGGATGTACCAACGAAGCTAGCAAGGTTTGATATCCCCGCCATCGGGACAGCAGCCTTGAAGCGGTTCGTTTGTCCCATAATGAACATGGACATATAACCACCATAACTATAACCTGTTACGACCATGCGCTCAGGGTCAGCAATGCCACGCGCAATACATGCATCAACACCTAGCATAATATCTTGATAGTCCCAACCACCCCAATCACCAATGACACGGTTCAAGAATGCTTCACCATAGCCTGTACTACCATGTGGATTGCAATAAAAAACTGCATACCCTTGTGCCGCACAGTAGTGAGAGATCGGGTCAATGCCTATGCCATAGGACCACTGTGGACCACCATGAATATGCACCATGAGCGGGTAACGCACACCTTCACGTGCTCCAACAGGATACATCAGCCAACCTTCTACTTCATCGCCATTTGAACCCTTATAGGTTATGCGCTCAGTTTTACCTAACTGCAATTCAGAGAGGCGCTGATCGTAGAGATGAGTGAGTTGCTCCTGCTCTCCCACTCCTGTGTCTATCAATGGCAAACGGTACAATTCCCAGGGATGTTCTGCTTGCTCCTGCGCTATAAGCAGTGCTTGTTCGTGAGGCAAAAGAGCAAGAAAATTTGTTATGGACGCGTTGCTAGTCAATTGCGTTATTGTGCGCCATACAACCGACATGCGATACATGTGAGAACAGCCATGTTCTCCAACGAGAAAAAAGATGCGTTGTCCATCAGCACTCCACTGTGGACGATAGGGACCAGGAGTGCCAAAACTACTACGCACAAGAGGGTACACAGCTTTATCTAAGTCGGGAGTTAAGACAAGCATCCTATCACCCTCGTTCCCTCTTCTTGTCACAAGATACAAGCGTTCAAGGTTGCTGCCAAATCGAGTTAGCTCTTTCGTCCCAACAACGATAACAGAGTTACCATCAGGTGACCATGAGTAGCAATAAATCTCCAATTTTTTTCAATGTCCAAAGGTCTTCAAGAGTAATTTTATGTGGAGTAATCACTACAAAGTTCTTTCTTCCTAACAGACTGAAATAGCATTAGATATACATTTTGAACGAGTGGTCTGATACAATCAGACCACTCGTTCAAAATGTATACTACTTCTGTGGCTCTACAACCTCAATAGCATCTTTCCCACCGTAGAAGTTCCACCACGGTTTTGCACCTTTCGCGAGTACTTCATTCAGGCCCTGAATATTACGCACACCCTGGTCTTCAAGCCAACCACGTAGGGCTTCCGAGCCACCTTGTGCATAGACTTTGACGCCATCTTGCCACGTTGCACGCCCACATAAGACGCCAGCAAACGGAGTGTTAGCTTGAGCAGCAAGCTCCAATGTTTCAAGGAAAGCTTCGTTGGTTACACCCGCACTCAGGTAGATAAACGGGATAGTTGTAGCAGATGCAGCATCTTTAAAGGCTTGCTTTGCCTCTTCCTGGCTATATGCAACCTTGCCGTCGGTGTTGGCTTTCGACCCCTCCACATAGTTCATGTTAACAGGGACTTCAACCTTCAACACATCTACTCCATATCGCGGCTTCGAGAACTCTTGCATATACTTCTTGACTTTTTGCGGCTTGACACGAGCGAACTCAAAGCTCTTTGCATCACCTAGCTCATCGCTATATGCAAGCACTTCCAGGAAGAAGGGGATGTCAAAAGCGCGACACTCGGCGCCGATACGCTCAATGAACGCCTCTTTCGCAGTATTGATCTTCTGCGTATCGTCTGGATCATAGTACAGCAAAACCTTGATTACATCAGCACCAGCTTCGACAAGTCTTCTGACAGACCAGTCATCGAGTAAATCGGGAAGGCGTCCTTTGGTGTTTGAATCGTAGCCAGTTTTTTCGTAGGCAAGGAACAAACCAGTACCTTTAGCGCGCTGCTTGGCGGCTTCTAACCCATATTCAGGATCAAGCAAAATGGCACTCGCATACCGTGTAAGAATCTCCGTCACCTGAATTTTGAACTGGCTCAAGTCGTCGGGCGTAGCGTCACTTCCTCTTACTTTTGTAATAGATTTTTGCAGTGAACCGCGTTGATCCATAGCTGCTGCGGTAATGACACCCTTTTCGTTCGCTACAGCATTTATGCCATTAAATTTTCCGCGAGAAATGCGTGTTTTAGCTTGTTGTTGCATAAGGCTCCTCCATCCGTCTCCTCTTAACGTAGTGTTCGTCTGACCCAATGTCGAGACGACATAGACAACACTCTGGTGTATCATTTCCTCACGAGCAGAAACAACACGGGAAGTTACACCGTTGCACATTCCCCCTACCATTGTACAATGCAAATTCGTTGCTTGCCTATCTGTAATACGCATCCGAACAACAAACATTGATACAAACCAATAGTTACTTTTCTATTAGAATTCTGCTTGTTGAGTTTTTATATCCGCTAGTTTGGTAAAAAACATAGTTTATTGATAAAAGTACTATTTCCAATGACGTGTCTTCGGCATCGTAGGAGAATATGGTACAGCAAATAATTTTTGCTTGTATACATTTCACAAAATGCTACTATTGTTACTTAAGGTGTATTGACGCGTCTCTACAGAAAGAATTACGTTCTTTACATAAGAAAGAACATTAGGACACAACTATGGATAGGCATACATGCGTTATACAGCTATCAATCAAGAGATTGTTGGCAATATGTAGCGCGATGCACACAAGAGGAGTTGAATACAATGAGTGGGAGCAACTTTGATCTGATCGCACAAGAGGTACTCAAACAAAAACAAGTTATGGAACAGATGGAGGAAGAGAATCAGGAGTTGCGTCGTCAACTTGCTGATTTGCGCGAGGGTCAGAGTATTTTTGTAGAGATTTATGGTAAACGCTTCTCACTTTTCCACGAGCATACAACTCCTTCTGAAGTGACCGCTGTCGAAGCTATGGCTGTTGCAACTGTTGTTGTAGAGCCAGAGCCACAAGCAGAGCCGCATGACATTACGCAGGACGAGACTGAAGAGCTTGTTATGAGCATTCCTAAGATGTCTCGTCCTACAGTGAAGCTCTTCACATACACAGAAGAGACTGAAGAGCAAACAACGGGTCCAACATTTCTCGAAGAGGTCATGATTGACGAGTTTGCCTCAGCTGCTACAAGTCCTCTTGCTGTATGGTCAGCTCCTAAGCAAGAACAAGAGAAAAAGCCTGCGAAAACCACAGATGAGGAGCTAGCCGCACTCCGTCATCAACTGATCGGAAGCTATTTGCTTGAATAAGGCTTGTATTTGTCTGTCTCCTCAAGTCTGCTCCACTACTGCATCAATGTAGCGTAGACAACTAAACGTAGGGACGTTTGATGCTGGTCAGGAATCCAGGTACCAGCACATGTAATCAGGTTGAGATACGCCCCACCAGAATCTCCAAAAATCTCCTGAAGAGGTGCATTCTGCGGTGGATATGCGGCAGTACGTGTGGCACGGAAATGCAAAGTTTTACCATTTGCATCCACTATCATGATCGTGTCGCCCACTTGTACCTTGCGTAGATCCCAAAATACAGCAGGATATCCGCCTGGGCGATCCAGGTGTCCGTCAATAACTGCACTTCCCGCTCCGCCTGGACGTGGGCCATTATTATACCAGCCAACACCTTCCCACGGATTTTGTTGTGGTGTTCCCAGGTCCCCGTTCGATTGTATACCAACATCCTCAACAGGTGCATTGACATTAATGCTAGGAATAATAAGATGTGCGGGTGTAGAGGCCACAACAGTTACAACAGGTGATGTAATAAATGTTGGTACTACCTTCGTCGCAGTTGGGCTTAATTTTTGTGTTGCAGTTGGCTTGTCGGCTGATACTGTTGTTGCTTGTGTAGAAGCTCCACAACTTGTAAACAAAAAGAGCAATAACAGTATTGGGCAAAAGAAAAATTTAGGTATCAAACGCATAGCATAAACGTCCTTATAAGTACGTATAAGAAACAAGCTCGTGTAGTGCTATTGTACTACAACGAGCTTGCATAAGAATATTTACATTCTTAGAAAATCGGGCTTCTTACTTCTGATGCGCAAGCGCGAAACGACGTACCACCATGCTGGAGCCAAGCAGGAAGAGGGCAAGTGCACCAAAGTACCAGGGCATCAATGGATTACTACCTGCATGTGTGATAGGACGTGGATCACTACCTGTACCAGGCATACCAGGAACACCCGCAACTGCTCCAAGCTTGAAGGCAAGTGCTGGCGTACCCTTAAGAAGGCCAACAGCGAAGACACTATAGACCATGCCATTTGTGAGCGTTGCAGAAACAGGAACAGTTGCTCCGACCTGAGTCGCAGTTACATTGAATGTATACGCACCACCAGGAACCGAGAGGTAGCCACTTGCGTTGGCGTAGGTCAAGCCGCTGATAACAGTGTTTCCACCAGCAGCGACATTCACTGGACCCGCATCAGGTGATAGATGGTAGACACGAACCTTTGCCATGTCACCGGAGACGAGATTGTTGTCGCCAAAGGCTGCCAGCGAGAAGCCACTAGCTGCCGTACCAATAGCGGCAACGGTGTAAGGAACACCGGCATTCACAGTCACTGTTTGTGTAATGACGGAAGCACCAATACCTTTACCAGTTGGAGCAACCTGAATTTTGTGCGCGCCAGCAGGAACTGGTACATAGCCTGTGACGGTGCCAAAAGTAAAGCCAGGAAGAAGTGCTGCTCCATCGACAAATACGTCAACAGTCCCCGCTCCTGGGGAAGCATGTACGACTCGTACATACGCCATATCAGCAGCAGGAGCAGCAGATGCAGGAGTAAACTGCATGACCATACAGGTTAAGAGTACGAGTACACCAACCAGTAATGTGCTTCGGTGGACTAACATTGCTAAAGAACGTTTAACATGCATTATTAACTATCTCCTTATATACAGAACAAGACATCCTGTTCTCTTGAAGTGAGGTTTTTAACACGGATATATAGGCCACACATATCCGTGTACAAACAGCAGAGAACGTTGTTGAGGGGGTATCCCATAGTGCTACATGCCTTGCAGTGGCACTATCTAAGGTGTAAGATGAACGTGCATCGATGTTGTTCTAACATAGAGACGCTTGCTTTTGGCAAAAGTAGTAATACTCTTTACCCTTTTCCTAAAAACACACCGTCAAAGCTATAGACACACTACTCAAAAACACCATCTTGGCCTGAGAATGACCGTCTGAAACAGGTCAAAAGACTCTCACTCTGCTTTATAATTTGTTCAATGAGAGGTACGGGACGTGTCACAAGAACTACCAGAAGAAGATATGGTTATCAATGAAGAGATACCAGCATTCAGGCAGAGCCACATTAGTATCCAGAATGGTATTGAACCAGCACGTATAGATGGGCGTTGGCAAGCAGAGCTAGTGGCGCGTTGTTTGGCAGGAGATGAAAGAGCATTTGCCTTGATCGCGGATCAGTACGGAAACTTGCTCCTCCATACCGCGTATCTTCTTGTACGAGATGAAGAGGCGGCAAAAGACATTGTACAGGAAGCGCTTATTCTTGCCTGGAAGAACATGGCAAAATTACGTGAACCAACAGCTCTACGTGCATGGTTGCTAAAAATTGTTGTTAACCAGTCAACGAGCCTCAAGCGGCAGTGGGCCAGAAAAGCAGCCCTCTTGCGTGAACAATTTACACAAACGTCCATAGATGACTCTATTCAAAGCGCGGATTTTGCACGGGGACGCCTGGAAGACCGGTTAGATGTTGAGCAAGCAATAGCACTTTTACCGCTTAATCAGCGTGTAGTGCTTGTTCTATTTTACTACCATCGTATGACAATGCCAGAGATAGCTACAATGCTTGGTGTCGCCGAAAACACGCTGCGTAAACGTCTGCAAGCAGCGCTAGAAAAAACGCGTCGCGCTCTACGGATTGAATTAGCAGGGACACAAAACACGACTTTGACAAGTGAAGGTGTGAATACGCATATCAGTATGCATCAGGGGGGAGCGTGATGAATGAGCACGACGGGAAGGATCAACAACTCCGCGACCACAACCATCAAGAACTGGATGTCGAGACGATGCTTGAGACACGTATAGCTCATGTTTTACAGAAGCAGGCAGCACAAGTACAGTTCACGCCAGCGCAACGCGAACGCATAATGCGACGCATAGCAGCACGTCCTAAAAAGACACTGCTTTCGGCACCAGCCCTAGTATTTGTAGCCTCACTCGTTGTTCTACTTTCGTTCGCGGTATACCTTTTCGCCTCTATTCCATCAGGTCCTGTAGCAACGACAACACATTATGTTGTGAATAACTCGTTGAATACTCCTGGTGAGTTAGCTAATGGCGGACGACTTGTCTCACTCGACCCTACACAGCAGCACATAGTGTATGAAGGTGCAAATGCGCCAGGTGTAATGTATACAGCAGATTTAAAGAATCCAGCGGGAAGCAATCTGCTTGCGATGAAATATGCACGCGATGTTGCATGGTCGCCCGATGGGTCAGCATTAGTGACAACTATTTATCCATCAGATGTTACAGAACCTCTACTCGCGCTTATCCATACAGGTCATTATATGGACACACTTGGTCATACAGCACTCGCGGCAAGTTGGTCGCCTACATCAAATCAGGAGATTGTCTATGCCACGCAAGAACATGGGGTAACAAAGCTTTGGAGTACGGCTCCTAGCAAAGGCCATACATCTGATCTTATAGCAACACTTCCAATCTCGTCACTCGTACAACGCCTAGTTGAGTCACGTGATGGACACATACTTGCGCTCATTACAACTCCAGGACAAACGCCTTCGCCACAACTCTTAAGCCGACCTGGAAACGCAATCTACATCATGAATATGGACACACACACGGTACACGCCCTTCCCTTATCTTCAAATGCAGCCATTGGGAATGTTGCCTTATCGCCGAATGGACACTATCTAACCTATGAACACATTGATTCACAAGCTCGTGTAGTGTTACACACGCTCGATATCATAAAACAGCAAGAGGTCTTTACAATTGCTCCGCAACATAAACTACTTGGATGGAATTGGTCCTCTGATAGTAACGCGCTTGTCTATAGTGATGGTGGTGTCTTAGCAGCACATATGCTACACGGAACGCAAATCGCCTTTCCTAAGACGAATGCAACCTATCCTTTATGGCTTGCTGATGGTCGCATCCTCACAGTAAGCGTCACGAATGGTATAGGTAAGCTACAAATTCTTGCACGAAACGCAGGCAAAGAATAATACACCAATTATCAGTCCCTACACAATTTGAAAATCGGTAGAGGTTTGTGGCGCTGTCCCCGACGAATTTTGCAGTATGATAAATGTGTATGAGGTACTGCTTTGTGGCACAAGAAAGATTGCTCTCGCGGCTTTGCCTGAAGAGCCAACAGGAAGGTCGCTTGGGAAATCGGTACTTGAATCAGGAGAACTTACGACGTCACCTACTTTGAGACGTATATAGCTGTTCCAATATTCAATGACTTCCTTTTGAGAGGGATTATCAATCTTAAAGTCAAGCGTGACATACACCATACCTTTTTTCGCTTGTACAGCCCTACTACTCCAACTCGCTGTCGCATTCGTCATAGTCCAATTTAGACCATCGTAATGAATTGTCTTGTTAGGGCTGGAGGTCTTTGGCTTGTACTTTGCAAGATCAGCGTTTGCGGTCAATGGCATGCTCATTTGCGCATCATCATTCGCACCTAATACTAAGGTAAGTTGATTAGCCCGCATTGTTGTAGGGACAGGAAAGTCCAGCCAGTTTGTACGCGATACCGATGCATCGGGCAAAATGTTGTTGTGCTCATTGAGCGGTTCAACCTTTGTACTATCTGGCAGAAGTAGTCTTGCAATACTGCTATACAATAAGTTTGCAGACTGAGTAGTAGTGTTTTGCTCTCTTATATTAAGGCGAGCAATTCCTGTTGCTTGAGAAGTGCTGCTATCATCGGCGAAGTTTTGCGCTTGCTGCACATTCACGACAGTTATATCATTGCTAGCGTAGGTAATCGTAGAACCTACTAATGTGGTAGTGGTTGGACCTATCGTTGGTGTGACATCGCTCGACACACTACTGACATAGCCTCCCGTAGCAGTCGCGGTTTTTTGCACGTTACTGAGAGTAGTACTGGCACCTCTGTAGACAAAGTACCCTGCTGCACTACAAATCCCAAGAACAAGTAACAGTATAATACCGGTAACACAACCGATACGACGCCATACCCTTCCAGAACTTCCTTGTTGTGGCGTTGTATATGTAGACACTAGCGGAGGTGGCGGTGGCGGTGGTGGAATCTGTTGTCCCTGCCCTGGATACCGTTGTATGTACGAAGGAGCACCGTCATACAGAGGTGGCGGAGTAGGTGTTGCCGCCCATGTCTCCATATCTGATACTTCAGAAGATTCACCGCTAAGGGCCGTAGGCTTGTTTCCTTCATCACCAAGCTGTGAACCACAATTTGAGCAAAAACGCTGTCCACCTGGAACCGACATACCGCACGTTGGACAAAGACGCAGAGGTTGCTGTGACATAGTTCCCCCTTTGCTGAGTACACATTCTTTATACAGAGACGCTTATCACAGCTTTACTGTAACACAAGCTTGAGGATTAACCTATGATTTACATCACTATTTTTACGCTTTCCTCATCACTAGCCGATGAATTTAGGCAATCGAATATGTAAAAAAGGAAATTGCAGATAGTCTCTGCAATTTCCTTTTTGTTTAGGATATACCAAGCTTACGTAGCACTACTTATGATCTGATAGAAGTTTGGTAGGTTAGGTGTACCTAGACCTGTGGCAAAGTCCCATCCTGGGCTAGCAGGATAATACAGATTGTTTCCACGAGTTACGTCGTAGTAAGGTTGCGCTCCATTGCTCCTATTAGCGACGGTGTAGAAGATTTGTGGACCATAGGCGAATTTGTGAATCTGCTGAATCATGCCTTCGTTCACAAGCGCAATGCCAGCCGCCCAAATCGGTGCGGCAGCACTGGTACCCCCAACGGCTCCCCAACGGCCTTTGAAGTACACTGCCAAGCCGTATGCTGCTGCTGAAATGTCAGGTACCTGACGCATATTACGCGAATAGGTGTTTTGTACACCTGGAGCATTTTGCCAGTTTGGTCGCGGGAACGCTACACTATTACCACCTCCACTTCCCCACTGGTTTTTACAGGTAGATTGGTTCGAGCCGTCAGACCACACAATTTCATTTGTCCTGTTACGATTCCCATTCACCTGAAGAATAGTTCCTCCCACAGAAGTGGACCAGGGGTCGCTAGCAGGAAAGCTTACCGAGAGGTTGCCATACTGACGCGTAGTAAACGCACCACAATCACCACTCGCCACAAAGACGGTCATATGTTCCGCACGGGTCAACTGCTGCAAACTGCTGTCAATCGCTTTTGCATCGTTTGATGACATTTCCTGTTCAGCAGCCCCTAAGCTAATACTGACGACGCTTCCATTACTCGCATTGTTCACGTTATCATTGGCAATTTGCTGTAGCATATCGTTGACATTGGTCCACACATCGTTGCTAGCATTGCCATCAGTTTGATAAGCAATGATATTCGCGGAACGTGCCAGACCAGCAACCATTTGGATATCCAAGGTTGATTCGCCTAATGCATCCGAAGGTTTACCATCCACATTCACTACTGAGAAATGGCCTTTGAAATTAATACAGCTCAGATAGTTGTTCACATCTGTACGGTAAGAGCCGTCGATTTCTACGAGATTAACCGTCATGTTCTCGCCATTCAGTCCGCGTTGCCAGAGTTGGTCATAGCCATACGCTCCTGCTACATCTCTAGGTAGGAGAGTGTTTTGCAGTGGTTGACAGTCCTGAGCAGGCATTTGCTTTGGAGCGGGTGTCTTAAATTGCATAGTGAAAGCATGTTGTGGCTTGGCACTATAATTATCTAATCCTGTGATCGCTTCAATAGAATCTGCCAGAAACTTTGGTACTTTTGGTGCTGTCTTCGGCGCAAAAAAGGTATTGCCGTGATAATTACGCGTAACAAAACTTGTTTGTAGCAGTTTTGCCAGTGTACCTGCTTTTGCATCAACCGCTAGATGAGTACGAAGTTTACTGAGTTTTAGAGCAATACCGGACAGATTGAAAAAACCCTTAATTTTTTGATAAGTACCATCATCGATGCCAATTTTATTGGCAGTATTTTCCAGGTTAGACTTTTTTCCTGGCTCTATCTTCTGATTCTGCATTTTTTGCAAGGTGTCCGAGTTAATCTTAAATGTCGCTCGTACATGCAAATCAGTGTTGTCCGGCAATGATCCTGTAACAGGCGAGTTCATCGCCTCAGCAGGAATGCCAAGGTCTAACGTCGTAAACTGTAGTGGTTGTGTTCCACCACCACAACCAGCAAGGGGAGCAAGTAGCAATAGCAGACCTAGCATTCCCGCAATTGCGCGTCCACCAGGAGAGCGGTACATAGCACAAAGAAAAGACATAGAGAGAACCTCCAAAACAATAGCAAGATATACAGCGCAATGAAGCGAACTTCATTGAGATATTCGTTTATATCACGGTTGACACAAGAAAATCAGTTCAACCAGTCTCAAAGAGAATAGAAACAAACACTTTATTGTTTCTATGAGTGCAGATAATTTCATCCTCTATAAGCAATAAAGAACACCTCCATACCACCGCTTCGTGGTATAATGAAGAACAAATTGGAAAGAATATTCTACTGACTAAGGATTGTGAGACCATGCCAGAATTTAAGGTAGAGGCCCCATTTCAACCCACTGGCGATCAACCAGAAGCCATCAAACAACTTGTTGAAGGTATTAGACAAGGTTACAAACATCAGACCCTGCTAGGCGTTACGGGTAGTGGCAAAACGTATACAGTGGCGAAGATTGTTGAAGAGGTGCAGAAACCAACGATTGTGCTTGCTCCTAATAAGACGCTCGCGGCACAGTTGTATAGTGAATACAAAGAGTTTTTCCCCAACAATGCTGTCGAATACTTTGTTTCATACTATGACTACTATCAGCCAGAAGCCTATATCGCACGCTCAGACACGTATGTCGAGAAAGAAAGCATGCTCAATGAAGAGATTGAGAAGTTGCGCCTTTCTGCAACCCGCAGCCTCTTTGAGCGGAAAGATGTACTTATTGTAGCCTCTGTTTCCTGTATCTACGGTCTGGGCAGCCCAGAGGAATATGGACAAGTGGTCTTGACGCTCAAGGTTGGCGACGAGCGGCGGCGCGATAAGATATTGCGCCACCTGAACGAGATTCAATACGAGCGCAACGACGCAAACTTTATCCGTGGACGTTTCCGTGTACGCGGTGATGTGTTGGAAGTCTTTCCAGCATATGAAGACGTCGCGGTACGTATCGAGTTTTTTGGCGATGAGATCGAGCGTATGACCGAGATCGACCCACTCACCGGAGAGGTGTTGGGTAAGCGACAACGACTTGATATCTATCCCGCCAAGCACTGGGTTACAACGCAAGAGCGCCTCAATGCCTCCATCAACTTGATTGAGAACGAGCTAGCATGGCGGTTGAAAGAACTTGAGGGCGAGGGCAAGTTGCTAGAGGCCGCACGCTTGAAGCAACGAACCAATTTTGACATCGAGATGTTGCGTGAAACAGGTTTTTGCTCCGGTGTCGAAAACTATTCACGTCATCTTGCTGGACGTGGTGCAGGAGACCAGCCATGGACTCTGCTGGACTACTTGCCGGATGATTATCTGCTCGTCGTTGATGAGTCACACGTTGCCTTACCACAGGTGCGTGGTATGTTCGCGGGTGATCGCTCACGTAAGCAGGTTCTTGTCGATTATGGTTTCCGTCTGCCGTCAGCTTTAGATAATCGTCCCTTGACCTTTGCTGAGTTTGAACGCCATATGAAGCAAGCGCTGTATGTTTCAGCAACTCCTGGTCCTTATGAGTATGAGCATAGTCAGGCAGTTGTTGAGCAGGTGATTCGTCCGACAGGGCTTATCGATCCAGAGATTACGATCAAGCCGACGAAAGGCCAGATCGACGACCTCTTGGCACAAATCCGTGAGCGTACAGAGCGCGGTCAACGTGCGCTTGTCACGACACTTACCAAGAAAATGGCGGAAGACCTTGCCGATTATATGCAAGAGTTGAGCATTAAGGTGCATTACCTGCACTCTGAGATTGATACTATCGAGCGCGTAGAAATCTTGCGTGACCTACGTCTTGGTGTGTATGACGTGGTAGTAGGCATTAACCTGTTACGCGAAGGACTTGACCTTCCAGAGGTTTCATTAGTTGCCATTCTCGATGCCGATAAAGAGGGCTTTTTGAGATCGGAAGGCTCGTTGATTCAGATGATCGGACGCGCTGCGCGTCACGTTGATGGTAGTGTCACGATGTATGCCGATACTGTAACAAAATCGATGAGGCGTGCTATTGATGAGACGAACCGTCGTCGTAGTATGCAGACAGGTTTCAACGAGAGCCATCACATCACGCCACGTGGTATCAAGAAAGAGATCAGAACGCTGTCAGAGCGCATCAAAGCTATGAGCGGTGTTGAGATTGTAGAAGCCGATGGCAAAACCACGTCGGTTGCTCTGGCTGGCATTCCAAAAGACGAGGCACTGCGCCTTATCAAGGATTTGGAGTCGCAGATGCGTAACGCCGCCAAGCAATTGGACTTCGAGAAAGCCGCGCAGTTGCGCGATCAGGTGATTGAGGTTCGCAGATCGATGGTGGAATAAATCCTAATAGTTTGTACCAAGACAATGAGCCTAGTCGTCAATAACTTGCTAGGCTCATTGTCTTGGTACAATTTCCTTCGTTCCTGTCAGCTCTCGAAGAGCTAGTACAAAAGAGCGTCGCACCTATCGAGATTGGAAAGCAGGTAAACAATAATGAGCGATCAAATGTCCCATAAGGGACCAGAATATCCTACAGAAGCATATGGGTCTATTCCTGCATTCAACAGCTATGAGGAAGAGGCGACCTTCTGGGATACTCACGACTTCACCGACTTCAAGCAGGAAACTACTCCTGTTACCGTGCGTTCTACGCGTGGCCTTTCTGCCAATGTCCAGGTACGGTTTGACTCGGAAACAGACCTTGAACTAGAGACACTAGCACGCGAACGCGGTATGAAAAAAGCGACGCTCATACGCACTTGGGTACTAGAACGTTTGAAGCAAGACCACAACCGTCACGCATCATAACAATGCTGTACATAAAACATATTATCGGTAATAATGGTAATGATAGTAATCAAACAACTCCGTATACTCCTTCACCTCGATCTATCAGTGTTCTTTGCAACAACACGCGGTAATATTCAGTAATAACCAATTTTCAGTAATGCAAGACATGAACGTTCTTCCTCTGCAAAACACGCTACTCAAACAGATGTTATATACTACTGCGTTATCAACTTTGTGATAGATGGAAAGGATTTTCAAGGCTATGCCACATAGACCTGATAAACATAATGAGCACCATAAACAGCAGCACAACGGCATGCATCAGAGCGACTATCTGAGTGGTTCGCAGATTTTGCCAAGGCGTGTGAGACCAGGTATGACGGTTGCAGAATTGATTGACGAACAGTTTCAGGCGTACAATTCGGCACGCCTCAACGAGGCTGCACGTCTATATGCTGGAGAGATGCTCGACCCAGAGAAGGACGTTACCATTGGCTTAACGATGGCAGGTGCGTTGACTCCTGCTGGCCTTGGTGGGTGCGTACTGACATTGATGGAGTATGGCTTCGTCGATTTTATTATTAGCACAGGTGCGAATCTGTACCACGATATGCATTACGCACTTGCAATGTCACTTCACAAAGGCGATTTTCGCATGGATGATACGAAATTGCAAGAAGAGGGTGTGATCCGTATCTACGATATTCTGTTTAAGGACGAGGTACTCCTCGATACAGATGCCTTTGTGCGCGAGGCGTTGAAGGGCCTTCCTGAGAGACCGATCTCGACATCGGAACTTCACTATCACCTGGGAACACAGTTGCTACAGTTGGGCGTAAAACCAGAGTATTCTGTGTTAGCACAGGCGGCAGCATGGGGCATTCCCATTTATACCTCCTCTCCTGGTGACTCGTCGATTGGAATGAATGTTGCACGTACCTCTTTAGAAGGCAGCAAGCTCACGCTCGACCCAATGGCGGATGTGAACGAGACAACAGCGATTGTGCATCAGGCAACGCGCAATGGTGTGATTATCCTAGGTGGCGGTAGTCCTAAAAACTTCTATCTACAGACCCAACCACAACTGTGGGAAGTTTTGGGTATTCAGAAGGGCGGCCATGACTACTTTATTCAGGTCACAGCAGATGCACCACATTGGGGTGGCCTTTCCGGTGCAACACCCTCCGAAGCGGTCTCATGGGGGAAGATTAAGCCAGGCCAGTTGGGCAGTACAGTTGTTGTCTACGGCGACTCAACGATTGCCTTGCCACTACTCACAGCCTATGCAGTTAGCAAGGCTAAAGCACGCCCTCGCCGCAACTTATTCAATCAACGGGAGGCACTTATGCAGGAACTGAAAGACGCATACGAAACAGGAAGATTAGCTCGCCCATAAGCTTGTTTTCTATCTAATAGAGCATGCTTCCTTATTAGGTTGATAAAGGGGTGACATTTAGATGCATTGCAGCCATTACATTTAGGTAGAAACACATCGGCATTAGATACAATTGCGTCTTTTTTGATTTGCATTGTCTTGACACCTAATGTATAATACTCCTCTGTGTACTATATTAGACACGTTTTTATGAAGACAGGCTATTACTACAAAATAGTCTGTACTTATCAAGTTATTCAGAGAGAGGAACAACAGTCGATGCTTGTCCATTTGATGTTAGAGTTGTATCATTGTGATCCAGAAGTGTTGAGCGATGCACCACTTCTACGCCGTGTATTGGACGAATATCCTGGTCGTGTAGATATGGAGAAGGTAAGCCCCGTTCACCTATACGATATTGACACGTCAAATCCATTGGATGCAGGACTTTCTGGCTTTGTGGTTATAGCACAAAGTCATATCAGCTTGCACGCATGGCCTGAGTACTGCGAGGTTGATATCGACATTTGTTCGTGCAAGGAATTTAGCCAGGAAGATGCTATCGCCTTTGCGAAAGAAGTGTTTAAGACCGATGATGTAGAGGCGCACTTTGTAGTACGTGGTAACCGTTCACTGCGTCCTGATGTTCCCGACCCATTGCGCTATGAGGTAGCAATGGCTGCTCGTAACGCGCGACGTACCGCGGGGGTCGCCTAAAGGCAATAAACACAAGGCACAATGTGCCAAGGAGATAATTCGTGACAGAATCGCATGTGACCCAGTTTGGTGCGCCGGATGCACCGTATTGTGACCCTAACACAGCACGCGTGACGATTATTCCAGCCCCACTTGAGTATAGCGTCTGCTATATGAAGGGCACTGAACATGGGCCACAAGCGATTCTCGATGCATCCAGTCAGATGGAGTTGTATGATGAAGAATTGGATTACTGCCCCATCGAAGTTGGTGTGTATACTGCTCCACTACTAGATTATCATGGCATGGACCATGCGGTTGCTCTTAGTAACACAGGAGAGGCTGCACGCGAGGTACTACGACGCAGACAAATGCCATTCACACTTGGTGGCGAACATTCACTTTCAGCTCCAGTTATCGCCGCCGTTCACGAACAGTATCCTGACTTGACCGTTGTACACGTTGATGCACATGGTGACTTACGCAACGAATATGAAGGGACTCCACTGTCACATGCCTCTATCGAACGACGCGTTGTAGATATGGGTATTCCACTGCTTGAAATTGGCATTCGCAGTTTTAGTCCCGAAGAGGTAGAGTTTTTCAAGACAAAACCAAACGTGAGTATTGTTTGGGCCTATCAGCTAGCACGAGGACTTGCAACTATTCCCTGGGAACGTTTGAGCAAGCATACCTATGTTACTGTCGATCTTGATGCTTTTGATCCAAGCGAAATGCCTGCCGTCGGAACACCCGAGCCAGGGGGCTTGCATTGGTATCAAGTGCTTGACCTCTTTCGAGAAATTTGTAGCCGTACAACAGTCGTCGGCATGGATGTTGTGGAGTTATGCCCCATGCCTGGACAGACACGTGCCGATTTCCTGGCGGCAAAACTTGTCTATAAGATGATTGGTTATCGCTTTGCCCATGAGCAGCAATAGCTCTATAGTACAGATACATCTCCATAAGCTATACAGATTGTCCTTTCTCGTATACAATATACTAAGGAAAAGGGCTTGATAATTTGTGAACAGTACTACAGAAGCAACGAAGAAAGAACAATGGTAGCACAACAAAAACGAGGTAGACATCCTCTTCTACTGATATGCGCACTTCTCGCCCTTCTTTTTAGTGCATGCACAAGTATTGATGCGTCACAAAATCAGGCTGGCAACAGTAGTACGTCTTCTCTCTCCAGTGCTGGCAACAGGTCGTCGCAGCGAGTTACTTACAGCAACAGCGCACAGAATGTTGTGTTACGCACGTTCTATGGTGGCGGTATCTATGGTGCGTTGGAGGTAACTCCTGATGTGAGTATTTATGGCGATGGTACCTACATCCTTGGAGCGGACAGACAAGGCAAGCTTGATGATGCGGGCTTACAAAGTCTCTTGCACACGCTGACAGACACGTATGGTTTGCTTAATTTTAAGCGCCAACAGTTCTCTGATATACAGGATCAGAATGCTACGTTCTTAGAGGTAACGCTCAACGGCAAGCAGCAAGAGTTTATGTATGGCTCATTCGGTAATCAGCAAGAGAGTTCGCAGGATATGGACGAATACCATCGCTTGAAGCATATTCTCACAACTATTACAGAGACACTGAAAGGGCCAACGCAATCCTACAAGGGAAATGATGTTGCACTACTTGTACATCAAAATTTTGCGCCCGATCAAACAACACTTACCTGGCCTGTGCCTGACTTCACACTCGCACAAGCGTCGGCACTTGAGTGTGGTCTGCTTCCTAAGGATGAGACAAGCCATAATTTAGAGACAGGATGCCTCAAATATCTTATTCCGCATAACGTTATTCTGTTAAGTGCGTCGCAAGTACAAGCGATCAGTGGACAATTGCCAAAGCAACAGCAAGGACCATTACAGCAAGGACTGTTTAGCGAAGGAAACTTCTACTATACGGTCACATTACGGCCCCTGCTTCCCGACGAGTTACCTACAAAGTCTGTTGCGATGTTTGGAAGTGCACAGAGTAGCTTCACTGCGGTGCCGTTGCATAATGGGCAGGTACCATTAGTACCAACGCCAACGCCTTCTACATAATAGAGCAAACGCTGGCTGCCAAGAATTTCAATGGAATACGGTCAAATGCACTAGTTTGATGCGCGTGGCCTCTTTCAGTATATGGTATACTAAAGGAGATGCGCCCTCATAATGACCTCCAAGTGCCAGAAAGCGCATCGAGATGCAAGCGTTGGTGCAGAACAACCGCGTAGAGGAAGCAATACAGCCAGAGCATTGCCGATCTGAACACTATGTTACACTATACATCATACGGCTTGATGCCTGTGAAAGGATTTATGACCAGAGATTTCAATAAGCCGAGACGAGATGATTCCCGTCCACCGTTTCGCAATTCATCCCCCAATCGTAATCGAGATGAGCGATCTCCACGCCCTGCTCGACCTCGTTTGAACCGTGAGACAGTAGACCGTGCCTGGGAGTCGGGCGCACAACAACAGCATGCAGACTATCGTCCGCGTACTGGTGGCGGACAAGCCAGACCACAAGGACAACGCAGTGGCGGTTGGAGCAATAACTCTAGCAGTCAGCATTCTAGCTACTCCTCACAAAATGGACGTGGTGGTAGTCGGCCATACAACAATAATCGGCAGGATAACTTCCGCGACAATCGAAATCGTCAAGACTTCCGTGATACGCCTAGAAATTTTGACAGACCCTCTACTGGGCCACGTCCAGCACGTCCCTCTTATGGACAGGAGAGACACGACTCTGGCGGACAACGTTCTGACGACCGACGCGATTCGTTTAACGGTCCTAACCGTAGAGGCAACGGCGATCGGCAGCAGTTCCAGGAGCGCGGCAACTCACGACGTGACTTTGGACGCAATGACCGTTCCTTCCGTAATACAAACGGAGCAGGTCCCCAACGAGAAACATCACATCCACGCTGGCAAAGTCGCCCTGGTGAACAGCGGAATAATGCAAGGAGTTCAGAGCGTGAGTTTTCTCGTCGCCCAAACGAGGGTGGTGAACGCTTTGAAGGTGACTATGAGCATTTTGACGAACGGGATACGCGCCCTGCTCGTCATATAGAGAGGCCATTTGAAGGACGCAATACGCGCGATGCACGCCCAGAGCGTCAGACTGGTGAGTCATTTGAAGCGCGTGGAATGCGCGATGCACGTCCACCAAGACCAGAACGTAGTAGATCGTTTGAAGATCGTGGCGTGCGTGATACTCGCCCTCCACGTCCTGCAGAAAGACCTTTCAATGGCAGTCGTAGTTCACAAGCGCGACGTTCTGATGATCAGACGCGTGAAGTACAACCAGAGAAACACGTTACTCGTCTTCCTGATGGGCGCGTGCTAAAAGGTCCACGTCCTGTACAGCGCAAAAATGCACAGTTTTGGACAGATGTCACAAACGATACAAGTAATCTTGTAGGCCGTGTACACGAGGCAAAGCCTGACGAGCAAACGCAAGAGGAACCAACTAACGAAGTTTTAGAGACGCTTTCTGAGCCAGAAAATACCGCATTAGAAGTTTCTTCTGCTCCTGTAAGCGAAGTCTTAGAAACGCCTTCTGTTTCAGAAGAGATTGACACTACAAACGAACCGCTCGCCGACGGGCCATCAGCCGAAGAGGGTGTTACCGACGAAGCACGACAAAAGCGTCGTACGAGGGTTGCGAGCGCTGTCACACGTAGCAAAAAACCTCGTTCTACAAGTCCCAAGCCATCACAGCGTGGCTTTAAGTGGCCGACACAGGAATAAGATCAGCCGAATACCAAGTCCTATCGCTATAACGTGAACCATCAATAGATGGCCGTTCGTATATAGTAATGAAGGAACTTGGTATTCTTATATATGAACATCTTTTTATGCAACGTGTAGGGATTGATGTATCATGTCCTCTTGGCATATCAGAACCCGACAAGGACGCGATACATCAGTTTCTCCATATGGAGTAGTCATACATGCTTTACCCTAGCTATCTCAATCTTTACGCATCGGGTGAATTGGCGGCGCGTGCGGCGGAGGCATGGGAAGTTTTGCGCAGTTGTACCATTTGTCCACAAAATTGTCGTTGCAACCGTATTGCTGGGAAGACCGGTGTGTGCCACTCTGGTACAGAGGCAATTGTTGCGTCATGGAACGTGCATCGACGTGAGGAGCCGCCGATTAGTGGAACACACGGAGCAGGCACCATCTTCTTTGGATACTGCCAGGCTCGTTGTACCTACTGTCAAAATTTCTCGTTGAGTCAAGGTGGATTGGGACATCATGTTGGGCCAGAGCGTCTCGCCGATATGATGCTCTATTTACAAAAGAAGAAGTGTCATAACCTCGATCTTGTCACGCCAACGCACTTTGTACCACAAATCCTTGCGGTACTCGTCGTCGCTTGTGGGAAGGGATTGCGCTTGCCAATTGTTTATAATTGTGCGGGTTATGAAAACTTGGAGACATTAAAGTTACTTGATGGAGTGGTAGATGTCTACCTGCCAGATGCAAAATATTCTGATAATAAAAATGCCCTACGCACTTCAAAAATGCCAAAGTATGTCGATTATAACCAGTTGACATTGCGTGAAATGTATCGCCAAGTTGGTCCTCTACAACTTGATGATGATGGTATTGCACGACGTGGGCTGCTCATTCGTCACCTTGTTATGCCAGAGGATGTTTCCGGGACACGCGAAGTATTGCGCTGGATTGCAGAGGAACTTGGTCCAGATACACCTGTAAGCTTGATGGATCAATACTTTCCGGCGTGGAAAGCTGTGAACGATCCCGTTCTTAACCGTCGTCTCTCCTGGACAGAATATCGTACTGCGTTGGATGTCCTAGATGAATTCAATTTTAGCGCGGGCTATGTTCAAGAGGATCTGATTGAGGTTGATGTAACGTCTACTATATAGTAGGCAGATACTTGAGTATGAGAATGAGTGTATTAGAAGACAAATGGACAGGGTGTATTCTAAAATTGCTATAAAAAATGCTTGCGTTCTCTCCCCGAAAATGGACGAGACACGCTATAATCTGACAAGGGAGGCACTATGATCTTGTGTATAGTGTATCGCTAGAAGAGAAGTAACTGTAGTTGATGCGACGCCTTCTCTTCGTCACGTGTCGGATGATGGCACTTACTCATTCCTGGTCACGTGCCAGAAGAAATTGAAATGGAGAGTCTTATTATGAACACTACGGCCACGTTGAGCCGACTCTTTGCGGGTATCCAGACTGATCTCGATCAAGTAGACACAGTCTTTCAGGACCGAGCAACCTCTGGACTCGACATCCTCAATTCTGCTTCAATGCACGCAATTGAATCGCCAGGGAAACGTCTAAGAACAGCACTTACTTTGCTAGCAGGGAAGCTCAACACCTATAATATTGATAAACTTGTTCCACTCAGTGTAGCGTTTGAGATGGTGCATCTTGCAAGTCTTATTCATGACGATATCGTGGACGAGGCAAAGACACGGCGTGGGCATCCTACCGTAAACTCGCTGTGGGGAGACAAAATTGCTATTCTCCTCGGCGATTACTACTTCGCGAAGACATCAGGCTTGATTGCTGACCTCAATGATAGCCGCATTGATCGCCTCTTCGCAGAAACGGTTGCTACCGTCTGTGAAGGCACTATTATGGAAATGATGACGGCTGGCTACAGCGATCTCACCGTCGATACCTATTACGAAAAGATTAGACATAAGACAGCTTGCCTCATTGCTGCATGTAGCAAGGGTGGCGCTATCGTAAGCGATGCATCAGACGAGGAAATCCAGTTATTGCATGATTATGGAATGAACCTCGGTATTGCCTTCCAAATTATAGACGATGTACTCGATTATACAGAAGATCAATCAACTATTGGAAAACCTGCTGGCAATGATTTGCGTCAAGGCATGGTAACACTACCGCTCATTTACGCTCTGCAAGAAAAACCACAAAATGGGCATCAGCAGCGCGTAAACGTTCTTTTGAATGGCGTGCAGAAAAATGAGGAAGACATACACTCTATCGTTGATTGGGTTGTACATGGATATGGTGTGAAGCGAGCAATGATGGATGCTCATGCCTATGGTAATAAAGCTCGCGAGGCTCTGTATCATTTTCCTGCCTCGTCAGACCGCGATGTCTTAGATGAATTGATTGAATTCGTCGTATCGCGCAAAAAGTAGGAAGCACACGCATACTAAGTACGTGCTTCCTTACGTACAAAGGCTGTATAGGATCTATTATGAGTGCAAAGATATCGTTAGAAGAAAAATTTCGTGAGAGAGGCGGCAAGCGTTCCTATGTTCAGCGCCTCTTCGGGCGCATAGCACGCGTCTATGACCCTATGAATAAGCTCATGAGCTTTGGCTTAGATAGGTACTGGCGGAAACGTGCAGCTCGTTACCTGGCACTTGGTGCTGGAGAAACAGGGCTTGATCTAGGAGCAGGTACGGGGGACCTTTCTATCGCGGTCATTCGTGCTTCTGGCCCTGGCATGCATATGATTGGCATAGATATTACGCCAGAGATGCTAGCATTTGGGCGTACCAAGTTGAAGAAATTAGGATTAGAAGACCGTATTGAACTACGCGTGGGAGATGCAGAACATATTGATTTGCCAGATAACAGTGTTGACGGTTGTTGCTCTGCCTTCACAGTACGTAATTTGACCGATATTCAGCAGGGCTTCCGCGAAATGCTACGCGTTGTTCGCCCAGGTGGACGCGTGGTATGTCTCGAAATTAGTCATCCTCCTGGCAAAATTTTTGGTTCGCTCTTCTACTTATACTTTTATAAATTCGCGCCCTTGTTTGGCACAATTATTGGAAAGGCGTTTGAAGAATATAACTATCTTCCCAATTCGCTGACGAATTTCCCTAAAGCACCCGTATTACAAACAATGATGGAAGCAGTTGGCTGGAAGGATGTACGCTTTTACCGCTTAAGCGGAGGCATTGTTGCTATTCACGTAGGAACAAAAGCAGCATAGATTTTGTGCAAAGAAATGACGAGACTACATGCAGTCTCGTCATTTCTTTGCACCAAGCTTATTTTACATGAAGCCTCGGCTTACGATGACGACAATCATGAGACAGATAAGAATGCCAACGAGCCAGAAAACAGCTTGCTGAACGTCGTTGCGCTCTTGCATAGCTGGAAGTTCTTCTGGGCGCGGCAGAAGTAATTTCTGCTCCTGATCGTCTAAGCTGCTAGACGCCAGCGTTGAAGGAAGCACCTGTGATAATGTAGTACCTGATGGCGTTATAGGCACCGTTTGTATAGAGACAGGTCGCTCTGCCTTTGGTACCTGGGGTTCTGTACGTAAAACATTGCCCATTGTCAAAGTTCCATTAACAGAACGCATTGCCAAAAGGTCCTGACGAAGTTCTGAAGGTCGTTGATAGCGCTGTGAAGCAATAGGACGTAGCCCTCTTGCCAGTATAGCATCAAATGCTGATGAGATAGTGGGATTGAGGCGATGAGCTTCGGGAATGCTCACACCTGCGTTGACAGGTAAACTTCCTGTCGCAGCATAGTATGCGGTTGCGAGCAAAGAGTACAAGTCGGAACGCCCATCTACTATTCCACGCACAAATTCAGGTGACATGTATGGTGTGAGATGAGAACGATCAATACCAGCAACATATTGTGTTGCTCCGCCAGCTAATATGATAGAGAAATTTGTTAAGGTATAGTCTGAGTTAGTGCGTCCAATGATAATATGTTCTGGTCGAATGAGGCCATGTACGAGTGGCGGCGATTGTTGTACGAGAATTTCTAATATTTCTGTCATTTGAAGACAACACTCAATGACATCTTGCTCAGGTAAAGCACGTCCAGTACGGTGCAGGCGTGCAGCAAGAGATTGGCCTTCCGTGGGTTCAAAGACGAAAAAATTGCGACCTTGATCGCTAAATGCATCCCAGAGAGTTGGAATATGAGGGTGCCGCCCAATAGAGGTCAATGCCATCGTTGCATTCCGCCAGGTAGATTGCATGACCATAGATTTGCTGTCAGGTGTCACCAATTCGCAGATCATTACTTGTGAGCCTGAGCGTTGAGCATCCTGGGCTACCCATGTAGCCTCAGATACACCCTCTAGCCAATCCTGACGCCCCTGCAATACACGTAGTCGATAACGGCCACCGCGCAATAGTGTGCCAGGTACAAGTCGCGGTAGTTCAACCGGTGATACATTTTTAGGCAATATTGGAGTTGATCCTGACGAAAGAGGAGTGGGAGTCACAGGTCGGCGCTGTCCCTCTTTAGCAAGGGGATCAGTAACTAAACGGCTTGGACGAATAGAGCGCTGTGCATCCGGCAACAAGTTCTCCGTAGAGCGATTAAGAGGACGTTGCACTTGTGGTCTGTGTGGAACATTACGAGTTAACGCATTCTCGCTTCCTTCTATATCACTTGTTAGGTTCGCAGCACTGCCAGGCTCGTGTGCATCGTCTTTACGTAATCGAGCGAGGAAAGGATTGTTATCGTAGTCTGGAGAGGACATGTTAGCAGGACGTGGCGTATCTGGTATAGCATTCATAGAAGGATTTGCAGGTGTTGCAAATCGGTCCCATTGTGATTGAGCAGGCAGTGATGGTTGAGAATTTTCCCTCGTCTTCCGTTGAAGATCGGTCTGTTGAACCAAAGGTGGAATATACGATGGATAAGGTGTCGTTGGCATTTGTACATTGCTTGATTGAGTAGGAAATACCACGTTTTCCTGCCCTTTCATAAAAGGCATATGGGGTAATTGTTGTTCGCCATTCGATTGGGAGCGTGTAGGAGACACTCCACCGGCAGATTGCGGATGAATAGGAGGTACTCCACCGGATTGCTGTCTGGCAGATGAGATATCACTTGATCGTACGTTCTGCGTTACACGAGGATTTTGAGGTACTAAAGGTATTCCCCATTCATATGGCGTAGTGGGACGCGTTCCTGAGCGTCCAGCCATAGGTAAAAAGATTCCACACTGTGGGCAAGGACTTTTACGCACATCCCACTCAGTGCTACAATGCGGACACTGCATAATATTCTTCCTCTCCGTGCGTGTACGTGGGTGCTCAGGAACCTTTATATTCCCCCATCTAGCACAGCTACGTGATTAATAGAATGAACAATACAACGCCTGGCTAAATTAAGAAGAATGTTTAGGAGACAAGACAGACGCGTACAAAGTATAGTAGGAAGAAGCCTTACATGTCAATCTTTCTACCTATTTTCCTAATTTTACTAGTGCTTATATATTTTTAGCGTCTATTGGTTCGTCCAATCGGTGCTAAATCGCCTAAGAACCCTTCCAGAGCTTTTGCAAGGTCATACAACTGCGTCGCCTCGGTCATCGATACCTCATGCCCAGCATGCGCAACAGAATAGAGCAGTTGTATAGCAGGATGTTTTGCGGGCGAGGTCGGCTGAGCAGCAGTTGAGCCGAGGAGCGAGGAGCGCATAGCATCAACACTGGCATTGACCTGTTCGAGGTTTGCTATATCAATAAAACTTGCAGGCGTAGTCGGCTTTCCTCTTCCCTGACTCGCCTCCCACTGGCGTCGAGCCTGCTTACCAGCGGCACAATAGCAAAATTCAGGATTTGTCGAGTCCGAGTTCTGTAAACCGGTATCATCACAAATTGGGCAGATAGGCATAAGAAACTCCTGTTTAGATATCTCTACATTGTTTTGGCAACACTATATCACAAGTGAGAACTTACGATAATCGCTGCTGACCGCTTAAATAATCCTTGAGCATGTTCTCGCAGTCGAACGCCATATGTCCAAACGCATCTCCAGGTGTACGCCAACATGTTTTTCCCTCGCCTGACTCTTGCTCTGTCCCACCCACAATAGTGCCTTTGTAGGTGAGAGCAACGGAGCGAAAGCGTGGATCGCGCTTGAGTGCGGAATATACTCCTACAAATTCATGAACGGCTACGGTGTAACCCGTCTCTTCACGTACCTCACGCACTATACATTGCTCTATTGTTTCGTTAGACCGGACGATACCACCAGGAATGGTATAGCCTAAACCGTCAGACCGATCAATCAAAAGCACGTTTCCGTCGCGTTCAATAATCACACATGCGCTTAAAATAGGTGAAATTTTTCCCATCGTGAGTAAAGTAATGATGCGAAATACCACACCTGCTAGCAACCCCTTAATCTTTTCTGTCATCGAGATCAGTTTCTTCCTTTATCATAGTACATTTCCCTTCCTCCTGAACATCTGACATCTCTCGCTCAGGCGCTGTTTTTCGCGTATCCAGTGCAGCAACAACATTAGCAGTCATGCTTCTAAAAGCCTGGGCAACTGGTGATTCAGGCATGCTTACGATGATTGGATGCCCTTTATCGCTGTTGACAACTGCGACTGGATCAAGTGGAATGCTTCCTAGCAAGGGCAACTCATCGAGCAGATTGCGCGCTTCCTGACTGCGTGGAAATATCTCAGCACGTTCACCGCAGTGTGGACAGACAAAACCATCCATGTTTTGGACAACTCCTAGCACTGGAACATGGACATTCTGAAACATTGCTAGCGCTTTCGCAGTGTCAATACGTGCAATATCTTGTGGCGTGGTTACAAGTACAGCTCCATTGAGCTGCATCTCGCGACAGAGCGTTGCCTGCGGCTCACTCGTTCCAGGTGGCAAATCAATAATGAGATAATCAAGCTTACCCCAGTCAACGGAGTAAAGGAGTTGTAGAATGAGCAGACCCAGCACATCTGGAATAGGGGCTACAGCTTGCTCTTCGCCGATAAAGAAGCCAACCGACATGATCTTGACACCGTAGCGTACCAGTGGCTTTATTTTCTGGGCTTGCGGAATATTTTTCCGTTCAGCAAACGGTAGTGTTGCTTCTGTACCGCTGCTTGCAGTACGTTTACGTATACCTAGCATTATAGGGATACTTGGGCCATATGCATCACCATCAAGCAAGCCAACCGTCGCCCCATGTTTCGCCAATGAAATCGCGAGATTCACACTTACCGTTGATTTACCAACGCCACCTTTTCCACTACCTACCACAAGTAATTTATCTACCTGCTCTACACGTGCATATTGTGTACGAGACTGCATGCTTGCGCTCCCTGCATCTATTATTTTCTTACGTGATGCAGGTAAGTATAAAGATATTCTCTCATTTTGACAAGCATCGGTGATAACTTGATAATTTGTTGCCCTTGCGGGCGAAGATACGTCATGAATATACTATAAGAAACAATTGTAGCTTGCATCATAGTGAGAAAGCAAGTAGATTGCGGATAATGTACTATAAATGTTCTAAAGAAAAAGAGATTGCAAAATTTGCATCTCTTTTTCGTGTTATTCATCAATTACTATCGAGAAGAGGATTACAATGACCCAACATGACGCTGTACCATCATGGAAGAGAGAGACATCACTTGTTCATGGTGGACGAGATACGCGCCTTACCGATGCTACAGGTACCCCTACTATTTGTCCTATCTACGCGAGCACCACGTATCTTCATGAAAGCGCTGAGGCCTTGGATTCAGCGTTTAGCGGTTCCACATCTACAGGTGAGCCAGCGTTTGTATATGCACGTCAGGCGAACCCAAATGGGGAAGCGCTTGAGGACACAGTGGCACGCGCTGAAGGAGGTGTTGGTGCAGTTGCATTTGGTTCTGGTATGGCTGCTATCCATGCAGCACTCCTTGCGGCAGGGCTAGCTGTCCCTGGCACAAAAATCGTAGCGTCGCAAGATATCTATGGCCCGACAACTGGCCTGCTACGAAAAGTATTTGAGCCTGTGGGCGTTGAGGTTGTCATGGCCGATCTGTGTTGTGGCGATGCTGCTGCTATCATTCATAAAGAGCAACCAGATGTTGTATTCGTAGAGACAATCTCTAATCCGTTGGTCAAATTAGTTGATTTAGAGAGCATTAGCGCAGCCGCCCATGAAGTGGGGGCAGTAACTATTGTCGATAGCACCTTTACAACACCCTATCTTGTCAGACCGATTGAGCATGGTTTTGATTTGGTTGTGCATAGTGCAACAAAATATATGAGTGGTCATGGCGATAGTACTGGTGGTATAACTATAAGTGCGAAAAATACACTCGTGGCTCAATTACGTGTATATTCTATGCTGCTTGGTGCAATACTGAGTCCTTTCGAGTCACATCTTATGCTGCGCGGTCTACGCACATTGTCACTTCGTATGGAGCGGCATTGTAGTAACGCTCTACAAGTTGCTCGCTTTCTACGGAAGCATGAAGCGGTGGAGCATGTCTACTATCCCGGTTTAACAGATCATCCACAACATGCACTCGCAACACGCCTGCTCGATCATGAGCAGTATGGTGGTTTGCTCTCATTTGACCTCAAAGAGCAAACCCGCGAGTCAACATTTCGCTTTATCGACAAACTACGCCTTTGTCTGCCTGCAACAACATTAGGCGATGTCTTTTCACTAGTAAGTTATCCAGCGATGTCATCGCATCGCACGCTTACACAAGTCGAGCGTCAACAAATAGGGATTACAGAAGGTTGTGTACGTCTATCGGTTGGCATTGAGCATATAGAGGATATTCTCCAGGACTTGGATCAGGCTCTACGTTAAATGAAAAGGTAGGCGTTGTTTGTATACACACAGCCTACCTTTTTTGCTCATTCTTGCCAAAAAAGCTTCCACGCTTTCTGGCCGCTGGTAGCATAAAGCGTTCTGACTGAGATGCAACAGCACGTCCGTTCAGGATAACCTCGTTGGCCCAGAGTAAGTCTTCTTGAAGTACATCGGTACGACCCATCTCTAAAGAGTGCATGGCAGCAGTGATACAGACTTCGCGGAAATGACTTCCTGGCTGCTTGAGCAATAATGGAGCAACTGATGCATGCTCCTCTTCTCGATAGGCTCCACCAAGGAAATGCTTGAGGAAACGAAGCGCGAATTCAGTATCCTCGACCAGTCCAATCTCGATCAGCATATCGATACGCCCAGGACGATCACGGATTCGCTGATCGATCTTGTCGGGATCATTGCTCGTTGCTAACAAAAGCGTGCCAGCAGGGTTATCTGGAGTAGCGATACCGTCAAGCGTATTAAGGACCAGTTGCAGTTCTTGTGGATCTGAGACGAACATATCAAAGTCTTCCACCAGAATAAGAGTAGGAAGTCGGCTTTCGACTGCTCCGCGCAATGCATAAGAAAGCTGTTGCCATGAAGTGGTTTCACGATGTTTGGGAGGCGCACAGACATAGAAGACCAAGCCCCCTTTCTTCGCATGATAGGCACCCTCGGCCTTGAGCAGTGTTGTTTTTCCTGTTCCAGGAGGACCAATTAGCAGTACTTTGCGAAGACGTGGGACGCGCAAAGTAGCATAACGACGCAGCATTTCTGGACGAAAAATATTCCTTTGTGACGCGACTTGTGCTAATATCTCATCTGAAAGAATGACATCATCAAACGAGGTCTTCTTGATAATATCCGCAAGCTCTTCATCGTCATCAGAACCAATAATTTCAATACGACCACGCCGCGCTTTACGCACTAGATTGTTATATTGCTCGTCTAACAAGGCGAGAAAGGCTAGCCACTCATCTTGCCGTCCCCCAGGAATAGCAGTCATTACAATCTGGTCACTTTCATCTGCATCATAGAAATAGACCGAAAGTGCAGTCCACCCATTTGCAAACGTGTAACGGAGCCAACTATGGGGGGCGCTGGGAATTGTGCCATGATCCTCTATGTCAGCAGAGCGTAACATACCAGCTTTGAGTAGCATCTCTACTTCGCCAGCAGCAGCAATGCCAAGTGCATAGGAAGGTGCCTCCAGGCGGGACCAAGCACGGAGTTCCCCCAAACGACCTCGTTTACGTCGCGCTCCAACAATTACTTGCTGATCTAAGAAGAAAGGATGATGCTGCGTCTGTATACGTCTTCGAGTAGGGGAATCGAAGATAAGAGGTTCCCCATCAAGATATGCTTCTTGCCAAAGCCTCTTTAGTGCTTGTGCAGCCACCTCTCGACGTGATACACGTAGGACACGTGTAATGCCCTCACGCGCCGTGGTTTGATCTCCGTTTATAGAAAGTAATCGCTGTAACTCAGGTGTAGTTTCTTCAATTTTTTCCATAACACACTCTGCAATGATTTTTTCTCATTAAATAAATATTTCTGACTATATTGCACCAATAGTACTTCGCTATTCATACCTTGTCAATATATGTACAAATAGAAATAACAACGAGAAGATACATAGAAAGATTTGTACTACTTTAGCAGCAATAGGGCACAACATGCATAAACACCCCTAGAAAAGACGCTTCTGTAATTAGAACAGAAGCGTTTTCAGTGCACGAGGCATATTCAATTGTTTTTCATGATAGCGCCAGTTTATTTTGTGTGCCGTATATATTTTCCTGGGATCAGGTCGTTTGCTTCTCCGCCTTCAGCGGGTGACATCACGTGTATCAAATCTGCATTTGCATCGACGACAAGTGTGTTTATAACACCACGCACATGAGGAAAAGCGCGTGTGATCTCTTCTGCGGCTGCCTTCTGTTGAGGTGTATGTACCGCTCCACCAAGACGCACAAGGCCAAGCTTTGGATAAACGCCAATAGGAAGATCTTGCGTGCGTTCATCGCGTCCAAGTGTACGTGCGAGATCTGCGGCTAGTATATCGTCACCAACCAGGGAGTTCCTTATTCCTAGTAAGCCTCGCACACCAGAAGCTTGATCCTGCACCACGTCAGCGCGTAGGGAACTCGAGATATTGCCATCGAGATAGAGAATGCCATCCAACACGCGTATTATCATTCCTTTGAAATCAACGTGCAGTGATGTTAGATCGAACAAAACACGCTCAACCTCTTGTTGCAGGTCAGCGTCTGAACGATATACAGGCAATGCTTGAAAGGTTGCTTCTGGTATTGTAACCATGACACGATCTGCTACTATGTTTGTTACAAACTCCTGAGATAGCATGGTGTCTTGTCCAGAACGGAGATGACGGGCGACGATATAGGCCAATGCACCACTTCCAGGCTGCACAACAACAAGGAACAATGAGCCTCTAGCAGTTGCACCTTGCCCACCAGCTTCGACAACACTTTTGTTATCAAGAAAGACAGCGTTGGGCGCGTTTTTGCTCGCGACTAGTACATCAGCACCAGGAATGCGAAGCGTAACACCTTCACCGGTAGCATTTGTTACAGTGTCATAGGGAAGATACACGTTCTTGCCGAAGAATCGTCCGTGTCTGATACCTATATGCGTCATACGTCGGCTGGCTGGGTCGAAACCTACCTGTACAAGGATGCCCTCTTCGCCATCAGTGCAAATTATTTTGCTTCCCAAGTGAAATTTTTGCGTTTCAAAAATTGATGTATCCATACGACTAGCCTCATTTGTATAATAAATTTGATGTAGTTTAAGCACGTGCTACACCTCTCTCAAAAGAAGTGTAGCACGTTCTGTCTGGATGTGACAAGCAGTGCTCTTAGTTACGAGGCTTCGCACACTCTACAAAAGGATAATGAACGCATTAGTAAGATTATTTGCTCCAATGTAATCTGAAAAAGCTCTTTCATCGTAGGCATTGGAAGACTTACGTATTTTGTATTGAGGAAAGAATAGTATGAAAATTGGGTTGTTAGAAGATAATCCTGCGATTTGTGATTTGATCACCACGGCGCTGGAATTGGTGGATCATACAGTTGTTTCTTATACTTATGGTGCATCTCTCTTAGAGGCACTTTTCACAAAGTATAACATTGTTGAGCGATCACTCCCTTATGATCTGCTGCTAGTCGATTTAAGTCTTCCTGGTGAACTATCTGGTTTAGCTGTTATCTATCACATTCATGAAACTCTTGTACCTCTAACGTTGCCTATCATTGTCATCTCCGGTGCAGGACAGCATGAACTAGATATTATTTATAAGCGTTACCCAACTATTCCAGTTCTGCGTAAACCGTTTAGCATAAAAACTCTACTGGATACAATTGCTAAACAACACTGTACAGCAAATGGGATGCTTGTAGACTAAGATAGACAAGAATGAGAGGCATTTAGATAGGAATTCTACGGTCGAATAATCGAATGATGCGACGTGCAAGCAGGAGAAACATAAGTACAAAGAGTATGATGACAACAAACATTACGATTGGCGCAAAGAGTGAAAGCAACGTGGCAATGACGACGCCAACGTCCTCGACGATGCTTAAGACGATGTTGAGGAGACCTGCCGTAGTTGCAGTGGAAGCGACACGGGTAGAAGCTTTCACAACATGTGTCATCAAAGCGAGCGCGGCACCGATAAGCATGACTACTACCAGCGTTACCGAAAGATTTATGCCCATCGTCATGATGTGTGTTCCTGCATAGGTTGTGGTAGCGGAAACATGAATGCGATTATCGCTTGCGGCTGCAACGAGCGCACCCGCAAGCGGACGTATCACAGTATGAATAGCATCCCATACGTGATCAATAACAGGAATTTTGTCGGCGAAGAGGTCCGCCAGCGCAAGAATTGCGAGGACAATCATGAACCACGTTTGCGTTACAAATGAGAAGTTGGGATTTACCTTATAAAGATGCAGCCATCTTGCAGCAACAGTGAAAGCAAGCAAGGGGAAATAGGCATTCACACCGGACGCGAACGCCAGACCATAGGAGAGACCATACGTTGTAGCAATATCCACAGTATTTCCCTTACATTCTATCCTCTAGTAGCAACAACACAAATCTCTATAATAAACGCTAAAGCAAGCCCAGAATTAAGTAAGTGCTCTTGCTTACACGATAAGCGGTAGGCCCTGCATTCTTCCGAAGATAGACTCAACGGCCTCTGGTGCGTAGCGTTCGACGATTTCCTCTGTGATTGCGTTTGCACGGGCTACTTCACCATACATGCTCGCACTACGCCGCGGGAAACGCTCTTGCGTGTAGGGATCAATCTCAATCAAACCAAAGCGCACTTGCCATCCATTGTTCCACTCGAAATTATCCACAAGCGACCAGTGCAGATAACCACGAACAGGAACACCAGTACGTATGGCACGATGCGTCATCGCAAGGTGTTCCAGAATGGCATGAGGGCGACGATCATCTTGTGCATCACTAAAGCCATTCTCTGTAATGTACAACGGCTTATTACCTCGTGTACGTTGATGCACAGCTTTTAACACGCGATACAAGCCCTCTGGATAAATCTCGCCAAAATTCTCGTCTAAGCCTGGGTCGTTACGTCGTGTGTTCCTTCGTACCAAACGTCTACCAAATACTTCTGCTGGGACGGTAGGGTCGAAACGCACCATATTTCGTGTGTAGTAGTTTACGCCGTGAAAGTCTCTTGTTCCTGCAGCCTTGACGATAGGAGGAAGTAACGTGCTGGCTGGAAAAGGAAAGCGTCCGCTCTCGGCGGCTTGTAATGCAGACCAGTTAAACAGCATCTCTTGTAGGCTGGCAGCACTACGATCTAGCGGTGAGAGTGGGTTTGCAGGATCAAAGAGGCGGTAGTGCAGGCAATAACCAATCTGTGCCTCTGGTTGAATACGTCGGATGGCATAGAATGCTTCTACATGTGCTTGTAGTAGCGTTCTACTCACGGAGAGCGTTCGCGCAATATTTTGTTCCCCTGGCGGAAAGGCCCCCAGTTCATAGCCTTGTATAGCATAGACGTTCGGTTCGTTGATTGTCATCCAGAAGTCGCACAGATCACGTAATGTTTCAACGACATGCTTAGCATAGCGAACAAAGAAGCGGATGTTAGCCTCGTTGGAAAAGCCACCACGGTCCGCGAACCAGAGTGGTTCTGTGAAGTGATGCAATGTGACCATGGGTTTCATGCGCCTCTTACGGAGATCGGTAAGCATGATACGATATCGCTCTAGCGCTGAACCGTCCCAATGCCCCTCTTCCGGTTCAATACGGCTCCATTCCAGGCTTAACCGTAGCGCATTATTCTCCATCTGTTCAGCAAGTTCAAAGTCGCGTTCCGCTTGCTCCCACCAATTAGAAGCACCTTCACACTGCTCACCACTAAGAATATGCCCCTGTTGCTCCCAACGATACCATTGATTATTTGTATTGCCACCTTCGCACTGGTACGAAGAAGATGCTGTTCCCCACAAAAATCCTTTAGGAAAACGCAAAACACGCTGCATTGCAGTACAAGTTCCTTCCCGATGAAATTGCTATACGTGTAACACGCATCAGCTACAGGAAAGGATTAGCATGTAACTTCATTTCCTTTTATCCGTATAGTAAAGAGGGAACCATGCAATGGCACGTATAAAAGAATTTTTGTAAGGGAGAAAAGAGCATGGAAACGCGTTTCTATCCAACACAGGAACTCGAATTGCAGCGTATTGGACAGGCGCTTGTATTTGAGTATCAGGCAAAGGGCTATCAGACACAACAATTCGGCAATAATGATCAAGTGACAGTTCAGTTGAAAAAAGAGGACACCTTGCGAGCTATCACGGGCTTTAACAAAGTACTCGCTGTTTCTTTTCAACGTGCAAATGGAGGAACACTGGTGCAAGTTGGCGCACAAGACTGGTCAGATCAGATAATGGTTGGTGCAGTTGGCCTGGTATTACATCCTTTACTCGTTACAGCCGCAATTGGGGCAGTGTCACAAAACAACGTTTTACATGACATACTCAATTCAATTGATAATCAGGTGAGACAGCAACAGCCTCATGTACAGGCAGGTATTCCGCCTTTTCCTCCGACAGGACCAACAGGTCTTTAGGAACAGCAAAAGACCTATGAGATAGCGAGTATATTGTAAAAAGACTGCGCGACGTTGACGATGCCAATGTCGCGCAGTCTTTTTACGAAAAATGTTACTCGCGGATACCGCGTGGTGGAAGGGGACGAACCAGTGGATTCATGATTGGGAGGCTCTTCTTGCTACGTGGCAAGCGCTGACGGACCAGGTAGCTAGGAGCAACCGCCAGATCGTTCTTCTCAAGCGTCACATCATCT